>JAESFT010000017.1_pt1 | contig 586512 bp, 594 predicted proteins | sample 9269451 | NCBI WGS metagenome assembly JAESFT01 (sample SAMN14502557, study PRJNA617106) | algae metagenome | isolation source: Scytonema hyalinum WJT4-NPBG1 and co-occurring heterotrophs from well... | place: USA: Mojave Desert, Joshua Tree National Park, California | collected 2006-05-25
TGCCGCATTTCGAGTGCGGTGCATTCAACCACTCTGCCATCTCTCCGCGAGATCGATCGGGCGCGATAAACGGGCCCGCTGGTCGACACGGGCGGGCTTATGGCATAGCATCGCACAGCCCGCAACACCCCTTGTGGGCTTTCTGATGGGACAATCATGATGCCCTTTGCTTCCGGGCCCTTGCAGCCCGCCCTGCGCTCTGCGTCCCCACGCCGGAACACATCCTCAACTTTGCGTCACCCGTCATCTGCTCACTTCGCTCAGACGTTTCAGTCCAGAATTTTCCATGGGAGAACATGAATGGTTCAGCGTCGTACTGTTATCACTAGCCTTGCCGCCTTGCCCGTAGCCTCGTTTGCCGCAACGCACCTAGCCTGGGCGCAGGGCTCCACCTCCGAGAGCAATGCGATCCCGACTTCGGATGGTGACATCACCATCCACCCCATCGAGCATGCCAGTCTTGTCCTGCATCATGGCGACCACGTGATCTATGTCGATCCCGTCGGCGGCGCCGAACTCTACCAGGGCCTGCCCGCCCCAACCGGCATCCTGATCACCCACGGGCATGGGGACCATTTCGACGTGCCCACCCTTGAAGCCATTGCCGGCTCCGCCCCCATTATCACCAACCAGGATGTATTCAGCAAACTTCCCGAGAGCCTGAAGGGCCAGGCCGAAACCATCGCCAATGGCGGCACCACCGAGCTCAATGGCCTGCCCATCGAAGCCACCACCGCCCACAACACCACCGAAGAGCGCATGCAGTATCATCCGGTGGGCGTCGGCAATGGCTACCTCATCACCTTTGCGGACAAGGTGATTTATGTCGCTGGCGATACCGAGCCCACCCCTGAGATGCTGAAGCTTTCGGGCATCGAGGCGGCATTCCTGCCCATGAACCTGCCCTATACAATGACGCCCGAGCAGGCGGCCGAAGCCATCAACACCTTCAAGCCCCGCATCGTTTATCCCTACCATTACGGGGAAAGCGATCTGTCGGTGCTCGAAACCGCGGTGGAAGATGGGGTGGAAGTGCGCCTCCTCAACTGGTACCCCAACGGCCAGGGCTGATCGGACCAGGCCCGCGAAGGCTTGACTTCGGGCGGCTTTGCCCTGATAAGCACCCCGGAAATGCGCGCTGGCTCCAACTGGCGCGCGTTCTTTGTTGAAAAACGCTGTTCGAGGCTGCCCGCCGGTTTAGTCGCCGGCCGCACGAAGACCGCAGGTTTATGGGCTTGAAAAGACCCTGCGGCGCCACAGAGCGCGACAAAATGGGACCGGGCGTTTGACGCGCTCAGGTTGAATGAATGACTTTTGCCGTGATCAAGACCGGTGGCAAGCAGTACAAGGTTGCCGCCAACGACGTTCTCAAGATTGAAAAGCTCGATGCCGAAGCCGGCTCTATCGTCACCTTTGACCAGGTGCTGATGGTTGGCGATGAAGTCGGTGCCCCGCTCGTTGAAGGCGCGCTTGTCGCTGCCGAACTGCTTGAAACCCGCAAGCAGAAGACGGTCATCATCTTCAAGAAGAACCGTCGCCACAATTACCGTCGCCGCAATGGCCACCGCCAGCTGCTTTCGACCGTGCGCATCACCGAGATCCTGACCGGCGGCGCCCAGCCGACCATCCAGGCCGCTGCTGCAAGCACCACCACCGAAAGCGTGAGCGAAGCCGCTCCTGCCAAGAAGGCGGCAAAGGCTGCCGCAGCGCCTGCCGCTGGCGAGACCGCCGAGGCACCAGCCAAGAAGTCGGCCAAGAAGGCCGAACCCAAGGCAGAAGTTGCAGACGCAGCGACCACAGAAGACACCGCCGCCGCAAAGCCGGCGAAGAAGGCCGCAGCCAAAAAGGCTGCTCCCAAGGCCGACCAGGAATAAGGACTAAAACAGATGGCACACAAAAAAGCAGGCGGTTCATCCCGCAACGGTCGTGATACCGCTGGCCGTCGTCTCGGCGTCAAGAAGTTTGGCGGCGAAACCGTTATTGCCGGCAACATCATCATCCGCCAGCGCGGCACCAAATGGCATCCCGGCACGGGCGTTGGCCTGGGCAAGGACCACACGATCTATGCCCTCGTCGATGGCAATGTTTCGTTCCGCACCCGCGCCAAGAGCCAAGTGTTTGTTTCCGTTGTTCCGGCAGCAGAGGCCGCCGAATAACCCGGCCGGTGCACAAACCCCGCCGGTGACCAGGTCCCCGGCTCGTGTTTGGCAACAGGGCGTTCATCACAGGGGAACCGGTCAGCCGGTTCCCCTTTTTCGTTCTGGAGCTAAACTCAAATGCAAATGACCCTAACCGCCGCCTTCGTCATCACTCCAGTCCGAGCCGCAAAAGGGCAGCGCTCGCACCACCTCGGTCGGGGAGATGGAAGGAGATGATATCGATCACAACGGAACGGCTCACTCTGCGCGAGCCAAACCTGGACGATGCGCCCTGCTATGCGCTGGGCGTGGGCGAATACGATGTTGCCCGGTTCCTCACCGGCGTTCCCTTCCCCTATACCTTGGGCATGGCCATTGACTGGCTTCGCCAGGCGCAGCCTGCCACGCCTGAAAAATCCATGCTGGTGATCGATTTGCCCAACAAGGGCGTGATCGGTTGCGTGTCGCTCCTGAGCGAATTCGGCTTCTGGATCGCCCGTCCACACTGGAACCGGGGCTATATGACCGAAGCCGCCACGGCCCTGCTGGACTGGCACTTCCGCGAAAGCAGCGCTGATCTGGTGGTCTCGAGCGCCCACCACAACAATGCGGCGTCGCTTGCCGTCCAGCGCAAGCTTGGTTTTGTGGAAGAAGGCCGCGAAATGCGCTTCTCCCATACCCTGCAGCACAATGTGGAACATGTGATCACGCGCCTGACGCGCGCCCGCTGGCAGGAGCGGAGCCAGCAATGAGCGCACGAAACGCCCTGCCCGCAACAATCAAGACCGAGCGCCTGACGCTCCGCCCTCCCAATGTGGCAGATTTGTCTCGCCTCGTGGCTCTGCTCAACAATTGGAAGGTAGTTGAGCCGACTGCAGTCATACCGTTTCCATACACGGAGGAAGACGGACGCGAGTTCCTGGACACCCTTGGTGATCCCGATAAAGCACATTCTTACGCCATCGCGGCAATGGACGACAGTTTGCTGGGCGTAGTTGGCATGAAGTTCATCGAAGGCAAGCCGCCTGAGCTCGGCTATTGGCTGGGTGAATCATTCTGGGGCCAGGGCATCGTGCCTGAAGCCGCATTGGCCCTGCTCCAGTCGGCAGCGGACACTGGCGTTCCCGAAGTGCGCGCCCGCGTTCTGGCGCACAACAAAGGCTCCATTCGCGTGTTGGAAAAGTGCGGTTTCCGCATCGTGGAACACACCACCAGCATGGTTGAGCGTCACCTTGGCGAGCCTTTGCTGATCATGAGCTGGGACGCCCCATGAACGTCACCCTTCAAACCCCGCGCCTGCTGCTCCGCCCCGCGCAGATCGGCGATGCGGAACCGATTGCGCGCTACCTCAACGACTTTGATGTGGCCGGCAATCTTGCGCGCGTGCCCTATCCATACCATCTCAGTGATGCCAAGGCCTGGCTGCGCACGCGAAGGGCCAATCTGCCGGCCGAGGACACCAATTTCTCCATTGAACTACCGGAACACGGTTTGGTGGGTCACGTGGGTTTCCACCTGGGGCCACAGGGTCCCATCATCGGCTATTGGCTGGGCAAGCCCTTCTGGGGCCGCGGCATCATGAGCGAAGCTGTGGAAGCAAGCCTTAGCTGGTTCTTCGATGCCACCCCCGCGCCGGTCGTTTATTCGGGCGTGTTCCACTTCAATGCGGCGTCTCTCGCGATCCAGACCAAGCTGGGCTTTACCGAAATAGGCCGCTCCACCCTGCTCTGCCTTGCGCGCGGCGCTGAGGTGGCGCATATCGACACACAATTGACGCGCAGCGTCTGGAAGAGCAGAAAACCATGAAATTCCTTGACCAGGCCAAGGTCTATATCCGATCGGGCGATGGCGGTGCCGGCGCCGTCGCGTTCTTGCGCGAAAAATTCGTTGAGTTCGGTGGCCCCAATGGCGGCAATGGCGGGCGCGGCGGCGATGTCGTGCTTGAATGCGTCGACGGGCTCAACACCCTGATAGACTACCGCTACCAGCAGCATTTCAAGGCCAAGACCGGCACGCACGGCATGGGCAAGAACCGCACCGGCGCCGATGGCGAGGACATCGTCCTGCGTGTTCCCGTGGGCACGCAGGTCTTCGAGGACGACAACGAAACCCTGATTGCCGATATGACCGAAGTCGGCCAGCGCGTCGTCCTGCTTTCGGGCGGCAATGGCGGCTTCGGCAATGCCCATTTCAAGACATCGTCCAACCAGGCGCCCCGCCATGCCAATCCGGGCCAGGTCGGCACCGAAAAATGGGTCTGGCTGCGGTTGAAGCTCATAGCTGACGCAGGTCTTGTCGGCCTGCCCAATGCCGGCAAGTCGACATTCCTCGCCGCTGTTTCCGCCGCCAAGCCCAAGATAGCCGACTATCCCTTCACCACGCTCCACCCCAATCTGGGCGTGGTGTCCATTGGTGAGCGTGATTTTGTCCTCGCCGATATTCCAGGCCTGATCGAAGGCGCAAGCGAAGGCGCCGGCATTGGGGACCGTTTCCTGGGCCATATCGAACGCTGCGGCGTGCTGATCCACCTTGTCGACGGCACGCAGGACGACATCGAGACTGCCTACCGCACCATCCGCAACGAGCTTTCGGCCTATGACGAGCGCCTGGGTGAAAAACCCGAACTGGTCGTACTTAACAAGGTCGACGCCATCGAACCCGATGACCTCAAGCAAAAGGTCAAGCTGCTGAAAAAGCTCAGCAAGGCCGATGTTCTCCAGGTTTCCGGCGTCACCGGCCAGGGCACCGACAAGGTCCTCTACGCCGTGATCGAAACCCTGGACGCCGAAAAGGCCGCCCGCCTCGAAGCCGCTCGCCGCAAGGTAGAACCCAATTGGACGCCTTGATGGCTCAACTGTCTCAGCACCTACAGAGCCGTACCTCCCCCTCGATGGGGGAGGCTGGGAAGGGGTGCGGATCGGGCAAGATTTATTGGGGTCCGAACTCCCCCACCCTCCCCGCAAGGGGGAGGGTGCAGATCGAGCTTGCGGCCCTATGAACGCCCTTGCGCCCTATAAGCGCCTCACCATCAAGATCGGTTCGGCCCTTCTTGTTGATCCCGCCGGCAAGCTGCGTGCCGCCTGGCTGGCGGACCTCGCTTCCGACATTGCCGCCCTCAAGACATCGGGCTGCGAGATCGTGATCGTCTCCTCCGGAGCCATCGCCCTGGGGCGCGGGCTTCTGGGCCTCTCCGCCATAGCCCTTACCCTTGAGCAATCCCAGGCCGCCGCCAGCGCTGGGCAGATTGCCCTCAGCCAGGCTTGGGCCGAGGCGTTGGGCCGGCACGGCATCGTCACCGGCCAGATCCTGATCACTCCCAACATCACCGAAGAGCGGCGCTATTATCTCAATGCCCGCACCACTATTGCGACCCTGCTGGGCCTGGGCGCCGTACCCATCATCAACGAAAACGACAGCGTCGCCACCGCCGAAATCCGCTATGGCGACAATGACCGCCTTTCCGCCCGCGTCGCGACCATGATCGAGGCCGATTGCCTCGTGCTCCTCAGCGACATCGACGGGCTCTACACCGCCCCGCCTGCCAAGGACCCCGGCGCCCGCCACCTCCCGGAGGTGCGCGCCATCACACCCGCCATCGAAGCCATGGCCGGCGGCGCCGCGAGCCACCTTTCCCGTGGCGGCATGACCACCAAGGTGGAAGCGGGCAAGATCGCGACCCTTGCCGGCACCGCCATGATCATCGCCAAGGGCACTGAGCATCACCCCTTGCGCGCCCTGATAGAAGGCGGTCGCCATACCCTGTTCCACCCAGCCGAAAGCCGCGCCCAGGCCCGCAAGCGCTGGATCATGGGCACCCTGACTGTCGCGGGCACGCTGACTGTTGACGCCGGCGCCGCGCGCGCCCTGCAAACTGGCAAGTCGCTCCTGCCCATTGGCGTAACCAAGGTGACCGGCGAGTTCGAGCGCGGTGACGCCATCGCCGTGCTCAACCCCGACGGCATCGAGATCGCGCGCGGCCTTGCCGGCCTCGACAGCGACGAAGCCCGCCTGGTCATGGGCAAGCGGAGCGATGCCGTCCTGGAACTTCTCGGCACCGGCAACCGCGCCGCCCTGGTGCATCGCGACAATCTGGTGCTGGTCGGCGCCAAGGAGGATAGCAATGAGCGCGCTTGAAGCGGAAAAGACCGTCACCGGGATCATGGCCGAGATCGGCCGCAACGCACGCATCGGCGCCAAGGCCCTCGCGCTCGCCACCCCCGAACAGAAGCGCACGGCCCTTCTCACCGCCGCCGGCGCCATCAACGCCCATCGCAAGAAGATCCTGGCCGCAAACGCCAGGGATATGGAAGCCGCCCGCACCAAGGGCATTTCCAAGGCTTTCCTTGATCGCCTGGAACTCAACGACAAGCGCATCGACGGCATCATCGAGGCCGTCCAGACCATTGCCGAACTCCCCGATCCCGTCGGCACCATCATCAGCGAGTGGGACCGCCCCAATGGCCTTCATATCGAGCGCGTCCGCACGCCCCTGGGCGTCATCGGCGTCATCTTCGAATCCCGTCCCAACGTCACCGCCGATGCCGGCGCCCTTTGCATCAAGTCCGGCAATGCCGTGATCCTGCGCGGCGGCAGCGACAGCTTCCATTCGAGCCACGCGCTGGTGGAATGCCTCCTTGATGGCCTCCATCTCGCTGGCCTCCCCGTCGAATGCGTCCAGCTCGTCCCTACGACCGACCGGGCGGCGGTGGGCGAAATGCTCAAGGGGCTGGAGGGCAATATCGACGTCATCGTCCCCCGGGGCGGCAAGACGCTCGTTGCCCGCGTGCAGGACGAAGCCCGCGTCCCCGTCTTCGCCCACCTTGAAGGCCTGGTCCACGTCTACATCGACAAGTCGGCGGACCTCGACAAGGCCGTGACTGTCACCCTCAATGCCAAGATGCGCCGCACGGGTATTTGCGGGGCCGCCGAAACGCTCCTTGTGCACAAGGATGTCCTCGAAACCCACCTTGCTCCCATTCTCAACGCCCTGGCGGAAAAGGGCTGTGAAATCCGGGGGGATGCTATTGTCAATGCTAACAGTCCGCTAACCAAACCAGCCACCGAAGAGGACTGGCGCACCGAATATGAGGACGCGATCATCTCGGTCAAAGTGGTCGACAGCCTTGAGGATGCGATCGCGCATATCGAGCATTATTCGAGCCACCACACCGAAGCCATCATCGCTGAAGACCCTGCGGCTGTTGAGAAATTCTTCCGCGAGATCGACAGCGCCATCCTGCTGCACAATGCCTCCACCCAGTTCGCCGACGGCGGCGAATTCGGCTTCGGCGGCGAAATCGGCATCGCCACCGGCAAGATGCACGCGCGCGGCCCCGTCGGCGTCGAACAGCTTACCAGCTTCAAATACCGCATCCGCGGCAACGGCCAGACGAGGCCCTGACAGCTTTTGACCCTGCGCCATCCCGTCCGCATAGGCGGCATCACCGAGTTGCCCCTTTCCGCGCCGGGCATGCGCGTCGGCCTTTTCGGCGGCAGCTTCAATCCTGTCCATGAAGGCCATCGCCTCGTCGCCGAGGAAACCCTGCGCCGCCTGGAGCTCGACGCGCTCTGGATCCTGGTCACCCCCGGCAACCCCCTCAAGGATCACCGGGAACTCGCTCCCCTGGCGGAGCGCGTCGGCGCAGCCCGACAATTGCTCGATCATCCAAGAATTCGCGTCACCGGCTTCGAAGCCGCCCATGGCTTCACCTATTCGTGGCAAACCATCCTGTTCCTGACCAAGACCATGCCGGATCGGCGTTTTGTCTGGATCATGGGGGCCGACAATCTCGTCAACTTCCACCACTGGGAGCGCTGGCGTGAAATCGCCGAAATGCTGCCCATGGCCGTTTACGTTCGACCGGGATCATCCGGCAGGGCGCTCGCCTCCCGGGCCGCCAATGCCCTGAGCCGCTGGCGTGTGGATGAGGGCGACGCGCCCCGGCTTGCCCTCATGTCACCACCCGCCTGGGTGTACCTGCATGGGCAGCAATCCACCCTCTCCTCCTCGGCTATTCGAGCGCGGCAAAGGGCAGTTGCAGCAAAATAAGCTGGCAATCTTGCGAAATGGACCAGGAGAGCGCATATTGTGCTTGTGTGATGATAGTCACCGGAACAGGAACTGATTGCTTGCCGTTTACTCAAACGCGTGCACATTCCGATCAACAACCAAGGATGCTGACCCTACGCATGACCCATGCTTTGTCATGGGCGGAAGGCCATTGCTAATGGCCGCGCTGCCCGAGAACACCATTTCCGCTCCTGATGCCGTCGTGGCCAATCCGGAACGCCCCATGATCGATGTGATCCTTGAATGCCTTGACGATGCCAAGGCCGAAGAGGTCGTTGCAGTCGATATTACCGGTAAATCCTCCCTGGCCGACCACATGGTCGTGGCTTCGGGCCGTTCGCAGCGCCACGTCGGCGCCGTGGCCGACCAGATGATCAACGCCCTGCGCGATGCTGGCTATGGCAAGCCACGTGTCGAGGGCTTGCCGCATTGCGACTGGGTACTGGTGGATGCTGGCGATGTGATCGTCCACATCTTCCGCCCCGAAGTGCGCGAATTCTACAACATCGAAAAGATGTGGCAGGCCGATTTCGCGGCCGACGCGCACTGATCGTTCCGGATGCGGATTGCCATAGCGGCCGTTGGCCGGATGAAGGCTGGGCCCGAACGGGAAATGGTCGCGCGCTATCTTGAGCGCGCGGTCGGCAGCGGCAAGCCTCTGGCCCTGACGGGCTTCGAGGTCGCTGAACTCACCGAGTCCCGCGCCTCCTCTTCGGCGACCCGCAAAACGGAAGAAGCCAAAAACCTGCGCGCGGCCTTGCCCGAGGGCATTGTCGTGGCGCTTGATGAGCGTGGCAAGACCATCGGCTCGGAAGCCTTTGCCAACCAGATTGGCCGCTGGCGCGACGATGGCCGCCCTGCGGCAAGCTTTGTGATTGGCGGCGCTGATGGGCTTGATCCCGAGTTTGTCAGGCAAGCCGATCTTGTGCTGAGCTTTTCTCCTCTCACCTGGCCACACCAATTGGTGCGCATCATGCTCGCCGAACAGCTCTACCGCGCAACAACCATCCTGTCCGGCCACCCCTACCACCGCGAATAGAAACCGCTCACGGCATGGTTAAGGGGCGTTAACCTATGCTTTGCCCTCAGCTTGCTATGGTGCGTTCACTGATTCGGGGCCAAAGCGCCTCCCATGGAGTTGGAATGGCGCTTGGCTCAAGCAAAGGCGTGAAGCTATGGCTTGCGGGCATGTTGCTCGCAGGCGTTTCCGCCCTGCCCCTTTTGGCACAAACCGAGCCCGTGCCTGCGCCAGTTGTTCCCGCGCCAGCCGAGCCTACGCCGGCAACTCCGCCTTCCGATGCAGCGCCGCCTCCTGCCGCATCAATCGAAGCCGCGCCACATCCAACGCCGGAGCCGGTGCCAGCCCCCGCAGAGGCAGTCCCTCCTCCACCGGCTGAAGCCGCGCCAGTTCAGCAAGCTCCTGCAGAATCCGTGCCGCCCGCAGCCCCTGCCGAGGCCGCGCCTTCGGCTCTCGAGCCGGCTATCCCGACCGCCGCAGATCTTGAAGCCATCGAATCTTCCATAACGCTTAGCCAGCAGCGCATCGACGAGCTCAAGGCCGAAATCGCGGCCATGGAGGGCGATACCGCCCGCCAGAACGCCGCTCTTATTGCTGCGGCGCAGCGCGTCAAGCTGGCCGAAATCGAAGTAGCTGATGTCGAGGAGCGGCTCGACAAGCTGATCGTGTCCGAACTCGAGGTCCGCGGCCGGCTCGATGGCTCCAATGCCGAGATCGCCAATGTGCTGGCAGCCTTGGAACGCATCACGCTAAATCCTCCGCCCGCCCTGATCGTTGATCCCGACGATGCGCTGGGTTCAGCCCGCAGCGCCATACTGATATCAGCCATCGTGCCCCAATTGCAGGCCAAGGCCGCAGCGGTCACCGCCGATCTCAAGGAACTAACCGGCATCAAGACGGCGGCCCTCGCCGAAGAAGCCACCCTCAAGGCCAATTATGCTGTTCTCGAAGAAGAACAACTGCGCATTGCCACCCTGATCGCCGCCCGCAAGCAGGGCTTGGCCACCCGCAGCGCGGAGCTCACCGCCGAGGAACAGCAGGCCATGCAATTGGCGGCGCGTGCCACCTCGCTTAAGGAACTGATCGACAATCTCTCGACGCAGATTACGTCCGTAGCCACCGCCACCCGTGCCGCCGAGCCGGTCGATCCCGATGCGCCGCCCCTGACGCCCGAGCAGATTCAAGTCGCCCTTGCCAACACGGCCCGCACCGAACCAGCGATCCCCTTTGCCAGCGCCAAGGGCTATCTCACCATGCCGGCCAATGGCGTGACCGTGCTCGACTACGGCGCCAATGACGGCTTTGGCGGCATCAACCAGGGCCTTTCGCTCGTCACCCGTGCCGAAGCCCAGGTGGTCGCCCCTGCGGATGGCTGGGTGCTTTATAAGGGGCCCTATCTCAATTACGGCCAAATCGTTATTCTCAATACCGGCCAGAACTATACAGTGCTTCTGGCGGGCTTGGAAAACGTGAGCGTGGATATCGGCCAATTCGTTCAGATGGGTATGCCGCTGGGCACCATGGGATCACGTACAATTGGGCGTACCGTCACCACGAGTGCTGGTGCGGCCCAACCGACCCTTTATATTGAACTTCGAAAAGACAATGAGCCCGTCGATCCCACCGGTTGGTGGGCGACCCCGACACAGAGTGGATAGAACCCTCATGCGCCTTACCCCCCTTCGCACGCTGGCCATCGCTCTGGCCCTGTCGCTGCCCGCAGGCTTGCTGATTGCCCAGGAAGAACCGGCCCCAACGCTGGTTCCCGAGCCTGCCCCGGCCCAGCAGGAGCCCGCGCCTGCTCCCGTGCCCGCTCCCGACCAGGCGCCCGATCAGGCACCCGCCGAAGAGCCGGCGCCCAGCGGCGAGGAGCCCGAGCCAACGCCCGAGGAAAATGCCGCCGCTCCGCGCGATCCGCTCGAGATCTATTCCGACCTGAACCTTTTTGGCGAAATTTTCGACCGCATCCGCGCTGAGTATGTTGATCCGCCGGACGAGCAGGAACTGATCCGCGCCGCCATTCAGGGCATGCTGACCTCCCTTGACCCTCATTCCGGCTATCTGCCACCCGCCGATGCCAATGATCTGCGCGAGGATACCTCGGGCGAATTCGGGGGCCTGGGCATCGAAGTCACCATGGAAGAAGGCGTCGTCAAGGTCGTTTCTCCCATTGACGACACGCCCGCAGCCCGCGCCGGCATCATGGCCAATGACCTCATCATCGAAATCGACGGCACCCAGGTGCAGGGGCTGACCCTGGACGATGCGGTAGGCAAGATGCGTGGCCCCCTGGGCACCAAGGTCAAGATCACCGTTGCCCGCGAAGGCGTTCCTGAACCCCTCACCTTTGAGCTGGAACGCGCCACCATCGCCATGCGCGCCGTGCGCTGGACCATGGAAGGCGACGTCGCCGTTCTGCGCCTGTCGCGCTTCTCCGAGCAGGCGTTTGTTGGCATCGAAAATGCTGTGAAAGCCATCTACGCCGAACGCAACGACGTGCCGCCCAAGGGCATCATCCTTGATCTGCGCAACAATCCCGGTGGTCTTGTTGATCAGTCCGTCTATGTCACCGACGCCTTCCTCAAGCAGGGTGCCGTTGTGCTGACCCGTGGCCGCATCGCGCAGGAATCGGCCCGCTATGATGCCCAGCCCGATCCACTCGACGCCCAGCTGGCCGATGTGCCCATGGTCGTCCTGATCAATGGCGGCTCCGCTTCCGCAGCCGAAATCGTTGCGGGCGCCCTGCAGGATCACAAGCGCGCAACACTTGTGGGCACGCGCTCCTTCGGCAAGGGCTCGGTGCAGTCCATCATCTCGCTTGGCCCTGATGGTGCCATGCGGCTGACCACGGCGCGCTACTACACACCCAATAACCGCTCCATCCAGGCGCTCGGCATCACCCCGGACATCGAGATCAAGCAGGTTGTTCCCGAAGAATTCCAGGGCCGCGACGAGATCATCGGTGAAGCCGGGCTTGCTGGCCACATCACCATCGAGGGCCAGGAAGAAACCACCGTCGGCTCCTCCGTCTACGTGCCGCCCGAGGCTGCCGACGACGCCCAGCTGCAATACGCCATCCGCCTCATCAATGGCGAGGAGACCAATCCGGCCTTCCCGCCCAAGCCGGAATGAGCCTGCTTGAAGCGTGCTGAAATTACGGGGCGGGGCGGCCATCAGGCTGCCCTGCCCCTTTGCTGATGGGATCATCCTTTCGTGGCCAATGACCTTTCCACTCCGCTGACCGGGCGCAAGCGCAAGGATCAATCCCGGCGCCACTGGCCTATCGCGCGCACACTCCTGGTCATTCTGGTGCTGATCGGCGCGGGCTTTGCAGCCCGTATCCTTTTGGTCAATGATCCCGACGGCGGCCGGCCCACCGAGGAAGTCGCCATCACCGGCTCGCGCAACAGCAACGACATTGCAAATGCCGTGCGCAACGAACCCGTCACCATTACCGCCGACCCTCAGCAATATCCTGCCGGCGCCACGGCTCCTTCCGCCCCCCTCGTCGCACCCGACCAGTTCGGCGCTCTTCCCGATCTTAGCGAGGAAACCGCCGAAGGCCCCATCCCGCGCATTTCCGCTGCTGGCCTCACTCCCTTTGCGGCCTACAAGCGCCCTGCCGACGCAGCCATTGCCAGCGGCAAGCCCATGGTTGCCATTGTTGTGGGAGGCCTTGGCATCAACGAGCAAGGCTCGCTTACTGCCATCGACCAATTACCCAAGCAAGCAACGCTCGCCTTTGCCCCCTATGGCAAGACGCTGGCCAGCACCGTCGCCGCGGCCCGCAGCGCCGGGCACGAAGTGCTCCTGGAAATCCCGCTCGAACCCTTCGACTACCCACAGAACGACCCCGGCCCTCAAACCCTGCTCACCGGCGAGCCCACCCGCGCCAATCTCGACAAGCTGTTCTGGCTCATGTCCCGCTTCGGCGGCTATGTGGGCCTCGTCAACAACATGGGCGCGCGCTTCACCGCCTCGGCCGCCGACTTCGCCCCAATCATGGAAGAGCTGGGTGCCCGGGGCCTCGGCTATCTCGACGATGGCTCATCGCCCCGCTCCGTTGCCCCGCAATTGGCCGGCGGCAACAAGGTACCCTTCGCCAGGGCCGAAGTGATGATCGACGCCAACCCCTCCCGCCAAGCCATTCTCCAGGCGCTTGGGAGCCTTGAGCAAAGGGCGATGGAGAACGGGCAGGCAATTGGTATGGTGAGTGCCCTGCCGATCTCCGTTGCCGCTGTCGCCGAATGGGCGGCCGAGCTCGAGGGCAAGGGGATCGTGCTGGTGCCCGCCAGCGCCCTGATGAAATAGAGAAATTTGAGCCATGCCTGCTGATCGCCCCACCCGGGATTCCCTGCCCTATCGCGACTGCGTCGGCATCGCCGTGTTCAACAGCCAAGGCGAAGTCTTTATCGGCCGCCGCAAGCCCGATGCGCCCGCTGAAAGCAATGCCGTTGCTGAAGCACCCTGGCAAATGCCCCAGGGCGGGATCGACCGGGGCGAGGATCCCTTGCGGGCCGCGCTGCGCGAACTGCACGAAGAAACCAATATCGCAAGCGTGAGCCTGCTCGCCGAAGCGCCCGAATGGATCCACTACGACCTGCCCGACGAGGCCCTGGGCATTGCCCTGGGCGGCAAATATCGAGGCCAGCGCCAGCGCTGGTTTGCCTTCGCCTTTACTGGCGATGAGAGCGAAATCGATGTGCTTCACCCCGGCGGCGGCAAGGTGGCGGCCGAGTTCGATGCCTGGCGCTGGGAGAAGCTGTCGCGCACGCCCCAGCTGATCGTGCCCTTCAAAAAGGACGCCTATAGCAAGGTCGCCGCAGCGTTTGCCGATATACCGGGCAGGTTCGCCCAATGAAAACCATCGGCCTCATCGGTGGCATGAGCTGGGAATCCACCGCCCACTATTACCGCGTGATCAACCAGGAAACGGCCCGGCAATTGGGTGGCCTCCATTCCGCACCTCTTATTGTCCATTCCGTGGATTTCGCCCCCATTGCCGAAATGCAGCGAGAGGGCCAGTGGGACGACGCCGGCAGGCAGCTCGCCATCATAGCCCGCCGGCTGCAGGACGCCGGCGCGGAAGTCCTGGGCCTTGCCACCAACACCATGCACATCGTCGCCGACCAGATCACCGCGGCAATCGACATCCCCTTCATCCACATCGCCGACCCCACGAGCGAAGCCCTCCTCGCCGATGGCTTCCAGACCATCGGCCTGCTGGGCACCAACTTCACCATGGAGAAAAGCTTCTACCGCGATCGCCTGGCGGCCAGCGGGCTCCATGCGATCATCCCGGAGGTTGATCGCACCAATCTTCATGGCATCATCTTCGAGGAACTCTGCCGCGGCATCGCCCGCGACGAATCCCGCCGTACCTATGTCACCGCCATCGAGCGTCTCGCCCAGCGCGGCGCCGAAGCCGTGATCCTGGGGTGCACGGAAATCACCATGCTGATCGACGACAGCGTGAGTCCGCTTCCCGTGTATGACACCACGGATCTGCATGCCAAGGCGCTGGTCGCCGCGGCCCTCGACTAAGCCAGCCACGCAACGCCCCAACATGGTTCGACACGCTCGCCATGAGGTCTCAGGCGCCTAAGCCGCCAACCGCCCCCTCCGTTCCCCAACCTCCTCCAGCACAAACACATCCACGATCCCATCCAGCGTCTGCGCTTGCGCCTCGGTCTGCTCGATGGCTGCATTGGTTTGCTCCACCAGCGCCGCATTGTGCTGCGTCATTTCATCGAGCTGCCGCACCGCGGCTGTCACCTCCTCGATCGCCACGGCCTGCTCCCGGCTGGCGCGCGCAATCGCCTCCACGAGGGAACTGTTCTCCTGCGCCGCCTGAAGCATCTCGGCCAATCGCTCCGCCGCATCCGACACCAACCGGCTGCCCCCCCGCACCTCGCTGGCCGATTGCTCCACCAGCGCCTTGACCTCGCCCGAGGCTTGCGCCGCTGATTGCGCCAGCCTGCGCACTTCCACCGCCACAACGGCAAAGCCCTTGCCGGCATCACCTGCTCGTGCCGCTTCTACGGACGCATTGAGCGCCAGCAGATTGGTTTGGAAGGCAATATCGTCGATCATCCCGATGATGTTGGAAATCTGTGCCGAAGAGCGCGTAATCCGCTCCATGGCGTTGTTGGCCTCGCTCATCACCGAGCCGCTGCTTTGCGCCGTCTGCGACACCGCAACGGCCTTGCCGGCCGCCTCCTGCGCCATGCCCGCATTGCCCGCCACCGTTGCCGCAAGGCTCTCCATGGCGGCCGAGGTTTCCTCGATGGTCGCAGCCTGCTTGCTGGTCCGCTCTGCGAGGTCATTGGCGCCCGACAGCATCTCCCCCGTCGCGGCCTTCAGCGCCCGCGAGGTCGCGCGCAGCTGCCCAAGCACATCGGCAAAGCGGTTGATCGTGCCATTGAGCGCCTGCCGCAAATCCTCGAACTCGGGCGGAAAGGGGGCCTCGATGGTCTGCGTCAGATCGCCTTCGGCCAGCATCGTCAGCCCCTCCCCGATCGCCGCCACCGCATTCTTGCGGGCGGTCACGTCGGTTGCGAACTGCACCACCTTGTAGGGCGTGCCATCAAGCCCCAGGATTGGGCTGAAAGTGCTCTGGATCCAGATCTCGCTGCCGTCCTTGCAGCGGCGGCGGTATTCCCCCGATTTGAACGCGCCACCCGCCAGATCAAGCCAGAACTGGCGGTAGGCTGCCGATCCGGGATCTGCATCAAACAGGAACACGGCATTGGGCTGCCCCTGCACCTCCTCTAAGCGATAGCCCAAGCGGCGGAGGAAATTGCTGTTGGCAGTGATCAACTCACCCCCGAGCGTAAACTCGGCCACCAACTGCGCCATGCCGATGGCGTGGAGCTGGCCGGTGTGGTCAGCGGCCTGCTGGAGGTGGTGCTTGGTTTCTTCGCCTAGTTCGGCAACCCGCGCGGAATTGGCGCGAAATACTTCCACCGCACGTGCCATGGCGCCGATCTCGTTGCGCCGCTCGGTGTAGGGTACTTCGGTATCGAGCTCCCCTTCGGCAATGGCGCTCATCACCCCCGAAAGGCGGGGAATGGGCCGGATCAGCTGCCGCGAAAGAAGAAGCGCCACCACGCCGATAACCAGCAGCGCACCCCCGCCCACCATGAGGAGCATCAGGAGGTTCTGCCCAACCACGGCCTCGATCGGTCCGCGCGCTACGGCCACTTGGAGCGCCCCGATCACCGTGCCGTCGGCCATGGCAATAGGCTGGTGAAGCGTGAAATAGTCCACCCCGCTAATGGTTTCCTCGCCGTGCACCGCCTGGTTAGCCAAGAGGGCATCGAACAGCGGCGTGCCCGCCAGGATAGGCGCATCCAGCATGCGCTCGCCATCGCCGGCCAGCAGGCTCGTCGTCCCCACCAGGAAATCAGGGCCCACCTCGCTGTTGAACACATAGATCGCGGCATCCTGCCCAGACACGCGCGCCACCGTGTCGATCACGTCATGGCTGCGGAACCGCGGCATCGAGCGCATGGTCAGCCCTGCGACATCGCCCGTCTCGTTCGATGCGATCTCAAGGCTTGGCAGATTGACCTGGAGAATTTCTGCGGCAATGCGTGTGGCGCTCGCAACTTCGAGGCGCGCGTCATCACTTGCCGTGTTCGAAAGGCTGATAAACAGGCCCGCCAGTACGGCGCCGATCGCAATGGCGATCGAGCAAACCGCCATCGCGGCAATGGCAAAGAACAGGCGCAGATTGCCCAGCAAAGATCCCATGACGCGTCCCCAAATTGCTTTGCGCCCAGGGGCGCTCCAAGCTCATTCCCATTGCGGAGATTGGGCGCATTTGGTTAAGCGGCAGTTTATGCTGCTAAAAGGAGTGGCCAAACAGAGAATTGCCTAAACTATGTGCATTCGGCGGGGGTCAGCTCAGGCTTTCCTTCTCGTCTTCGGCAAGCCGCAAGGCAGCCATGGCGCCTGGTTGGTTGCAGTTCATCCACGAGCTGGCTAAGCACAACACCATGCCCGCCAGCATCAGGCTTGGCTGGCAAGCGGAATGCCCATGTCTCCTCGCGACATCACCCTGGCCCTACTTGTCGTCTTGATCTGGGGGCTCAACTTCGTTGCCATCGCCTGGGGCGTTGCCGAGATCCCGCCATTCCTGCTCACTGCGCTGCGCTACATAGGCTGCGCCTTTCCGGCGGTGTTCTTTATCCGCCGCCCGCAAGTCGGCTGGCCGATCCTTCTCGCCTATGGCTTTTCCGTTGGCGTCTTGCAGTTCAGCTTTCTGTTCACCGCCGTCGAGTTGGGCATGCCCGCGGGGCTGGCAAGCCTCGTGATGCAGATGCAGGTGTTTTTCACCATGGGCCTCGCCGTGCTGTTTCTGGGCGAGCGGCCCAGCGTGCCACAGCTCGCGGGCGCCGCGCTGGCTCTTCTGGGCCTTGGCGCCATCGGCGCCGAGCGCATTGGCGGCGCCGTGCTGGTTCCCCTCGTCATGACGCTGGCCGCAGCCTTTTTCTGGGGCCTCTCCAATATCGTCACCAAGCGCGCCGGCAAGGTGGACATGCTCGGCTTTGTTGTCTGGGGCGCCCTCGTGCCACCCCTACCCATGCTGGCGCTCTCGCTCATCTTCGAGGGACCCCAGGCCATTGTCGGCCTTGGATCGCTTAGCGCCGCCGCCATAGGTTCGGCGCTGTTTATCGCCTATGGCTCGACCCTGATCGGCTATGGCATCTGGGCGACCCTTCTGGGCCGCTATCCCGCAAGCCTTGTGGCGCCCTTTTCCCTTCTAGTACCAGTAATCGGCTTTGCCGCCGCCGCGCTGCTCCTGGGCGAAATCATTTCGACGCTCGAAGTGGCCGGCAGCGTGCTGATCTTTGTCGGCCTCGTCCTCAATGTATTCGGACCCCAGCTTTTGGCTCGGCGGAGGGTGGCCTGATGCCCATTCGCCACGTTTTTCTCGCGCTGCTGGTCGTCGCCATCTGGGGCTTCAACTTCGTTGTGATCAAGCTCAGCGTCGAGGCCATGCCGCCGGTGCTAGCCGCGGCGCTGCGCTTCCTTTTCGCAGCCTTTCCGCTGGTGTTCTTTGTGAAGCGACCCAAGGCCCATTGGAGCCTGGTCATGGGCTTTGGCCTGTTTTTCGGCTTTGCCCTTTATGCTTTTTTAAACCTTGCGCTCGCCTGGGGCATGCCGGCCGGCCTGAGCTCGCTTGTGCTGCAATCGCAAGCCTTTTTCACCATGGCGCTGGCATTCTTGTTCCTGGGCGAACGGCCGAGCCGCTTCCAGATCATCGGCGCCCTGGTGGCCTTTGTCGGCATCGCCGTTATTGCGACCGAGCGCCTTGGCGGCACCGCGATCATGCCGCTCCTGATGACGCTTCTTGCAGCACTTAGTTGGGGCTTCAGCAACATCATCACCAAGAAGGCCAGCCCGCGCGACGCACTGTCCTTCACGGTCTGGGGTTGCCTTGCCGCGCCCCTGCCGCTCCTGGCCTTATCGGCTGCAGTGGAAGGCCCTCAGGCCATCTGGTCAGCTCTTGCTGGCTTCGGCTGGTCCGACGCCGCCCTGATCGCCTTTTTGTCCTATCCGGCAACGCTTCTGGGCGGCGCCATTTGGAGTTGGCTGTTGGGCCGGCACAAGGCGAGCATCGTGGCGCCGTTCACCCTGCTGGTGCCGATCACAGGCCTTGTGTCGGGCCATCTTGTTTTGGGCGAAACCATCACGCCCACCGAGATCGCCGGCGGATTGCTGGTGATCGCGGGGCTCGTAGTCACGCTGGTCCGGCGCAAGCCCATCGAGCCCGGGCTGCGGCTGGACTAGTGAAGCCCGCTCAAAGCTCGGGCCGCACAAAATCACCGCTCTCGGCATCCATGATCCAGAGTTCGCCCGTCGAAATATCGAACCAGGCGCCATGCACCGCGAGTTTTCCCTGCGCCTCAAGATCGGCCACATAGGGGAAGGTGCGCAGGTTCTGGATGGAATTGCGGATCGAAATGCGCTCCAGCGCCGTCTGGCGCTCAGCCGCTGTCATTAGATCGTTCTGGCCGACCTGCTCGGGCAGCCCGCCCAGCATGCTCATCCACTTCCCAATGAAATCGCCATCGTCGAGCGGATTGGAATCGGGGCTCAGCGCTGCCTTGATGCCGCCGCAGCGGCCATGGCCCATAACAACAATGTTGCTGATCTGGAGCGCCTTGACGGCAAACTCGATCCCCGCCGACGTGCCGTGCTGGCCGCCATCCGGCTGGTAGGGCGGCACCAGATTGGCGACGTTCCGCAACACAAACAATTCCCCTGGCGCTGCATCAAAGACCAGCTCGGGCGCGGCCCGGCTGTCGCAGCAGGCGATGATCATCGTGGTGGGGCTTTGCCCGATGGCGGCAAGCTCGCGATAGCGGTCTTTTTCACGGACGTAGCGGCCTGCCATGAAATTGGCGTGACCCTTGAGCAATTCTTGCGGAAACCGGTGCATGGCGCTTCAAATATCGCTAAGAGGCCCGGAGATCAATTGGGCTGATCACAACGACCGCGCATCGGGGGCATGCATGCTGATTTACCGTTTCCTCACCGGCGAAGACGACGCCGCCTTTTGCCACCGCGTCACCAAGGCTCTGAGCGAAGGTTGGCAACTCTACGGCACCCCTTCCTATGCCTATGACGCGCACAACAAGAAAATGAAGGTAGGGCAGGCCGTCACGCGGGTTGCAGTCGACCAGCCCTATGATCCGGAAAAGAAGCTGGTGGACTTCTGAGAGCCGACCCGCGGCTCCCCTAAGTCACCCCGGGCTCGACCCGAGGGTTCCACACCTGCCTACCCCATCTCGCCCTTCATCAACCGCAACGCCAGCGCCTGCAACAGCAAAATCGTCTTGGCATCCACGATCCGCCCATCCCCGATCATCGCCATGGCTTCCTCGAAGGCCACCTCGAATACCTCGATGTCCTCGCCCTCGCTTTGGAGCCCTCCGCCCGCGCTCACCTTTTCCCCCGGCGTGTACCGCCCCAGAAAACACGCGCATTTTTCCGTCAGCGAGCCCGAGCTGGTATAAACATCAAACAAGAACACCATGTCCGCCGGGGCATAACCGGTTTCCTCCACCGCCTCGCGATGGGCCGCGATCGCCGGCGCCTCCCCATCCAAAAGCCCTGCCGGCGCTTCGATCATCCAGGCCGGATCGCCATTAAGATGCGGCGGCAAGCGGAACTGCCGGGTCAGGATCACGGTCCCTCCGTCAGCAGCATAAAGCAGCACCGCTGCGGCGCTGCCGTGATCATAAACCTCCCGTTGCACGGTCTGCATCGTTCCGTCGCGCCGCGAATGGGTGACCTGGTAATTGTCGAGCCGCCCCCAATTGTGGGCCAGTTCGGTGACGCTGTTGATGGTGATGGAATCGGCCATGAATGCTCCCGCGTTTAGCGGCAAAGATATGCGCGCAAGGAGGCATCATGCCAAGCACCTGCCCGACCGTGCTTGCGTATCGCGCACACCCTGTTCTCTATACGAACAAAGTGCGGTTTGCGACAAAACTTGTGCCTTGGAGGCTTTGATTTTCTCCCCAGCGGAGACTAGAAGTCCAGAACCATTCCAAACTGCGCGTCCCCTCCTTCGCGCCAGCGAGGCTTCATGACGGTTCGACCCCGCCCCCTATCGCCGCACCTGCAGATCTACCGCTTCACAATCACCATGGCGATGTCCATCGTCCATCGCGCCACCGGCATTGCCAACTACGCCGGCACGGCGCTGCTGGTGCTCTGGCTCGTGGCCGCCGCTTGGGGCCCCGAACCGCTCGAAGCCGTCAATGGCCTTTATGGCAGCTGGTTCGGCCAATTGGTTCTTTTTGGCTATACCTGGAGCCTGGTGCACCACATGCTGGGCGGCATCCGCCATTACGTGTGGGACTTCATCCTGGGCATGGAAGCTGGCCAGCGCGAAATGCTCGCTTGGGCCAACCTTATCGCCTCAACCCTGATCACCCTGCTGATCTGGACCGTTTTCGTGTGGGTATCCTGATGCGCGAAGAAATCATTACCCGCCAGACCATCGCCGATCCCCGCTCCCATTACGGCGACGCCAAGGCCTCCACCCGCCATTTCCTGCTTCAGCGCCTGAGCGGGCTCAACAACATCGTCTTTTTGCTGCTGCTCCTCTTCATCGTCGTGCGCCTTGCCGGCGAAGACCGCGCGGACATGGTGGAAACCGTGGGCAATCCATGGATCGGCCTGCCCTTTGCGCTGACCCTGGGCATTCTGACCCTCCACATGCGCAACGGCATGCGCGACATTCTGGAGGACTATGTCCGCGGTCGGACCTACCGGCTCGCCATGATGCTGAACACCCTCTTCTGCCTCATCATTGCCCTTGTCGGCATAGGGGCCATTCTCAAGCTTGTATTCTGGGGCTAGCGAACAATGGCGCAATATGAACTGATCGACCACGAATTCGACGTGGTGGTGGTTGGCGCCGGCGGCGCCGGCCTGCGCGCCACGCTGGGCATGGCCGAACAGGGTTTCAACACCGCCTGCATAACCAAGGTGTTCCCCACCCGCTCACATACCGTGGCGGCCCAGGGCGGCATTGCGGCGTCGCTGCAGAACATGGGACCGGACAGCTGGCAGTGGCACATGTACGATACCGTCAAGGGTTCGGACTGGCTGGGCGACAACGACGCCATGGAATATTTGGCGCGCGAAGCCCCTGCCGCCATCTATGAGCTCGAGCATTACGGCGTGCCGTTTTCGCGCACCCCTGACGGCAAGATCTACCAGCGTCCTTTCGGTGGCCACATGACCGAGTTCGGCGAAGGCCCACCGGTGCAGCGCACCTGCGCCGCTGCCGACCGCACGGGCCACGCCATGCTCCACACGCTTTATGGCCAGTCCCTGCGCAACGACGCACAGTTCTTTATCGAATATTTCGCCCTCGACCTGATCATGGGCGATGATGGCTCGTGCCAAGGCGTGATCGCCTGGAAGCTGGACGACGGCACGCTCCACCGCTTCCGCGCCAAGCTCGTCGTTCTGGCCACCGGAGGTTATGGCCGCGCCTATTTCTCCGCCACCTCAGCCCACACCTGCACTGGCGACGGCAATGGCATGGTTGTGCGCGCCGGCCTGCCGCTCCAGGACATGGAGTTCGTTCAGTTTCACCCCACCGGCATTTATGGTGCGGGCGTCCTCATCACCGAAGGCGCGCGCGGCGAAGGCGGCTACCTCACCAATTCGGAAGGCGAGCGCTTCATGGAGCGCTATGCCCCCAATGCCAAGGATTTGGCCTCGCGTGACGTGGTATCCCGCTGCATGACGCTGGAGATCCGCGAAGGTCGGGGCGTCGGTCCCAACAAGGACCACATCCACCTCCACCTCGATCACCTCGATCCCAAGGTGCTCCACGAGCGGCTTCCCGGCATCACCGAATCGGCCAAGATCTTTGCCGGCGTTGACCTCACCCGCGAGCCGATCCCGGTTCTGCCAACCGTGCACTACAACATGGGCGGCATCCCTGCGAACTACCATGGGGAAGTGCTGAATCCCACGCCTGAGGATCCCAACCGCGTTGTGCCTGGCCTCATGGCGGTCGGCGAAGCGGCCTGCGCCTCGGTCCATGGCGCCAATCGCCTCGGTTCCAATTCCCTGACCGACCTTGTGGTGTTCGGCCGTGCCGCAGCCATCCGGGCGGGCAAGGTGCTTGATAGAGCCGCGCCGATCCCGGCGATCAATCCTGGGCAGGACGAAAAGATCCTGCAGCGCTTCGATCGGCTGCGCAATGCCGCGGGGTCCCAACCTACTGCGAAGTTGCGCGACGAGATGCAGCGCACCATGCAAAGCGACGCTGCGGTATTCCGCACCTCGGAGTCGCTCAAGAAGGGCGTCGAGGCGATGAGCGAAATTTATTCTCGACTGGGCGACGTCAAGGTTTCCGACCGCTCCCTGATCTGGAATTCGGATCTGGTGGAAACCTTGGAGCTCGAAAACCTCATGGCCAACGCCATGGTGACGGTGGTCTCGGCCGAAGCGCGCCATGAATCCCGCGGCGCCCACGCCCACGAGGACTATCCCTCCCGCGATGACGAGAACTGGCGCAAGCACACGCTGAGCTGGATCGACCCTGCCAGTGGCGCCGTGCGCCTGGGCTACCGCCCCGTTCGCGTCGACCCGCTGACCCCTGAAAGCGAAGGTGGCATTGATCTGAAAAAAATCGCTCCCAAGGCCCGAGTCTACTGATGCGCCGCTCTCTTGTGCTTGCTCCCATGTTGCTTATTGCTGCGCCCGTCTACGCCGCAGCGCCAACTGCCGAGCAAAAAGCTGAGTTCACCCGCGTCTGCATGAGCATCGCGCAGGACCAAGCACTCTGCACCTGCAAGGCCGACGCTGCCATGACGCTGATCGACAAGCCATTCATGGAAGTGGTCATCGCGGCCATGAAGGGCACGCGCAATCCGGCCGAAAGCGAGTACCGCGCCTACAATGCCTATGTCGCCAAATCCAACCAGATTTGTAAGCCGAACTATTAAGCTCCGGCCTGGCCACCGGCCGCGCCACACCCACGATGTCACCCGGACCTGACCCGGGGCCATCCTGAGATCACAAGATGGGCGCTGCTCAACCGGCGCCACGGAAAAGGAACCGACCCATGGTCGAATTGATGCTCCCCAAGGCCGACCGCCCCCTCAAGGGCAAGACCTGGCCCAAGCCCGCCGGCGCCAAGCGCCTGCGCGAGTATCACATCTACCGCTACAACCCCGATGAGAACGCCAATCCGCGCATCGACACCTATTGGATCGACCTCGACCAATGCGGGCCGATGATCCTGGATGGCCTTTTGTGGATCAAGAACAATGTCGATCCAACCCTGACCCTGCGTCGCTCCTGCCGCGAAGGCATTTGCGGCTCGTGTTCCATGAACATCAATGGGCTCAATACCCTGGCCTGCACCAAGGGCATGGACGACTCCACCGGGCCCATCAAGATCTACCCCCTGCCCCACATGCCCGTGGTCAAGGACCTGGTGCCGGACCTCACCATTTTCTACGCCCAGCACCGCGCCATTGAGCCCTGGCTCAAGACCACCTCGCCCACCCCTGACAAGGAATGGCGGCAGTCCGTGCCGGAGCGCGCACGGCTCGACGGCTTGTACGAGTGTATCCTGTGCGCCTGCTGCTCGACGTCCTGCCCCAGCTATTGGTGGAACGGCGAGCGCTACCTCGGCCCCGCGGCCCTGCTGGCAGCCTATCGCTGGCTGATCGACTCGCGCGACGAAACCACCAGCGAACGCCTCGACAACCTCGAAGACCCCTTCAAGCTTTATCGCTGCCACACCATCATGAACTGCGCCAAGGTCTGCCCTAAGGGTCTCAACCCCGCCAAGGCGATTGCTGAAATCAAGAAGATGATGGTGGAACGCAAGGCGGCTTGAGAAGCGGCTCAGACTACTTCCTGCCCGCATCTTTCCAACCCGATCGTCACCCTCGGGCTCGACCCGAGGGCTCTATACCTAATCAGCGCTTCGCAGGTGAAGTCCCCTTGGGCCAAGCCCAAGCGTGATCGGCGGTGACCGGAAGCGTGAGTGCCTCACCCGCTCTCCGCTTCAGACACTCCCTAGCCCTCCACGCCTTCCCGCAGTACGATCCTGCCTGCCTCGAACGCGGCCTTGCAGTCGTTGTTGTCGTGCTTGATGTCACCGTCCAGAAGAACCATAGCCATCCCTGGACCCTCAAACCGCGGGTCGTCGCACATGCCATCATCGGCATATTCCGAAGCATTGTCGCCAAAATCGATCCCGGCACTCTCGTAAGGCGCGCCGGCCGCATATTCGGGCGAATACACCGGCCGGATACTGGCCGTGCCCGCCTCCACGGCCGCCCGGCAGTCGCTGGCATCGGCGTTCATGTCCTCGGGCAAAAGTTTTTTGTCGACGCCCGCGCCCACGAAGCGCAGATCATCGCACTCCCCGTCATTGGCCCATTTGCTCGCATCGCCACCATAGTCAAACGCTGCAACCGCCTGCCCCGCGTCGGCATCGCCATTGAAAACCGCCGTGCCAGCTTCCACTGCCGCGCGGCAGTCCGTGGCATCATGCAGCCGGTCTTCCTCCACCAATTCCCCGGCTACGCCCGTGCCTGAAAAACGCGGATCGTCGCACTCCCCGTCTCGCGCCCATTTGCTGGCATCATCGCCATAGTCGATCACAGCAACATTCCCGCCCTTGTAGTCGGGATTGATGGTTACCGTCCCCGCCTCGAAGGCTTCGCGGCAGTCCGTGGCGTCCTTGAGGAGGTCCGCCTCCACCAATTCATCGGCTACGCCCCGGCCCTGGAAGCGCGGGTCATCGCACTCGCCATCGCCAGCCCATTCGCCGCTGTCATCGCCAAAATCGATCGCGGCATCCGCCGGCGGGGGCGCCGAGCCGGGCCCTCCATTGGTGTCCTTGAGCGACACACTGCCGGCTAGGTAAGCTTCCCGGCAGTCCGTAGCATCCTTACCCATATTGGACAGGAGCGGCTCGGGACCCATGCCACGGCCTTGGAAGCGCGGATCGTCGCACTCTCCATCTCCAGCATATTCACTGCTGTTGTCGCCGAAATCGATCGGCGCTCCATCAGAGGCCTTGGTGCTGATCGGGGGGTTTTTGCCGCTTGCCGAGATCTTGTCGGCCAGCGCCGGTGCCGCAAGCGTTGCCACCAGAGCAAAGCCCCATGCAGCCCCACGCAGGAGCCTTCTGAATCCCATCATCGCTTGCGCCCTCCCGAAGGCCTTCTCGTGCATAGATATTACTGCGCCTTTATAACAGCCAACAGCCCTTAGGCGGTTTGCCCGCGGAGGCGCCGCTCGGCGCGGGCAAACAAGGTCGCGCCCAGCAGCACCAGAGCCGTGCCAAGAGCATGATAGATCGTAAAGGGCTCGCTGAGCACCACAACGGCGAATCCGATGGTCAGAAGCGGACCGAACGCTGCCGTAGAGGAATTGGCCCGCGCCCCGATTCGGGCAATTGCTGCATTCATCATGAACGAGGGCAAGACCGTCGAAAAAATCCCCAGCGCCAGGCCCAACAGCCAAACAGGCTGCGGCAAGCTCAGAAGCGTTTGCGGGCCGGTGATAAGCAGGCTCTGCCCAATGGCGAAAACCGCCGCCGTCGACATGGCAATGCAGGTAAAAAGCGCCGTTCCCAACTCGCGCATCCGTCCCTTGGCGAGCAGCTGATAGAAGGCAAATGTCACCGCCGCCGTCAGCACCAGCGCGGTGCCGATCAACAAGCCGTCCGGCTCGGCCCAAAAACTCCAGCCAAACAGCAAAACGATCCCGCCATAGGCGATCAGCATCCCCGGCAGGATGCGCCAGCTGAACGGCACACGGAAGAACATGGCCCCAAACAGCACCACGAAAAACGGATAGGTGAACAGCACAAGCCGCCCATACTGCGCCGAAATTAAATTGAGCGCCGCAAAATCGAGATAGCTAGAGACGTAGTAGCCCAGCAGCCCCACCAGCATGGCGGGAACCAGCAAACGAGGTTTGAACAAGCCCAGCAGCTTGGGGTTGCGGCGCAGCAGCACAAGCAGGATCACGAGATAGACTGGCAGCGCCACCAACATGCGCAGCGCCAGGAGCACCTCGGTTGCCGCGCCTTGCGCATAGGCAAGCTTGATGAAAATAGCCTTGGACGAAAACAGCACCGCCCCCCCAATGGCGAAGGCATAGCCGAGCGGATCGGCGACGGTGCTGGGAGCTTGGGTGGCAGTGGACATGGTGCCACCGCTAAACCTGGAACAGTTTGGCGTAAAGGCCGCTCAACGCTAACAGTCTGCTAACGTTAAACGCGGGTTGCTAACCCCGCGGATGGGCCTTGCGATAGCTGTCCAGCAATCGCGCTGCGTCCACGGCGGTATAGATCTGCGTCGTCGAAAGGCTCGCATGGCCCAACAATTCCTGGATCGCGCGCAAATCTCCCCCCGCTCCCAAGAGATGCGTGGCAAAGGAATGGCGCAAGGCATGGGGCGTCGCCGATTGCGGCAAGCCCAGCGCCCCCCGCAGCTGCGCCACCCGCAACTGGATCAGCCGCGGCGATAGCACACCGCCCTTTTCTCCCCGAAACAAAGGCTCTTGCTGGCTCAAGCTGAACGGGCAGAGCTCTAGGTACCGATCGATTGCCTCGCGCACCGCCGCAATCAACGGCACCATGCGCACCTTGCCGCCCTTGCCCGTTACCCGAATCACCGCGCTTTCCAGATCCGCCCGTGTCAGCGCCAGCGCTTCGGAAATTCGTAAGCCGGCGCCGTAACACAGCGACAGCACCGCCATGTCGCGAGCCGCAACCCATGGCTTGTCTTCCATCTCCCCCGTCGTGGAAATGGCGCCGCGCGCTTCGCTGGCCGTCAAGGCTTTGGGCAAGGATTTCGGCAGCTTGGGCGTGCGGATCACGTTAAGCGCTTCGGTCACGAGAACCCCCTCGCGCTCCAAAAACCGGAAAAAGCTCTTCAGCGCCGAAAGCACCCGCGCCAGCGAACGGGAGCTCAGGCTCTCGTTACGACGCTGAGCCATGAAGGCGCGGATATCCGCACCGCGCATATCCTTGAGCACCTGAAGGCTCACCGGGCCGCCCACATGCCCCGCCAGGAATCCCATAAATTGATCAAGATCCCGGCTATAAGCCTCGAGCGTATTGTCAGCGAGGCGCCGGACCGAGAGGAGTTCGCGCTGCCATCCGCTGATCTGGGCACGAACAAACTCGTCAGTGGCAAAGGCAGAGTCGACCATGCGGCAAGGCTAGCGCCCCCGCGTTAGCAAAAAGTGTCCGACTTCAGCGAATGTGCGGATGCCAGTCTGGCTGCTCGCTAGGCAAGATATTGAGGTCTTCATAAAGCCTGCGCGGTAGGCGCTGCGGGCGCCGCTGGTGCGCCAATGCGGACAGCAGCACGGCATAGAGGCTCGCCCGTTCGGCAATGGCGACGATTTCGTCACCGGGAGACTGGCAATCGGTCGTAGTGGGCATCTGGTCCTCCTATCTCGGGAACAAACCATAAACGATCGCTGCTGACAGACCTTGTCAGCACATCAGCTTTTCGCCGAAACTACTTGCGCTCCCTATCTTCGGATGCGAACAGAACGGGCACAAATGGAAGCGCATCCGGACATTGTTGCGGTTATGGTGGGGGTGGCCGTTGAGGGGCCCTATAGCTACCGCATACCCAAAGGCATGGCCGTGGAGCGCGGCTCAATCGTGGCCGTGCCGCTGGGGCCACGGCTGATCCAGGGCGTGGTCTGGGGGCCGCCCAAAGACATGGTCGCCCACAATCGCCTGCGTGACATTTCCTATGTCTATGATGTGCCACCGCTCAGCGGCGAACTGCTCAAGCTGGTGGAATGGGTCGCACGTTACACCCTAGCAGCGCCCGGGCAGGTCTTGCGCTCTGTCCTGCGCTCGACTGAAGCGCTGGACACACCCCGGCCTGTGGTGGCATTCCGACGCACCGGGCTCGAGCCTGAAAAGCTGACGCCAGCCCGGCTCAGGGTGCTTGATGCCTTGCTTGACGGACAGGCCTGGCCCAAGGCCGAGCTCATTGGCGCTACCGGTGTTTCCCCATCCGTGATCGAGGGCCTTGAACGAGCTGGGGCCCTTGAGCGCCTCGAAGTCCCAGCGCCACCGGTTGTCCTTCCGCCTGACCCGGACGCAGCGATCGCTTCGCTTTCACCGGAACAATCGGAAGCCCTGAACCGTATCCTGGCGCTGGACCCGCACCGGTTCGGGGTCGCGCTTCTTGATGGCGTCACGGGTGGCGGCAAAACCGAAGTATTTTTCGAAGCCGTGGCCGACACGCTTCGCGCTGGCCGGCAGGCGCTGATCCTGCTTCCCGAAATTGCCCTCACCAATACCTTTATCACCCGATTCACCCGCCGCTTTGGCACGCGCCCGGCCGAATGGCACTCGGACATGACGCCGCTGCAGCGGGCCAAAATTTGGCGCGGCGTGCTTGATGGAACGGTGCGGGCGGTGGTGGGCGCGCGCTCGGCGCTTTTCCTGCCGTTCCGTGAACTGGGCATGCTGGTGCTCGATGAAGAACACGACGGCGCCTATAAGCAGGCGGACGGCATTACTTACCACGCCCGGGACATGGCCGTGGTGCGAGCCCATTTCGCCAATGCGCGGGTTATCCTGTCTTCTGCGACCCCGTCAGTTGAAACCCGCAACAATGCCAATGTGGGGCGCTACAGGCATGTGATGCTGACCTCGCGATTTGCCGAGGCGGCCATGCCCGACATCACCGCCATCGACATGCGCACCGATGGCCCGGAAAAAGGGGAGTGGATTGCGCCGCAGCTGGCACGGGAAGTCTTTGGCGCCCTGGATCGGGGTGAGCAGGCGCTGCTGTTCCTAAACCGCCGCGGCTATGCGCCGCTAACTCTGTGCCGCTCCTGCGGGCACCAATATCAATGCCCCGATTGTTCGGCCTGGATGGTGGAACATCGATTCCGGGGCGTCCTGATGTGCCATCATTGCGGGCACGAAATCCGCACGCCCAATGTCTGCATCAAATGCGGCGATCCGGAAAATTTGGCAGCAGTGGGCCCGGGCATCGAACGGGTCGCGGAAGAAGCCGCGATCCGCTTTCCCGACGCGCGGCGGGTCATTCTGTCGTCCGACATGGGCAGCAACAAGCAATTGCGCGAACGGTTCACCGAGATCGAGAAGGGGGAATATGATCTGATCATCGGCACGCAATTGGTGTCGAAGGGCCACCATTTCGAGAAGCTTTCGGTGGTCGGGGTGCTCGATGCCGATCTGGGCCTTGCCCATGGCGATCCACGCGCCGCGGAGAAGACCTTCCAGATCCTGACCCAGGTCGCCGGACGCGCAGGCCGTACTTCCCGCTCGGGCAAGGCTTTTCTGCAGACCTTTCACCCGGATCACCCCGTCATGCGCGCCATGGTGAGCGGGGATAGGGAAGCTTTCTACGCCCATGAGCTGACCGCACGTGAAGCCGGTGGCCTGCCGCCCTTTGGCCGTTTGGCAGCGCTGATCGTATCGGCCAATGAGCGCGACACCGCGATGAGCTACGCCAAAAGGCTCCTTTCATCTGCGCCCATGGCAGAGGGAGTGCGCCTGTTCGGGCCTGCCGATGCCCCGATCAATTTAATCCGGGGACGACATCGCGTCCGTCTCCTCGCCCAATCGGGGAAGGATTTCGATCTCAGCGGCTACGTGCGCTTCTGGCTGAACTCGGCCGAAAAGGCGACCGGCAACCTCCGCGTCCAGGTTGACATCGACCCCATGAGCTTCATGTAAAGGTGCCTTGTTTGGGGCACCTGCCGGCACTCTCTGCTACAGGCAGTATGCCTAGCCCCTGCGACACTTTCGCAAGCCTCCAATATGACGTGCGAGCCTTGCAAGCGCCGCAAGGCTTGTGCTAGAGCGGGCCCAACTTTGAAGGGGCCGTAGAACGTCCTCTTTCCCAACACAAGAATAAGCGTCGGCAGCTAGCCGTTTTCCCAAAGGGAAAACCGGGTGAGCAGGCGGGTAAATAAGAGGGTGTAGCGGCATTGGCAGCGCAGAATTCAGTGCTTTCCCACATCGCCCGGCCATATGCGTCGGCACTATTTGACCTCGCCCAGAGCGAGAATCAAATGGCATCGGTTGAAACCTCGCTCTCCGATGTGTCCCGTTTGATTGGCGAAAGCGCAGATTTCGCCCGCTTCCTGCGCTCACCTGTGATTACCTCGGACGAGAAGGCCCAGGCCCTCAATTCGGTGCTGGCCCGGTCCAACACCAACCCTCTGGTAGCTAACTTCCTTCGCCTGATCGCCAAGAACGGTCGCTTGTTTGCCCTCGATACCATCATCGTCGGCTTCCGCGAGTTGGCAGCCAAGGCCCGCGGCGAAGTGACGGCGGACGTTACGTCTGCGGCTCCTCTTACCGGCGAGCAGGTCAATTCTCTCACCGGAACGCTCCGTGCCAAGATTGGCAAGACCGTGACGCTGAATCAATTCGTCGATCCATCCTTGATTGGCGGCCTTCAGGTGAAGGTCGGCTCACAGATGATCGATAGCTCACTCAAGACAAAACTCGCTGCGATGAAGATCGCCATGAAAGAGGTCGGATAATGGACATCAAAGCCGCGGAAATTTCTGCGATCCTCAAGGACCAGATCAAGAATTTCGGCCAGGAAGCCCAGGTTTCCGAAGTCGGTCAGGTGCTCTCCGTCGGTGACGGTATTGCCCGCGTTTATGGCTTGGACAATGTGCAGGCCGGCGAGCTCGTGGAGTTCCCTGGCGGCATCAAGGGCATGGCCCTGAACCTGGAAGTCGACAATGTCGGCGTCGTGATCTTCGGCAATGACCGCTCCATCAAGGAAGGCGATGTCGTCAAGCGCACTGGCTCCATCGTGGACACCCCCGTCGGCAAGGGCCTCCTTGGCCGCGTAGTGGACGGCCTGGGCAACCCGATTGATGGCAAGGGCCCGATCGAGCATACCGAACGCCGCCGTGTTGACGTCAAGGCGCCTGGCATCCTGCCGCGCAAGTCCGTGCACGAGCCCATGTCGACCGGCCTTAAGGCCATCGACGCGCTGATCCCGATCGGCCGTGGCCAGCGCGAGTTGATCATTGGCGACCGCCAGACCGGCAAGTCCGCTATCATTCTGGACACCTTCCTCAACCAGAAGCCTGCCCATGATGCCGGCGCGTCGGACACCGACAAGCTCTACTGCATCTATGTCGCCATCGGCCAGAAGCGTTCCACTGTCGCCCAGTTCGTCCGTCAGCTCGAGGAATCCGGCGCCCTGCCCTATTCCATTGTGATTGCCGCAACCGCTTCAGACCCGGCTCCGCTCCAGTACATCGCGCCCTTCACCGGCTGCGCGATCGGCGAATGGTTCCGCGACAATGGCCAGCACGCCGTTATCGCCTATGACGACCTGACCAAGCAGGCCGTGGCGTACCGCCAGATGTCCCTGCTTCTGCGTCGTCCGCCAGGCCGTGAAGCCTATCCCGGCGACGTGTTCTACCTGCACAGCCGCCTGCTGGAGCGCGCCGCGAAGCTCAACGAGAACCATGGCCTGGGCTCGCTCACCGCGCTGCCCGTTATCGAAACGCAGGCGAACGACGTTTCGGCGTACATTCCGACTAACGTGATCTCGATCACCGACGGCCAGATCTTCCTGGAAACCAACCTCTTCTTCCAGGGTATCCGCCCGGCCGTGAACGTTGGTCTGTCGGTTTCCCGCGTGGGTGGTTCGGCCCAGATCAAGGCAATGAAGCAGGTTGCCGGCTCGCTCAAAGGTGAGTTGTCGCAGTATCGCGAAATGGCGGCCTTCGCCCAGTTCGGTTCGGACCTTGACGCCTCGACGCAGCGCCTCCTCAACCGTGGCGCCCGCCTGACCGAGCTGCTGAAGCAGCCGCAGTTCTCTCCGCTCAAGACGGAAGAACAGGTCGCCGTGATCTTTGCTGGCGCCAATGGCTATCTGGACTCGCTTCCGGTTTCCAAGGTTGCCGATTTTGAGCGCACGGTGCTCTCCGCTCTGCGTGGCAAGCATGCCGCGCTGCTGAACACCATTGCCGCTGAAAAGCAGCTCAGCGACGACACGCGCGCGAAGCTCAAGTCGGCTCTGGACGACATCAAGAAGACCTACGCGGCTTAAGGCCTAAGGAGACGACGGGCCCATGCCTTCGCTAAAGGACCTCAAGAACCGGATCGACTCGGTCAAATCGACCCAGAAGATTACCAAGGCCATGCAGATGGTCGCGGCGGCAAAGCTCCGTCGCGCCCAGGAAGCAGCGGAGGCGGCTCGCCCCTATGCCGAACGCATGGGCAGGGTTCTGTCTTCGCTCGGCGCTGTCTACGAAGGGCAAACCGACGCTCCCAGGCTGCTGGCGGGCACGGGCCAGGACCAGGTTCATCTGCTGGTGGTTGCCACCGGCGAGCGTGGCTTGGCCGGCGGCTTCAACTCCTCGATAGCGCGTCTTGCACGCGATCATGCCGCCAAGCTCATTAGCCAAGGCAAGACGGTCAAGTTCCTGACCGTGGGCCGCAAGGGTCACGACATCCTGCGTCGGCAGTATCCCGAGCTGATCGTCGACACCTTTAACTTCCGTGAAGTCAAGCAAGTCGGGTTTACCCAGGCCCAGCAGGTCGCGGAAAAGGTGCTCGCGATGTTCAACGCCGGCGAGTTCGACATTGCCACGCTGTACTTCGCCAAGTTCGGCTCGGTGATCAGCCAGGTGCCTACCGCCCAGCAGATCATTCCGGCCAAGCTCGACAGGGTTGAGGGTGAAGGCTCGGCGGCGAGCTCCACCGTTCCCTATGAATATGAGCCAAGCGAAGAGGCGATCGTCCAGGATCTGCTGCCGCGCAACATTTCGGTTCAGGTGCTCCGCGCCTTGCTTGAAAATTCGGCGTCCTTCTACGGGGCACAGATGTCGGCCATGGACAACGCCACCCGCAACGCTGGCGAAATGATCGGCAAGCTGCAGCTGAGCTACAACCGTCAGCGCCAAGCGCAGATCACCAAAGAACTCATCGAAATTATCTCGGGCGCGGAAGCGCTCTAACGCACAAGCGAGGACGAACAAATGGCAGACATCAAGGCCGGTCGCGTTTCGCAGGTCATCGGCGCCGTCGTCGACGTCACGTTTGACGGTCACCTGCCCGCAATTCTGAACGCCCTGGAAACCAGCAACAACGGACAGCGCCTGGTGCTGGAAGTGGCGCAGCATCTGGGTGAAAACACCGTGCGCACCATTGCCATGGACACTACCGAAGGCCTCGTGCGCGGCGCCGAAGTGGTCGACACGGGCGCTGCGATCTCGGTGCCGGTGGGCGATGCTACGCTGGGCCGAATCATGAACGTCATCGGCGAGCCGATCGACGAAGCCGGCCCCATCGGTGAAGTCGATCGCCGTGGCATCCACCAGGATGCGCCTGCTTTCGTTGAACAGTCCCCTGAATCGCAGGTTCTGGTTACCGGTATCAAGGTCGTAGACCTGATTGCTCCCTATGCACGCGGCGGCAAGATCGGCCTCTTCGGTGGCGCAGGCGTGGGCAAGACCGTGCTGATTCAGGAACTGATCAACAACGTCGCCAAGGCCCATGGTGGTTATTCGGTGTTTGCGGGCGTGGGTGAACGCACTCGCGAAGGCAACGACCTTTACCACGAAATGATCGAATCGGGCGTGAACAAGGACCCGCACGAGAACGGCGGCTCGGCTGCTGGATCCAAGTGCGCACTGGTGTTCGGCCAGATGAACGAGCCCCCCGGGGCCCGTGCACGCGTGGCGCTGACCGGGCTGACCGTCGCTGAAAACTTCCGCGACCAGGGCCAGGACGTGCTGTTCTTCGTGGACAACATCTTCCGCTTTACGCAGGCAGGTGCTGAGATGTCGGCCCTGCTTGGCCGTATTCCTTCGGCCGTGGGTTACCAGCCGACGCTGGCGACCGACATGGGCGCGATGCAGGAACGCATCACCACCACCACCAAGGGATCCATCACCTCGGTGCAGGCCGTTTACGTGCCCGCCGACGACTTGACCGACCCAGCACCAGCAACCTCGTTCGCCCACTTGGACGCAACGACCGTGCTGAACCGCGCCATTTCGGAAAAGGGCATCTACCCAGCCGTGGATCCGCTGGCGTCCAACTCGCGTATCCTTGATGCCAGCGTTGTTGGCCAGGAACACTACGATACCGCCCGCCGCGTGCAAGAAGTCTTGCAGAAGTACAAGGCGCTTCAGGACATCATCGCGATCCTGGGCATGGACGAGCTTTCGGAAGAAGACAAGCTCACCGTGGCTCGCGCCCGCAAGATCGAGCGCTTCATGAGCCAGCCGTTTGACGTGGCCGAAGTGTTCACTGGCTCGCCCGGCGTGTTCGTGCAGCTCGAAGACACCATCAAGGGCTTCAAGGGCCTGGTGAATGGCGAGTACGACCACCTGCCGGAAGCTGCCTTCTACATGGTCGGCACGATCGAAGATGCCGTCAAGAAGGCGCAGAAGCTGGCCGCACAGGCCGCCTAAGATCGGTTTGGGCCTGAGGGCCCTGCCCTGTCGTTGTAATGGAGCTCGGGTCAAACCGGGCTCCAATGCCAAAGGACCCAAAGAATGGCTGAAGGCCTCAAGATCGAGATCGTATCGCCCGAGCGGCTGGTGCTGTCCGAAGTCGTCCAGTCCGTTACCGTGCCCGGCACCGAGGGCTACTTCACCGTCATGCAGGACCATGCGCCGTTCATGACGACCCTGCGTTCGGGTTTCATTACGGTGAATGGCATGGGCGGTCGTGACGAGGTCTTCTTTGTGAAAGGCGGCTTTGCCGACGTTTCACCCGACGGGCTCACCATCCTTGCCGAACAGTCCGTCCCGTTTTCGGAATTCGATCACGCCGGTCTTTCGACGCAGATCAAGTCGGCCGAAGCCGAGTTGGCGGCCGCCGCGACGCCCGAGGAGCGCACCTTTGCGCAGGAAATCGTCAGCGGATTACTTAATCTCGCGGCGGAAGCGGGCCAGATCAACGGCAGCCACATTCACTAGCGATTTAGGTGAAAAGCATACGAAAAGGCCCGCGTTCAACGCGGGCCTTTTGCATTTGGGGATATGTTGAAGCGCCGCATGGGCGTTTTGGCGCCGGCCACGAAGACCCGCACCAAAGCAATCAGGCTAGGCAGCCAAGCGGGCCTTTAACCCACGCGCAATCAGCTCTTCGGCAATCTGGATCGTGTTCAAAGCGGCGCCCTTGCGCAGATTGTCCGAAACAACCCACATGGCGAGGCCATTCTCGACTGTGTTGTCTTCGCGGATGCGCGACACGAAGGTATCATACTCACCCACGGTTTCCACCGGCGTGGCGTAGCCACCGGCCTCACGCTTGTCGAGCACGGAAATGCCCGGCGCCTCGCGGAGCACGTCACGCGCTTCGTCCGCGGTGATGGGGTTCTCGAACTCGATATTGACCGCTTCCGAATGGCCCACGAACACCGGCACGCGCACCGCAGTGCAGGTCACCTTGATCTTGGGATCGAGGATCTTCTTGGTTTCGGCCAGCACCTTCCATTCTTCCTTGGTATAACCGTCTTCCATGAAGACATCGATGTGCGGAATGACGTTGAAGGCGATCTGCTTGGTGAACTTGCCAGGCGTTGCGCTGTCGTTGACGAAAATGCCCTTGGTCTGGTTCCACAGCTCGTCAATACCTTCCTTGCCGGCACCAGACACCGATTGGTAGGTCGAGACAATGACACGCTTGATCTTGGCGAAGTCATGCAATGGCTTAAGTGCCACCACGAGTTGCGCCGTCGAGCAATTGGGATTGGCAATGATGTTGGAGCGCTGGGGGTCAGCGAGCCAGCGGTCCAGCACGTGGCCGTTTACTTCGGGCACGATGAGCGGAATATCTGAATTGTAGCGCCAGTAGCTGGAGTTATCGATCACGATGCAGCCCGATGCGCCGATGCGGGGCGCCAGATCCTTGCTTACCGAGGAGCCGGCCGACATGATCGCGAAGTCCACGCCCTTGAAGTCAAAATCGTCAAGGTTCTTGCACTTGAGGATCTTGTCGCCGTAGGAAATTTCCCGGCCGGTGGACTTGGACGAAGCCAGCGCGATAACTTCGTCAGCGGGAAACTTGCGTTCCGCCAGAATATTGAGAACTTCACGGCCCACATTGCCCGTGGCACCTACGACAGCGACGCGATAACCCATTTGTTGGAACTCCAGTCCCGTAACCTTGCCGCCCCGCGCGATCGCCTGATCGCGGCCATTCCGGTTTCGCCTCTCCCCGTCGGGGGAGTTGGACCCGGGGAAAAGCGTCAGGTGGTTTTGGTGGTTTTGGTCAAAAGCGCAGCCATGCTGCCGGCCAAAGGCCGATCAGTGGCGATATCCGCGAGGGGCATGAAGCTGCGCATGTGTGACTGCTCTGGTAAAAGCAGGCGAAGTCATACTCTCATATAGGAATTAGTCAATGCTCACATAACCGCGCGATGGCTTGGCATGCCCGTTTGCATCGACTAGACCGACGGTTTCTCCTCAAGGATCAAGAAAAAACCATGCCCCATTATGATGTCGTGGTGCTCGGCGCCGGAGCCGCTGGCATGATGGCAGCAATTGAAGCGGGCAAGCGCGGCCGCTCCGTGCTGGTGGTAGACCATGCCAAGTTTGCGGGCGAAAAGATCCGCATCTCCGGTGGTGGCCGGTGCAATTTCACCAATACAAACGCCACCCATGACAAGGGCCGTGACCGGTTTTTGAGCGAAAACCCCCGTTTTGCTCTTTCTGCCCTCAGCCGCTACACGCCCGAGATGTTTGTCGCCCTGGTGCAGCGCCACGGTATTCGCTATCACGAAAAGACCTTGGGCCAGCTGTTTTGCGACGGTCCGGCGACGCAGATCAACACGATGCTATTGGGCGAAATGCGCCAGGCGGGGGTCACGCTGGTGCTGGAAACCACCATGGAGCGTGTCAGCAAGGAGGATTCCGGCTTTGCCCTCCAGCTATCCACCTCTTCCATCACTTGCGACAGCCTAATCGTCGCAACGGGCGGTAAGTCCATCCCCAAGATGGGCGCCTCTGGTTTGGGCTATCAGTTGGCAGCCCAGTTTGGCTTGCGTGTCACTGAAACCCGCCCAGCCCTTGTGCCACTTACCTTTGAAACGCGCGCCCTGGAGCGGCTCAAGGAACTGGCGGGAATCGCGACCGATGCCGTGGTGCGTCATGGCAAGACGGCGTTCGAGGAAGCGCTGCTGTTTACCCATCGGGGTCTGTCGGGGCCGGCCATTCTGCAGATTTCCTCCTACTGGCGCGAGGGCGATTCCATTTCTGTGGACCTCCTGCCGGGACAAGAGGCAGGCGAAGCCCTGCGAGCCGTGCGTAAGGCGACGCCCAAGGTTCAGGTGCAAACGGCGCTCGGTGCCTTCCTTCCCAAAAAACTTGCGCAGCTTCTGAGCGAGGATCTTAACCTGCCTGGGATGATAGGGGATTTCTCGGACAAAAAGCTCGCTGCCGTGGAAGCGGTGCTCAAGAGCTGGACGCTGAAACCCGTCGGCTCGGAAGGCTACAGGACGGCCGAAGTTACGCTTGGCGGGATCGACACGCGCGATCTAGACGCCAAGACGCTGGCTGCCCGCAATGTGCCCGGGCTATTTTTTGTGGGTGAAGTGGTCGACGTCACTGGCTGGCTTGGCGGCTATAATTTCCAATGGGCGTGGGCGTCTGGCTGGGCTGCGGGGCAAGTGGCCTAGATCCGCCTACCCGTCCTTTTCATGAAACGTGATCCGGTTTCCCGCTCCATCGAGCACGCTTACCTCGATCCCGCCCCAGGGTGGGGTGTCCAGCCCTGGCCGGTTGTTCGCGTAGTTCTTGGCCAGGAGTTCCCCGTAAAAGGCCCGCAGCCCAGTGGTTTGGACGCGTACATGGCTTCCTGGGGTTGCGTCGCCATGATGCTCTGAGAGGTGCAACACAAGTCCATCGCGGCTCCATTGCTGGTAGAGCGGCATGGCGGCCCCGAAGCGGTGTTCCCAATCCAGCGAGAAGCCCAGCCAGCCGCGATAAAACTCCTCGGTTTTGACTTGGTCGAAGCTGCGCAGGATAGGAACGACGGCGCTAAAGCCCATGCTAGAATCTCCAGCCTAGCCGGGCACTTAGATTGGTGTCGGCGCGCTCTGGGGAACCGCAGGTGCCGAAATCCGGCAGGTGCTCCAGCGTGGCAATCAAGGAAGCGCCGGCTGGTAAATTGAGGCCAACGCTGCCGGCGGCGCGCAGGCCAAGGCCGCAGCCGAAATTGCGGGAAGGATCACCTTCGGACGCCGAGAGGAGCGAGGTGTGCGCTACGCCGCCAAGGCTTGCTTCCACGAACAGGGGGAGAATCGGAGCCTGGAAGGTCCAGCTCAGCCCGGCATAGCCATAGGAGGGCTGGTCGCGAAAGCTGATCGTAGCGCCCAGGTGCGGGCGCAGTTCGCCAACCAGGGTCCAGGCGTTAAGGTCCGGTGTGGCAAACAACAATTCCACATTGGCGTCGCTGATCCGCTCGGGATCAAGCAGGTCCCCATCCCCGTCAATGCCGCGGGCGGTGATGCCGGCGCGGATCTCGGGGAGGAAGTTGAACTGGGCAAAAGCGGGCGCGGCCGCGCAAGTCAGCAGCAAAACCAGGGCCAGCCTGAACAGTGATCGCACCATGAAGGCCACCTTTCTCGATGGGCCTATTGGGGGCGTGGTTATGCCGGATCTGCAAGATTTAAGCTAAATTGACGCTAACAGACTGTTAACGTTGAGCGCACCCGCGCGCTAGAATTTCCACCCCAGACGCAGGCCGAAATTGGACAGGCCCTGGTTGGCATCGCACCAGCCATTGTTGGAGGTGTGCTCATAGGTAAGGGTCGCCGTCATCGACTCGCTGAGATTGGCGCCGACACCGAAGCGCTCGTAGAAATTCACGCGGCAGCCGAAATTGGCCCGCCGGGACGTATCGGGCGAATTGGTGAGATAGCCGTTGTGGATGGCGCCGCCAAAAGTGCCCTCGAGGTAGAACGGCGTTTCAAATATCGGCAGCTGCCAGGTAAGACCCAGATGGGCCATGCTGTCCTGCCCGTCGAGATTGACGGTGACGCCAAAATCGGGGCGCGGGGCACCGATCCAGCGAAACGCGTCAATATCGGGAGATGTGAAGAGCACGTCGAAAGAGAAATCTTCGACCTGGCTCAGATCCCAATCGCCAACCTTGAATGGCAGGGCCGTATAGCTCACGTCATGGGCGTGGATGCCGATGCGGATTTCATCGACAATGTCAGCAAAAGGCTGCGGTGAGGTGAGGCTCTGCGCATTGCCCGGCACGGCGGCGGCAGCAACAAGACCCAGGGCACAAACAGCAACACGCAACAACAAGAGCAATCCTCCGCATGGGACTGTTTAGTAGAAGCCGCAGTCGGGTGGGCAAGTCAATCCACTTAGCCGTTGCAGCATGGCCCAAGGCACCCGATGTGACGAGCAGGCCACGCTTGCTGCAGAACGGCCTCGCTTTCATCGTATTTTACCGATAGAAGCAGCGCAACAGATCACCTTCCGAGTTCACCCATGGCCGCTCCCTTTGCCCTTTCCCTGCAGGATCTTGCTCCCATCGCCGAAGGAACATCGACGCCCGAGGCCATGGCCGAAACGATCCGGCTGGCGCAGCTGGCGGAAAAGCTTGGCTATACCCGCCTTTGGTATGCAGAGCATCATGGCATGCCATCCATTGCCTCGTCCGTTCCCGAAATCCTGATCGGCAGCGCCGCTGCGCATACCAAGGAGATGCGCATTGGCTCGGGCGGTGTCATGCTGCTCAACCATGCGCCCCTGCGCATTGCCGAGGCCTATCGGACGCTGGAAGCGCTTCACCCTGGCCGCATCGATCTGGGCCTGGGCCGTGCGCCGGGCGGGGACGGCTATGCCATGCGCGCGCTGCGCAGCGGCGGTGGCGAGGAATTTTCAGCCTACCTTGCCGAGCTCATGGCGTTCGATGAGGACAGCTTTCCGCCCGATCACCCCTTTTCGCGCGTTCCCGTATCTCCCGGTGGCATCGGGCTGCCGCCCATGTGGCTCCTGGGCTCGTCGGGTGCCAGTGCCCAGGCGGCTGGGCAATTGGGCATCGGCTATTCCTTTGCCGCCCATTTCAGCCACACGCCTCCTGCCCCCGCGTTTGAAGCTTATCGCCTTGCCTTCCAGCCGACGGAAGCCTTTGGCCGGCCGCAAACCATTATGTGCGTCTCGGCCATCTGCGCGCCCACCGACGAAGAAGCCCAGTACCTTTCCCACTCGCAAGCGGTGCAATGGGCCTTGTTCACCACAGGCGAACAGCGGCGCTTGATGAGCCCCGAAGATGCCCACAAGGTGGTACTGACCGCCCAGCAGCAGGCCATTATTGCGCACCAATCGAGCCTCTGGATCGTGGGATCGCCGCAAACCGTGCGCGACGCCATCGCCGAGAAAGCCGAGGCGTGCCGCGCGGACGAGGTGATGATCACAACAACGGTGCACAGTTACGAACTGCGCCGCCGCTCCTATGAACTCATTGCCGAAGTATTCGAGCTGCCAGCGCGCTGATCGGGAGAGCGCATTAACATCTCGTTTCTGGCTCGTGCGCTAATACAGACCGATCATCGTCATATGAGTTCGGTTTCGTGAGCGCTGCTGGCTTCGTTCTGGCCATCAATATTTTTGTTGCGGGCCTGTTTGCAGCGGCTTTCGGCCTCGTTGCCTGGCACAATCGCGGCGCTGTTGGCGCGCGCTGGCTCGCCCTCGCCTATGGCTTGGGCATTCTCAACGCCGGGCTGGAATTCGTTTTGCCGCTGCAGAGCGATCCGCGGCTTCTTACGGTCGTTGTCTTTGCGGTTGCGCTGAGCGCTTTTCTCGCCTGCGTGGTGGGCCTTGCCCGCCACTACGAGACCACGGTCCCCTGGAGGGCGATTGCCAGCGTTGGACTGGTTTCCTTGGCACTCAACGGCCTTCTGAGTGACCAGGCCTCGAGCGCTTCGCTAGGCCGGGCCATGGTGTATCAGCTACCCTATTTCGCCGCCCACCTCCTGGCGGCTGTGGTAGTGTTCCGCTCCGGGCGGCGCGCCCCGCTCGACCTGACGCTTCTTGCGTTCCTGGTCATCAGCAGCCTGCAGTTTGTGGCCAAGCCCTTTCTGGCCGTGAACCTAGGGATTGTAGGGACTGCCGATTACCTCCAGAGCCTTTATGGCGCCTATTCGCAGACCCTGACCGCGTGCCTTCTCATCGCCAATGGCGTGTTGATGCTGCTGATCATGGTGCGCGATGAACTGGCAGCGCTGACCATCCGCTCGCAGACCGACAAGCTGTCGGGCCTTTGGAACCGGCGGGGCTTTGAGGACCACAGCGAACGCGCGCTCCTGGCAGCCCGCCGCGCCGGCGTTCCAAGCGCCCTGGTGATGGCCGATCTGGATCGGTTCAAGCGCATCAACGATACGCTGGGCCATGCTCACGGGGACGAGGTGATCGCCGCCTTTGCCCGCATCCTAGCAGACGGCGCCGATGCGCGCATGGTGGTGGCGCGCCTGGGCGGCGAGGAGTTCGCCGTGTTTGTTCCAGGTGGCAATCTTGCAGCCGCCCGGCTTTATGCCGAGGCGGTACGAGCAGCCTTCTCCGCGCAAGGGGCGGACCTGGGTGTGCAGGGCCTGAGCGCCAGCTTCGGCGTTGTTGAGTTCCAGGAAGATGAGGCATTGGCGAGCGCCATGCGGCGCGCCGACATGGCGCTGTATGATGCCAAAAAGAATGGCCGGGACCGCGTCAGCGTCGTTGCGGATGGGGGAGCGAGCCTGCCCGAGCGGCCCACGGGGTCGCGGAGCTTGTTTTAGGGTACCGGCATTCAGCAGGCCTGAGACGGGCTCGATTGTCTTCTCAACCACTGATGCCTGCGGCCGGCTTGATCCGCAGATCACTTCCGTCCGGCATAAATGACGAGAGACCCCGGATCGCGTCCGGGGAAGCACTGGTGGGTGTTTGAACACGGGCGCACAAGCCAAGCAGCGCAACGGGCTGCAGTTTGTTGGAAATACCCAGGCTTAATTGGCCTGGCTGCGCTCCACGAACTCGAAATTGTCGGCTGTTGGATCAACCTTAAGGGCCAGGTGCTGGCGGTCGAGCTCTGCGAGCCAGGCGGTCCACGAGCACGGGCTTAAGCCATCGTCGAGACCGGCATGAGGTGTTTTGCGGACCTGGTCGAACTTGAGCTTTAGCTGGGCACGTTCCTGGCCGAAGCGGTTGCGCACCCGCGCGATGGCCGGTGTTCCATGACGGTCGCTTACCCAATTGCGAATATCACGGTGGCGCGTCAAAGTTTGCATCTGAGTCATATTGGCCTCCCTACCAAGATCTGCTTTTTGCAGCTTCTAACCAACGCAAACGGTCCCGATCCTCCATCGGTTCCACAGCGTCAATAATTAATCCGGTGTAAATTCCGTAACGAGCCTGAGGTTCTCCATCTCGGTGGCGGTGAAATAATAAAGCTGGTTTGGCGGCGTCTGCAGCGCATGAAGCCACAACGCGGGATCTACGCCAGTTTCAGTCAGGTGAGCCATGATCTCCGCCGTGGTGCTTTGCGCATCGGCCATGGCGGAACCGGCAACGCGCAGTGCCGATTGCGGATCTCCGCTTAGGGCTGCGGCATAGATCTGATGAACACCGATAGCTGCCTCAGGGCTGGCGATCCGGCTTTTGCCCGAGGCAAAAACAATGGGGCAGGAGGAGGCACAGAGGGAACCGGCAGCGACCTTGGTGGCAAGGCCCTTGTCATGGATCAAACGGCCGATTGCCAGCGCATCCACTACCGATCCTCCAGGCGAATCGAGAACCACAGTCTGCACGTATTCGCCTCGCGCTTCAATCTCGGCGGCGAAACGTTCCCCAGCCCCGGGATCGATCGTGCCAACGAGGGTCAACTGGCCGCCCGTGCCCAGTGCAATCTCCAGCGGATTGTCCAGCAGATCAGGGCTTGTGGTGATCTCGGGCCTAGGACCTTGCGCAGGTCCATCGACCGCTGGCGGCAGGATCGGCTGCATGGGCGCGGCCAGAGCTGCGCCTTCATTGGCGGTCAGTTCGCGGAAGTCGACATAAAGAACCGAGACCGTTCCGAGCAGCAAGGCGAAGAACGCCACACGCAGGATGGCGCCGTCTTCCAGGCGCGCCATCCAATCGATCGCGCGGCGATAAAATGGCTCGCCTCGCTCCGCTGCGTCCGCTCCCTCGCTCATGCGGGGCGTGGCGCGTCTGTGCGCTTGCGCTGCGCCGCATCGATCGGGGTAACCGTTGCGTCTTCGGCAGGGCTCTCGGCAACAGCTGGTGTCGGGGTGGCCGAGGGTTCGGGTTCTGCAAGTGGAATAGGCTTGCCTGTCGCGACATCAATGCCCGCCGCTTCCATTTGCCGGTAAAGGGCCATGGCGCGCAGCATTTCGGCTGCGGTGATGTTCTCGGCTTCTTCAAGGGACTCAGAATCGCGGCGCATGGCGTCGTTGACGATCATCAGCACCAGCACGAGAACTACGGGAAGCAAGTCGATGGAGATGGCGCCGGCCCAGCTGGGGATGAAATCCTGCCAATAGCGCAGAACCGCTTCCGCGCTGGAAAGGGGCACAAAGCGGCGCTGCTCCACCGGTGGTGTCGCAAGGATCTCATCGGCCGCTGCGGAAAGGGCGGCCGACTGGGCGGCAACCGAATTGCGCACCCTATCCATGACCTGGTTTTGCCGGACAGCAAGGTCGCCCACTTGGCCATCGGCCACCGGCGCAATGAAGCCGGCGGAGAGGTCGTCCGACGCGCGCTTGACGGAAGCGGCGACGCCGGTCTGCTGCATGGCGGCAATGACGGCGGTCAGCTGCACGGCCTCGGCCTGAAAACTATCGGCGCGCGGCTCGATGGCGCCGGGCGTGGACACCAGTTCGCGCATGGTGGCAAGACGCGCAGAACCTTGCTCGAAGAGGCCTGCCACTTGCTCGCGCGAGCCGGTAATGGTTGCGGCGAGCTGGTTCATCTGCGCGCCCATCTGCGTGAGGAGCTGCACGACGCTGCCCGAGCCGGTGGTGCCGGTCAGGGCGCCGGATTCCCGCTCATCGGCGGCAAGGCCCGAGAACCGCTCAGCGGCGCGCTGCACGTCGGGGAGCAGGGACTGGGCTGCCAAGGCATTGGCATGGGCATTGTCGAGATCCTCAGCATAGCCCTGGAGCGTGACGGCCATGTGCTGTTCCGTGGCGGCAGAACCGGCCAGCGCCGCGGCATTGAGCCAGGAGCTCATCGCCATGATCATGGCGCAGCCGATCGCCATGGTCGTAAACAGCGCCATGCGCTGCACGCCCGAGGTCACCAGCGGCACGAAGCGAAGCATGAAGCTCCAGAAGGCATAGATCGCGACCGACACGGCCGCCGAATAGATGATCGCGGCGAAAAAGACGAATGAGGCCGAACCATCCAAGAGCCCGCGCACGCCCAGATAAGTGTAAACGCCCGAGGCCAGTGCCAAAACGGCCAGGGCAAAGCGGGTCATCGTCTCGACGCCCTTAACGGTTTCGTTGAGGCGATAAGCGTTCGGCTTGAGCTGCATCGATGGGGGCCCCTGTTGCGCAAGGGATGATAACACAATGATCCCGGCAGAACGGTGGCGGATTTTTAGGTGTTGTTGGCTCGGGGCCGAAGCGCTTGCAACCTCATGGTGAGCCCATCGAACCACGAGATCGGGCAAGTGAAGCGTCGCAGTGCCACGACCTCGTCCTTCGACAAGCTCAGGATGGGGGCTAGCGGCAACCCGACCGGAGTCTCCTGTTGACGAGCCGCCTTACCGCGCCACCGCAACATCCAGCGCCAGTTCCACCATCTCGCACAGGGAGCTCTGCCGCTGCTCGGCGTCGATCTCCTCGCCGGTGACCAGGCAATCGGTCATGGTGCAGATGGCCAGCGATTTGACGCCAAACCGAGCGGCCAGCGTATAAAGCACGGCGGCTTCCATCTCGACGCCAAGCACGCCATGGGCCATCAGCTTGCCATAGGCCTCTTGCCAATTGCCGTGATAGAAAATGTCCGAGCTCAACACGTTGCCGGCGTGAAAGCGCATCCCCTTGGCTTCAGCCTTGTCGGCTGCCGAGCGCAGGAGCGACCAATCGGCCAGCGGCGCGAACTGGTAGGCGTTAAAATGGTCCCGAACGATGCTGGAGTCGGTAGATGCGCCTTGCGCCAGAACCAAATCGCGCACCTTGACCTTGCTATTGAGCCCGCCGCAGGTGCCCACGCGGATCAGCTTGGTGGCGCCATACATGTTGATCAGCTCATGCACATAGATGCCGAGCGAGGGCTGGCCCATGCCGGTCGCCTGCACGGAGACGCGCTGGCCCTTCCAGGTGCCGGTAAACCCCAAACAATTACGCACCGAATTGACCAGCTGCGGGTTCTCAAAGAAATTCTCTGCAATCCATTTGGCGCGCAGGGGATCGCCAGGCAGCAGCACGGCTTCGGCATAGTCGCCCGGCTTGGCATGGTTGTGGGGGGTCATCGCGCGTCCTTAGTGTTGGGGTGTCGCCAAATCATTGCCATCGCCGGGCAAGGCTCGCAACCATGCAGCCGCCCATGTCTTGACCTCTGGACATGCGAGGTCCATCTACGCTGCCGAACACGAGGAGCACGCCATGGTTGCCAAGATTTTCATTGACGGGGAAGTGGGAACCACGGGCCTGCAGATCCGCGAGCGCCTCCAAAGCCGGCACGACCTCGAAATGCTCTCCATTGCCCCCGACAAGCGCAAGGATTTGGACGAGCGCAAGCGGCTGCTGAATGCGGCCGATGTGGCCATTCTCTGCCTGCCCGATGATGCGGCGCGCGAAAGCGTTGCCTTGATCGAGAACGACACGACGCGCGTGATCGATGCCTCCACGGCCTTCCGCGTTGATCCTGATTGGGCCTATGGCTTTGCCGAGATGGACCAAGCGCAGGCTGAAAAGATTGCCAAGGCGCGCTTCGTTGCCAATCCCGGCTGCTGGCCGCAGGGCCTGATCGCGACGCTGCGCCCATTGATCGGCGCGGGGCTGCTGCCGGCTGATTTTCCCGTCACCTACCATGGAATTTCGGGCTATACAGGTGGCGGCAAGCAGATGATCGCTGAATACGAGGCGGCGGGGGCTTCGGCGAGCCACTTCATGCCCTATGCCCTGACCTTCAACCACAAGCACCTGCCCGAGATGACGGCCTATACAGGGCTGTCCCACGCACCGCTGTTTGTGCCGACGGTCGGCGATTTCGCGCAGGGCATGACGACGTTTGTGCCGCTGCAGCTAGGTCGGCTCGATAATGCGCCCAAGGCGCGGGACATCCACACGGCCATTGCCGATCACTATGCCGGGATCAAGGACAGCTTTGTGGAGGTCGCGCCCCTCGAAGACACGGCCAAGACGCCCCTGCTTGATCCGCAGAGCTACAACAACACCAACCGCATGCAGCTCCATGTATTCGGCAACGACGAACGCAAACAGGTGGTGCTGGCCGCCGTCTACGACAATCTGGGGAAGGGCGCCTCGGGCGCGGCGGTACAGAATTTGAACCTGATGCTGGGAGTGGATGTGCGCGAAAGCCTGGCGGCGTGAGAGGTCACTTCTTACGCAGCGCGGGGGGCGAGATATCGGCGGATCAAGTCCGCGAAAGCCGGCTGTACTGGCGCTGAGCCCGGGTGCAGGCGCCGCGCCGTACCCATCGGTACGGTTTTGGCTTGACCCGATGGCTGCTTTGCGCGATGACCGCCAGCAAAGCGAGGTTTTCTCCCCATGGAAAAATTCACCACCCTAACCGGTGTCGCGGCGCCCCTGCCGATCATCAATATCGACACCGACATGATCATCCCCAAGCAGTACCTGAAAACCATCAAGCGTACCGGCCTGGGGACGGCGCTGTTTTCGGAAATGCGCTACAACGAAGACGGCACGGAAAACCCCGATTTCGTCCTCAACAAGCCTGCCTATCGCAACGCGCAGATCATCGTTGCCGGCGACAATTTCGGTTGCGGCTCGTCGCGCGAGCATGCCCCCTGGGCGCTGCTCGATTTCGGCATCCGCTGCGTGATTTCCACGAGCTTCGCCGATATCTTCTACAACAACTGCTTCAAGAACGGCATCCTGCCGCTGGTGGTCACCCCCGAGCAGCTCAAGCTTTTGCTGGACGATGCCGAGCGCGGCTCCAACGCCACGCTCACCATTGATCTGCAGTCCCAGACCATCCAGGGTCCCGATGGCGGCACGCTCCATTTCGATATCGATCCCTCGCGCAAGCAGATCCTCCTCGAAGGGCTCGACGATATCGCCGGAACGCTGAAATCGGATCCGTCCATTTCCTCATTCGAAAACAAGATGGCCGCCGAACGGCCCTGGCTCTGAGGACCAAATGGAGATCGTCTTTGAGCCCGAACCGCAGGCCGAGACGCGTGCGGCCATCCTGGATGGGCTGATCTCCTTTAATTCCAAACAGACGGCGGGTCAGTTCGGCCCGCCCCGGACCATTGCGCTGGCGCTCAAGGACCCCGGCACGGGAAAATCCGTAGGCGGGCTCACCGGGCGGATCGGCTATAGCCGCATGTTTGTCGAACTGCTGTTCGTGCCTGAACAGCTGCGTGGCACCGGCCTGGGGCGCCAGCTGATGGAGCGGGCCGAGGATGTGGCGCGCGAGCATGGCTGCACCGGCATCTGGCTCGACACCTTTAGCTTCCAGGCGCCCGGCTTTTACCAGAAGCTCGGCTATACAATATTCGGCGAGCTTGGGGATTACCCACCCGGCTTCAGCCGCTTTTTCCTCCACAAACCCCTGAGTTCATAGATCATGGTCCAACGCGTTTCCACCGGCTCGCCTTTCGAAGCGACCTTCGGCTATTCCCGCGCCGTGCGGCACGAGGATACGGTCTATGTCTCGGGCACGACGGGCTATGACTACTCGACGATGACGATGCCAGACGATGTCGGTCAGCAGGCGGCAAATGCCCTGGCCACCATCGACAAGGCACTCAAGGAAGCGGGGGCCTCGCTCCAGGACACGGTGCGCGTTGTTTATTATGTGGGCGACCGCAACGACGTGGATGCGGTGGTCAAGGCCGTGGGCCCGGTGTTCAGGGATATTCGTCCTGCTGCCTCCATGCTGATCGTACAGATGATCGAGCCCGGCATGAAGATCGAGATCGAAGTCACGGCCCGGATCGGGGCCGCGACCAGCTAGCCGCACATGCCCAATCGCCGGCAGGTCGCGCTTCTGCTGCATGCTTTTGGCTGCATCGCCGGCCTTGCCGTCGTGACGCCGCGCTTGACAGAGGCTTTCGGCGCTGCCGCAGGCCCAATTCTTGCCCTCTTGCTGCAGGCCTTGCTGTTTTGCCTGCCTGTGATCGCCCTTCATGTCTGGCACGGGCGGGGTGCGCTGTTCAGCGAGCGCCTTCAGTGGCGCCAATGGTGGATCGTGCTGGCGCTGCTGGGGCAAGTCGGTTTGGTCGTGCTCCTCCTTTTTGTGCCCAACACCGCTGTCCTGACCACCCAGAGCGCCATGCTGGCGGCCATGATCGCCCTCCTTGTCGCGCCGCTGAAAGAGACAGCGTGGCGCGGCGGCTTCCTCCTTGTCTTTGCCAACAGTCCGCGCATGGGCCTGTGGGTAAGTTGGCTCCTGTCGAGCGCGGCTCAGCTTCCTGTTCTCCTCGGCACAGGCGCGGACTGGCCCCTGCTGGCTGCCATGACGGCCGTGCTCACGCTCTTCTGGAGCCTGCTTGTCTGGCGCACCGGCTCGGTATTCTGGACCACCATTGCCCACACGCTTACCGATATCCTGCTGCTCTGGCTTCTGCTGGACCGGAACGCTTTGGCTTAAACTCGGCTTGCGCGGCGCGGCAAGATATAGCTATGTGCCGCCCCAGGCGTAACCAGCAGTACGGCAAGGATCCCTCATGGCCACCCATTCCCTGTTTCTTCTTCCCGGCGACGGCATCGGCACCGAAATCATGGCCGAGGTGGAAAAGCTCATTGCGTGGACCAATGCCGAACAGCTGACGGATTTTTCGACCGACGCGGGCCTGGCCGGCGGCTCCGCCTATGACAAGCACCAGGTCGCCATCACCGAGGAGGATGTCGCCAAGGCGAAATCGGCCGATGCGGTGATCTTTGGCGCCGTGGGTGGCCCGAAGTGGGATAATGTCCCTTATGAACACCGTCCCGAAGCCGCGCTCCTGCGCCTGCGCAAGGAAATGGCGGTGTTTGCCAATTTGCGCCCCGCCATCTGCTACCCCGCTCTCGCCGATGCATCTTCGCTCAAGCGCGAACTGGTGGAAGGCCTCGATATCCTCATCGTGCGCGAACTCACCGGCGGCGTTTATTTCGGTGAACCGAAAACCATCACCGATCTCGAGAACGGCCAGAAGCGCGCCATCGACACCCAGGTCTACGAAACCTATGAAATCGACCGCATCGCCCGCGTGGCCTTCGACCTTGCGCGCACGCGCAACAACAAGGTGCATTCGGCCGACAAGAAAAACGTCATGAAGTCGGGCGTGCTGTGGGACGAAGTGGTCAAGGGCGTCGCCAAGGATTATTCGGATGTCGAGCTGCACCATATCCTGGCCGACAACGCCGCCATGCAACTGGTCCGCAACCCCAAGCAGTTCGACGTGATGGTGACCGATAATCTCTTTGGCGACATTCTTTCGGACGTGGCGGCCATGCTCACCGGCTCGCTCGGCATGCTGCCATCGGCGTCCTTGGGTGCGCCCGATCCGGTCACCGGCAAGCGCAAGGCCTTCTATGAACCCGTGCATGGTTCGGCGCCCGATATCGCCGGGCAGGGCATTGCCAATCCGATTGCCATGATCGCGAGCGTGGCGATGGCGCTGCGCTATTCGTTCGGCATGATCGAGTTGGCGACCAATATCGAGAACGCCATTTCGGCTGTTCTGAGCGACGGTTTGCGCACGGGTGACATCGCGCAGGACAATCGCCGGACGGTTGGCACGGAAGAAATGGGCGCCGCCATCCTGGCGAAGTTGAAGGCGTAAGCACCGACCTTCCCCACCCACAATGTCACCTCGGGGTTGACCCGGGGCTGATACCGAGATCAAGCCACAGCCGGACCGTGGTCGAGTGCCCCTTTGCGGGAGCCAACCACCTCAGGATGGACCCCGGCTCAAGGCCGGGATGACACCGCGTGTTGGACACGCGCAGCGCAAACAAAAAGCCCCGGTGCAACGCACCGGGGCTTTCATATTCTAAGTGCCAGGAATTACTCGGCGGCAGCTTCCTCGGCCGGAGCGTTGGCAGCGGCTTCGCGGGCGGCGCGTTCTTCGGCACGCTGGGTGGCCTTTTCGCCGGGCTTGCCCTTGTTGGGGTTGTTGCGCGGCTCGCGCTTGGTGAGGCCAGCGGCATCAAGGAAGCGCAGCACGCGGTCGGTTGGCTGGGCACCAACCTGGAGCCAGTGCTGGGCGCGCTCATTGTTCAGAACGACGCGGTTCTCGGCGTCCTTGGCCAGCAGCGGGTTGAACGTGCCCAGCTTTTCGATGAAGCGGCCATCGCGGGGCGAGCGGGCATCGGCAACAACGATATGGTAGAACGGGCGCTTCTTGGTGCCACCACGGGCCAGACGGAGCTTAAGGGACATTTGGGTAATCCTTGAGTTTGGTTGAAAGACTTACTTTTTCTTGCCCAGGCCGGGAAGGCCGGGGAAACGGGGCGCTCCACCTAGGCCTGGCAGGCCCGGACCGGAGGATTTCAGCAGCGCGCCGACATCGGTCGGCAGCTTTTGGGTGAGTTGCGGAGTCGGCGCCGAAGGCAGGCCCTTGAGCGAATTGGGATCGATCCCCGCTTGGCGCGCCATCTGCTCGAGCTGGGCCGGATCCATCTTGGAAAGGTCCGGCATGCCGCCGAGCATATTGCCCATCTTGCCGCCGAACATGCCGCCCAGCGCACCCATGCCACCCTTGCCGACTTTTTTCATCATGTCGGCCATCTGGCGGTGCTGCTTGGCGAGCTTGTTGATTTCCGAAACCTCAACACCCGCACCCGCAGCGATGCGCTTGCGGCGCGACGCGTTCAGCAGGTCCGGATCGGCGCGTTCCTTTTTCGTCATCGAGTTGATGATGGCGATCTGCCGATCGAACACCTTCTCGTCGATATTGGCGCCCGCCATGGCTTTCTTCATCTGCCCGGCGCCCGGCATCATGGCCATGAGGCCACCCATGCCGCCCATCTTCTTCATCTGGATGAGCTGGTTGCGCAGATCATCGAGGTCAAAGGAGCCCTTCTTGAGCTTCTTGGCCATCTTCTGGGCGTCTTCGGCCGAAACGTGCTCGGCCGCTTTTTCCACGAGCGAAACAATGTCGCCCATGCCCAGGATTCGATCGGCGATGCGCGAAGGATGGAAATCCTCCAGCGCATCCATCTTTTCGCCAACGCCGATCAGCTTGATCGGCTTGCCAGTTGCCGCGCGCATGGAAAGCGCCGCACCGCCGCGGCCATCGCCATCAACACGCGTCATCACGATGCCGGTGACATCGAGCCGCGTATCGAAGGAGCGCGCGACATTGATCGCGTCCTGCCCCGTCAACGCATCCACCACCAGCAAGATCTCGTGCGGCTTGGTCGCCGCCTTGATCTCGGTGGTTTCAATCATCAGTTCTTCATCGATATGGGTGCGACCAGCCGTATCGAGGATAAGGACGTCATAGCCGCCCAATCGGCCCTCGCGCTCGGCGCGGCGGGCGATCTCGACCGGTGTTTCGGTGGAAACGATCGGCAGCGTATCAACGCCCACCTGCTCGCCAAGGACGCGCAACTGCTCCATAGCCGCGGGACGGCGGGTATCGAGGGAGGCAAGGAGGACCTTCTTCTTCTGGCGGTCCTTAAGGCGCTTGGCAATCTTGGCCGTCGTCGTGGTCTTGCCCGAGCCCTGAAGGCCCACCATCAGCAAGGTGACGGGCGCGGGGGCATTGAGATCGATCGCCACGGCGCTGTCACCCAGCACCCCGACCAGCTCGTCATGCACGATCTTGACGACCTGCTGGCCCGGCGTCACCGAACGGGTGACCTCAACGCCCACGGCGCGGTCGCGCACCTGCTCGACGAACGCGCGCACCACTTCAAGCGAAACGTCGGCCTCGATCAGGGCGCGGCGAATTTCGCGCAAGGCAACATCGACGTCCGCGGCGCTCAGGGCACCACGGCCACGCAGGCCATCAAAGATCTTGCCAAGCCGGTCGCTTAAGCTCTCAAACATGTTCTTGTCCTTCTCGCTCACGGGCCGCACCGCTCTTCGACCGACGCGCAAAAGCGGCGCTGGTCGCTTCGCTGGCCCTCCACGGGGGCGGCAAACAATTGCCGAGGTCCTCGCTTTGCTCGTCCAGTGAGCCATATGGTATCCATCAAGACAAACGCCAAACCCACCCGCGGGCGCAACGCGCTGGCGGATGGTGACCTCCGGGATCGGTTTATACCCTATGGGGTCCCGGTCGGCTTCAGGTGCTTAGGCCTGATGAATAGGGTGCCGTTTAGGGGAAATGGGCGGGCAAGTCAAGGAAAGCGGGCGCAAGGGACGTTTGCCCATTCGCTGGTCCCGTCGCCTTGCGTTGTCGCCATTAACAAATTCCTCCCGATTACCCCCTATCGTGCGCGCACCTAGGCGAACCCGGGACCGACCTATGTCCGATGTTTCCACTGCCCCTCTCCTTTCAGCGGCTCCGGCCCAAGCCACGCGTCTTTTTGATGTCGAGGTCTTTGCGACCTTGGAGGCAGCCGAACCGGTCTGGCGGGCGCTGGAAGAACGGGCTGTGCTCACGCCCTATCAGCGCTTCGACTGGATCAAGGCGCTGCTGGCAGCAGGAGCTGAGGAGGGCAGCCAGATTGCTGTTGCGGTGATCCGGCAGGGCGGCCATCCGGTCGGGCTATTGCCGCTTGCAGTGGTTAAGCGGGGCGGATTGACCCGGGCCCATATGCTGGGTGTTCACCAATCAAATGCCGACTGGCTCCTGGTGGAGCCCGGATTTCAGCCTGGCAGAGGGGAATTGCTCGAAATTTTCGGGCAGATCAGCAAGGAGCTGGGTGGGATTGATCTCCTCTCGTTCAGCAATCTCCCGCGCGCCTGGCAGGGGCATCGCAATCCCCTGCTGGTGCTGGACCATGCACCCGCGCCGTCCAATTTCTATACCGCCGTGATTGGCCCCACGCCCGTTCCCTATATCGACCACCGGCTCAGCGCCAAGCGGCGCAGCAACATCAATCGCGGACGGCGGCGGCTCGTCGAACAACATGGCGAGGTGCGGCTGGTTCATGTGCAGGACCGCGACATGCTGGTGCATGTGCACGAGGCATTTCTCGAGCAGCGCGGCATGCGGTTTGCCGAGATGGGCATTCCCAACATGTTCGCCGAAAAACCGTTCTTTCGGCTGTTCCGCGACCTCGCGGAAGCGAGCTTCGGCAAGGCCGACCCAACGCTGTGCCTTCATGCGCTTTATACCGGCGACGAGATCGTGGCGACGAGCTGGGGGCTCCAATCGGGCACGCACTATTCCCAATACATCAACTCCACCACGTCAGGACCGGCCGCGCGCTATAGCCTCATGGGCATTTTGATCGCCGAGCTGATGGATGCACTGACTATGGAGGGCATAACCACCTTCGACATGGGCTTGGGGGATTTTGACTACAAAACCGAATGGACCGAGGCGGAGCCTGTGTTCAACAGCCTTGTTTCCCTTTCCCTCAAGGGACGCATTGCGGCGCGAGCTATGGCGGCGCGCAATGCCGGCAAGCGCTTCATCAAGCAGACCCCGGCGCTGTGGCAGGCCGCGCAATGGGTGCGCTTGCAAAATCAACGCCTCAGGGATCGTCGATGACCGTTGAAGCCGAACGTACGACCGTGCAAGTCAATCCGGTGGCACCCATACGGGTGAAGCTGAGCGATCGGCCAGGTGAAGCGCCGGCGCAATGGGCCGAGCTGGTGCGCCGAGGCAGCAATGCCTTCATGGACCCGGCAGCATTGCGGGCGGCTGCCGAAGCAAGCGGCGACCGCATTGTCACGCTGGAGGCCTGGGCAGCCGATCGGCTTGTGGGCTTCTGGGCCCTGTGCCTCAGGCGGCCCTTGCCGTTTCTCGGTGAACAGCTCGAAGCCTTGCCCTATGAATACGCGTTTCTGTCGACGCCTGTAACTGATCCCCGTTACACGGCAGAGGCCATGGCCGCTTTTGTTCACGCCATCGCGGGCGAGGGTCAATTGCCCAAGACGCTCTGGCTCAAGGATTTCGACCGCGACTCCGCCCTGCTTGATGCGCTGGCGGCCCTGCCGCAGCTGCAGATACGGACCCAGAGCCGGCCGGTTGTATCGAGACACTTTGGCGTCAAGGCTACGGGCTCCACCCGCAAGAAGCTGCGACAGGACTGGAATCGGCTTTGCGCGGCGGGCGAGACCGAAATCATCAATGTGCGCAATCGTGACGCCGCACTGGCAGGCCTTGAAGCGTTCTTTGCCCTCGAGGCGCAAAGCTGGAAGGGGGAGCAAGGCACAGCGCTGGCCAACCGGGAAGCGGACGCCCGCTTTGCCCGCCAGATGGTGGGCGACATGGCTGCAAACGGTGATGCATCGGTGGCCCAGTTGCTAGTGGACGGCAAGGTGATCGCCGCCCAGGTACTGCTGTATGGCGGCACCACTGCCTTCACCTGGAAAATTGCCTATGATCAGGAATGGAGCAGATACTCCCCAGGCACGCTCCTGGTCGACAAGCTAACAGAAACGCTGCTGGCCGACGAAATCGAGAGCATTGATTCCTGCGCGCTGGACACCGGCTTCATGGGCCGCCTTTGGGAAGGGCGCAAGGAAACCGTTGACCTACTGGTCTGTGCGCGACCGCAAGCCGACTTCGCCTTCCGCATTGCGCGAGCCTATCACTGGGCCTACCAGATGCTTCGGCAAGGGCGCGATCAGTGGCGGCAGCGCGGCGCCAAACCGGCCAAACGGAGCTGAGACTGGCAATTGCCGGGACGATGCGCCATATAGGCGGTCAAGCTAAACGCAAGAGGCAATCGTGAGCGGCGCGCCGTTTCTTAAGATGAACGGTCTGGGCAACCAGATCATCGTGGTCGACATGCGCGGACGCGCCGATCGGGTGACGTCTGCTGCAGCGATCGCGATCAATGCTGCTGAAGGCACCAGGTTCGACCAGATCATGGCCATCCATGATTCCAGAACGCCCGGCACTGCCAACTTCATCGAGATCATCAATTCCGACGGTTCCCGCGCCCAGGCCTGCGGCAATGGCATGCGTTGCGTCACGCAGTTCTTGGCTTCGGAGGGCGAAGAGAACAATTTCACCTTCGAGACCGTGGCTGGGCTTCTGTTTGGCAAGGTGGAGGCCGACGGCTTGATCACCGTCGATATGGGGACGCCTAAGCTGGCCTGGTACGATATACCTTTGGCCGAAGAATTCGCCGATACAAGGCAGATCGAGCTGCAGATCGGGCCGATCGACGCGCCGGTTCTCCATTCGCCATCAGTCGCCTCCATGGGCAATCCCCATGCGACCTTCTGGGTGCACAATGACGTCTGGAGCTATGCGCTGGACCGGTTCGGCCCGATGCTCGAAAACCATCCCATCTTTCCGGAGCGGGCCAATATCTCGCTGGCCCAGGTGCTGACGCCTGACCGGATGATTTTGCGGACCTGGGAACGGGGCGCGGGCCTCACGCAAGCCTGCGGCACGGCCGCCTGTGCCGCCGTGGTCAATGGCGCCCGTACCCGCCGCACTGCGCGCAAGGTCACCGTCACCTTGCCCGGCGGCGATCTTTTGATCGAATGGCGCCCTGATGACCACGTCACCCTCAGCGGCCCCTCGGAGCTCGAATGGACCGGCACGCTTGACCCCGGCTCCGGGCTTTGGGCCCGCAACGAGATTGCGGCCTGATGGCTGTCGAAACCCTTACATTTGGCTGCCGCCTCAATGCTTATGAGGCCGAGGTGATGAAAGCCGAAGCGGAAAAGGCGGGGCTGGACAATGCCGTGATCATCAACACCTGCGCAGTGACGGCCGAGGCCGTCAAGCAAGCCAAGCAAGCCGTGCGCAAGGCCCGGCGCGATCATCCCGATGCCCGCATCATCGTCACCGGCTGTGCCGCACAGACTGAAGGGCGCTCCTTTGGCGACATGGCCGAGGTCGACCTCGTGATCGGCAACGAAGACAAGATGAAGGCTGAGAGCTACCAGCCCATGGTGTTTGGCACGCCGCTCAATGACAAGGTGCAGGTCAACGACATTATGAGCGTGCGGGAAACCGCCGGCCATCTGATCGAGGGCATGGACGGTCGTGCCCGCGCCTTTGTCCAGGTCCAGAACGGGTGTGATCACCGCTGCACATTCTGCATCATCCCCTTCGGCCGCGGTCCCTCGCGCTCGGTGCCCATGGGCGCAGTGGTGGAACAAGTCAAAAAGCTTGTCGGCAATGGCTATCGAGAGGTTGTGCTGACCGGGGTGGATGTGACCTCCTATGGCGGCGATCTGCCGGGGCATCCGAGCTTGGGCAAGTTGACGAAGGCGATCTTGCGCCACGTACCCGATCTGCCGCGCTTGCGTATCTCGTCCATCGATTCCATCGAGGCCGACGAAGCGCTTTATGATGCAATGGCAACCGACCACAGACTGATGCCGCATCTGCATCTGTCGCTCCAATCAGGGGACGACATGATCCTGAAGCGCATGAAGCGCCGCCACAGCCGCGACGACGCGCTGGCGATCGTGGGCAAGCTGCGTGCCTTGCGCCCCAACATGGTGTTTGGCGCCGATATCATTGCGGGCTTCCCAACCGAAACCGACGAGATGTTCGAGAACACCCTGCGGATCGTGGGCGAGGCGGACCTGACCTATCTGCATGTCTTTCCTTATTCGCCGCGCGAAGGCACGCCCGCTGCCCGCATGCCGCAGGTAAGCAAGGCCGTCGCGCGCGAGCGTGCCGCCTTGCTCCGGACCGAGGGCGACCGGCAATTTGCCAAGCTGTGCCGCAGTCGCGTTGGGCAGGTCGAAAACGTGTTGATCGAGCGCAATGGCATGGGCCGCACGGAACAGTTCGTGCCGGTTCAGGTGCCCGATGCGCAACCGGGCGAGTTGCTGGCCGTTCGGATAGGTGATGTGACCGCAGAGGGGCTGATGGGCGAGGCGCTGCAGCGTGCAGCCTGAAAATCTTGCCACGCCCTCGTGGTTCGATAGGGTCTCCATGAGGGCTACTTTTGGCCAGCCCAGTCGTGATACCCAGAAGAAGGCAAACGCATGAGCGAACAAAAGCCGGGTTTCTTTAAGCGCCTGTGGGGCGAGATCGTTGGGGAGCCGCCAGCGCAGCCAGCGCCACCCGAACCGCCGCCTGCGCCGCCAGAGCCGGAGCCTGTTTCGCCCGAAGAGCCCTCCATACGCGAGGATGTTCCCCCACCCGGGCCGCCTGAAACCACGCCCGACTATGTGGAAGAAATCGAGCAGGCCGCTGCCCGCGTAGAGGCTGGAGCCAAACCGGACACTGTTGTTGCTGTTGAGCCGCCAGCCATGGTGGAAGTGCCCGCCGAGGCGCCGCGCGCGAGCTGGTTTGCGCGCCTCACCAGCGGGCTCAAGCGCTCGTCGGACCAGCTGACGGGATCGATCACCTCCGTCTTTACCAAGCGCAAGCTTGATGCAGCGACCCTCGATGAGCTTGAAGACGTGCTGATCCAGGCCGATCTAGGCATCGAAACCGCAGCCGCCATCACCGACACGCTGCGCCGCGACCGCTTCGACCGCGATGTTTCGGGCGAAGATGTCCGCGCCGTCTTGGCGGCGGAGGTGGAAAAAGTGCTTGGCCCCGTGGCCCGCCCGCTCACGATCGATGGCGCTCAAAAGCCCTTCGTGATCCTGATGATCGGGGTCAACGGCTCGGGCAAGACAACCACCATCGGCAAGCTGGCACAGAAATTTTCTGCCGAAGGCCGCTCCGTCATGCTGGCCGCTGGCGATACCTTCCGAGCCGCCGCCATCGAGCAGCTCCAGATCTGGGGCCAGCGCACCGGGGCGCCGGTGATCTCGCGTCCTGCGGGTGCCGATGCTTCGGGGCTGGCCTTTGATGCGGTGACGCAAGCCAAGGCCGAGAACCGTGACGTCCTTATCATCGACACCGCCGGACGCCTGCAGAACCGCGACGAGCTGATGAACGAGCTCGAAAAGATAATCCGCGTCATCAAGAAGGTCGACCCCACCGCGCCGCACGCAACGCTTCTGACGCTTGATGCGACGACGGGCCAGAACGCCCTCAAGCAGGTCGAAATCTTTGGCGCCCGCGCCGGTGTGACGGGGCTCGTCATGACCAAGCTCGACGGCACGGCCCGCGGCGGCATCCTCGTTGCCATTGCGCGCAAGTTCGGATTGCCCGTGCATTTCATCGGGGTGGGAGAAGGCGTTGGTGATCTCGAAGCCTTTACCGCTTCAGACTTCGCTCAGGCCATTGCGGGCCGCCGCTAGCCGCATTGTGACCACGCTTGCCGCCTATCCCGGCCTTGCCAGGCGAGGCGCTTGCCGCCACATTCGCCCTGATACGAAAGAACCAAGCCCATGACCGACAAAACCGCCGAACCCGAGATCAACTGGGAAGAACTACGCCCGCAATTGATCAAGATGGCGCTGGAACTGGGCCCGCTGGTTGTATTCTTTATCGCCAATGCCCGCGCCGACATCTTCGTGGCCACGGCCTGCTTCATGGCCGCGATGACCGTGTCGCTGGTGCTGACCTGGCTGATCCTTAAAAAAATTGCCGTGATGCCACTGGTGACCGGCGTCGTGGTCCTGGTTTTTGGGGGGCTGACGCTCTGGTTGCAGGACGACACCTTTATCAAGATCAAGCCGACCATCACCAATTCGCTGTTCGCGACGGTGCTGCTAGGCGGCCTGCTGTTCCGGCAATCGCTGCTGAAGTATGTTTTCGGGGATGTCTACAAGCTGCAACCCGAAGGCTGGAGCAAGCTGACGCTGAACTGGGGCCTGTTCTTTGTCGCGCTTGCCATCATCAACGAAGTGCTCTGGCGCAATTTCTCGACGGATTTCTGGGTGGCGTTCAAGGTTTGGGGCGTGATGCCGCTGACTGTCTTGTTCTCGATCAGCCAGCTGTCGCTGTTGAACAAATACGCTCCCGTGGACGAACCGAAGCATGTGCCGCCGGTGGTGGTGGAGACCTGAGGGGCTCCGAAATATCGGTCTAGAACACCAAACATTTCACAGCCGCTTCCCCCGGACTTGATCCGGCGGGTCACTCGCCGCTTGGGCAGTGTTGAGAGTGACCGGCCGATCAAGTCCGCCGGAGGCGCTGGTGCAAAGGTAATCGCGATATTCCAGAGCCGTCCGCGCGCTGGAGTGGTAGCAGCTCGAGCGCCCCTAAAGCCCACCCATCTGGCAGATCAGCGCCCATTCCTCCGGCGAGACCTTGCTCACTGACAGCCGGGACAGGGTAACCAGCTCGAGCTTTGACAGCTCCGGCGTCGCCTTGATCGTCGCCAGCGTCACGGGCTTGGGCAAAGGCTTCACCGCTTCCACATCGACGCACTCCCAGACCACTTCCCCCTTGGCGTTGAGCTCGGCTGTGTCATCGGGGTGAGCCAAGGCGATTACCCGGATGATCCCCACGATCTCCTTGCCGATGTTGGAATGGTAGAAAAACGCCTCGTCGCCGATCTGCATGGCCCGCATATTGTTGCGCGCCGCATAGTTGCGCACGCCGTGCCAGGATTCAGGCTCGCCGCGCTGGGTCTTGGCCATCATGTCGTCGAACGAAAAAACGTTCGGCTCCGATTTCATCAACCAATAGGCCACTTGCAGCTTACGACTTGGGCGACATGTGGTCGTAGGCGAGCCGCCAGGGCTTGATTTCGATGCTCTCGAAAATGCCTTCGGACACGAACGGATCGGCATTAAATATCGCCGTGGCGGCCTCGATGGTTTCGGCTTCCACCACCACCAGCGAGCCTTCAGGGGTACCGGTCTCGTCGAGCAATGCGCCAGCCAGGCGCAATTGCTGGCCGAGGCTATCGAGATGCTGCAAATGCACCGGGCGCACGGCGAGGCGCTTGTCGGTGTTGCCGGGCTTGTCCTTGGCGATCATGGCGTAAAGCATTGAATTCTAGTCCTCTCGTTTCAGGGGGCGGGCCATGAGGCCCGCAACAACAGTGGAGATATCGGCCGAGCCGCTCAGCACGGCCTGCACGGCGGAGATCAGCGGTGCGTCAACGCCCAGGCTCTTGGCGAGGGCTTCAGCGACCGGCGTCGTGGCAACGCCTTCTGCAAGCTTGGCGCCACCGGCAAGGATTTCATCAACGCTTTCGCCGCGGCCCAGCGCCATCCCAAACTGGTAATTGCGCGACTGCACCGAGGTGCAGGTCAGTGTCAGATCGCCCAAGCCGGCAAGCCCCGTCAGCGTATGCGCCGAACCACCCATGGCCGACACCATGCGCGCCATTTCGGCATAGGCGCGCGCGATCAGCGCTGAACGGGCGGACGCCCCGAGTTGGGCCCCCTCGACGGCGCCGCAGGCAAGGGCATAAACATTCTTGAGGGCCCCTGCGATTTCCACCCCGATGCGGTCGTCGGTGGCATAGGGGCGGAAGCTCGGGCCCGCCAAAGCTGCAGCCAGCGCCGAAGTCAGTTCGGCATCGTCCCCCGCCAGCGTCACCGCCGTTGGCCGCGCCGCGGCGACGTCGGCGGCAAAGCTGGGACCCGAAAGCACGAAGGGGATTGCTCCGGGCGCCATGTCTGCCAAAATTTCGCTTTGCCGCTGCAGCGTGCCGGTTTCCAGCCCCTTGGCCGACAGCACTACCGGCTTGCCGACCAACGTTGCAACATCCACGGCTTGGAGCGCCGCCCGGCTCGATTGCGCGGGAACCGCGAGGATTACGACATCGGCTGCCGTTCCCTCGGTGCCGGCTGTGATGGCATCGTGCAACTGCTGCGGGCCGAGATAGCGCTGGTTGGTGTGCGCCCTGTTGATTTCTTCGGCCTGCGTTGTGTCGCGGACCACGAGATGAACCGCCCGGCCCGCCATGGCCGCCGCTTGCGCCAGCGCCGTGCCCCAGGCCCCGCCCCCGATCACGGCGACGGTTTCAAGCCGCATTGGGCGCGACCTTCATGTCCGGCGTGTCCAGCGGCCAGCGGGGCCTTGCGGTGAAATCGAGGCTGTCGGTCACGCCCAAGGCGAAGCGCTCGGCCCCGGCCCAAGCCACCATGGCGCCATTGTCGGTGCACAAGGCAATGGGGGGCACAATCAGGCTTGCGCCGATTCGCGCGCACACCTCTCGCAGCGCTCCGGCGATGGCCTGATTCGCCGCAACGCCACCGGCCACCACAAGCTGCATTTCTTGATCGGGCAATTCCCGCGTAAAACGCTCCAGCGCCTGCCGCGACCGCACCGCCACGATTTCGGCCACGGCAGCCTGAAAACTTGCGGCGATATCGGCAACATTCCTCTCGCTCAGTGGCGCCAGCGCTTCGGCCTGGAGGCGTACTGCGGTCTTGAGGCCGGAAAAGGAAAAATCGAGCCGTGCTTCGCGCAGCAGCGGGCGGGGGAACTTGAACCCTTTGGCATCCCCCTGCTTGGCGATGGCCTCCACCGCCGGACCGCCCGGATGGCCAAGGCTCAAGAGTTTTGCGACCTTGTCGAAGGCTTCGCCAAGGGCATCATCGATCGTCGTGCCCCAACGTTCGTAGTCGCCTACGCCGCGCACCAGCACGAATTGGGAATGGCCGCCCGAAACGAGCAGCATGAGATAAGGGAAAGCGACACCATTGGTGAGCCGTGCCGTCAAGGCATGGGCTTCCAGATGATTGACCGCAATCAGCGGCTTGCCTAGGGCCGCGGCCAGCGCCTTGGCCGTGGTCAAGCCCACCAGCACGCCCCCGATCAGCCCGGGGCCGGCCGTTGCGGCTATGGCATCAACCTCGTCCAGTCCTATCCCCGCCTCGCGACAGGCCTGCTCGATGATGTGGTCGAGATAGGTCACATGGGCCCGCGCGGCCAGTTCGGGCACAACGCCGCCGAATGCCGCATGTTCATCGAGCTGCGAACGCACCACATTGGAACTTATGCTAGCGCCACCGAATTGGTCGCGCACGACGATCGCGGCCGCGGTTTCATCGCAACTGGTCTCTATGCCTAGGATGGTGGCTTGCGCTTGCCCGGTCACGTTGAACTGGTTACTCCACTTGGGGGTAACCCTGCCTACTATAGGACGTTTAGAGATTGCAATCGCCAGCCCCCTTCGCCCGGATCGGAACGCGCGGCAGCCCGCTGGCGCTGACGCAGGCCAGGATGGTGCGAACACTTCTGGCTGACGCGCATGGCGTGGCCGAGGACGAAATCGTCATCGAGGTCATCTCCACAGGCGGCGACCGAACTCAGGCGAGCAATCAGCCGCTGACCGAGATTGGCGGCAAGGGCCTGTTCACCAAGGAAATCGACGAGGCCATGCTCCAAGGCCGCATCGACATCGGCGTGCACTCCGCCAAGGATGTTGCGACTAGGCTCACCCCAGGCATTGCCCTGCCGGCGATCCTTGAGCGTGAAGACGTCCGGGACGCGTTCATTTCAGTCGCCGTGGCAGGCCTCGACAATCTGCCCGAAGGCGCCCGCTTCGGAACCTCATCCATTCGCCGGGCCGCGCAGGTGCTGCGCCAGCGTCCCGATCTGCGCATCGTGCCATTCCGCGGCAATGTTCATACGCGGCTGCAAAAGCTGCTCGATGGCGTGGCCGACGCCACCATGCTGGCCATTGCCGGCCTCAATCGGCTGGAAGAGGGTCATCGCGCCACAGCGCTGCTTGATCCCGAAATCTTCATGCCGGCGCCGGCCCAGGGCGCAATCGGGCTTGCCGTGCGCAGCGATGACCGTGCCATGATGGACGCCGTTTCGGTGCTTGATCATCCCGTTACCCACTACATGGTGGATGCTGAGCGGGCCATGCTCGGGGTGCTCGACGGCTCCTGCCGCACGCCAGTCGGCACATTGACGCGTTTCGATGGCTCCACGCTGACGTTGAAGGGCCAGATCCTGAGCCTTGACGGGCAAACCGAGTTCAATAGCGCCGCCAGCGGCATGGACCCGGAAACCTTGGGGCGCGAGGTGGGGGAGGATTTGGTCCGGCAGGCGGGCACCGAGTGGCTGGCGCAGTGGGCCGCGGCACGATGATGCGCATGTTGGTGACCCGTCCGGAACCCGATGGGCAATCAACCTTGGCCCGCCTTCAGGCGCTGCAGATCCCCGCAGTGGCCGCCCCGGTAATGGTGCGCGAAACGCTTGATGTCAGCCTGCCCCGCCCTGATGGGTTTACCGCCATGGTGCTGACCAGCACCAATGCCATTCGTTCTCTGGATGAGCGGGGTGTCTTGGCTGACTATCTGGACCTGCCGGTCTTTGCCGTGGGCGATCGTACGGCACGTGAGGCGGAGCTGGCAGGGTTCCGCATGGTCAGCAGCGCTGCCGGCGCCTTGAAGGATTTGGTCAATGCCATGGCGATTGCCCGGCTTCCGGGCCCCGTGTTTCATCCGACCGGAAAGCACAGCGCCGGCGATCTTGCTCAGGCGCTGGCGCCTTTCGGCATCATGGTCGTGACGGCGCGCATCTATGACATGGTTGCCGTCGAGAAGTTGCCGGACGAAATCATGGCGGATCTCGCCAACGGCAGCATCACGGCCGTTTTGAGCTATTCGCGCCGCACCGCCGAGATTTTTGCCGAGCTCACTGCCGGCTTGGAACAGGGGCAGCGCAAGCGGCTGGCCATGCTGTGCCTCAGCGAGGCGGTGGCCGAGCCCTTGCTGGAAAACCGTTTCATTCGCATCAGCCTTGCCGACCGCCCCGACGAAGACGCCATGATGGCGCTGGCACTGGCTGTTGCACGCGAGCAAACTGGGCCATGATCGGCACTTCAACAAAGAGGATTCCCTTTAATGGCTGATAACAAGGGCAATGATCCCAAGGCAGGACCCGAAAAGCCGGCGGAGGGAAAATCGGCTGCGGTCAAGCCGCCGGTGCTGGATCTGACGGCGCGCGAAAGCTCGACCTCCGCCCCATCAACTGAAGCGCCGGTCAAGAAGGACAAGCCCGAAAGCAAGACGAGCCCCAAGCCGACCACGCCTCCGGCGCAACCAGACAGCAAGGTGAGCACAAAGCCGAGCAGCACCGTTCCGCCCTCGCCAAAGTCCGCCGACAAGGCGTCCGGCACTGCACAGAGCCGGTCCCGTTTCCCCATCGGGGCAACTCTGGCTGGCGGGGTGCTGGGCCTTGCCGCCGCCTATGGCGTAGCGTCCGCTGGCCTCTGGCCATCCCAGCCGAGCTCCGCACCAGCTCCGGACCCGCGGCTTGCCCAGTTCGCCACGGCCATACCGGAGCTCGAAACGGTCACCCAAACCACCCAGTCCGAGCTAGCGGCGCTGAACCAGCGCATCGCTGCGCTGGAAGAAGCCGAACCCGTAGTTGCGGCGGCGCCTCCACCCGCGCCGGCGCCCGCGCCTGCCGAACCGGTGGACCTTTCCGGAATTGAAGCAAGCATTGCCCAGCTGCAATCCCGCATCGATGCACTGCCCACCGAGCCCGCGCCCGAAATCGATGTTGAGGGCCTGAGGGCCGAGATCGCGGCGATCGGATCGCGCGTGGATGAGCTAGCAGGGCGTCTTGGCGCGGCCGAAACAAACCTCGAGGCGCTCGACACCAGCGTTGCGCAGACCACGGCCGCTTTGGCCGAGCAGCCGGCGGATATCGGCGCCGTGTTGCAGCTGCCCTTGATCCTTTCAGGGCTTGAAACGGCTTTCGCTACGGGTCGCCCCTTTGAGGCCGAACTCGAGGGCTTGCGCAATGCGGCGCCGGATACCGCGCCGCCGACCACAGTCAGCAATGCCGCAAGCACCGGCCTGCCCCGCCCCGACCTTGTCGCGCAGCGCTTCAACGAGGTGCTGCCCGCCATCATCGCAGCCCAACCGGCTGACCCCGATGCGCAATGGCAGCAGGGTGCGCTTGATTGGTTTACCTCGGCCATTGCCCTGCGGCCAACCGGCGAAATGGAGGGCAACACGCCACAAGCCATCACCTCAAGGCTTGAAAGCGCTGTGGCGCGGCGCGATTTCGCTGCGGCTAATGAGCTTTTCGCCGCGCTGCCAGAGCCCATGCGAGCTGCGGCCGGTGACGTGCCGGCCATGGTCGCCGCCCAGGCCGACGCAGCACAGTTCCTGCAAGCGGTGCGCAACCAGGCCCTTTCCGGCGAGGCCCAACCATGATCCGTCTTGCTTCATGGATTGCCGGATCGCTTATTGTCGCGGCGCTTGCGGCCTGGCTGATCTCCCTGCCTGGCACGTTGACGCTGGAGGTTGCGGGCTATCGCATGCAACCACGCCTGGGCGCGGCCATCTTCCTGTTCATGCTGGCGGCGCTCCTCGTGATCGTCCTTTGGGCCATCGTCAGGCGGATCATCACGGCGCCCCGCGCCATCGCACAGCGCAACCGGCAGCGCCGTCATTTGCAAGGCGTGGAAGCGCTGTCCGACGCTGTGGTCGCGCTGCAGGCGGGCGATCCTGCGCGCGCCCGGAGTCTGGCCCGCGATGCACAGGCGCGGCTTCCGGGCAATGCTGCTGCAAAGCTGCTTGAAGCACGGGCTGACCTCGCGCTGGGCGACATGCCGGCGGCGCGTGAACATTACCGCGCCCTGATCGCCAGCGAGAAAACCGCTGTTGCGGCGCTGACAGGACTTTATGATCAGGCGCGGGCACAGAACCGCGAGGATGCAGCCCTGGTGTTTGCGCGAAAGACCCTGGCGCTAGCCCCCAATAGTGCCTGGGCCGCCGATGCCGTGTTCGATGATCTGGCGCGCCGGGGCCAGTGGGCCGAAGCTGTTGCCATGGTCAACGCGGAACCCGCCAACAATCGGGAAGACCGCGCCCGCAAGCGACGCCGCCAAGCCGTGATCGAGACGGCACGGGCCCGGGAAGCTGAAAACAGCGATCCGTTGATGGCGCTAGACCATGCCTCGACCGCGCTCAAGCTCCTACCCGATTTCGTTCCCGCAGCGCTGATTGCCGCGCGTATTCACATCAACCGGGGCGAGACGCGCAAGGCCATGAGCCTCCTGCGTCGGATCTGGCGATCGACTGGCCATCCCGACGTGGCAGCGCTCTATAGCCATGCCCAGCCCGGCGCTTCGGCCGTGGACCGGCTCAAGCGAATGCGCGAAATCATCGACGTGCCTCCGCCCCATCGCGCTGCGGCCATGGCCCTGGCCCGGGCGGCTATCGATGCCTATGACTGGCCGCTCGCCCGCAATGCCCTGGCGCCCTTTGCCGGTCCCGACGCGACGCAGGGCGTGGCAAGCCTGATGGCGGAAATCGAAGAAGGGCAGAACGGCGATCATGGCAAGGCGCGCGAATGGCTTGCCAGGGCTGTGCAGGCGCCGCGCGATCCTGCCTGGACGGCGGACGGACTGGTCAGCGATGAATGGGAGCCGGTTTCCCCCGTGACAGGGCGGCTTGACGCTTTTGAATGGAAGGTACCCGTGACCCTCGCGTCACGGTCGGTTGCAACGCTTCCCGCACAATCCCCATCCGAAGCCCCCTTGCCTCTTGCACCGGCACAAAACCCGACGTAAAAGGCCCCCGTTGCCGCTTTAGCTCAGTTGGTAGAGCACATCATTCGTAATGATGGGGTCGCGTGTTCGAGTCACGCAAGCGGCACCACCTCCTCCTTCCATTGGTGTTCGCTCTAGTGAAAGTTTCTCCCCTTCGGGAGGGACGCATAGGCGCGGCGGCGGGCTAGTTCGATTTCTCGCATGGCGTTTCGGTCGCGGGTCTGGCTGCCATGCGGGCCCGATTTGCCTTCATCGGCGCGAGCGATAATGGGGTCGCCCATATCCTTGCCATGGGACAGATCGAGCAGGTGCGGCGTCCAGTCTTCCAGGTCTTCGGCGATGACGTGGATCACGATTCCCTCCTGTTGCACATGCCCGCGCACCAGAAGCATGCGGCTCGAGAGAAGGATCTTGCGAATCCGGTCATCCTTGAAGAGTTTCGGCCAGACCACGATGTTGGCGACGCCCGTTTCGTCCTCGATAGTGGCAAAGATCACCCCGCCTGCCGTGCCCGGCCGTTGCCGCACCAGCACGAGACCTGCGACTTCGATGCGATGGCCGGGCTGGACCGTGCCAAGATTTTGCGCCCGGGTGGTGCCGCGCTCCTGCAGCATGGGGCGCAGGAACTGCACGGGATGTCCCTTGAGCGAGAGCGAGAGCGTTGCGTAATCGTGGATCACCTCTTCACCCATGGCCATCATGGGAAGGTCGCCCGTGGCTTCCACTATTGGTTCGGCCGCAGGCGGGGCAGCAGCAAAAAGCGGCAGCGTTTCGGCGCCATGGGTGCCCACCAGCCCCTTGACCGTCCACAAGGCCTCCCGGCGGTTGAGGCCCAATGATGCAAAGGCATCGGCTCGGGCAAGCCTTTCAAGGCTGGATACCGAAAGACCCGTGCGCAGCCAGAGCTCGCGGATGGAGTTGTAGCCTGCACCGCGCTGCTCCACGATTTGGTGGATGTCTTTTTCCCGCAGGCCCTCAATGGTGCGCAGACCCAGCCGCACGGCTTTCGTGCTCCGGATGACGCCGGCCATGGCGGCATGGCGCGGCCAGATATGGTCGGCAATGTTCCAGCCATCATCCTCCAGCAGGCTATCGAAACCAGAGTGATTGATGTCGGGGGGACGCATTTCGACGCCATGTTCCCTGGCATCGCGCACCAATTGGCTCGGCGCATAAAAGCCCATGGGCTGGGAGTTCAGCAGGGCACACACGAACACATCAGGGTAATGGCATTTGAGCCAGCATGAGGCATAAACCAGCAGGGCAAAGCTTGCCGCATGACTTTCGGGGAAGCCGTATTCGGCAAAGCCCTGGATCTGGGCAAAGCAGTTCTTGGCAAATTCCAAGGGATAGCCATTCCGGAGCATGCCTTCAATGAACTCCTCGCCGAATTGGGCAATCTTGCCGGTGCGCTTCCAGGCTGCCATGGCGCGCCTGAGGCTATCGGCCTTTCCGGGGGTAAAGCCTGCGCCGACAATGGCGATCTGCATGGCCTGTTCCTGGAACAGGGGAATGCCCAGCGTGCGACCGAGGACGGCCTTAAGCGCATCATTGTAGTAGACGGGCTCTTCGAGGCCCTGCCGGCGCCTGAGATAAGGATGCACCATGTTGCCCTGGATCGGGCCGGGCCGGACGATCGCCACCTCGATCACGAAATCATAGAATTTCGTGGGCTTGAGGCGCGGCAGCATGGTCATCTGCGCGCGGCTTTCGATCTGGAAGACCCCAACCGTATCGGCGCGGTGCGTCATCTCGTAGACCGGCCTAGCCCTTTCGGGATATTCGAACTCCTCGTTTTGCAGCTCGGCTAGCTTCACCTTGTGGTTGTAGTGCTTTTCCATGAGCCCGAAGGCGCGCTGGAGGCAGGTCAGCATCCCCAGGGCGAGCACGTCGACCTTGAGGATCTTGAGGGCGTCGATGTCGTCCTTGTTCCATTCGATGATGGTGCGGCTGTCCATGGCCGATTTGCTGATCGGCACGAGGCTTTCAAGCGAATCACGAGTGATGACGAAGCCGCCCACGTGTTGGCTGAGATGGCGCGGAAAGCCGCGCAGGACTTTAACTACCTCAAACATCTGCGCCAAAACCGGGTCATTGGGGTTAAGCCCCATGGCCGCAACGCTTTCCAAATCCAGTCCTGACCCCCAGCCCCAATGGAGATGGTTGAGGGCTGCCACCACATCTTCCGAGACCCCGAAGACCTTTGCGGTTTCCCGGATGGCGCTTTTGGAGCGATAGCAGATCACATTGGCAGTCAGGCCGGTGCGCCGTCCGCCATATTTTTGGTAGACATATTGCATCACCTCCTCGCGCCGCTCGTGCTCGAAATCAACGTCGATATCGGGCGGCTCGTCGCGTTCGGTGGAGATAAAGCGCCCGAACACCAGATTGGCCTTGCGCGGATCGACCTCGGTAATCTCAAGGCAATAGCAGACCGTGGAATTGGCCGCCGATCCCCGGCCCTGACACAGAATGCCGAGCTCATAGCGGGCATGGCGGACAATATCCTGCACAGTCAGGAAATAGGCCGCATAGCGCTTTTCGTCGATCAGGGTGAGCTCGGTCCGGATTGTTTCGGCAATGCCGGGCGGCAAGCCTTGGGGGAAGCGCCGCCTCGCGCCTTCCCAGGTCAGACGCTCCAGCGTTTGCTGGGCCGTTTCGCCGGTTCCGGTGGTTTCCTCGGGGTAGTTGTATTCGAGTTGATCAAGCGAAAACCCGATCTTGCTGGCAAAAAGCTGCGTCTGCTCGATGGCATTGGGATGTTCGCTAAAAAGGCGCGCCATTTCCGCAGGCGGCTTGAGGTGTCGCTCGGCATTGGCACCCAGGCGAAAGCCGGCTTCGTGGAGTGTTGTATGCTCCCTGATGCAGGTGACCACATCGGCGACGATGGCGCGGTCCGGCTCATGGTAGAGCACGTCATTGCTGGCAATCATTCGGGCCCCGTGCCGCCTGGCCAGGGCATCGACGCGGTTGAGCCTGGCCCGGTCCTGCCCGTCAAAACGGGGTGTGCCGGCAAGCCAGACCCGGCCGGGCGCCAGTTTTTGGAGATGATCGAGGGTCGCTTCGGTGAGGGCCCAATCGCGTTCGTCGGGCATCAGAATAAAAAGCTGACCTTGTGAGAAATTTTCCGGCGGACCGTGCTCGGTTTCGGATGAGGGATCGCTGGAGCCGGACAAATCCTTGAGGAAGAGCTTGGGGCTGCCCTTTTCGCCCCGCTGGTTGCCGATGGTCAGGAGCTTGCAGAGCCGGCCATAAGAGACACGATTTGTGGGATAGGCGATGATGTCGGGCGTTCCGTCAGCAAACACCAGCCGCACGCCCACAAAATAGCGGAAGCTGGGGTTGATCTCCTTTCTGTCCCGCGCGGTCATGTAGCCGCGCACCACGCCTGCAAAACTGTTGCGGTCGCAAAGGCCCAGGGCCGTTAGCCCCAAATGGATGGCAGCTCCGACCAGTTCTTCGGGGTGCGACCCGCTGCGCAGAAACGAGAAATTGCTGGTGGAGATCAGTTCGGCAAAAGCCGTGTCCCGCTGTTGGCCGGACTTGGAACGCTTGGGTGGGTCAAAGGCAAGCACCTGGCTCATGAAAAAAATCCATGCAGATACCAGCGCGCCGGCTCGCCCGTCCGGTGCATGCCTTGCCGGTAAACCCAAAAGCGGTGCCCGTGCCTATCCTCGATGATGTAATAATCACGCAGGGCCATATCCGGATCAAAGAGCGCAAGGTCGGGCATGTAGGGCGCGGGAACCAACGCCTCGCCGGAAGCTGGCTCCCCTTCCTCGGTAGCAACCAATTGCAGCCGCTCTTCGGTGCGCCACCATTCGGCGCCCAGCCGTTCAGGACCGGCGGCTTTCATGATCCTGTAGCTTTCGCGGCGCCAGATCATGGAGGCCGGCAGCCCATCGGGCACTTCGGCATTTATGGTGACGATTTCGGGCTCAGGCAGGAGCCGCAAGGGGCGCAAAGGCTTGGGCCAGTTTTGCCGTAGTTCGTGCCGTACTGCCAAAGCCGGTGCGAGCCGCGCGGCGCGCTCGGGGATGTGGCTGGCAACCAGTTCAGTCTTGAGTACGGCCATGACGCCCAGCCGGCTCGACATGCGATCATTGAGCTGGTCGAGGTCTTCGGCGGCCTCGCCATGGGAAAAAGTCCCCAATTGCACAGGGTCGAGCGGGGCGACCGAGCTGACCGCCAGCCGGATCATGTCGATGCCAAAACCGGGGTCATATTCACCCGCCAGCCGTTCGGCGCGGTGACTGAACAGCTGAGCGATATGGTGGGAGTCGCGCGTCAGCCGGGCTGAATTAACCGAGAGGGACATCATTTTGTGATCGACCCGATACAAGAACAGGTGGAACGCCTGCCCGCCCTGCCCTTCTGCTTCAAGCATTGCGGCCAATCGGATCGCCAGATCCTGGCAGGTCATCAGGACATCGTCCATCAAGCCGATGGGCTCGGCAAAACGCCGTTCGGCATAGTGCTCGGCAGAGGGCAGGCGCGGGGTCATGCGCTCCTGGATGGCGCCATAGGCCTGGTCGAGCCTCAGGAGCAGCGAAAGCCCGAATCGGGCTTGGAGCGGCTTGCGGGGGCGAGCACGCAATTGCCCGATGCTGGTGAGCCCCATCTGGCTCAGTCCTGCGATTTGCCTTTCATCGAGCCGCAGCGCCGCAACCGGCAAAGGGTCAAGAATTCGCGCCAAATCCCTGTTTTCCACGATCTGGCTGCGGGCAAAATGGCTGATGGCCCAGGCCGCGCCAATCGTGGGAGCGATGGCGCCCGTCACGGAGTAGCCGAGATCACGCAGCCGGGTAAGGAGGAGGCGCAGCATTGGCCCTTCTCCGCCAAACAGATGCGCCACGCCGGTGATGTCGAGCACAAGATCCCCAAAGGCCTGGACTTCGGTCATTACCGCCACCAGAGGGCTCGCATTGGAATGCCAGTCGGCAAGATCGGCAAAACCTGCTTCCAGAAGAGGACGATTGATTTCCCGGGCTGTCAGCTCCGGCAGCATGGCGCGTGCTACGGCCAGGGTTTGCCCAATGCGCAAGCCAGCCCGACTGGCTTCAGGGTCCACCGCCGCCAGCCGCAAGCCGCCCTTGATCTTTTCAAAAAGAGCCAGGGGGCCCTGAAGCGAAGGATCATGCCGTTTGAGATAGTCGGTCGGCCAATTGGGCAGAAACAGCGCGAGGAACCGCCGTTCCCCCACGGTGTCCGTTATCAATGGGGCGCTCGAGCTCAAATGTTGCAAATCCATCGTCCGTCCATCCCAGCAGCCAAGAGGCCTGATGCTTGATAAGCGTTCCCCGCTCCAGTTCGGCCCGCCATCGGGGCGGCCCCGGCGCCTTGCTGTCGTATTGAGAGGAAACGCTCAGGACGGGAGACAACCGCCAGCGCAAATGGGCTGCGCTGGTTTGGCGCTCGAGGCCGTAGCGCAGCATGAAGATCGATCCGCCTGTTGCTGCCGACCGCATGCTGAGGCGCCGGCTGGCGGTGAAATCAAGCAGTTTGGAATGGGAGCCGATATCGGCAATGATGGCGGCCACGGCCCGGCAGGCCAGGGCTTCCTCGGCGGCCCAGAGCATTTCGGCCATGCTCGGTACCCGCACCAGCACAAGCCTGTCCGGATCAAGGCCAAAGCTCAAAAGCCCCGGCCCATAAGGCAGCCCGAGCTTTTGCCCTTCACTGGCCAGCTGCAGATAGATCAGGGCCGGCCGCTGCGCATTGATCAAGCCTCTGGCTTGCGCCAGTGCAAAGCCCAATACCGCACCACTATTGCGCGGCTCGTCGGTGAACACCTCCTGCAAGAGCCCATGGCCAAACTTGGGGAAAGCGCCCGTCTTGTTCTCGACCTGCACCCGGGCCTGGGCCAAGGCAGGCTTGCGCTCGATATCGGCAATAGAATCCCGCAGCGCGGCAAGGCGCTGTTGGCGGTCGGACGAAGGCATGACAAACCTTCCTGTTGTGAACAAAACAGGAACATCTAGACTCCCTTTTTCACGAGAGTCGAGTCATTTTTCGCGCTGTTGAATGGAGCGGTACCGCTCAAGAGCACGTGAGCCCAAGGCAACAAGCATTGAGCAAATCACTGCCAATGCATACCTATAGAGGAGGCCTCTTCATTAAGCGGCCAACCCACATCGCCGATTCCCACGCGCCGTTCAAGGATGCCCTAGCCCATGTTCGAGGCCATTACCCGCCTGTTCAACAAGCCCGAAACGGCGCTGTCCAGCTATGATCCCAAGCTCGCTGTCGCGGTGCTGCTGGTGCATCTGGCCTCGGTCGACGGGCAGATGAAGGACGAGGAACGCAAGACCATTCGCCGGACCCTGGTCGATTACTACGAACTCGATGAAGCCAGTGTCGACCGGCTGATCCGGGAGGCTGCGTTACGCGATGCCGAAGCTGTGGATTTCTATCGCTTCACCTCGGCGCTGACCTCACTCGAGATGGAAGATCGCATCGAAATCATTCGCATGATGTGGACCGTGGTGTTTTCCGACCAAAAGAATCACGAGCTGGAAGACAACATGGTTTGGCGCGTGGCCGAGCTGATCGGGGTTTCAAGCAGGGACCGGACTATTTTGCGCAACCAGGTGGGCAAGGCCGAACGGGCCTGATCTGATCCCTTGGTACACCTCATTCGAGGACCCTGCCTCCGCGAAAGCAAGGAAGAGGTCGTGGCGAGATCAGTGCAACGACCCCGCGTTCGGCGAGCTTCACCAAGCCTCGAACTTTCCGATAGTTTCGATCTCATCCGTCTCGCAGTCGAAATCACCTGATTCATCAGCCGCCTGGCGCGCCAGCTCGTTGGCATCGGGATTAGCCAGGGCATCGATATAGGCGATGTGGCAAGTATTGCCTTCCACCAGCTGCGTCACCACCAGGATTTGCCCCTCGTCCTCGCCAGTGTCGGGAGCTGCCGTGTGATAGCGCACGATGGTGGCGATGGGCAGCCAGCGCCCCTTGGCATTGGACAGGCGCCATTCAAGTTTTTGCCCCAGATGATTAAAGGGTGGCAGTGTCTGGCCGTCCGCCATTTTCGCGCCAAAGCCATAGATCAGCGAAAAGCGCAGATCCCCTTCACTCACCATGAGCGGATAGCCCTTGTAGCCTGGGCATGACCAAGTGGTGCCGAAATCGTCGGAGTCCAGAACCAGGCATTGATCGAGATTGATGTCGGTATAGGCGCTGTTAAAGCCAGCATAGGCAGGTGACGCCAATGCACCCAGCAGGAGGCCGATGGCCCATTCTTTTTTCATCTCTGTTCCCCCAAATCGGCAGCTTTGCACCAAACTGGCTTGCCTTTACGGCTTCAACTGGGCACAACCCAGCGCACTTTGTTGCCTTCCCGATGAACGAGACCTGAACCGCAATGAACATCGACGCCATCCCAACCGGCAAGAACCCGCCTGACGACCTCAACGTCATCATCGAAGTGCCCATGGGTGGCGAGCCGATCAAGTACGAAATCGACAAGGCCTCGGGCGCGCTGTTTGTTGATCGGTTCCTGTACACCCCGATGCGTTATCCTGGTAACTACGGGTTCGTTCCGCACACCCTATGCGGAGACGGCGATCCGCTCGACGTCATTGTGATGAATTCCCGCCCCCTGGTGCCCGGTGCCGTTGTGCGCTGCCGTCCGTTTGGCGTCCTCTTCATGGAAGACGATGGCGGTCAGGACGAAAAAATCCTGGCGGTGCCTGTCTCCAAGCTCACGCGCATGTATGACGCCGTCAAGGATGTGGGCGACATGCAGGAAATCCAGATCGAGCGCGTGAAGCACTTCTTCACCCACTACAAGGATCTCGAGCCTGGCAAATGGGCCAAGATTTCCCATGTTGGTGGCTATGAGGACGCCAAGAAGGTGATCCTCGACTCCATCGAAATGCACCGGAACAGCAAGTAATCGCTTAGGAGAGGAGAGCCGCCCCCCGCTCGCCTCATCCTTGCCGCATCTAGCGCTAAGCTCCTGGGCCAAAGCCCGGGAGGTCATATGCGCCACGTCCTTGCCTTGCTGATGCTGCTTGCCCCCATGAACGCAAGCTTCGCCCAGGACACCGGGCAGATCCTGTCCGACCGTATTGAACGCGATGAGCAAGGCGTCGGCATTGTTGCCGCCACCATTGAAAACGACACACCCCAATTCACCAGCTTCGGCATGGCCAAGGCCGATGGTGATACCCCGGTGAATGAAGGGACGCTTTTCGAGATCGGCTCGATCAGCAAGCTGTTTGGCAATCTGCTGCTGGCGCAGATGGTGCTCGATGGCACGATGGACCTCGTTATGAGGGTTATGGCGCAGAACCCTTTTACGGTTTTCTGGCCGGGTTCACCCTGCCACGACCGCCGGGTACGCAGTTCGAATATTCCAATGTCGGGGCGGTTTTGCTGGCCGAGGCCGTCAGCCATACGGCGGGCCAGCCCTATGCTCAGCTTGTGGAGGAGCGGATCCTTGATCCCCTGGGCATGAGCGACACATCCCTGCAGCCCAGCAATCCACAGCGCCTCGCTGGTGGGCACAATCAGGCCGGCGAGCCCATGCCCCATTGGACCTTCGACATTTTCGCGCCGGCAGGTGGCTATATATCCACGGCCGCCGACCTCGCCAAGTTTGCGGCCGCCGCAAGCGGACAGCACAAGACCCCGCTGGATGCGGCCTTTGCCGTGATGCTGGAACATACAAGGCCGGCCGGATCACCGCGCATGACGATAGGGCTGGGCTGGATGCTGCTTGAGCACGACAATGGCACCACGGTCTGGCACAACGGCATCACCGGCGGCTTCAACAGCTTCATCGGCTTTGACCGGGAGAGTGGGAAAGCGGCCGTAGTGCTTGCCAACGCCGTGACTCAAACGGGTATCGAGGACATCGGCTTTCACCTGATCGACCCTCAGGCACAGTTGGCGCCGCAGCCGCAACAGCGCGAGGCTATCGAGATAGATCCCGCCCTTCTTGAGGAATATGTAGGCACCTACGAGCTTGGTCCGGAATTCTCCATCGCCGTAACGGCGGAAGGGGATCAACTCTTCATCCAGGCGAGCGGGCAGACGCGGCTGGCGGCTTTCCCAGAGAGCGAAAACAAGTTCTTCCTGCGCGAGGTTGATGCCCAGATAAGCTTTGAGCGTGGGGAGGATGGCGCCGTGACCGGGCTTGTGCTCCATCAGAACGGGCAAGATATCCCGGGTCAAAGAAAATGAGCGGCCGCGTCGTCATCCTCAACGGCGCGCCTCGCTCGGGCAAATCCACCATTGCCCGGGCGATACAGGAGAAGCTGGATGGCCGCTGGATAAACCTAGGGGTGGATCATGCCATGGCGAGTTTGCCGGCGAGTCTGAAACCCGGCATCGGCCTGAGGCCCGGCGGCGAGCGGCCCGACCTGGAGGCTGACATCGCTAACCTCTATTTCGCCCTCTATGATTCGATCGCGGCCCATGCCCGGCTGGGCTTTGATGTGGTGGCGGATTTTGGCCACCACGACAGCTATTCACGCCCGCTCGGCGTTTTACCAGCCTGTGCCAGGCGCCTCGAGGGACTGCAAACCCTGTTCGTAGGCGTTCGCTGCCCCATCGACATCATCATGGCGCGGCGCAATGCCGATCCGCAGGACGGCTATTACGAGAGCGGCGAGGGAATTCCAGAGCCTGTGCAACTCTGGCAGGATGCGGTGCATGTGCCCGGCATCTATGATCTGGAACTGGACACCTCCCTGCTCGATGCAGATCAATGTGTGTTGGAAATCGCCAATGCCCTGGAGCAGCCGCGACGTTCCTCCGCCTTCGGGCAATTGGCTGCTCTCTGAACGCTGGCAGCAGGGCCGCGACAAAACATCGCAATCGCCATTGCTTAACCTCGTAATCCCGCTAAGCTCCCCGGTGGAGGGGCTCTCGGAGGGTGGGCGCCACGCCGGTGGAGGACCGGCTGGATCCCGCATGGAGTCCCTGGAGGAAATCTAGAGGGACGTTTCGAATGACTTTGGCATTGTGGCTGATCGTTCTGTGCGGCGGTCTGTCTATAGTTTATGGCGTAATCACCACTCAACAATTGCTTGCCGCCGATGCGGGCAGCGCCCGTATGCAGGAAATCTCGGCAGCCGTTCGGGAAGGCGCATCGGCCTATCTCAAGCGGCAATACACCACGATCGCCATTGTCGGCGTCGTAATCCTGATCGCTGCCTTCTTCCTGCTGGGCCCCTATGCGGCGGTCGGCTTCCTGCTCGGCGCCGTTCTGTCCGGTGCCGCAGGTTTCATCGGCATGAACGTGTCGGTGCGCGCCAATGTCCGCGTGGCGCAGGCCGCAATCTCCTCGCTCGGCAAGGGGCTGGACCTTGCCTTCAAATCCGGCGCGGTGACCGGCATGCTGGTGGCGGGGCTAGGCCTGCTCGGTGTCACGCTTTACTTCATCATTCTCACCCAATTCCTGGGCTTTGCTTATGATGATCGCGTGGTAATCGACTCCCTGGTTGCCCTGAGCTTTGGTGCTTCGCTGATTTCCATCTTCGCCCGTCTGGGCGGGGGCATTTTCACCAAGGGTGCCGATGTGGGCGGCGACATGGTGGGCAAGGTCGAAGCCGGCATTCCGGAGGACGACCCGCGCAACCCCGCCACCATCGCTGACAACGTCGGCGACAATGTTGGCGACTGCGCCGGCATGGCGGCAGATCTTTTTGAAACCTATGTGGTAACCATTGTTGCCACCATGGTGCTGGCTGCCATCATCCTGCCCGAGGGCTTTAAGCTCACCGGCATGGTCCTGCCGCTGGCCATTGGCGGCGCTTGCGTCGTCACCTCGATCATCGGCACCTATTTCGTTAAGCTCGGCAGCGACAACAACATCATGGGCGCCCTTTACAAGGGCATCATCGCCACCGGCGTGCTTTCGCTGGTAGTGCTGATCCCGGTGCTCTGGATGGTGTTCGGAGACATGAACGTCTCCATCGACGCATCGGACAAGACGTTCACGCCCTGGTCGCTGTTCTGGTGCGGCGTGGCAGGCCTGGTGATCACAGGCCTCATCATCGTCATTACCGAATACTACACCGGCACCAACCGGCGTCCGGTCAATTCCATCGCCGAAGCCTCGGTGACGGGCCATGGCACCAACGTCATCCAGGGCTTGGCCGTGTCGCTGGAATCGACGGCCCTGCCCGCCCTCGTGATCATTGCGGGCATCATCGTCACCTATAACCTTGCGGGCCTCTTCGGCATTGCCTTTGCCGTTGCTACCATGCTGGCGCTGGCTGGCATCGTGGTTGCGCTGGATGCCTTTGGCCCGGTGACCGACAATGCCGGCGGCATTGCCGAGATGGCCGGACTCGACAAGGAAGTGCGCCACAACACCGACGCGCTCGACGCTGTGGGCAATACCACCAAAGCCGTGACCAAGGGCTATGCCATCGGCTCGGCAGGCCTCGGCGCCTTGGTGCTGTTTGCCGCCTATACGCAGGATCTGATTTATTTCTCATCCTTGCCCGATGCGCCCGCCATCTTTGCCGGAATGGGCACCCTGACCTTCTCGCTGGCCGACCCCTATGTGGTGGTGGGCCTCCTTTTCGGCGGATTGTTACCGTTCCTTTTCGGCGGCATGAGCATGACGGCTGTGGGGCGCGCGGCCCAATCGGTGGTGGTGGAAGTACGCCGCCAATTCAAGGAGCGGCCCGGGATCATGGCCGGTACCGAAAAGCCCGACTATGGCCGGGCGGTCGACATGCTGACCAAGGCCGCAATTCGCGAAATGATCGTGCCGTCGCTGCTGCCCGTGCTGTCACCTATCGTGATCTTCTTCGTGATCTATTGGATCGCGGGCGCCGCAGCCGGCTTCTCGGCTCTGGGTGCCATGCTGATGGGGGTGATCGTTACGGGTCTGTTCGTCGCTATCTCGATGACCGCCGGCGGCGGCGCCTGGGACAATGCCAAAAAGAGCTTTGAAGACGGGTTCACCGATTCGGCTGGTATCACCCACCACAAGGGCAGCGACGCCCACAAGGCCTCCGTTACTGGCGACACTGTCGGCGACCCCTACAAGGATACGGCAGGCCCTGCCGTGAACCCCATGATCAAGATCACCAACATCGTGGCCCTGCTGCTGCTCGCCGTGCTGGCGCATTTGGGCTAGTCGCCGGACCCTCGGAACGGGAAAGGCCCGGGAAACTCCCGGGCCTTTTTTCCTTGCGGGCGGATCCGTCCCTTGGTGCCTTCGACGGGAAAGCAAGTCCGGCGGAGAATGAAAAATTTACCACCTTGTCGAACCGGGAGGGATCCTTGTGCTAGGGTTTAAGCCCCTCGAGTCTCCCGGATCAGTTTACGCATGACCCACAGCCCCAACTGGCCCGAAAATCCTCCCCCTGCTGACCCCGCGGACCCCATGGCTGATACCGCGCTTCTCCAGGCTGTGTTTGCTGCCACACGCGATTGCATCCAGGTTCTGGATCTCGATGGCAACATGCTGTTCATGAATCAAACGGGGCGCAAGCTGATGGACATCAGCGATTCCGACGCGCTTTGTGGACTGGCTTGGTCGCACTTCTGGCCGGACGAGAGCGCCGCAGGGGCGTTGGCTGCAGCTCAGGCGGGAAAGACCGCTCGCTTCACGGCCGCTCGCGATGGCGTTGTTGGCAATGGGCGGGTTTGGGAGGTGGAGATCAATCCCGTGCCTGGCGCGGAGGGGCAGCCGCAGCGCTTGCTGGCAATTGGACGTGACATCACCGAGCAGCACCGCGCCCAAGCGGCACTGCTTGAACACAATTTCGAGCACAACCATCGGATCAAGAACCAGATGGCCGTGGTTCAAAGCATCGTCAACCAGACGCTGCGCGGCGCCTATCCCCTTGAGCAAGCCAAGAAGATGATCGCGGCGCGGCTCGATGTGCTGGCGCGCACGCATGATGTTCTCATGCACAGCGATGGTGAACGCGCTCCGCTCAGCGCCCTTGTTGCGACGGGCACCCAGATGTTGGATATCAGGCGCATGAAGGTGGAGGGGCCCGAACTCGTGATCGGGCCCAAGGCGGCGCTCTCGCTTGCGCTGATTTTGCATGAACTGGCGATCAATGCCGCGACGCACGGGGCGTTTTCGGTGCCGAGCGGGAAGGTGCAGATCCATTGGGGGCTCGCCGAGATGGATGGCGAGCCCGCATTCGAGCTCCGGTTCACCGAAAGCGGCGGCCCCCCTGTGTCGCCGCCGACCACTCGCGGTTTTGGTAGCCGCCTGCTGCAGGGCGGACTTTCAGGTTGCGCCAGCCGAGCCTGGCTCGATTACCAGCCAGAAGGTCTGCAGTTCCGGCTGCTGGCGAATTTGGCCAGCGCGCAGTCAGACGACTGATCAGAAGACGTTCGGGTAGATGTAATAAATGATCACCCGTTCGATGAAGAACAGGATGATGAAAAGGATAATGGGGCTGAGATCAAGCCCCGACAGATTGGGCATGACCCGCCGGATCGGCCGCAGTACGGGCTCGGTCAGCTGATTGAGGATGCGCCATACGGATTCCACGAACTGATTGCGAGTGTTGATGACGTTGAATGAAATCAGCCAGCTCATGATGATCATGGCCAGCACCACCCACCAATAGAGCTGCAGAATCAGAAGAATAATATCAAGCACGGCGCGCATGGGCGTCTCCGGAACAAAGCTGGGGTTTATCTAATCGGTAGCGGCGCCCCGAACAAGGTGTGACCAAAAGCGCGGGCCTCGCTCCGGTCGCACGGATCGAGGCCCAATGACTGCTTTATCCGGTACGCAAAACCACATCCTCCGGACACAAGAACGATTGCACGAAGCGTGCCAAACCGGCGTGGCCCGGAAGCCGGGCCCAATTTCTTAAGCCCGGGTAAAGGGGCCAGGATCGGGCCGCGCTTTGCCTTGCAGATTGCGAGGAGCGATGCAGGATGCGAAAACTCAGCCGATGTCCTTGATCGGCTTCCAAGTGGCAAAGCGGTAGAGATAGATCACCACAGCCAGCACAACGACAGCCGTGGACACAGGATCCACCCAGGCTTCGACGGCGTGGAAATTGGCCTGGAGGAGATAGCCTGACGCGGTCAGAATGGCGGTCCAGACCAGGGTTCCACCGGCGGAGATCAGGAGGAACTGCCCAAACGGCATGGCGGCAAGGCCCGCCGGCACCGAGATCAGGGTGCGAATTGCCGGGATGAGGCGTCCGATCAGCACGGCCCAGATGCCGTGGCGCTTGAACCAGTGATCAGCCTTGTCGATGTCGTCCTCACTAAGGGTGGCAATGCGTCCCAGCTTGTTGCAGAGCCACACAAAGCGGTCGAGTCCCAGAAGCCGCGCGGCGAAATACCAGGCCGAAGTGCCAATGAGCGAACCGAGGGTTCCCGCAATGAGCACACCCAAGGCGTTGAGTTCACCGTTGGCCGCGATATAGCCGGCAAAGGGCATGATGAGTTCGGACGGGATAGGCGGAAAAAGGTTCTCGGCCACCATCAGGAGGAATATGCCGAAATAGCTCCACTGGGTGATAAGCCCGATAATAAACTCGCTCACGGCGGTTTCTCTCCTTTTGCCTTAGGTTTCTGGCTGCCCCTTACAGCGAAAAACCTCCCCCATTGGGGGAGGCTGCGAATTCGTCTTGATAATGCGGCGCTTATGCCGACTTGGAGGCGCGGCTCATGCGCTTGCGATCATTGGGATCGAGCCAAATCTTGCGCAGGCGGATCGACTTGGGCGTCACTTCCACATACTCGTCCTCGGCAATGTAGCCGAGCGACTGCTCAAGCGTCAGCTTCTTGGGCGTGGTCAGCCGCACCGCTTCGTCCTTGGACGTGGTCCGGATGTTGGTGAGCTGCTTGCCCTTGAGCGGGTTGACCTCGAGGTCGTTGTCACGGGAGTGCTCGCCTATGATCATGCCTTCATAAACATCGACGCCAGCGTCGATCATCATCGGGCCGCGATCTTCCAGATTCCAGAGGGCAAAAGCCACTGACTGGCCCGTGGCGTTGGAGATGAGAACACCCGTGCGGCGACCCGGCAGGTCTCCCTTGTATGGCACAAAGGAATGGAACAGGCGGTTGAAAATGGCCGTGCCACGCGTGTCGCTAAGGAGTTCGGGCTGGTAGCCGATCAGGGCGCGGGTGGGGACCAGCAGGCTGATACGCGTGCGGCCAACGCCGGAGGGGCGCATGTCGGTGAGTTCGCCCTTGCGCTCGGTCAGTTTCTGCACGACCGCACCGGTGAATTCGTCATCCACGTCAATGATGACTTCTTCGATCGGCTCGAGCTTCTGCCCATTTTCTTCCTTGAACAGAACCTTGGGGCGACCGATGGTCAGCTCGAAGCCCTCGCGGCGCATATTTTCGATCAGGACCGCCAGCTGCAATTCGCCACGGCCGGCCACATCGAAGCTGTCATTGTCATCGCCGGGCGTTACGCGGATAGCCACATTGCCTTCGGCCTCGCGCATCAGGCGCTCGCGAATGACGCGGGACTGCACCTTGTCGCCCTCACGGCCAGCCAGCGGGCCGTCATTGATGCGGAAGGTCACCGACAGGGTAGGCGGATCGATCGGCTTGGCTTCAATCGGCTCAGCCACTGAAGGAGAGCAGATCGTATCGGCCACCGTGGAAGTCACGAGCCCGGCAATCGCAACGATGTCGCCGGCTTCGCCGATGTCCACCGGCGTGCGCTCCAGCCCACGGAAAGCCAGGACCTTGGAAACGCGGCCCTTTTCAACTTCCTTGCCATCACGGTTGAGAGTGTGGATCGGATCATTGGCCTTGACGGTTCCGGAGGTGATGCGCCCGGTGAGGATGCGGCCAAGGAACGGGTTGCGTTCAATGGTGGTGACCAGCATGCGGAAGGGGCCTTCCTCGACGGTCGGCTCGGGAACGTGTTCGATGACCTTGTCAAGCAGCGGGCCGAGGTCGTTCTTAGGGCCTTCCGGCTCCATGGCCATCCAGCCCTGCTTGGCCGAACCATAAAGCACAGGGAAATCGAGCTGGTCGGACGAGGCATCAAGCGCGATAAAGAGATCGAAGATTTCCTCGAGCACTTCCATGTGCCGCTCATCGGCCTTGTCGATCTTGTTGATTGCAACGATAGGGCGCAGGCCCTGCGCCAGTGCCTTGCCAAGAACGAACTTGGTCTGCGGCATGGGCCCTTCGGCAGCGTCCACCAGGATCACGACGCCATCCACCATGGAAAGGATGCGCTCGACTTCACCGCCAAAATCGGCGTGGCCGGGCGTGTCGACGATGTTGATGCGAGTATCTTTCCAAAGCAGCGAGGTGACTTTGGCCAGAATGGTGATGCCGCGTTCGCGCTCGATGTCGTTGCTGTCCATGGCGCGTTCTTCCACGCGCTCGTTTTCGCGAAAGGAACCGGACTGCTTGAGCAGGACGTCGATCAGCGTGGTCTTGCCGTGGTCAACGTGGGCGATGATGGCGATATTGCGCAAGGACATAAAGGGGAATCCGGCCTCTTTGGCATGATCCCAAAAACCGTCCGCAAAACAGGGCGGCAAAAACGGCTGGATCATGCAGGAAACAACAGGCGCCAAGCCATCGCACGGGCGGGACTGGCGCATTTGAGGCTGCCTTACAGCAGAACGGCAAATTCAGCAAGCACGGCTCATGCAACACTGGGTTGCGATTGAACTCGTCTAGGACGCTTTCTTGCGCGGCATGTGGCTGTTGAAGGCATCCATCTGGAGCAAATTGGCCAGTGCACCAGACGTCAATGGCGGAGAAAACAGGAATCCCTGTACTTCCGTGGCCCCATGCTGGCGGACGAGGGAGAGCTGCTCCTCGGTCTCAACGCCTTCGGTCGTCGTGGTCATGCCGAGGCTTTTGCCCAAGCCGATAATGGCCTGGATAATCGCCTGGCTATCCTTGCGGGTGGTCAGATCCGCCATGAAGGAGCGATCGATCTTGATCTTGTCGAAGGGGAAGGAGCGCAGATAGCTCAGGGACGAATAGCCGGTGCCGAAATCGTCCATGGAAATACGAACGCCCATGGCCCGCAGATCATGCAGCACCCGCAGATTTGTTTCGTTCTCGTTCAGCAACAGGGACTCGGTGATTTCAAGCTCGAGCCGGTCAGCGGTCACGCCGGCTTCCCGCAGCGCCGTTCCGACTGCCGAGACCAAATCCCGACTCTTGAATTGCACGGGCGAGAGATTAACCGCCACCCTGATATTGCTGGGCCAGCCGACAGCAGTGCGCAGTGCTTCCCGCAGGACCCAATCGCCGATAGCGACAATGAGCCCGGTTTCTTCGGCTATTGGAATGAACTCAACAGGGGAAATGGTGCGTCCCTCATGCTCCCAGCGCAGGAGTGCCTCGACGCAACTTACCTTGTTGTCGGCCAGGCAAAGCAAGGGCTGGTAGACGAGGCGCAGTTCGTTACGCTGCATCGCGAGCCTTAGCCCCGCCTCGATGGAGCGACGCTGCTGCAGTGCCGCGTCCATGCCGCTTTCAAAGAAGTGGTAGGTTGAGCGCCCCTCGCTTTTTGCCTTGTAGAGCGCAAGGTCGGCGTTCTTGACCAGGGTATCTGTTTTGACCCCATCGCCGGGTCCCACGGCAATGCCTACCGAAGCGCCAATTTCGATCTGCTGCCCGCCAATGAACATGGGGGCGCCAATCGCCTTGATGATGCGATCCGCCACCTTGGCGGCATCGCCCACGGCACCCACCGGGCGCATCAGCAAGGCGAACTCGTCGCCCCCAAGGCGCGCCAGCACGTCGGTTTCCCGCGTCGTACCCCAAAGGCGCGCGGACGCCTGCTTAATGACCTCATCGCCCACCGCATGGCCGAGGGTGTCGTTGACAGCCTTGAAGTGATCGAGGTCGATATAAAGCACCGCCGCCATTTCGCCGCGGATGAGGCCGGCTTCCATCTTGGCCATCTGCTCGAGGAACTCAATGCGATTAGGCAGATCGGTCAGTGCGTCGTGGCGCGCAAGGTGCCGGATGCGGGCTTCGTTCTGCTTTTGCTCGGTGATGTCCTCGTGCGTTGATACCCACCCGCCATCCTTCATGGGATGATGCTGCATCATGATAATGCGGCCATTGAGCTCGTGGACATTCTTGCCGTATTCGCGCCGGGCGATGACGTCGTTGCGCCAGGCGAGGTATTCTTCGCGCGATCCGGTGGCGCTCATGCCCATGTCAAACAGATGGCTCAAAATGTCCTGCAGCGGCGTTCCTGGGCGCAGCAATTTTTCGGGCAGATTATAGATGCGTGCATAGGGCTCGTTGCAGATCACCAGACGCCCGCGGGCGTCCATCATGCACAGCCCTTGCGAGATGTTGTTGACGGCAGCATCGAGCCGGATGTTTTGCCGCTCCAACTCCAGCTTGCGCTTTTCAACGGTTTCGGTACGGGCAAGGCCATCGGTGATGTCTTCGTGGGTGATGACCCAACCTAGCTCGGGCGAATATACATGGGCCCGTTCGATGACCCGGTTGCCGCTGGCTGTTTCGCGGTTGCGAATGCGAACACCGCTCCTGTTGGCGAGCAGCTCTTCCGTATAGGCCTCGTAGAAATCATGGAGCGTCTGGCCGCCATGGTTGCCCAGTGCGATCGACAGCTGCACGACCTCTTCCAAGGTCATGCCCCGTCGGATCTGCGAAGCATCAAAGCCATAGATGTCGCGCCAATTCTTGTTCCACATGACCAGGCGGAACTGGGGCGACCAGACGCAGAAGCCATAGGGGATGTTCTCAAGCGCTGCATCTAGCAGCAGCGCTTCAGCCTTTCCGCCCAAGCTGCTTGCATCCCATGCCTGCACCCCAGATCCCCCGTTCCGGCCCTGCGTGACGCTTTGGTGACGCTAGAGGTTTCTTGTTAACGGGCCATTAAGGAGATCCGCAACAATTTACCTGGGTAAATGCTGGTTAGCCTCCGGCCTTGCTGTTACGCGCGGCCCAAGTCTTGAGGCGCAGGCCATTGAGCCGAATGAAGCCTTCGGCATCGTGGTGGTCATAGGCGACGGCACCTTCCTCGAAGGTCACGAGATCCATGGAATAGAGCGAGTATGGAGAGGTGCGGGCGATCACACTAGCTGAGCCCTTGTAGAGCTTTACCGTGACTTCGCCGGCGACATATTCCTGGCTCTTGTCGATCAGGGCCTGCAACATCTCGCGCTCGGGCGAATACCAGAAGCCGTTATAGATGAGCTCGGCATATTTGGGCATCAGCTCATCCTTGAGGTGAGCTTCTCCGCGATCGAGCGTGATCGATTCAATGCCGCGGTGCGCTGCCAGGAGGATCGTGCCGCCGGGGGTTTCGTAAAGGCCGCGCGATTTCATGCCGACAAAGCGGTTTTCAACGAGGTCCAGCCGACCGATCCCGTGCTTGCCGCCCAATTCGTTGAGCTTGGTGAGCAGTGCTGCAGGTGAGAGCGCCTCGCCGTTAATCGAGACCGCGTCGCCCTTTTCGAAGCCGATGGTGATGATCTCGGGCGTATCGGGGGCCTTTTCCGGATCAACCGTGCGCTGGGGAACATAATCAGGGAAGGGCACGGCCGGGTCTTCCAGCACCATGCCTTCGGAGGAGGTGTGCAGGAGGTTCGCATCCACCGAGAACGGAGCCTCGCCGCGCTTGTCCTTGGCGATCGGAATCTGGTTCTGTTCGGCATAGCTCAAAAGCGCGGTGCGGGAACGCAGGTCCCATTCGCGCCAGGGGGCGATCACCTTGAGGCCGGGCATCAAGGCATTAGCGGTGAGCTCGAACCGGACCTGGTCATTGCCCTTGCCCGTGGCGCCATGGGCGATAGCATCGGCGCCGGTTTCCCGCGCAATGTCGACCAGGTGCTTGGCGATCACGGGGCGCGCAATGGAGGTGCCCAGCAAATACTGGCCCTCATAAAGCGCATTGGCGCGGAACATGGGGAACACGAAATCCCTGACGAATTCTTCGCGCAGATCGACGATGCGAATGTCCTTGATGCCGAACATCTCGGCCTTCTTGCGCGCAGGATCGAGCTCTTCGCCTTGACCGAGGTCAGCCGTGAAAGTGACGATCTCGGCCTGATATTGTTCCTGTAGCCATTTGAGCATGATGGAAGTGTCGAGGCCGCCCGAATAGGCCAGCACGATTTTCTTGATGTTGTTTGCCATGATCTTTGCGCTTTTCGTGGGAACACCCGCGCCGCGGGCGGAATTCGGGCGCACCCTATTCAGGTGTGGGCCCGCGTGCAATTGTTGGCAGGTGAGAATCTTTGGACCCCAACCATGCCCGCCTTTATTCCTGACCTGCCTGTGCTGCTTGCCTTTGCCGTTGCGGCTTTCGTTCTGGCCGTAACGCCGGGGCCCGACATGGCTCTTTTCGTGTCGCGCACCATGAGCTTTGGCCGGGGGCACGGTTTTGCGACGGTGATGGGCGCGATCACGGGGATCGCCGTGCATACGACGCTGGTGGCCTTTGGTATTTCCGTACTCATCGTGGCGGCGCCGACAGCGTTCTGGGTGCTCAAGATCGTGGGCGCGTGTTACCTCGTTTGGCTAGCCGTGCAGGCTGTTCGCTCGGGTGGCGGGTTGCTGGTGGGGCGGCAGTCGGCCAAGAGCCTGCCCAGCTTCGGGCAAAGCTTCATGACCGGGTTGGGTATTAATCTGACAAATCCAAAGGTTGCGCTGTTTTTCGTGACCTTCCTGCCCCAATTCGTTTCCGCCACCGATCCCGCTGCCTCGGCCAAGCTCTTGTTTCTAGGCGCCGAATTCGTCCTTGTTTCGCTTCCCGTGGTTGTCGGCGTGGTGCTGGCAGCCGAATGGCTCACCACCACGCTAGGGGAACGGCAATGGGTGTCGCGCGCGCTGAACTGGAGCTTTGCTGCTGTGTTCATGACTTTTGCGGTGACTATCCTGCTAGCGGAAGGGCGCAAATAGGAACGATTAGCCACTCCGGCGTGTTTCACCCCAGCATAAAGCATGGGGGCACGCCGTGGACATCCTGCGCATCATCCTGTCGGTCATCATTCCGCCTGTGGGCGTATTCCTCCAGGTCGGCATTGGCCTGCATTTCTGGCTCAATATCCTTCTCACCCTGCTGGGCTATTTCCCCGGCTTGATCCACGCGATCTGGGTGATCCTGAGAAAATAACTCAGACGCGCCGGTTCTTGCTGGCTCTGGCTTCGCGCCGGTCGCGCGTCATGCGGGTTGGGGCGTGAAAGCTGGGCGGCTTGTCGGCGACCCATGCGATAAAGGCGGCTAGTTCGGGATCGGCGCGCAAAGCTTGGACATCATCGAGGCGCTTGGCAAGCTCGGTTTCGGAAAACCGGGCATGAATGGCGCTGTGGCAGATCTGATGGAGGCGCACCGTGCCCATGTGGGTGCCGCCCTTTAGGCGCGGGGTCAAATGGTGGCGGCTCGATTTCGCCTCGGGCGGAATGGGGCGGCCACACAAGGGGCAGATCACCGGCGCGCGGCGCGCAGCGGCCGTTTCGGTCGCTGCAATGGCCGCTTCAATGCGCTTAAGTGATGGCCGCGCCAACTAGCCCGCCAGTGCCTCGCGGTCCTTTTTGCTCAAGCGCTCGGATTCGCTCTTGAGCTGGCCGCAGGCGGCGAAGATGTCGCGACCGCGCGGCGTGCGCACGGGACTGGCATAGCCGGCCTTGTTGACGATGTCGGCGAAGCGCTCGATGCGAGACGATGGCGAGGTGCCGTAGTTGGACCCCGGCCAGGGGTTGAACGGAATTAGGTTGATCTTCGCTGGAATGCCGGCCAGCAGCCGCACCAATTCGCGCGCCTCCGCGTCGCTGTCGTTGATGCCGTCGAGCATCACATATTCAAAGGTGATGCGGCGGGCGTTGCTGAGGCCTGGATAGTTGCGGCAGGCTTCGAGCAATTCCTCGAGCGGCCACTTCTTGTTGATCGGCACGAGCACATCGCGCAAATCGTTGTTGGTAGCATGCAGGGAAATGGCGAGCATCACGTCGATCTCACGGCCCGTCGGCTCTATGAACGGCACGACGCCGGAGGTCGAGAGGGTGATGCGGCGCTTGCTCAGCGACATGCCATCGCCCGCCGACGCAATCAGCAGCGCCTGCTTGACGTTCTCGTAATTATAAAGCGGCTCGCCCATGCCCATCATCACGATATTGGTGATGGCGCGAGTTTCGCCGGAAGGCACGAGACCCCCGTCATTGGGGCGCTGTCCGCCTGGAAAATCTCCCAAGCGCTCGCGCGCCATCAGGACTTGGCCCAAGATTTCGCCGGCGGTCAAGTTACGCACCAGCTTCTGCGTGCCGGTATGACAGAACGAGCAGGTGAGCGTGCAGCCCACTTGCGAGGAGACACAAAGTGTCCCTCGGTCCTGCTCGGGAATATAGACCGTTTCGACTTCCACAGGCGGATAGAGCGGATTGGCAGGATCGCGGAAGCGGAACAGCCACTTGCGCGTCCCGTCGCTGGAAACCTGTTCCGAAACGATCTCAGGGCGATCCAGGATAAAGGTGTCGCTGAGCTTTTGGCGGACAGGCTTGGCCACATTGGTCATGCGGTCGAAATCGGTGGTGCCGTTGACGTAGAGCCAGTTCCAAAGCTGGTTGGCGCGCATGCGCGATTCCCGCTCGGTTGTGATGCCGGCGTCCACCAGCGCAGAGGCGATCTCCGCCTTGCTCAGCCCGATCAGCGAGGGCCGGCTCGTCACGGCAGGCCGGACGGCGGTCGAATGGTCAAGGTTCAGCGCAATGCTCATGGGGCTCTGGCTTCAAGGGCTGGGAAAATCGGGGATTGCGGTAGCCCATAGCATATGGGGAGCCGCCAAGCAAAGTCACAGGGGGGTGTCCAGAAAAGCGCGTGCCGAAGCGCTGCCCTAGGGTGCTGTGATGAACAGCGTGCAAATGGCGAGGCCCTGCCCCGGATAGTTTTTGTGTAGTGGGGACAAAGCCTCGCCACTTGCAATGGGATTTGGGTGAAGGCCGGTGATGGAGGGGAAAGAGGGATAGATTTTTACCGAGGAGAACCCCACCGAACCTCCCCCTGGGAGCGAGAGGGACTGGCTCAGTGAGTGGAATGATTCCCCGAAATCACCCCTCAGCAGTCCTCTTCAATTGATTGCTGGGCCGCCGTGGCACCGGCGAGGGAATAGGTCTGGGTGACCTTGATGCCGGCGGCAGTGGTGCCTTCAACGGTGAGGGAAGAGCCGGCCCGAATGGCGCTGGCGAGGGCTGCCGATTGCCCGGCGTCGTCCAGCCAGGCAGCGTCGTTTTGGGTGAAGAGATTAAATGTCTGCCCGCCCACGCTGACCGTGGCAACGCTGTCGGGCTGGAAGGTGAAACCCGCTACCAGGTTGAATTCGCTCGCGACATTTTCGGCCGGGCGGTTGGTGATATAGAGGTAGGCCTGCGTATAGCCGTCGGGCGTGGGGGAAACGCTTTGCGGCTTGCTCATGGCGAAACACACCTTGCCTGAGGCATCGGTGGCGCCATAGCTGGACCAGGCGCGGCTTTCGTTCAGCAATCGCACCTGCTGGGCGCTGGCCGTTGTGGTGAGGGTCACGACCGCGGCAAGGGCGATCAGGAGGGCAGACTTGCTCATGGGGCCTCACGAAAAAACGATGGGCGAAGGACCGCATGGCCCATCGCCCAGATATGGCGGATCACCCCAAGGGGGCAAGTCCAAAACAATTACTTGCAGGCTGCATCAATCGCGTTGACGGCCGCCGTCGCGCCGGACAGCGAATAGGTATCAACCGTGTTGGTGCCGCGCTGGCTGGTACCGCGAACCACCAGATTGCTGCCTGCCTTGAAGGCCTGCACGAACCCCGCTTCGTCGCCGGTCGACGCGAGCCAGCCGGCCGAGCCTTCGGTCACCATGGGATAGGACTTGCCGTCGATGCTGGCGCTCGCCTTGGCATCATTGGTGTTATACGGGTAGCCGATAATGGTCTGCACTTCGTTCTTGGTGCCCATTCCCTTGCGGTGAATAATCATGAAGTGGATCGGATCGCGGTTGGCGCCGGCCGGCTCGCTCTTGGTCGGCGTCGCCGACACATAGCAGATAACGCCGCTCGCATCTGTGGCCTGCCAAGCGGTCCAGGCATTAAAGGTGCCGAGCTCGGTCGCCTGCTGTGCTTGAGCGGCAGGGGACAGAGCCATGATCGCGCCGACCGCGAGCCCAAACACAAGGCCACCGGTTTTAGTCGTCATCGCCAAAATCATCCTCTTGTATGAAGGTTCCAGACCCAGGGAAGCTGCCCGCTGACTTTGCCCTGAACATGGTTACCAAGACGTCAAACGCCGCCGCGTCCAACATGATTTGTTTCAATAGCGAGTCAATCGCGGCGGGAATTTGACAGGTGCAGGCTGCTGGCGGGGGTTTGCGCTCATAGCCTTAACAATGGGCTAACACTTGCGTGACCGCGCTCAGTTGGCAAGCGGATAGCTTTGTTCCACCACATAGGGGCCGCCGCCAACCGAGTCGCGACTGGAATAAAGAACAAACCGGGCCGCGGGAAAACTCAGGGGATCAAAGCGCCCCGCCTCGGCGATAAAGCGCGCCACCTCGGCAGGATTGCCGCCACGCAAGCGCGCAAGGGTGACGTGAGGAACGAATTTGCGGCCTTCTGCCGGCAGGCCGAGGCGCTGCAACACGCGCTCCTGCGCACTCTGAAGGCGGGAAAGATGCTCGTTCGGCTCGACGCCCGCATAAAGCGCTCGCGGCTTGTCGCCGCCAAAGGCACCAAGATGGGTCAGCCGGACGGTGAAGGCTGCGGAGTTGGAGAGCCGGTCAAGCGTATCTACCACTTCATTGGCCGTCTGGCGGTCCACGTCGCCGATGAACCGGAGGGTGATGTGGTAGTTTTCGGGATCGATCCAGCGGGCGTCTGGGAGACCGCCGCGCTTGAGCGAGAGCGAGAACCCGATTGCGGCCGGGATTTCGAGGCCGGTAAAGAGCCGGGGCATGGGCCCTCCTCTTTGCTGGTTCGGGTGGCGATTCGCCCGGGAGCCTAGCACAAGAGTTTTCCGCGCCTAGTCGAATCGTCGCAAGGCTCTGAAACGTCTTGTAAAGCCCGGCTCTCCTATCCATATTACCGGGCAAGTGGCAATCAAAGGCCCACCGGCGGTATAAAAGACCGCTTTTCAATTGGGAAAGGAAACCGACTATGGCTGAATATGACCGTCAGACCCTCGGTGCGCGGGCCGGCTCGGCCTTGGCCATCGACGAGGGCCTGCGCAGCTATATGCTGCGCGTCTACAATTACATGGGCATTGGTCTTGTTGTGACCGGCCTTGCCGCCTGGTTCGCCGCCGCTGCTGCCATCACCGACAATCCTGATGCCGCCGTAGCCCAGTTGGCCAACGGCCAGTATGTGACGCAGTGGGGCTATCTGCTCTATGCCAGCCCCTTGCAGTGGGTCGTGATGCTGGCGCCGCTGGCTTTCGTCCTCGTGCTGAGCTTTGGCATTAACAAGCTTTCCGTTCCGGCTGCACAGGGCACCTTCTGGGCCTTTTCGGCCATCATGGGCCTGTCGCTGAGCTCGATCTTCCTGGTCTACACAGATGCGTCCATCGCCAAGGTGTTCTTTATCACCGCCGCGACCTTTGGCACGATGAGCCTTTATGGCTACACCACCAAGCGCGACCTGACCGGCATGGGCAGCTTCCTGATGATGGGCCTGATTGGCCTGATCATCGCCTCGATCGTCAACATCTTCATGCAGTCGTCCATGCTGGAGTTCGCGATCTCGGCCATCGGCGTGCTGATCTTCGTGGGCCTGACTGCCTATGACACCCAGAAGATCAAGGAAGGCTATTCGGAAACCTTTGGTGCCGACGTCCTGGCGAAGGGCGCCATCATGGGTGCGCTGAGCCTCTACCTCGACTTCATCAACCTGTTCATGATGCTGCTGCGCCTGTTCGGCAATCGCGAATAAGCATCAGCGAAATGGTTGGACGATAAACGGGACCGCAGCTTAAAAGAGCTGCGGTCCTTTTCTTTTGCCGAGCGCTTCCCCGTGTCCGACTACACTCTTCGCCAGTTCCGATGGGGCGACGTGCCCGCCATCGCCGCCATCTACAAGCACTACGTGGAAAACACGGCTATTACCTTTGATACCGAAGTGCCCAGCGAATCTGCGATTGCCGAAAAATATGCAGGCCTAGTGACGCTGCGGCATCCGCTGATCGTGGCGGAGAGCGGGGGAGAGCCGGTGGGCTATGCATATGCCTCGTTCTACCGGCCGCGCGCCGCTTATCGGTTCACCTGCGAGGATTCGATCTATTTGCATCCCGATGCCAAGGGGCGCGGCATCGGCAAGGCGCTGCTGACTGAATTGCTGGTTCAGTCCCGCGCCTTCGGGTTCCGGCAGATGATTGCGGTGATCACCGCCGACACGGCGAACTCCATCGCGATCCACGAAAAGTTCGGGTTTCGCCATGTGGGGCGCTATGAGGCCGTGGGATTCAAGTTCGACCGCTGGCACGACATCGTGCATCTGCAGCTGGCGCTGTAACAAACGCCGAGTTTCCTGAGCCCTCCTGGCGTATACCGGGCTTCATAGCCTCAAACGAACCCTATTGCACCACGATCAGATCGGGATCCAGCACGCGCAGCACGAGGCTGAGTTCGTGGCCGCGTTTCAGTATCCGGCCCTGCTGGTTGGTGACGGAATATTGGCCCTGGCGGTTGCGCAGTCGAGGAGATTTTTCGATGATGAAGAGGGGCCGCTCGGACACGCGGGCATAGACCGAGAAGACGGCGCGGTCCTTGAGAAAATCCATGGCATAGTCGCGCCAGTCGCCTGAAGCTACCTTGCGGCCGTAGACGGACAGGATCAGAGCCAGTTCCCGACGCTCGAACGCTACGATAGCGGGAATCTTGGTGGAAGCAGACTGCGGCCGCTCCTCACTGGTGTGCACCAGTTCCAGGCTGATAGCCTTTTGCTTCGGGTTAGGGCCTTGCACCGGTCCCCTGGCCTCCTGTTGTTAAACAATTGTCATGATTGCGGCATTCGCCACGGGATGCAAGTGGGCCGCATCAAGAAGGCGAAATACCCCTTTTCCGACACATTCCGACCCTCAACGCGCCAGAATGGATGTGGAGGATCGGTTTTGCCTCCAGTAACTGGCGCCCGGGTCATCGAGCCCCAATCTGTCGGCCCGGGCGTCGGCTACTGCTCCAGAGTTGACCATTCCAACTATGTCCCGTTCATGCCCCTCATGGACGGGATTTTCTTTTGGCTGTTATGGCTCGAAGGCTGCGGCGCCCAGAATGGGGCCGGGCAGGCCGTCCTGCTCCTGCTGCACCAAAACGGCTATGCCTGTGCTGGTTTCGGCAAGCACTTCGGGAATGGGGAGTTTGAGGCTCGCCCCGCTGCTGCTTTCCCACATCCCCAAAACCTGCCGACCCGTGACCACCTGAGTGTAGACCATCGTTTTGCCCGCGTTTTCGCCCTTGTCGATCGCGATCTCGGAGCGGTCGAGATAGGTGACGAGCCAGACCACGGCATCGGCCAGACCGGCCTTGGGGGGAATGGCTATTTTGAGCATGTTGTCGTGGCGGGAGATTTCAACGGGGAGCGGTAGGGCCGCGCCATCGATCGCACGATGGACGTCGTAGCGCCGGGAGCCAACGACACCCTTTTGCCCGTTGACCACCATCTGCGGCGTATAGATGCGCGAGGAGCCCCAGCTTTCGGCATAGGCGCGCTGGCGGTCGGAGAAATCGGCACGGGCGAAAGTGTCCTTCCACCCCACATAGTCCCAATAGTCCACGTGGTAGGCGAGCGCGATCACGTCCTGGTCCTGCGCAAGGCCAGTGAGGAGAGCATCGGCGGGCGGGCAGGACGAGCAGCCTTGGCTGGTAAACAATTCCACAACGGCTTTGGGCCGCGCGCGCATGCTTTCGGCACTGGCAGGCGGCGCCAGCGCGGCGCAAGCAAGAAGCATCAGGGCCGCATGGAAGAGTGGGCGTTTGATCATGAGCGAAGTTGTAAGCCCGCGCTTGGCAGGCTCGCTAGTCAAAAGAGGGTGAGAGTCCCAAAATGAGCGGGTGCTATGGCTTCCGGCTCGGAATTGATGCTCTCCCTTTGATCGTCACCCTCCGCTCAAGGCCAAGGGTGACGATCCTGAGGAATCCAAGCTTGCTTACGCAGCGACGAGGCTACGCAGCACGTAGTGCAGGATCCCGCCATTCTTGTAGTAGTCGAGCTCGTTGGCGGTATCGATGCGGCAGCGGGTTTCGACATTGAGCACGGAGCCATCGGCCCGCGTGATCTTGACCGTGACCATGGCGCGCGGGGTGATTTCCGTAACGCCTTCGATGTCTATGGTTTCGGTGCCATCAAGACCAAGCGACTGCCAGGATTCCCCTTCCTTGAACTGCAGCGGGATGACGCCCATGCCCACGAGGTTGGAGCGGTGGATGCGCTCGAATGATTGTGCAATCACGGCGCGCACGCCTAGAAGGTTTGTGCCCTTGGCCGCCCAGTCGCGCGAGGAGCCCGTGCCGTATTCCTTACCGGCAAAGATCACCAGCGGGGTGCCCTGGGCCTGATAAGCCATGGCTGCGTCATAGATCGGCATCTGCGAGCCGTCGGGACCCTTGGTGAAGCCCCCTTCGACGCCAGGGAGCATCTGGTTCTTGATGCGAATATTGGCGAAGGTGCCGCGCATCATCACTTCATGGTTGCCGCGACGGGCGCCATAGGAGTTGAAGTCACGCGGGGCAACCTGGTGCTCCTGCAGATATTTGCCGGCAGGGGTAGACGGCTTGAACGAACCGGCCGGGGAGATGTGATCGGTGGTGATGGAATCAAGAAACAGGGCAAGGACCTTGGCGCCGTGGACATTGGTGATGGGCTTGGGCTCCATCGACATGCCTTCGAAATAGGGCGGGTTCTGCACATAAGTGGAAGCCGAGTTCCAGGCATAGGTTTCGCCACCCTCGATCTGAATGGCCTGCCAGTTTTCGTCGCCCTTGAAGACGTCGGAGTAACGGCCCTGGAACATTTCCTTGGTGACATGCTTGCGCACAATCTCGGCGATCTCGTGGTTGGTGGGCCAGAGATCCTTGAGGTAGACGGGCTGACCGTCCTTTGATGTGCCGAGCGGCTCGGTGGTGATGTCGATCTTCATCGAGCCGGCGATGGCGTAGGCGACAACCAGGGGCGGGGAAGCGAGGAAGTTTGCCTTCACGTCGGAGTTGACGCGGCCTTCGAAATTGCGGTTACCCGAAAGGACCGAAGCGGCAACGAGGTCACCGGCCTGCACGGCCTTGCTGATTTCAGCCGGGAGAGGGCCGGAATTGCCGATGCACGTGGTGCAGCCATAGCCAACGAGGTTGAAGCCGAGCGCATCGAGGTCGTCCTGCAGGCCGGCAGAGGTCAGGTAGTCGGTGACCACCTGCGATCCGGGAGCCAGCGAGGTCTTGACCCAAGGCTTGCTGTTGAGGCCCAGCTCACGCGCCTTGCGGGCAACGAGACCTGCGGCCACCAGCACGGATGGATTGGAGGTGTTGGTGCATGAGGTAATGGCGGCGATCACGACGTCCCCATGGCCAAGGGAAAAGTCCTTGCCTTCAACCGCGATAGCCGGATCGTCGGTTTTGCCGAATTCCTTGGGCAGGGCGGCAGCGAACGCCTCCTTGGCATTGGCCAGCGTAATACGGTCCTGGGGACGCTTGGGGCCCGAGATGGAGGGGACGACGGTGGAAAGATCGAGCTCAAGCGTGGAGGTGAAGACCGGGTCGGGCGAATTGGTGTCGCGGAACATGCCTTGAGCCTTGCTATAGGCTTCCACCAGTGCCACGCGCTCCGGATCCCGGCCAGAAGTGGTGAGATACTTGAGCGTATCAGCATCGACCGGGAAATAGCCGCAAGTAGCGCCATATTCGGGCGCCATGTTGCCGATGGTCGCCTGGTCTTCAAGGCTGAGATAGTCAAGGCCGGGGCCGTAGAATTCGACGAACTTGCCGACGACGCCCTTCTTGCGCAGCATTTCGGTGACGGTCAGCACAAGGTCAGTCGCGGTGACGCCTTCGTTGATGCGGCCGGTCATCTTGAAGCCAACGACTTCGGGGATCAGCATGGTGATCGGCTGGCCGAGCATGGCCGCTTCCGCCTCGATGCCGCCAACGCCCCAGCCCAGCACGGCCATGCCATTGACCATGGTGGTGTGCGAGTCGGTGCCCACCAGCGTGTCGGGATAGGCGACGGTTTCGCCGTTCTCTTCCTTGGTCCAGACGGTCTGGGCAAGGTATTCGAGGTTCACCTGGTGGCAGATGCCGGTGCCGGGCGGAACGACGCGGAAATTGTCGAACGCCGATTGGCCCCAGCGCAGGAACTCATACCGTTCGCCGTTGCGCTCATATTCGAGCTCGACGTTTTGCTCGAATGCCAGCGGCGTGCCGAAGCTGTCGACCATCACGGAGTGGTCGATCACGAGATCCACAGGCACCAGCGGATTGATCTTTTGCGGATTGGCCCCCAGCTTAGCGGTGGCATCGCGCATAGCGGCAAGGTCCACCACGGCCGGAACGCCGGTGAAGTCCTGCATCAGCACGCGCGCGGGGCGGTAGGAAATTTCGTATTCGGAGGTGCGCGTCTTGAGCCATTCGGCAATGGCGAGAATATCCTCGCGGCGCACGGTGCGATTGTCCTCAAAGCGCAGGAGGTTTTCCAGCACCACCTTCATGGAATGGGGCAAGCTCGACACACCGGAGAGGCCGTTCTTTTCGGCTTCGGCGATGGAATAATAGGTATAGGTCTTGCCGCCGACCGTCAGGGTCGATTTCGCGTTGAAGCTGTTTACCGAACTCATGGTGTTCCGCCCTGTTGTTATGTTTTGTGGCAGGCGCGCGGCTGGCGAAGGGCCAAAGCCATTGCAGCAAGGCTGCCCACCCTGGAATGAATCCAATCTGGAGGGTTTATAGAGAACAAGTATGGGGCTTGCCAGCCCGACCTTCCTTTCAATACGAGAAGGGGTCATGACCGGACGGCAAGTCTTTCCCCCGCTTACCCTGCGTGCCGAAGGCCTGTCCTGCGGGCGCGGGGGCATGGCGTTGAGCCGGAATCTTGCGTTCAGACTATCATCGGGCCAGTGCCTCTTGTTGCGTGGTCCGAACGGCGCGGGAAAATCTACGCTGCTGCTGACTCTGGCAGGCATTGTCAGGCCGTTGAACGGCTCGTTCGCTTTCGATGGGGCGGAAGAGGACATGCCGCTTCTCCATTATTGCGGCCATCGCAATGCAATCAAGCAGCGCCTGTCTGTGCGGGAGAACCTTGAGTTCTGGCGCACAATCAACGGGGCGACGGGCGTTTCGAGCCGGGCAGCATTGGCGACGGTTGGCCTGGGGGAACTTGGCGATCTCGACGCGGGCTTTTTGTCTGCGGGGCAGACGCGCCGGCTGGCCCTGGCACGGCTGCTGGTGAGCGTTCGGCCACTTTGGCTGCTGGATGAGCCGACGGCCGCCCTTGATGCGGATGGTCACGAGCTTGTTGCCCAGCTGATCGACGTGCATCTCCAGAGGGGTGGCATGGTTGTGGCCGCAACGCATGATCCGATCGCCTTGCCAAACCCCGAACGGGTGCAAACCCTGTTGTTGGGGGCAGTCTCGTGAGCGCTCTGATGGGGATGCTGATGCATGAATTGCGCCTCGCGCTTCGCGGCGGGGGCGATGTGCTGACGCTGGTGCTGTTTTTCGTGATCGTCGGCGCCATCGTGCCCTTCGCCGTCGGCCCTGACCAGGCGCTGCTGGCACGGATTGCGCCGGGTATTGTCTGGATCGCAGCGTTTTTGGCCATGTTGTTGGGGCTTGAACGTCTGTTCCGGCCTGACTACGAAGATGGATCGCTTATCCTGCTTCGGCATGCCGACCTGCCGTTCAGCGCCATCGTGGCGGCAAAGATCGCGGCCCATTGGCTGGTTTCAGCCCTTCCCCTGATTGTCGCCTCGCCAGTCCTCGCCATGCTGCTGGCCATGAATGGAAGCGCTTTCCTGCGCACGATCTTTTCGCTTCTGCTCGGTACGCCCGCCCTGGCGGCCTTTGGTGCCGTCGGAGCCGCCGTTACGGTGTCGATCCGGCGCGGCGGGTTGATCGCGCCGATTTTGATTGCGCCCCTGTCCATTCCGGTGCTGATCTTCGGCGTGGGCGCCATCACGGCTCAGCAGGGGCAAGCAGCCATGCTGTTTCTTGCGGCATTGAGCCTCATGGCCCTGGCCCTGGCTCCCTTTGCCGCCGCGCTTGCGATAAGTTCGGCTGAAGATTAAGGCCTTCGTACTCATGAGCATCGATACCGCGCGAAAGCAAAGCTGGTGGAACCGGATCGCCCATCCTGGGCAGTTTGTCCGGTGGACCAAGCCCTTGCTCTGGCCACTGACCGCCGTCACCACAGCGCTATTTTTGGCAGGGCTGTGGTTTGCCTTGTTCAACTCGCCCCAGGACTACCAGATGGGCGACACTGTGCGCATCATGTATGTCCATGTGCCCAATGCCTGGCTATCGCAGTTTGTGTACGGCATCATGGCCGCTTCGGCACTTGGCACGCTGGTCTGGCGGCACCCCATGGCGGATGTATCCATGAAGGCAGCAGCGCCGCTGGGCGCCCTGTTTACTGCCCTTGCGCTGTTTACCGGCGCCCTGTGGGGGCGGCCGACCTGGGGAACGTTCTGGGAATGGGACGGGCGGATGACATCAACACTGGTGCTCCTGTTCATCTATCTAGGCATCATTGCGCTTTGGCGCGCCTTTGATGATCAACTACGCGCCGCCCGGATCGTGGCTGTGTTCACCTTGGTGGGGGCCATCAACATTCCCATCATCAAGTTTTCCGTTGATTGGTGGTCAACGCTCCACCAACCCGCCAGTGTATTCCGGGCGGATGGGCCGCGCATGCCCCCGTCGATCCTCGTCCCACTGATGGTGATGTTTTCAGCGTTTACATTTTTGTTTTTGGCGCTGCACCTCAAGGCCATGCACACCGAAATTAAACGGCGGCGCATTGCGACTTTGCAGCGGCGCGTCGCGCAGGGGCGACCGGCATGATCGATCTTGGACCTCATGCTGCGTTTATCGTCTGGGCTTATCTTGGTGTGCTGCTGGCTATAGGCGGCCTTGTCAGCTGGATATTATATGATGGGCGTAGGACAGCGCGCAAACTAGCGGCCCTTGAAGCGCAGCGGCCTGCTCGCTGATGCGCTATCTTCTTTTTGGCCTCCCCCTGATCGCCCTCATGGCTCTCGTGGCTGTGTTTGCCTTCTCGATTGACCGGAACCCCAGTCTCGTGCGCTCGGTGCTGATCAACAAGCCTGCGCCTGTCACTAGGCTGCCCGCAATTCCAGAGCTTGGCGTGCCCGGCTTTGATGGCGAGGCGCTCAAGGGCGAAGTGACGCTGGTTAATGTGTTTGCCAGCTGGTGCCTCCCCTGCCGAAACGAACATCCACTTCTGGTCGAACTCAAGCAAAGCACCGGCGTGCGCCTGTTCGGCATCAACCAGGCCGATGCGCCGGAAAATGCCCGAGCGTTTCTGACAGAGCTGGGTAACCCCTATGACGCCGTTGGCGCTGATCGTGACCGGCGCGTGTCAATTGACTGGGGCGTTTATGGGGTGCCGGAAACCTTTGTGGTGGATGCCCAAGGGGTTATTACCTTCAAGCATGTGGGGCCGCTGACGCCCGAAGCCATCCAGGGTGAGTTGCTGCCAGCGATCGAGAAGGCGCAGGGGTAGTACCTTGTCGAGCAACGAGGCCCTGAGCGCTAGAAATCGCTCGTCAGGCCCTTGATCTCCCAATCGCCATAGCGAACGGGCTCCAATCCCCCGCGACCGCCTTCTTCCTTGGGCGCGAAGGCGGTCATGCCGTCGATCTCGCGACGGCGCGCTTCGGCCTCGGCGAGGGCGCGTTGTGCTGCTTCGCTCAGGGGCGGGCGGGGCCCGGGTCCGGCTGGTTCATCGTTCATCGGATTGCTCCACATTACGTTTTGCCCATGCCGCTTGCATGGAACCCTTTGGATGACAACATAATGGCTCAAGGACGCGAACCCAAGGGCTCAACATGTTCAATGCTTTTCGCACCACTCTTCTGCTGGCAGCGCTGACGGCGCTGTTCATGGTGGTCGGTTATTTCATCGGCGGCACCTCCGGCATGATGCTGGCGTTTGGCTTTGCCCTGCTGACCAATCTTTTTAGCTACTGGAACTCGGACAAGCTGGTGCTGCGCATGCAAAATGCGGTGCCGGTGGAGCGATCCCGGGTGCCCGAGCTTTATGAGATGGTCGATATCCTTTCGCGCAAGGCGGGGATCCCAACGCCCAAGGTCTATGTGATCCAGTCCGACCAGCCCAATGCCTTTGCCACGGGCCGCAATCCGCAGAATGCGGCGGTAGCGGTATCGACCGGACTGCTGCGGTATCTTGAAACGCGAGAAGTCGCGGCGGTGGTGGCCCATGAGCTGGCCCATATCCGCTCTCGCGACACACTGATCATGACGATCACCGCCACCTTTGCCGGCGCGATCTCTGCGCTGGCGCAGTTCGGCCTGTTTTTTGGCGGCGGCAATAACCGCGACAATCCGCTGGGTGGCGTGGGGGCTCTTCTGATGGTGTTTCTGGCGCCCGTGGCGGCCATGGTGGTGCAGATGGCGGTGAGCCGCACGCGCGAGTACGAGGCCGACAAGGATGGCGCCGAGATATCCGGAGATCCCCTGGCCCTGGCTTCGGCGCTCCAGAAGATCGCGCAACTGGCGGGCCGTGAGGTCAATGTAGCCGCCGAGCGCAACCCGGCAATGGCCCATATGTACATCATCAATCCCCTATCCGGGCAGCGGATGGACAATCTATTTTCGACCCACCCCGACACGGGCAATCGCATCATGGCGCTGCGCAAGCTTGCAGCATCGATGCAGGTGGACGATAAGGGCGCACGGCCTCGGCCCCGCCCTGCCCCGACCGCCACTGGTCGGAACAAAGGCGGCGGCTGGCGCGTGCCGACCGTCGGGCGAGCCGACGAGGACGGCGGACAACGCGGTCCCTGGGGATAAAGAACAAGATTGGCGCATAAACCTGATCCGGCGGGGCTTAAGCTCCGCCTTGTTGCTGCACAGCGGCTTCGGTCCGTTCTGGCGGGCGAGAATTTTTCGCCCCTGACCGCAAGCGAACTGCCAGACGGGCGCGATCGTGCCTTGGCGAACCGGCTGATCACCACGGCGCTGCGGCGGCAGGGGCAGCTCAACTTCATTATACATGCGCTGCTCGACAAGGGCATGCCTGCCAAGTCCGGCACCTTCGAAGCGGTGCTTCGGCTATCCCTGGCGCAACTGGTGTTTCTGCCTGATCTTGGTGCGCACTCCGCGCTGTTTCTTGCTGTGGAAGCGATCAAGCGCGACCCCAAGGCGCGCCATCTCAGCGGACTGATGAACGCCGTCTTGCGCAATGCGCAGGCTAATTCGGCCAAGTTCGGCATGTTGAGCGATGATTTGCTGATTCCCGATACGTTTGGGGACACCTGGCTACAGGCCTATGGCGAAGAGGCCATCGATGGTTTTTCGACGGCCCTGCTCCAGGGTGCGCCTCTCGATGTGACGGTCAAGAATGATGATTCGGAGCTAATCGATCAGCTTGGCGCCGAACGGGTCATGGCTGATACGGTGCGTATCGACCAGCGCGATCGGCCTGTGGAGGCATTGCCAGGGTACAGCGAAGGCCGCTGGTGGGTGCAGGATGCAGCATCCGCCATCCCGGCGCGCCTGCTGGGGCTTGAAAGCGGCAAGCGCGTGCTTGACCTGTGTGCGGCGCCTGGGGGCAAAACTGCGCAACTGATCAAGGCCGGCCATCTCGTAACGGCGCTGGATAGCGACCCCAAGCGCGTCGAACGCCTCAAGGGCAATCTGGAACGCCTTGGCTATTCGGCAGAAATCATCATCGGCGATGCCGGCACGTTTGCCCCCACTTCGCTTTATGATGGCGTTTTGCTGGATGCGCCCTGTTCGGCAACGGGCACGTTCCGCCGCCACCCCGAAGTGGTCTGGCATCGCTCGGTGGGCGATGTGGCTGGCCGGGTGCGATTGCAGCGGTCACTGCTCACCAACGCTTATCGCTGCGTGGAGTTGGGTGGCATCTTGATCTATTGCGTCTGCTCGCTCGAGCCGGCAGAGGGTGAAGAGCAGGTGGAGTGGGCTTTGGAGAGCCTGCCCGGGCTCAAGCTCTTGCCGGTTACACCCGATGAATTGCCGGGGCTGGAACAAGCCGTATCAGCCGAAGGGCTGGTCCGCACCCATCCCGCGATGATGCCGGGCGGGCGCGACGGCGGCATGGACGGGTTTTTCGTGGCGCGTTTTCGCCGCCAGTAGGCATTGATGCGAATAGGTGGAAATCGCTTTTTCACCGAGAGCTTTGGGGCGGTGTCAGACTAAAGTGCCGATTCGACGCCTTTGGGGGAAGGCGGGCCAGCAAAGGTATGTCGCGTTGAAGAGCAAGCAAACAGGAACGCACGCCCAGATCGGACGCGCGGCAAGGCTGACGCCATGTTGAACCGTATTCGCCACAGCGTACGCCGTACCGGAGGCCGGCTGGCCGACGGCCTGGTCACCCTGCCGATTGCGCGCTGGACCTGGCGGAGCCTGGCCGACGACACCTTTGCGGGCGAGTTGGCCGAACTCAGGCCCGCCGACCGCGAGGCCGTGCGCGACATGATGTCGGGCCGGTATCTGCTCGCAAGCAAGTTGGTGGAAACCGGCGGCACCTCGCCATTTGCAGTCGAGATCGAGCATTTCGACTGGTGGCATAATCTTCATAGCTTTTCCTGGCTGCGTCATTTCCGCGATGTGACGGATATGGGTGAGCGGCGCTTTGCCCGCACCCTTGTGCTGGATTGGATCAGCCGCAACGGTAAATGGCGCAAGGACAGCTGGACGGTTCTGCTCACATCCCAGCGCGTGCTCAATTGGCTTCGCCATTTGCCGCTCCTTCTGGAAGGCGCCACGCCCGAGCAAGCCAAGACCATCCAGCGGGTGATTGGTACGCAGGTGCAAAGCCTCAAGCTCCGCGGGCCCTTGGCGAGCGAGCCGGCCGATAGCTTGTTTGCCGCGATTGCCATTCTGGCGGCGGAATATTTTGAGCAAGGGGAAAAAAGCGATCTGCCCGGCAAGGTCGAGCGGCTCAATAGGGTGCTGGCCAGCCAGCTCGACGAGAATGGCCTTCATCTTTCGCGCAACAGCAAGCTGCAGCTGCAGCTTTTGGTGGAACTGGTAAGCGTCCGGCGCGTGGCGGGGTCCATCAAGTCGGAAGCTGCGAATGAGCTCGGCGCGCAGATCGACCGCATGCATGAAAGCCTTGATGCGCTGACGCTATCGAGCGGCGAGCCGGCTTTTTTCAACGGCACGGGCCATTTGCCCCATGATGTGCTGATCGCAATCCAGAGCAACGGCCCCAACCGCAAGCGGCGTTCCACCCTGCTGGGTGGCTATGGCATTCTGCGCAATGGCGACGCCGTGGTGATCGCCGATACCGGTCTGGTTCCGCCGGCGGGCCTGGACGGCGAGCGCCATGCCAGCGCCCTCGCCATCGAGTTCTCCCATGGCAGCGAGCTGATCTTTGGCTCCTGCGGTCCGGCACCGTCCGATTTGCCAGCAAGCAAGGCCCTGTTCCGGCAGGGGATCGCCCACTCCGGCCCCACGATCAACGATGAAGATTTGCCGGGGACCACCAATCCGCAGGTTCACCTCGACGCAGGCGATCATCTGATCAGCATGACCAGCGCTGGTTACGGCAAGCGGTTTGGCGTCGATCTTGAGCGCCGCGTGACGCTGCTTTCGGGAGGCACCACTTTGGTGGGGCAGGACCGCATGATTGGCACGGGAACGCATTCAGGTGTTTTGGCGGCGCGCTTTCACCTGGCACCGGGCGTTCTCGTGCGCCGGAACAACAACGAGGACATTGTCCGCCTCGTCCTGCCCAATGGTCAGGTCTGGAGCTTCTTGTGGGAAGGGGCCGAGTGCCACGATGAAGAAAGCGTGCGGCAATCGGCTTATCTCGGCTTTCACAAGACGCGCCAGCTGGTGCTGGAAACCGAAGTAGCGGCCGATCGCGAAATTGCCTGGATATTTACCCTGGAACAATGATCGCCTGCTGAGGCGGTAGGATCACCACGGGCTATGGCAAGCACATTGGCGTTTTGGCCAGTTCGTGCTAGCGAGCGCGGACATTCATCAGGCGGAACACTTTCAATGAGCAAGACGGTCAAGGTCGGGCGGGCACTGCTTTCGGTATTCGACAAAACAGGCATGGCGGAATTTGCCAGAGGCCTTTCCGAGGCGGGTGCCGAACTGGTGTCGACCGGCGGCACGCACAAGCTGATCAAGGATTCGGGCCTTGCCGTTCGTGAGATTTCTGATCTGACGGGCTTCCCTGAAATGATGGACGGCCGCGTCAAGACGCTGCATCCCAAGGTGCATGGCGGTTTGCTGGCGGTGCGCGACAAGCCGGAGCATGCGGCTTCCATGGCCGAGCACGAGATCGGCGCAATCGATCTTGTGGCGGTAAACCTTTATCCATTCGAGAAGACCGTTGCCTCTGGTGCTTCCTACGACGATATCATTGAGAACATCGATATCGGCGGGCCGGCCATGGTGCGTTCGGCAGCCAAGAACCACGCCTATGTCACCGTGGTGGTGGACCCCGCCGATTACCCCGCCATTCTTGACGCCATCAAGGCCGGCGGCATTCCCTTTGAGCTGCGGCAAAAGCTGGCGGCCAAGGCCTATGCTCGTACTGCGGCCTATGACAGTGCAATTTCGAGCTGGTTTGCCCGGGAGATCGACTTTGCCGATGTTTCCTACCGCAGCTTTGCGGGCACCCTGAGCGAAGTGATGCGTTATGGCGAGAACCCGCACCAATGGGCGGCATTCTACAAAACCGACGAAAACCGCCCGGGCGTCGCTACGGCACGACAGGTGCAGGGCAAGACGCTGAGCTACAATAACATCAACGACACCGATGCGGCATTCGAGCTGGTGAGTGAATTCGACCCCGCCGAGGGCGCAGCCGTCGCCATCATCAAGCATGCCAATCCTTGTGGCGTTGCCGTGGCCGGAGATCTCAAGACCGCGTACCTGCAGGCCCTGCGCACTGATCCCGTTTCGGCCTTCGGCGGTATTGTTGCCACCAATCGCGAGATCGATGCCGAGACCGCGACCGAGATCGTCAAGGTTTTCACCGAGGTGATCGTTGCGCCTTCTGCGACGGAGGAAGCCCAAGAGATTATTGCAGCCAAAAAGAATTTGCGCCTTCTGCTGTCGGGCGGTCTAGCTGACCCAAAGGCCGATGGCTTGCTGGTGAAATCGGTTGCGGGAGGCCTGCTTGTGCAAGGCCGTGACAACCGTAATGTGGATGATTGCGAGCTCAAGGTGGTGACCAAGCGCCAGCCGACCCAACAAGAGCTGGCCGACCTTAAGCTGGCGGCCAAGGTGGCCAAGCACGTCAAGTCCAACGCCATCATCTATGTCAAGGACGGCGCGACTGCCGGCGTCGGCGCAGGGCAGATGAGCCGCGTGGACTCGGCGCGGGTCGCGCATCGCAAGTCTATCGATGCGGCAGAAGCGGCGGGGCTTACCGAGGCACTAACAAAAGGCTCGGTTGTGGCGTCGGACGCCTTCTTCCCCTTCGCCGACGGGCTTGAGGCTCTGGTAGCGGCGGGAGCAACAGCCGTGATCCAGCCAGGTGGTTCGATGCGGGACGATGAGGTCATTGCCGCGGCAGACGCTGCCGGGATCGCCATGGTGATGACGGGCATGCGCCACTTCCGGCACTAAGGAGAGATCACGTAATCATTACCGTACCCGTGAGTACGGTTTGACTTGACCGGTTTGCCTCTTGCGGCTTAGAACCGCTCCAAACTCCAGCTGCCGGAACATAGACATGACCAAGGCCCGCACGCTTTACGACAAGATCTGGGACGACCATCTGGTCCAGAACAATGAGGACGGCACGTCTCTCATTTATATCGACCGGCATCTCGTGCATGAAGTCACGAGCCCCCAGGCCTTTGAGGGGCTGCGGATGAACAACCGCAAGGTGCGCCATCCCGAGCGCACCTTGGCGGTGGTCGACCACAACGTGCCCACGACCGATCGCTCCTTGCCCAATCCGGATCCGGAAAGCGCGATCCAGATCGCGGCTCTCGCCGAAAACACCAGGGATTTCGGCGTTGAATATTTCGACCCCTTTGATAAGCGGCAAGGCATTGTTCACATCGTTGGCCCCGAACAGGGCTTTACCCTGCCCGGCATGACGATCGTGTGTGGCGATAGCCATACCTCCACGCATGGCGCTTTCGGCGCCCTGGCGCACGGCATCGGTACGTCCGAAGTGGAACACGTGCTGGCCACGCAGACGCTGATCCAGCAAAAGGCCAAGAACATGCTGGTGCGTGTGGACGGCCAATTGCCGCCCCACGTCACAGCCAAGGACATCATCCTCGCCATCATCGGCGAGATCGGCACGGCTGGCGGCAATGGCCACGTGATCGAATTTGCCGGCGAAGCGATCCGCGCGCTCTCCATGGAAGGCCGCATGACGGTCTGCAACATGACCATTGAGGGCGGCGCTCGTGCCGGCCTGATCGCGCCCGACGAAAAGACCTTTGCCTATGTGAAGGACCGCCCGCGTGCACCCAAGGGCGAAGCATTCGACATGGCCGTCGATTACTGGAAGACGCTCTATTCCGACGAAGGCGCCCATTTCGACAAGGTCGTGGTGCTCGACGCTGCCAATCTCCCCCCGATCGTCTCCTGGGGCTCCTCGCCCGAGGACGTCATTTCAGTGACCGGTGAAGTCCCGAACCCCGACGATATTCCTGACGAAACCAAGCGGGCCTCAAAGTGGCGTGCGCTGGACTATATGGGACTAAAGCCGGGCACCAAGATCACCGATATCTCCGTGGAACGCGTATTTATCGGCTCTTGCACCAATGGCCGCATCGAGGATCTGCGCGCCGCTGCCGCCATGATCGGTGGCCGCAAGGTTGCCGAGGGCGTCAATGCAATGGTCGTGCCGGGCTCGGGCCTAGTCAAGGATCAGGCGGAAGCCGAAGGTCTGCACAAGATCTTCCTCGATGCTGGCTTTGAATGGCGCGAGCCGGGCTGCTCCATGTGCCTGGCCATGAACCCTGACAAGCTCAAGCCGCAGGAACGCTGTGCTTCGACGTCGAACCGCAATTTCGAGGGTCGCCAGGGCTTCAAAGGCCGCACCCATCTAGTTTCGCCCGCCATGGCTGCTGCGGCTGCCATTGCGGGCCATTTCGTCGATATTCGCGATTGGCATTAGGCCACGATGATTGGGGGGCGCGCTATGCGCCCACGCTTGACGATATCGAGGCGCTGGCGGTTACTGCTCTTGAGCAACTGCCCGAGCCCTTCCGGTCCCTTGCGGCTGATGTAACCTGCCATGTAGCCGAGTTTGCCGAGGACGATGTGCTTGAGGGCTTCGGCATGGAAAGCCCGTTCGAACTCATGGGCCTGTTTGTGGGCGTAGGCCTCACCGAAAACGGTGCTGTTCCCCAAACGGGGCAACTGCCCAATTCCGTTTACCTGTATCGCCGCGCCATCCTCGACTACTGGGCCGAGCATGATGACAATACGCTGGGCGAGATCGTGACCCATGTACTTGTCCATGAGATCGGCCACCACTTCGGCTTTTCAGACGAAGATATGGAAGCCATAGAAGATCAAGCCTAACCTGAGACAATTGCTCGGGGTTGGTTAGGTTCCACCTAGCCCCGGGACCCCCGCACGTTAAGGTAAACACGCGGTAAAGCACTGCAATACCAAAAAATACCCTATGTTTCCCCAAGTTGTTCAGGCGCTGGGCCACGAAACAACAGTGCAAGCAATTTGAGGAACAAATGACCACACGAGCCAAAACAGCTCTGAAGATCGTCCAGCCAGAACTGGAACAGATGGAGGCCATCATGCAGGATGCCGCCAAGCAAGCCGCGCCCATGGTTCAGCGTCTCGCCTCTCACCGCGACCGCATCGATCTGGCCGTCAAGGAACTGGAAAGCGAGCGCTTCGACCTTCTGTCCCGCCGCGACCTGCTGCGCCGCCAGTTTGAAGCCGTCGAACAAGGCCTGAACATGCACATCGAAGACATCGAAGCAACGATGCGACTTTACGAAGGCGGCCTCAACTCGCTGCCGGCCCAGCAGGAATAAAGCGGCACTCTTGGGAGGCTCAGCAGAGTGCCGCGGGCATGCGGCACGAAGCTGGCTCCAACGCCCTCTGGCCAGGGATCAGGGAGACCCTAGCTGGCATCGGGCGAAGCACGGTCGTCCTCATTGGGAGACTGAATCGTAATATTGGCAGGGTGACGCGCGGCGTCCGTCGTCTGCTCCTCGCTGTCGCCGTCTCGCGGCACGAAGTGGAAATCATTGCTGAGCTTGCCCGGCTCATCATCATTGACCTTGATCGCCAGGCCATTCTTTTCCAGCTGCTCGAACCATTCGTCCCATCCCGTCAGCGACCAGCCACCGGTCAGCGAAACATCGGGGCCTTCATTGCGCTCGGCATTAAGGGCATGCTGGCCAAAGGTGATCTGCAGAAGCACGGGCTCATCTCGGATGCCGGAGGTATCGAGAAGCATGGGATTGCCGCCGCGCGCATTCGCCCATTGGCGGATTTCTTCGTGTGAGGTCAATATTCTGGCCATGGCAGTGCTCCCTAGGAAAAGACTTGTCCGAACAATCACCCTGCTCCGCAATGAGTTCCCTGCTCAATTCCCAAGGGACGCCGGGCCTGCTAAGAGCGAAGCGGAGCAGCCGGAGCGAGCATGACGACCAAAGACAGCAACCTCATCCTTCTAGGCACCATTGGCGCCCCGCATGGCATCAAAGGCCAAGTCCGGATCGCCACGCACACCCAGGATCCCGAAGCGATCGGCTCCTACGGGCCACTGGCGACGGACCGCGATGGTTTAGTTGTGATGCTGCACAATGTTCGCCTGCAAAAGAATGTGGTCGTCGCTCACATCAGGGGGATCTCCGACCGCACCGCCGCTGAACAACTCAACGGCGTCAACCTTTACGTGGAACGCAGCAAATTGCCAGATCCTGAGGACGAAGACGATTTCTACCATGCCGATCTGATCGGGCTGGAGGCGCGGCTCGATACGGGCGTCGTGCTGGGTACGGTCTCTGCGCTACCCAATTTTGGCGCCGGCGACCTGATCGAGGTGCGCGATCCGCAAAGCGGCGACACCTTTCTTTATCCCTTCACCAAGGCCGTGGTGCCGCACGTCAATATCGAAGAGGGCTTTCTCACCATCGTGGTGCCGCTCGATGCGCCCGAGGGCGAGGAAGAGCCCGATTGAGCTTTTTTGCCTCAATCATCACGCTGTTTCCCGAACTGTTTCCGGGGCCGCTCGGCGCCTCGGTACTGGGACGGGGCATGACCGACAAGTTGTGGTCGCTCGAGGCGATCCAGTTGCGCGACTTTGCCCATGACCGGCACCGAACCGTTGATGACACGCCTTCGGGCGGTGGCGCCGGCATGGTGCTCAAGCCTGACATACTGGCGAGCGCCATTGATGCTGTTTCTCCGCCTGGAGACGGGCGGCCGCGTATTCTGATGTCGCCGCGCGGCAAGCCTTTGACGCAGAAAAAAGCTCGGGAATTGGCACTTGGGGCTGGCGCGGTGATCGTCTGCGGGCGCTTCGAAGGCGTCGACCAGCGGGTGATCGACCGGCGTGGCTTGGAGGAAATCTCCATCGGCGACTACGTGCTTGCCGGCGGCGAAGTGGCGGCCATGGTGCTGCTGGAGGCCGTAGTTCGGTTAATTCCCGGCGTTCTGGGGGGCGCGGAAAGCCATGCCGACGAAAGCTTTGAGAACGGCTTGCTGGAATATCCGCAATATACAAGGCCCCAGGTTTTCGAAGGCGTGGAGATCCCGCCCGTGCTGGTCTCGGGCGACCACCGCCGAATTGCCCAATGGCGCCTGGAGCAAAGCCGTACGCTGACGGCAACCCGCCGGCCGGACCTCTTGCCACCAACCAAGTCATAAAACTGCCAAAACGCTGGACTCTCCGGCGCTTTTCGCCTATAGCCGCGCCACTACAGTGGTTTGGGCTGATCGGACCCAATCCGCACCAAGAAAAAGACGACCAACCTCCGTTACCAAGCAAGACCGGGCGCTCGATCCCTCAAGGACCGAACAGGCGCTCCATTGAAAAGATTCAGAACGGAATCGCTGATGACCAATATTATCCAACAGATCGAGGCCGAGCAGGTTGCTGCCCTTTCGGCCAATCGTGAACTCCCTGACTTCACCCATGGGGATACCATCAAGGTTTGGGTGAAGATCCGCGAAGGCGAAAAAGAGCGCCTGCAGGCCTATGAAGGCGTCGTGATCGCGCTCAATGGCGGCGGCATCACCGCAAGCTTTACGGTTCGCAAGATTTCCTATGGCGAAGGCGTGGAGCGCGTGTTCCCCTTCTACTCGCCCAACGTTGCTTCGGTTGAAGTGCTCAAGCGCGGCAAGGTGCGTCGAGCCAAACTGTACTATCTGCGCGACCGTCGCGGTAAGTCGGCTCGTATTTTTGAATCGACCAATTCGCGTACCAAGAAGATCGAAGCCAGCGAGCGCAGCGCAGCCCAGGCCGCGCGTGAAGCCCGTGAAGCCGAGAAGGTCGCCGCTGCAGAGGCTTTCGCCGCTGAACAGGCCGCCAAGGACGCGGAAGCCGCAGCAGCTGCGGCTGCCGCCGAGCAGGCGTCGGCTGCTGAAGACGCACCCAAGGCTGAATAAGCCTTACCGCTCTGCGAAATGCTCAAGCCCGGTTCTCCTGAACCGGGCTTTTTGCTGTCGGGATTCACGTGAAACGTTGCCTCCGGTGTTTTCGGCTTTACCTGCTGGGTGCTGTTGGCAATAAGAAGGCGCTGTTTGCTAGGGCTCATCCATGTCTCATTCGATCGTCACCTGGAATATCAACTCGGTCCGGCTGCGCCTGCCGATGGTGCTGGATTTCCTGGCGCAATATCGGCCTGATGTGCTGATGCTGCAGGAGATCAAGTGCACCAATGATCAGTTTCCGGCCAAGGCCTTCACCGAAGCCGGCTATCCCTTTCAAGCCGTGCGTGGGCAGAAGGGCTACCATGGGGTGGCCATCATCTCGAAGTTCCCGCTAACCGATAACTCAAGCCGGGTATTTTGCGAAATACCAGAGGCACGGCACGTGTCGGCGGTGCTCGATTGGGGCCGCGGTCCTTTGACCGTGCACAATTTCTATATTCCCGCGGGGGGCGACGAACCCAATCCGGAGATCAATCCCAAGTTCAAGCACAAGCTTGATTTCTTGAGTGAATTGACCAGCTGGTTCAGCGAACCGACCTTCCAGAAAGGGCATCTGATCGCAGGCGATTTCAACGTCGCGCCGCACGAAAACGACGTCTGGAGCCACAAGCAACTGCTCAAGGTGATCAGCCACACGCCGGTTGAGACCGAAGCGCTCGACACCATTCTAAACGGCGGGCATGGCTGGACCGATCTGGTGCGCAAGCATGTGCCTTATGACCAGAAGATCTACTCCTGGTGGAGCTATCGGGGCCTGAATTGGGAAACATCCGACCGTGGTCGGCGGCTCGACCATATCTGGGCCACCCACGATGTGGCCGAGTACTGCGTAGCTGCGGAAATCATCAAGCCGGTGCGCGGCTGGACCGACAAGCCAAGCGACCATGTTCCGGTGATTGCGCGCTTCGCCGCCGTTTAGTTGCCCCTCATCCGACGGCCGACCGGCTCGAGCGCGCCGAGGTAATCGCCAATATCCTGCTGCAGGCGGGCGATAGCCCGCTGCGCCAGTTCAGGCGATTGCTGCACCAGCTTCATGAAGGCATAGCGCGGCACAAACAAGGTCTGGCAATCGGTGACCGCCGAAATAGTGATGGGCCTCGGCTTGGCCAGGATCAGTGCCATGCCTGACACAACGCTTCCTGGTTCCGACACGATGTGGGGCTCGCCACCACCATCGGGTATGGCCTTAAGCGTTCCGCTGATCAACACAAAGGCACCCTGCGGCGTGTCGCCTGCGCGATACAGCACTGCATCGGGATCAAAATGGCGCTGATCACCAGCAAAGGCCAGCATGCGCCGCTGTTCATCGTCGCAGATATCGAAGAATTCGGCCCGGGCGAGAGCTTCGGCCGCAACATCCCTGATCATCAACCCTAACCCAAATGCACCTGGACGCCGCCGCCGCGAAGCCTTGCCACCCTATATGCCATTTTGGTCGGTTTGTACTGGATTTTGCGGGATAAGGCTTACGGCACCAAGCGATAGCCGCCCTCTTCGGTGACTAAGAGCCGCGCATTGGAAGGGTCGCGCTCGATTTTTTGCCGCAGGCGATAGATGTGGGTTTCGAGCGTATGAGTCGTGACGCGGTTGTTGTAGCCCCAGACCTCCTTGAGCAGGACATCACGAGTGATGGTTTTAGGACCCTGCCGGTAGAGGTATTTAAGAATGGAAGTTTCCTTGTCGGTCAGGCGGACCTTGTTGCCATCATTGGTCTCGAGCATCTTGGCCGAAGGCTGGAAGCTATAGGGTCCGATGGTGAAAACCACGTCCTCGCTCTGGTCGTGCTGGCGAAGCGCGGCATTGATGCGGGCAAGAAGAACAGGAAAGCGGAACGGCTTGGTAAGGTAATCATTGGCCCCCGACTCGAGGCCCTTGATGTGGTCGGCGTCGGTATCGTGGCCGGTCAGCATCAGGATGGGACTCTTGAAGCCTTCGCTCCGCAAGATCTTGACGGCTTCGCGCCCATCCATGTCGGGTAGCCCGACATCCAGGATCATCAGATCCACGTTCTTGTCGCGCGTGGCCTTCAAGGCGTCGTTTGCCGTCCCCGCTTGAAGAATTTCGAACTCGTTTTCGCTTTCGAGTTGCTCGACCAGGGTTTGGCGCAGGTCTGCATCGTCATCTACGAGCAGGATGCGTCTTTTGTTCATCACTGTTCTCCGGTCGTTTCGGCACCATCAAGCCATGCTCGCGAGCTAATCAAGCTTAAAGCCAAGCTGGTCACAACAGGGTATTGCGGGTCAGCAACGACCAAGACTCCCAACAAGTTGCAGCGCCGTCGGCCACGACGCTGAAAAACAATGCTTTTACGAAGCTAGGGGCGGACGGCTGCCGAACAAGGCGGAGCCGACACGAACATGGGTTGCACCCATGGCGATCGCGGTTTCGAAATCCGCGCTCATGCCCATGGACAATTGCTCAACCCGCGCTGCTTTCGCGAGCCCGGCGAGATGGGCGAAATAAGGCCCCGGTGGCTGGTCGGCAGGGGGGATGCACATCAGGCCCACGATTTCGAGCCTGTGGACATCTCGGCAGCGCTGCACAAACTCGGCAGTCTCCGCCGGCGCTATGCCGGCTTTCTGCGGTTCAAGGCCGATATTGACCTGCACAAAGCACGGCAAACGCCGTTCGCTGCGCTCCATTTCTTTGGCCAGGGCGCTGGCAAGCTTGTCTCGATCTACGGTTTCGACGACGTCAAACAGCTCCACGGCATCGCGCACCTTGTTGGTTTGCAAGGGGCCGATCAGGTGCAACTGGGTATCAGGATATCGCGCCTTGAGCTCAGGCCATTTACCCTGCGCCTCTTGCACGCGGTTTTCGCCGAAAAGCCGCTGTCCCGCCTGGAGCAGGGGCTCGATGGCTTCTGCGCCAAAGGTTTTGGAAACGGCTATGAGCTCCACTCGCTCAGGGGGAGCGCCGAACCGCTTGTGGGCGGCGGCAATGCGGTCGCGAATGGCTGCCAGCTGGGCAGGAGCAGCGCTGTCCATGCGTTCGCCCTGTTGACCTTGAGGTGGATTTCTGGTGATGGTCCGGTAGCCAAATTTCCCGATAAACGCAAGCCGCGCCGCCTTTTTGCGTGTGCTTCCGGCAATCCATCCAAGGACATTCAAAGTGAGCGGCGAACGCTACAATCCGCGTGAAATGGAACGCAAATGGCAGCAAGTCTGGGCCGACGCCCAGAGCTTTGTGACGCGCAACGACGATCCGCGCGACCCATACTACGTCCTTGAAATGTTCCCCTACCCTTCCGGCCGGATCCATATGGGCCATGTGCGTAACTACGCGATGGGCGATGTGGTGGCTCGCTACCATCGCGCCCGTGGGCGCAATGTGCTGCACCCCATGGGATGGGATGCGTTCGGACTGCCAGCCGAAAACGCCGCGATAGAGCGAAAGACTCATCCGGGGACCTGGACGCGCCAGAACATCGAAGCGATGAAGGCGCAGCTCCAGTCCATGGGCCTATCCATCGACTGGACGCGCGAGATCGCAACCTGCGAGCCGGAATACTACCGGCATCAGCAGGCCATGTTCATCGACATGATGGAAGCGGGCCTGGTCACCCGCAAGCAGTCCAAGGTCAATTGGGACCCAGTCGACATGACCGTTCTGGCCAATGAGCAGGTGATCGACGGTCGCGGCTGGCGTTCCGGCGCTCCGGTTGAACAGCGCGATTTGACCCAGTGGTTCTTCAAGATTTCCGACATGGCGGAAGAGCTGCTGGAGGGCCTTGATGGCCTGACCGAGTGGCCCGAAAAAGTGCGTACCATGCAGCGCAACTGGATCGGCAAGAGCCAGGGGCTTGCGTTTGAGTTCGGTCTCAAGGGTGCGCCCGAGGGATTCAGCACCCTGCCCGTTTATACCACCCGAGCCGACACCATGCGCGGGCCGACCTTTGCCGCCATTGCAGCAGACCATCCGCTCGCCAAGGCGATGGGCGAGGCCAATCCGGCTATCGCCGAGTTCAACGCCGAGTGTATGCGCATGGGCACGTCGGAAGCCGCAATCGAGCAGGCCGAAAAGCTCGGCTATGACACCGGCATCCGCGTGACACACCCGGCCGACCCCAACTGGGAGCTGCCGCTCTTTATCGCTAATTTCGTTCTTATGGAGTACGGCACCGGCGCCATCATCGGCTGCCCGGCCCATGACCAGCGCGACCTGGATTTTGCCCGCAAATACGGCCTCCCTGTTATCGACGTCTTTAAGCCGCTCGACAGCGACGAGTCGGTGAGCGACACGGCCTTTGTGCCGGCCAAGACACAAAAGGTGCGTTATGTGCAGTGGTTCGGCGAACCTGGCACCGAGATTACCTGCCAGGAAGCCATGGATCAGACCCTTGCGCTGTTCGAAAAGAACGGCTGGGGCAAGGCACAGACGCAATACCGTCTGCGCGACTGGGGCGTATCCCGGCAGCGCTATTGGGGCTGTCCCATCCCGGTTATTCATTGCGAGGTTTGCGGCACCCTTCCGGTGCCCAAGAAGGACTTACCCGTCGTGCTGCCGCAGGACGTGACCTTCGAGAAGCCGGGTAACGCCCTTGACCATCACCCGACCTGGAAGCATGTCCACTGCCCGCAATGCGGCGCAAATGCGCGGCGTGAGACTGACACCATGGACACCTTTGTGGATTCGTCCTGGTATTTCGCGCGCTTCACTTCGCCCCAGGCTGACACGCCGACAGAGCCTGCCATTGCTAACAAATGGCTGCCAGTTGACCAGTATATCGGCGGCGTGGAGCATGCGATCCTGCACCTGCTTTATTCCCGCTACTTCACTCGCGCGATGAAGGCAACGGGCCATGTGGGTTTGGACGAGCCCTTCAAGGGCCTGTTCACTCAAGGCATGGTGACGCACGAGACCTATAAATCGCCCAGGGGCGAATGGGTGGCGCCTGTGGATGTGGTGCTGGAAACCAATGGCGAGACACGCCAGGCCCGCCATATCCGCTCTGGCGAGCCGATCACCATTGGCTCAATCGAAAAGATGAGCAAATCCAAGAAAAACGTGGTGGATCCCGACGAGATCGTTGCCACCTATGGCGCCGACACAGCCCGCTGGTTCATGCTGTCCGACTCCCCGCCCGAGCGGGACGTGCAATGGACAGAGGCCGGTGTTGAAGGCGCCAGCCGCTTCCAGCAGCGCGTGTGGCGCCTAGTCAGCGAAACCATAGAGCTTGTTCGGCAATCGGCGGATACAGAGCTACAGCCAAGCGATACCGAGGCTGTCGCGCTGCGCAAGCTCATCCATCGTGCCGTGCACAATGTCGCCAATGACATCGAGGGGCTGCGCTTCAATCGTGCCGTGGCCCAGATCTATGAGTTAACCAACGCCCTAGTGCGGTCGGCAGGATTGGTCGGCGCATCGCCAGCAAGCCGGATCGGTGCGCTCGAGGAAGGCGTCTGCTGCCTTGTTCAGCTGATCGCACCGATGATGCCACACCTAGCGGAAACCTGCTGGGAAGCAATGGGTAAGCCCGGCCTCGTAGCTGATGCTCCTTGGCCAGAGGTCGATCCTGCCTTGCTGGTGGATGACGAGGTGACCCTCCCCATTCAAATCAACGGCAAGCGCCGTGGCGAACTCACTGTCCCGAAGGGCCTGAGCAGCAGCGAGGTTGAACAGCGTGTCTTGTCGCTGGGTGAAATTACCCGCATTCTGGACGGCAAGGCACCCAAGAAGATCGTTGTTGTGCCAGACAGGATCGTCAATGTCGTGGTTTAAACAGCCTCTGAAGCTTTTCTTGGTCGCCGGAATGCTGGGATCTACAGCTATGCTGGGCGGGTGCAGTTTCTCTCCCGTGTACAGCAGTGCTTCGGTGTCGCAGGGCACTCTGGCCCTCTCCTATGCCAAACCAAATAGCCGGTTGGAGCAGATCGTTTATCAGGAACTTTCGCTCCGGCTCGGCTCGACCCAGAGCGAAACAGCGCCCCTAGCGTCTGTTGCTATTTTCCCGGCGATCAGCGACATGGTTCTGTCGCGCACGGATAATCCCAACAAGCCGATGGAAGTGGCTGTAACGGCGACATTGACGGTGACACCGCGCGACGGTAGCGGAGGCGCCGTGCAGACCTATACCAGACGTGCGACAGCCCAATACACGCGCAATGATCAGGTTCTGGCAGAACGGAGCGCCCAGGAAGAAGCACTAGAGCGAGCAGCAAAGGCTGTGGCGGAATCGTTGCGCCTTGCGGTCTTGGCGAGCGCCAGCCGTTAATGGCAGCGCTTAAGGCGCATGAGGTTGCGCGCTTTCTGGCTCGGCCTGATATCTCGGAAGGCATTTTCTTGGCCTATGGTCCGGACGGCGGCCTCGTCCGGGAAACGGCCCAGCGCCTGATCCGCAAGCTTACCGAAGACGATCCGCAATCCGCCAATGTGGTTGTGCTGGAAGGCGCCGATGTGGACGCTGACCCTTCCATTCTTGCGGTGGAGGCCAGGACCATATCCCTGTTCGGCGGTAAGCGCCTTGTGCGGGTGCGTGGCGCCAGCAAATCCCTGGTGATGACCCTGACCGAGTTGCGGGATGATCCCGGCGGCGCAGCCATCGTTCTCGAAGCCGGTAATCTTGCGCCCAAGGATGCCCTACGGGCCCTTGTGGAAGCTGCAAAGTGGGGCCGTGCCCTGCCCTGCTACCCCGATAGCGACGAAACGCTTCAGGCGCTGATCCGTGAAACATTCAACCAGCACGGCATCCGAGCTGACAGCGACGTTATCACCCTCCTGCGGGAAATCCTGGGCAATGACCGGGAGATCACCCGGCGCGAGTTGGAAAAGCTCTGTCTTTATGCTGCGGAGAGCAAGCAGCTGACCCGCGAGGATGTGCTGCTCCTGTGCGCAGACAATGGCATGCTGGTGATCGACGCTATCGTCGACGCGGCGGCTGGCGGCAATGCGGAACGGCTGGAACTTGCGATGAATCGCGCCTTGTCGTCGGCGGTGGACATTCAGCGCATCCTGGCCCTGTGCGTCATCCATTTCAGCAATCTGCGCCGTTGGCGGGCAGAGGTGGACACGGGCAAAAGCCCGCGTGCAGTTCTGGATGGGCAAAGGCCTAAGCCCCATTTCTCGCGTATGAGTTCACTCGAGCAGCAGCTGCGCCTGTGGAGCGATCAAGCCCTTGCCACGGCGACGGAGCGACTGCTGCAGGCGACCGCCGAAACCCGCCGTCGTCCTGCCCTGGCAGAAGCGGGCTTGCGGAGGGTGCTGCTCGGCGTTTGCATGATAGCAGCAACCCACTAGCTTGCTATTCAGTTGGACTGCCCTGTGAGCTTGAGACAAATGCTGTCGAGCTGCTCAAGCGTTTTATAGCGGATCTCCAGCTTGCCGCCGCGTTCGCTGTGGGACAGGATTACCGAGAGACCCAAGGCGTCGGATAGGCGTCGTTCCAGCGCCACCGTGTCGGAATTCCGCGACGCAGGTGCTTCTGATGCTTTCTTCTTGGCAGGGTTATCGCGCTGCTGACTAAGGGCTTCTGCATCGCGCACGGACAGGCCGCCGGCGACGATCTGCCTAGCCAGTCCTGCAGGGTCTTCGGCCGTGATCAGCGTACGAGCATGCCCCGCCGTCAACGCGCCGCTGGAGACCATGTCGCGGACATCTTCGGGCAATTTCAGCAAGCGCAGGGTATTCGCCACATGCGAGCGGCTCTTGCCAATCACCTGTGCCAGGTCCTGCTGCGTATAGTCGAACTGCTCGATGAGCTGACCGTAACCCATTGCTTCCTCAAGAGGATTAAGGTCCGCACGCTGCACGTTTTCGATAATGGCGAGTTCAAGCGCTTCCTTATCATCGACCTCCCGTACGATAACGGGGACTTCGTGGAGCCCTGCCCTTTGCGCAGCACGCCAGCGGCGCTCTCCCGCGATGATCTCGAAGATATGAGGGTCTTCACTCGGTCGCACTAGCAAGGGCTGCATGATGCCTTTTTCGCGAATCGAATTGGTCAGCTCTTCGAGCTGTTCGGCATTGAAAGTGCGCCGCGGATTGGAGCGGTTGCCGATTATAAAGTCGACAGGCAATTTCTTGACGCCGCTGTCGGTTACCCGCGCGCTTTCAAGGGTCGCCATGTCGCCGATCAATGCCGCAAGGCCCCGGCCCAGTCGTGTTGGTCTCTCGTTCATGGCGCCCTCCTATGCGGCGTTCAACTGCCGCTCGCGGCGGATAACTTCGGTGGCGAGACGCAGATAGGCCTGGCTGCCGGCACATTTCAGATCATAGAGTAGCGCCGGTTTGCCGTATGACGGCGCTTCGCTCAAGCGGACGTTTCTGGGGATAACGGTATCGTAAACCAGCGAACCCATCTCGCTACGAACGTCCTGCAGGACCTGCTCGCTGAGGTTGTTGCGCTTGTCGAACATGGTCATCACAACGCCTTGGATAGAAAGGCGCGGGTTGAGCGTCGAGCGGATTTGTTCAATGGTTTGAAGGAGTTGGCTCAAACCTTCCAGCGCGAAAAACTCGCACTGGAGAGGCACCAACACGGCATCGGCGGCGACCAGAGAGTTGACCGTAAGAAGGTTCAGCGAAGGTGGGCAATCAATCAGGATGTAGCTAACATCCTTGTCGTTGATCGTTAGCTCGCCTAGCTGCTTGAAAGTGTTGCGCAGGCGAAAGGCCCGGTCTGCCTGTCCGGCAATTGTGAGTTCGACGCCGAGCAAGTCCATAGTGGATGGAACAATTGCCACGTTCGGAACGCTGGTCATGATCGCGGCCTGGGCTACACTGGCTTCGCCGACCAAGAGATCGTAGGACGAGACGTCGCGGTCGGTGCGGGAGATGCCCAGCCCTGTGGAGGCGTTTCCTTGCGGGTCTAGGTCGACGATGAGCACGCGTTCGCCAATGGCCGCTAGGGCAGTTGCCAGATTGATCGCTGTTGTGGTTTTACCCACACCACCTTTTTGATTGGCCAGGGTCAGAATACGGGGCGCCAAATTGGCCTCCAGCTCGTTCGCCGCTAAGTTCTTGTTTTCGCACGCAAATCTGTAAGCGTGAGAAGAACACCGAGAGGATCAGTGTCGCTCTTGGTTAATAGCACGTTGAAGTCCCAAGACGGAACTGTTTCTGCGAGTTCCTCAACATGTTCCCGCCCTTTGTGGAGGATGGCGCGGGTTTCGGGGCCAAAAAACGGAACCATCCAGTGGCAAAGTTGGGGTAGGCTGGCCAGGGCGCGGGAGGTAATGACGTCTGCTTTCGGGACCGATTCGGGTAGCATCTGGTCGCTTCGCGTTAGCAGACTGTTAGCATTGAGTTTCACCTCCCGCGCTACCGTGCGCAGGAAACTTACCTTTCGGCTGATTGGCTCAACCAGGGTGAAGTGGTGCTTGTCGCCTTTCAGCGCGATCGCGAGCGGGAGCGCGGGGAATCCGCCGCCGCTGCCAAAGTCCAGAAATTCACGATCCGTGGGTTTGAGGAGTCGGAGCACCTGTAGGCTGTCGACGAAGTGGCGAGTCCATAGATGGTCGAGTGTTTCACGTGAAACAAGATTCTGCACTGGCTGCCATTTGCGGAGCAGTTGAGCATAGGTTTCCAGATCGGCGTAAACTTCGTCCAGCGGACGGCTAAAATACTGCTCATAGGGGGCCAAAAGCGCCTTGTTCTCCATCAACTCGCCTCTTGCAGCTGATGCTGACCCTTCCGAATCACAGCCAGCAGCAGCGTTATCGCGGCAGGCGTCATTCCGTCCAAAGCCTGTGCTTGAGCGATGGTTTGCGGCCGGGCCGCAGCCAGCTTGCTGCGCAGTTCCATGGACAGGCCAGGAATAGCCGCATAGTCGAAGCTGTCCGGAATGGCTTTTTGTTCGTCCCGCCGGACAGCCTCGATGTCACTCTGCTGGCGGTCCAGATATACTGCGTATTGAGCATCCACTGTGAGCTGCTCAAGAATAGCTGGATCGATGTTTCCGATATCTGGCCAGACCCGTACCGCGTCATCAAGGGTAACGCTGGGGTAGGACAGGATCTCAAAGGCCGATCGCATCTTGCCGTCCTGGTTGACGCTGAGGCCAGCCGCACGGGCGCCTGTTGGCGAGATAGTCAGCGTCTGAAGTATTCGGCGTCCGGACTGCAGGGCCGATTGCTTGGCAGCAAACAGGTCCTCACGAGTTTCACCCACCAAACCCCTGGTGATTCCGAGGGGCGTCAGGCGTTGGTCGGCGTTGTCGGCGCGCAAGTGCAACCGGAATTCCGCGCGTGAAGTGAACATGCGGTAGGGTTCGGTGACGCCACGGGTGACCAGGTCATCCACCATCACACCCAAATAGCTCTGTGTGCGGGAGAGGATCATTGGCTCTAGCCCAGACGCGGCCAATGCAGCATTGGCACCAGCAAGTAGGCCTTGTGCGCCCGCTTCCTCGTAGCCGGTAGTTCCATTGATCTGGCCAGCCAGATAAAGGCCGGGCTGGCGCTTCATTTCGAGAGTCGGGCGCAGTTCACGTGGATCGACATAATCGTATTCGATGGCATAGCCGGGCCTAATGATCCGGACGTTCTCCAAGCCGGGCATGGAGCGCAGAAATTCTTCCTGTACATCAGCGGGCAAGGAAGTCGAAAGGCCATTGGGATAGACCGTATTGTCGTCGAGACCTTCGGGTTCCAGGAAGATTTGGTGGCTGTCGCGATCAGCGAAACGGACCACCTTGTCTTCAATAGAGGGGCAATAGCGGGGGCCGCGGCTCTGGATGCGGCCGGAATACATGGCGGATCGGTGGAGATTGTCCGTGATGATCCGGTGCGTTTCGCTGGTTGTGCGGGTAATATGGCAGTTGATCTGCGGCGTGGTGATCTCGGTTGTCAGAGCCGAAAAAGCTTCAGGGGGAGTGTCGCCGGGTTGGGCTTCAAGATTGCTGTAGTCGATGGAACTGGCATCGAGTCGAGCAGGGGTTCCCGTCTTCAGGCGACCGAGTTGCAGGCCTAGATTCTCCAGACGCGTCGAGAGGCCCAGGACCGGCTTTTCACCAACCCGGCCTGCTGGAACGGTTTCTTCGCCGCGGTGAATTAGGCCACGGAGGAAGGTGCCCGTTGTAAGAACGACGGCATTCGTTCCGTAGAAGGCGCCATCAAGCAAACGAACGCCAGAGACTGTTCCATCAGAGGTGACAATGTCATCCACCTCCCCTTCGATGATATCGAGGTTCGGCTGACTCGAGAGAGCCTCTTGCATGGCCTGGCGGTAAAGCTTGCGGTCAGCTTGAGCGCGCGGTCCCCGCACGGCGGGACCCTTGCGGCGGTTAAGCAGCCGGAATTGGATACCGGCTTTATCAGCGACGCGGCCCATAAGGCCGTCCAGCGCGTCAATCTCGCGGACGAGGTGCCCCTTCCCAAGGCCGCCAATCGCCGGATTGCAGCTCATCTCCCCGATGGTCGCGAACTTATGGGTGATTAGAGCCGTCGGTACACCCAGGCGCGCTGAAGCCGCTGCCGCTTCGCACCCGGCGTGGCCACCACCAACAATGATCACCGCATAATCTGTCATGCTTGTTCTCCTAGGCGCTGCATACGGCAATGTTTCACGTGAATCAATTCGCGCACGCGCATGTTAGGGACGCTTGCCTAGCCGTGTTTCACGTGAATCACTTGCCGATGCAAAAGCTGGAGAACAGGCGGTCTAGAACGTTCTCGGCATCCATCCGTCCGATCAGGCGCTCCAAAGCGTAGGAAGCCTGGCGGAGACACTCAGCTCCGACCTCAGGACTGTGAAGATTTACCGAAGCTGTTTGCAGTTCTTCGGCAGCACGTGCCAGGGCTATCTTGTCCCGCTCACGGCTCAGGAGAGAGGGCTCACCCAAGACCAAGCTTTGGCCGAACTGGTGTATTGCCTCTGTGAGAGCTTCAATACCATCGCCGGTGTGGGTAGAGACAAGAACATCGGCGTTAGGCGTGGAACCGAGATCAAGCTTTGTTCCCACGCTGATAATCGGTTTGGAAGATGTGGGAAGGGGAAGGTTATCAATGTCTGGGGCGGTAAGCCAAAGAATGAGATCGGCATGCTCCAACGCCTGATGGGCGCGTCGGATGCCTTCGGCTTCAGCCTTGCTGCTGGTTTCTCGTAGGCCAGCTAGATCCATCAGAATATAGAGCTGGCCTTCGATATCGAGTGGAACCTCTCGCACGTCCCTTGTGGTACCGGCCTCGTCAGTGACGATGGCAATATCTGAATTAGCCAAGGCATTGAGCAGGCTGGACTTGCCAACGTTTGGCGGTCCAGCTAGCGCAACCCGGACACCTTCGCGGATAATCCGTCCGTGCTCGATGCTTCGCAAAGCCGTTGCTATTTCGGCACCCAAGGCTTGGAGGCGCGCGGCGAAGTCGGCAGGCAAATCGTCAGAGACATCGCCCTCATCGGAAAAATCGAGATTGGCCTCAATCAGCGCGCGTAGATCGAGGAGTTCGTGCCGCCAACCATCAATCTTCTCGGTGACGCCACCTTCAAAGCGGGCGAGGGCCTGACGCCGCTGGTTTTCGGTTTCAGCTTCCAGGAGATCGCCGAGGCCTTCGATTTCGACGAGATCAAGCCTGCCGTTCTCAAAGGCCCGCCGCGTGAACTCACCGGCTTCCGCGAGCCGGCCGCCAAGGCTGGTAATGAGGTGCAAGATGGCGCGGACGCCAGCGGGGGAGCCGTGAACCTGCAGTTCGGCGCAATCTTCGCCGGTAAAGCTGTGGGGGGCTGGAAAGTACGCGACTAGGCCGCGATCTAGCAAAGACTCCTGGCCGATTGCGCGCAAAACAAGTCGACGTGGCTCGGGCAGGGCGCCGACAACATGTTGCAGAATGTTGCGGACCTGGGGGCCGGAGAGGCGAATCACCGCTACCCCGGAGGGCGGTGCCCCGGAGGACAACGCCACGATTGTGTCGCCGGATCGCATTAGCTTGCCGGCCGGGCAGGGAAGCGCAAGGCGTCCATTGCCTTAGGTATTCATTGAGTCGAAGAAGTCCGAGTTCGTCTTGGTCTGGCGAACCTTGTCCATCAGGAATTCCATGGCGTCGATCGTACCCATGGGATTGAGGATGCGACGAAGGACATACATCTTCTTGAGAATGTCGGGTTCGACCAGGAGTTCTTCCTTGCGGGTACCGGATTTAGTGATGTCTAGGGCCGGGAAGATGCGCTTGTCGGCAACCTTGCGATCAAGGATGATTTCCGAGTTGCCGGTGCCCTTGAACTCTTCAAAGATCACCTCGTCCATGCGGGAGCCGGTATCAATCAGCGCCGTGGAGATGATGGTGAGCGAGCCGCCGTCTTCGATATTGCGGGCGGCACCAAAGAAGCGCTTGGGCCGCTGCAGGGCGTTCGCATCCACACCGCCGGTGAGCACCTTGCCGGAGCTTGGAACAACGGTGTTGTAGGCGCGACCGAGTCGGGTGATCGAATCGAGGAGGATAACGACGTCGCGCTTGTGTTCAACGAGGCGCTTGGCCTTTTCGATTACCATTTCAGCGACCTGAACATGGCGCGAAGCGGGTTCGTCAAAGGTGGAGGAGATCACTTCGCCGCGCACGGAGCGCTGCATATCGGTGACTTCTTCGGGACGTTCATCGATCAAAAGAACGATGAGGTAGCACTCGGGATGGTTGGTAGCGATCGATTGTGCGATATTCTGCAACAGCACGGTCTTACCGGTACGTGGCGGCGCAACAATCAGAGCGCGTTGACCCTTACCCAATGGTGCTACCAGGTCCAAGAGACGGGCAGAGCGATCCTTGAGCGTTGGATCGGGCAGTTCCATGCGCAGCCGCTCTTCAGGATAAAGCGGGGTGAGGTTGTCGAAATTGACCTTGTGCCGGACCGCTTCAGGATCTTCGAAATTGATCGTGCTGACCTTGAGCAGCGCGAAATAACGCTCGCCTTCCTTGGGAGAGCGGATCTGGCCTTCCACCGTGTCACCGGTCCGCAGGCCGAAGCGGCGGATCTGCGAGGGACTGACATAAATGTCGTCGGGGCCGGGCAGATAATTGGCATCAGGCGAGCGCAGGAAACCAAAACCGTCGGGCAGAACTTCAACGACGCCTTCGCCGGTGATGTCCACTTCCTGGGCGGCCAGTTCCTTTAGGATCGCAAACATCAATTCCTGTTTGCGCATGGTCGAAGCGTTTTCGACCTCGTGTTCTTCGGCGAACACCAACAATTCGGCCGGCGATTTGGCCTTGAGCTCGCTGAGCTTCATATTCTGCATGTAGCGGATAAACCCTTGAGGGAAATCTGGACGGCTAGTCTATTTGGGAGGGGTAGGCACCGCGCAGCGACTTGGGAAGTCAGCTTGGAATTTGGGATGCGTTGAAACCCACATAACGCGTCGTTCGGCTAATTTCAAGACGCAAAACATCAGCCGAAGCACCGGATTCACGTGAAACAGGCAGGATCAGAACGGTTTCACGATCACTGCGATGACGATGATGATCATCAGCACGGTGGGTACTTCGTTGAGGATGCGGAAGAACTTCTGCGGCTTGGTGTTCTTGTCCTGTGCAAAAAGGCGCGTGTACTTCGCCAGAATCCCGTGACAGGCCGTCAGCAGCAGGACCATGGCGAGTTTCAGGTGAAGCCAGCCGGCACCGAGATCCACCCAGCCGCCGAACACCATCCAGAAACCAAAGATATAAGTGGCGATCATCGCGGGATTCATGATGCCCTTAAGGAGCCGCCGCTCCATGACCTTGAAGGTTTCTGACTGCGCAGAGCCGGCTTCAGCCACGGAGTGGTAGACGAAGAGGCGGGGCAGATAGAGCATTCCGGCCATCCAGGCGATAACCGAGATCACATGCAGGGCCTTGACCCATTCCATGGGGCGAACTCCTAAAGAAAGAGGCGGTGCCTTAACCGTTTTTCACGCGCTCAACCAGCCTCGCGACATGCTCGATCGGGGTCTGCGGTACGATACCGTGACCAAGATTGAAGATGTGAGGGCGATCGGAGAAGGCTGTGATGATCTGGTCAATCCTCTCGTCGAGCTGCGGGCCGCCGGAAACGAGGCGAAGGGGATCAAGATTGCCTTGGACCGGAAGGCTCGCGGGCAGGTGCTTTGCGGCGAAATCAAGCGGCGTGGCGTAATCGAGGCCGAGCGCATTTACACCGGTAAGCGCTGCATACTTTGCGAGATTGCCAGCAGCGCCACGAGGGAAGCCGATGATCGGTGCATCAGGGATACGGGCGCGCACGCCTTCCACGATGCGGCGGTTGGGCTCGATCACCCGTTCGACAAAGGCTGTGTCATCGAGGTTCAAAGCCCAGCTTTCAAATAGCTGCACCGCATCGGCACCGGCTTGGAACTGCGCCACAAGATATTCAATGCTCGTGGCAACCAGGATGTCCATCAGGGCCGCAAAAGCTTGCGGGTGTTCGAGGGCGAATAGCCGGGCGCTGGCCTGGTCGGGCGAGCCGCGGCCGCCGATCATATAAGTGGCAACAGTCCAGGGAGAGCCGCAGAAGCCGATCAGGGTCTTCTCCGGAGCAAGGGCTGCTCGAAGACGCCGTACCGTCTCCAGCACTGGTGCGAGATGATCCAAAGCCCCTTGGGGACGGAGGTGGGCCAGAGACTCAGGAGTTAGGGCCTCGAGGACAGGGCCTTCGCCTTGTTCGAAGCGAACAGATTGGCCCAGGGCGTCAGGGATCACCAAGATATCGGAAAAGAGGATCGCGGCATCAAGATCGAACCGGCGCAGAGGCTGAAGGGTGACTTCGGTCGCAAGCTCAGGCGTATAGCAGAGCTCGAGAAAGTTCCTGACGTTGGCGCGGATCTCCCGGTACTCGGGCAAATAGCGCCCGGCCTGGCGCATGATCCAGATGGGGGGACGCTCCTGGCGTTCGCCAAGGATGGTTGCGAGCATTGGCTTATGGGTCAAAGCCTTCTTCCCTTCCAAAACCCCCTAAAGAGTCTTTCTGTTTTAGTATTTTCATTATCATGGCGGTGTTTTGAGCCAATTCAGCGCTCTCCACAATTGCTGATGTGGCGGCACATGCGCGCAGCCGTCATGGTTAATCCGGGGTAAACGCTTCTGTGAATCACCCCAAGGCTGGGTGCTGCCACAATGGTTAACGAGGCCTTAACGGGTCGACTCCCGAGTCAACGATTCTCTTGGAGCTGTGCATAAAGGCTTCGCCACCCCGGGGCTGGAGAAGAGAGTTTTCCCCCCTCTTATCCCAAGGCGGTCGCAAGGGGGGCCGGACTCCAAGTGTTAATGAATTCCTAACCAAGTCGAACAAGTCGGGGCCAAGGCAAAAGTCATGAGTCAAGAACACAGCTTGGGCTTGAGCTGGGGATGACAGTGTGGAAAACATGGTCGCCATGTTGATCCTTGCCTCGCACAGTTCCACCCGCAAAGCCTTGCTAGAGCAGGCAGGTTTGGTGTTTTCCACTCAGCCGGCCGAGCTCGACGAGCGGGGGCTCGAACACGGGGTTTTGGAGGCTGGCGGAGATGGGCGCGATGTTGCGCTGCTGCTGGCGCAGAAGAAGGCTCTGGCGGTTTCGGCGGAGCATGCGGGCGCCTGGATTGTCGGGGCCGACCAGACGCTGAGCCTTGGAACCGAGCTTTTGCACAAGCCGGGAGATCGGGACGGCGCAGTGGCGCAGCTCGAGCGCTTGCGGGGCAAGACCCATCGCCTCCATGTCGGGGTGGCGCTGGTGCAGGATGGGCAAACAGTTTGGTCGGATGTGCAGACGGCGGAGCTGACCATGCGCGAGTTTTCTCCAAGTGAACGCGACGATGTTCTTGCGCGGGAAGGGGAAGCGGCGCTTCAATCAGTCGGTGGGTACCGCTTGGAGGGGCCATCCATCCGTCTGTTTGAAACTGTAAGCGGCGATTACTTTACGATCCTGGGATTGCCGCTCCTGCCGCTCTTGGCCGCTTTGCGCGAATGGGCGCCCGAGACCTTGTCGTGACCACAAAAGCCTTTGTGATCGGCCATCCGATTAACCATTCCCGCTCGCCGCTGATCCACGGCACCTGGATTGCCCAGCATGGGCTCGACGCCAGCTATGAGGCGATCGATGTTGCACCCGATGCGCTACCGGCCTTTTTCGAGCGGCTGCGCAGTGGGGAATTCGCGGGTGGCAACGTCACCATTCCGCACAAGCAGGACGTTTTTGCGCTTTGCGACAGCGTTGATCCGCTGGCGACCAGCATTGGTGCCGTCAATACGCTGGTGGTTCAGGATGGGCAGGTGCACGGGACAAATACAGATTACCTGGGTTTCCTTGGTAATCTCGACGCGGAAAAGCCCGGCTGGTCGGAACGGCTCGATACGGCCATTGTGCTGGGCGCAGGTGGCGCGGCGCGGGCGATCCTTGTGGCTCTTCAGAGCCGCAATGTTGGATCAATCGTTTTGCTGAACCGCACGCGGGAAACGGCGGAAAAGCTGGCGGCGGAAATGCCCGGATCGATCAGCGTCGCGAGCCTTGATGCGTTCAACGATGTGGCGCCGCTTGCAGGTTTGGTGGTTAACACTTCGTCGATTGGCATGCATGGCAGCCGTTTCGAGGGTCTTGATCTCGGGCGGCTCCCACCGCACGCCCTCGTCACCGACATCGTTTATACGCCCCTGCAGACGCCGCTTCTGGCCAATGCCCAAGCGCGGGGTTTGCCGGTGGTGGATGGGTTGGGGATGTTGCTTCACCAGGCAGTCCCCGGCTTTGAAGCCTGGTTTGGCGTGCGGCCAGAGGTGGATCGGAAGCTTCGGGCCAGGATTGAAGCGACGCTGGGACATTAGCTATGTGGCGCATTGGCCTGACTGGATCCATTGCAACAGGCAAATCAACGGTCCTTCAGGCCTTTGCTGATCAGGGCGTGCCGGTGTTTTCCGCGGATAAAGCCGTTGCAGAACTTTATGCCGGTGCGGCTGTCCAGGTGGTGGATGCCTTGTTTCCCGGGGTGGGCCGCAATGGCAGCATCGACAAGACGGAACTGAGCAGGAGGCTGGCGGCCGATCCTTCGGGATTCAAGAAGCTCGAAGCGGTGGTGCACCCCATGGTGCGCGCCAAAATCAAACAGTTCATGGACGATGCCGAAGCACGCGGCGAAAAGCTCGCAGTGGTGGAAGTGCCGCTACTATTCGAAAGCGGCTACGATTATGGCTTTGATGCCGTAGGCGTGACCTGGGTCGATGAGCACTTGCAGCGCGAGCGCGCCTTGGCGCGGCCGGGAATGAGCGGGGATAAGCTGCAAACCATCCTTGCCCGGCAGCTGCCACAGGAGGAAAAGAAAAGGCGGGCTGCTTATCTTTTCGATACAGGGCTTCCGCGCGAGAAGATTGCGGCAATGGTTGCTGCGCTTGTTGCGAGCATTCGAGCCAAAGAGGGCCAGACGTGAACCGTGAAATTGTCCTCGATACGGAAACCACCGGCCTTTCACCGGCCGCCGGCGACCGGCTCGTGGAAATCGGCTGTGTGGAACTGATCAACCACATCCCGTCCGGCCGGCACTATCATGTCTACATCAATCCCCAGCGCTCCATGCCCGAAGAAGCCTTTCGGGTGCATGGGCTGAGCGAAGAGTTTTTGGCCGACAAGCCCCTGTTCAAGGATGTGGCGGCGGATTTCCTGCAGTTTTTGGGAGACGCACAGCTCGTCATCCACAATGCGTCCTTCGACATCGGCTTTCTCAACGCCGAACTGGAACGTGCGGGACGGCCACCTCTGGGCAATCCCGTGCTTGATACGGTGCATCTGGCGCGTGAAAAGCATCCCGGTGCCCGGGTGAGCCTTGATGCCCTTTGCAAGCACTACGGGATCGACAATTCACGCCGGACCTTGCACGGCGCTTTGCTCGACAGCGAGATCTTGGCCGAGGTTTATCTGGAGCTGATCGGCGGCAAGCAGGTGAGCCTGGCCTTGATTGCGGAGAACCGCGTAACTGGCGCCGATGCAATTGCCAATCGCGCGGTGGCCCGGCCAAGGCCCAATCCCCTCCCGCCCCGGATCACGGCTGAAGAACTGGCTGCCCACAATGCCTTTATTGCCAAGCTTGGCGACGAGGCGATTTGGGCGCAATATGCCGAGCCTCTGACCACAGCCGCTGAATAGCAAAAAGCCCCGGACCAGAAGGGCGGGGCTTTGTTTTTGACCGAAACCGAAAAGCTTAGTTGGGCTGTTCGCCCGCTGGCGCCGAATTCTGCTTTGCAGCAAGCGCTGCCAAATTCTGCCGGTAGATCGAAGCGAAATCCACGGGTTCCATCATCAGCGGCGGGAAGCCGCCCTGCTGTGTCACGCTGGCGAGGACCTGGCGCGCAAAGGGGAAGATCAGGCGCGGGCACTCGATCATCAGCAGCTGGCTAAGAGTTGCTTCGGGCACGTTGCGGAGGCGGAAGACGCCGCCATAAACCAGTTCCACATTGAAAAGCACGGTGGCTTCCCGATTGGCCTTGGCGTTGAGCGTCAGTTCCACTGCATAGATGTCGTCGGACTGCTTCTTGACGGCAACCGAGATAGACACGTTGAACGCCGGATTGCCGCCACCGGCCATGATCGAGCCAGGCGCGCCGGGATTTTCAAAGCTGAGGTCGCGGATATACTGGCCAACCATGTTCATGGAAGGTGCATTGGCCTGGGGAGATGCGCTGCCCTGGGTTTCGTCAGACATGTAACTGGGATCCTTAAGGGGAAAACTGCTGCTGGCTGGCTAACATCTTTGTGTGGGCGTCACAAGCGCAGGGGCACTTGCGGGGTTACTGCGGGCGATAATCGTCCTCGTCCAGATCGATTGTATCCGGCCTTTGCAGCGGTCGTTGATTGGGGCCCTCCCTCCCGCCGGCGGCGCGGGTCGCAACAACGGTGACACGCTTGCTCAACTGCGCATAAATCCAGCCGCGGACCGGCGGCAGGAGCAGCAGCAGAGCAACCAGATCGCTGAGGAAGCCGGGTAGCACCAGAAAAAGCGCCGCAAGGCCGATCATCATGGTATCGGCTATGGTGCGCGCCGGCATGCGCCCGGTGCTGACATTGCTGCGCAATTGCGTGAGCACCGACAGCCCCTGTGCGCGGATCAAGACGGCACCCAGAAGGGCCGCGCCAATGATCAGCGCCAGGGTGGGCAACAGGCCGATCGTTTGCCCCACCTTGATGAAGATGGCAATTTCGATGATGGGAAGTACGAGCAGGCCAAGCGCGAAATATCGTAGCACAGTCCTGGTTTCCTTTCGCCGGGGCGACAAAACATCACTCGCCACTTGTGTGAACTGGTTTGGAGGTGAGCCGTTTCCTATATATAGAGCAATTGTTGCACTCAGCGAGTGTTCCCGCGTCCCAGCGACGCATTGGACGGTAAGGCCTTAGCCCATGGACGAATTCCTTGATCTGCCCACCCTCATCGTGATCGTTGTGGCGATCTTCGTATTGTTCCGGCTACGCTCTGTTTTGGGAACCCGGACAGGCCACGAGCGGCCGCCCCTGGAACGTCGCAAGCCAGCTGAAGCTGCAGCGGCTGAGGACACCGTCGTGCCGCTTCGCCCGCGCGGGGCGGGCAATCCCGAACTCAACGATGAATTGCGCGCCCGCAAGCTCGAATCAGAGATCGAACAATTCGCCCGAAACGATGCCGAACTGGCTGATGGCCTGCGCGCTGTTGCAGGTGCTGATTCTACCTTCACCCCTAAATCGTTCTTGGAGGGCGCCAAGCAAGCCTATGAGATGATCGTGACGGCCTTTGCCGAGGGTGACCGCCAGACGCTCAAGAATTTGCTGGAAAAGGACGTATTCGAAGGCTTCCAGCGCGCCATTGCTGATCGCGAAGCGGCGGGGCAAAAGGTGGATTTCACCTTTGTGGGCCTGCCCAAGATCGAAATCTCGGGCGCTGAATACGACAAAAAGAATGTTCTGGTCACAGTGCGCTTCCATGCCGAAGTGGTGTCGGCCACACGCGACAAGGACGGCAATCTGGTCGAGGGTAATGCCGACCAGGTGCAGACCATTGCCGATGAATGGACTTTTGCGCGCAATCCCAAATCGCGCGACCCGAACTGGAAAGTTGTGACCACCAGTCAGCTCGACTAATCCCAGAGCGGCAGGTTCGGCGCATTGCCATGTCCAAGCGTGACCCTAAACGCCTGCCGCACGATTTCCACCTTTGGACAGCGGTAGCCTCAACCGTCGACCCGCTGCGGCGCAAGGGGCTTCTGAAACTCAATGCGACCCCCCTGCCCCTGCCGCAGGACGAGCCCCCACCCAAGGCCAGCAAGCCGCCGCCCGGTAAGCCCGCGCCGCGCCAACCCTTTCTGCCGCCCTATCAGGCGCCGCTGCCTCCGACGCCCCGGGGCGAAAAAGGCGTTGATCCCTCTATTCGCAAGAAGCTCGGACGCGGGCGCATTGAGATCGATGGCCGGATTGACCTGCATGGCATGACCCAAGCTGAAGCGCGCGCCGCGCTTCACCGCTATCTGCATGCGCGCTGGGGTCGGGGTGATCGCACTGTTCTGGTGATTACGGGCAAGGGCGCCAGGACCGATGATGATTACATTGCCGCCATGAGCGAGCGAGGAATTCTCAGAACCATGCTGCCGATCTGGCTGAGCGAGCCATCTCTAGCGCCACTGGTGTCAGGATGGAGCGTCGCTGCGCGCGGCCATGGAGGGGAGGGCGCCTGGTATGTGCGCCTGCGCCGCGCATGACGCCCCTTGGAGCCAAGATGCGCGCCTTGCGCGAGGAGCGGGGCATTTCGCTCAAGGACATGGCAGAGGCGCTTGGGGTTTCCAGCGCCTACCTTTCTGCGCTGGAACATGGTCGGCGCGGCAAGCCGACCGGGTTCCTGCTTCACCGCATCATCGCGTTTTTCAACGTGATCTGGGACGAAGCCGAGGAACTGCAGCGCCTGGCTGAGATCAGCGACCCCAAGGTTTCGATCGATACTGGCGGGTTGCCGCCCGAAGCAACGGAACTGACCAACCGGCTGGCCGGTGCGATCGGCAAGCTCGATCCCGAAGACCTTCGCTTCTTACGCGACGAAGTGATCCGCCGTTCGGGCAAGCGCCGCTAGTGCCCGACGAGGTGAACGGAAAATGCAATGCGGCGGAATGGCCGCGCTTATTCGCTTTCCCGATTATTTCTTTGCCGTATTGCCGGCGCTGCCCGAACCCAGTCCGGTGACAGCCTTGGTGGCCTCAACCTTGTCCTTTTTAGGTTTTTTGGCTTCCTTGTTGCTGCGCATCTGCCCTTTTGCCATGGCTTAAATCTCCTTGCTTGGGGCTTGAACCCCATATCCGCAAGGAGGCAGGCTAGACCTGCCTCCCTGCGCTGGCAAGCACAATGCTATTTGGCCGATCGGCAGCGGCCGGTTGGCGCAAGCGAAGCAATGGCCCGCGGATCGCAACCGGTCAGGAGAAACTGGATCCACTCGTTCTTGCCGCCATAAAAGGCGTTGCGGTCCACCTCGCCCTTGATGCCGGGCACGACGCCGGTCTGCGTCCACTGCCAGAAGGTCCAGGTGCGGTTGTTGTAGCGCTGGTGCGGCTCGGCAGCGGTGGAGCGCAGCCAGAAGGCATTGGGGAAATATTCCCCGTCCAGAACATCGCGGTGGAAGTTCATGTCGGTATAGATGATGGGCAGCTTGCCGGTGTGCCGCTCCATGGCATCCAGCATGACGCGGATTTTTTCCAAGGCATCAACGCGGCTGGGCTTCGCCTTGCAGCTTGAATGATTGTTCCATTCGAGGTCCAGCACCGGCGGCAAGGCGTCGGGATCATTGGGGACATTCGCTATGAACCAGGCGGCCTGCTCGGAGGCCAGGGAGCACCAAGTCATGAAATGGTAGGCGCCGCGCGGCATGCCGGCGTCACGCGCCTTGGCCCAATTGGTGCGGAAATTGGGATCAAGATAGTCCCGGCCTTCGGTGGCTTTCATGAACACGAAATGGATGCCGGACTGGAAGGCTTTGCGGAAGTCGATGTCCGCTTGATAGCGGGCAACGTCGATCCCCTGGATCGGCATGCCGCGTGCGCGGTCCACCCCGGCATGGGGGCGATTATCGCCCTGGATGGGCCCGTACAAGCCGCCCCCCGAGGAGCAAGCCACAAGCGCCAGCGCCAGCATGGCTGAGATGGCGCCCTTTGCGATCGCGGGAAACGAGGGAAAGGGTCGTCTGATCAGCATGGAACGGAACTCTGGCTGGGATACACGGCCTTTGATTCAACATGGCTGGGTTAACGGGGGATTAGGTTTACCGGCGTGGCAATCGGCGTGGTTAACAAGGGGTTTCCTGCCGCCCGGATTTCTTGTTCCCCATACGGGGTTTTGCTAGGTTGCCGCCGATACAGGGGGCAGGGGCATGGTCACGCGGGTTGCGACGGTGGCGTTTCGAGGCATCGAAGCGGTCCGGGTGGATGTGCAGGTGCAGATTGCGCCGGGTTTTCCCGCCTTTGTCCTAGTTGGATTGCCCGACAAGGCGGTCAAGGAAAGTGGCGAGCGGGTGCGTGCCGCGCTGGTGGCCTCGGGGCTGGGGCTGCCGCCCAAGCGCATCACGGTGAACCTAGCGCCAGCGGATTTGCCCAAGGAAGGCAGCCACTACGATCTGCCCATCGCGCTGGGGATCATGGCGGCAATCGGCGCCATTCCGCAGGACGCGCTCGAAGGTTTCCTGGCGTTGGGCGAGTTGGGGCTTGATGGCCGACTGGCCCATGTAGGTGGGGTGCTGCCCGCAGCGATTGCGGCGCAGCAAATGGAGATGGGGCTGATCTGCCCCGAAGGGTCGGGATCGGAAGCGGCCTGGGCGGGCGAAACGCTCGATATCGTGGCGGCGGAAAGTTTGCTGGCGCTGGTCAATCACCTGACCGGTCACCAAAGGGCGAGCCGGCCCATTCCCCGCAAGCACGTGGCGCAAGGGAGCCTGCCTGATTTGGCCGATGTGCGTGGGCAGCAAGTGGCGCGGCGGGCCCTCGAAGTGGCAGCGGCGGGTGGCCACAACATGTTGATGATCGGGCCGCCGGGCGCGGGAAAATCCATGCTGGCGCAGCGCTTGCCCTCCATTTTGCCGCTACTCAATCCACGCGAAATTCTCGATATTTCCATGATCCAGTCGATTGCCGGAGAATTGGCAGGGGGTGGGCTGTCCGATCGCCGCCCGTTCCGGGCGCCCCATCACTCGGCCTCCATGGCGGCGCTGGTGGGTGGCGGGCTCAAGGTGCGGCCGGGGGAGGTGAGCCTGGCGCATAATGGCGTTCTGTTTCTCGATGAACTGCCGGAATTTTCTCCCAGCGTGCTCGACAGCCTACGCCAGCCGCTGGAAGCGGGGGAAACCGTGATCGCGCGCGCCAATGCACGGGTGACCTATCCCAGTCGCGTGCAGTTGATTGCGGCCATGAACCCCTGCAAGTGCGGAATGGCGGGGACGCCGGGTCATTCCTGCCGGCGCGGTGCGGCCTGTGCGGCTGATTACCAGGGCCGGGTTTCGGGGCCTTTTCTGGATCGCATCGACATCCGGATCGATGTGCCAGCGGTGACTGCCGCAGACATGATTGCTCCAGCCGGGGAGACGGAGAGTTCTGCAACCGTGGCCAAGCGCGTGGCGGCCGCCAGGGAGCGGCAGCGGCACCGCTACATTGAAAGGGGCATGCCGGATGTGCATACCAACGCGGCGGCGAGTGCTACCCTGATCGAAGCGGTGGTTGAGCCGGATCGGGAAAGCCAGACATTGTTGTTGCAGGCGACGGAGCGGTTCAACCTTTCGGCCCGCGCCTATCATCGCGTGCTCAAGCTTGCGCGCACCTTGGCTGATCTGGCGGGTGTCGAACGGGTCGCACGGCCACATATTGCCGAGGCGCTGAGCTATCGGCTCAATGTCGGCGCTGCCTAGCAAAAGCTGTGGATAAGTGTTTCACGTGAATCCGCCGTGTCAGCCTAGTGCCGGATTTGCTGATCATCCCGGTGAAAACGCCGGTTCTTTGCTTATCCGCCGTTAACCCCCTGATCCTATTGCTGGGGCGTGAGCAAGATCATGACACGCCGGTCAGGCGAACTGGTGCAGTGGAACAACAAGGGTGGATACGGCTTCGTGCGCGATGGCGCGGGGCGGGATTTCTATCTGCATATTTCCAAGGTCGCCGGCGAGCGGCCCCGCATCGGGGACAAAGTTGATTTCGAGATCGCTGCGGGCCGCAATGGCCGTCCGGCGGCGGTAGATGCGCGTGTCCTTGAGGAGATGCGCCCGCGCGTAACCAGATTGCCCGAAGCTTTGCGCAGCCCCCCGTCCGTCTCGCGCTACAAGCTAGGGCTGCGCGTGGGTGCCGCAACCATGATGACCCTGCTGATCCTCCTTGGCATCAGCATGGACAATGCGCCGGTCTGGCTGGCCGTTCTTTACGCCGGGATGGGCCTTGCGTCTGCCTTGCTTTACCGGTTCGACAAGATCTATGCCCTCAACAATCGCTGGCGGGTGAGTGAAACCAATCTTCATGCGGTGGATCTGAGCTTTGGCATTATCGGCGGCCTGTGTGCGCAGGAATTCTACCGGCACAAGACAGTAAAGCCGCGCTTCGTGGCGGCGACCTGGGCCATAGCACTGTTTCATACTCTGCTGCTGGCCAGCGTATGCTTTGGCTGGCTCACCTTCATCCTGCCGCAGCTGAGCTGATTCACGTGAAACGGCGCTAGCCTATGTTGCGGCGGTCATGAACCCAGCTATCGCGCCACTCCCGTTCCAGAACGGCGCGCCGCTTGCCATACCGCTCCTCTGTAACGGCTAGCGTGGTGATCCTATCTGTGCGGAAATGGCGGAAGGCTGAACGCAGGCAACACCATGCCGCAATGGTTTGCTTGCCCTCGTAATAGGCCAATTGTACGGGCCAGATAGTCCGTTCTGTGGCGTTGCCAGCCTCATCCTCATAGCCTATCCGGATCGCGCGTTCATTCCGCATGGCCAGCCGGACATCACCCAGGATGGGCATGGGCTTTTTCTCGGCCCAGACGGCGACGGGCCAAAGCCCTGTGTCGTTGATGCGATCGCGCAAATCTTCGGGCGATGCGGTGGCGATTTTGGCAAGGGCATTCTTGGCAGCCGCACCCAAACCATCATCGGGCTGCGCGCCCACCCAACGGGCGCCGAGCACAAGAGCTTCGAGCTCCTCAGGCGTGAACATCAGGGGGGGCAGAAAGAAGCCGGGTTTCAGCATGTAACCGACTCCCGCTTCGCCATCGATCGGAGCACCCAGGCCGATAAGTGTCTGAATGTCGCGATAGAGCGTGCGCACGGAAACGCCCTGCTCCTCTGCAAGGGCGGCGGCCGTAACGGGGCGGCGGTGCCGCCGCAAGCCGTCCATGACGGCAAACAGCCGTTCGGTCTTATCCATGGTGCATGCTCCCCCCAAGATTCACGACGTGCCCGGCGCCCAGGCGATTCGCTCGTGAAAGGAGCGGTTATCGTGCGGCAGGGTGTCGAGCACTTCAGGCGCGGGAAGATGCCGCCGTAGAGCCGCTCTGTCCAGCGGGCAAAAGGGGACAAGCGGTGCTCGCCTACTTCGCCGAGCGGGACAGCCGGCCTGCAAATGGTGCCTGCGGGGAAAGGCTCCATGATTGTTCTCCAGGTGAACTGGAGCCATCATGGAGCGAGGTCTGGTCAGCCCATGGCAGCAGGAAGCCTTGCCAAGGTCGGGCTGCCCTTAACGTCAAGCGATCTCGAATTCACACCAATGGCTGTAGGGCCGTTCGGGGGAATAGATGATGTTGGGGAAATGCGGGTGGTGCAGGGCGTTGGCAAACACCTGGTCTTCAAGGCAAAAGCCGGAGTGCTTGGGATAGTGCTTGCCGCCGAGGCCCGGCAGGGAAACCTTTGTCCAGACGCCGTTATAGATCTGAAGCCCTGGCCGGTCGCTCCAAAGCCTGAGGGTCAGATCCTCGTCCGGTGAAACAACCGTTGCAATAGGGTCATGCAGGCTCCGGCCCGAATCGAGCACGAGGCCGATATCATAATCGATCGGAGCGCCATTGCTGTCCCGCATAGTCCGCGGCGTGCGCAGATCATAGGGCGTGTTGGCCGATGGCAGGATCGCGCCGGTGGCAACAAGGTCGGGGCCTAGTTCGGTATAGGCGCTGGAATTGACTTGATATTTGTGATCCAGCACGAGTTCGGTTGTGCCCAGATTGAAATATTGGTGCTGCACGAGGCTGATCGGTGTGCGGCGATCGGTTGTGGCGGAAAGCTCGAGCCGCAGGCGATTGCCCCGGAGCGTATAGGTCGCTGAAAAATTGACGTTTCCGGGATAACCCATGGCGCCATCTGGGCTGAAATGAGTGAAGCGCACAGCATTGTTGGCTTCGTCCATTTCGGCATTCCAGACCTGCCGGCCCAAGCCTTCGGCGCCGCCATGAAGATGAAGCGGCCCATCATTGGGCGGAAGCTTATAGGTCTTGCCATCGAGCTGGAAGCTTGCGCCCTGAATGCGATTGGCAACACGGCCAGCAAGGGAGCCGAAATGAGGGCTTTGTTCGGGATAGGCGTCGAAATTCTCAAAGCCGAGCACGACGGAACGCTCGCCGCCCTTGACCGGAACACGCCAGTCGCGCACCACGACGCCATAGCTGATCAGGTCGACCGAAACGCCCGTGTCGCTAACAAGGCGAAACTGGTCCACGCGCTTGCCCTGGTAATCGCCGAAAGTCGATACTGCGATAGCCATCGCGGGTGCCCTCCTGTCAAAACGCGAAAACCTCTAGCCTGCTTTAACTGCGGGCTGCAACGTCACACTTGACCTTTTCTTTACACTTGCCAAAGACTTTGCTGAAATTTCCTTGGGAGACAGCGTGAACAAGATCGGGGTCCATCGCCGTGCAACCGTTCACGACGTGGCGCGGGCGGCGGGCGTTTCGCTGGCCACAGTAGACCGTGTTTTGAATAACCGGCCCGGCGTGCGCAGCGCTACCGTCGAAAAGGTTGAAGCCGCCATTGCCGAGATCGGCTTTCAGCGCGATCTTTCGGCATCCCTTTTGGCCCGGGCGCGCAATCTGGCGCTAACCTTTATTATTCCCGACGGCACCAACGAATTCATGGCGAGCCTTGCGGGGGCTGTGGAGCGTCGCGTGAGCCAGGCGCTCAATGATCGCATGCAGATCCAGACACTGCGCGTCCAGCCGCTCGATGCCAAGGCGCTGGCGCGCAGCCTTGATGGTTTGCATCCACGCAATTGCGATTGTGTGGTGATTGTGGCCAGTGAAGAGCCCTCGGTGCTGGCTGCGGTAGACAGCGCTACGCGACGCGGGGTGGTGGTGATGACGCTGGTGTCCGATCTGCCCGGATCCTTGCGCCGGCAGTTTATCGGCATCGACAATGTGGCCGCGGGGCGCACCGCAGCGTCCTTGCTGGGTCGCTTCATGCCCCGGGGCGGCAAGCTGGCGGTAATCGCTGGGTCACTGCATTTGCGCGACCATGCCGACAGGCTCAATGGTTTTCGGCAGGCCTTGGCGGCGGAGTTCCCGCAACTGGAGCTAATCGGGCCCATTGAAGGGCATGACGAGCGGTCGCAAACCGAGGCGATTGTTTCACAGCTTTTGCAGACGCATCCCGATCTGGGTGGACTCTATAATCTGGGCGCTGGCAATGCGGGTCTTGTGGCAGCGCTGGAGAACTCGGGGCAAGCCGGACGAATTCGGGTCATAGCGCATGAATTGACCGAGCCGACGCGCCAGGGACTCCAATCGGGCGCGATCGACGTGGTGCTGGACCAGAACCCGGATGGCGAGATCCGGGAAGCCATTGCGGCGGCACGTGGCCTGGCTTTGGGCGCGAATGGCGCGTTGATCAGCAACCCCATTGAAATTGGGATTTTCCTGCGCGACAATCTGCGCTAAGAAGCGCGCCATTCACTGCACTGGCGTGGCCCGAAAAGCGGGGCCGGGAGGACGTTCCAATGATCTGCATTCCTTGGTGTGAGGTACGTACCTCATGACCTATCTTGGCATTGATATTGGCACATCAGGCGTTAAGGCACTGCTGATCGACGAGAATGGCAAGGCGATCGGGGACGCGTCCGCTCCTGCCGTCGAGCCGGTGCGACCGCATCCCGGCTGGTCCGAGCAGAACCCGCAGGATTGGTGGACCGCGACACTGGGCGCGATCGACAAGCTTGGGGAAAAGCACCCAACCGAACTGGCAGCTGTCAGGGGCATCGGCCTTTCCGGGCACATGCATGGCGCGACCTTGCTGGGCAAGAACGACGAAGTACTGCGCCCCTGCATCTTGTGGAACGACGGCCGCTCGGCTGCCGAATGCGGGAAAATGGAAGCGGCGCTTCCACGGCTGCGCGAGATCGCCGGCAATATCGCGATGCCCGGCTTCACCGCACCCAAGATCGTTTGGGTGCGCAAGCATGAGCCCGAAGTGTTCAGCCGCATTGCCAAGGTGCTGCTGCCCAAGGCCTATGTGCGCCTCCTGCTGACGGGCGAGCATGTGGAAGACATGTCGGACGCCGCAGGAACGCTGTGGCTCGATGTTGCCAAGCGCGACTGGTCCGATGAGCTGCTGGCGGTGACGGGTCTCACGCGCGAGCACATGCCGCGCCTCGTTGAAGGTTCCGCTGTGTCGGCTGAGCTCAAGGGTGAGCTTGCCGCACGCTGGGGCATGTCGGGCTCGGTCGTGGTTGCCGGCGGAGCAGGCGACAATGCCGCAGCCGCTTGCGGAATCGGCGCGGTTCGTCCGGGTGAAGGCTTTGTTTCGCTGGGCACATCGGGCGTGCTGTTTGTGTCCAACGACCGGTTCCGGCCTAATACGCAAGGCGCCGTGCACGCCTTCTGCCACGCCATTCCCGACACCTGGCATCAGATGGGCGTGATCCTTTCAGCCACCGATTCGCTGAACTGGCTGTCGCGCATCACGGGGCAAAAGCAGGCCGATCTGGCCGGCGCTGCCGAAGCAGGGTTCAAAGGGCCGGGCGAGGCGATCTTCTTGCCTTATCTTTCGGGCGAGCGGACGCCGCACAACAATGCCGGCGCGCGCGGCGCCTTTGTTGGCCTCAGCCAGAGCACCGAACCGGCTGATCTGGCGCAGGCCGTGATGGAAGGCGTAAGCTTTGCCATGCGCGATTGTCAGCGCGTGCTGGCCGATGCGGGGACAAAGATCAACCGGCTGCTTGCTGTTGGCGGCGGTTCGCGCTCGCCACTGTGGCTGAAACTGCTTGCTACCAATCTGGACATGGAAATTGCGCTGCCTGAGGACGGTGATTTCGGCGGTGCCTTGGGGGCGGCGCGGCTGGCGCTTTGTGCTGCCGAAGGCGCCGACCCGCAGGCCGTCATGACCATGCCGCCGATCAAGACCACCATCGCGCCCGACAAGAATTTGTCGGCCGCCTATGCCGATCAATATGCGCGCTATCGCGCGCTCTACCCTGCCATCGAGGAGGCACGTCAGTGACTGAATTTTTCAAGGGCATTTCGCCGGTAAAGTTTGAAGGCGCAGAGAGCACCAATCCGCTCGCCTATCGCCACTACAACAAGGACGAAATGGTCCTGGGCAAGCGGATGGAAGACCATATCCGCCCCGGCGTCGCCTATTGGCACACCTTTGCCTATGAGGGCGGCGACCCGTTCGGCGGCCGCACCTTTGATCGTCCCTGGTGGGACAAGGGCATGGAAGGCGCACGCCTCAAGGCCGACGTGGCCTTTGAGCTGTTTGACCTCTTGGACATTCCCTTTTTCTGCTTCCACGACGCCGATATTGCGCCCGAAGGCGCAACGCTGGCTGAATCGAACCGCAATGTGCGCGAGATCGGCGAGATCTTTGCGCGCAAGATGGAATCGAGCCGCACCAAGCTGCTTTGGGGCACGGCAAACCTGTTCAGCAACCGCCGCTATATGGCTGGCGCCGCTACCAATCCCGACCCGGAAGTGTTTGCCTACGCTGCCGGGCAGGTGAAGAACGTGCTGGAGCTGACCCATGAACTGGGCGGCGCCAATTATGTGCTCTGGGGCGGTCGCGAGGGTTATGAAACCCTGCTCAACACCAAGATCGGCCAGGAAATGGACCAGATGGGTCGTTTCCTCAACATGGTCGTCGAGCACGCCGAGAAGATCGGCTTCAAGGGCCAGATCCTGATCGAGCCCAAGCCGCAGGAGCCAAGCAAGCACCAGTATGACTTCGACGTTGCCACGGTCTATGGATTCCTGAAGAAGTATGGCCTCGAAACCAAGGTGAAGTGCAATATCGAGGTTGGGCACGCGTTTCTTGCCAATCACTCCTTCGAGCACGAGCTGGCGCTTGCGGCATCTCTGGGCATTTTGGGCTCGGTCGACGCTAACCGTAACGATCTCCAGTCCGGCTGGGATACCGACCAGTTCCCCAACAATGTCGCTGAAACCACGCTCGCCTTTTACCAGATCCTCAAGGCTGGCGGCCTGGGCAATGGCGGCTGGAACTTCGACGCCCGCGTGCGCCGCCAGTCACTCGATCCGGCTGATCTGCTCCACGGCCATATCGGCGGTCTCGACGTTTTGGCCCGTGGCCTCAAGGCGGCAGCGGCGATCATCGAGGATGGCGCCTACGACAAGATCGTGGACGAGCGCTATGCCGGCTGGAACGCAGGGCTGGGCAAGGACATCCTTGATGGGAAGCTGAGCCTGTCCGATCTTGCCGCCAAGGTGGACAGCGACAACATCAACCCGCAGCCGCGCTCCGGCCAGCAGGAATATATGGAGAACCTGATCAACCGGTTCGTCTAGTTCCGCGACGTTTTCAGTCGTCCACCTCCCCCGTCTGGGGGAGGTCGAGAGGGTGTTGAAGCTGCGTCCTCCGGATCGTTCCTCCCCTCCCTTGTTCCCTCCTGGCGACGGGAGGGTGTCGACTGCTCCAGCAGCGCAAAGGCTTGAAACAATGCCCCAAATTACCAATCCCATTCTGCCCGGCTTTAATCCGGATCCGTCCATCTGCCGCGTGGGCGATGATTATTACATCGCGACCTCCACCTTTGAGTGGTTCCCCGGCGTGCAGATCCACCACTCCAAGGACCTGGCGAACTGGGACCTCGTTTGCCGGCCGCTTAATCGCAAGACGCAGCTCGACATGCGCGGCGACCCCGATTCCTGCGGCGTTTGGGCGCCCGACATCACCCATGACGGCGAAAAGTTCTGGCTGGTTTATACCGACGTCAAACGCAAGGACGGCTCGTTCAAGGACGCGCACAACTACATCGTGGCGGCCGATAACATCGAGGGGCCCTGGTCCGACCCGATCTACATTAATTCCTCGGGTTTCGACCCGTCCCTGTTCCACGACGATGACGGTCGCAAATGGTTCGTCAACATGATGTGGGACCACCGCACCCGCCCGCTCAAGTTTGCCGGCATTGCTTTGCAGGAGTTCGATCCCAAGCTAGGGAAGCTGGTGGGTCAACGCACCAATATCTACCAAGGCACGGACCTCAAGCTCGTGGAAGGCCCACACCTCTACAAGCGCAATGGATGGTATTATCTGCTGACCGCAGAAGGCGGCACGGCCTATGACCATGCCTGCACCTTTGCCCGCTCCCGCACGATCGACGGGCAATACGAGACTCATCCTGACAAGCACATCCTGACGTCAAAGGATGCGCCCTTTGCGGCCATCCAGCGCGCGGGCCATGGCGATCTGGTCGAAACACCGGACGGCAAGACCTATCTCGTCCATCTGGGTGGCCGGCCGACGACCCAGGAACGGCGCTGCGTGCTGGGCCGCGAAACTTCGATCCAGGAAGCCTATTGGGGCGAGGACGACTGGATTCACGTGAAACAGGGCCCGGTCCCCTCCCTTCATGTGGAAGTGCCCGGTACTTGTGACGAAGACAAGTACTGGGCCGAGCAGCGCTATACGTTCGAGAATGGCCTCCACAAGGACTTCCAGTGGCTGCGCACCCCAGAGCCAGAGCGGATCTTTTCCACCGAAGGCGGCAAGCTCCAGCTTTTTGGCCGCGAATCGATCGGCTCGTGGTTCGAGCAGGCATTGGTGGCGCGCCGACAGACGCACTTCTCCTATGATGCCGAAACGGTGCTGGATTTCTCGCCAACCGACGAGCGCCAGTTCGCGGGCCTCACCGCCTATTATTCGCGCTACAATTTCTTTTACCTGACCGTAACAGCCCATTCCGACGGGCAGCGCGAACTGCTCTTGATGAGCTCTGAAGTCAGCTGGCCGGACGGCAATTTGAGTTTCCCGGCCGCGCCAGTGCAGATCTCCAACGAGGGCGAAGTCAAGCTGGCGCTTACCATTCGTGGCCGCAAGCTGCAGTTCTTTTATGCCCTGGAAGGCCAGGAGCTGCAGCCCATCGGTCCGGTGCTCGATGCGTCGATCCTTTCGGATGAGTGCGGCGGGCATCAGGCTCATGGCAGCTTCACGGGTGCCTTCGTGGGTATCGCGGCAAGCGATCTCAACGGCACGGCCCTCCCGGCTACGTTCGATTACTTCACCTATCGGCCAATGAAGGACCCGAGCGACCGCTACGAAGTCTGATCCCATCAAACCGGCGCCGCCTTTGCTTCTTTGCCCAGGCGGCGCTGCCGATCAACTTTCGCCGAGTTGGGGCGACAAGCGGCGATGGTGGGCCTAATCTGACTGTCTAGCTGGTCGCGGGTTCGCGGACTATCAGCAGGCCACGCGGCCTCCCTTGATGGAGAGCTTACGGCCATGTCTAATTTTCATGTTGTTTCCGGCGCGGGCGAAAAGCTCGACCTGCCGATCATACGCACAATCACGGTATCCGATGTATTCGACGCCCTCCGGCGCGGCGCGTCCGACTTTTGGGAAAAGCCCAGCCATTATGGGATGCTGGTGCTGATCTATCCCATCATCGGCATTGTTCTGACAGTTTGGATGAATGGGTATCATACCTGGACACTGCTTTATCCCCTGATAGGCGGCTTTGCCCTGATCGGCCCCTTCGCCGCTTTGGGGCTTTACGAAATTTCACGGCGGAAAGAGCAGGGGCTCGATACATCCTGGCAGCACGCCTTTGATGCGTTGCGCTCCCCGGCGATAGGCTCGATCGCCGCGCTCGGCGCCATGCTGCTCGTGCTGTTTACCCTATGGCTTACCGCAGCCCAGGCCCTTTATGAGAGCATGTTCGGCTCATCCCCCCCTCGCACCTTGGCCGGCTTGGTTGGTCAGATCCTGGGCGAGCCCTCCGGCATGACCTTGCTGATCGTGGGGTCCGCCTTGGGAGCTCTGTTCGCCCTGGTCACGCTCTGCACGACCGTTATAGCCTTTCCACTGCTCCTCGACCGCGACGCGGGCGCCTATGTTGCGGTGGAAACTTCCTTCCGGGCGGTGCTGCGCAATCCACTTCCCATGCTGGTCTGGGGCATCATCGTGGGCGCGGGCTTGTTCCTTGGATCGCTGCCGCTCTTTATCGGATTGGCCGTTATTATCCCGATTTTTGGCCATGCCACGTGGCATCTCTATCGCAAGGTTGTGGAGCCGGCGTCGGCCATTCGTGGTCTCTAGGATCGAAGTTAGCGGGCAAAATCCCCGCGCACCGGTTGGATTCCGGCCGTGAAAGTCTTAAGGTCCCTGCTTCCCCGCAGAGACCTTTCGCCCAATGGATGCTACGCCAATCGACCCTGTTGCTACCCCGGCTTTGACGCCGATGATGGCGCAGTATTTCGAGATCAAGGCGGCTCATCCTGGCTATCTGCTGTTCTACCGCATGGGCGACTTCTATGAGTTGTTCTTCGGTGATGCCGAGATCGCCAGTGCCGCCTTGGGAATTGTGCTGACGCGGCGCGGCAAGCATCTGGACCAGGATATCCAGATGTGCGGCGTGCCGATCCATGCCGCCAATGACTATCTCAACAAGCTCATCAAGCTGGGGCACCGCGTCGCCATTTGCGAGCAGGTGGAGGACCCCAGGGAAGCCAAGAAGCGCGGCAGCAAATCAGTCGTCAAGCGCGACGTGGTGCGGCTGATCACGGCCGGCACACTGACCGAGGACGACCACCTCGATGCCCGCGCCTCCAATTTCCTCGCCGCACTGGCCATGGTGCGGCATGGCGAAACGGATTTCGCCTTGGCTTGGGCTGATGTGTCGACCGGGGAAACCTTCACGGCCGATATCGGGGCCGAACAGCTCGGCGACGAGCTGGCGCGCATTGCCCCGGCAGAGCTGCTGCTGACCGAAGCAACGCGCTTGGTGTTGACCGAAAGACATCTGTTTTCTCCCAGCTGGGCGGCCATAGCCCACACAGCACCGGCAGAAAGCTTCGACAGCGAGACGGCGACTGCCGCCTTGCGGCAGACCTTTAGCAAGGGCGATTTCGATCCGACGGCCCTCTCCCGTGCGGCGCGTGCCGCGCTGGGTGCCATCGTCGGCTATATCGGGGAAGCGCAGAAGGGAGTGGGCGTGGCGCTGCGCGCACCGGTGCCGCAGGCTCACGCCACCTATCTGGTCATCGACCAGGCAACGCGATCCTCGCTTGAGCTGCACCAGACGCAGCGCGGGCAGCAGCGGGGATCTTTGCGGCAGCATATCGATCTGACGGTTACCGCGCCGGGTTCGCGCCTGCTGGCTGCTCGCCTTGCGGCACCCTTGGCCGATGCTGCTGCCATCAACGCGCGGCTCGATGCTGTGGCTATGCTGGTCAACGACACCATGCTGACCGGCCGCTTGCGGACCGAACTCAAGACGGTGCCTGATTTGGCCCGTGCCATCACCCGGCTGACGCTTGATCGCGGCGGCCCGCGCGATCTTGCAGCGGTCGGCAAGACGGTTGGTGCAGCCAAGGCGGTTGCAGCGCATTTCGATCACAGCGATACGATGCCCCCCATCCTTCAGCGGCTGGCACAAACCCTGGCCGCGGCACCGGCGGACCTTGCCGACCAGCTGGCACGGGCGCTGGACGAGCAACTGCCCATGCTGAGCCGCGACGGCGGCTTTGTGCGCGAAGGCTATGACGCGCAGCTGGACGAAGAACGTACCCTCGCCAGCCAGACGCGCACCGTTATCGCTGCCCTGCAAGCGCGCCTGATCGAGGAAACCGATCTGCGCTCGCTCAAGATCCGGCACAATGGCGTCTTGGGCTTTTTCGTTGAACTGCCGGCAGCACAAGGTGGCAAGCTGCTGGAGGAGCCGTACCGGAACCAGTTCATCCATCGCCAGACGTTGGCCAATGCCATGCGCTTTACCACGACGGAGCTGGCGGACCTTGAGGGCCGCATTGCCCGGGCACATGAAGCGGCGCTCCAGATCGAAACCAGGATCTTTGCCAATCTGCGAGTTGCCGTGCTCCAGCAAACCGCCGGCTTGCGCGAGATTGCCGACGCGCTGGCTGAACTAGACGTCACCACAGCCCTGGCTCACCTTGCCGCGACGCGCAGCTACACCAGGCCCGAGATCGATAATTCGCTGGCCTTTGAAATCCTGGATGGCCGCCACCCGGTTGTCGAGGACATGGTTGCGGCTGATGGCCAAAGCTTTGTCGCCAATGATGCGAATCTTTCCGGCAGCGACGCCGTTGGAGGCGGGCGGTTGTGGTTGGTGACCGGGCCAAACATGGGTGGTAAATCCACCTTCCTCCGGCAGAACGCCCTGATCACAGTTCTGGCGCAGATGGGCAGTTTCGTTCCGGCGGGCAAAGCCCACATCGGGGTAGTCGACCGGCTGTTTTCCCGTGTCGGCGCGAGTGACGACATTGCTCACGGCCGCTCGACCTTCATGGTGGAAATGGTTGAAACTGCCGCCATTCTCAATCGGGCCACGCGCCGCTCGCTGGTGGTGCTCGACGAGATCGGGCGCGGAACGGCGACGTTCGACGGGCTTTCCATTGCCTGGGCGGCTGTGGAAGCCCTCCATGAAACCACCGGCTGCCGCGCGCTGTTCGCCACCCATTTTCATGAGCTTACAAGCCTTGCCAAAACCCTTAGCCGCGTTTCCAACGTGACCATGAAGGTGCGCGAATGGGAAGGGGAGGTGGTATTCCTGCATGAAGTGGGACCGGGTGCCGCCGATCGGTCCTATGGCATCCAGGTGGCGCGCCTTGCAGGGCTGCCTGAACCCGTCCTTGCGCGCGCTCGCCAGGTTTTGACCATTCTGGAACAGCGCTCGGTCGGTACGGCCTCTTCCAGCCAGAAGGCCAGCGTGCTAGATGATCTGCCTCTCTTTGCGCACCAGCCAGTTCCCCGGCCAGCGCAGAAGGATCCTGTGCACCAGGCTCTTGACGCCGTCCGTCCTGACGAAATGACTCCCAAGCAAGCAATTGAGGCGCTCTACGAGTTGAAGAAAATCCGCGATGACGCTCGTCGAAGCTGACGCCAAGCTGCGAAAGCCCCAGTTCGTGTTGAAATCCGCCGAGACCATCCTGGGCGAATTGGATCGGGTTATTGGCGAGGACGCGCCCAAGTCGAGCGCTGCCCGTGCGGCTGTGCTGGCGCACATGCGCAAGACCCTGGCCGAGGCCCGCAAAGATGCTGAAGCCGAACTGCTGGCGACCAGCAAGGGCCTGCGCTGCGCCCAGAACCTGTCCAATGCGCAGGACGAGATCATCACCGCGGTTTACCTCTTTGCCACGAGGCGCGTGTATCCGGTCGACAATCCTTCGGGTGCCGAGGCCATCGCGCTTTCGGCGGTTGGCGGCTATGGCCGGGGCACACTGGCACCTGGGTCTGACATCGACCTCCTTTTTATCCTGCCCTACAAGCAGACGCCCTGGGGCGAGCAGGTCACCGAATACGTTCTTTATATGCTCTGGGACCTTGGCCAGAAGGTCGGCCATGCGGTGCGTTCGGTAGAGGAATGCATCCGCATGGCTCGGGCCGACATGACCGTGCGCACGGCCACGCTCGAGGCCCGGTTCCTGATCGGCGACAGGAGCTTGTTCGACAATCTCGTGCACCGTTTCGAGACCGAGATTGTTCCCAAAACGGCCCCTGAATTCATTGCCGCCAAGATGGCGGAGCGCGATGAACGGCACAGACTCATGGGCAATACGCGCTATGTGGTGGAGCCCAATATCAAAGATGGCAAGGGGGGCCTGCGGGACCTCAATACGCTGTTCTGGATCGGCAAATATTTCTACCAGGTCAAGACATCGCACGAACTGGTCGGCAAGGGGGTCCTGAGCGCTTCGGAATATCGGCTCTTTTTCCGGGCCGAGGATTTCCTTTGGGCCGTGCGCTGCCATTTGCATTTTGTGACCGGCCGCGCCGAGGAAAAGCTGACCTTTGACGTGCAGCCCGAACTGGCCGAACGCATGGGTTATGCCAAGCGCATCGGCATGCTGGGCGTCGAGCGCTTCATGAAGCATTACTTCCTGGTGGCCAAGGACATCGGCGACCTGACCCGCATTTTCTGCGCCTCGCTCGAGTTCAACCACGCCAAGGACATGGATCTGGTGGGGCGCGTGTTGGCGCCGTTCCGCTCCGGCCGGTCCCGCATCAAGGGCGAGACCGATTTCGTGCTCGACACGGGCCGGCTCAATATTTCCCGCGCCGATGTGTTCGAGAAGGATCCCGTCAATCTGATCCGCATGTTTCTCGTGGCTGGGCGTGAGCAATTGCTGTTCCACCCCGACGCCATCAAGCACATCACCCGCTCGCTGGGGTTGATCAACAACAAGCTCAGGCATGACCCCAAGGCCAACGAGCACTTCCTTGCCATCCTGACCGCGCCGCAATCGGTCGAGCGCATTTTGCGGCAGATGAACGAGAGCGGCGTCCTGGGCAAGTTTGTGCCCGACTTCGGCAAGATCGTCGCCCTGATGCAGTTCAACATGTACCACCATTATACGGTGGACGAGCATCTGATCCGCTCGGTTGGAGTCATGGCCGACATTGCCAATGGCGGCTTGCGCGACCAGCTGCCGCTAACCCATGAATTGCTGCCCCAGCTCAATGATACGCGCCTGCTTTATGTGGCGCTGTTCCTCCATGACATCGCCAAGGGGCGGCCAGAGGATCATTCGATTGCCGGTGCACGGATTGCCCGCAAGCTTTGTCCCCGTTTTGGCCTGTCGCCGGCAGAAACGGATACGGTGGCATGGCTGATCGAACATCACCTCCTCATGAGCGAGATCGCCCAGGCTCGCGACATCCAGGACCCAGAGACCGCAAAGGCCTTTGCCGATGTGGTGCAGTCCCCTCAGCGGCTGGCGCTGCTGATGATCCTGACTGCCTGCGATATTCGGGCGGTGGGTCCAGGGGTCTGGACTGGCTGGAAGGGATCACTCCTGCGCTCGCTCTATTATGCCACCGAACCCCTCCTGTCGGGCGGGCATTCCCAAGTCACCCAGTCAGACCGGATCGATGACGCCAAGCGGCAACTCGCAACGGCTCTTGAGGCCTGGCCCGTGGAAGAGGTGCAGAACTATACGGCGCGCCATTACGATCATTATTGGCTGCGCGCCGAACCCGAACTGCAGGTGGAACACGCTCGCATGATCCGCAATGCCGATCAGACCGGCAGCGGCTTTGCCGGTTCCATTCGGATCAAAGCATTCGAGGGCATTACGGAAGTCAGCTTCTATACCCCCGATCACCCCCGCTTGCTGTCGCTGATCGCAGGCGCCTGCACCATGCAGGATGCGTCCATTATCGGAGCGCAGATTTTTTCCACCCGTGACGGGCACGCTATCGACACGTTCCGGCTGCGCCGGACCTTTACCTCGGATGAAGATGAAAAGGTGCGCGCGACGCGCATCATCGACACGGTTAAGCAATTGCTACAGGGCAAGCGCACCATCCTGATCGATCTGGGCAAGGAATCGCGGCACAACAAGCGGCTCAAGCCCTTCGCTCTCCCCGCCCAGGTTTCGGTCAGCAATGCGCTTTCCGAAAAGTTCACCGTGATCGAAGTCTCGGGTCTTGATCGCATGGGGCTGCTTCATTCCCTCACGCACCAGATTTCCGATCTCAACCTCACAATCGGCTCGGCCCATATCGGCACCTATGGTGAAAAGGCCGTGGACGTCTTTTATGTTACCGACCTCACCGGCCAGAAGATCATGAGCAAGCCGCGCCAGCGCAAAATCCATGATGCACTGATGGGTGTGTTTCATCCACGTGTGGCTGAGCCCAAGGTGGTCAATGGGTAGCTTCGGTGGGTGGACGGAGCCCTACCTAGTTTCCCCCTTGGAGGGACAAGCCCGCGCTTGGGGTACTATGCAGGGAGGGACGCTTCTCCTCGCCCTTGGAGGGGGCCGGGTGGGGGAGCCTGCCGGTCGCTTCGCATGAGCCTTCACCGCAATTTCCTTTCAGTGGGCGGGCTGACGCTAGTATCGCGTGTCGCTGGCTTTGCCCGCGATGCATTGATGGCAGCTGTGCTTGGCATCGGACCAGTCGCTGACGCCTTCAACGCTGCTTTCCGGTTTCCCAATCTGTTTCGGCGTTTGTTTGCCGAAGGAGCCTTCAATACGGCCTTTGTGCCCATGTTCTCCACGGCACTCGAACAGGACGGGCCGGACCAAGCACGGGCCTTGGCCGGTCGGATCATCAGCTGGCTTGTTGCCGCAATTGTCGTTGTAACTATCCTGGCCGAAATCTTCATGCCGCAGCTGATGGCACTGTTTGTGCCAGGCTTTACCGACAACCCGGAAAAGTTCGAGCTGACGGTATTCCTCACGCGGCTGATGTTTCCTTATCTCGCCTGCATGTCGCTGATGGCGGCTTATGGTGCCATCCTCAACTCGCTCGGCCGGTTCTTTGCCGCGGCCTTTGCCCCGGTTCTCCTCAACATCGTCAACATTGCGGTTCTGGTGCCCTTGGCGATCGTGACGTTGAACGAGCAGGCAGATATCGCCTTCTGGCTGGCGATTGCCGCCCTTGCCGGCGGCGTGGCGCAGCTGGCGCTGGTGTATTGGGCCATCCGTCGCGCCGGCTTTGTTCCCCGCTTGAGCCTGCCACGCGTCAATAGCGAGGTGCGCCGGTTCTGGATCATGGCCATTCCGGCGATCATTGCGGGCGGCATCACCCAGATCAACATATTCGTTGGCACCGTGATTGCCTCGGGGGCTGACGACGCCATCTCCATCATCAGCAACGCCGACCGGCTCTACCAGCTGCCGCTCGGCATCATCGGCATCGCTATTGGCACGGTGCTCTTGCCAGAGCTTTCGCGTCATCTCGGCGCCGGGCGGGAAGGTGAGGCAAGGGCGACGCAGAGCCAGTCCTTGCTGCTGTCCATGCTGTTTTCCCTCCCGGCCGCAGCGGCCCTCATGGCCATTCCCGTGCCCATCGTGCGCGTGCTGTTCGAGCGCGGGCAGTTCAATGCGGCGGACACCGTGGCTGTGGGGCAAACCTTGGTCGGCTTTGCCGTCGGTCTGCCTGCATTCGTGCTGATACGCGTGCTGCAGCCTGGCTTCTTTTCCCGCAAGGACACCGTGACGCCGACCATTCTTGCCGGTGTGTCGGTGGTTGCCAATATCGTTATTTCGCTGCTGCTGTTTCCGAGCCTCCAGGCCCTGGGTATTGCCCTTGCCACCTCAATTTCGGCCTGGATCAATGTTGCAGGGCTGGGTATCCTTTTGGCGCTGCGCGGGCATTTCGCCCTGACGCTCGATGAATTGCGCCGCCATGGCTTGATCCTTCTTTCGGCCGTTGTGATGGGCGCCGTGCTTGTGCTGCTTAGCAATCGCGGCGCGGCGATCTTTGCTCCGGGCGCCCCGTTGCTGTTCCAGATCGCCGCGTTGGCGGCCATCTGCCTCTTTTCCAGCGTGCTTTTCTTCACCTTGGTCCATTTCAGCGGCGCGCAGCCCTTGGGCGTTCTGCTTACCCGCTTGAGGCGCCGTCGCGCCTGAGGATGACATTGGGGCGCCGGGGATATAGATGTTGCCCCACCTTCTGTGTTCCTTCAGGCTTTCCTCATGGCTTTCACGCCCCGCGTTTTTTCCGGCATCAAGCCCTCGGGCGATCTGCACCTAGGCAATTATCTTGGCGCCATCCGCCGCTTTGTTCCGCTGCAGGACACCCATGAGACGATCTATTGCGTCGTCGATATGCATGCGATCACTGTCTGGCAGGACCCCGAGGATCTCAAGCGCTGGACCTATGAGATTGCCGCCGCCTACATCGCCGCCGGGCTCGACCCGAAGAAATCCATCATCTTCAACCAATCGCAGGTGATAGAGCACGCCGAACTCAGCTGGATCTTCAACTGCGTCGCCCGCATGGGTTGGATGGCGCGCATGACCCAGTTCAAGGACAAGGCCGGAGAAAACAGCGAGAACGTGTCGCTGGGGCTTTTTGCCTATCCTTCGCTCATGGCGGCCGACATCCTCCTTTATAAAGCCACGGGCGTGCCGGTGGGCGAAGACCAGAAGCAGCACCTTGAACTCACCCGTGACATTGCCAAGAAGTTCAACCACGACTTCCGCAAGCAGATTAAGAGCATGGGACTGGAGGGGGATTTCTTCCCCATCACCGAAACCCTGGCGACCGGCCCCGCTATGCGCGTCAAATCGCTTAAGGACGGCTCCAAGAAGATGAGCAAGTCCGATGCATCCGATCTTTCCACCATCTACATGATGGATGGCGCCGATCTGATCGCGAAAAAGATCAAACGCGCGACGACCGATGCAGAGGCCTTGCCCAGCGAGGCGGCGGGGCTTGCAGGCCGCTCAGAGGCCGAAAACCTCGTGGGCATCTTTGCGGCGCTGTCCAACCGCTCGGTGGGTGATGTGCTGAGCGAATTCGGTGGTCAGGGCTGGGGCGCGTTCAAGCCGGCGTTGGCTGATCTGGCTGTGGCCGTCCTTTCGCCCATTGCCGAGGAAATGAAGCGGCTGGTGGCCGATCGCCCAGAGATGGATCGTATTCTGGCCGATGGCGCCGAGCGCGCCCGCGCCATTGCCCAGCCCGTCATGGCTGATGTGCGCCGTATCGTCGGCTTCGTTCGTTAGGAGCGCACGATGTACGAGACCGAATACAAGCGCAAATTCCTGGTTGTCATCGACGAGACGGACGAGTGCGACCGGGCTCTGACCTTTGCGGCATACCGCGTCAAGCGTACGGGTGGCACGGTCGTTCTGATGAGCGTGGTCGAGAAGCCCGAATTCATCGGACTGGGCGTGGAGGATGTACTGCGCGCCGAAGCGGTCGAGGAAGCCGAACGCAATCTGGACATCCGGCTGGCGCGGCTGCGCGACATTGGTGATGTGCGCAGCGAATCGGTAATCCGCGAAGGGGAAGCTGCCGAGGAGATCGAGCGGGTCATCGACCAGGACCCCGACATCGCCATTTTGGTTCTGGCTGCCTCCATGTCGAGCGAAGGCCCGGGTCCCCTCGTGATGCACTTTGCCGCTCGCGCCAACGATCTGCCCATACCACTGACGGTGGTTCCCGGCCGCATGAGCGACGAACAGATTATCGCGATCTGCTAAGGCGGGGACAAGTTCTGCATTAGGCCTCATTCTGAGCATTGAAAGACGAGGTCGTGACAAGGTCCGCATACCCGCGCTCGTGGTTCGCCAGGCGGATCATGGAGGCTAATCCGGGCTTGGCATGGTTGCCCATAACAGCAAGTGGAAAGAAAAAGGCCCGGGTTTCCCCGGGCCTTTGTTTTTGGCTGATTAGGCCGACTTCTTGCTGTCGTCGTCCTTGACCTCTTCGAAGTCGGCGTCGACCACGTCGTCGTCTTCCTCGTCTTGGGTGCCATTGGCCTTGGCTTCGGCTTCAGCCTGGGAGGCCTTGTACATGGCCTCGCCCAGCTTCATGGATGCCTGGGCCAGCGCCTCGGTCTTTTCCTTGATCACTTCGCCATCTTCGCCGTCGATCACGGCGCGCAGATCGGTGATCGCGGTTTCAATCGCCGTCTTGTCCTCGGCCGAGACTTTATCGCCATATTCCTTGAGCGACTTCTCGGTCGAATGGATCAGCGACTCGCCCTGGTTCTTGGCTTCCACAGCTTCGCGCTTGCGCTTGTCGGCCTCAGCGTTCTGCTCGGCTTCCTTGACCATCTTCTCGATGTCGGCGTCGGAAAGACCACCCGAAGCCTGGATGCGGATCTGCTGCTCCTTGCCGGTGCCCTTGTCCTTGGCCGAAACCTGCACAATGCCGTTGGCGTCGATGTCGAAGGTCACTTCGATCTGCGGCACGCCGCGCGGTGCAGGTGGAATGCCGGCCAGGTCGAAATTGCCCAGGAGCTTGTTGTTGGCGGCCATTTCGCGCTCGCCCTGGAACACGCGGATAGTCACCGCGCTCTGGTTGTCCTCGGCGGTCGAGAAGGTCTGCGACTTCTTTGTCGGGATCGTGGTGTTGCGATCGATGAGGCGCGTGAACACGCCGCCCAGCGTTTCAATGCCGAGCGAAAGCGGCGTCACGTCGAGCAGAAGCACGTCCTTGACGTCGCCCTGGAGCACGCCAGCCTGGATCGCAGCACCAAGCGCCACGACTTCGTCGGGGTTGACGCCCTTGTGCGGTTCCTTGCCGAACAGCTGCTTGACCGCTTCCTGCACCTTGGGCATGCGGCTCATGCCGCCCACCAGAACCACTTCGTCGATCTGGGCTGCCGAAACGCCGGCATCCTTCATCGCCTGCTTGCACGGATCGATGGTGCGCTGGATGAGGTCATCGACCAGCGATTCGAGCTTGGAGCGCGTGAGCTTGAGCGTCAGGTGCTTTGGACCCGAAGCATCGGCCGTGATGAAGGGCAGGTTGATTTCGGTCTGGGTCGAGCTGGAAAGTTCGATCTTGGCCTTTTCCGCAGCTTCCTTGAGGCGCTGCAGAGCCAGCTTGTCGGAACGAAGGTCGATGCCCTGCTCCTTCTTGAACTCGTCAGCGAGATAATCGACCAGGCGCATGTCAAAGTCTTCACCGCCCAGGAACGTGTCGCCATTGGTGGACTTCACCTCGAACACGCCATCGCCAATTTCGAGGATGGAGATATCGAAGGTGCCGCCGCCAAGGTCATAGACAGCAATGGTGCCGGTGTTCTTCTTGTCCAGGCCATAAGCCAGGGCAGCCGCAGTCGGCTCGTTGATGATGCGGAGCACTTCAAGGCCCGCGATCTTGCCGGCATCCTTGGTGGCCTGACGCTGGGAGTCGTTGAAATAGGCCGGAACAGTGATGACGGCCTGCGTGACGGTCTCGCCGAGATAGGATTCGGCGGTTTCCTTCATCTTCTGCAGGATCATGGCCGAAACCTGCGAGGGCGAGTACTTTTCGCCCGAGGCTTCAACCCATGCATCGCCATTGTCGGCCTTGACGATCTTGAAGGGCACAAGGTTCTTGTCCTTGGCCACGACGGCGTCGTCGAAGCGGCGGCCGATCAGGCGCTTGACGGCAAACAGCGTATTTTCAGGATTGGTGACGGCCTGGCGCTTTGCAGGCTGGCCGACCAGACGTTCGCCGTCCTTGGAAAAGGCGACCATCGAGGGCGTCGTACGGGCGCCTTCAGCATTTTCGATGACCTTGGGATTGGTGCCATCCATCACCGCAACGCAGCTATTGGTGGTGCCCAGGTCGATACCGATGACTTTAGCCATGAACTCTAGCCTTTCTTTAGCAAACCCTTGGTGAAACCCCCTTGCGAGGCAGTCTCGTGGCTGGGAAAGCCGGGTTCCTTGGAACTGATGTGCCCATCGCTGGGCCTGCGGCGTATATAGGGGGGTGAGTTTGGCGCTTCAAGCGGGATGAGGCAGAGTTTGTCCCTAAATTGGCTTGCGAAAGGCCGCTTTTAAGAGACGTGCGGAAGCGCCGCTCCGGCCTTGAAGCCGCGCGGCTGATCAACGGCGAGCACGTGGCGGGGCCTTGCCTCAAAGTAGTTTAGGGGGTGTGAGACAAAACCTCTCCCTCACAAGGGGTGGAACGAGCCTGGTGCGTGTGATCGCAACAACAAGCCCCATCCTTCTCGACAATCGCCGCCGAACGGGCGTAACTGCTTTCGTGTCCCAACGAGGAACCGCCATGAGTATCACGATCGCGCCCGAGGACGTTCTGGTTGTCGTGGATGTGCAGTATGACTTTTTGCCCGGCGGGAGCCTAGCGGTGGCCGAAGGCGACGAGATCGTGCCGCTGATCAATACGCTGGGCAAGCACTTCACCAATGTGGTGCTGACCCAGGACTGGCACCCGGCTGACCATGTTTCCTTTGCCAGCCAGCATCCCGGCAAGGCGGCGTTTGAAACGGTGGAGCTTGCCTATGGCACGCAGGTGCTCTGGCCGGACCACTGCGTCTGGGAAACGAGAGGCGCCGAGATCTCGCATGATTTACATTTGCCGCATGCGCAACTGATTATCCGCAAGGGGTACAACCGGGGGATCGACAGCTATTCGGGTTTTCAGGAGGCAGATCGCCGGACACTGACGGGGCTGGCCGGCTATCTTAACGAACGCGATGTGGGACGGCTCTTTGTGGTGGGGCTCGCCACTGACTTCTGCGTTGCCTGGACGGCAATCGATGGTGCGGCAGCGGGGTATGATGTCCTGGTGATCGAGGATGCCGCACGGGGAATCGACAATGCCGGGTCACTCGATCGCGCCTGGGCTGACATGAGCGAGGCCGGAGTGCAGCGGATAGTGAGCAAGGAAATCCTCGGCTAGATATGCAAATCCCCGCCGCAGCGGGGATTCACGTGAAACGTTCTGCCTGAAAATATCAGGCGCTCTTGTCGACCGCTTCGTCGGCCGGCGCCTGGGTCGGGCCGCCCTTGGCGACACCCACCATGGCGGGACGCAGGACGCGGTCGCCGATGGCAAAGCCGGCCTGCACCACCTGCACCACCGTGCCTTCGGGGCGGGTTGCATCGGGAACCTCGAACATCGCCTGGTGCTTGTGGGGATCGAACTTTTGCCCTTCGGCTTCGATCGGCTTGACTCCATGCTTGGCCAGGAGCCGCTGCATCTCGCGTTCGGCCATCTCGATGCCTTCGATCAGCGACTTAGTAGTCGCATCCGTCGATTCGCGAGCTTCGGCAGGCAGCATCATCAGGGCGCGGCTCAGGGCATCGGTGGCGCTCAACATGTCACGGGCAAAGCTGGCTATGGCGTAGGAACGCGTATCAGCGACATCCCGCTCAGTGCGCTTGCGCAGATTTTCCATCTCCGCAACGGTGCGCAAAACACGATCCTTGAGCTCGGCGTTCTCGGCCCGGAGCGCTTCGATCGGGTCGATCTCGGGCTGTTCCACCGGGGTTTCGATTTCGTTGGTTTCGCCAGAGGCGGCGTTCTCGTCGCTCATCATTGTTCTGTTTCCGCATAGGTAAAGGGATTACCCCCGATATCGGCCAGAACAGCCAGCTTTTCAACCCTCAGCCGCTGTTGCGCTTTCGTGCCATCATCGCTGTGATCACATGGGCGGTGTAATCCACGACCGGCACGATGCGGGCATAGTTGAGCCGTGTGGGCCCAATCACGCCCAGAACGCCCACGACCTTGTCATTGGCGTCCTTGTAAGGCGACAGGATCACCGAGGAGCCGGAAAGGGAAAACAGCTTGTTTTCCGAGCCGATGAAAATGCGCACACCCTGCGCCTTTTCGGCGTCGCCCAAAAGTTCCAGCAAGCCGTCCTTGCTTTCAAGCTCATCAAACAATTGCCGCATACGCGACAGCTCGTCCGAGGCCATCGTGTCGTTGATGAGGTTTGCGCGGCCGCGCACGATCACCGTGGGGGTGCTCGTGGCCGATTGCTGGCTCAGGGTTGCAATCCCTTGGTCCACCAGCCTTTGCGTCAGCTCGTCGAGTTCTGCCCTTTGCTCGGCACGTTGTTCGGCAAGGACCTTTCGAGCCTCGGCAATGGTGCGGCCAACCACATGGTGCGCGAGGAAGTTGCTGGCCTTGGTCAGGGCGCTGGCGGTGAGGCCTGGCGGGGTATCAAGGATGCGGTTTTCCACTTGGCCGTCGTCGCCTACAAGAATTGCCATGGCGCGGTTGGCGTCGAGCCGCACGAATTCGAGGTGGCGCAGGATCATGTCGGATTTGGTTGCGATCACCACGCCCGCGCCCTGGCTCAGGCCCGACAGCAATTGGCTGGCTTCGGTCAGCACATCTTCCACATGGCCCTGCCGCTGGCCCTGGATCGACTGGGCAATTTGGTTGCGCTCCGCTTCGTTAACGGCGCCGACTTCGAGCATGGCATCAACGAAAAAGCGCAGGCCCTCCTGCGTTGGGGCCCGCCCGGCAGAGGTGTGGGGGGCAGCAATCAAGCCGAGATCTTCAAGGTCGGCCATGACATTGCGCACGGAGGCGGGGGAAAGGCCGGTCTGCAGCATGCGCGAGAGATCACGCGAGCCGACAGGAGAGCCGGTGTCCAGATAGCGCTCAACGATCTTGCGGAAAATCTCCTGGCTGCGGGCGTTGAGCACACTCAAGAAATCTTCGGGGGGCTTGTTCATGCGGTTTTCGATAAAATGATCCACTTTAACCGTGAGCCCTCATTTAAGCGCATTACCGCCTTGCGCCAAGCCGGGGCGGCTTGTGAGCGGGTCCGATGAGGGTTAAGAGGCGGTTAACAATAATTTTCCATGGATTCCTGATGCGCCCTTCCGGACGTGAGCCCAACCAGATGCGCGCCGTTACCTTTGAGCGCAATGTCGCTCTAAAGGCGGAAGGCTCGTGCCTGGTTGCATTTGGCAACACCAAGGTGCTGGTGACTGCATCGGTAGAAACAAGTCTTCCGGGCTGGCTGCGTGGCAAAGGGCAGGGCTGGGTAACGGCCGAATATGGCATGCTGCCGCGCGCCACGGGGACGCGCACGCGCCGCGAGGCGACGGCGGGCAGGCAGTCTGGGCGGACGCAGGAAATCCAGCGCCTGATTGGCCGCTCACTGCGTGCCGTGGTTGATTTGCAGCTCCTAGGCGAAAACCAGATCACTATCGACTGCGACGTGCTGGAGGCCGATGGAGGCACCCGCACCGCTTCTATCACTGGAGCCTATGTCGCTCTGGCCGATGCGCTTCGGTGGATGGATGAGCGCAAGCTGACCAAGGGCCAAGCGCTGCGCGACTCGGTGGCGGCGGTGTCCTGCGGCATTTATCGCGGCGCCCCAGTGCTGGACCTCGACTATCTCGAAGATGTGGAGGCTCATACCGACGCCAATTTCGTGATGACCGGCTCGGGCAAGTTCGTGGAAATTCAGGGCACGGCCGAACAGGTGCCGTTCTCGCGCGATGAACTCAATGCGCTGATGGCGCTGGCCGAGCAGGGTATTGGTGAACTGACCGATATGCAGCAGACGGTGCTTCAGGCATGATTGGCTGGTTGCTCAAAAAGACCGCGGCCGCTCCTGCGAGCCAAGGCAAGGCTAAGCAGGAGATGTCGCCGGAGCGTTGCGCCATCTGGCATGACGTGACGCGCGCGCTCGATGCCAAAACCAAGAGTGCAAGCAAATGAGTATTCCGCGCCTCCGCCCCGGCGACCGGCTGGTGCTGGCCTCGCACAACAAGGGCAAGCTCGCCGAATTCAACGAATTGTTTGAGCCTTTTGGATTGGAGTTGATCTCGGCGGCTAATCTGGGCCTGCCCGAGCCCGAGGAAACCGGCGCGACATTTGCCGAAAACGCCCGCATCAAGGCCCATGCCGCAGCGCAAGGCGCCGGCATGCTGGCGCTGAGCGATGATTCAGGGCTTTGCGTTGATGCGCTCAATGGCGATCCCGGCGTTTATACCGCCGATTGGGCCGGAGTGCCGCGCAATTTCGACCATGCCATGAAGCGGGTGGAAGACGCGCTCCAGGCTGCCAACGCCACCTCGCCGAGCCAACGCCGGGCGTCGTTCAATGCCACGCTGTGCCTTGCCCATCCCGATGGTCGTGACGCGCTCTATGTGGGCAAGTGCGAGGGCATGCTGGTCTGGCCGCCGCGTGGCGATCGTGGGCATGGCTATGATCCGGTGTTCATGCCCGATGGCTATGACATTACGTTCGGGCAGATGCCCGCGGAAATGAAGCACAGCTGGACCCCTGGAACTCAGGGGCTGAGCCATCGTGCGCGCGCCTTTGCTCTCTTTGTGGAACACCAGATTGAGCGCTAGGGCGAACGATCTTTTCGGGGTTTATGTGCACTGGCCGTTTTGCGCCAGCAAATGCCCCTATTGCGACTTCAATTCGCATGTTCACCGAGGGCCGTTCGATGAGGACGGTTACGTGAAGGCTTACGAGCGCGAGATCGCCCATGCGGCGAGCCTGGCGCCAGGCCGGGTGGTGCAGTCGATCTTTTTTGGCGGCGGCACGCCATCGTTGATGTCGCCTAACGCCACCGGCCGCATCATCGATGCGATCGCGCGGCACTGGACAGTGGAGCCAAAGGCCGAGATTACGCTTGAAGCTAATCCGACCAGCGTGGAAGTGGATCGCTTCAAGGGCTTCCGGACAGCGGGGGTCAACCGCGTGTCGCTGGGCGTACAATCCTTGCGCGAAGGGCCGCTGGCCGAGCTGGGCCGTCGCCACAGCGTGGAAGAAGCCGTGGCTGCAGTGCGCATCGCCCAAAGCATTTTCGAGCGCTCGAGCTTTGACATCATCTATGCCCGCCCCAAGCAGACGCTGGAGGATTGGGAAGACGAGCTCAAGGAAGCGCTGTGGCTGGCGCGGGGGCATATCAGCCTTTACCAGCTGACCATCGAGCAGGGGACGCGCTACTTCGACCTGCATCGCGCGGGCAAGCTCCAGATGCCCAACGAGGATCTGGCGGCCGACTTTTATGAGCTGACGCAGGAGCTGACCGCCCAGGCGGGCCTGCCGGCCTATGAGATTTCAAATCATGCCAGGCCCGGGCAGGAGAGCCAGCATAATCTGCTGTATTGGCGCTATGGCGAATATGCCGGGATCGGGCCGGGGGCGCATGGCCGGTTGATGATCAACAATCAGCGCCACGCCACGGCTGCCGAAAGGATGCCTTTTGACTGGCAAAAGCGCGTGAACAGCACCGGGCACGGCATGGTGGTGGATGATGTCCTTACCTGGGAAGAGCAGGGCGACGAGTTTCTCGTCATGGGCCTGCGGCTGAAAGAAGGCATTTCGCCGTCGCGTTTTACAGCCATCTCGGGACGGCAGATATCGGCACGGCAGATCGATGCGCTCAAGGGCTATGGGTTCGTGGAAACGCTGCCCAATGGAAATATCCGGGTGACGGATCGGGGCTGGCCGGTGCTGGATGCTGTGGTGGCGGATCTGGCCGCATGAAGGCCAGGACTTCCAGGTAAACCTTCCCTTGAAAGGGAGGATGCCGAGGTGGTGAAGATGCTCTGGTGCCCTCTCCCACAGATCGTCATCCAACCCTTGAACCCAGGGCGTTGCAATTTGGGATCGAGCCGGAGGGCGGTGGTCGGTCGGCAAACCTCGACTTCCCATCTCTGTGACGCTAGATCGAAATCATGACCATCACCCTCGCCATCGACACCGCTGCGCCGCGTCTGCAATTGGCCTTGCTCCTGGCCGACGGCCGTGTTGATGTTTCAGTGGACGAGATTGCGACGGGCCACGCCGAGCTGATCTTTGACCGTATCGGTGAACTGCTCGGGCGCAATGGGGTGGTTTATGCCGATCTCCAGCGCGTTGCGAGCACGACGGGACCTGGGTCCTTCACTGGCTTGCGGATCGGCTTGTCGGCGGCGCGGGGGATCGGGCTTGCTCGTTCTATTCCGGTGATCGGCCTGCCGAGCCTGTTGGCTCTGTCGCTTGCGGTTGAGGAGCCATCCACCGTTCTACTCGATGCCCGCCGGGGTGAAGCTTATCTGCAGAACTTTTCGGGACCGGGCGCGCCGCTGGATGAAGCAAGGCTCGTGCCGATGGATGAGGCCCGCGCGGCCGTGGTGCCGGGCGCCATTCTGATCGAATCGCCCTTTGTCGATATCGCCCTCGTGGCCCGCTACGCGGCACAAGCCGATCCGCGCAACTACCCGCCAGAAGCCGCCTATGTCAGGGATGCCGATGCCAAGCCGCAGGGTGCGGCACGTATTGCCAGGCTCAATTCATGATGAAACTTTGGATGGCGCCCGCTGGGCTGCATGTCGAGCCCGGGCAGGTGGGGGACGCACGCGAGCTGGCACGCATTCACGCCCTGGGGTTCTATCGAGGTTGGCCGGAAGCGGAGTTTGCCGACTTTCTCGGAGAAGCGGGCACGCCGGTTTACATAGCCTGCGACAGCAAGCGGCGCATTGCGGGCTTCGCCCTGATCCGCATTGCGGCCGACGAGGCCGAATTGCTGACCATTGCCGTCGACCCGAAATGGCGCGGCAAGCGGATCGGGGCGGCGCTGCTGCGGGCGGCGTTCGATGACCTGCTGATGAGCCCGGCACGACGCATGTTCCTGGAAGTCAGCGAAGACAACGCGGCCGCGATCCGGCTCTACAAGGGCCAGGGTTTCTCCACCATCTCGCAGCGCAAGGGCTATTACCCCAAGCCCGATGGCTCGGCCGCAACGGCGCTTGTCATGTCGCGCGATCTTGGGTAACCCGTTTGGATGAGCAAAACTCCCCCCGAGCTGACCCTTGAGGAAGCCTGCGTGCAAAAGGGCATGCGGATGACCGAGCAGCGCCGGGTCATCGCGCAGATCATCGAAGCCGCATCCGACCACCCCGATGTGGAAGAACTCTACCGCCGTGCCTCGGCGATCGATGACCGGATATCGCTGTCCACGGTTTACCGGACGGTCAATCTGTTTGAGGAAGCCGGGCTTATAACCAAGCACGACTTCAAGGACGGCCGCGCCCGGTTCGAACTGATCCCCGATGAGCACCACGACCACCTGATCGACGTCCGCTCGGGCACGGTGATCGAATTCCGCAACGAGGAAATCGAAGCCATCCAGGAGGTGATCGCCAAGCGCCTCGGCTACCGCCTTGTTGACCATCGGCTGGAACTTTATGCCGTGCCGATCACCCCGACGGACCGGACCAAGCCGTAGGCGCCACCCATTAATCGCGCCCGGCCAAGGGGAACAGCGTCATGCCCACAACGACTTTTTTTGTTGCCTTTGCCACGCTGTTTGCCACTGTGGGCGTGGCCGATATCGCCTTTATCTTTGCCGCCCTGACCAAGCGGAACACCGCTGCCGAGCGCTTTGCCTTCGCCACGCGCGGCGTTCTGATCGCCACGGGAATCCTGCTGCTGTTTGCCGTTCTAGGCAATCCGATCCTGGAAGTGTTCGGCATTACCATCCCGGCGCTGCGCACGGCCGGCGGCCTGCTCCTGTTCCTGATTGCCATCGACATGGTTTTTGCCCGCCATTCGGGGGGTACCGGCACCACGGACGAGGAAGAGGTGGAAGCCCGGCAGCGCGACGATATCGCGGTGTTTCCTCTCGCCATGCCGCTGCTTGCGGGGCCTGGAGCGATCAGCGCGGTGATTCTTCTCACCACGGGCACGACGAACAATGTCGAGTTCTGGGCCGTGCTGCTTGCGATCGTAGTGATCCTGTTTCTGGCCTGGCTGACGCTGCTGGTCGCCATTCCAATTCAGCGGCTGCTGGGGGTAACAGGGTTGGCCGTGGTGTCCCGCGTGATCGGCATCCTGCTGGCTGCATTGGCTGTGCAGTTTGTGTTCGATGGAATCAAGGCAAGCGGGTTGCTGGGGCATGTGGCGGCGTAGGCCAACACCCACAAGGCGTCACCCCCGGGCTTGACCCGAGGGCGACGAGTGGCGTGTGGCAGGCCTGGGAGACCTTTAAAGGACGAACTTGCTCAGATCCGTGTCTCCGGCCAGCACGCCCACCTTTTCGGCGACAAATGGCGCGTCGATCCGAATGGTCTGACCCTGCTTGTCCGGGGCTTCGAAGCTGATGTCCTCCACCAGCCGCTCCATCACCGTTTGCAGGCGCCGGGCGCCGATGTTTTCAACCGAGCCGTTCACCTTAACCGCCGCATCGGCAATGGCCTCGATGGCATCCTGGGTGAAATCCAGCGTCACCCCTTCGGTGCCCATCAGCGCTACGTATTGCTTGATAAGGCTCGCATCGGTGTCGCTGAGAATGCGGATGAAGTCCTCGCGCGTCAGTGCCTTGAGCTCCACCCGGATCGGCAGGCGGCCCTGCAGTTCGGGCAGGAGATCGCTGGGCTTCGATACATGGAAGGCGCCCGAGGCGATGAACAGGATGTGGTCGGTCTTGACCGGACCATACTTGGTCGAGACGGTGGTGCCTTCGATCAGCGGCAGCAGATCGCGTTGCACGCCTTCGCGCGACGGACCGCCCTGCGCGCCGCCCTCGCGATGGGCGACCTTGTCGATCTCGTCGATAAAGACGATGCCGTGGTTCTCAACGAGTTCGATGGCCTCCGAGCGAAGCTGATCCTGATCAAGGAGCTTGTCGGCTTCCTCGGCGATCAGCGGCTCATAGGCATCCTTGACCTTGATCTTGCGCTTGACGCCCCGGCCACCCATGGCCTGCTTGAACATGTCGGAAAGGTTGATCATGCCGATGCCGCCATTGGGCATGCCGGGGATATCGAAACCGCCGGTGTTAGCCGCCGGTGTCATCTCGATCTCGATCTCGCTCTCGTCAAGCTCATTGGCGCGCAGCTTTCTGCGGAACGAATCGCGCGTGGAGGGCGTGGCGGAGCTGCCGACCAGAGCATCAAGGACGCGGTTTTCGGCATTGGCATGTGCCTGCGCCTGCACATCGGCCCGGCGCTTGTCGCGCAGGACCGTAATACCCGCCTCGACCAGATCACGGATGATCTGCTCGACGTCTCGGCCGACATAGCCCACTTCGGTGAACTTGGTGGCTTCCACCTTGATGAACGGGGCTTGGGCGAGGCGCGCCAGCCGACGCGAGATCTCGGTCTTGCCGACACCTGTTGGCCCGATCATCAGGATGTTCTTTGGCGTCACTTCGCGGCGCAGCTCGGGCGGCAGCTGCTGGCGGCGCCAGCGATTTCGCAGCGCCACGGCAACGGCGCGCTTAGCATCGTTCTGGCCCACAATGTTGCGGTCGAGCTCGGAAACGATCTCGCGCGGGGAAAAATTGGTTTCAGTCATTTTGGTCTCCAGGTGCCTTGTCTAGGAAGCGCACCATCAGGTGTTCGTCGATGAATCGACCGTTCACGAAGAGGGCTCGAGGCTCGGTTCCGTAGATCTCGAACCCGGCCTTTTGGTAGAGGCGGATCGCCGGTGTGTTTTGGGTGCCAACGCCCAGATGGACTTGGACATGGCCCAGGGTCTGGGCATGGTCGAGCGCTGCCTGGATCAGCGGCAGCGCACAACCGCTGCCGCGGACATGGGGTGCAATGTACACCGTGTAAAGATTACCGATGTGCCGGCGCTTGGCACCTGCGTCCCAGAACAACCCGACCAGCCCGCAAAGCGCGCCATCCACAAAGGCGCCGAACACGGCGCTGCCGCTAAGCTGCTCGGTAAAGGTTTCAAGCGGCCGCTGGCTTTCCTCGGCCCAATCGCCGCCAAAGGCTTCGGGGCTGTCTGCAAGCGCTTCGAGCCTCAGGGCACGGAACGCTTCAGCGTCGGAATCAGCCAGGCGACGAATGGTATGGGTCACGCGTCGAGCTCGATGGCTTCGACGGTCACATTGCCATTGGTGTAGACGCAGATTTCCTCTGCGATCTTCATGGCGCGGCGGGCAATATCCTCGGCGTCGAGCTCGGTCGCTTGATGGAGTGCCAAGGCTGCCGAATGGGCGTAATTGCCGCCCGAACCAATGGCGATGACGCCATGATCGGGGGTTAGGACGTCGCCATTGCCGGTGAGCACCAGCGTATCGGTCTTATCAGCCACGATCATCATGGCTTCAAGCTTGCGCAGATAGCGGTCGGTGCGCCAATCCTTGGCGAGCTCAACGGCGGCGCGCATCAGCTGGTCGGGATATTGCTCGAGCTTGGCTTCAAGCCGCTCAAACAGAGTAAAAGCATCGGCGGTGGAGCCGGCAAAACCGCCGATCACCTTGCCACCAGCCAGCCGACGCACTTTCTTGGCGCCGTGCTTCATAACGGTTTGGCCCATGGAGACCTGGCCATCGCCGGCCACCACGACCTTGTTGCCCTTGCGCACGGAAACGATGGTCGTCCCGTGCCACCCGGGAAAAGAACTCTCACTCATTGGGGAAAATACTCCAGAACTGTCGAGTGATATTTAGGAGCCGCCGCAGCGATTGCAACAGACGTGCACAAACGCCGCCCCGGCCCGACGAGCCTTGCGGTGATCACTGATGACGGGCGGCCATTGGCTCTGTCTATTTTGTAGTGGGAAGCCAAGGGCCGCCCGTCACGACCGGGTTTTAGGCGGGGCGGTTCAGGCGCAACCAGTATTTCAGGTGCGGCTGCCGTGATCCCTCGCCCAGACGGACGCCTCCATCTGCCGGTCTTCCCGCCCGGCTTCGCGTAAAGCCTGTGACTGGCGGGAACCCCGTGATCATGGCACAGCCTGCCCAAGCGGGGATAAACGGGACAAAAGCGCGCAAACGCAATCTTTATGCGCCTATGCATAAGTGCTAGGGAGCCGCTTGAACCGGAGACCGCCTGATGCGTACCGCCACTATTTCGCGCAAGACCAACGAGACCGAGATTGCCGTTTCGGTGAACCTCGATGGAAGCGGCGCGCATACCATGGCGACAGGCATCGGCTTTTTCGACCATATGCTGGACCAGCTTGCGCGCCATTCCCTGATCGACATGGACGTGCGCTGCGATGGGGATCTCCACATCGACTTTCACCACAGCGTGGAAGATGTCGGCATCGCATTGGGCCAAGCCATCCGGGAAGCGTTGGGCGACAAAAAGGGCATTCGCCGCTATGCCTCATCGGACCTGCCGATGGATGGGACGTTGACGCGCGCGGCACTGGATGTCTCCGGGCGTCCGTTCCTTGTGTTCAAGGCCGAATTCGACAGGCCCAAGGTCGGGGAATTCGATACCGAACTCTTCCGCGAGTTCTGGCAAGCCTTCGCCATGAATGCCGGCATCACGCTGCATCTAGAGAATTTCTATTTCGACAACAACCACCATCTGGCCGAGTCGATGTTCAAGGCGGTGGCAAGGGCCCTGCGCGAGGCGGTGGAGATCGACCCGCGGGCAAGTGACCGGGTGCCGAGCACCAAGGGCACGCTCTGAAGGCTTTTGTTTTGGGGGCTGATGCACTAATTCAGCAACAACACACGATCTCATCCCGGACTTGATCCGGGATCTATATCGAGATCTCAGGATGGCCCCCGGATCAAGTCCGGGGTGACATCGAGAGTTTGGAGCCCTTGGTGACCATTTACACCGTCTTCGATGCAAAGCCGGGCAAGCCCGACTTGCCGGCCGCCATTCCGGAACAGTTCAGCTGGCTTGCGGCACTCCTGCCGCCCGTGTTCCTCCTGATGCATGGGCTGTGGCTCGAAACACTGGCTTGGCTGCTGGGCGTCGTCGCGCTTGTTCTGGCCACCCCCCTGATCGGCGGCGCCGCCGCGTTCTGGCTCTATGTGCTTGGTGCAGCTTGGATGGGTTTTGCGGCACCATCTTTCCGCCGCCATGCCCTCCAATCCCGCGGCTGGCGCTATCGCGGCGAGCGGGTCGCAACGGGTGCCGACATGGCGCAACTGGAGGCCCTTCGATGAGTACGGTTGCCATTATCGATTACGGCGCGGGTAATCTTCATTCCGCAGCCAAGGCTTTCGAACGCATGGCACGGGCATTGGGCGGCATCGACATCCTTGTGACCGCCGACCCCGAGCAGGTGCGCCGGGCAGACCGGATCATGCTGCCCGGCGTGGGCGCCTTTGCCGATTGCAAGGCGGGGCTCGATGCCGTGCCCGGCATGATCGAGGTGCTTGAGGAGCAGGTGATCCGGGGCGGCAAGCCGTTTCTGGGCGTGTGCGTGGGCATGCAATTGATGGCGTCCGAAGGACGCGAGAAAGCTGTTACCGCCGGACTGGGCTGGATTCCCGGTGCGGTGGAGCGTATCCGTCCAGGCGATCCGCAGCTCAAGATTCCGCACATGGGCTGGAACACCATCACGAAAACACGGCCCCATGCGCTGCTGGAGGGTATTCCCGACGGCCCTGATGGCCTGCATGCCTATTTCGTCCACTCCTACCATCTGGTGACGGAAGATGACGCCATGCGCATCGCCACCACCGATTATGGCGGCGCGCTGACCGCCTGCGTGGGACGCGACAATCTCTTTGGGGCCCAGTTCCATCCGGAAAAATCTCAGGCCCTGGGGCTCCGGCTGATCGACAATTTTTTGGGGTGGACCCCATGATCCTGTTTCCCGCCATCGACCTCAAGAACGGCCAGTGCGTGCGCCTCAAGCTGGGCGACATGGCGCAGGCAACCGTGTTCAACGATGATCCGGCTGCGCAGGCAAAGTCGTTCGAGGACCAGGGGTTTGAGTACCTCCACGTGGTTGATCTTGATGGGGCCTTTGCCGGGGAAAGCCGCAATGGCGCGGCCGTGGAAGCGATCCTCAAAGCCGTGCAGTTTCCGGTGCAACTCGGGGGCGGCATTCGCACGCTCGGGCACGTGGAAACCTGGCTTGCAAAAGGTCTTGCCCGCGTAATCCTGGGCACGGTGGCCGTGCGCGATCCGGCGCTGGTCAAGGAAGCAGCCAAACGCTTCCCGGGGCAGGTGGCTGTCGGGATTGATGCTCGCGCCGGCATGGTGGCGGTGGAAGGTTGGGCTGAGACCTCCGAGCTGTCGGTGATCGAGCTCGCCAAGCGCTTTGAAGGCGCTGGCGTGGCAGCGATCATCTATACAGATATCGATCGCGATGGCGTGCTGGCCGGGATCAACTGGGACGCAACGCTTGAGCTAGCGCGCGCGACCAGCATTCCCGTGATTGCCTCGGGTGGGCTGGCTTCCATGGCCGACATCGAGCGGATGACCCAGCCTGAATACGCTGTGCTGGAAGGAGCGATTTCCGGCCGTGCCCTTTATGACGGGCGGATTGATTCACGTGAAGCATTGGCTTTGTTGAAAGCTGCCGCATGACCCTTAAAACCCGTTTGATCCCTTGCCTCGATGTGATGAACGGCCGCGTGGTCAAGGGCGTGCAGTTCGTTGATCTGCGTGATGCCGGCGATCCGGTGGAAGCGGCAATGGCCTATGATGCTGCAGGCGCCGACGAGCTGACCTTTCTCGACATTGCCGCCAGCCACGAGGGCCGGGACACGATTTTTGACGTGGTTGCGCGCACGGCCGAGCATTGCTTCATGCCGGTGACGGTAGGCGGTGGGGTGCGGACCATCGAAGATATCCGCAAGCTGCTGCTGGCCGGCGCCGACAAGGTGGCAATCAATTCGGCTGCCGTGAACGATCCTGACTTTATCGCCCGTGCCGCCGACAAGTTCGGCAATCAATGCATCGTAGTGTCCGTGGATGCCAAGCAGCGGCTGAACCAGGGTGTGGGAGGCGACAACCGATCGGAATGGGAAATCTTTACCCACGGCGGTCGCAAGCCGACCGGGATTGACGCGGTGGAATTTGCCACGCGGATGGTGGAGCGCGGGGCAGGGGAGTTGCTGGTGACCTCCATGGATCGCGACGGCACCAAGTCCGGGTTTGACCTCAAGCTCACGCGCACCATTGCCGATGCGGTGGAAGTGCCGGTGATCGCTTCGGGGGGTGTTGGCTCCCTGCAGGATTTGGTGGATGGCGTTGTCGAGGGTCATGCCAGCGCCGTGCTCGCCGCCTCGATCTTCCACTTCGGCACTTTCACTATACCCCAGGCCAAGCAATATCTGCGCGACCACGGCGTGGATGTGCGGATGGACAAGGCCCTGCAGGAGCTGGCAAGGCCATGAATCTAGAGGATCTCGAAAACCGCATTGCGGTTCGTGCCGCAGCATCGCCCGAGGATAGCTATACGGCCAAACTCCTGGCGCGCGGCATCGAAAAATGTGCGCAAAAGCTGGGCGAGGAAGCCACCGAAGCGGTGATCGCGGCGGTGACGGAAAACCGCGCTGAACTGGTCAAGGAATCGGCCGATGTGCTGTACCATCTGCTGGTTGTACTCAAGGCGGCGGGCGTGCCGCTGAACGAGGTGATGGCCGAACTCGATGCGCGAACCGCCCAGTCAGGGCTGGTCGAAAAGGCCGCGCGCGGGGACCGGGGCTGATGGCGAAACGCTCACGGGTGCTGGCGCCCTATCACCACTTCACCAAGGCGGAGTGGAGCGCCCTGCGCGCCGACGAGCCGATGACGCTGACCGAGGATGACATCAAGCGGCTGCGCACGCTGAGCGATCCCATTTCGCTCGAAGAAGCCGAAGAAACCTATCTGCCGCTCACGCGCCTCCTCTCGTTCTATGTGGAAGCCATTCAGGGGCTGCACAATGTCTCGACGCGGTTTCTCGAAACCGCTGACCAGAAGGTGCCGTTCATTATAGGTGTGGCCGGATCAGTTGCGGTGGGCAAGTCCACCACCGCCCGCATCCTGCAGGCGCTGCTGCAGCGCTGGCCATCGAGCCCAAAGGTCGATCTGGTGACGACCGACGGGTTCTTGTATCCCAATGCCGTCTTGAGCGAGCGCGGTATCATGGAGCGCAAGGGGTTTCCCGAAAGCTATGATCGTCCCCGCTTCGTGCAGTTCCTTGCCGATATCAAGTCGGGCAAGGGCAATGTCCAGGTGCCGGTGTATTCGCACCTGGTCTATGACGTGGTGCCCGGCAGCGAGATCACGATAGATCAGCCCGACATTTTGATCGTGGAGGGGCTCAACATCCTGCAGCCCGGGGAATTGCCCAGAACTGGCAAGCCGATCCTGTTTGCGTCCGATTTCATCGATTTCTCCATCTATATCGACGCCGATGCCGAGGACCTCGAGACATGGTTCATGGAGCGGTTTTTCCAGCTGCGTGAAACCGCGTTCCGGGACCCCAATTCGTTTTTCCGCAAGTTCGCAGAAATGAGCGAGGCGGAAGCCGGGGAGTTCGGGCGCATGGTTTGGCGGACCATCAACCTTCCCAATCTGCTGGACAATGTGCTGCCCACGCGGGGGCGGGCCGATCTGATCCTGAAAAAGGGCAAGAGCCATTTGATCGAGGATGTGCAGCTAAGGCGGGTATGAGGGCCTGTTCAGAATCTGCCTTCCCCCACGGCCTCATTGCCCGGCTTGCCAGCGCAATCCATCTTTGGCGAGGAACGAGGGATCGATTACCCGGGTCAAGTTGGGTGATGACGGTGCGAGGGCAGCGTTAGCCTCTTCCCTAATAGGTGCCTGGCTGGGGCTGGCTCAGAATGATCTGGTTGCCATCGGCATCCCGGAATTTCGCCGTCTTAAAGAAATCACCCACCGATTTGGCGACGGGCGTCAGGCCATGCAGGCTCAGCCGTCCCAGTTCCTCGGCAATATCATCGACAATCAGTGTCAAATGGGAAGCTCCGGCCCTGTCACTGTCGGTATGCACCTGCACCCAGCCGCCGCCAGGCAGCTTCCATTCGGCATGATCTCCCATGGGGCGGGCGTCGGCTGGGCGGCCGAACAGCCGTTCATAGAAGTCGAGTGCTTCGTTCATGTCGTCCACCGCGATACCGGCCAGCGCGTTGGTGATGGTCAATTTCTTGTTCCCCCTGACGTCGCGAAACACCACCCTAGCACAGTGTCGGCAATGGGGCAGCGCTGTTGGCGTTTCGCCGATGCGCTGCTATAGCCGCAGCAACGGGGAGTTCGGCTGATGGCAGATTTGAGAATTGTGGTCGCAGGCGCCGGTGGCCGCATGGGCGCCGCCAATATTGCGGCTATTGCCGGGGCGTCCGGGGTTGCCTTGCATGCCGCGCTTGACCGCCCCGGCGCCGCTTCCGTCGGCAGGGACGCTGGCACGCTGGCGGGCCTTGAGAGCCTTGAGGTAGCGATCAGCGACGATGTGGAGGCGGCACTGGCTGGCGCAGACGCCATCATTGATTTCTCCGCTCCCGGTGCAAGCGTCGCGCTGGCGCAAAAAGCAGCCGAACTTGGGCTGGTGCATATCATAGGAACGACGGGGTGCTCGGAAGCCGATGACGCCGCCATCGCCGAGGCAGCGAGCCGTGGCGCGCGCATCGTCAAATCGGGCAATTTCTCCATGGGGATGGCGGTGCTGACCAGCCTTGTGGAACAGGCCGCCCGAGCCTTGGCCGATTACGACATCGAAATCATGGAAATGCACCACAATCGCAAGGTGGACGCGCCTTCGGGCTCAGCGCTGATGCTGGGCGAAGCGGCAGCCAGGGGGCGCGGCATCGCGCTCAAGGATCATTCGGTGCGCGTTCGCGATGGCCATACTGGCCCGCGTGAGGCAGGCACGATCGGCTTTGCCACGCTTCGCGGCGGCAATGTTATTGGCGACCACATGGCCATCCTGGCGGGGCAGTCCGAACGCATCGAGCTCAATCATCGCGCACAGGACCGCACCATCTACGCCAATGGCGCCCTGCGCGCAGCGCTCTGGGCGGCAGAACAGCCGGCGGGGCTATATTCAATGGCCGACGTGCTCGGCCTTGCCAACTGAACCATAAGGAAAACGACATGACCGGCACCCTGATCCTCGTGCGCCATGGCCAGAGCGAGTGGAACCTCAAGAACCTGTTCACGGGCTGGCGCAATCCGGACTTGACCGAGCTGGGCCAGAACGAGGCGCGGGCAACGGGCAAGGCGCTCAAGGCCAAGGGGATCGAGGCCGATCTTTACTACACCTCGGCGCTGCGCCGGGCGCAGCACACGCTGGATTTGATGCTCGAGGAAATGGGCATTTTCAATGTGACCATCACTCGCAACATTGCGCTTAATGAACGCGACTATGGCGATCTTTCGGGGCTCAACAAGGACGATGCCCGGGCCAAATGGGGCGAGGAGCAGGTGCTGATCTGGCGCCGTTCCTATGACGTGCCGCCTCCAGGCGGCGAAAGCCTCAAGGACACCGCAGCGCGCACGCTTCCCTATTACGAGAGCGAGATCCTGCCGCAGCTGAAGGCCGGCAAAACCATTTTGATCGCGGCCCACGGCAATTCGCTGCGGGCGCTGGTGATGGCGATCGAAGAACTGACGCCCGAGGAGATCCTCAAGCGCGAAATCGCGACGGGCGAGCCAACGGTGTACCGGATCGGGGCGGACGGCAAGCTGGAAGGCAAGGTGGAGCTTTAGAGCTTCCTCCCAGCAAATAAATGCGCGGGCGCTTCCCGCAGTTCTTGATCCGCGAATCGATCTCGGTTTGACTCAAGTGGTTGGAGGCCCCCGGATCAAAGTCCGGGGGAGGCGATTGTGGGTGGAAAGCTTGTACCCGCCTATGCCCGTGTGCGGGGCTTTGCCGGGCAACCACGCCTCAATGGGCGCCGGAAATCACGCCGGCTTCCCAGCCCAGGATTGCTCGCTTGCGCGGAACACCCCAATGATAGCCGGTGAGCGCGCCGGTGCTGCCGACGACGCGGTGGCAGGGCACCACGAACGAGATGGGGTTTTTGCCGACGGCGGCGCCCACCGCGCGTGATGCCTTGGGGCGGCCGATATGGTTGGCAACGCTCTGGTAGGTCGCGGCGCTACCCACGGGAATCCTGAGCAGGGTTTCCCATACCTTGACTTCGAAATCGGTGCCGATCAGCACGACGCGCACCGGCCGGTCCGCCGACCATTGCCGGGGATCAAAGGCCTGGGCCACGAGAGGAGCGATATAATGGTCGTTGCGGACAAAGCGGGCGTTAGGCCAGCGGTTCGCGAGATCAAGGAATGCGGCTTCGATGCCCGTTTCGGCATCGGCAAAGCCAATGCCCGACAAACCATATTCGGTTGCAGTGACCACCGCAGTGCCAAAGGGCGAAAGCGCCGTGCCCCAGACCATGTCAAGGCCGGCTCCACCCGCGCGGAAGATGCCCGGCGGCATGGCTTCATAAGCGACAAAAAGGTCGTGGAGGCGCGAGGTTGAACTCAGGCCGACCTCATAAGTGGTGTCCAACACGCTTTGTTTCTGCCGGAGCAGCGACTTGGCATGATCCAGCGCGACCGCCTGGGCAAAACTCTTGGGCGTCAGGCCGCACCAGCGCCGGAACAGATCCGTCAGCTGCCGCTCGTTCATGCCCAGTGATTGCGCAAAGCCTCCGAGATCGGCGACGTCGGGGCCGTTTTCGCTGAGGTAGCGGATGGCGGCGCGGATCGTGTCGTAATCCGACGCAGGGCTCATGGTGATCATCTGGTTCATGGCAGCACCCGATCTTCTTGTGGCTGCCTGTTTACCGCTGCTGCCGCTGGCGGGCGACCCGATTTTAACCGATCAGCTGGCGCGGGCCTTGCGCAGGGCGGTGCCGAGGGCCTTGGCGAAGCTCGATTTATCGTCGCTGGTCAGGAAAGCGCCGATATCCACCTCCTCCTTGCCGGTACGAAGACGGATACGGGTGGTTTTTTCATCGACGTCGCGATCCAAAACCAGCTTGATGGTCTTTGGATTGAACCGGCGCAGCGTGCGCGCGCCATTAGCGTCGGTGGTCACCCACTCAAGACCATCGTGCCACACAGTGATCTGTTCACGCCGCTTCCCCTGGCGCAACGAAAAGTAAAGCGCCGCTCCAGTAGCGAAAGCTGTCAGAACCATGAGGGCCGCAATTGGCCAGAGGCCAATCGAAAGCATGGCCAGGGCTGGCAGAGCCGCAAACACAAGACAAAGGCAGGTGACCAGTATAACGCCCCGCCCATCAAGCGAACGATGGGGCGTCAGCTCCGCCGAAAACAGGGGTGTTGTTGTTGTGGCTTGCATTGGCATGTTGGCCTCTCCGACGCTAACTATAACGGCACAACAAGGGACTAGAAAATGGCTGCCGCCAAAAAAGTGAAGAACCTGCCTAAGGCGGATGTCCAAGCAATGTTCCAGCGTTTTCAAGAAATTACGCCGGAGCCAAAGGGCGAACTCGAATATGTGAACGCTTTCACCCTCCTGGTGGCGGTAGTTCTTTCGGCTCAGGCGACGGACGCAGGCGTTAACAAAGCGACTCGCGCGCTGTTCGCGGCAGCTCCGACACCAGCAGCCATGGTGGCGCTGGGGCAGGACAGCATCGAGCAATATATCAAGACCATCGGCCTTTTCCGCACCAAGGCGAAAAACGTGTTGCTGTTAAGCAAGCAATTGCTGGAGCGGCATGGGGGCGAGGTGCCCGCGGAGCGGGAATTGCTGGAGGCGCTGCCAGGGGTAGGCCGCAAGACGGCCAATGTCGTGCTCAACATTTTCTTCGGGCAGCCCACCATGGCCGTCGACACACATGTGTTCCGCGTCAGCAATCGCACCGGGCTGGCTGTCGCCGCCAATCCCCTCGCTGTGGAGCAAAAACTGCTCAAGGTCGTGCCCAGCGAGTTCATGCTCCATGCCCATCATTGGCTGATTCTGCATGGCCGTTACATCTGCAAGGCGCGCACCCCTGAATGCTGGCGCTGCCCGATCAGCCAGTGGTGCCGGTATGAGCCGAAAACACCGGCCCCTAGAGCCAAGACACCAGCAGCTCAGGAGCCATAGCCGCGCGCCATGGCTGCGGCAAAGCTGGGGATCAGCACAAGAAGGGCTGCCTGCCCGTGAATGAAACGCCGGCTGGCGGTTATTTCCTTTTCGGCGGGACAATAGCTGCTGTCGACAGCGAGGTTCTTGGCCCAGCGGCGGATGGCGAGCGTCGGCGGTACGGACAGGATGCCAACGAGAAGGAACGCCGTCATCTTGCCCCAGAACATGTGATTGCCCGCATAATAATCCCAGCCGCTTGCGCTGAAGATGACGCGGATGATTCCAACTACGACCACGATTCCGGCAGTGGCGCCATAAACCGCATCGATCCGGCCGAGTTGCCGGACTCCCGGAGCAGCAAGGCCGGGGCGCACCAATGCGAATTCAACGGCGAATATGGCCACAAGGGAGAAAACCGCCAGATGGTGTGCAATGGCCAGAGCAAGGTCAATATCCATTTGGCTCACATTCGTTGATGATGTAAATAGCGTTTACATATAGAAACTGCGAAGTAAGCAATGTCAACATCAACCAACGCGCCCTATCATCATGGCGATCTCAGGCGCGCCCTGCTGGACGCTGCGTTGATCATCCTGGAGCGGGATGGAGAGGCTGGTATCCAGCTGCGCGATCTGGCGCGGGCGGTGAATGTCTCCCCGGGCGCGCCGTACCGCCACTTTGATAGCCGTGCGGCCCTGTTGGAATCCTTGGCCGTTATTGGCTTTCAACGTTTCATCAGGCGTATGGAGGAAACGGCGCAGAGCGATGCCCCGAACGTGCGGATGGCCATGGGGCGCACATATGTACAGTTCGCGCTCGATAATCCAGGGCTCTTCCGACTGATGTTTTCGCCCGAAGTGCGCAAGGAAAACCGCCCTGGTCTGCGCATGGCTGCCGACCAAGCGTTCAAGACCTTGCGCTATGTGATCGGCGGGGAGACCGAAACCAATCGTGTCGCGGCGCTGGCGGCTTGGGCGCGCGTGCATGGGCTGGCAGTGTTGCTGCTGGATGAGCAGATCGCCTTAAGGGTTGGCGATGATATGGAGCAGCTGATCGACGCTGTTTTGAGCGAACTCTAGGGCGCTGTACAAGTCAGAGGTGGCTGCTACAAGCGAGGATGCACCTGGATAAAGAACCTTTGGACACCAAAAGCTATTTCATTGGCGGCACAGGCTTCCCAGCGCCGCTCTTGGCGCCGGGGCTTTATGTCGTGGCAACGCCGATCGGCAATCTGCGCGATATCACCATTAGGGCGCTGGAAACTTTGGCGGCGGCTTCGGTGATCCTGTGCGAAGATACTCGCATGTCGGCACGGTTGCTGGACCATTATGGTATTCGCGGCCGCCGGATTGCCCTCCATGAGCACAATGAGCGAGCCAAGGCAGACGAGATCGTCGCTCATGTGGCGGCGGGGCAGGCGATAGCGCTGATTTCCGATGCCGGAACGCCTCTCTTGTCTGATCCCGGTTTTCCCCTGATCCGGGCGATGGCCGAAGCAGGGCAGCCCGTCTATCCTATTCCAGGCGCATCGGCGCTCCTGTCGGCGCTGGTTGTCGCGGGCCTCCCAACAGACGCTTTTGCCTTCCATGGCTTTTTACCAGCGAAAGCAGGGGCTCGCGCCAATGCGCTCCAGGGCTTGGCCGTTTCACGTGAAACTTTGGTGTTCTATGAGAGCCCGCGCCGCCTGGCGGATACCCTGGCGGCCATGGCGCAAATCTGGGGCGAGCGGCAGGGCGTGGTCGCGCTGGAGCTGACCAAGCGCTTCGAGCGGGTGCATCGTGGCGCCTTGAGCGAACTGGCGGCAGAGTTTGCGGGCGCGGAGACCAAGGGAGAGGCAGTCATTGTGGTTGCCGGCGGCGGGGATGCGGCTCCCGTAGCCGAAGCAGACTGGCAGGATGAACTTGCCGGCGAAATGGCCAATCAACCGCTGCGCGCGGCTGTAGATGCTGTTGCGGCCAAGTTCGGGCTCAAGCGCAAGGATGTGTATGATGCCGCGCTCCGGCTCAAGAACGCCGAGTAAGAATCGCATCGACGCGTACTGGAGCGGTCACCGTGGGGAGGCGCTGGCAGCCTGGTTTTTGCGAGCCAAGTTCTATCGTATCCTCGCTACGCGCTACAAAACGCCCATGGGCGAAATCGACCTCGTTGCCGAGCGTTTCGGTACGGTTGTGTTTGTTGAGGTCAAGGCACGTCGCCGCGCCAGTGGCGAAGCCGAAGCTCTGGCCGCCGTCAACCAGGAACGTATTGGGCGCGCCGCGCAATATTGGCTGGCCAAGCACCCGCAATACACCGAGCATGATTTCCGCTTCGATGTGGTCTTTGTGGCGCCACGAAGTTTGCCGCGCCATTGGGTGAATGCATTTACGCTTTAGCCGACCATACGGGGAAATGGCTTGCGTCCGCAGCCGCGTCGGGCGATGTGAAGAGCGCTCCGCGGCTTGCTTGCGGGCCCAAGGAAGTCGCAGGTTAAAGCAATATGAAGCTCAAAGTTGCGGTCCAGATGGACCATGTCGCCACCATCAACCCACGCGGTGATTCTACCTTCGCCATGATGCTGGAGGCGCAGGCGAGGGGTCACGAATTACTTCACTATACCCCAGACACACTGGCGCTGCAGGGCGATGTGGTTTCGGCCTTGGTGCAGCCCATCGCGGTAAATGATGCGCCAAAGGGCGAACATTTCACGCTTGGCGAGGCAAGCCGGGTGGATCTGTCGAGCCAGGACGTGATCCTGATGCGCCAGGATCCGCCTTTCGACATGAACTACATCACCATTACCCATCTGCTGGAGCGGCTGCATCCCAAGACGCTGGTGGTCAATCCCCCGGCGACGGTGCGCAATGCGCCCGAGAAGATCCTGGTAACTCAATTCCCCGAATTGATGCCGCCGACGCTGGTGACGCGTGACCGGGCAATGATCCACGCCTTCCGCAAGGAGCACACCAACATCATCGTCAAGCCGCTCTACGGCAATGGCGGGGCAGGCGTGTTCTTCCTCCAGGAAGGAGATCATAATCTGGCGAGCTTGCTGGAGCTTTTCGAGCAGAACTATCGCGAACCCTTCATGATCCAGAAATATCTGCCCGACGTGCGCAAGGGCGACAAGCGAATCATCATCATCGATGGCGAAGCCGTTGCAGGGCTGAACCGTATTCCAGCCGATGGCGAAGCGCGCTCCAACATGCATGTTGGGGGACGCCCCGAGTTCATCGAACTGACGGCACGGGACCGCGAAATTTGTGCGGCCATTGCGCCGGCGCTCAAGGAACGCGACATGATCTTTGTCGGTATCGACGTGATCGGCGATTATCTCACCGAAATCAATGTCACCTCCCCGACCGGCATCCGCGAGATCAAGCGCTTCGGCGGGCCCGATATTGCCGTCCTGATCTGGGATGCGATCGAGAAACGTCGCGCTTGAGACAAGGGAGGTGGCGGTAGTCAGAGCGCCGCCAACTGCTTTCGCTTGAGCAGCCCATCGTTGAGGAAGGTGCCTAAGGGGATAAAGGCGGCAAGCGTCGTGCGTACCCATTCCCAGCCGCTGAAACCTCGCCCCCATAGGCAAACAACCATGGCCGCTAAATAGATAACGAAAGCCGCGCCGTGGATCATGCCGATTGGTGGCACGAGCGCCGGAATGCCGAAAATGTATTTCAATGGCATCGCAACGAAGAACAGGGCGAGCGTCGTAACGCCTTCAAAGAGGCCGATTGCGCGGAAGGTTCTAATCATGGGTAGATACTAGTCAAAGACCGCCCAGCCATAAACGCGGCGCATAGCCGCTTATGCTTGATGACCCTTGCTTTTCAAGCTGGGAAGACTATTTTAGAAGCATTCTAAATCTTTATTGCAGGCTGCCCATGTTCATCCAGACCGAAGCTACGCCAAATCCTGCGACGCTCAAGTTCCTGCCCGGTCGCGACGTTCTAGTCGGTGAGCCGCGCGATTTCCGCAGTGCCGACGCTGCCGCTAATTCACCCCTGGCGCAGGGGCTGTTTGGCATTTCTGGCGTAACGGGCGTGTTCCTGGGATCCGACTTCATCTCGGTGACCAAGGACGAAACAAATTGGGCCCATATCAAGCCAGCCATTCTGGGCGTGATCATGGACCATTTCCTCTCCGGCAAGCCGGTGATCACCGAAGGCGCTGCAGAGATTCCGAACTTCGATGAAGTCGATGAGTTCTTTGAGGAAGAAGATGGTGAAACGGTCGAAGTGATCAAGGAATTGCTGGCGACGCGTGTTCGGCCGGCAGTTGCAATGGATGGCGGCGACATCATCTTCAAGGGCTTCAAGGAAGGCACCGTGTTCCTCCATATGCAGGGCGCCTGCTCTGGCTGCCCGTCTTCGACGGCGACGCTGAAAAGCGGCATCGAGAACCTGCTTCGCCACTTTGTGCCCGGCGTTGAATCCGTTCAGCAGGTCTAGTTCTTACAAGTTTGCAGCAAGCCAAGAGCCCGGTGAGAAATCGCCGGGCCTTTTGTTTGTACGCGCGGGCTTGGCAGAACAAATCGTACTTGGAGCACGGCTTCTGGAGGTCTCATGGTGGACCTGTGGAACCACCTAGGTCGAGCGCGTGGAGCCTTGAGCGCCACCGCGGGACTGCCATGCTGACGGCAGGGTCTAGCCCTTAGGCAGCCATTTCTTTTCAACCTTGCACACCACCGTGTAGGCGGGGTCGAACACATTGCCGATCTCGTAGCGAACCACTTGCCCCAGCAGATGGCTCGCCGCCACGGGCGAAAGATTGTAGCTCCTGGTGAGCCAATCGAACATCTCGGTTGTAGCATGTTGCAGGGCCTGCTCGAGCGGGCGGGCATTGCCGACTGTAAAAATTGCGTCGCCATCTTCCCCGCGCGGCCAATTGGGCTTTTGGCCCTTCTGCACGCTGAGGCGGACTTCCACTTCCATGGCCGTCTCGACGCCTGTTCCGGCGATCTCCCCATCGCCCTGGATGGCGTGGCAATCACCCAAGAAGAATAGGGCACCGGGAACTTCGACGGGCAGGTAGACCGTGGTGCCCGGCCGGAAGCCGCGATAATCCATGTTGCCGCCGTTCTCGGCACTGGTTGCGGTGGAGAACGCCTGGCCCAGCCTTGGGGCGACGCCAAAGCAGCCGATCATGGGCTCGAGCGGCAGCACGAAATGCTCAAGACCGGCTACCGGCTCCTTGAGCCGGACGGTCACAGCCTCCGTGTCGATGATCCAGTCCGTTTTTTCCCGCGGTGGAAGATCGCGCACACGTTCTGGGTCTACGACATTGGCGGCCAGCACCTGACGTGTCCAGCCCGTGGTGCGGATCGGCGTTAGCGCGATGATTTCGACCACCAATGCATCGCCGGGCTCCGCGCCTGACACAAAGATGGGCCCATTCATTGGGTTAGGACCCGGCCAGCGGGCAACACCATCCTTGTCATAGCCTGCCGCGTCGATGGTCTGGGTGATAACTGTATCGCCATCGGCGATGCGCAACGCAGGGGGAAGCGTTCCCAACACATTGTGCCATGTGGTGGGAACAAAACGATGGGTCGTCATGAAGGCTCCTATTCGGCCGCCGCCCTTTCCTCGGGCGTACGCTGGTCGGTGATGGCCAAGGGCTCGACCTCGGCCTTTTTGCGCCGGATGCGCAGCCGCTTGATACGCCGGCTATCGGCGGCCAGGACCTCGAATTCAAAGCCATCAAGCTTGTTGACGCGTTCGCCGCGCTTGGGCACGTGGCCCGCCAGATCGAACACCAGACCGCCGATCGTGTCCACCTCTTCGGCATATTCGCCGGGGTCGAAGTCGGGGCCAAGCATGATGCGCACATCGTCCAGTTCGGCACGCGCATCGGCGATAAAGGTATCAGCGCCCACCTTGCGGATCAGGGAGGCGGCAAGCTCGTCATGCTCGTCCTCGATCTCGCCCACAACGGCTTCCAGCAGATCCTCGATCGTCACAAGGCCGTCGGTGCCACCATACTCGTCCACCACGATGGCCATGTGGACGCGTGAAGCGCGCATGGATTGCAGGAGGTCACCCACCGGCATGAAGGTAGGCACGAACATGGCCGTGCGCACCAGTTCGAGCTTGTTGATCTTTTGCCTGAGAACGCTGGAGACGAGCTTGACCGGCACATCCTTGGTCGGGTCCGTCACGGCCTCGGTGATCTTGCCCAGCGTATCCTTGACGTGGATGAAGCCCAGTATGTTGTCGAGCCCATCGTCATAGACCGGCAGGCGGGAATGGCCGACCTGGCGGAACTTGGCAAGCAATGCGCCCAGATTTGCGTCTGCCTCGATGGCCTGAATGTCGGATCGTTCGACCATCACGTCGCCGACCGAGACATTGGATAGCTTGAGCACGTTCTGCAGGATCGTGCGTTCGCTCTCGGAGAAATCGGCAGTTTCTGCACTGCCCTGTTCGTCCAGCGCGACTTGTAGATCGTCGCGCAAGGAAACCGTACCGCGTGCCAGCATGGCCTTGATGCGGTTCCAGATTGTTGGCCCCCGCGTAGCGGCGGAGGCGGGACTAGAAGGAGGCTCGGGATTTTTGGGCGCCGAGAGGCCCGGACTGTCGCTGTCGCTCATAATGTATCGCCGCAAGATAACGGCCTATAGATCCTTGAAGTGGAAAAGAGGTGCAGAGTGTAAGCGCTCCGCACTATTCAGCATAGGGGTCATTGACCCCGAGACTTCCCAATATTTGTGTCTCCAAGCTCTCCATTTGAAGAGCCTCTGCATCGGTGAGGTGATCATAGCCTAAAATGTGCAAAAATCCATGCACCACCAGGTGAGTGAAGTGATCTGTGAACGAGACACCCTGTTCGGCGGCCTCGCGCTCCAGCGTTTCACGCGCCAAGGTGATATCGCCCAGAATGCCTACAACGGGTCCGAAGGGCTCAATTTGGGGAAAGCTAAGCACATTGGTGGAGCTGTCCTTGCCCCGCCACTCGCGGTTCAGCGCGTGCTGCTCCTCGTCATTGGTGAGCAGTATCGAGAGCTCCGCCGCGCCCTTGACCTTGGCCTTGGACTGCTTGAGCGCTTCCAGCACGGCACGCTCGGCCAGGGAGTCAAGATCCTCCGGCCAAGCGTCGTCATTGCGGATAACAGCGATTTCCAGTGGCCAAGAAGTCAGCGCACGACCCCTTCGGTAGCCTTTTCGGCGAGCTTTTTGGCCGTATCGGCTTCGTAAGCGCGCACGATGCGACCAACCAGAGCATGGCGAACCACGTCCTTGTCCCCAAAGCGGCTGACATGCACGCCTTCAACGCCATCCAGCAGATGCACGGCTTCCACAAGGCCCGACTTTTCCCCGCGGGGCAGATCGACCTGGGTCGGGTCGCCAGTCACGATCATTTTGGAGTTCTCGCCCAAGCGGGTCAAAAACATCTTCATCTGCATGGACGTGGTGTTCTGGGCTTCGTCGAGGATCACCACGGCGTTTGCCAGGGTGCGGCCTCGCATGAAGGCCAGCGGTGCCACTTCGATTATGCCTGAGGTAATGCAGCGCTCGACGTTTTCGGGTTTCATCATGTCATAGAGGGCATCATAAAGCGGGCGCAGATAAGGATCGACTTTTTCCTTCATGTCGCCGGGCAAGAAGCCCAGGCGCTCGCCGGCTTCCACTGCGGGTCGGGAAAGGATGATGCGGTTGATGTCGCCGCGCTCAAGCAGCGATGCGGCATGGGCAACAGCCAGATAGGTCTTGCCGGTACCGGCAGGGCCGACACCGAACACCAGTTCGCTCCGCTCCATCGCGCGCATATAGGCGTCCTGCGCGGGCGTTCGGGCAACAATGGTGGATTTGCGCGTGGCAATCTGCGCCATGCGAACCTTGCCCTTCCGCTCCAGCGTCGGCAGGGTGAGTTGCGAGTCCTCCGTCTGGATCATGCGGATCACGCCATCCACATCCGAAATGTCGATGGTCCGCCCTTCCTCGAGCGAGCCATAAAGCGATTCCAAGGAGCGGCGGGCCTGGTCGACGGCAGAGGCCGCCCCCTTGAGCAGCACGTGATTGCCACGCGGCGTCGCCGAAACCTTTAACCGCTGTTCAATCAGGGCCAAGTTCTGGTCGAAATCGCCATAAAGCTGCGCCGCGAGGCGATTGTCGTCAAAAGCGAGTTCTAGCTGGGATGCGAGTGCGTTGTCTGCTGTTGGGGGCAAATGCCTGCTCAAACTGGTTTGGCTCCGGGGGTGCGGCGCAGTTGGCACCGCTTCGAGATAACGAGGCTAGGACGATTTCCGTGCCATGTCTTGCCCTATATTGTGTTGAAACACAGGCTGAGCAAGTGTCAGGTTGAATCGCTCACCTCCTGCTGAGCTGGAGCAATGTAGCAGGTGTGGCCAAAGTCGGCTTGCGCAGGCCGATGAGGATGGGCAAATTGCCCTGCAAAAAATCTGGGAACGCGCCATGCCAACTGCACTGACCCTGTCGGGCTCCATCCGAAAGGGGGCGTTCAACAAGATGTTGCAGACGCATATGGACCGCCAGCTCGGCGCGGCCGGTGTGTCGGTCAATTCCATTGACCTGAGCGATTTCCCCATGCCGATCTTCAGCGAGGATCTGGAAGCTGAGCACACGCCAGACACCGCTGCCCAGTTGGCCGAGCTCTGGCGAACGCACGACATCATCTTCATCGCGACACCCGAGTATAATGGCGGCCTGCCACCTTTGCTGGTCAACACCATCACCTGGGTGAGCCGGCAGAGACCCAGCCCCTTTCGGCACGCCGTGTTTGGCATTGGCGGGGTGAGTTCGGGCAAGTACGGCACGATCTGGGGCCTAAGCCATCTGCGCGAATCCCTCACCAAAATGGGCGCGCTGGTGGTGCCCACGCTGCTGGGGATTGGCCCGGCGGAACAGGCCTTTGACCAAGAAGGCAGGCCGGTGGAGCCCGCGATCATCCGCAAGGTCGACCAGATGGTGCACGAACTAACCCATTTCAGCCGAGGCTAAAAAGATGCGCGCGCTTTATGTCACCCATCCGCAGGTAGAAATCGCTCCCAATATTCCCGTTCCCCTTTGGGGCTTGTCCGAGCAAGGGCGCGGAAGGGCAATGCGATTTGCGGGCAGGGGCGTGGTGCCGAAGAGTGCCATGATCTTTTCAAGCGGCGAGCGTAAGGCCGTGGAACTGGCCGAGATACTAGCCGGCGCAGCAGGAGCGACGGTGATCACCGACCACCAGATGGGCGAAAACGATCGCAGCGCCACCGGGTTCTTGCCGCCGGCTTTGTTTGAGCAAATGGCGGACCGGTTTTTCGCCGAGCCCGGCCAAAGCGCCGATGGATGGGAGCGTGCGGTGGATGCGCAGGAGCGCATTGTTGCGGCGGTCCGAGCGGCCCTGTCGAGCGTGCCGGAAGGGACGCCCGCGGTATTTTGCGGCCATGGCGCGGTGGGCACCTTGCTCAAATGCCATGTCGGCAGGCGTCCGATCGCTCGCACGGAGGATCAAGGCCGGCATGGCGACAAGGGTGGCGGCAATTGCTTCGTGTTCGATCTCGAGGAGATGGTGCTGGGCTGCGACTGGACACCCATGGAGGTGTTTGAGCCAGATTGGCTAGAGGTCGGGAGACAGAACAATCTCGGCTTGGCTTAACTCCTCGACCAAGGCGCTGTCCGCCTTCACCGCTTCCTGCTTCGCATCAGCCAAGACGGTCCCAAACGGTACCTCGAGTCCCAAATGCTTGGACGGATCATCAGACCAAACAAAGACAACAAAAGATTTCCGGTTTTGTAGATCATGGTTGAGGTTGGTGATCATGAGTTTAGACATAAGCGATCTCCAGAGTGGATCGGCAGCCTAACTTATCGGGATGAGCGGTCAAACCGGGCGGGTTGTCGTTGTTGTCCGTTTGGTCTAGTTCCAGTTCATCGCGTCACATCGCAGGAGCATCCATGACTGGCCAGTTGATTGTTGGGTTGGATGTTTCCTCCCGCGCCAGGGCAGAGCAGATTGTCGAGCAGCTCGGCGATGCGGTGGATTTCTACAAGATCGGTTATCAGTGCTTCTACGGCGCGGATGGACTCGCCCTGGGCAAGTCACTGATTGCGGCTGGCAAGAAGGTCTTTTTCGATCTCAAGCTTCTGGACATCGACAACACGGTGGAACACGGGGTGGCGGCCTTTGCCCAGACAGGTGCCGCCATGCTGACCGTGCATGCCTACCCAAAAACCATGCGCGTTGCGGCCAAAGCGGCAGCCGGGTCCGGCCTGTGCATTTTGGGCGTAACGGTGCTGACCTCCATGGACGATGCCGACGTCAAGGAGGCCGGATATGAACGTGATGCCGCCGGACTTGTAGCTCTCCGGGCACAGCAGGCGCGGGATGCGGGCATCGGGGGGATCGTTTCCTCGCCCCATGAAGCCGAGATGGTGCGCACCATTGTCGGCCCCAAGATGCAGATCGTAACGCCCGGAATTCGTCCTGCAGGGGCGGCAGCGGGCGACCAGAAGCGTGTCATGGGTCCGGCTGAAGCCCTGGGAGCAGGGGCCACGCACCTCGTGGTCGCGCGGCCGATCATCGAGGCGCCCGATCCTGCAGCGGCCGCGCGCGCTATTCTGGCGGAGATGAACACCGGATCAAGGTTGGCCTGATGCCTTTTTCGGCGTGTGTCGACATGCTGTTTGTGCGCGAAACAGCAAACATTGCTGAGCGCATCCATTTGGCGAAGGCCGCCGGGATGGGTGCCGTGGAGTTCTGGCTCTGGAGCAACAAGGATCTGGACGCCATCGAGGATGCACTCGGCGCGACCGGGCTGAAGCTTGCGGCCATCGTGGCCGAACCTTTCGCTGAACTTACCCGCACCAGCGACCATAGCCGGTTCCTTGATGGACTAGCTGCGAGCCTGGACGTCGCCAAGCGCTTGAATGCTCCGGTTATGATAGCCCAGGCGGGTCCGGAGCTGGGCAATGTTCCACGTGAAACGCAGCACGAGGCTCTGGTCGAAGCAATGCGGCGCTCTGCCCTGGTACTGGAAGGCTCAGGCGTGCGGCTGGCGCTGGAGCCGCTCAATACATTGGTCGATCACAAGGGCTATTATCTCGCTTCTACGGGCGAGGGGCTCGATATCATCGATGAAGTTGGCCGGCCCGAGATCGCGCTGCTTTATGATTTCTATCATTCCATGGTCATGGGCGAGCGAACGGCGGAGGTCCTGGTGGGGCGCGTCGATCGCGTTGCGCATATCCATGTGGCTGACCATCCCGGGCGCAACCAGCCGGGAACAGGGCAATTGCCGCTGCGCCAAAGCCTCGATTGGCTTCGGGCAGAAGGCTATAGCGGATTCACGGGACTTGAATTCCGCCCCACGGGTTCGACGGCTGATGCGCTGGCAGAAACGGGTTTGATCCTGGGCTAGCCTGCCAGGCCGTGCTGCAGGCTGAGATCCCGCAGATCGAGCTGGGGGCGGGCGCCGATGTGGGAAATCACTTCACTCGCGGCAAGGCACCCCGTCTGGAGCGCTGATTGTAGCGACTGCCCACGGGCCATGCCGAGCAAAAAGCCCGAGGCGAACAAATCGCCTGCGCCGGTTGCGTCTACCACCTTGTCGACGGGGAATGCCGGAACCGAGACGATCTCGCCATTGTGGATCGCCATGGCGCCATCGGCCCCCATTGTAATCGCAGCGAGTTCGGCATCCTTGGCAATTTCGCGCACAGCTTCGCCAAGGTCGTCCGTCTGGTAGAGCGATTTTAGCTCATGCACATTGGCGAACACATAGTCGATGGTCTTGGACCGGATCAGGTCCAGGAACTCCGCACGATAGCGATCGACGCAAAACGGATCTGACAGGGTAAAGGCCGCGGCCCGCTCGCTCTTATGCGCGTAATGCGCGGCCAGCACGAAGGCCTTCTTGGCCTCGAGGGGATCCCAAAGAAAGCCTTCCATATAAGTAATGGCTGCGGCCCCGATTTCGTCCGGCTTGATGTCCTGCTCGGTTAATTGGTGACAGGCGCCCAGATAAGTATTCATGGTACGCTCGCCACTGTCACTCAGAAAGATCATGGAGCGGGCAGTCAGGGCGCCGTTCTTGAGGCGTGACGTGGAATAATGAACCCCAATAGCGCCGAGGTCTGCATCGAACACATCCCCCAAGGGATCATCGGCCACCTTGCCCACGAAGGCTGCGCGACCACCCAGGGAGGCAACGCCGGCGGCGGTATTTGCCGCGCTTCCGCCCGAGATCTGCTGCCGGCTCGACGGCATTTTGCCGTAAAGCTCTTCCGCCCGCTCTGTATCGATCAGGTGCATGATGCCTTCGGTCATGCCCTCACGCTCGATGAAGCCTGGCTCCACGGGCGCGATGATGTCGACGATCGCGTTGCCGATGGTCAGAACGTCGAAGCGGGTTTCGGTCATGTGCGGGTCCGGACGGAGGAGAGAAATCCGAGTGCGGGTTTAGAGGAACTGCCCCTTTGGCGCAACGACCAAGCCATTCGAGCTGCCTTGACGCTTCAGCCCCTTCCAGCGACTTTGCCGCATGCATTTTGATTCCCCGACAGAGATGCCATGACCTGGCTGGCTGAAACCGCCATGTTGAGCCACGGTTGGCGCCGCTTTCTCCTCTTGCTGGTGGCCGGCGCCGTGGCGGGGCTGGCCGTACCACCGCTTTTCGTGCTGCCGGCGCTGTTCATAAGCTTCCCCCTTTGGGTCTGGTGCCTTGATGGTGCTGAGCCCGGCCGTGGTTGGCGGCGCTTTTTTGGCCAGGCCTTTGCCATTGGCTTTGCCTTTGGCTGGGGCTATTTCACTGTAGCCTTTCATTGGCTCGGGGCGGCGTTCTTTGTCGACGGCGGGATCATGATCGCGCTTATGCCCTTTGCCATTCTGGCCCTGGCAGCGCTGATAGCCTTCTTTTGGGGCTTGGGCAGCGCCCTGGCACATCTGTTCTGGAGCCACGGCCCCTGGCGCATCGTCACGTTGGGAACCTTTATAACCATAGCCGAATGGGCGCGCGGCCATGTGCTCACGGGTTTCCCGTTCGATCTGCTGGGTTATGCCCTCACTCCCAACGACGAGATGATGCAGATCACTTCGGTGATCGGCGTTTATGGACTGACCTTTGTTGCAGCGCTTCTGGCGCTGACGCCCGCCCTGATCTGGCCAGGGGGAAACCGGAGCCTCAGCCGGCGCCTGCTGCCCTTTTTTCTAGCTATTGGGGTCATCGCTGCGCAACTGGGCTACGGCTACAATCGCCTGGCTGGAACCATCTCCACTGAGCGCACCGACATTGCCATGCGCTTGGTCCAGCCCATGGTGTATGAGCATTCTGACTGGGGCAATGTCGACCCAGCTGGGTTGATCGACAAGCTGCTGATGCTGTCCGACATGCGGATGGATCCGGCCGATCAGGGGTTGGCTGATATCACCCATCTGGTGTGGCCCGAATCCAGTCTGCCGTTCTTTTTGTCCACCTATCCCGATGCGCTGGCCCGTATCGCACGCCTCCTGCCGGATAACACGGCCTTGCTCGCGGGCATCCCGCGCCAGCAATACGAGCCGGGTCAAACACAAAGCTCCGGCCCGCCTTTCAATGCCATGCTGGCGATCGATACGAGCGGCGAAATCATCGCGTCCTACGACAAATCCCATCTGGTGCCGTTTGGGGAGTTCCTTCCGTTCAGCCAGTTCTTTTCCCGACTGGGCATCAAGCAGTTTGTGCCCGGGGCCGAAGGCTGGGCGCATGGGGATGCGCGCCGCCGCTTGATGAGCTTGCCCGGCACGCCTGCCTTTCTGGCGCTGATCTGCTACGAAATCCTGTTTTCCGGTGATCTGGGTGATACGGCGGGTGCGCAGTTCATTCTCAATATCACCAATGATGCCTGGTTCGACCATTCCATTGGCCCGGCCCAGCACGCCCACCACGCCCGTGTTCGAGCTGTGGAAGAGGGCCTTAGCCTGATCCGCGCCGCGAATACCGGGCTGACGTTCGCCACCGACCCGCTGGGGCGGGTCACTGCCGCAATTGCACCTCTGCAGATGGCGGTGCTGGACCTTCGGCCACATGAACGGCTCCCTGCCACGGTCTTTGCCCGCCTGCGCTATTGGCCCTTGTTGATCGCCATTATTGCCGGCCTCTTGATTTCCCTCGTGGTTTCGCGCCGCGGACGCCGCGCCAGAGTTTAGGGAGCGAAATCCTGCTCCAAAATAGCAGGTTGGGATATCAAGCTTTCTTTATATCCGCCTTGACCGGAAGGTGCGCCGGTGTCACAAACCCCTCGAAACAGCCCTGAAGGGGCGTGTTTCGGGTAGTTCAGGGGATTTTTCTTGGCACGGTCGTCTTATCTTTTTACCTCGGAATCGGTTTCCGAGGGTCATCCGGACAAGGTCTGCGACCGGATCAGCGATGAAATCGTGGATCTGGTTTTCAAGGAAGCCAAGAAAACCGGCATGGATCCTTCGCAGGTCCGCGTTGCCTGCGAGACAATGGCAACGACCAATCGCGTCGTGATCGCCGGCGAAGTGCGCGTTCCCCAGACATTGCTCAAAAAGAACAAGGACGGCACCGTTCTGCTGGATGGCTCGGGCAATCCGGTGGTCAATCCGTCCAAATTCAAGTCCGCTGCGCGCAAGGCGATCCGCGCCATCGGCTATGAACAGCCGGGCTTTCACTGGAAGACCTGCCGGATCGACGTGCTTCTGCATGGGCAATCCGCCGACATCGCGCAGGGCGTGGACGAAAGCGGCAACAAGGATGTGGGTGCAGGCGACCAGGGTATCATGTTCGGCTATGCCAGCCGGGAAACGCCTGAATTGCTGCCCGCGCCGATTTACTATGCCCACAAGATTCTTGAAACCCTGACCACTGCGCGCAAGGCCAATAATGGCCCCGCCGGCAAGTTGGGGCCTGATGCCAAGTCGCAGGTGACGGTGCGCTATGAGGACGGTCAACCCGTCGGCGTGACGCAGATCGTGCTTTCCACCCAGCACCTGGATCCTTCGCTCACCTCGGCCGATGTCCGCACCATTGTGGAACCCCATGTCCGGGCTGCGCTGCCCGAAGGCTGGATCAGCGAGGACACGGTCTGGCATGTCAATCCGACAGGCAAGTTCGTCGTTGGCGGTCCCGACGGCGATGCGGGCCTGACTGGGCGCAAGATCATCGTGGACACCTATGGCGGCGCGGCGCCTCATGGTGGCGGCGCTTTTTCGGGCAAGGACCCGACCAAGGTGGATCGCTCCGCAGCCTATGCTGCGCGTTATTTGGCCAAGAACGTCGTCGCCGCCGGGCTTGCCGACCGCGCGACTATCCAGCTCAGCTATGCGATTGGCGTGGCTCAACCCCTGTCGATCTATGTAGACCTCCATGGCACCGGCAAGGTGGACGAGGCGGTATTGGAAGGTGCGCTGGCGAAGGTCATGGATCTGACGCCACGCGGCATCCGCACCCATCTTGACCTGAATAAGCCGATCTACGCCAAGACATCGGCCTATGGGCATTTCGGCCGCAAGGCCGGGCGCGACGGCAGTTTTCCCTGGGAGAAGACCGATCTGGTAAGCGCGCTCAAGACCGCCGTGAAGTAGCGACAGCCCGATGACCGATCACCAGCTGCCCAAGACCCGCTCGGGCGAGCCACGGGCTTTTTTTGGACGTCGCTCCGGCAAGAAGCTGCATGGCGGCCAGCAAGCCGTTTTCGACGCGACCCTGCCGGCTCTTGAAATCAAGCTGGACGGGACGCTCGATCCACGTGCGCTGTTTCCGCAGAGCGAAAAGATCATTGTCGAGATCGGTTATGGCGGCGGCGAGCATCTGGCGCTGGAAGCCTCCCGTCACCCCCAGACTGGTTTCATCGGCTGCGAGGTGTTTACCGGCGGCATCGGCAAGATGGTGCAGGCCATTGCGGGGCAGGGCCTGCGCAATGTGCGCCTGTTCACCGATGATGCTTTCAAGCTCCTCATGGCCCTGCCGGATGCTTCGCTGGACGAGGTCTATCTGCTGTATCCCGATCCTTGGCCCAAGACGCGGCACCACAAGCGCCGGTTCGTGTCACCAACCACATTGGCCGAACTGGCACGCGTCATCCGCCCGGGCGGGCAGTTCCACTTCGCTACCGACATTGAAGATTACGCGAACTGGACCCTGGCCCATATTGTGCGCGCCCCCTCCTTCTCGTTCATGCCTGAGAGGCCCGGCAGCTGGCATGAGCCTTACCCCGGCTGGGAGCCGACGCGATATGAGCAGAAGGCGCGGCGCGAAGGCCGGCTGGTGAGCTTTTACTTCTCGTTTACCCGTCAGTGAGCTGCGTCCGACGCGGGCGCAACATCTCGGGCTTTAAATGGAGCCGGCCATTGGTGAGCTGCATTCCGGTACCCATATCGGCTTCTTGATAAATCTTCGGGGCAAGCCAATGTTATCCGCGTCCACTGCCGGCAATAATGAAGCTGAAAACGACGTGCTCAAGATACGGCCTGGCAAATGGACGCTGACAGTGGTGACACTGCTCCGCCATGACAGGCTGCGCTTCAACGAACTCAAGCGCGAATCTGGCATCTCGCAAAAGACCCTAACTTTCACATTGCGGGAACTGGAGCGCGATGGTTTTGTAAGCCGCACCATGTTCGCAACCATCCCCCCGAGGGTCGATTATGAACTGACGCAGCTGGGTCGGGAATTGCTGGAAATGGCTGACAATATGCGCCTCTTTGCGGCAAGAATCGCCGACCGAGTGCTGGCGGCGCGGGAGCAATTCGACAATGCGGGTGGAGAGCCGGTGACCCGGCTGGTCCATCCGCAATAAAGAGTACGGGCGCCGTCACCGGAGCGGCGGCGCCGTGGTTGGCAGAGCCTAGAGCACGACCTGCTCCAGGGTATCGGGCGTAAAGAACTGCATGACCTGGCGGCCGTCCTCGAGCGTCACAAAGGCGCGAACCAAGCCGCCCCATTCTTCGACGGCATTGGCGTTGACGCCGTTATCCCGCAGGCGGGAGAGGATGTTCTGCGCAGCGGTGTCGTAGCTGCTCTGGTCCGATTCTTCGCCGTTGGAGTCGTCAAGGCCGATCGCCGTAGTAGGCTCGGCAAAGGCGGGGGCAGCAGCGCCGGCGAGGGTGGCAGCGGCAACAAGTGCGATAACAGTTTTCTTGATCATTTCAGGTGTTCCTTTCGTTTGAATACTCTGGAAATGGACAGCGCGGCGAAGCCCCACAAGACTGGATTTCTCTCGGCGAGGGCCTTGAATTTCTGACTTGGCTGCTGAGGGTTTTCTCAAGGAAATCAAGAGGTTTAAACGTGACCCGGTTTCCTTCGTGACACCGCGTTTCGTTGTGGTGACGAACTGGCGGGGCAGGGGTTTGCGCCTCCTCGGCAGCTGTCAGGAGGGGCAAGAAGGGCGCGGAAGCAGCGTTGATAAACCGTCCAGGCCGGCATTTCGAGGCAGGATTTGCAGCCCGGTTCGGAGCTGTTCCCTTTTAGAAAAAAGTGCGAAAAAGCGCTTTGCCTCGCCTGAGCGCGCGCGGGTGGAGCTTTCTCGCTCTAGAGATTTGTTTCCTGATTCATCGTTGCGCCACCTTGCCAGGCAATGGTCAGTCAGCAGCGCTCTTGCGGCTCAGTCCTGGGCTTGCTATATAGAGGCCAACATCTCTAGCTATTTTGCAGAGTGGGAGCCTTCCGGCCCCGCTCTTTTTTATTACCTGAAGGGACCGATGAGCTTCGATCTCACCGAACAGCGCTTCATCAAGGAAACGGGTCTTGAGGCCCGCGTAGCCCGAATTGTCGAGCCCGTGGCTAATGGGCTGGGCTTTTCCCTGGTGCGGGTCAAGATCACCCAGGAAAACGGCTGCACGCTCCAGATCATGGCGGAAGACGAACACGGGCGCTTCACCATCGTCAACTGCGAGGCCCTGAGCAAGGACCTGTCGCCAGTTCTCGACGTGGAAGACCCAATTGATCGAGAATATCATCTGGAAGTGTCTTCCCCGGGCATTGACCGTCCATTGGTGCGGCGCCGCGATTTCCAGAGCCATATCGGGCACGAGGCCAAGATCGAGCTCGGCGACATGATCAATGGCCGCAAGCGTTTCCGCGGCCTCATCAAGGCCGTGGAAGACGATGCCGTCATCATTACCCTGCCTGACGCGCCTGCCGGCACCGATCCCGATCACCGCTTGCCTTTCGCCAATCTGGCCGAAGCCAAGCTGGTGATGACCGATGCCTTGATGGAAAAGGCTCGCCTCGACCAAGAAGCCCATCCCATCGATGATGATGAGACCGAAACGGTCGAATACGCCGATGCGGACAATGACGACCAAGACGATATTTCCCCCCAGGACGATCCGGAGGCCGGAACGGTCGAGGACGCGGCGGGAACCAAGCCGACCAAGGAGACCCACTAAATGGCCGTTAGCGCGAACCGCCTCGAGCTGTTGCAGATTGCGGATGCCGTTGCACGCGAAAAGTCGATCGACCGCATGGTCGTGATCGAGGCGATGCAGGACGCCATGGAAAAGGCGGCCAAGGGTCGCTATGGCGCTGAAACGGAAATCAAGGTCGAAATCAACCCGCGCTCGGGCGAGACCCGCATGTGGCGCCTGCTGGAGATCGTCGAGGAGGTCGAGGAGCCCAGCCGCCAGGTAGATCTCAAGCGCGCCCAGGCCAAGTCTCCGGAAGCCAAGATCGGCGACTTCCTGACCGAGCCGCTGCCGCCCATGGAATTCGGCCGTATTGCTGCGCAATCCGCCAAGCAGGTTATCGTGCAGAAGGTGCGCGATGCCGAGCGCGAGCGCATGTATGACGAATATTTCAATCGCATTGGCGAGATCGTCAACGGCACCGTCAAGCGCGTCGAATATGGCAATGTGATTGTGGATCTGGGCCGTGGCGAAGCCATTATCCGCCGCGACGAGCTGATCCCGCGCGAAATGTTCCGGTATGGCGATCGCGTGCGCGCCTATGTCTATGACGTGCGCCGCGAACAGCGTGGGCCGCAGATTTTCCTGTCGCGCACCCATCCGCAGTTTATGGCCAAGCTCTTCATGCAGGAAGTGCCCGAGATCTATGATGGCGTCATTACCATCCGCTCGATTGCCCGCGACCCGGGCTCGCGCGCCAAGATCGCCGTGACGTCCTCGGATTCTTCCATCGACCCCGTGGGCGCCTGCGTTGGCATGCGTGGTTCGCGCGTGCAGGCCGTGGTTGCCGAATTGCAGGGCGAAAAGATCGACATCATTCCCTGGACCGATTCCATTGCAGACCTCGTGGTTTCGGCGCTGCAGCCGGCCGATGTGGCCAAGGTGGTGCTTGACGAGCAGGCCGAGCGCATCGAGGTCGTGGTTCCCGATGAACAGCTCTCGCTCGCGATCGGCCGTCGCGGGCAGAACGTGCGCCTTGCTTCGCAGCTGATTGGCTGGGATATCGACATCCTGACCGAGCAGGAAGAAAGCGAACGGCGCCAGAAAGAATTTACCGAACGGTCCGGCTTGTTCATGCAGGCCCTTGACGTTGACGAGATGGTTGCCCAACTATTGGCTTCCGAAGGGTTCTCCTCGGTCGAGGAGCTGGCCTATATCGACGCCAATGAAATCGCGTCGATCGATGGCTTCGACGAGGAAACCGCCGGCGAAATCCAGAACCGAGCCGCCGAATATTTGGCGGCAATCGATCAGGCCCATGACGAAGAGCGCAAGAAGCTCGGCGTCGAAGATGAGCTTTACGAAATCCCTGGCTTGACTGCTGCCATGCTGGTGGCGCTGGGCAAGGAAGACATCAAGACCGTGGAAGACTTTGCGGGCTGCGCCGCCGACGATCTGATCGGCTGGAGCGAACGCAAAGACGGCGAGACGAAGCGCTTTGAAGGCACCTTCAAGGACTTCCCGGTATCGCGCGAGGAAGCTGAAGACATGATCATGCAGGCCCGTATCAAAGCCGGCTGGATCAACGAGGAAGAGGTGCCAGCCCAACCGGCCGAGGCCGGCACGGACGAGGCAACGGCTTAGGCCGTTTCCGGAGCGAAGGACCAGATGGCCCGGCGCGAAGAAACCACGCGGATGTGCGCACTGACACGGGCTGAAAAGCCCGTGGCAGAGCTGATCCGTTTCGTGCTGGGGCCGGACGGCGTCATGGTCCCGGACACGGACGCCAAGGCCGAAGGACGTGGTGTATGGCTCAGCCTCAACCGCGAACTGGTAACCGAAGCAGTCAAGAAGAAGGTATTTGCGCGCAGCCTCAAGTGCGAGGTAAAGCTGCCCGAGGATTTACCAGGCCTTACGCAGATGCGGCTCGAGCAGCGCTTTCTGGGCGCGTTGGGCATGGCGCGCAAGGCGGGACAGCTGACTTTTGGCGCCACCAAGGTGCGCAGCCTGATCGACGCCGGGAGCCTGATTGCCCTGATTACGGCAACCGACGCCGCCGAAGACGGGCGCAGCAAGATGGTGGGGCCGCTAAAGGCGCTGCATTATGCTGCTGCCGAACAAGGAATCGAAGGGTTCGACGTGCCCCATTTCGAATTGCTCTCTTCTGAGCAAATGGGTTTGGCACTTGGCCTTGAAAATGTGATACATGCTGCCCTAACGAATGGGGCAGCAGCCCAATCGGCAGTGGAAAAGGCCCACAGACTGGCCCTTTACCTTGCCAAGCCGACGGAAACGAACACCGGCCGCCCAGCGGTTGACGGTGTTCTTTTGCCCGAGGAACAGGACGAAAGACGCGAGATACATGGCTGATAACGACGACAAGCGCACCGAAGACACTGGCGCGAAGAAAACGCTGACATTGAAGGGCGGCCCAGGCCTGGGCAACCGTCCCGGCATGTCGCGCGGTCCTTCCCGCTCGACGGTGGTTGTCGAGAAGCGCACCCGCCTGGTTCCTAAGCCCAACGCGGCGACGAACACGCCGCAACGACCCCCTGCTGGCGCGCAAGGCAGTGGCCGCCCATCGGCTGGTCGCCCGGCTCCCGCCGCGCGTGCGCCATTGGGCCTGTCTCCGACGGAAGCCGAGGCACGCCGTCAGGCACTGGCCATGGCCGGCGCCCGTGCCGCTGAGGACAACCAGCGCTTTGCCGCAGAAGAAGCTCGGCGCATCGAGGAAGAGGCCCGTCGGCGCCAGATCCGCGAGGAAGCCGAGCGCGCCGAGCGTGAGGCCGCCCGACTTGCAGCCGAACCGCCAGCAGCAGCTGCTGCTCCCGAACCTGCGGCCGCACCCGAGGCACAGGCCGCTGCACCGGAAGCGACTGCTCCTGCACCGGCGCCAGCCGCCGCAGCGCCAGCCGCGCCGTTCACGCCTGCCTCGCAACGCAACCCAGGTCCATCCAGCGTCCGCGTCGTTGCAGGCCGCCCCGGCCAGCCGCCGCGGCCCCCGCGGGTCGAGCGGCCAAGCAATACGCGCCCCGAAAGCGAGCGCGGCGCCAACGCCTTTATCAAGCCCGGTGCTCCCGGCGCGCGTCCTGGTGCTCCCGGTGCCCGTCCATCCGGAACGGCTGGCCGCCCGGCTGGCGAACGCCGCCCGGCTGGCGCCGGCATGGCCCCGATCGGCAATGTGCCGCCCGCAGGGCCGAACGAGGCGGACGGCCGCAAGATCCGCACCGGTTCGCCATCGGCCCGGCCGACCACCGAGGCGGAACTGGAAAATGCTCGCCGTGCCTCGCGTGCTGCTCCCGAGCGTCCCACCCGCAAGGTGGACGACGGGAATGCTCGTGGCCGTTTGACGCTGTCCAGCGCAACTACGGAAAACGATCGCGACAAAGGGCCCTCGCTGGCCGCCATGCGCCGTCGCCGCGACAAGAAGATGGGCCGCAACCAGCAGGAAGCACCAAAGCTCAGCCGCGAAGTCATCATTCCGGAAGCCATTACCGTTGCCGAACTGGCCAACCGCATGGCCGAACGCTCCGTCACCGTTATCAAGATGCTGATGGCGCAGGGCACCATGGCCACGATCAACGACGTGCTCGATGCCGATACGGCAGAGCTGATCGCGAGCGAGCTGGGCCATACGGTTAAGCGCGTTTCGGAAGCCGACGTGGAAGAAGGCTTGTTCGATATCGCATCGGACGACAAGGCCGAGGATCTGACCGACCGTGCACCAGTGGTGACCATCATGGGTCACGTCGACCACGGCAAGACCTCGCTGCTCGACGCAATTCGCGAAGCCAATGTGGTTTCTGGTGAAGCCGGTGGCATCACCCAGCACATCGGCGCTTATCAGGTCGAAAAGAACGGCAGCAAGATCACCTTCCTCGACACCCCGGGTCACGAGGCGTTCACCGCCATGCGTGCCCGTGGCGCCCAGGCGACCGATATCGCGGTCCTGGTGGTGGCAGCGGACGACGGCGTGATGCCTCAGACGATTGAATCCATTAAGCACGCCAAGGCGGCCGGTGTTCCGATCATCGTGGCCATCAACAAGATGGATAAGCCCGAAGCCAACCCAACCCGCGTTCGCACCGAGCTGTTGCAGCACGAAGTCTTCGTGGAATCGATGGGCGGCGACGTGCTGGACGTGGAAGTTTCGGCCAAGACCCAAGTGGGCCTCGACAAGCTGCTTGAAACCATCCTCTTGCAGGCCGAAGTGCTCGAGCTCAAGGTGGCCCGCGATGGGCGCGCCGAAGGCCTGGTGATTGAAGCCAAGCTCGATCGCGGCCGCGGAGCGGTGGCGACGGTTCTGGTGCAGCGCGGCACGCTCCGCGTTGGTGACATCCTGGTCGCCGGCACCGAGTTTGCACGCGTTCGTGCCCTGATCAACGACAAGGGCGAGCAGGTCAAGGAAGCGGGTCCCTCCATTCCGGTGGAAGTGCTGGGCTTTACCGGCGTGCCGAGCGCGGGCGACCGGTTCTCCGTTGTGGAGACTGAGGCTCGGGCCCGTGAAGTCACCGAATACCGTCAGCGCGCAATCCGCGAGAAGACGGCAGGCGGCGGCGCGACAAGCCTCGAGCAGATGATGAACCAGCTCAAGGTGGCCGGCATTGCCAAGTTCCCGTTGATCATCAAGGGCGACGTGCAGGGCTCGGTCGAGGCGATCGTCGCCTCGCTCAACAAGCTCTCGACCGACGAAGTGTCGGCGCAGATCCTGATGAGCGCGGTGGGCGGCATCACCGAATCGGACGTGACCCTGGCCTCGGCATCTAACGCCATCGTCATCGGCTTCAACGTTCGTGCCAACAAGCAGGCTACGGACCTTGCAACCCGCGACGGCATCGAAATCCGCTACTACAACATCATCTACGACCTCGTGGATGACGTGAAGAATGCCATGAGCGGCCTGCTCAAGCCCGAACGCCGCGAAACCTTTATCGGTAACGCCGAGATCCTGGAGGTCTTCCAGATCACCAAGGTGGGTCGTGTGGCCGGCTGCCGGGTTACCGAAGGCATCGTGGAGCGCGGCGCCGGCGTACGCCTTATCCGCGACAACGTCGTTATCCACGAAGGCAAGCTCAAGACGCTCAAGCGCTTCAAGGATGAGGTCAAGGAAGTCCAGACGGGTCAAGAGTGCGGTATGGCTTTCGAAAACTACGAAGACATGCGCGCTGGTGACGTTATCGAGTGCTTCCGCGTCGAAACGGTACAGCGCACGCTGTAACCGCTTCGATCCTAGACGAGCAAAAGGGCGCGGGAATAAATCCAGCGCCCTTTTTTGTGGCTCAGTGGCCGCTTAGTTGAGCTGAACGATCACGCGGGTACGCGTGTCAACCAGGGCCGGGCGGTCGCCAACATAAACATAGGAATAGCTGGAATCAGGTACGCGAACGAGTTCGACGCTTTCCGGCACGACATAGCCGACGGTAACATCACCTTCGAGCTCGATCGGATCAATCGGGTTGGAAACGACATAGTCAGCCGATGTCTGCGGCACCAGATAGCCCGGCGACTGCACGAAACTGCGCGACTCAAGGTCCACGATCCAGACGCGGTCATTGGCATAGACATAGCCATAATCATCGTCGCCTTCGATCGGGTAGATGGTGACGTCGGAGGGGACGACGAAGCCAACATCGACGCTGTCGCTGAGATAGATGGGCTCTACGGGACGCGCCATTGCATATTCAACGCTGGAGGCCTGAACACCGGCGCCTGCACCAAGGGTCGCCCCGGCAAAGCCACCAATGATGGCGCCAATCGGGCCGCCGACAACAGCACCCACCGAAGCGCCGACTGCGCCGCCGCTGGCGCCACCGACGAGCGCGCCTTCTTCAGCGTCCTGCTCGGCGGCCGATTCAACGCCTACCACCCGGTCTTGCGCCATGACGGGCAGGCTTGCGGCGACGAGCGAAATTGCGGCCACGGAGGCCATGAGGATCTTTTTCATTGTTTTTGTCCTTTAGCGGAGTGGCGAGCCACTCATTATGCGGGCGGCGCATGTCCCAAAGACATGCGCCATTGTTCCGCCCCTGCCAACAAACGGAGGACAAGCCCGTTCGTTCCGAGAGCGCTACAGCAGCCGCTCGATGGCCGGCGCAAGGCTTTCCGGCTGCACGCTGGGCGCAAAGCGTTCGACCACATTGCCATCACGGCCTAGGAGGAACTTGGCGAAGTTCCAACTGATGTCTTCGCCTGTATTGCCCCGTGTCCCTTGCTTGAGCCAGCCGTACAGCGGATGCTCGCCCGGCCCATTCACATCAATCTTGGCGAACAGGGGGAAAGAAACGTCGTAGGAGAGGGAGCAGAATTCGGCAATCTGCGCGGCGCTTCCCGGCTCCTGTTCCCCAAACTGGTTGCAGGGAAAACCAAGGACGACAAAGCCGCGGTCCCGGAAGCGGCGCCATAGTGCCTCCAAACCGGCATATTGAGGGGTGAGCCCGCATTTGCTGGCAACATTGACCATCAAAACCACCTTGCCGAGATAGTCCGCTAGCGGCTGCGTCGTTCCATTCAGGAGTGTCGGACTATAATCGGCAAGTGACATAGCCAGGATCGCTTCTGTTCCAGGATAGCCGTGCGATTCTAGCACGGGTCAGGCGGTGGGGCAAAGCGGGCGCAGACCGATGAGGCGGCAGGTCTGACAGCGGATTGAAGCTGCTGTAGCCTGCGACATTTCGGCCGCCGGGCTACGTATTTCACCTAGTATACGCCACGTAGTTTTTGCAGGTAAATGGCAGTGCAAGGGGGGCAATGTTGGAATTTTCATGATTGCCCATTTCTGTTATGACCGCTCACCACCGTTGGATTGTATTTCCGTCGAACTGATCGACGGCAGGGGCGAAGCGCTCGGACTGGTGAATCTGCCACCAGAGGCTTTCGAGCAGATGGAGCGCCTCAGCCCTACGGCAGCCCGGTCGGGTGATGCAATGTCCTTGCCCTTTGCGTTGAGCTATGCCGTCTTGGCGGCGTCTATCAGCGGCTGCCAGCTGAGCATTGTGGGCGAAAAGGCGCTTTGGCCCGCAGGCTGGGGTACGCTCATAGATTGATCGCCCGGCTGAGGTCGATCTCTCCGAAAACTGCGGCCTTGGCTACTGTTTGCACGCGATTGGACGAGCGCAGTTTGCGGGCCGATGAGTGGATATGGAATTCCACCGTGCGCGGCGCAATCTGGAGCTTGCCACCGATCTCCTCAGCTGTCAGCCCGGCCGCGACCCATGTCAGGACGGCCCGCTCACGCCGGGAGAGGATGAAGGACTTAACGGGTCGAGCATTCGCCTCCTCTACTGCGCCAGCCGCTTCTGAGAGCGTGTTTGCGCCGACATAGCCGATATACTGCCCCGCAGCGTCAAACAACGGGCTGGATGTGGCGGGAACTGCTTGGTACTGGCCGTCCGCCTGCTGGATCCGGTAATCGGTATGAAAAGGCAGGTGCTCGATCCTGGCGCTGGTGAAACCAGCAAGGGCCGCTTCCTTGTCCTGGGGGTGAATGACGTTGAGCCAGCCGTAGCCGAGGGCCTCCTCATGAGTCTGTCCGGTTACGGCGGACCATTGCGGGTTCACGTAGATAGCAAGGCCATTCGTGTCGGCGAGCCAGACCATGTGTGGCGCAGGATCGGACAATAAGCGGATCGCCTGCCGTTCGGGCGTCCAAAGTATTTCCGCCTTGGAATCCACCAGCAAACCTATCTGCACAATTGCCCCGCAATCATCATAATCACGGAACACCTTTGGGAAAACAAAATTGTTGACCTATTTACCTCCGCCTAGCTCGAGAAATGACCAGAACTGAAGGCGTCGCAGCACCAGCCAGCTTTTGCACTTCAGGAGCGGGCAGGTGAGACGCCCCCCGAGATGCTGTGCGTCCCGATGAGTCGTTAAAGATGACAAGCGGAATTGTTTTTGGCGCCATCCTGCCCGAAGCGCAACGCCCCTACCATTTAGGGCGTTGCTGCTCGTGAAACGGAGAACTGCATGGGCACCGATATAACCGAATATCACGAACCCCACGATGGGAAAGCCAACGCGCCTGCCCGAGCCCGCCTGCGCTGGAGCTGGGGCAAGGCCAGCATGGAAGTGGATGCGGAAATCACGCCCACAGCCTTGTTCGCGATCGGCGGGATGGTCGGGCTGATCCTGCTGGCCGTGGTGCCAATCGTATCAGCAGGGGGCAAAGCCAAAAGGCGCTTCTAGCGCTGGCATCGACCAATGCAGGCTTCGCTGGACAAAGCGCTCGGTAGTCGACCGGCGGGAGCATCACGCTTGACCGGCATCCCCGGGCTTGACCCTAGGAGCCTGTTCTTTGCGGGGGAAGGGGAAAGTGTCCTCGGGTCAAGCTTGGAATTGATGAATTCTGGTCGGGAGAACAGGTCCATGTCTGGACCAAAAACACCCCCCATAACCGCCGCTGCAGCTGCTGCATCCTGATCGCCAGCTTCCGGCACAGATCGGCATCTTGGCGGCACCGCCGACCTTTTCTACAACACTCGCGGGATTGGTGCAGCGGTGCGCATACGCTAGAAGGTAACGTGATGACCGATATAGACGCTGATGGCAGCGGAAATCCAAACTGGCGAGGTCACTCAAATTCCTGAGCACAGTACGGCGTCGGTACCCTTAACGAGCGAACTCGATCACATCCGTGGGGAGATTCGTGCCGAGATCAACCTGCTTAATAGCCGGCTCAATGCACTGATTTCCTCCCAGTCTTTTTTGGTGATTGCCTATGGCACTTCACTCAGCGCTGGCTATGGCAACTGGAACGGGTTGTTCACGATAACCCTGCCCCCGCTTTTTGCCATTCTAGGCCTGATGCTGGTGCTCGAAGCCCGGCCAGGCATCAAGGCGGCGCATGAGGCGATCGGCCACTGGCGGCGGCGGGAAGACAAGTTGATCGACAAATGGCCCGAACTTAAGCCCTTCACTCTCGCAACAGACGAACAAAGCCGACGCAGCATGGAACTGCGCCAGCATGCTGGGGGCCTATTCTCCATACGGGCGCCGCTGATTTTTACCGTAGCATGGATCGTGTTTCTAATCCTGCCCTGGGCGTTGCGCATCTGGGGATAGGATGATCAAAAAGTCATTCGTTGCAGTCAAATGCCCGCCCCGTGCTCCGGCGCAGCGTGGACAAGCTGCACATCAGGCGACTGCACCAGTATCAAATATCGCTCAAACTGCACGAGGATGTCGCTGATGAGCTGTTCGCGGCTCATACCCATAACGTCATAGCCTCTGCCGCCGCTCGAGAAATAGGTCCGAGCTTCGTATCGGAACTCAGGCCGAGTGGCCGCCATTGGTGAGAAGGCCGCTTGCGGATGAGATGCCAGCGCAACGCCATAGACAAAATCCCGAACCCCTTCGGCAGGTGAGCGTAACGCCACTGCCCCATTTTCCTCGTCGACCAGATAGCTTGTTCGACCACGAGCGCTCAACTCAGCAGCGACCTGATCCAGTGCCGGGCGCACCGTTTCGGCAATGAATGCCTTTACCTGAGCCTCGGTAGGTGCATGCAGCATCAATGCCAAACGCCGCTGCCAGGTGAGACCAGCGGCCGGCTGTGCAGATATCCTGGTGCCTCCAGAGTGTGACTGCTGCTGAGCCAGGTCAGCTCGCATGCCGACATAGAGCGACCATACCAGAGCGAGCATCACCATTGAGAACGGCAGTGCGCTGGCCACCGTAGCGGCTTGCAGCGCCCCCAAACCACCGGCCAGCAAGAGGCCTGCGGCGACAACGCCTTCCAGAACACACCAGAAAACCCGCTGACCGGTCGTGGTTACGCTTTCCCCGCCAGCTGCAATCGAATCCATGACCAGCGATGCTGAATCTGACGAGGTGACAAAGAAGATGGCAACAAGAACGACCGCTAGCGTGGAAGTCACGATTGGGAACGGCAGATACTGAAAAAAACTGGAACAGACCCACAGAAATATCGGTGGCAACTGCAGCGCCGAGCTGACCGGCAGCCAGACCGCTATCAATGGAAATGGCGGTGTTACCGAAGACGGTCATCCAAATGAACGTGAAGCCGGCAGGAATGAACAGAACGGCTGTGAGGAACTCGCGCACAGTTCGGCCGCGCGAGATTTTTGCGATGAACATGCCCACGAACGGTGACCATGAGATCCACCATGCCCAATAGAACAGTGTCCATGCGTCAATCCAAGGTGTGGGGCTGTAGGCGTAGATGTTGAAGGTGCGAAGGACCAGGCCATCAAGATACAAGCCAAGGTTTTGGACGAAATCCCGCAGCAGGTCGCTGGTGGGCCCGACAATCAAAACGAAGAGCATGAGAAGAATGGCGACGACCAGGTTAGTTTCAGAAAGAATGCGAACGCCCTTGTCCAATCCTGAAACCACCGAGACGGTCGCAAAGGCTGTGACGACAGCAATGATCGTCAGCTGGACCTCCGGGGTGATCGGCCAGCCCAGAAGATAGTTGAAACCGGCGTTGATCTGGGAGGCCCCTACGCCAAGGGACGTGGCCAACCCGAACATTGTGCCCACTATGGCAAAGATGTCCACGGCATGTCCGATGGGTCCGTCTATGCGCTCTTTGAGAATGGGATAAAGGCCACTCCGGATCGTAAGAGGCAAATTGTAGCGGTACCCAAAATAGGCAAGCGATAGACCAACGATCGCATAAATTGCCCAGGCATGAATACCCCAATGAAAAAAGGTGACCGCCATAGCCTCGCGAACTGCCGCAGCAGTGCGAGGTTCCGCAGTAGGCGGCGCCATATAGTGTGTCATCGGTTCGCCAACAGCGTAGAACATCAGCCCGATGCCCATGCCGGCGGCGAACAGCATGGCAACCCAAGAAACGAAACTGAAATCGGGGGTGGCTTCGTCGGGTCCGAGTTTTAAACGACCGAACCGCCCCAAACAAAACAGCAGGGCAGCGACGAGGTAAATACCCACCGAGAGCAGATAGAACCAGCCGAATTGGTTCAGGATAACAGCCTGAAGTCTGCTGAAAATCGCCTCGGCACTGCTGGGAAGGATCACGCCCACCGCGAGGAACAGGGAAATAACGATCAATGATCCGAAAAAGACCGGAGGGTTGATGATGAATTTCTTGAACATGTTGCCTCCGCTGCCGTCAGCGCATGCACTGCGACCACATCCATCAGACGTTAAGGACGCAGCCGAGGAACAGTTCCTTGCTTTCTCTGCTGCAGCTTGTTCGCCACGGGGCGGTGTAGGGACTCCTCCTCCATATCTGCTTTCAAGGTGTCGCACATGGCTGCATAAAGGGTGAAATGGGGGACGGAAGCTGCCCCTGGCTTTAAGATCGGTGAAGCATTGCCGAGTTCAGTAGACATCCTGGTGGTGCCCGTAGTGGCTGTCCGACCACCGCTGGACGCCCCCCGGCTCAAGGGGGGAGGGCATCGGGGACAGGGTGGACCCAGGAGCTCATGTCCAATTGGGCATTGCCCGCTCTGTTATACCGGGCTATTCTTTCGGCATGTGTAAGCACGCAGAGACCCGCTAGGACCTCGCTCCACGCCGGGCGAGGTGATGATCGAACCAGATTGCCGGCAGGCGCTATGCTGTCGGCGATCCAGTGTTTTTGTGCGTCCGCATGGGCGCCGATCTCGGGTCTTTCCTCAATTGAATATCTCAAAATCGGAACAACGGGTGCTTCATGCACTCGCGCAGGGCGGTTGCATCAAGCCGCTCAAGGACGACAAAGGCCGCATTGCACAAGTGGAATGCTTTAACCGCGATGGGTGGCTGCTCGCGCAATGCACCTTGCCAGTCTTCAAGAAGTTGCGCAGCAAAGGTGCTATCGCCTCTCACAACGGCTCACCCTACCGGATCTCGCGACGTGGCCTGGAACTGGTCCGCAGCCAGTTCGACAATCGCTGAAAATGGCAGGGGCTTGTGGCCCCTGCGCTTCCGAAAGCCCTCGAAGCCATCTGTTTATTGTGCAAGCGATTGCCGTTCCGATCGCAATGGCTGAAGCACCTCAGCATGGATCCCGGCCGAGGCCGGGATGACGTCGGGGGTTGGTTGCCTTGGCTCGGACTAGCGCGACCATGCACGAACGCTAGCTTTCGCCTATGGATCAGCTGCCGCTTTTTGCCTTGCCGTCGATCAAGACGGCTTGCTGCCACCTGCTTGGGGCTTTGTCGGTGCGGTGGATGCAACCGACCCAGCAGCAGGGGCGCTTCTTGCCCTCAAGCAGCTCTTCACCAGTCCGCTGGATGCGGCGCTGTCGGGTTGCTGGCTGCTTGGCGTCCTCTACCCAGCAAATGAATTCGTTTCGGCCCAGGGGTGTCAGGCTTTCCCACAAGGCGAGAAGCTTTGGGTCCGACCGTATGACGGCTTCGAGATCTTCACCGGCTTGATGCACCGTGCCTTGCGGAAGAGCGCCCATGAAAACTCCCCATCATCCGGCTGACGAACTTCAGCTTGCGAGATTGGCCGTTTTGCGCGGGAGTGTCTAGACAGGGGATGCGGGGGAAGGCACAAGCGTTCGAGCAGCAGGCTCCGGGAACCCTACCTGGCCTTCCTCTAAAAGGGGAGGGAAAGGAAGAGGCTGGCGCGGTGTGGTTGCTCTCCCTCATGAGGAGGTTAGGTGGGGATGACTGCGCCACGCTCCTCATGCCCGCGGCCGATGGCAGTGATCCGGCGACTAGCCCGCCGTGGCGTCACTGGGGCCGCGGCTTCGCTGGGCGAACCGGTTAGTCGTCACCCATCTTGAGGGCCTTGATGAAGGCTTCCTGCGGGATTTCCACCGAGCCGAACTGGCGCATCTTCTTTTTACCGGCCTTCTGCTTTTCCAGCAGCTTGCGCTTACGCGTGGCGTCGCCGCCGTAGCATTTAGCGGTCACGTCCTTGCGCATGGCGCGCACGGTTTCGCGGGCGATGATCTTGCCGCCGATAGCGGCCTGGATCGGGATCACGAACAGATGGGGCGGGATCAGCTCCTTGAGCTTTTCGCACATGACGCGGCCACGCGATTCGGCAACCGTGCGGTGCACCAGCATGGAAAGGGCGTCCACGGGCTCGGCATTGACCAGGATGGAGAGTTTTACCAGATCGCCGGGGCGGTGCTCGCTCAGGGTGTAGTCAAAGCTGGCATAGCCCTTTGAGATCGACTTCAGCCGATCATAGAAATCGAACACCACTTCGTTGAGCGGCAGATCGTATTCCACCATGGCGCGATTGCCGACATAGGAAAGGTTCCGCTGGATGCCGCGGCGATCCTGGCAGAGCTTGAGGATCGAGCCGAGATATTCATCCGGGGTGAGAATGGTTGCCTTGATCCAGGGCTCGCGGATTTCCTCGATCTTCATCACGTCCGGCAGATCGGCCGGATTGTGGAGCATGATGGTTTCACCATTAGTCATGGCGACCTCGTAGACCACCGAAGGGGCCGTGGCGATCAGGTCGAGATTGAACTCGCGCGACAGGCGCTCCTGAATGATCTCGAGGTGGAGCAGGCCAAGAAAGCCGCAACGAAAGCCGAAGCCCAGCGCCGCGGAGGTTTCCATCTCGAACGAGAAGCTCGCGTCATTGAGGCGCAGCTTGCCCATGGCAGCGCGCAACTCGTCAAAATCGGAGGCATCCACGGGGAAGAGGCCGCAGAACACCACAGGCTGCGCCGGGCGGAAGCCGGGCAGGGGCGTGGCGGTGGGCTTTTTGTCCTCAGTGATGGTGTCGCCGACATTGGTTTCGGCCACTTCCTTGATGGAGGCGGTGAAAACACCCAATTCGCCCGGGGTGAGCTCCTTGACTTCCACCAGCTTGGGCGTGTTCACGGCGACACGATCAAGCTCATAAACGGCGCCCGAGGCCATCATGCGGATTCGCTGGCCTTTTTTCATGACGCCATCGATGATGCGTACCAGAACCACGACGCCGAGGTATGTGTCGTACCAGGAATCAACCAGCAGGGCTTTCAGGGGCGCTGAAATGTCGCCCTTGGGGGCGGGCAGGCGATGGACGATCGCCTCCAGAACGCCCTCGATATTGAGGCCGGTCTTGGCGGAGATTTCCACCGCTTCGGACGCGTCGATCCCGATCACGTCCTCGATCTGCTGTTTCACGCGATCAACATCCGCGGCAGGTAGGTCCACCTTGTTGAGGACGGGGACGATCTCGTGATTGGCGTCCAGCGCATGGTAGACATTGGCCAGCGTCTGCGCCTCCACCCCTTGGGAGGCGTCGACCACGAGGAGCGAGCCCTCCACGGCGGCCATGGAGCGCGACACTTCATAGGCGAAGTCGACGTGGCCGGGCGTGTCGATGAGGTTGAGGATGTAAGTTTCCCCGTTCTGCGCCTTGTATTGGAGGCGAACGGTTTGGGCCTTGATGGTGATGCCGCGCTCGCGCTCGATATCCATGGAATCGAGCACCTGCTCCTTCATCTCGCGCTGCTCGAGCCCACCCGTGGTCTGGATCAGGCGATCGGCGAGGGTGGATTTGCCATGGTCGATATGGGCGACGATGGAAAAATTGCGAATGTGGGAGAGGGGCGTTGTCATGCGCGTGCGTGTAGCAGAACACGGAGGGGGCGCAAAGATGGTTTCCGCAGGGTTAATGCGGTGTAGGGCGGAAGAAGCCGTCACCCCGGTGGGCTGGGGTGACGGGGATTGCGTTTTATTGGGCGGGGGCGGCCGGCACGGGGGCGCTCGTTTGCTCGGCAGCGGGGGCGCTGGACTTATAGATATCGGCAACGGCCTGGACGCCCAGCCGGTCGGGACTGCCTTCGGTGCAGTCTGGGCTGGTCTTTTCGACGTCGGCCTTGACCTGCGCATAGGCCTTTTCGGCCGTAGGCTCATCCATAAGCAGAGATGTTTCAAGCCGCTTCTGGTCGGCGTTCATCCCGTTGATGACGCCTTCCTCGAAGGTGATGGCGCAGATCTCGATCACAGCCTTGGTGGCATACATGCCCGTCAAGAGATTTGCCTGCTTGGGAGTGGCATTGATCGGTGCTGCAGGGTCGACCACAACGTTTTCAGGAGCCGGAGCGGCTTCCTGCGCAAGAGCAAGGGTGGAAGTGGCGGCAAGAAAGGCCAGCGCGACGAGGGGGCGGATCATGACGAGCTCCGTTGAAGGGATAAAACGCTTGGGCTCCGTTCAACGAGGTGATTATGGCCTGAGCACGGCGCTCACGGGCAAAGGGGGTGATGCGGCGGCAAATCGGCCCAGTCGTGAAGGTCCATGGCGTCGGGATCGGGCGAGGGGCGCGCCGGTGTGAAGCGGGCGGCGATCCAATGCCGGAGCTTGCGCAGAAGCTGAAACATTTTGTGTCTCCTGAGGTCGTTCAGCCAATGAACATTGGCAGAGTTTCTGCTGTTCTTGGAGGGCAAGCAATGGACAAGACTTCGCCGCGGTTATAGATAATCTATATGAGCAAGGCCTTTCCCATTCCGCTCAATGCACTTCGAGCAATCGAGATCGTGGCGCGCCGCGGGTCCCTCGCGCCGGCGGCGGAGGAACTCGGCGTTACGGTCGGAGCGGTCAGTCAGCATTTGCGCCGCGCCGAGGAGCGGCTGGGCATGGAATTGTTTGAGCGCACACCGGGTGGGCTGCGCCCATTGCCAGTGCTCAAGGCCGCTTTGCCGCAGCTGACATCAGGGTTCACCGCGCTTCAGGACGGATTGGGGAGCCTCAAGGGCACCGACGAGAATATCTTGAATCTGACCGTGGGCAGCGTGTTCGCGTCGCGCTGGCTGATCTGGCGTATCAACAAGTTTACCGCCATGCACCGGGATATCGAGGTCCGCCTCAATGTCACCGGCGCCATACTGGACTTGGGCCGCCCTGATATTGATTGCGGCATCCGTTATGGCCACGGACAATGGCCCGGCGTGGTTTCGAGCCTTGTGGGGGGCAAAAGTTACCAGCCGGTCTGCGCGCCGCCGGTCGCCCGGCAGATCAAGCATCCGGGCGATCTGGCGCATGTGCCAGTGATCCAGGACGAAACCAGCATGCTCAGCTGGGATGCGTGGCGCAGGTCGATCGGCATGGACGACTCGATCAAGCTCACCGGCCCGGTTTATTCGGATGCCTCGCTCGCGTTTGATGCTGCGATCTCGGAACAGGGCGTGCTGCTCGCCGCAGACATGATGAGCGCCGATGCGGTCAGCGATGGACGGCTGGTGCGCCCGTTTGAGCATGCGGTGGAGGGCCAACACGCTTATTGGCTGGTGACGGCAAAAGGGCGCCGGGAAAGCCGCAAGATCAGGCTGTTTCGCGAGTGGCTCGCACGGGAGGTGCCTGCGAGCACGGCCGGCTATGTCAACCAGTCGCGCGGGTAGAGGCGCCCTTCTGCGATACGGGCATTGGCGCAGGGGCGCGCCTCGTCTAGCCTTATGGGGAAACGGGTAGGCGCACATGGCACAAGCGAGCGACGTTGTTATTCTGGGAGCCGGCATTGTCGGCATCGCGACGGGTATTCACTTGCTGCGGCGTGGACGCAGCGTGACGCTGGTCGACAGGCGCGAGCCAGGCCACGAAACTTCGTTCGGCAATGCCGGGATCATCCAGCGCGAAGGAGTGCGGCCCCATCCTTTTCCACGCGATCTGCAGATGCTGCTGCAGGTGGGGCTGCATCTTTCCACCGCTGCGCGCTACGAGCCGCTGGCCTTGCCGCGCCTTGCACCGGCGCTCCTGCGCTATTGGTGGGCGTCCTCGCCGGAACACTATAGACGCGTCGTGCGCACCTATGCGCCCTTGATCGGACGATCAATCCTTACTCATGCGGATCTCATGGCCGAAGCAGGGCCACAGGCCGAGGCGCTGGTCAGCAAAGGAGGATGGTTGCTGGCGTTTCGATCCGAAAAAGGGCTGCGGCACGAGGCGGAAAAGGCGCAAGGCGATGCGGCCGAATTCGGCATTGGGCACAAGGTGGTGGAATGGCCAGAGCTGCAGCGCATGGAGCCGTCCCTGATCGGCGGATTGTCGGGGGCTATTCACTGGACCGATCCCTGGACCGTGCGCGATCCAGGGGCGCTGGTGAGCGAATATTTCAGGTTGTTTCAGCGGCTGGGTGGCAATTTTGTCCAGGGAACGGCCAATGGTCTGGCTGAGGGCAATGGCGGCTGGAGCACGGAAGTGGACGGCACTACGCATACTGGCAGGCAAGCGGTGATCGCACTCGGGCCCTGGGCACCGGAGGTGCTGGACAAGCTGGGTTATTACCTGCCGCTCTTCGTGAAACGCGGCTATCACATGCATTATGGCACTCGGGGCAACGCCATGCTCAACAGGCTCGTTCTGGATGCGGAGGTCGGGTATGTGCTGGCGCCCATGGCGCGCGGCATCAGGCTGACCACGGGCGCAGAATTTGCCATGCGCGATGCCGCGCCAACGCCGGTCCAGCTCGGCCGCGCTGAGCGCGCGGCCCAGGAGATCTTTCCCTTGGGCGAGCGGCGCGATCCGGAACCCTGGAAGGGGGCGCGGCCCTGCACGCCCGACATGATGCCCATTATCGGCAAGGCGCCGCGGCATGACGGGCTTTATGTGGGCGTTGGTCATGCCCATCATGGCTTTACGCTGGGACCGGCCACGGGGGAATTGCTGGCGCAGCAGATGACGGGGGAAAGTACCGCGATCGATATAACGCCGTTCGGGATGGAGCGGTTTTTGGGGCGGTAACTACCAGAGCGTAGCGGGACAAAGGCTCGGTCCAAATCTTAAGCGGCGAGCGAGTATGCTCTGGCTATGCCACAAATCGGGCGAGACCCCGGCTCAAAGCCGGGGTGACATCGTGTGTGTTGGATAGCTGGTCGCTATCCTGCCAGCCGCGCCTTCATCTTTGCGACAATTTCCGCTGCCTTGAGCATCAGGGCCATGTCGATGTCGCCCTCGCTGGCGCCGGCCGTTGTGTCGGTCCAGACGGGAATAAGAAGTTCGTGCTCTTGCTGGTGCTGCCCGACCTGTTCACTGAGCACGGCGCGGACGTGGCCGGTGATGCGGCCGTGGAGCCTCGGATGGGGCTGTTTGTCCTGCACCGCAATATCGATCAAATCCAAATGTCTTGGCCCCTTGCCGGCACGAGCCTGTGCCGCAAGGGGTAATCGGCGATTCCCCGGTTAGTTTCCTTGGGGTGAACGCCGATTTGATCGGCAATCAAACCTTGACGTGGTGTTCCACCATGCCAGCGTCGCCGAACACCCGCAGATACCGCTCGATTTCGGCAGGGGTGCCTGTGGCCTTGGCAGGATTATCGGAAAGCTTGACGGCCGGGCGGCCATTGGCCTCGCTGACCTTGGCGACGATGGAAATGGGATCAAGGCCGGGGTTGGGGCCGTCTGGGGCACAGCCCTCGAAATCATTGGTGAGGTTGGTGCCCCAGCCAAAGGCCATGCGCACCTTGCCTTCGAAATGAAGATAGGCTTCCTCGATCATGTCGACATCAAGCCCGTCGGAAAAGATCAGGAGTTTTTCCTGTGGGTCGCGGCCGCGTTCCTTCCACCACCGGATGATGCGCTCGCCGCCCTCGATAGCCGGCGCCGAATCGGGCCGGAACCCTGTCCAGTCGGCGACCCAATCGGGCGCGTGCTTGAGGAAGGAATCGGTACCAAAAGCGTCGGGGAGGACGATCTTGAGATTGCCGCCATAATAGCTCTCCCAATCCTGCAGCACCTGGTAGGGCGAGGCCCGGAGGGCTTCGTCTGACTTGGCGAGGGCGGCAAGCACCATGGGCAGCTCGTGGGCATTGGTGCCCAAGGCCTCAAGGTCATTGTCCATGGCGAGCATGACATTGCTTGTGCCCGTGAAGGCTTCCCCGATCCCTTCCTTGAGCGCCTCGACGCACCAGCGCTGCCAAAGGAAGGAATGGCGGCGGCGGGTGCCGAAATCGGAAATCTTGAGTTCGGGCAATTTCTGCAGGCGCTCGACCTTGCCCCACATCTTGGCTTTGGCGCGGGCATAAAGCACATCGAGCGTAAAGGGGCCGTAATGCTTCATCGCGGCGCGCGAGCGCAGTTCGTTGATGATGGCGAGCGCGGGAATTTCCCACATCGTGGTTTCAAGCCATAGGCCTGGAAACTCGAGCACGAACTGGCCGCCGCGCTTCTCCAGCCGGAACTCCGGCAGCCGGAAATCTTCGAGCCATTTGAGGAACGCCGGCTCGAAAATCTGGCGCGAGCCGTAGAAGCTATTGCCTGCCAGCCAGATCATTTCCTTTTTGGTGAAGCGCAGGGTGCGGCAATGTTCGAGCTGCGCCCTCAGCTCCTCGAGGTCGATCTCTTCGGCGAGCTTCACCGATTTGGTGCGATTAATCAGCGAGAAGGTAGCGTTGACCTTGGGATAAAGGCCCCAGATCATCTGCAGCATCAGAAGCTTGTAGAAATCGGTGTCGAGCAGCGACCGCACGATGGGATCGAGCTTCCAGGTGTGGTTATAAACCCGCCGGGCAATATCGGTGTAGATCGCCATGGACATTCCTTTTCGCGGGCTGCTTTTAGCCTGTGCGCCGCCTGATGGAAAGGCGAGTCTGGGCCCCGGCGTCTAGTCGCCGAGCTGGAAACGCTCAAACCGCTCCAGCGCGGCGTCGATGGCGGCTTTCTCTTCCGCGCCAATAGGGGCCATGTCGGTCCGCTTCTGGATCAGCAGCTTGCCCGCCGCGCGGTCGGTTTTCAGGTCAATGGCGGCAACGATCCGGTCCCCGATGAGAACCGGCAGGGCGAAATAGCCGAACCGCCGCTTAACTGATGGAACATAGGCCTCAAACACATGCTCATAATCGAAAAAGAGCTTGAGCCGCTTGCGCTGGATCACGAGGGGATCAAAGGGCGAGAGGACGTGAACAAGGCTTGGCGGTTCAATCACCTGCTCCAGCACCTGGGGTTCCGCCCAGTGCTCCACCGTGCTGCCCTTAATGTGGACGGGCAGCAAAAGCTTCTGCCGCACCCGACTGTCGATGAGTTCACGCACAGCCTTTTTAGCGCGGGCATTGAGATGGCAGATGGAGTCGAGGCTCACCAAGGCCTGGCTGCGGAGTGCCCGGTCCAGAAGATAAGCGGTGACCTGCCGCTCCGTCGCGGGCCTGGGCGCCGTGCTCCAGCCGAAATGGCGGGCGAAGAGGTCATAGGTTTTCACCATGCCCTGCCGGACCGAAATGGCAACCAGTCCTTGGAAGAACAAGGCTTCAAGCACGCGCTTGGACGGCTTGCGACTGGCCCAGGGATGATTTTTGCTGACCAACTCGTCATCGGCGATGTCGCGGATTGACAAGGGGCCCTCTTCGCGCAGGCGCCGGAGCATGGCCTTTGTTTCCTCTGGGGTGACCGAGCCGAACCAGCGGCTAGACCCCGAGCGGTACTGTTTCATGGCCGGAAGAAAAAACGGCAGCGCCGATGTTGGCACATAGCTCAACGCATGGGTCCAGTATTCGAAAACCGATTTGTTGGCCGATTGCAGCTGGGTGAGGTCGGAGCGGCGGTACTGGGGGATGCGGGTCTGCAGAATGTGGTGGTGGCAGCGCTCGATCACATTGATTGTGTCGATCTGCACATAGCCCAGATGTTCGATGGCAGCTTGCGCCGCGTTCGGCCCAGAGCCAAACGGTTCGATTGCATCGAGCTTTTGCGCCCTCATCCAGAGATGGCGCGCATGCGTCTGGGATATGGACAAAGCGGCTTTGGGCACGGGGGGACATCCGATTCTGGGCGTACCCCAAGGAAGGGCAGCCCGGGGCCCCCGTCAACCCATGCCTTCAAACCACGCGCAGCAGCGGGCGGCGGGACCAGTGAACAAGGCTCACCTCCATCATGCCGTCATCGGCTGAGTTGGCAACCAGCGCATATCGGAAACGCTCGGCGATGGGGCGCAATTGCTCGGTGGCCGCTGCCGACAAGGTGCGCTGCACCAGGGGCACGCCCTGCGCCAGCAGCACGCTGACCGAGCCGACTTCCACGCCCAGATCGAACTCGGTGCTGCGCCCGGGAAAGCGCAAGCGAACATCATCAATGATTTCGATCGTCTGCATCTGGATAGCCTCTGCACGTCCGCTCAAGCTTCCAGCCTCTTGGTGAAGGAAAGGTTAACACTAGCTCCGCCGTGGTAAACCTATTGCGACTGTCCCGGTTGGAACAATGTCTGGAGGGCTCGTTGGCAGCGCTCGGAACTGATCCTGTTATTCCTTAAGAAACGCCGCTTTGGGGCACAGTGATGTCGAGGTCACGTGTGTCCCAGTGGACCGCGAGATCGACGTGGCACACCCGATTCGCACCAGACGGCCGCGACACAGCCGCCGGTGCAGCCCCGAACGCTGTGTCTGTTACGCAAGCCGTGATAGCTTCCACCCAGTCGCCACCCAGGAAAGCTCATGCCTGAGAAGACAGTAGAGTTCTACGACAGTGAAGCCGGACAGTTCGCTATCGGAGCGCAGCAATACCTAATGGCTTCGACTATTCTGATGCGCTCGGCAGAGTTCCGCCAACGGCCCACACTGCTATTTCGACCGATTAGCCAGAACTGCGCCCAAGGTGTCGAGCTTCTGCTGAAATACCCACTCGCTCGCGCTGGCCTCACCGGCAAGCAGATTGCGCAAGCGTTCGGTCATCAGTTGATGGAGCTTTGGACAAGTCCAGTGGTAGCGCCCATAAAGCCTCATCTCTATCGCTACGCCGAAGAGGCATGGAATGAAGCTCGAGGCAGCGGGGACTGGCCAGACACCTTCGAGGAGGACCCAGTGGCGGCTCTTGAGGAGATGGTTGGAGTGCTGGCCCACCTCCACAGTTCTCAGACGAATTGGGTACTTCGCTACCCCGGAGATTTCAACAAGAGAGCGCCTCGGCCTTGGCTCATGGTCACTGCGTTTCAACAAGTAGCAGAACGAGTGGTGATGAACCCAAGCTTTCTAGAGCTTTGAATGGGTACCTGCCTGGGGTACGAGGCTAACAGCCGCGCCAGCAACTCGTTTGATAACTAGCGCATTTAGGTTAGAATAGAAATTGGTGGAGCCAAGCGGGATCGAACCGCTGACCTCTTGCATGCCATGCAAGCGCTCTCCCAGCTGAGCTATGGCCCCATCTTCTTTGGGTCTCGGAGGCCGCTGGCCGTCCGAAGCGAGGCGGAACCTATTGGATGATCCCGAACCGCGCAAGTAGCAAAATGACACTTTTTTATCCGGCTGGCAGCCTTATGCCGCCAGCCAGAAAATCACTGTAAAATCAACGATCCTCGTCGCCGCCGACGTCAAACCCGAGTTCGTCGTCCGCGTCTTCGTCTTCTTCAAGGAACACGTCTTCCTCGTCATCGCCGAGATCTTCGTCGACTTCAACGTCCTCCACGTCTGGAATATCCTCGTCGCCCACTTCTTCGGCGTCGGCATCTTCCAGCGAAACGATTACGGGTGCCGCTGCGTCCTCGGCCTCCTCTTCGATGTCCTCTTCGTCCTCGTCATCCACCTTGCGGGCAGTTACGGGAGAAGGCTTGCCAGCTAGGACCTGCTCGAAATAGGAGCGCGGATAGCTTTTGCCGGTGTAGGGGGAAACAATCGGATCCATGTTGAGATCGTAGAACTTCTTGCCCGTATCAGGGTCGATCCGCTTGGTGCCGCGTTCGGAACTGGCCATCGATGTTCCTCGTGGTGGGGTTTGGGGGCTCGGGGCCCTGTTCGGTCAGTCCGGTTATGGACAAAGCCGATGGCTGTCAAACCGAAAATGCGAGCGGTGAGCCCCGCGGGCTGGTTCAACTCAACGCCGCGCCTCCCGATGGGCTCCCGGCACATGGGTATTTTCCTGCTGGGGGCATTTGCGGCGCGCGCCCATTGTGCCAAAGGGAAGGGGTGGAGTGCCGTTTGGAAGGGAAAGCTGGGATGATCATCGCCGTTGATGGACCCGCCGCTTCCGGCAAGGGCACGTTGGCCGAGGGGCTGGCCCGCCATTACGGGCTGCCGCACCTCGATACGGGCCTTCTTTATCGCGCAGTGGGGCTGGCGGTGGCGGATCTGGAGGATCAGCCCGGTTTCGAAGAAGCGGCGATCGCTGCGGCACGGGCGCTGGACGCCAGCCAATTGCGGGATCTCGAGGAACTCACCAGCGCCCGTACGGGCGTGCTGGCTAGCAAGGTCGCGGTGATCGGGCCGGTTCGGCAGGCGCTGTTTGATTACCAGCGGGCTTTTGCCACCCAACCAGGCGGCGCTTTGCTGGATGGCCGCGATATTGGAACCCGCATCTGCCCCGACGCAGATGTAAAGCTCTTCATCCAGGCCGACAGCAAGGCGCGCATGGAGCGCCGGGCGCGGCAGCTGGAAAAGCGGGGCCAGGTGGTTGATCGTTATGCTCTGTTTCACCAAATAGAAGAGCGGGACGCCCGTGACATGGCCAATCCCCATGGCGGTTTCTATAAAGCTGATGACGCGCACTTGCTCGACACCACGCTTCTCGATATAGAGGCCGCACTCCGCGCAGCCATCGCGATCGTCGATCGGGCCATGGCGCTCAAGGCAGGCCAGTAGTTCGGCCTAATTTCCCCCTTGTGCGTTTCGGCCCCGGCGATCAGCCAGCGAAAGCAGCGGGACATATCCCAATCAACTGTTCGACCGGGCGCTCGCGCGCCGGCATTTCCCCTTTGGAAATGGCGGGCCTTCGGTCTTCAACCTCAAGCCACCGGCGCAACGGAGAAGATATTTGGCACAGCAAACTGTGACGAAAGAAGATTTTGAATCGCTGTTGATGGACTCGTTCGTCGACAACGAGCCGCTAGAGGGTGCCGTCGTCAAGGGCACCGTGGTCGCGATCGAAAAAGATCTGGCGATCATCGATGTCGGTCTCAAGACCGAAGGGCGCATCGCGCTCAAGGAATTTGGCCAGGCTGGCCGTGACGGCACCATCAAGGTTGGCTCGGTCGTCGAGGTCTATGTGGACCGCGTCGAAAACGCTGCCGGTGAAGCCGTTCTGTCGCGCGAGAAGGCTCGCCGCGAAGAGAGCTGGGTCAAGCTCGAAGAAATGTACAACAACAATGAGCGCGTTGAAGGCACCATCTTCAACCAGGTCAAGGGCGGCTTCACGGTCGACCTCGAAGGCGCCATCGCCTTCCTGCCGCGTTCGCAGGTGGACATCCGTCCGATCCGCGATATTGCGCCGCTCATGAACGTGCCGCAGCCCTTTCAGATCCTCAAGATGGACAAGCGCCGCGGCAACATCGTTGTTTCGCGTCGTGCCATCCTCGAGGAATCGCGCGCCGAACAGCGTTCGGAAATCGTGCAGCAGCTCGAAGAAGGCCAGATCGTCGACGGCGTGGTCAAGAACATCACCGATTATGGTGCGTTCGTGGACCTCGGCGGTATTGATGGCCTGCTTCACGTCACCGACATCGCATGGCGTCGCGTGAACCACCCATCCGAAGTGCTCACGATCGGCGAGACCATCAAGGTCCAGATCGTTCGCATCAACCACGAATCGCACCGCATCTCGCTCGGCATGAAGCAGCTGCAGTCCGATCCATGGGAAGGCATCGAAGCCAAGTACCCGATCAACGCCAAGTTCACCGGCCGCGTGACCAACATCACCGACTATGGTGCTTTCGTTGAGCTCGAGCCCGGCATTGAAGGCCTGATCCACGTCTCGGAAATGAGCTGGACCAAGAAGAACGTCCATCCCGGCAAGATCGTCTCGACCTCCCAGGAAGTCGAAGTGCTGGTGCTCGAGGTCGACCCCGACAAGCGCCGTATTTCGCTGGGCCTCAAGCAGACCCTGCAGAACCCATGGGAATCGTTTGCCGAGAAGTTCCCAGTCGGCTCCGTTATCGAAGGCGAAGTCAAGAACAAGACCGAATTCGGCCTGTTCATTGGCCTCGAAGGCGATGTGGACGGCATGGTTCACCTGTCGGACCTCGACTGGCAGAAATCGGGCGAAGTGGCCCTGGAAGACTACAACCGCGGCGACATGGTGCAGGCCAAGGTCCTCGACGTTGATGTCGAAAAGGAACGCATCTCGCTTGGCATCAAGCAGCTCGCAACTGGCGAGACCACCTCGTCTGCCGAAGCTGGCAGCGATCAGGGCGGCATCCGCAAGGGCGCTGTGGTGACTGGCACGGTTGTCGAAGTCAACGATGGCGGCATCGAAGTTCGTATTGCCGACACCGACATGACCGCGTTCATCCGTCGTGCCGACCTTTCCCGCGATCGCAACGACCAGCGTCCCGAGCGTTTCAGCAAGGGCGAAAAGGTCGACGCACGCGTGACCCAATACGACCGCAAGACCGGCCGCATCCAGCTGTCCATCAAGGCGCTGGAAATCGCCGAGGAAAAGGAAGCCGTCGCCAATTACGGTTCGTCCGATTCGGGCGCATCGCTCGGCGACATTCTGGGCGCCGCCCTCAAGGGCCGCGACAACGGCTAAGCCGATCTGGCTTGAACCCGGGTCCGCGCTGCACAGCGCGGACCTTTTTATTTGCGTATGCAACTTGCGCCAGATGCCTTGTGGAAGGCAGCGGGAGGCAAAGGATGATTCAAGCGATGCACTGGCGCCCCCTGTCGACGCTTGATCTGCCTGTTGTGGAGGCGCTGGCCTGCGAGATCCATCCAGCCTTTCCCGAGGACACGGCCATCTTCGCCGAGCGCCAACGCCTTTATCCCGAGGGCGCGCGCCTGTTTGAACTCGATGGTGTCCCTTCGGGCTACCTTTTCAGCCATCCCTGGCATTGGGGCGCCTTTCCGCCGCTCAACAGCCTGCTTGGTGCACTTCCAACTGCAAGCGACACTTTTTACGTCCACGATCTAGCCTTACTGAACCGCGCACGCGGCACGGGGGCTGCCGCCATGATCGTGGGAGAAATCTTGCGGTTCGTTCGCCTTCATGGATTTTCGCGCGTCAGCCTTGTTGCGGTGAACGGATCGCTGCCGTTTTGGCACAAGCATGGGTTCAGAATTGTCGATCTCCCCCATGGCCAAGCCAAGCTGGCTGGCTATGAAGACGCGGCACGCTACATGAGCAGGCTCGCCTAAGGCAGCAGCAACGGCAGCCCCGGAGTGCTTGCCAAGCCAGACGCGCGCCTTTACCTCAGGGCGCCAGATTTGCGCGCGAGATGCCTATGACCGACCAATCCCCTTCTTCCGATCCGCACGCCGCAATCGCAGCCGACCGGTTCCGCAGATCGCGCGGGCTGTGGCGGCTGCTGGCCTTTCTGGCGCTGGCGCTCGCCGTCGTCCTTGCCTTGGGCCGGTTTGCACTGCCCGAAAAACCTCCAGGCGATCATATCGCCCGCCTTGTGGTGGATGGCGCCATCGCCAGTGACCCCGAGCGCCTTGAGCTTATCGAAGAACTTGCGGAGGACGAGAGCGTCAAGGCGGTGATCGTTGCCATCAACTCCCCGGGCGGTACGACGGCGGGGGGCGAGGAGCTCTATGAAGCGCTGATGCGCCTGCGTGCCGCCAAGCCCACTGTTTCCGTGATCAAGGAGCTGGGCGCCTCGGCGGCCTATATGACCGCGATCGGCACCGATCATATTCTCGCCCGGCGCTTGTCGATCGTGGGCTCCATCGGGGTGCTCTACCAGCACGTCAATGCCGGCAAGCTGTTTGAAACCATTGGCGTTGATCTCGACAAGGTCGCATCGGGTCCGCTCAAGGCGGAACCTGCCTTCAACGAGCCCCTGGAAGGGCTGCCCCGGGACTCGATTGCAGCCCTGGTGGATGACAGTTTTCAATGGTTCGTGGATATTGTAGCCGAGCGCCGCAATTTGCCGCGGCCAGAGGCGCTGGCCCTTGCCGACGGGCGGATCATGAGTGGCCGTATTGCGGTGAGCTCCGGTTTGATCGATGCTATCGGCGGTGAGCGCGAGGCTATCGAGTGGCTCGAAAACGAGCGCGCAGTTGCGGCCGATCTTCCTGTCACCACCGTTTGGCCACAGCCGGAGGAAGGTTTTAACCTCATCGGAATGCTTCTGGGTGGAGAGGCGCGCGCGCTCCTGGGGCTGCCCGCCAATCCTATCGTGCTTGACGGGCTGGTTTCCCTTTGGCAGGTTGTGCCCCACTCCTGATCGGGGGAGTGCATAGCCGGCCAAACGGAGCGCACGATGATCAAGTCGGAACTGGTTGAAAAGCTTGCGGCAGAAAATCCGCATCTGTTCCAGCGCGACATCGAGAACATCGTCAATGCCATTCTCGACGAGATCGGGGATGCCATGGCGAGGGGCGACCGGGTGGAGCTTCGCGGCTTTGGCGCGTTTTCGGTCAAGAACCGTCCAGCGCGCGTCGGTCGGAACCCGCGTACGGGCGAGCAGGTTGATGTGGGTGAGAAATACGTGCCCCAGTTCAAGGCCGGCAAGGAAATACGCGAGCGGCTCAATCGCTCGTAACGGGGCCAAGGCTCCATAGGCAACTAAGACCATGGTCAACAAAATCGTTGGTTGGGTGATCCTGGTGCCGCTTTGCTTGGGCTTGATCGTCTTCGCCCTGGCCAACCGGCACTTCGTTGGCATCAACTTCAATCCTTTTGCAACGCTTGATCCAACGCCCGCGCCCGGCTACGGCGTGCCGCTGTTTATTGTGCTCTATGTGGTACTGCTGATCGGCGTGCTGCTGGGCGGCATTGCCACCTGGTTTGCGCAAGCGCGGCACCGTCGTGGTGAAAAACACTGGCGGCGTGAAGCGCACATGCTAAATAGCGAACTGGAAAGCATGCGCAAAACCCAGGCGCAACCGGCCGGACCACTGGCCGAAGTCGATGATTTGCTGGAGCTACGCTAGTAAACGCCATGGCCGACCCTGTTGTCGTCAAGATCTGCGGCATAAAGACCACCTCGATCCTGGACGCGGCTATTGATGCCGGCGCCGATATGGTGGGCTTCATGCATTTCACGCGCTCCCCTCGCCATGTCTCGATCGAGGATCTCGCGACCCTGATCGGGGAAGCCCGTGGCCGCATCCAGACCTGCGTGGTACTGGTCAACCCCGATAATTCCTGCGTGGCTGAAGTTGCCGCCCTGGGTCCCGACTGGATCCAGTTACATGGGCCGGAATCGCCGCACAGGGTGGAGGCCATCCGGGCCGAAGCGGGCGTTGAGATCATGAAGGCCGTGCCAATCGGTTCGGCCGAGGATGTCGGCCATGTCGGCCAGTTTACCGACGTTGCCGACCGGATCCTGCTTGATGCCAAGCCGCCCAAGGGTGCCGACCGCCCCGGCGGCCTTGGCCAGAGCTTTGACTGGAACCTCCTCAAGGCGCTTGACCCATCCATCCCCTTCATGCTTTCGGGTGGCCTGACGCCGGAAACTGTCGCCGACGCTATCCGGACGGTACGCCCCTTTGGCGTTGATGTATCATCGGGCGTGGAAAGCGCACCGGGCGTCAAGGACAAGCGGCTGGTCGAGGCATTCATCCGAAATGCGCGCGCCGCCCAGTAAGCCAAGCCCCTTCGGTCAATTGGCCGGACGCGGTCAATCACCAAAGGACACGCATCGTGGACACGGACGGCCTTAATTCTCTGCGCAATGGTCCCGACGAGCAGGGCCGCTTCGGTATTTACGGCGGGCGCTTCGTTGCCGAAACGCTGATGCCGCTGATCCTGGACCTCGAGGCGCATTATCGCGCCGCCAAGACCGATCCGGCATTCCAGGCAGAACTGAGCGATCTTTCAGTCCACTATGCTGGCCGGCCTAGCCCCCTCTATTTTGCCAAGCGCCTAACCGAGCACCTAGGTGGCGCCAAGGTGTGGTTCAAACGCGAGGAGCTCAACCACACTGGCTCGCACAAGATCAACAATTGCCTAGGCCAGATTCTCCTGGCCAAGCGCATGGGCAAGACGCGCGTTATCGCTGAAACCGGAGCTGGCCAGCATGGCGTGGCAACGGCAACGGTTTGCGCCAAGTTCGATTTGCCCTGCACCATCTTCATGGGCGCAACCGACGTTGAGCGGCAAAAGCCAAACGTGCTGCGCATGAAAATGCTGGGTGCCGAGGTGCGTCCTGTGACCGCTGGCGCCGGCACCCTCAAGGACGCCATGAACGAGGCGCTGCGCGACTGGGTAACCAATGTGGAATCCACATATTACCTGATCGGCACGGCCGCCGGGCCACATCCCTATCCCGAAATGGTGCGCGATTTCCAATCCGTGATCGGCACAGAACTCAAGCAGCAGTTCCGCGAAAGCGAAGGCAAGCTGCCTGACGCGGTGGTTGCCTGCGTGGGCGGCGGCTCCAACGCCATCGGCACGTTCCACGCGTTTCTGGATGATCCAGAAGTCGCCATCTATGGTGCTGAAGCCGGCGGGCACGGCATCGACACCGAAAACGGCCACGCCGCCTCCATGACGGGCGGTCGCCCCGGCGTTCTGCATGGCAATCGCACATATCTCTTGCAGGACCGTGACGGGCAGATACTGGAAGGTCACTCGATTTCGGCCGGGCTCGATTATCCCGGCGTTGGCCCCGAGCACGCGTTTTTGCACGACACCAAGCGCGTGACCTATGCTCCCATCACCGACCAGGAAGCGCTCGAAGCCTTCCAGCTCTGTACTCGGCTGGAAGGCATTATTCCGGCATTGGAGTCGGCCCATGGCCTGGCGCAAGTGATGAAGATCGCGCCAAAAATGGGTAAGGACCAGTCGATCGTGCTGTGCCTGTCTGGACGTGGCGACAAGGACGTGGAAAGCGTCGGGCGCTATCTGGGGCTGCTCTAACTCACACGATCAAGGATCGCTGCGTGTGGATTGCGGCCATGGCACCTGCATGGGTTGCGACCGTAAGGCTGCTCATGGGATTGGAAATATCCCCTGCCGCGTAAACGCCGGGAACGCTGGTCTGCTGCGTTTCATCCACCGCGACGATCTCGCCCACGGGTGAGGCGGACGTTTGAGCGCCAAGCGACTGATGCACATCGCTGGAAGGCGTGCTGGGCGGATGGGCGAACAGGGTGTGGACTTCCACGGCACGCCCGTCGGCCAGCTCCACGGCAGTTAGCGCCCCACCATTGTGCCGGATCGCATTGACCTTCCCCTCCACCAATTGGACCCCGCGTTTGGCAAGAGCTTGAAGTTCTCCTTCGGGAAGGTCGTGGCCATCGGTGAAAAGGGTGATCCGGTCGGTCCAGTGATTGTAGAGCGGTGGCATGTGGAGCGTCATGGGCGAGTGGTAGAGCAGGCCCCAGTGCTGCCCCGCTATCTCATAGCCATGGCAATAAGGGCATGGGACCACTGTCTTGCCCCAGCATTCGGCAAAGCCTGGCAAGTCGGGGAAATGGTCGGTACGTCCATACGAAAGCAGCAGGCGGCGGGCCCGCAGGGTTTGGCCATTGTCCAGCACGACGGTGAAATCATCCAGTGCGCCGCTGGCGCGTACAGCCCGGGCATTGACCAGCCGGACATGGGGATAAGCGGCAAGTTGCTGGCGGGCGATGTTGAGGATTTCGCCTGGGGTACAATTATCGTGTCCAAACAAGCCATGCGAATGGGCGGCAAAGCGGTTGCGCGGCAAGCCGGTGTCGAGCACCGTAGCTTTTCGAAGCGTGCGGGCAAACTGCAGCGCTGCGGCAAGGCCGGCGAAGCTGCCGCCGATAATGATGGCATCATCCACGAGTTCGGACTCCTGAAGGGGTACAAGGGTGCGCGCCTTGGTGAGGTCGCTTTGATATGTGTCGACAAATGATACGTATAACTTTTCTTGTCAACCCTGATCCGAGTTCCGCAATTGCGGCAGAGACCGATGTGGTGGTGACGCTGCACTTTGATCCCGAAAGAGCCCCGGCCCTTTCCATGCGGCCGTAATCCGTTGACGGCATCAGTGGCAATGGTCATGGTCCCCGCGCATCGGCAGGGACCTCGATTTTGCTTGCAAGACTGGTAACTCTTCTAGCCTGGGCAGCACTGCTCGCGGGCCTAATCCTTCCCAGCATAGCGCCTGGTCGGGCCAATATCACCACATTGGTCATGATGGGCATAGGCCTTGTTCTGCTTGCCTTGCGGCCAACGGGGCGGCAGGTCTTTGCTGACCCGGGCGCCAGATTAACCTTGCTTGCAGGAACTATTCTGTTTGCGGCGCTTCTGGCGACCGCCAGCTCGGCCATGCACCTTGCCGCCATAATGATCCTGGCGCCGCTCTGGTTTTTTCCCGCACATAGCGCGCTCGTCCTTCGGCTCGGAGAGCGATTGCGCCCCACCGTAATCGGCGGGTTCGCTGTCGCCGGAGCAGGCGGCGGGGCTGCTGTTGCGGCGGCCGATGTGTTGATCTTTGGCCAGGCGCGGGGTGGCGGCTCCGTCAACAACCCTATCCACCTAGCCGACCTCACCTTGATGCTGGGCTTTGTGGGACTGGTTGGGATGACCGAACGGCAGCGGTTCAGCCTGTTCTTTCTCCTGGGCCCCGTTTTTGCCCTGACAGCGATCTGGTTCAGCGGCTCGCGCGGTCCCCTTCTGGCGTTTGCGCCCATGCTGGTGATTGGCGGTGGTGTGTTGGCCGTGCAGGTCCTGCCATTCAGACGTGCCCTGGTTATGCTTGCGGCGGGGTTCTGTGTGTTGGCGGTGACGAGCTTTGGGTTGGCCGGCACCGGCGCTGCGGGTCGGCTGGGTGAAGTGGCCCAGATTGGCGCGCTCGTGAGCGGAAGCACAACAGATGCCAGCGCCAATGAGCGCCTGCACATGCTGCAAAGCGCACTCGATGCCTTCACAGTGTCGCCGATCTTTGGCCATGGCATGCTCGACTATGCCAAGGTGGCCCAAAGCTTTGCGCCGCCGGGCATGGGCTATGGTCCTTGGGCTCACCTGCATAACGACCTCGCGGACTTCGCGGTCATTGCCGGAAGCCTTGGCCTTGCAAGCTATGGCCTGCTCCTGCTGGCACCCTTCGCAAGTGGACTGCGAAACAATGGGCGCTGGCGCAACGCAACGATCTATCTCGGCACTGTCACGCCGGTGGGATATTTCGCCATGGGATTGACCAATGCGATGTTTGGCGTTCTGGCGCAGACAACGCTATATGCCGTCATCTTGTCGCTGATCGCAGCGCTTTCCCGCCAAGGCAAGGACCTGCCCGCTTGACGACCCCTATCCATATCGCCCTGACGTTTGACGACAATTTCTGGGCGCCAGCCTACGCCACGATGCGCTCGGTCTGCCTCTTTACCCGTCGCCGCAGCGATCTAGTGTTTCATCTCTGCCATCGCACGCTGACGGCGGAGCACCGCGCGGATCTGGAGGCGATCACGGCCGAATTCCCAGTCGAACTGCGTTGGCACGACCTCGATGCCTCGGACCTGTTCCAGGACGTGGCGCGGCGCATGCCCGAGAACAAGCGCTTGAGCAATATTGTTTATGCCCGGCTGATGATTGACCGGCTGGTGGGGCCCGATGTCCATCGGGTGCTCTATCTCGATTGCGACATGCTGGTGCGCGACAATATCGAAAAGTTGTTCGACATCGACATGGAGGGCAGGCCCATTGCCGCGGTGCGGGATTCCATTGGTGCTTTCATTACGGCGCGGCGTGACCTCAAGGGCAATCGCGATATCTTCGATATAGCCGATCCCTATTTCAACGCCGGAATGGTGTTGATCGATGTTGCGCAATGGCGCGCCGCCGACATCATGGGCCGCATGGAACAGGCGCTCAAAGATGGCATCATGCAGCGCATCTACTACGACCAGGATTTTCTGAATCTGGTGTTCAGCAATAACTGGCTGATCCTGCCTTGGCGCTGGAACACAATCGATGCGCGCCACGCCCATGAGGGGCTGGATCCCGCGATCCTCCACTACACCGGCGAAGCCAAGCCCTGGGGCATCCTTTCGGGTATGCTGCAAAGCGTGGCCTATGCTCGGCTTTATCGGCATGTGATGACCAATGAGCTGTTTTACCGTTTTGCGCGGCACCGCTGGAAGCGCTGGTGGCTGAAAAAACTCCGGCTCGCGCGCTAAGATAGATCGATCCCATCGCGTTCGCATAAGGCGTACAGCGCACTTCCGGGCGGCGGGATCGGCATGCCCGCCCGCCCGCGCCGGGTCAGCTGGCTGCGCCAGATATGGACCGCCAGCGTCTGGGGCGTAATCGCCCCGTCAATGCTGCTGCCTGGCTGCATCAGCGCCGGAATGCCCTCATAGGGAATGGGGTAAAACACGGACGCAGGCTGAACCACATGCATCAGCCCACGCCGGCGCAGGTAATAGGTTAGGGCAAATGGCCCGGTTGCGCCGAACTGCATGTGCTCAGGTGGTACGGAATCCCCCAAGAGGCGCCTCGCCGCCACTTCCAGCCGGCGGCCAAGCGGCAGGTGGGGCTCAAGCAAGGGACGGCTCTTCCGCTCGAATACCGCCAGGAGGTCATTCAGCAAGGGCGCGTTCGCGGGTATGCGCAGCACGGCATTGTTGATCGAGCGCGCCGTTTCCCAGCCCATCACATAAGGCGGCAAATCGCTGAAGGGACGCAGGCAATAAACATCAAGATCGGAATACAGGCCCTTGCCCTGCCGGAGCAAGCAGAGCCGGAAGCGATCCGAAAACACGCCTGGCGTTCCCACGCCCTTGTAGAAAGTCAGCTGGTCACGCGGCAGGATGTCGGCGGCGTCGCGCAAGGTGACACCCTCAGGCAGGCCTGCGATGGGATCAAAGGCATAGAGCTCGACCTGGTGGCCCTGCCGCAAAAAGGAACGTAAGGACAGCCGTTCCAGCCAGCTGATCGGCCCATGCCAGAAGCTGACGATCCTGGGCAAGCTCACCGGTTGCGATCCGTGCCAAAGACATCGGCGAAAGTATCGAGCATCAGCTTGTCCTTGACGTGAAGCTCGGGATCAAAGGCAATGTTTTCGGTACGGTCCCAGTACCAGGAGCGGGAAATGCCGATGAAATGGTAGCCGTAGAACTCGGCGGATGACCCTGACAGGTTCAGCCAACCCTTAACGAAATGCGTCCACGGCTGCGCGCGCCAGCTGGCAAGGAACGCCTTGCGCGGTGCCAGCGCCCATTTCTTGCCTCGGTCTCGCGCGGCAATGCCCTTCTTGCGCACAAAGAAGTGCTGATGGCGCGGGAGGTCGGTCTCGGTGCGTGAGTTCAGCACCCATACGCGATTGAAGCGCAGCAGGCCGAACGGCGCGCGTTCGACGGCCTTGAACACCGACTTTCGGAATGGGGACATCACAAGCTCGTCGATATCGACGTTCAGGATCGAGCGCGCTTGCATCCCATATTTGCGGAAGAACTGGGTGAACTTGGGCGGCTGCGCGAACATGCCCCAATTGCCGCCGAAGCGGTGGCCTTCGAACACATCGTCCATGGAGCCGAATTTATAGGGCCAGGGGATCACAAGGAACTTCTGAAGCCCTTCCACAGCCGCGAGCGTAGTGCGCAGCTCATCAAGGCTATAGGTCGTGGACCCATTGTCATAGACTACGGCTGCTGTCGCGCCATGCTCGCGCACATAGAACCGTGCCCAGTCGGCGATCCAGAGAAGGTCATTGTCCTTGTTGATGGTGAAGATCACCCGGCCATTACGGAAATGGCGGCTCTGATTGGGCTGGATGGGAAGGATGAAATACTGGTCGCCAAAGCGAAAACTCAGCCGCGTGTCATCCGGCGGAAGCGATACACGCAGGATTTCGGCCTGCACGCCATGGTGGATGCGCGGCTTGCTGATGTGGCCCGAAGGGTGCCCGGTGATTACCAGAGTATCGATCAAAGGCGTCAAATTCAGCCCCATTGGGCCGATGAGATAGACATGCCGCCCGGTGTGGTCACGGAAGATGTCGTAGAAAACAGCTGAATCGTCAAAGCGATCGAAAAAACTTTGCGGCCGATCGAGTTCGGGCCCAAGCGGCACGCGGCGCAATTCGCGCGCGGGGTCCAGCAGGGCCGGCGAGGCAGCAGCAATCTGGGGATCAGCTTGGGCAAGGTCAAAGGCCATGGCGCGTCCATTAGCGCGCCGCAAGCGGCATGGGTAGAGGGAACAGCGGAATGCCTGAAGCTTAAGCCATCACTGCCGGCCGCCGGCTTGTCGTGGCGACAAAGGTCACGACGAAACTCGCGCTCATCAGCAGGACAATAGTGGGGGCAGGGGCGCTGTCGATAAAGAAGCTGAGATAAATACCCAGGAGCGAACAGCAGACGGAAACAAGGCTCGCGATCACCATCATGGGTGCAAAGCGCCGGGAGAGGAGATAGGCAATGGCTCCGGGCGCCACGAGGAGTGCGATCACCAGGACGATGCCGACGGCAGTCAAGGCCGCAACGATGGTGAGCGACAGGAGCGTCAGCAAGCCATAATGCAACCACCGGACCGGCAGGCCAATGGCGCCCGCCTGTTGCGGGTCAAAGGTAAAGAGCACGAGGTCCCGCCATTTGGCGAGCACAATGGCAGTGACCAGAAGGGCGATGATTCCCGTTTGCCAAAGATCGTCCGCGCCGACACCCAAGATGTCGCCGAACAGAATATGGTCGAGATGCACATCGGTCTGGATGGAGGTGTAAAGCACGATGCCGAGGCCAAAGAGCCCGGCGAATACCACGCCCATGACCGTGTCTTCCTTGATACGGCTGTTCTCCTTGAGGAAGCCGACCGAGAGCGCGCAGCCCATGCCCGCAACAAAGGCACCGATGCCCAGTGGCAGGCCGGCAATATAGGCCAGGACCACGCCGGGCAACACGGCATGGGAGATGGCATCGCCCATCAGCGACCAGCCCTTGAGCACGAGGAAGCATGACAGCAGAGCCGTGGGGATCGCCACCATGACGGCGATCAGCATGGCGTTGGTCATGAAGGGAAACTGGAACGGCCAAAGGGCGTAGAGGAGGAACTCGCTCATCGGGCGATCTCCCGCGCGGCGCGGCTGCGGGCTGCGAGAATGCCGTGCTTGGGCGCAAACACAAAGGCAAGGAGGAAGACAATGGTCTGCAGCACCACAATCACGCCCCCGGTCGCACCATCCAGAAAGAAGCTGAGATAGGCGCCGACTAGCGAGGACAGCGTTCCCACCGCAATTGCGATGACTATGAGGCGCCCGAAGCGGTCGGTGAGGAGGTAAGCCGTGGCCCCGGGGGTGACCACCATGGCGATGACGAGGAAGGCGCCCACCGTCTGCATGGCGGCCACGGTGCAGGCGGCGAGGAGCGTAAAGAAGATCACCCGCAGGAGCGGCGGGTGGAGGCCGATGGAGCGGGCGTGAGATTCATCGAAAAAGGTGACCATCAGATCTTTCCAGATCACCAGCATGACGGCGAGCGTCAAAAGGGCAATGATCACCAGCTGCATGGTATCCTCGGGCGTCACAGCCAGGATATTGCCCATCACGATGGTCTGGATGTTGACCGAAGTGGGCGAAAGGGAAATCATGAAGAGCCCGAGGCCAAAAAACGCGGTGAAGATCAAACCGATCACCGCATCTTCCTTGAGTTTCGTGCGCTGCGTCAAAAACAGCATGGCCAAGGCGGCCAGCCCGCCGGAAAAGAAAGCACCCACGGAAAATGGCAGGCCCAGCATATAGGCGCCGGCGACGCCTGGCACGATGGAGTGCGACAGCGCATCCCCGATCAGCGACCAGCCCTTGAGCATCAGGTAGGCCGAAAGAAAGGCGCAAACGCCGCCGACCAGAGCCGACACCCACACGGCATTGATCATGTAATGGTAGCTGAAGGGGAGCAGCAGCGTGTCGATCATTTCCCCACCGGGTCCGACTGCTTGGTGCTCATCTTGCCCTTTTCGCCATACATGACGAGCGGGCGTTCATCGTCTGTCAGGACAGACAGGTGGCGCGGATCATCGTCGTCATGCAGGCCCGCTCCGGCCAAGACGAAGTGGCGCAGCGCGCCGCCAAAGGTTTCCTCCAGCCGTTCGCGGGTGAAGATTTCGCTGGTAAGGCCGGATGCAAGGACGGTGCCTTTGACCAGCACGGTACGGTCGCAGAACTCGGGCACCGAGCCCAGATTATGAGTGGAAACCAGCATCACCTTGCCCTCGTCACGCAGATGGCGCAGCAGGGCGACAATGGAATCCTCGGTTTTGACGTCCACGCCGGTAAATGGCTCGTCAAGGAGAATGACCTGGCTTTGCTGTGCGAGGGCGCGGGCGAGAAAGACGCGCTTTTTCTGTCCGCCCGAGAGTTCACCGATTTGGCGGTGGCGGAAGGGGAGGAGATCAACGCGCTCCAGGGCCGAGGTGACCATCTGGTGGTCTAGTGGCTTTGGGCGGCGCAGCAGGCCCATATGGCCATAGCGCCCCATCATCACCACGTCTTCCACCAACACTGGGAAATTCCAGTCCACGTCTTCGGACTGGGGTACATAGGCGACGAGGTTGCGCTTGAGCGCCTGCCGGCCCGGCACGCCAAGGATTTCCACTGAACCACCCGCCAGTGGCACAAAGCCCATGATGGCCTTGAACAGGGTCGACTTGCCGGATCCATTGACCCCAACCAGTGCCGTGATCGACCCGCGCGGTATGGTGAAGCTCGCGTGCTTTATGGCCGTCGTGCCATTGCGATAAGCGACCGTGATGTCGCTGACGGCAAGGCCTGGGGCTGCAGCATCGTTCATGGCGTCAGCCCCGCAACAATGGTGCTGGTGGTGACGGACAAAAGGTCCAAATAGGTCGGCACCGGACCATCGGCCTCCGAAAGGGAGTCTACATAAAGCACGCCGCCATATCTGATGCCCGTCTCGCGGGCGACCTGTTCGGCCGGCTTGGAGGAAATAGTGGATTCCGAAAAGATCGCCGGCACATTGTTGGCGCGCACCGCGTCGATCACCTGGCGCACCTGCTGCGGTGTTCCCTGCTGGTCGGCATTGATGGGCCAGAGGTACAGCTCCTTGAGCCCAAAATCGCGTGCCAGGTAGCTAAAGGCCCCTTCCGAGGTCACGAGCCAGCGCCGCTCGGGGGGAATTGCCTCGATGGCTGCGCGGATGGGCGCGACGGTGGCGGTAATCTCATCGGCATAGCGCTGCGCATTGGCGTTGTAGACAGCTTCATTGGCCGGGTCGGCCTGCACGAAAGCCGCGCGGATGTTTTCGACATAAACCAGCGCGTCGGTCGGCGACATCCAGGCATGAGGATTCGGCTTGCCCTCGTAGGGCCCCTCGCCGATGCCGATGGGCTCGATGCCCTCCGTTACTACAACGGACGGGACATTGCCCAGATTGCTCAAGAACTGCTCGAACCATTGTTCGAGGTTGAGCCCATTCCAAAGCACCAGATCGGCGTCCTGCGCTGCGATCAGATCGCCTGGCGTGGGCTGATAATTGTGGATCTCGGCGCCAGGCTTGGTCACCGAAACCACATCGGCTGCATCACCTGCCACGTTGCGCGCCATATCGGCGATAATGGTGAAACTGGTCACCGCCTTGAGGCGTTCCTGGGCGGTAGTGGGCAGCGTAGCGGCAAGAAAAGCCGAGATAACAAGAACGGAAAAAATACGGCGCTGCATCAAGAACTCCGATTTCCAGTGCATGTGATATATTGCAATTGCAAGTCACTTGCAACAAGTGGTTTTGTTGCCGCCGCTCTTTAACGCGTTCAAAAAGGCATAGTGGCACAGGCCGCCATGCAGCGGGCCCTGAACCTGCACTCGATAGAAAGCGTGAACTGCTAGTGCAGGGTTACAATACCGTGCACGGCCTTGAGTTCAGCCGGCTTGATCAGCTTGGCATGGGCAATGCGAACGGAATGGAGCGGGCCTTCGATCTCGCGCGTCCAGAACTGGAGAAATTCTTCGAGCACAGGAAAGCGCGGCGCCAGGTCATATTCCTGCCAGATGAACAGCTGCAGAATGGATGGCTGGTCGGGCATGTGGTAGTGGATTTCCGCCGTAGTCAGCCCATAGCCCTCAAGCTGCTTGATGAAAGCTTGGTCGGTCATAGTCAGCTCCTTGCGTGTGACACCAAGAGTGCAACACAATCAAGGACAAGGGGCAAATCAGCGCTCCCAAAGAGCGAGTGCTAAAAAATTTGATCGCAGGTCTTGAAACCCGCTTTGGCCGCTCATAACTGCCTGATCGTTTCCTCCGGGGGTGTTCGGAGGAGGCTCTGACATCATCATTGTTATGGAGGAAAGCATGGGGCTCAAACCCTTGCATGACCGAGTGGTCGTTCGCCGCATCGATGCCGATGAAAAAACTGCCGGTGGCATCATCATTCCCGATACTGCCAAGGAAAAACCGTCCGAAGGGGAAGTGGTTGCCGTCGGACCAGGGGCCCGCAACGACAAGGGCGAGCGGATTGCGCCAGAGCTCAAGGCCGGCGACCGCGTCCTGTTCGGCAAATGGAGCGGGACGGAAGTCAGAATAGCAGGTGAAGATCTGCTGATCATGAAGGAATCCGACATTCTGGGTGTCATTGAAGGCGTCGAGCAGGCCCGCAAGGCCGCTTAAGACGCCGCTTTCATTTTTGGGAGAAAGAAAGAATGGCTGCAAAGGACGTCAAATTTTCCAGCGATGCGCGAGAAAAGATGCTGCGCGGGGTCGACACGCTGGCCAACGCCGTCAAGGTGACGCTGGGCCCCAAGGGCCGCAATGTGGTGATCGAGAAATCCTTTGGCGCACCGCGCATCACCAAGGACGGCGTGACCGTCGCCAAGGAAATCGAGCTTGAAGACAAGTTCGAGAACATCGGCGCGCAGCTGGTGCGCGAAGTTGCCTCCAAGACTAATGATCTGGCCGGTGACGGCACCACGACCGCAACCGTGCTGGGCCAGGCGATCGTGAAGGAAGGCGCCAAGGCCGTTGCTGCAGGCATGAACCCGATGGATCTGAAGCGCGGTATCGATCTGGCGGTGGAGGCCGTGGTCGCCGACCTCAAGGCCCATGCCAAGAAGGTCACCGCCAATTCGGAAATCGCGCAGGTTGGTACCATTTCAGCCAATGGCGACAGCGAAATTGGCCAGTTTCTTGCCCAGGCCATGGAAAAGGTCGGCAATGAAGGCGTGATCACCGTTGAAGAAGCCAAGACCGCCGAGACCGAGCTCGAGGTCGTGGAAGGCATGCAGTTCGACCGCGGCTATCTCAGCCCCTATTTCGTGACCAATGCCGACAAGATGCGGGTGGAACTAGAAGACCCCTACATCCTGATCCACGAAAAGAAGCTCTCGGGCCTGCAGCCCATGCTGCCCCTGCTGGAAAGCGTGGTGCAATCCGGCAAGCCGCTCCTCATCATCGCGGAAGACGTCGAGGGCGAGGCTCTCGCGACGCTCGTGGTCAACAAGCTGCGCGGCGGTCTCAAGATCGCAGCCGTTAAGGCACCCGGCTTTGGTGACCGGCGCAAGGCCATGCTCGAGGATATCGCCGTCCTGACCGGCGGCAATGTCGTCTCCGAAGATCTCGGCATCAAGCTCGAAAACGTGACGCTGCAGATGCTGGGCACGGCCAAGAAAGTGGTGATCGAAAAGGAAAACACCACCATTGTTGATGGTGCCGGGGCACGGGCCGACATCGACGCGCGTGTCGCCCAGATCCGCAGCCAGATCGAGGAAACCACCTCCGACTACGATCGTGAGAAGCTTCAGGAGCGCCTGGCCAAGCTCGCCGGCGGCGTCGCGGTGATCCGCGTTGGCGGCGCAACCGAAGTCGAGGTCAAGGAAAAGAAGGACCGCGTCGATGATGCCCTTCACGCTACCCGTGCGGCTGTTGAAGAAGGCATCCTGCCCGGCGGTGGCGTTGCACTGCTGCGCTCAATCAAGGCCCTGTCCGCCCTTAAGGGCGCCAATGCCGACCAGCAGGCTGGTATCGACATTGTTCGCCGCGCTATCCAGGCACCGGCCAAGCAGATCGCGACCAATGCCGGCGAAGACGGCTCGGTGATTGTCGGCAAGCTGCTGGAAAAGGACGACTACAGCTGGGGCTACAACGCCGCTATCGGCGAATACCAGGACATGGTGGCCAATGGCGTGATCGACCCGGCCAAGGTGGTGCGCACCGCCCTTCAGGACGCCGCCTCGGTGTCGTCCCTGCTGATCACCACGGAAGCGCTAGTGGTCGAAAAGCCCAAGAAGGAAGCAGCAGCACCCGCCATGCCCGGTGGCGGCATGGACTTCTGAGGTCTACGCGCATGGCCCGCACTGGTTCGCCAGTGCGGGTTTTTTGTTTTCAGTGCTCGGGATCGTCGAAGTCCAGCGTTTCAGCATCCGGAGCGACATAGCCTTGTCCCGTCAGCCAATCGCGCAGGATGCGGTTGATGGCATCGTTGCGGCTGAGCGTGCCGGCTTCGGGATGCACATGGTCAGCAATGAAATTGTCGAGGCCGGCAATCAGATCCTCATCAAGATCGGGTATGGGGCTGAGATCAGGGTGTGGCTGCATCGGCGTGCCTGTTGTGAATGGATTGAGAGAAGAACAGCGCATCCGCCCGGTGGTTCCGGTCTGCTCGATCCTCCCCCTCCGACCTAACCCGAGGGGGACTGCCCTTGTGACACCACGAAAAGCGTAGAGCCCTAGGTCAAGGCCGAAGGGGAGGACCGCCAGTCTTAATTATCGTTCACGCGCCGCCGGTATTCGCTCGCCGCAAAGATCACGACAATGGCAAACAGGCCGCCGATCACCACCTGCATCCAATCGATGCCGGCGATCAGATCAAGGGTAAAGGCCATGCCGCTAAACGGCTCCGCGCTCACGAGCCAGGCTTCCGCATAAGGCGTATCCGGCAGGGCCAGGCGTTGCTCGAGAAAGCGCCAGGTGTGGGTTGCAAAAGGGTGCAGTCCTCCCAGAGTCACCCACTCCAGCGTCGAAAGGAGCGCCGGCAGCAGGGCTGCGATCGGAATGGCCCAGCGCCCCACCAATGTGGCGAAGGCACCCACCAGGGCAATAAACGGCATGTACCAGAGGAGCCCGCACACCACTACGGCAAGTATTGCCAGCGCCACCTGCCCATAAATGATTGCGATCTGACCCAGGAAGCCGACGCTGCCTGTGCCATTGATCAGCGTCGTGGCAAAGGCCACCCCGAACAGCAGGATGCCGCTCAGCAGGGCCACGGCATAGACTACGCCGGGCAAAATGGTCAGGGCCGCCACGAACTTGCTGAGCAATACCTTGAAGTCCGATTGCGGCATGGACTTCCAGAAAAGCATGGCATTGTTGCGCTTGTCGGCTGCAAAGCCATCGGCTGAATAAAAGAACAGCGTCGAGATCAGATAAAGCGACCAGCCCGCGCCAAAGGCAAGGAAGCCCACTTCGTAGACGCGCAGAGGGGCGACCGTGAAAACCTGGCCCGAGAAGCGCGCATCCACGCGGCCAACAGTGAAAGCGAGGATGGTGGCGCCAAACAGCACGGCGACCAGGATCAGTGGTCCCACGAGAAAGGCGCCGCGGTGTTCAATGAACTCGCGGTGCACCAAGGCGGCAAATGCCCTCATTCTGCGCTCTCCGGATTGGCACTGGGCCGCTGCATCAGGGCCACAAATAGATCCGACAGCGTCGGCGTGGAAAGCTTGCCGAAAGGTTCTAGGAGGGTGCGGTCCACACCATCAAAGATCATCACGGTCTGCCCGAAACGGGTTTCCTCGTAAACCGGGTTGTAGGCCCGCGCCGCCTGCTGCTGGGCGGGATCGTTGACCACCACTTGCGTAAACTTGTCGTTCACCGTTTCCATCTGCATGTGAAGGATCAGCTCGCCGTCCCGGATGAACATGATGTCGGACAGCATGAACTCGATCTCGTCCACCTGATGGGTGGTGATCAGGAGCGTGCGCTCCTCCGTCATGTAGTCTTCAAGGAGGCGCCGGTAGAAGCGCTTGCGATATGTGATGTCGAGCCCCAGCGTCGGCTCATCAAGGACCAGCAGCTTGGCATCGATCGCCATGACAACGGCTAGGTGCAACTGTGCCATCATCCCTTTGCTGAGGTGTTTGATCTTCATCTCGGGCCGGATGTCGGTGCCCTCGAGAAATGCCCGCGCTTTCTCCGGCGAGAAGTTGGGGTGAATGTTGGTGAGGAGGGCAAACAGCTCCCGCACCCGCATGAAGCGCGGCAGGCTCGCAACGTCGGAAATGAACGCCACGTTCTCCATCAACTTGGCACGTTTGGCGAACGGATCCTCGCCTAGGACGCGGATCGTGCCCTCGCAGGAGGTCAGCCCCAACATGGCATTGAGCGTCGTGGTTTTGCCCGCGCCATTGTGCCCGATCAGCCCATAAATGCGTCCGGGCGGGATATCAAAGTCGAGGCCATGTAGGATTTCCTTGCGGCCGAAGCGCTTGCGCAGGCCGCGTGCGGAAACAATCGGCGCGAGATCGCCGGTCTGGCCGAGTGTGGATAGCTCATTCATGGTCCGGCTCCTGGTGTGCATCTGGTTTGGCAAGCAAAAGGGAAAGGTCGAGGTCAAGCGCCCTGATCTGCGCTGCAATGCGGGGCCAATCTTCCCGCAAGAATTTATCGCGTTCATGCGCCAGCAATTGCTCGCGCGCCCCGGCTGTGACGAACATCCCCAATCCCCTGCGTTTTTCCACCACGCCAATATCGACCAACGCTTCGAAAGCCTTGGTGACCGTAAGCGGGTTGACCGAAAGCTCTGCCGCGATCTGGCGAACGGAGGGCAAAGCCTCGCCTTCCGCCACCTGGCCGCGCAGGATCATTTCAGTCAGCCGCTGCCGGATCTGAACGAAGATCGGCTGGCTGGTATGAAAGTCATCCATGTGTATTGCCTATATAGTGTGCTATATAAGTACAACACCAACGCACTTTGTCAACCCGTATTGGTGGCCTCGGCTGCACTTGCAGAACCATGCAGGAGGAACTATCCAATTCCATACCAATTGGAGACCATTCATGCCGCAGCATCCGTTCCAAATCGAAATCTGTGTCGAGGGTATTGATGGCCTGGTTGCGGCACAGGATGGAGGCGCGGACCGGGTGGAGCTGTGTGCCAGTCTTCTCGAAGGCGGTTTGACGCCCAGCTTTGGCGTCGTCCGGGAAGCACAGCGGGTCGCGACCATCCCGTTTCATGTGATCATCCGCCCACGCGGCGGCGATTTCCTCTATTCCGACCTCGAATTTGCTTCCATGCTGGAAGACGTCAAAACGCTGCGCGACATGAACATCGCCGGCGTGGTGATCGGGTGCCTGACCGCTGATGGCCGCATCGACGAAGAACGCACCAAAGCCTTGGTCGACGCGGCCGGCCCTATGAAGGTCACCTGCCACCGGGCCTTCGACATGACCGCCGATTTCCGCGAAGCTCTTGAAGCCTTGATCCGCTGCGGCGTGGATCGCGTGCTGACCAGCGGACAGCGCGACACGGCGCTGGAGGGCATTGAAATCCTCAAGGAAACGGCGGCGCTTGCCGATGGGCGCATCGTGGTCATGGCCTGCGGCGGCCTGGACGAAACAAACATCGCGCAGATCCGCCAAGCCACCGGCGTCGATGAAATGCACTTCGCCGCGCTCAAAACCGTCAAAAGCGGCATGACATCCCGCAACCCCCATGTGGGGATGGGTGGTACGGCCCTAGAGCGGGAATATGAGATTACCCTGACCGACACCGAGGCTGTCAGTCGCACCATCGCCGCCGCGAAGGCGGCATGACTTTCCCGTTGGACGGGGTTAAAGCTGCGCGGGTTCACTGGACCCCAGAGCTTGACCAAACGATCCTTTCTCTTCGGCGCCCATGATGCGGACACAAGCACAACGCGCCTGATCAGCACGGCGGCCATTGCCACCGGCTTCATGAAAGGCGAGCCGGGGCCTGCGCAAGACGGATGGTATCAGTGGGGTGGAGATAACGGGGCGCTCCTCACCACCCTGCGCGACCATCTGGCTGCCGCCTATCCCGCCGCGGGGCCCGCACTCTGGGCCGTCCGCCTCTGGACCAATCTCATTTGGCAGCCCGCTTACCTTTCGGTGATCGCCGTCCATCTGCATGGCGAAGTGCCCGACTTCAAGGGGGTCACGCAGGCGAGGAGCGGCATATATATCGACCGCTATCGTCTCGTCCCCGGACCTATGTGGACGGGCTCGACCCAAGCCATGATTGATCGCGCAGGAAATCAACTCCGCGCCATGACAGATGCCTTGCTCCAGGAGGTCAATGCCGTTGAAAAGCTCCGGCCGCTGTTGGCTCGCCGGCTCCTTGCCGAACGCATGCTGGGCCTGATGCTCTGGCTGGGGCAGAGGCGGCGCGAACTCACCATGGAGCAGATTGAAGCCTATGCCGAACAATGGCTCGCCGTGTTGAATTTGGAAGGGCAGGGCGCGCTGGAGCACGTCGATGCGGGGGGGCGACGCCTGCTGATCGTCAAGCGCAAGGGCTGTTGCCTTGACTACCGGATCGATCCTGACCGCCTCTGCGCCAATTGCCCCAAGCAGGATGATGCGGCGCGGGTGGCGCGGCAGGTGGCAAACGCACTGGCGGAGATTGGGTGAGGGTTATTGCGGAGGGCACACGCCACCGAACCCTCAGTCAACCTCGTCCTGAGCCTGCCGAAGGACGAGGCCGTAACGAGTGCAGTATGCCCGACCTCGGTTCGACGGGTTCACCATATGGCTCCCCTCACTCACCCTCAGTCAAAAACCTCTTCTGGATACACCCCCCAGAGCTCTTCTTGGCGCATAAAGCCCGAATAGCTCGTGGTGCGCTGGTTCTGGTCCTGATGGCTGGCCGTGACTTCGCACCAGCTGCCATCGCATTCCTTGATCACGACCTTGAGCCCAGCCCCCAGCCGCGCCCGGACGCTGCCCTCGTCCGAACGGCTTGAGCGCAGGGCAATTTCGCCATTAGCCATCAGGGGCGAGGCATAGCCGGCGCGCGTGCCCGATAGTAGGTTCTGGTGCACCCAGCCCTCCGTGCCATCCACGTCGCGAATTTTGCGCCAGGTATCGAACTCCTGGACGATCTCCACCGGAATGCCGGATTTGAGATATGTCCAGGCGACATGGTATTTGGTGCCAGGGCCAACGCGCACATTGATCGGCTCGGACCGCGTGGTGGCAAACCGGGGAAGGGGCAGGCCGCTGGGATTGTCTTGCGCGAGGCTGGGCGCAAGCAAAGACAATAGCGCCAACAGAAGCCAGGGAAGACGGCGGAACAGGGCTTGGATCAAAACGGCAGAGCCTTCGCGCTTGGTCTGGTGAAACATGGCTTTGCAGAAGAATTCGATTTACCCTATCACTAGACAATGATCCTTAATGGTCGCTGAAGGCCATGGTTTTCCACTCCTTTGAGGCCCCCCGCACCGGATTTGATGACCAGCCATAAACCCAGAATTCTTGTGACCCGGCGCCTGCCCGAAGCAATCGAAGCGCGCATGGGAACCCTGTTCGAAACTGACGTCAACGAGGCCGATGTTCCTCTTGCCGCCGATGACATCATTGCGGGACTCGAGGGCAAGGATGTGCTGGTCAGTTCCATTACGGACCGGATCGATGCCGACCTGATCAGTCGGCTGCCGCCTTCGGTCCGGCTGATTGCCCAGTTCGGCAACGGTTTCGACAATATCGATCTCGACGCCGCCTGGGCGGCCGGCCTCACCGTAACCAATACGCCCAGCGTCCTCACCGAAGATACCGCTGATATGGCTATGGTGCTGATGTTGGCCCTGCCGCGGCGCCTGGTGGAAGGAACCCAGATGCTGGTGCGCGATGGGGTCTGGGCCGGCTGGTCACCCACTTCCATGCTGGGCCACCGCCTGCGCGGCAAGGCCCTGGGCATTGTTGGCATGGGCCGGATCGGAACAGCCGTGGCGCAGCGGGCGAAGGCTTTTGGCCTCAATATCCATTATTTTTCCCGCAACCGCCGCCCGCCTGCCATCGAAGCGCCATTGGAAGCAACCTATTGGCCTGATCTCGATGCCATGGTGGAGGCGGTCGACATTGTTTCGCTCCATACCCCGCACACGCGCGAAACCTTTCACATCCTTTCCGCCGACCGGCTGCGCCGCATGAAACCGTGCAGCTTCGTGGTCAATGTGAGCCGCCCCGAACTGCTGGACGAGGCAGCCCTCCTCGACGCCATCGAAGACGGTCACTTGAGCGGCGCGGCACTTGATGTTTTCGAGCACAAGCGCGGCATCGATCCGCGCCTTCTTGCCCTGGCCGAAGCGAACCGAATCGTGCTCACCGCCCATATGGCCTCGGCAACACTGGAGGCGCGCGTCGAGATGGGTGAAACGGTGATCGTCAATATCCGCGCCTTTATGGACGGGCACCAACCACCCCATCGCGTCCTGCCGGAGAGCATGCACAAGAACGTCGCGCCACGCGCCTAAGTGTTGCCGCAAATACGCACCGTCTCCCTCATCGCGCAGCTATGGCAGGGAGGCGCTTGCTAAGGCGTTCTATTGGCTCCAAATCGTGCCCCAAGTGAAGGCATGAGCAATATGGATTGAGTGATGCCATCTGGAGGCGTCTTGAACATCTTGGGTCGGGCAATGATGCTCGTGGGGCTTGGCTGGACTCTGGTGAACCCGGCCTGGGCCCAGCTGAGAAGCGAGCCGCCTTTGCACGACCAGGACGGGGGCCTCGTCCTGAGCGCCGAAGGGCTTGAGCTCTGGCTGCCGCCGCCCGATTGGCTCGATGAAACCAGGCAAGCATCAGCCGATATCCGCACGCAGGTAGATGCTGTTTTCCGCACCGGCGAGGGCGAAGCGCTGCTGGAAATCTACCCCAAGGGCGAGGGCGAGGCGCTCTGGTCAACGCTGTATGGCGCTCGCATCAGCACCGGATCCGGATACACGCTCAAGGCCTATCGCGATGCTGTCCTGGCCGGTTTTTCCAGCAATTGCCGCGCGGATCTCACCGGATTTTTCCAACTCGGTACCGACGATGGCGACACCCTGGCCCCACTTGGCTATGTTTGCGGCGCCTTTGACCCACGGCTGCGCGGCTATTCCGATCTCGGCGAAGTCATGGTCATGAGCTTCCGCAAGGATGGCGACGCCGTCGCGCTGATCTTCCAACAATGGCGCGGGGATGCCTTTGACCCCCGGGATGCGCAGAGCTGGCCGGTGCAAACCAGCGTCGTAGAAAGGCGCGCGCGCCAGTTGCAGGCGGAGGCACGACTTCAACGCCCGGATTGACGCAAAGGCAGGGAAGGCCTAATTCCGCGGTATGAGCAGAGATAACAAGCCAACTGGTCCTTCGCAGCGCATGCTGCGCGTGGGCGAACTGGTCCGCCACGCCTTGGCCGACATATTTCAGCGCGGCGACGTGGAAGACGATGCCCTGCATGGCGCCGTCATCACCGTGCCTGAAGTGCGCATGACGCCCGATCTCAAGATCGCCAATGCCTATATCATGCCATTGGGCGGCGAGCATGCCGAGGAAATCGTGGCCGCTTTGAACCGCCATCGCAAGTTCATCCGCGGCCGCGTGGCGCCCCAGATCAACATGAAGTTCGCGCCTGAAGTACGCTTCCTTGTAGACGACACCTTTGCCGAGGCCAGCCGCATCGATTCGCTGCTGCGCTCTGAAAAGGTGCAACGCGATCTGGCCGACGACGACGACGGCGACCAGAATTGAGCCAGCCCAAGCGGGTTAAGCGCCCTATCTCCGGCTGGGTCGTGCTCAACAAACCCTTCAACATGACGTCCACCCAGGCCGTGGGCAAGATCCGCTGGCTGTTTGGCGCGGCCAAGGCCGGCCACGCCGGAACGCTTGATCCTCTCGCAACCGGCATTTTGCCAATCGCCCTGGGCGAGGCCACCAAGGCCGTGCCCCAGGTGCAGGACGGCACCAAGATTTACCGCTTTGCGATCCGATGGGGCGCGGCGACCACCACCGACGATGCCGAGGGCGAGGTGATCGCCACTTCCGAGCTCCGGCCCGACCAAGCCGCGCTGGAAGCCGTCCTGCCGCAATTCACCGGCACGATCCTGCAGCGCCCGCCGATTTTTTCAGCACTCAAGATCGAAGGCGAACGCGCCTATGATCTGGCGCGAGCCGGCGAAGCGGTGGAACTGCAGCCGCGCGAGATCGACGTTGACGCCGTAAGCCTTGTCGAACACGGCATCGAACAATCCACCCTGGAAGTGGTTTGCGGCAAGGGCACCTATGTCCGCTCGCTGGCGCGCGACATTGCAGAGGCGCTAGGCACACGCGGGCATGTCTCGGTTTTACACCGCGCGGCGGTCGGCCCCTTCCATGACGAAGACGCCGTAACCATCGAGCAGCTCGAAGCGCTGGAGATCGACGGGCGGGACGCGCTGCTCAAACCGGTGTGGAGCGGCTTTGCTGACCTTCCCGAAATCCGTCTCGACCCGCACCAGGCCAGCGCCGTGCGGCACGGCAATGCCGTTCTGCTGACAGGGGCTGGAGCTCCGGCTGCTCTTGACGAGTGCTGGGCAAGTTTTAGGGGCGAAGTGGTGGCGACAGGGTCGGTGCAGTTCGGCCAGTTCCAGCCGCGCCGGGTGTTCAACCTCTAGGCTTCTGATTAAGGGCAAGACTTGCGGCAGGCCTCATCCTGAGCCTGCGGAAGGACGAGGCCGTGTCATCCCAGGCCTCCATGGCACCGACCGTGGTTCGACAGGCTGATCATCGGGTCTTCTGGCGGTCGAGTTCACTGCCCCAACAAAAAAGGCGGGGATCCCTCCCCGCCTTGTTCCTCCCTAACGGAGGAAGAGCACGATTATGATGATCAGCACGATTGGCACGCCAAGGAGCCAAGGTCCAACGCCACGAAGCATGATTGTGTCCTTTCCCTGAAGCTAGAACCGGCGGAACACGCCGGGATGCACCGTGTTCTTGTCGCGGTGATTGCCACCCTTCTGCGCCGCCCAGAAGGCGCCGATAGCCGAAACCAGAAGGCCCGCGGCCAAAAGGAAGGCACCGATAATCGCCGTATTGCGGGCAATGCGGGCAGTATCTTCCGCCTGCTGGCGAGCATCATTGATGCCAGTAATGGCCTGGTCGACACGAGCCTGGGCTTCCTCGGGCGGAATGCCCGCATTGGCCGCCACGACGTTGGCGAGGTAAGTGCGGTCAGCTTCGGGCAGTGTTCCATCGCCCAACGCCGCCTGCGCAAAGATCCGGCCTGCTTCGTCGCGCGCCGCAGCCGGATCGCTTGGCTGGTTGGAGCGGAACATGGTGTCGATGAAGTAGGCGTTCGGATCAACCGCCTCGGCCGCGCCTTCCGAAACATTGGACGCAGCATTGGTCACGGTTGCAGCTGCCGAGCCGACCGTGTTGGCTGCGGCGCCAATGCCATTCACGGCAATAATCGTGCCCAGGATGGCAGAGCCGGCCCAGACCAACAGGCCATGGGCCCCGTCGCGCAGATCGCTTTCGTCCTCATTGGCGTCGAAATAACGACGACGCAGGCGACCGGTCAGATAGCCACCGGCCATGTAGCTCGAGATCTGGACCCACAGGAACCAGATCGCGGCAGCTATGCCGACAAAGATCGGATTGGGCTCATTGCCGTAGCCGAAATCAAGGAAGTTGAGGCCGACAGCCGAGCCGAAACTGATCAGCACAAGGCTGATGGCGGAGGCCAGCACGATGCCAGCAATGATCGCGGGCCAGTCGACATAGGACGACTGGTCGCGATCGTGAAGGGACGTTTTGGCAATACCACCGCCAGTTGGCGCATCAATGGTCATGGGGCAGCTCCTGTTGTTCTTGTTCGCAAAGCCGGCTCAGGCGAGCCCGATAAACGACAGGATGGCCATGACGATGACGATGAGGCCGACGATATAGATGATCGAGTTCATTTTCGATTGCCTTCCGAGTTGACGCAGATGTGAGATCAACAGCAGGCAAAACGATTCGTTCCGAAGGGTTGCTTAGATTCTGTGCCAGTGCCTTCAGAACGTTGTTCCTGTTGGCTATTTCAGAAAAAGTTGGAGGCAAGAATTGCTCCTCGCCTCCAATGGTCTGGCAATGGAACTGAAGCTCTAGAGCCCGTCAGTCACCACATGGGTGAAAGCGCCTTCGGGAGCCTTGGTGATGGCTGGATTGTCGGGCGAAACAGCCGACAGGAGAGTATCCACGGTCTGCTGATAGTCGGCTTCGTCAAGAACGCCTGTTGACCCTTCCGTCAGTTTGTTGGCTTCCGTAACCTGATAGAGCTGGTCTTCCACGGTCATCGCGCCGGTCATGTCGTTGTCGACAATGATCTGCGCGGCTTCTTCGGGGTTCTCGCGGGAATACTCCCAGCCCTTCATCGAAGCGCGGACGAACTTGGTCATCTTCTCCACGAATGCCGGGTCTTCCAGGCTGTCCTCGAGCACATAGAGCCCATCCTCGAGCATGCCCACGCCCTCGTCGCGATAGTTGAACACGGTCAACTCGTCGGGCGTGATGCCGGCCTTCAGTACCTGGCCATATTCATTATAGGTCATGGTGGAAATGCAGTCCGCCTGCTTCTGGATCAGCGGGTCGACGTTGAAGGCCTGCTTGAGCACTTCGACGCCATCCGGGCCACCATCGGTGGAATAGCCGAGCTTGGCCATCCAGGCATAGAACGGATATTCATTGCCGAAGAACCAGACACCCAGCGTCTTGCCAGGGAAATCATCGGTGGTTTCGACACCGGCTTCCTTGAGGCAGGTGAGCAGGAGGCCTGATTGCTTGAACGGCTGGGCGATGTTGACCAGCGGCACGCCACGCTCACGGGCCGCCAAGCCCGCTGCCATCCAGGTCGTGATCACATCGGCGCCGCCGCCGGCGATCACCTGTTCCGGCGCGATATCAGGACCGCCCGGCTTGATTTCGACCTGGAGTCCCTCTTCCTCATAGAAGCCCTTGGCCTGGGCGACGTAGTAGCCGGCAAACTGCCCTTGGGTAACCCATTTGAGCTGCAGCGTCACCGAATTGTCCTGTGCCCAGGCAGCCCCCACGCTGCTCATGGCCATTGCGCCTGCAAGCGCACCGATCAGAAGTTTTCCCATTCCCTTTTTCCCTGCTTGCTTGGCCCCGTCCTATGCACCACGCACGGACGGGTGCCAGAAGGTGACCCCCCGTTCGATCAGAACGATCACCCCATAGAAGACCGATCCCGCGACAGCCGCCACCGCGATCTCGGCCCACACCATGTCGACATTCATCCGGCCGACTTCGGTCGATATCCGGAAGCCCATTCCCACGATGGGTGTTCCGAAGAATTCCGCTACGATTGCGCCGATCAACGCCAGAGTCGAGTTAATCTTGAGGGCGTTGAAGATGAAGGGCCCTGCAGCGGGAAGCCTCAGCTTCAAAAGGGTTTGCCAATAGCTGGCGGCATAGGTGCGCATCAGGTCCCGCTCGATGCTTGAGGCGGCATTGAGCCCTGCCACCGTATTCACCAGCATGGGGAAAAACGTCATGATGACAACGACGGCCGCCTTGCTTGGCCAATCAAAGCCGAACCACATCACCATGATCGGCGCGACGCCAACGATCGGGAGCGCAGACACGAAATTGCCAAGCGGCAGGAGCCCGGATTTGAGGAACGGCGAGCGGTCGATCAGAATGGCAACAAGGAATCCCAGGCCGCAGCCAAGCAGATAGCCGATCAAAACGCCCTTTAAAAAGGTCTGCTGGAAATCGGCCCACAGCGTGGGCACGGATGCGGTCATGCGGCCCCAGATCATGGAGGGCGGCGGCAGGATCACCTGCGGGACATTGCCGGCGCGCGTCACCACCTCCCAGATCACCAGGATGCTGACGCCGAACACAATGGGGATCAGGAGGCCCAACCCCATGTTGTCGGTAAGTCCGGGCGCCAGTGTCTTGCTGAGCCGCTCCACAAACAGCCAGGCAAACAGCCAAGCCACCACAAGCGCCATCCAGAAGAAAGGCGGAGTCGGCGTAAAGACGCCAATGCTCAGGAGCACGGCAACAGCACCCAGCACTGCCAAGGAGCCATCGATCCACAGCCTGAGCGGCACAAGGAAGCGGAGTAGCGACAACGTCCCAAGCGCCAGGAAAATCTTGAGCAGCATGGCGCTTTCAAGCGGCGTCAGTAGGCTCAGCGCCAGCGCCGCAGCGCTGACACCACCCCCGACCAGAGCCAAAAAGAACTGCAACTGGCTCATGCGGGGCGAGCTCCCATGGCGCGATTGACCAGCTTCTCGACAAGGCCAACCGCGATCACCAGCAAGGCCGCAAGGATCGAAGCCGCGACCAGCGCCGCCCAGATCTGGATGGTCTGTGAATAATATGACCCGGCCAGCAACCGTGCTCCCAAGCCTGCAACAGCTCCGGTCGGCAACTCGCCTACTATGGCCCCCACCAGCGACGCCGCCACGCCAACCTTGAGCGAAGCAAACAGATACGGCATGGCCGCCGGCCAGCGCAGCTTCCAGAAGGTCTGGCTAGCCGAGGCGCTGTAGGTGTGCATGAGATCCAGCTGGATCGCCTCGGGCGAACGCAGGCCTTTGACCATGCCCACGGCCACTGGGAAGAAGCTTAGATAGGCCGAAATGATTGCCTTGCTCATGAGCCGCGCGGGGTCGGTCGGAATGCCCATAGTGCCGGTAAAGACATTGAACCCGATCACCACGATCAGCGGCGCGAGCGCCAGAATGGGGATGGTCTGGCTCGCCACGATCCAGGGCATCAGCGAGCGGTTCATGGCTTCGCTATGAACAATCATCACGGCCAGCGCGATCCCCAGCAAAGAGCCCATGGCAAAGCCCAGCGCCGTTGCAGAAAAGGTCACCCAAGCATGAAACAGCAAAGAGCGTGGCTTGTTGGGGCCCACAAGCACCGTGGCGTTCCAGAGCTCGCCAAACACCTGATGCGCCGTAGGCAGCACGGGCTTTTCCTGGTTCCAGGTGTCGAGAATGAACTGCGTCGTGGAAACATCGGTTACATCGGCACGCCGATACATGTCGTTCTGCCATTGAGCATTCATGCCGATTGCAGCGGCGTACCAGACGACGAGGATGGCCAGAAGGACGATGATGATGGGGAGGGTGCGGTTCATGGTGATATTCTTACCCGGCCTCCCCCTGGGAGAAGGAGGGGAAGGAGGCGCACCGTGTTGCACCGATCACAGCACAGTCCCTCCCAGCGGGAGGTGAGGTGCGGGCAGTGAGTGCCCCCCATCACGCCACTTCCTCATACGAATGCCCAGCCCGCAATCCATCGCGCACCCGCGCAGCAATCGCCAAAAACTCAGGCGTCTCGCGAATACCAAGCGGCCGCTCGCGCGGCAGATCGCTTTCGATCACATCCGTCACCCGGCCAGGGCGGGGGGACATCACGACGATCTTGGTGGACAGATACACCGCCTCGGGAATCGAGTGCGTTACAAAGCAGATGGTCTTGCCGGTCGCGGCCCAGAGCTTGAGCAGTTCGGAGTTGAGATGGTCCCGAACAATCTCGTCAAGCGCCCCGAAGGGCTCGTCCATCAGGAGCAGGTCCGCGTCAAACGCCAGTGCGCGGGCAATCGATGCCCGCTGTTGCATGCCGCCCGAGAGCTGCCAGGGATACTTCTTTTCAAACCCCGAAAGGTTCACCAGATCCAGGGTCCGCCGGATGCGCTCGGCTTGCTGGGCATCCGAATAGCCCATGATCTCAAGCGGCAGCGCCACGTTCTTTTCGATCGTGCGCCAGGGATAAAGCGCTGGCGCCTGGAACACATAGCCATAGGCCCGGTCCTTGCGCGCTTGTTCAGGCGTTTGCCCGTTGATGCGGAGCGTTCCGGAACTCGGTCGCTCCAGATCGGCAATGGTGCGCAAGAACGTCGTCTTGCCGCAACCGGAAGGCCCGATAAAGGAAACGAACTCGCCTTTGTTGATGGATAAATTGACGTTCGACAGCGCAACAACGTCGCCGTCACTCGTGGGGAACGTCAGGCTGAGATTTTCAGCTGAGACAACTGCGGTCAAACTCTTCAAACCCCCGACGCCGGAATGCCGCTGCGCTCCACCCTGCGGGGAGACACGATCTCTTTCCATTGTGAGAGTGCCCGGTTAACGGGGTTCTTAGCCTCGCGAGGGACGAATTTGCCGTGGCCGGGTTCCGCCTTGACCTCATTTTCCGTCACCGACACCCTGCCGCGCGACAGCACGAAGCGGGGCAGGCCCTTGACCTCGAAACCTTCAAAAACGTTGTAGTCGATCACCGATTGCTGTCCCTGCGCGGAGATGGTCTTGGTGCGCTCTGGGTCCCACACTATGAGGTCCGCATCGGCACCCACCAGCACCGCGCCCTTCTTGGGGTACAGGTTCAAGATCTTGGCGATGTTGGTGGAGGTGACCGCCACGAATTCGTTCATCGTTAGCCGGCCGGTATTTACCCCCGCTGTCCACAGCACCGGCAGGCGGTCTTCCAGCCCACCCGTGCCATTGGGGATCTTGCTGAAATTGCCGATCCCGGTCCGCTTCTGCTCGGTGGTAAAGGCGCAATGGTCGGTCGCGACGCAGGAGAGAGAGCCCGACTGTAGCCCCGCCCAAAGGGATTCTTGGTGCGCCTTGTTGCGGAACGGTGGCGACATGACGCGGCGGGCGGCATGGTCCCAATCGGGGTTGAAATATTCGCTTTCATCCAGCGTGAGATGCTGGATCAGCGGCTCGCCATAGACGCGCATTCCTTTTTGCCGGGCGCGGCGGATGGCTTCATGCGCCTGCTCGGATGAGACATGCACCACATAAAGCGGAACGCCGGCCATATCGGCGATCATGATGGCGCGATTGGTGGCTTCGCCCTCCACTTCCGGGGGGCGTGAATAGGCATGCGCCTCGGGACCATTATTGCCTTCGGCCAGGAGTTTGGCCGTCATGGCCGCAACGACGTCACCGTTCTCGGCATGAACCAGCGGCAGGGCACCCAGATCCGCACACCGCTGGAACGACGAGAACATTTCGTCGTCATTGACCATCAGCGAGCCTTTGTAGGCCATGAAATGCTTGAACGAGGTGATCCCGCGATCGACAACATCGGCCATCTCGTTGAACACCTGCTCGCCCCACCAGGTAATGGCCATGTGAAACGAATAGTCGGCCGAAGCCTTGCCCGTCTTGTTGTCCCACATCTGGAGCGCTTCAAGCAGCGACTGGTTGGGATTGGGCAGGCAGAAATCCACCACCATTGTCGTGCCGCCCGCAAGGCCCGCCCGCGTGCCGCTTTCGAAATCATCGGCCGAATAGGTGCCCATGAAGGGCATTTCCAGGTGAGTGTGGGGGTCGATCCCCCCCGGCATCACATAACAGCCGGTCGCGTCGAGGGTCTCGTCGCCAGAGAGGTTCTGTCCGATCTCGACGATATGGTCGCCGTCGATCAGCACATCGGCCTTGTAGGTCAGATCAGCCGTGACGATCGTGCCATTCTTGATGACCTTGCTGCCCATTTTTTGCTCACTCCCTTAGCTACGATCTACGTCCGGTCCCAGTGGCGGGCTTCGCCTTGGCTGCCTGCAAGATTGTCTTGCAAATCCGATGCCAAGTTGCGATTGCCCGGCCCGTGAGGCGCGGCACCCTCCCCGGTGCCGGCTTCCTGGGTCAGCCCCCATCAGGGGCTCAATTCACTCCACGATCTCCGCCGTTTCGAGCACCGCGTGGAACAGCACATCCGCGCCTGCCGCCGCCCACTCTTTGGAAATCTCTTCGGCCTCGTTGTGGCTCAAGCCATCCACGCACGGGCACATGATCATGGTAGAGGGGGCCACTTTGGCCGCCCAGCAAGCGTCGTGGCCCGCGCCTGAGATAATGTCCATGTGCGAATAGCCCAACTTTTCAGCAGCCGCGCGCACGCGTTGCACCAAGGTGGGGTCGAACTGGACGGGATCGAAATGCCCGACCGCTTCCATAGCGTAGCCCACCCCGAGTTCGCTACAAATCGCCTGCGCCGCGCTTTCGATCTGGTCGCGCATGGAATTGAGCTTTGAGAGCTCCGGCGAGCGGATATCGACGGTGAACACCACCGTTCCTGGCAGGACATTGCGCGAATTGGGCGAGAACTTCATCTGCCCCACGCCACCCACAGCACCGGGCTGATGATCCATGGCTACGCTCTGCACCATCTCAAGGATGCGCGCCATGGCGAGCCCGGCATTGACGCGCATGCTCATCGGCGTGGATCCCGTATGGGCTTCCTTGCCCGCCAGAGTGAACTCGAGCCACCAAAGCCCCTGCCCATGCGTCACGACGCCGATCTGCTTGCCTTCGGCCTCAAGGATGGGGCCCTGCTCGATGTGATATTCGAAATAGGCGTGCATCTTGCGCGCGCCCACTTCCTCCTCGCCGCGCCAGCCGATGCGCTGCAGTTCATCGCCGTAGGTCTTGCCGTCTGGATCCTTGCGACCATAGGCATAATCCAGCGAATGGATGCCCGCGAATACGCCCGAGGCCAGCATGGCCGGCGCAAAGCGCGCCCCTTCCTCATTAGCCCAATTGGTGATGACGATGGGGTGCTTGGTCTTGATGCCGAGGTCATCCAGCGAGCGGACCACCTCAAGCGCGGCGAGCACGCCCAGGACGCCATCATATTTCCCGCCCGTTGGCTGGGTGTCGAGATGAGATCCCACATAAACCGGCAGGGCATCGGGGTCAGTGCCCGGCCGGGTCATGAACATGGTGCCCATTTGGTCGACGCCCATGGAAAGCCCTGCCGCGTCGCACCAATGCTTGAACAGGTGCCGGCCTTCGTTGTCGGCGTCGGTCAGGGTCTGCCGGTTATTGCCCCCGGCAATCCCGGGGCCAATCTTGGCCATTTCCATGAGGCTGTCCCAGAGCCGATCACCATTGATGCGAAGGTTTTCTCCTGGGGCAGACATATGGGGGAACGTCCTATTTGTTTGTGGGGAACGAGAATTCCGCACCACCCTTGATGCCGGCAGGCCAGCGGGTGGTGACGGTCTTGAGTCGCGTATAGAAGTGAACGCCTTCGGGCCCATAGATGGAGTGGTCGCCAAACAGCGACCGCTTCCAGCCACCAAACGAGTGGTAGGCGACAGGCACCGGAATGGGGACGTTCACGCCCACCATGCCCACTTCAATCTTGTCGGCAAATTCCCGCGCAGCATCGCCGTCGCGGGTGAAGATGGCGGTGCCATTGCCATATTCGTGGTCGTTGATCAGCTTGACGGCCTCGTTGTAGTCATTGGCGCGCACCACCGACAGGACAGGCCCGAAGATCTCTTCCTTGTAGATGGTCATACCGGGCGTGACATTGTCGAACAGCGTGCCGCCGACATAATAGCCGCCTTCATAGCCCTGCAGTGAGAAGCCGCGGCCATCGACTACAAGGTCTGCGCCCTGTTCGACTCCAGAGTCGATATAGCCGAGGATCTTGTCGCGGTGCTGCTTGGTCACCACTGGGCCCATTTCGGCGTCCTTGTCCGTAGCCGGGCCAATCTTGAGCGACTCCACGCGCGGCTTGAGCTTGGCGATGAGCGCATCGCCCGTTTCCTTGCCCACAGGGACAGCGACCGAAATGGCCATGCAGCGCTCGCCGGCCGATCCATAGCCCGCTCCCATCAGGGCATCGGCGGCTTGGTCGAGGTCAGCGTCGGGCATGATCACCATGTGGTTCTTGGCGCCACCCAGCGCCTGCACGCGCTTGCCCGCGGCCGTGCCGCGCTTGTAGACATATTCGGCAATCGGCGTGGAGCCGACAAAGCTCACCGCCTTGATGTCGGGATGGTCGAGAATCCCATCGACCATTTCCTTGTCGCCATGCACGATATTGAGAATGCCCTCGGGCAGCCCCGCTTCCATGAAGAGGTTCCAGGCGAGCATGGAGGCTGATGGATCGCGCTCGGATGGCTTCAGGATGAAGGCGTTCCCGCAGGCAATTGCCGCCGGATACATCCACATCGGCACCATGGCCGGAAAGTTGAACGGGGTGATCCCGGCGACGACGCCCAGGGGCTGGCGATCCGAGTAGGAGTCAATCGAAGGGCCGACATTGCGGCTGAATTCGCCCTTGAGCAACTGGGGAATACCGCAGGCAAAATCCACGCAGTCAATGCCGCGCGCCACTTCGCCAAGCGCGTCGTCATGCACCTTACCGTGCTCTTTGCTGATTTCGCGCGCCAAATCGTCGGCATGCTGGTCCAGCAGGGCTTTGAACCTGAACATGATGCGGGCGCGCTTCATGGGCGGGGTATTGCCCCAAGCCACCTGCGCCTTTTTCGCAGAAGCCACAGCCTCGTTGAGCTCGCTTAGTGTAGAGAGCGGAAGTTCCGCCGATTGTTCGCCCGTGGCCGGGTTGAACACCGGCACGCGGCGTCCGGTGGACACATAACGCTTGCCGCCAACGGCGTTTTCAATGGTCAGCATTGAGCTTCCCCTTTCGCGGGAACAGAAATTCTATTTTCCAAGGTATAGAACTCTTGTTCCATTTTACTCAAGCGTCTTGAGGATGTCCGACAGCGTGCCGACGATCTGGTCGATATGCCCCTTTTCCACGATCAGTGGCGGGGACAAGGCGATGATGTCGCCCGTTGTGCGGATCAGAAGCCCCGCTTCATAGGCCTTGAGGAACGCCGAGAACGCCCGCTTGGTCGGCTGCCCCGCAATGGGCTCCAGCTCGATAGCGCCAACCAGCCCGATATTGCGGACGTCGATCACATGCGGCAGGCCCTTGAGGGAATGGAGCCCCTCCTCGAAATAGCCGGCCAGTTCCGCCCCGCGCGTTAGCAGGCCTTCGTCGCGATAGGTTTCCAGGGTCGCCAACGCCGCAGCAGAGGCGACCGGATTGCCCGAATAGGTATAGCCGTGAAAGAACTCGATGACGTGTTCCGGGCCATCCATAAAGGCGTCGTGAATTTCCGCTGAGACCAGCACCGCGCCCATCGGGACAATGCCATTCGTCAGCCCCTTGGCCGTGACCATGATGTCGGGCGTGACGCCGAAGTAATCAGCCCCAAAGGGGGTGCCGAGGCGACCATAGCCGGTGATCACCTCGTCGAAGATCAGCAGGATGCCATGCTTCTTGGTGATTTCACGCAGGCGCTTGAGGTAGCCCACCGGCGGGATCAGCACGCCGGTTGACCCTGCTACGGGCTCCACAATCACTGCCGCGATGGTTGACGCATCATGGAGCGTCACGATGCGCTCCAGCTCATCGGCCAGTTCGGTGCCGTATTGCGGCTCGCCCTTGGTAAAGGCGTTCTTGGCAAGGTTGTGCGTGTGCGGCATGTGATCGACGCCCGTCAGCAGAGTGCCGAACATCTTGCGGTTGGAAACAATGCCGCCCACCGAAATGCCGCCGAAATTGACACCATGATAGGCGCGCTCGCGTCCGATCAGGCGGGTGCGCGATCCCTCGCCTTTGACGCGATGATAGGCCAGCGCCACCTTGAGCGCGGTTTCAACCGACTCCGAACCCGAATTGGTGAACAGGACATGGTCGAGTCCCTGCGGCGCGATATCCACCAGCCTGTTGGCCAGCTCAAACGCCTTGGGGTGCCCCATCTGGAAGGCTGGGGCATAATCAAGCTCTGCCGCCTGATTGGCGATCGCTTCCACGATCTTTGGCCGGGCATGCCCCGCATTGACGCACCATAGCCCCGCCGTGCCGTCCAGCACCTGCCGTCCATCGGCAGTGGTATAATGCATGTCCTTGGCCGCCACGAACATGCGCGGCGATTTCTTGAACTGGCGATTGGCCGTGAACGGCATCCAGAAGGCGCTCAGATCATTCGGCATCACGGCGGTGGAATTAGACACGAATGGCGCTCCCCTCGATTCTGCACTGGCGTTTCTTTTGGCACTTGACGCCAGGGCCGGAAGCCCAGAATTTTGACCAGTTGGAAAAATGTTAGCACTCCCAAACTTTCCCGCAAGGCGAAAAATGGCGCCCTCAAAGCTGAAAAGTGCCGAGACACATGCCGCTCCCCGCAGGCGCCGCAAAAGCGCCATGGCGGGCGATGGGGAAACCGAGCGCCCCGTCACGCGCATTCAGCGCGAAAAGCAGGACATAATCCTCGAAGCTGCGCTGGAAGTGTTCTCGCTTCATGGCTTCCGCGGCGCCACGATTGACCAGATTGCCGAGCGGGCCGGCATGAGCAAGCCGAACCTGCTTTATTATTTCCCGCGCAAGGAAGAGATCCACCGCCGCCTGATCGGGCAATTGCTCAAGACCTGGCTGGCCCCGCTCGAGGAAATGGACGCCAATGGCGATCCCTTCCCCGAGATCCGCTCCTATATCCGCCGCAAGCTGGAAATGGCGCGCGACTTCCCCCGGGAAAGCCGCCTCTTCGCCAATGAAATGCTTCAGGGTGCCCCCCGTATCATTGAGATGATCGAGGTGGACCTCAAGAACCTCGTTGATGAAAAGGCGCGCGTGCTCCTCGCCTGGATGGACGAGGGCAAGATCGCCCGCACCGATCCATACCATTTGATCTTTTCCATCTGGGCCACCACCCAGCATTATGCCGATTTCGACGTGCAGGTCCGCGCCGTCCTGGGTCCGGGGCGCGGCGGGGAAGGGCGCTTCGAGGATGCCGCTCGCTATCTCGAGCAATTGTTTCTCTATGGCCTTACGCCCCGGCCCAGAACATAGATATCTTTAGAGCCGGGCCAGTCTAGTTCAGCACGGGGCAACAAAGCGGTTAAGGAAACAGATGCCGCTGTAGAAGTTCTTAAGATTTGGTGAACATGTCCCGATCCCGTCGCTTGCCAGGGCCGAGTCAAAGCGGAACGTTGTTGTGAGTTGACAGTCTGAACAAGCGCCTCAGCTCTGCCACATTTGCCCTAATCGGCTAGAGCTTCTACTTAGCTATTTGGAAATGGCGTCAGAACAAAGGTCTTGACTCGCACCTTTGGCCAAAAAGCTTTAAAAGTGATGGAACCCGCATCTGCGGAGTGATGGCGGAACGAAGTTCCCTAGGACGCAGTAATCTGCCGTAAACGGGCCCGCGGTACCGCTTTTTGTAGCACCCTGTTCTACAACAATCCCAACTCATTCATCTACATGGCTGGAATGTGCCGAGCGGCCTGTGTTTCATGCGCAACAGTAAACGCGCACGGGCGGTCATTCCTGCCCGCCGGCACATTGTGGCCGGTCCCTGCCGTTAAACCTCTGCTCACGTTAACTTAAGTGAGAATAGACGTTTGATCAGGAAAGCCATTTCAGTCGCCGCTGTCGTTGCAGCTCTCTTTTCTTTCTCCACTGCAGCCTATGCCCAATGCGGCGGCGCCTCCTGGTACGGCCCTGGCTTCAACGGGAAAAAGGCCGCATCGGGTGAAATCTTCAACGAGAACGCCATGACGGCGGCACATCGGTCGCTGCCTTTCGGCACCAAGCTCCTTGTTACCGATCAGAACACCGGTCGACAGATCAAGGTAACCATCAATGACCGCGGTCCGTTCCACGGCAAGCGCATCATTGACTTGAGCAAGGCTGCTGCCGGCAAGCTGGGCTTCCGCAATCGCGGCACCACTTCGGTTTGCATTAGCCAGCTCTAGTCTTCGTTTTCCAAGACTTGCCTTTCCAACGGGTCCCCGCCACGGCGGGGGCCCGTTTGTATTCAACAACCTCAGCCCTCGGATGCGCCAACTCAGCTCTACGCACCTCCGATTGACGTCTTTTTGAAACGTTGCATAATTAGAGAGAAAACGTTTCAGCGCCCCTATTCTCCGCCGACTGCTTTTCGCATAGGGTCCCGCGACTGATTTCGCGAGTAGTTTCAGCCATGAGATTCGGCATCGACCTGCCGCCCCAGATCAAGGTGTTCGGGGCGTTCTTCATCTATTCGTTCACCATGGGCAGCCTCTATCCGCGTCTTCCCGCGATCCAGACCGCCATGAATGTGGGTGAGGGCGCACTGGGCCTGGCACTGATCGGCGCCGCATTGGGAACCCTGATCTCCCTGACCTTTGCCGGTCCCCTGATCGAGCGCATTGGCTATCGCCGTACCCTGCTGACGGCGATCCCGCTGCTGTCGGTCTTCTACGCCATCGCAGTTTGGGCGCAGGGCCCGCTCATGTTCTTCCTGCTGCTGATGCCCGTGGGTATCACCATTGGCTGCATCGAAATCATCATCAATCTTGAAGCCGACCGGGTTGAACATGCCATTGGGCGGCGCATCATGAACCGTGCCCATGCCTTCTGGAGCTTTGGCTTTTTCTCCGCCGGCATGGTGGGCTCCTTTATTGCCCAGACCGGCATTTCGCCCCAGGTGCACCTGGCTATAATGGTTCCGGTGGTCACGATCGTATCCCTCCTGCTTCTTGGCCGCTTCGAGCCGGCCGAGCACCGCGCCGGCGGCAGCACCGAGCAGGCGCCGCGCTTTGCCCGTCCCACGGGGGCCATCCTTGTTCTGGTTGGCGTGTGCCTCTCGGCCATGATCCTTGAGGGCGCGGGCATAGATTGGTCAGCCATCTATATGCGCAATGAGTTCGGCGCAGCGCCCTTCTGGGCCGGCTTCGCCGTGGCCCTGGGTGCCGGCGCGCAAGCCGTCACACGCTTTTTCGCCGACAGCTTTGTCGAGCGCTGGAGCCCGGTTCTCGTGGCCCGCACCCTTCTGGCCATTTCCGGTATTGGCGCGCTGATCGTGTTCTTTACGCCCGTCTGGTGGCTCGCCTATGTAGGGTTGGCCCTGATCGGAGTGGGTACCAGCGCCCTCTTCCCACTCGCTATGTCCGCCGCTGCACAACGCACAGACCGTCCGGCCGCGATCAATGTTGCGGCCCTGGCCCAGATTTCGTTTGTTTCTTTCCTCCTGGGTCCACCCTTGCTGGGCTACATCGCCGAACATTTCGGCATACGCTGGGCCTTTGGCGTGGGCATACCGCTCGTTGTTCTGGGCCTTCTTATGGCTGACGCGCTCGGCAATCGCCGCCTGAGCAAGATGGTGCCGGCACAATGATGATCGCTCCCCAACACCGGCTCTATAGCTGTTTTTTCCTCTTTGCCGTCACCACGGGCGCCCTCATGGCGCGCCTGCCCGATATCCAGACCCATCTGGGCGTGAGCGAAAGCCAGCTGGGCCTAACCATGATCGGCATGTCCATCGGCTCGCTGATCTCGCTCACCTTTGGCGCCGCAGTAATCGAGCGCCTGGGCGTGCGCACCACCGCATTCTTCACAGTCCTCGGCCCCGCGCTCCTTTTTGCCGTCATCCCCTGGTTGGGCGTGGCGCCGGCGGTCTTTGCCGTCTTGTTCGTCACGGGCCTTCTTTCGGGGGCGCTTGAGATCAATCTCAATGTCGAGATCGACCGGCTTGAAATGCATACGGGCGGCCGTTTCATGAACCGCGCCCATGGCTTCTGGAGCGTCGGATTTTTTGTCACGGCTCTCGCCGGCGCCGGTATTCGCCAGTCTGGCCTGTCCGTCCAGGCTCATCTCGGCCTCATTGCCGTTCTGGTTGTACTGGTCGGCGGCTTTATGATTTCCGGCATCAAGCCCGCACCCGCTCCGCAACGCACTCTGGGCGAAAACACCCATCGCATTGCTTTCCCCAATCTGGGCCTCTTGCCCCTGTGCCTCATCGGCTTTGCCGCCTTCCTCGTGGAAGGGGCTGGGATCGACTGGTCTGCCATCTATATGCGCGACGTTTTTGCTGCCGAGCCCTTCGTGGGCGGCATGGGGCTGACGCTTTTTGCCTTCTTTATGGCCGCAATGCGCCTGACCGCCGATCCGGTTGTGGCCCGCTTCGGGCCGCGCAATGTCGCCATGGTGCTGCTGACACTGGCAACCCTCGGCGCCTTTATGGTGGGCCTTGCTCCCGCAACGGGCTTTGCCCTTGCTGGCTTTGCCCTGATGGGCATCGGCTGTTCCGCCGTTTACCCGCTTGCCGTATCTGCCGCAGCCCAGCGCACCGACCGGCCTGCCGCCGTCAACGTGGCGGCGCTGGGGCAGGTGAGCTTCGTTGTATTCTTCCTCGCGCCGCCCCTTCTTGGCTTTGTTGCGGAATATCTGGGCATTCGCAATTCCTACCTCATCTGCGTGCCCTTGCTGCTCGCGGGCCTTTGGGCTTCGAGCTTTGCCCTGGGCACGCGCGAAGTGGATGCGCCGCAGGGACTGACGCCCGAGCCCGTGTCGCCCCATGCCTGATCTGCCGCCCATCGTTGACCTGCGGCAGTCGCCCACCGCGCTGCGGGTTCAACGTGGGGTCATGCGCCTCCTGCGCGAGCAATACGACATGGCCTGCTATGCCGAAGTTACGCTCCGCAGCGGTCGCCGGGCAGATATTGTGGCCGTTGGCCCCAAAGGCGAAATCTGGATCGTGGAGATCAAGTCCAGCCTGATCGATTTCCAGGTCGACAAGAAATGGCATGAATATCGAGACTTCTCCGACCGCTTCTTTTTCGCCAAGCCACCTGAACTCGACGGGGGCATCTTCCCCGAAACCGAAGGGCTGATCGTCGCCGACGCGCACGACGGCGCCATCCTGCGCCCCAGTCCCGATACACCGCTCGCCCCGGCGCGGCGCAAGGCGCTGATGCTTCAACTCGCGCGTCTGGGCGCCGACCGCATCCATGCCCTGATGGATCCCGGCCCTAAGTGAGCGAACGCACGGGCACCAGACTGCCGGCGCAATGGCGCATCATGGCGCTGTTCTTCGTCCATGCGCTGGCGGCTGGCGCCATTCACACCCGCATCCCCGATGTGCAACTGCAGGTCGGGCTCAGCGAAGCCGAGCTCGGCATGGTTCTGATGGGTCAGCCGCTGGGCGCCCTCAGCATGTTCTTGTTTTCGAGCCGCCTCATCGAGGCCTTCGGCCCTCGCAAGATCATCCTCTGGCTCTTGCCGCTGATGACCGCCAGTGCCGCTCTGGTGACCGTGCTGCTCCATCCCATGGCAATGTTCATTCTCCTCGCCATCAACGGCGTTGGCTTTTCGGTCACCAACATCGCCATCAATGTCGAGGCCGACCGGGTGGAAGCCGGCACCGGCCAGCGCATCATGAACACCTGCCATGGTGCCTGGAGCGTTGGCTTCCTGCTCACTTCGCTCCTGGGCGCAGCGCTGCGCGGCATGCATATACCGCCCGCCATTCACCTCTGGGCCTTTGCGCCCGTCCTGATCGCCTTGCTGCTGGTGATCGTGCTGCCCATGCCCTCGGCCGCCGAGCGCGCCTTTAGCGGCAGCACGGGCAAGCGCAAGCTTGCTTGGCCGACCCTTGCTACTATGGGCCTGGTCGCCTTTGGGCTAGGCGCGGGCCTCATGGAAGGCGCCTCCCATGCCTGGTCCATCATCCTCCTGCGCGACAGCTTCGACGCGCCGGTCTGGGTTGAATCCATGGCCTCGCCAGCGCTGCTGGTCACCATGGCTCTCGGCCGCCTGCTCGCCGATCCCATCATCGAGCGTCACGGACCGGTCAAGATCGCGCGCCTCCTGACAAGCCTCGCGATTGCTGGCCTGATGCTCGTCGTTTTCTCACCGCACTACCTTTTTGCCATCGGGGGTTTCGCCCTGATCGGCGCGGGCATCTGTGTGCTTTATCCGCTGATGCTCTCGGCTGCCGCCCGGCTCGGCGACCGCCCAGCCTCGGAAAACGTCGCAGCCACCACGCTGATCGTCCAGATGCTTAATCTGGGCGCCCCGGCCTTGATCGGCGCCACGGCCCAGGAATTCGGGGTCCGCATGGCCTTCGCCATTCTCCTGCCCCTCCTGATGCTCACCTGGGCCATGGCTGGCCGCCTGGCGCCTTCTAGCGAGCACTCATCTCTTGCGCCAGCAGCTCGATAAAGGCGCTAAGCCGCCGGGGCACCAGCTTGCGCGATGGATGAACCGCATGGATGGGCAGGCTCGGCAGGAGCCAATCGGCTAACACCTGCTGGAGCCGGCCCGCCTCAAGGTCTTCTGCCACCAGATCCTGCGGCACGTAGGCGACGCCCGCGCCTGCAAGTGTCGCTTCCCGCAGTGCCTCTCCATTGTCGATTTCCATGCTCCCACGCACCAGAACGGCAAAGGGCGAACCATCGGCATGAAGGAACGGCCAGCGATTGCGCGGCACAAGGTTAAGATTGAGAACGCAGCGATGCCCCGCCAGATCATCGGGGTGATCCGGCGTACCAAAGCGCGCGATATAGGCGGGTGCGGCAACACATACAAAACGGTAGGTGCCGATCCGCCGCGCGATCATGGCCGAAGGGGGGAGATGTCCCACCCGCACTGCAAGATCAAACCCTTCCTCCACCAGATCCACCCTGCGATCCGACAGATTCATCTCGAACACCACTCCGGGATGTTGTTCTGTGAATTTGGCCAGAATCGGCGGCAGCCGCTTGATGCCCAGCGTTGTGGGCCCGCTCAGCCTGATCCGCCCGCGCAACTCAGCACCATCGGGCCGCGCCAGTTCATCGAGTTCCGCGGCCGCCTCGAGCACCGCCTCGGCGCGCCGGAGGAAAGCCGCACCCGCCTCCGTTAATTTTTGCCGCCGCGTCGTCCGCTCGATCAGCCGCATGCCATAGCTGTCCTCAAGCGCCGCGATGCGCCGGCCCACCATGGCAGGCGAAATCCGCAACTGCCGTGCCGCATGGGCAAAGCTCCCGGAGCGAACGGCCGCAACAAAGGTCTGGAGCGCCTCGAAATCAGCCATTCGATACTTCCATACAATTATGTCTGTCGATTATAGCCGATTATCATCGATCAGGAAGGCGCATACCTTTCCCGCTATCGCAAACACGGGAGACAACACATGACTACCACCGCTATCATTGGCCTGGGCAATATGGGCAAGGGACTGGCCAATCGCCTCGCCGGCAAGACGTCGCTGGTCCTGGGCTCACGCAACGCCGCTGCTGCCGCGTTCGCTCGGACGCTTGCCGCGCAGCCCGAAGTGCTTGATCAGGATGAAGCTATCCGCCGCGCTGACATCATCATCCTAGCCCTGCCATTCGGCGCCGCGCTCCAGGCTGCCGCAAACCCCGCCCTCTCGGGCAAGATTCTTGTCGACATCACCAATCCGGTAAAGCCTGATTTCTCCGGCTTGACCATCGGCCACAATACCTCTGCCGCCGAACAAATCCAGGCGGCCGCCCCGGCAGCTCGCGTGGTCAAGGCTTACAACACCATCTTCGCGAGCCTCTTCGACACCGCCCCCGAACAAACCGCTGATGTGCCCGTTTTCCTTGCCGGCGACGACGAGGCGGCCGTGGCTTCGGTCGCCGAGATCGTTGCGATCTCGGGCTTTGCCCCGGAAACCGCGGGCAGCCTTGATGCCGCGCGCCTCCTTGAACCTCTCGGCATGCTCAACATCCGCTTCGGCTATGGCCTGGGGCAGGGGACCGCCATTGCTCCCAGCTGGCTCCGCCTTGCCGCCTGACAGGCAAAGAAAAAGGGCAGGCCCACTGGACCTGCCCTTTTTTATGGATTGGAAGTGTCGCCTTACTTGGGCGCCAGCACCATGACCATCTGCCGCCCTTCCGAGCGTGGCTGCGACTCGACCTTGGCGATGGCCTCGGTCTGATCCTTGACCTTGATCAGAAGCTGCATGCCCAGTTCCTGGTGCGCCATTTCGCGACCGCGGAAGCGCATGGTCACCTTGACGCGATCCCCGTCATCAAGGAACCGCTGCACGGCCTTCATCTTGGTCTCGTAGTCATGCGTGTCGATATTGGGACGCATCTGGACTTCCTTGACCTCGATCACCTTCTGCTTCTTGCGTGCCTCGGCAGCTTTTTTCTGCGCGGCATATTTGAAGCGCCCGAGGTCAAGCATCTTGGCGACCGGCGGGTTGGCATTGGGAGAGATCAGAACGAGATCAAGACCCTGTTCCTGCGCTTCTGCAAGAGCTTCGCGGGTGCGAACAATACCGCGGTTCTCGCCTTCAGCATCGATGAGCTGGACATCGGGGCTGGTGATATCTTCGTTCGAGAGCGGCCCATCTTTCTGGGGCGCGACTGGTCTCATGGGACGGCGAATGGCAAACGATCCTTGTGTTGTTGCTACCTGGGGGTGAAATCCGCCATAAAATCGTGTTAGCCGGGCCATAAGTCAACTGCCAAGCGCCACAATTTACGCAACAGGCCCATCCCATGACCATATCCGAGCCATCTGCCACCACCATCGTTGTCGGGCAGGGCGCGGCCGAGCGCCCGATTGCCGTCCTCCAGCGCCCCGGCACGGCCCCCGGCCTATTCTGGCTCGGCGGCTTTCGCTCCGACATGATGGGCAGCAAGGCCTTGTGCCTTGACGAACTCGGCGCCGAAAAAGGCCTGGCCGTCACTCGCTTCGACTATTCCGGCCACGGCGCTTCAGGCGGCGATTTCAACCAGGGCACGATCACGCGCTGGCTCGAAGAAGCCGAGGCCGTATTCGCCACCACGCAAGGACCGCAGATCATTGTGGGCTCCTCCATGGGCGGCTGGATCGCGCTCCTTCTGGCACGCGCCTTGCCCCGCCGCGGCGAGAAGCGGGCCCACGCCATGGTGCTGATCGCCCCCGCACCCGACATGACGCACGAGCTGATGCTTCCCGGCTTCAGCCCGGCCGAACACGAATCCCTGCAGAACAACGGCTATGTGGACCAGCCCAGTCAATATTCTCCTGAACCCTACCGCATCAACCGCGCGCTGATCGAGGACGGTGAGAACCATAGGCTGTTCGGCAATGTCATCGAAACCGGCTGCCCCGTCACGATCCTCCAAGGCGGCCGGGATCCCGACGTGCCCCAGCGGCACGCCATCAAGCTCGTGACCCACCTCCTGCACGACCCCGTCACACTGACCCTGATCCCCGACGGCGACCACCGCCTCAGCCGCCCGGAAGATCTGGCCCGACTACGCCAGGCGATCCTGGCCCTGCTCTGAGAAGATCTCGCCGGAGCGGCAACATTGGACCTCATTCTGAGCCGCCAAAAGACAAGGATCGTGCCACCATCCGGCCACAGCCACACTCTTAAGTCCCATGCGCCATCAACTGCCGCCCATGCGCCTTGAGCCAGGCCCGGCCTCTCTCCATATCCGGCAGGGTCCGCTCAACCGTCGCCCAAAAGGCCGCCGAATGGTTCATCTCCACCAGATGCGCCACCTCATGAGCTGCAACATAATCCAGCACGAAGGGCGGCGCGAGAACGAGCCGCCAATTGTAGTTGATATTGCCCGTCGATGAACAAGAGCCCCAGCGGCTCGCCTGGCTGCGCATCCGGATGGAGCGGACGGTGACCCCTAGCCGTTCGGCATGGAACGCGGATCGAAAAGCAAGGTCCGCCTGCGCCTCCTCCTTGAACCAGTCGGTCAACCGCCGCGCCTGGTGCGCTGACTCGCCCGGCACCAGAAGCGTCGGCAGCCCCTCGATCTCCGCTCTTTCCACCCGCCCGCGCACCTTGCCCGTCCCCACGATGCGGTGCTCGACCCCCCGCAACGGCACCACGCCACCATCACCGAAATGGCTCGCCTGCGGCGCCCGCGTTATGCGTGCCGCTAGCCATGGGCGGTGCTTAAGCAAAAACGCCTCCGCCTCCGCCCATTTCCCATGCGGCGGCAAGGTCAGCACCGGCCCGCTCGCATGCGGCAGCGACAGCCGGTAGCTGCGTGCCCGCGCATTGACCCGCACGGCGATCGTGACGGGCGCTCCGTCCAGATCGATAGTGGTGGTCTGCGGGATTTTGGGTTTGGCGCGAAAAAACAGGTTCATGGTATCCAATGAATCAGGCGAAGGCACAATAGCGCGAAACAGGAACAGGCGCTGCCTCCCACTTCACAGCTCGCTTTCCACCTATCCCACATCAAAAAAACGCCCTCTTGCGAGGGCGCCAAGTTCAGCCGTTGAAAACGACTGGCTTCAGGAGGAGATGGTGGCGGGGGCTTAGCCGTTATTATTGCTCCAGCCATTGTTGTTTTGCTCGCCATAGCCCTGGCGCGCACCGCGGCGCTCGTTCATGAAACGATCGAACTCTTCACGATCCTTGGCCTTGTTGAGGTTGGCCATATACTCATGGAACGCATCGATCTCGGCATCGAGCCGGGCGCGCTCTTCTTCAAGGCGCTTGAGCTGTTCGGCGCGGTATTCATCAAAAGCGGCATTTCCGGACGACTTCATGCTATAGCTTCCTTTGTTCCAATGACGCTTGTTGGCGCCCACAAAGGCGCAGCCCTTGTTCCAGTAGGCTTGTGCCTTTTCCGGCGTGCCGCCGAACTTTTCGCCCCAAAGGATGTAGCCGAGCACCGCCAGGCCCAGCGGCCAAAAGACGATAAAGCCCAAAACCATCAGGGTAATGGTCAGGGGCGACCATTGAGGTTTGATGATAGCTGTGTTCATGTTGTTTCCCTTTCCCAGTCACGATGCCAATAACGTGGCCCATGAGGGGGTGGGATCAATCCTGTGACCGTGATTATTTGGCTCTTGAAATCGGGCCTCGTAGTTCCCATTAGCGACGCAAAATCGGGCCCGGGAGCCACCAAAAAATGAGCATGACACAGGCCCCCGGCCTGCCCTTGCCGTCCACCTGGCGCCCGCTTCGCCTCCAGACCCTGGTACTGGTGCGCTGGCTGGCCGTGGCCGGTCAAACCATTGGCGTTTTCTTTGTGGCCTTTGGCCTGGGCTTCCAAGTGCCGCTGGCCGCCTGCTTCGCCCTGATCGCCACTTCGGCTGCCCTCAATATTTGGCTTGTTCTCAAGCTTGGCGTCGCCCATCGGCCGTCCCCGTTCTTTGCCGCAAGCCAGATCGTGTTCGACCTTGCGCAATTGGGTGGCCTCTTGGCGCTCACCGGCGGCCTTCAAAACCCCTTTTCCATCCTTCTTCTGGCGCCGGTCGCGGTCTCCGCCACCACCTTGCCGCGCCAGCCTACCTTTGCGATCGCCCTTTTGGCCGTCCTGATCGCCTCGATTATTTCGGTCTGGCACCTGCCCTTGCCCTGGGCTCCAGGCGAGCAGCTGGTGTTCAACCGAATCTATGTGATCGGCATCTGGGTCTCCATCGTGTGCGGGGTTGCCTTCATCTCCGCCTACGCCATGCGCGTCGCCCACGATTCCCGCCAGATCGCCGATGCCCTGGCAGCTACCGAGCTGGCCTTGTCGCACAAGGAGCAATTGTCGGCGCTGGATGGCCTCGCCGCCGCTGCTGCCCATGAACTGGGCACGCCGCTTTCCACCATTGCCCTTGCCGCCAAGGAAATGCGCGCCGAGGCCCCGCCCGGCAGCGATCTGGCCGCCGATGTGGAGCTGATTATCGAGCAGGCCGCCCGTTGCAGGCAGATCCTCGCCAAACTGCGCAATCTGGGCAATGACGGCGGCGATCCCTTTGCCGCCGTGCCGCTGCCCGACCTTTTGGCTGAAGTCATGCGCCCCCATCAGCAGCGCGATAAGCATATCGAAGTGCTAGCCGAAGCCAATTCCGGCCCGGCGCCGGTAATCAAGCGCAGTGTCGGCATGCTCTATGGCCTGGGCAATCTGATCGAAAACGCTGCCGATTTCGCGCGAAGCAAAGTCCAGGTGGAAGCGGCTTGGGACAACGATGCCGTTTCGGTCACCATCACCGACGATGGCCCCGGCTTTGCCCCTGAACTGATTGACCGCCTGGGCGAGCCCTACCTTACCAGCCGCCCGCGAGATCCCCAAGCTCCCGACAACAATGACGGGGGTGGGCTTGGCCTCGGCGTTTTCATAGCCAAGACCCTGCTTGAGCGCACCGGCGGGCGCCTCGCCTTCCAAAATGTCGCCCCAAGCGGGCACGCGCGCGTGCGCATTGTGTGGCCGCGAAGCGCTGTCGAGGCGCACTAATGTCGCACCCGCTTTTTTCTCAGGCCAAGATTTTGACCTTTGGGCAGGGAACACCTACATCAATGCCATGAGCACAATCGAAGAACTTTTGGCCAACGACCCCAGCCTTCTGCTGGTGGATGACGACGTTGCCTTTTTGCAGCGCCTCGAGCGCGCCATGGCCCGCCGTGGCTTTGACGTCCGCATCGCCAGCACGGTTGCTGCGGGCCTCTCCGCCGTCGCCGACAAGCCCCCCGCCTATGCCGTGGTGGATTTGCGCCTTGAAGATGGCAATGGGCTGGAGGTCGTCTCCGCCCTCCATACCAAACGCCCCGACGCTCGTGCCGTGGTGCTGACTGGTTACGGCAACATTGCCACGGCGGTCACGGCCGTGAAGCTCGGCGCCATCGACTACCTCAGCAAGCCGGCCGATGCCGATGACGTCATCAACGCGCTTCTGGCCACGGGCGAAGAAAAGCCGGAGCCCCCGGAAAATCCGATGTCGGCCGATCGCGTCCGCTGGGAACACATTCAGCGCGTCTACGAGCTTTGCGACCGAAACGTCTCGGAAACCGCCCGCCGCCTCAGCATGCACCGCCGCACCCTGCAGCGGATCTTGGCCAAGCGCGCGCCACGCTGAGCTTTCCTTGTCCCTCGGGCCTCTCCCGAGGGTCCTCAGCTGCAGGCCTGAGACCTCATGGTGAGCTCTTTAAACCACGAGGTCGAGCGTGTGGAGAACTCCCCGACCTAAAGCCTCTCGGCGACCTCGCCCGCACGGGGGATCGCTGGCTGCGCCCCTGGTTTGAGACACGCAAGGCTTGCCGCCACCGCCGCGCGCCGCATCGCCGCCTCAAGCTCCAGCCCCGCATCGAGCCCTGCCGCCAGATAGCCGCAAAACGTATCGCCCGCGCCCACCGTATCCACCGGCTTGACCGGAAGAGCTGGCACCGCGATCAACCGCCCCTCGATAGCCGCCTTGGCCCCGTCCTCGCCCAGCGTCACGATCACCGCCTGCCCATGCTCCCGCGACCAGTCGAGCATGGCCTGGTCCAGATCGGCCAGGGGCCGCCCGCTTAGGAGCTCGAACTCGGTTTCATTGGCAATCACGATGGAAGCCTTTGGCGCCACCGCTCGCGTGGTCGGCAGAAACGGGGCCGTGTTGAGAATGGAAATCATTCCCTTTTCGTCGGCCAAGTCCAATGCCCGCTCGGTGGCCTCCTGCGGAATTTCCTGCTGCAACAGCAAGACACCACCCTGAACCGCGCCCAGCGCCTGGTCGGCATCCCCAGCTGTCACCGTGCCATTGGCCCCCGGCAGCACCGCAATGCAGTTTTCTCCCGCCTCGTCCACAAAAATCATGGCAATGCCGGTAGGCTCCGGCACTGTCTTTAGCGCCGAAAGGTCCACCCCATCGGCCCGGAGCATTTCGAGCGCGAGATCGGCAAAGGCATCCTGACCCACGGCCGAGACATGTCGTACCTCGCCTCCCGCCCGCCGGGCCGCCAAGGCCTGGTTGGCACCCTTGCCACCGGCCGCCATTGAAAAACTGCCGCCAGCCACCGTTTCACCCGGCTTGGGCAGCCGGCTGACCGTCCCGATCTGATCCAGATTGGTGGAGCCAAAAACGGTGATCATGCTTTTTATTCCCCTGCCGCCGTGGTGCGGCGTTTAGCGTAACGCTCTTGTGCCTCCCTGCTTACTTCTGCAGCTTCTGCGGGTAAATGGTCTCGCCGCGCTCCAGCATTTCGACAAAGCTGCGTATCTTTCTTTCCCGACCCGCCGGCGTCTTGATGGCTGCCAGCCGAAACGTAAGGGCAAAGCGGTTCTGGCTGGTCAAAATCTCGTATGTAGCCTTGGCTGCCGGGCTCGCCTCGATTGCCGCAAAGAGATCCGCTGGGGGCTCCATGCCGATCCGGTAGGCCGCGTCCCATCGTCCGTCGGCCTTTGCCGCTTCCACCGGACGAAGCCCATGCTCCGTCATCTTCCCTTCGGCGATCAGCCGCTCGACATTGTCGCGGTTAACCTGGCTCCAGACGCTCTTGCGTCCCCGCGGCACATAGCGCTGCACAAAGCTCTGCTCGTCCCAACTCTTGCGGATCGCATCGATCCAGCCCCAGCACAGCGCGGCATCGATCGCCTCGGTGGGCGAAATGGTGGGCCGGCCCGAAGCCTTCTTGAAGATTCGGATCCAGACCTCGTCTTCGCTGGCGTGATGCTCCGCCAGCCAATTGTAGAAATCATCAAAGCGCGCAAATTCATGAACCTTGCTTGGGTCCACGATCACCGGTGCCATTTCAGGCGCCGTCTGTCCGGGCGTCCGCCAGGATCGCTTCAAGCTTGGGCTCAAGCCGTTCCGCCTCGGGCAGGGAAATGCCGAACTCCTCGCTCAAAAGGGCGCGCAGCTCCGCAACGCTCTCCAGCACGCGCCGCTCCGGCTCCTGTCCCTCGGCATGGATCGTGAAGCGATTGTTATGCAGCGCCAGCCTCCGCCCGCTGGGCGATAGCGCCACCCGCAACTCCCGCGTAAAGGCCGAACTGGGATCGGCCGACACGAAGCGATTCAAAGCTTCGTAATCCTCAAGGGTCTGTTCGGCGAGATCGAACACGTAAAGCGCCTTCCACTCATCGCTGATGCGCGACTCCAGCTGCCAGCTCTTCTCGCTGTTGATCAGCCGATATTTTTGGTGCGGTGTGGATTGCTCCACCTCCGTTTTGAGCTTGAGCGGTGCGGTCGGAGTCATCCCGCCAAATCCGGTATCGACCAGGTACTGCGTGCCCCCAATCTCCACGGTAAGAACCATATGGGTCGGCGCACCCGATAGGCCCTCGGGATTGTTCCAAAGGACCCGCGCCGCATGCCCGCGCACGGTGAATTCCAGCTCGCGCAACATCGCCATCAGAAGATGGTTATGCTCAAAGCAATAGCCACCGCGCCCATCCGACAAAAGCTTGCGCTGCAGGGAGGGGAGGTCGAGCTTCACCGGCTGGCCCAGCAGCGGATCAAGATTCTCGAACGGAATAGCAGCAGGGTGCAGCGCGTGGATCAGCTCGAGCGTCGCCAAGGTCGGGGCGATTGAGCCGGCAAAGCCGATTCGCTCGAAATAGCCGTTCAGATTGACCTTTTGGCTCATTGGCCACCCTTGCCGCTGTTGTCATCGGGGGCAATATGCTGGATCGGCCGCATGCTGTCACGGGGGCGACAGCATTCCTGGCGTAGACTAGCTCGTCTTGCGGACGCGGATCACCACATCGACGTGGCTCACCTTCATCCCGCTTGGTGCTTCCGGCAAGGCCGCGAATTCCACCGAAGAGGCAGGAATATCGATCATGCGCTGCTCGTCTTCCACATAGAAATGGTGGTGGTCCGAGGTGTCCGTATCGAAATAGGAGCGGGAGGCGTCCACCGCCACTTCGCGCAGCAGCCCCGCCTCGTGGAACTGATGCAACGTATTGTAGATAGTGGCGAGCGAAACATTGACGCGCGCCTGGTTGGCCTCGCCATGCAATTGCTCGGCGCTGACGTGGCGATGCGGCCCGCCAAACAGGAGCTCGGCCAATGCAACGCGCTGACGGGTGGGCCTGAGGCCAGCCATACGCAGTACTGCCGTCAGGCAAGGCTTGCGCGAAGGCAGCGACCGGACGGTCTGGGAACGATCAGTCATTGGGTCCTTGGAAACAAAAGGGCCGGAAAAACATTAGCCTGTTATAACTATGGCGCAAAAATCACACAAGCGGCACGCATCACGAACTCGGGCGGCGATCACCCTCGCGGTGTGGCAGGGCTGACTTGACCCCCCATTCATGCCTCTATACGAGACAAAATAACAGGGTTAACCGGGAAGTTTGGCATGGCCGAGCGGCAGAATGCATATGGGTACGAAGAATTGCTGGCCCACAGCCGGGGTGAACTGCCCGGGCAGGGCGATGCCCGCCTTCCGGCCCCGCCCATGCTGATGTTCAACCGCATCACGGAAATCGCCGAGACCGGCGGCGCCTATGGCAAGGGACTGGTACGCGCCGAGCTCGACGTCGATCCGGACCTATGGTTCTTCAAGTGCCACTTTGTCGGTGACCCCGTCATGCCCGGGTGCCTGGGCCTTGATGCCATCTGGCAGATGACCGGCTTTTTCCTTAGCTGGATCGGCCAGCCGGGCAGGGGGCGCGCACTGGGCGGTGAAATTAAATTTACCGGCCAGGTTACCAACGACGTCAAATTGGTCGAGTACGGCATCGATCTCAAGCGTGTCATGCGCTCCCGCCTGACGCTGGGCATTGCCGATGGCTGGGTCAAGGCAGACGGCAAGGTGATCTACGAGGCTAAGGATCTGCGGGTGGGCCTGTTCACCGACAGCCAGCTTCAGGACCAGAAGATCGCCGTTTAACGGCCGCGATTACCCAACAAGATGAGGCGGCCTTCTCAAGGGCGCCCGATGGAGCGAGTATTTAGATGAGACGTGTTGTCGTCACTGGCATGGGGATTATTTCTTCCATCGGCAATTCGCTGGACGAAGTCACCGAAAGCCTGCGCACGGCCAAGCCCGGCATCATCTTTGCCCAGGACTATGCCGATCTGGGCTTCCGCAGCCAGGTCAAGGGCGATCCACGCCTTGATCCCTTCGAGGCGCTCGACCGCCGTGTCACCCGCTTCATGGGCAAGGGCGCGGCCTGGAACTACCTCGCCATGCAGCAGGCCATTGCCAATGCCGGGCTCGAAGAATCTGACATCAGCAATCCGCGCACCGGCATTGTGATGGGCTCGGGCGGTGCCTCGACCCGCACCATCGTGGAAGCGGCCGACACCACCCGCAAGAACACCAGCCCCAAGCGCATCGGGCCCCTGGCCGTGCCCAAGGCCATGGGCTCCACCGCGTCGGCAACCCTGGCCACTGCCTTCGGGATCAAGGGCGTCAACTACACCATCACGGCGGCCTGCGCGACCTCCAAGCATTGCATCGGCAATGGCATGGAGCAGATCATGCTGGGCAAGCAGGACATCGTCTTTGCCGGCGGCCACGAAGACCTCGACTGGACCCTGTCCAACCTCTTTGACGCCATGGGCGCCATGAGTTCCAACTTCAACACCACGCCCGAAAAAGCCAGCCGCTGCTATGATGCCGCGCGCGATGGCTTTGTGATTTCAGGCGGCGCGGGCGTCCTGGTGCTCGAGGAATACGAACACGCCAAGGCACGCGGCGCCACCATTTGGGCCGAACTGGTCGGCTATGGCGCGACCTCCGACGGCCTCGACATGGTCGCCCCTTCCGGCGAAGGCGCCGAGCGCTGCATGCGCATGGCGCTTGAGAACGTGCGCGGCAAGGTCGACTACATAAACCCCCACGCCACCTCCACCCCCGTGGGCGACCTCAAGGAAATGGAAGCGATCCGCTCGCTGTTCGGCAATGAAGATAATTGCCCGCCCATCTCCGCCACCAAGTCCCTGACCGGCCACTCACAAGGCGCAACGGGCGTTCATGAATCGATCTATTCTATCCTGATGATGAAGCACCGCTTCATCGCCGAAAGCGCCAACATCGAGAACCTTGACCCCGCCTTTGCCGATATGCCGGTGGTCTGTGAGCGGCGCGACAATGTGGATCTGGGCATCGTCCTCTCCAACAGCTTCGGCTTCGGCGGCACAAACGCGGCTTTGGTGTTCAAGCATCCGGACGCCTGAGCTGGGCACCACATAACCACTTGGGAGCCCTCATCCTGAGTCTATCGAAGGGCGGGGGCTTGGGCGCCATCGGTGCGCCGGCCTCCTGGTTTCATAAGCTCACCATGAGGCCTTCGGGCACCCGCTAGAACGCAAACTCTGAGAACCGCGCATCCTTGCCATCATAGGTCAGCACGCGCCCGATAAGTGGCTCCCCTATCCCCGTGATGAGCTTGATGGCCTCCATGGCCATCAGCGTCCCAATCACCCCGGTGAGCGGCCCCAGGATCCCCGTCGCCTCGCAGGCCGGCAAATCCCCGTCCTCCGCCCCATCCGGATAAAGTGCTTCAAATAGCGGCCCACCCGGCGCAAACACGGTCACCTGCCCGTCAAACATCGACACCGCACCCATGACCAGCGGAATGCCTAGCTCCCGCGCCGCTTCCGCCACAAGGCGGCGCGTCGCCAGATTGTCGGTACCATCGAGCACCAGATCATGCCCTGCCATGATCGCCCGGGCATTGCCAGCTTCCAGCCTTTCCGCATGCACCCGCACCACCACGTGTGGATTAAGCGCATAAACAAAACGGGCAGCACTCTGCGCCTTGCCGACCCCAATTGCCGAATGGATCACCTGCCGCTGCAAGTTCGACAGCGACACATCATCATGGTCGATCACCGCGAGCGTCCCCACGCCCGCTCCGGCGAGATAGGCAATCACCGGGCTGCCCAGTCCACCCGCGCCCACCACCAGCACCTTGGCAGCCTTGAGCCGCTGCTGTCCGCTCCCGCCCATGCCTTTGAGCACGAGGTGGCGGGCATAGCGGCGCGTTTCGTCCGGCGATAGTGGATCAGCGTTCATTACGCACCACCACGCTAGGCCTGCCCCGTTCCGGTCGAACCAAAACCCCCGCTGCCCCGCTCGGTTTCATCCAGCATTTCCATGACGGCAAAGCGAGCCGCCACAACCGGCGCCACCACCATCTGCGCGATCCGCTCGCCCCGCCGAACAACGAAAGGCTCCTGTCCCAGATTGAGGAGGATAACCTGCACTTCGCCCCGATAATCGGCATCAATGGTGCCGGGTGAATTGAGCACCGTTATCCCATGCCGAGCGGCAAGCCCGGACCGGGGGCGCACCTGGGCCTCAAAGCCACTAGGCAAGGCCATGGCAAAACCGCAGGGCACCAAGGCCCGCTCGCCGGGAAGGAGCACCCGCTCCTCGCCTTCGGGCAAGGCCGCCATCAAATCCATCCCCGCTGCACCCGTGCTGTGTCGCGCCAGCACGGGCAGGCCCTTACCATGCGGCAGCCACAGGAGCCCGACCTCCACTTCATCGCCCATCACGGCACCCGCACCACGGCAAAATACTCGCTGGGCAAATCTTCCTTGTCTCGCAGGAGGTCCAGAAACATGATCTTCTGCTCGGCCGAACGGCCGCCTTCGGCCAGCTTCATGTTGGTTTCGACCACTTCCAGGCCCCCGAAGCGGATGGAAAGGCCCCGCCCAGCAAAAAACGCCTCCACCATCTTGCGTGTTTCCTCGTCCATCGCCTGGTCGGCGCCGATCTCGCCCTTCATGCCCGCAATAGGCAGCGCCACCCGCACGAGGTCGTCGCCCTCGGGGGTAAACCGAAGGTGCCGCCGCTTGGCGCCCATGCGCAAGGTGCTGAAGCGCCCCTGTTCCTCGATCACGCAGCTGGCCGTGCCGTCGCTGTTCTCGCTCAACTCGCCCTTCGCGCAGAACTGGTCTTCGTCGGGCTCCTTGTTGCCCATTGCCTCGGCGTTCATCTTGATCATGGTGTAGAAATCGGCGCCCATGACTTGCGTGGTCACCGCCTGGGCCGTGCTTCGGCTGAGCAGTTCCACATCGACCTTGGCGTCTATGCACCCGGCCAGCGCCCCGCCAAGCAAAGCCAGCATGGCCAGTTTGCCCAGCGTTTTGAGGATCATGGTCACAACTCCGGAAAGGCGAAGCCGCCACTCTAGGAGCAGCAGGCAAAGGAACACAAGCTATGCTCCTATGACACCATGGTGAGAAGCCGCCAGAGGGCCACCAGCAGCGTCACGCCCGCAAGCGTCATCAAGGCCAGCATCATCCCGCGCATGGTGCGGTCCCGCGGCTGGTTGCGGCGGATATTGTAGTCCGCCAGCGCCAGCTCGGCCTGCGCCAGAATGGCAGGCAGGCGTCCGGCAGCGTCCGCAGCGCTGTTCCAATGATCGCTCAGATCCTGGATGCGGCCCAGGGGTCCTTCTTCCCGACGCAGCCAATCGCCCACCACCGGCTCGGCAATTGTCCAGATATCAAGGTCAGGGTCCAGCGCGCGCGACACCCCTTCCACCAGCACCATGGATTTCTGCAGGAGCACCAGCTCGGGCCGGGTCTGCATGGAAAATAGCTCGGTTATGGCAAAAAGCTGTCCCAGGACTTTGGCCATGGAGATATCGCTCGCCGTGCGGCCATGAAGCGGCTCGCCAATGGAGCGGATGGCGAGGGCAAAGTCATCGACCGACTGATTGGGCGGCACATAGCCGATCTCGAAATGCCGCTCCGCCACCAGGCGGTAATTGCGCGTGATGAAGCCATAAAGAATATCGGCTAAAAAGCGCCGCTCGCGCCGGTTGATGCGGCCCATGATCCCGAAATCCACGGCAATCACGTCGCCCGTGCGCGGGTCGGCAAAAAGATTGCCCGGGTGCATGTCGGCATGGAAAAAGCCGTCGCTAATGGCGTGCTTCAAAAAGCTCTGCAGCAGATTAGCCGCCAAGGCCTTGCGATCAACTCCAGCCGCATCGAGCGCCGCGTGGTCGCGGATCGGGATGCCTTCCACCCAGGTCGTCGTGAGCACATTCTGCGCAACGTGGTCCCAGCTGACCTGGGGGATAACAAAACCGGTATCGTCCTTGATATTCTCGGCCATTTCCGAAATAGCCGCAGCCTCAAGGCGCAGATCCAGCTCCAGCCGTGCCGACCGATCCAGCGTCTCCACCACCTGCGTCGGCCGCAGGCGCTGGGTGGAACGTACAAAGCGCTCGGCTAGGTTCGCGGCGGCATAAAAGCTCTCGATGTCGGCCATGAAGCGGTCGGCCACGCCGGGCCTCAGGATCTTGACCGCTACGATCTTGGCGGGCCCCGAAGGCGGCACGAGCTTGGCCCGGTGCACCTGGGCAATGGAGGCAGCCGCTATGGCTGGGCTGAGCTCGGTCAGCTCCGCGGCCTTGTTGTCCAGCGCCGCCCGCAGAATAGGCTGCACGAGACTTGGATCAAACGGATCCATCCGGTCCTGCAGCCCGGCCAGGTCGTTGGCAATCGCAACGCCCACGACATCGGGGCGCGTCGCCAGCGTTTGCCCGAACTTGACGTAAGTCGGCCCCAGCCGGTTCAACGCCTTGTTGAGGCGTTCCACATGCCCGGTCTTGCGCACTTCAGGCCGCTCCACCAGCCGCCCCAGCCAGATGCCCAGCCGCAAGGGCGCCAGCGCCGGCGGCAGCCCATCAAGGGAAATAATCGACAGCGCCCCCTCGCGTGCCAGGACATAGCCGGCCCGCGCCAGACGATAATAGGCTGAAAGGAGCATGTAGCTAAAGCTTCCATCCCGAAAACAGCGTCGCGACATTGCCCGTATAGGCCGTCGCCTTGACGCGCCGGAACCCCGCTTCCGTCAGCATGGACTGGAACAGCGGGGGTGAAGGGAACTTGCGGATCGACTCCACCAGATATTGATAGGGCTGCGCATCACCGGTCACGAGGCGACCCATGGGTGGGATCACCCGGTCCGAAAACGCCTTGTAGACCGCGTCGAACCCGGGAACGTCGACCTGCGAAAATTCCAGCACCAGGATACGCCCGCCGCGCTTGAGCACCCGGTGCGCCTCGTTCAGCGCCTTCTGGATGCGCGGCACATTGCGGATACCGAAGGCAATCGTATAGGCGTCAAAGCTCTTGTCCTCGAAGGGCAGCTCTTCGGCATTGGCTTCCACGAAGCTCGCTTGCGCCGGATAGCGCCATTTCAGCGCCCGCTCCGCACCCACCCGCAGCATGTCCGGGTTGATGTCGGAAACGACAACCTCGGCATAGCCCACCGAAGCATTGATGATGCGCTCGGCCACGTCGCCCGTGCCACCCGCCATGTCGAGCACGCGGTAGGGGCGCGTTCCATTCTTGGGTGGCGCCAACTCCGCTACCATGGCGTTTTTCCAAAGCCGGTGGACGCCCCCGCTCATCAGGTCGTTCATCAGATCATAGCGGTCGGCCACCTGGTGAAACACCTGGTTGACCATGCCCTGCTTGGCATCAAGCGCCACGGTTTGCTCACCGAAATGAGTGGTCTCTTGCGCTTCGGTCATGGCGTGGCTCGCAAATACTGGACAGGTCGGGCGCACCATATAGAAGCGATATGGGCTTTGCCATGGCGCAAAGCCGCACATGTTTAAAGAGGCCGTGATGCCCGAACTGCCCGAGGTAGAAACCGTCCGTCGAGGCCTCGAGCCCTGGCTGGAGGGCGCCACCATCGAAAAGGTGACGCTCCAACGTCCCAATCTGCGCTTTCCCTTTCCCGATGACCTCGCCGAAGCGATCGTAGGCTCGACCATCCTGTCAGTTGGCCGGCGCGCCAAATACCTCCTCCTTGCGCTTTCCAACGGCAAGACGGTGCTGAGCCATCTCGGCATGACGGGAACCTGGCGTTTTGCCGAGCACGCCATCGACAAGCCACCGCGCTACTACGAGACCGAGCCCATCCCCAAGCACGACCACATGGTCTGGACCATTTTCCATCCCCGGCATGGTCGCTCGCACCTGATCTATGCCGACCCTCGCCGCTTCGGCTTCATCGATCTTTATGACGACCCCGCCGACAGCGCCTATCTCAAGGGCCTGGGCCCCGAGCCCTTGGGCAACGACTTCAACGCCGCTGAAATGGCGCAAAAATTCGCCGGAAAGAAAACCCCGATCAAATCGGCCCTCCTTGACCAACGCGTAGTGGCGGGCCTCGGCAATATCTATGTCGCCGAGGCCCTCCACCGCAGCCACATCCTGCCCACGGTCCTGGCCGGTCGGCTGGTTACGAGCAAAGGAAAGCCCAAGCCCGTGCTTGAAGACCTCGCCAGCGCCGTCCGCCAGGTTTTGATCGAAGCCATCGAAGTGGGCGGCTCGACCCTGCGCGATTTCCGCAATGCCGAAGGCGGCTCTGGCTATTTCCAGCACCGCTTCGCGGTCTATGACCGCGAAGGCGAACCCTGTCCCACGCCCCTTTGCACCGGTACAATAGCCCGCATCGTGCAATCGGGTCGCTCCACCTTCTTCTGCCCCGTATGCCAGAAAAAGGTCTAGAGCGATCCGCTCCGGGTCAGCGTTCTCATCCGGCTTGTGCGGGTGATCCACTCCAGCTGAACGCTCCGGCACCCCGCCGCCGGCCCGGCACGTCCATCACGAGCCGCCATCCCCCTGAATCCAGTTGACGCTTGCCCCCACTTCCCCTATAGACCCCGCAACTTGGCGGCACATGATAGCCGCCGATTTCATTTCATCCCGGACCCTGCTGCGCCCAAGGCGCGAGGTAAGTTCGGTTGGACGCTAAGAGGACCATTATGGCCAATACGCCTTCAGCCAAAAAGGCTACCCGCAAGATCGCAGCCCGTACTGCCGTCAACAAGTCGCGCCGTTCGCGCGTGCGCACCTTTATCCGCAAGGTCGAGGAAGCCATCGTTGCCGGCGATCACAAGCTGGCAATGGAAGCCCTGGCCGTTGCTGCGCCCGAGATCAATCGCGCTGCTTCCAAGGGCATCGTTCATGCCAATCTGGCAGCTCGCAAGGTTTCGCGCCTCAACAGCCGCGTCAAGGCTCTGAGCGCCTAAGCCGCTCCCCCACTAGGCGCCGCACCGATCGTTGTGGCGCAAGGCTGAACAGGGCTCCGGATGGAGCCCTTTTTGCTGCCCCCGGCTAGGCAAGCTTTTCTCCTCCATCTCCGATGTGACAAAGCCATGACAGTGCTGCTGACCCAGTGCTGGCTGGGGTAGGCCGGGCATTTGTACAGGCGTGCCAGTAACTTAGCTTGCATCCTCAGCCTCGGCTTTCCCGGCGTGGCAAAGGTTCCGGCGACAAATGTGACAAGAGCAAAAATAAATTTTTCACCAAGATCGGGTACCCTCCGAAGCGATTCTCCATTGAGTCACAGGGCCTTGGATTTTCCCGCTGGAAAGGGGTTTCGGCGGTCCAAAAAGCAAGCAGAGAGTCAAGCCCCCATTTTGCAGATTCCACGGTTGCGGGGCCAAAACGCACCCTCTAAAGTAATCTCGTCAGCTTGAAACAAGGCGCCAGAAACGAGCGCCCAGCCAGGCTGGTGGGTTCAATATGGGTCAAGGTTTTGGCGGTTGCGGCAGGAACCTGCCGTCGTATTTTGAGCTGGTGCAAGAGTGTTGGCAGCGTATTTGGCAGTCGGGCCGGAGGGTCTGGCGTAAGTAGAAAAACCGGTCCGCAGGTCGGACTGGCTTCATGACACCAAGAAACAGGACGCCGGCGGCCCAACCGCCGGACAGAACAGCTGTGCCCGCAACGTCGGGCACTGGGGCAAAGCATTGGCCAAGACTTAACGGTCCGGCCCATGTGGAATTCAACAGGCGGCGCGATTGTGCGGACGCGCCGGATAACAGGATATGGGGCTTTCTATGATGCGACAGGCGACCGCCGGTGGAGATGATTGGGCAGCCAAGGCCCCCAAATCCTCCCCTTCCATGATCAGCAAAGGCGACACTCCTGTTATGGGCACCAGCGATTCCGGCGAAGCGCAGCGCGAGCTCTGGAACCGGGTTCGCGCCCGCATCAAGGCATCCGTCGGCACCGATGTGTTCACCTCGTGGTTTGCCGCGCTCGAGCTCGAAGAAGTGCTTGACGACGTCGTCCATCTGTCTGCTCCCACCCGCTTTTTGTGCTCCTGGGTGCAAAGCAACTACGCCGATCTGCTGCTTGAAACCTTCCGGCAGGACATCGACCACCTTGCCCGCGTCCAGGTAACTTTGCGCGTCAACGGCCAGGCCCGTCCGCGCCTTGCCCAGCCCGCTCCTGAGGCTGCCGCACCGGCCAGCGAGCCTGCCGCTGCGTCCACCGCCACCACCTTGCAGATGCCCACTGCGCCGCGCCTCGTACGCGACAATACGGCCAAGGGCGGCGATGCCCTTTCGGGCAGCGCGATCGATCCGCGCATGACCTTTGAAACCTTTGTGTCCGGGGAAGCCAACGAGATGGCCTTGGGCGTTGCCCGCCAGATCGCCAATGCGGCCGCCAACAACACGGTGACCTTCAACCCGGTCTATATCCATTCCACGGTTGGCCTGGGCAAATCCCATTTGCTCAATGCCATTGCCCATGCGGTGCAGACGGCCGATCCGTCCAAGAACATCGTTTATCTCACCGCCGACCACTTCATGTACCATTTCATCACGGCCGTGCAGCGCCAGTCGGCGCTCGGTTTCAAGGAATGGCTCCGCCGCGTTGATCTCCTTCTGATCGATGACATGCAGTTCCTCCAGGGCAAGTCGGCCACCGAATTCGGCCACACCCTGGGCACGCTCCTGACCGGCGCCAAGCAGGTCGTGGTGGCCGGCGACGCGCCCCCGCGCGATCTTGAAATGCTCGACGAGCGCGTCCGCTCGCGCCTGTCGGGTGGCCTTGTGATCCCGATCACCGGCTTTGACCTCGATCTGCGCCGCGCCATCGTGCAGCGCCGGGCCGACCAGTCCAGCGCCCGCTTCGGCATGCATTTCCCCGCCCCTGTGATCGACTACATCGCCCGCGCCGTGATCAGCCATGGCCGCGACCTCGACGGGGCCGTCAACCGCCTTGTCGCCGCCAATCAGCTGACGGGCGAGCTGATCACCGTACCCCTGGCCGAAAAAACCCTGGGCGACCTGATCCGCTCCCACGAAGCGCGCCGGGTGCGTATCGAGGACATTCTCAAGATCGTTTCGCGTCACTATAAGGTGCCGCGCAACGAACTTCTCTCCGCTCGCCGCTCGCGCGACGTTGTCCGTCCGCGCCAGATCGCCATGTTCCTGGCCAAAGCCCTGACCTCGCGCTCCCTGCCCGAAATTGGCCGGCGCTTCGGCGGCCGTGACCACACCACGGTCCTCCATTCGGTCCGCAAGGTGGAACAGATGATCAAGGATGACGTGGAGCTGGCGCAGGAAATCGAACTGCTCAAGCGCATGCTGGAAGAGTAGGCGGCGAGCCCCGCTCCCGCTCTATCCCCGATGTGATCCCGGCCTCGATCCGGGATACATACTGTGATGGTGGGCAAGCCAGTTCGCCGTTCAGACACCTTGCGGTTGCGGGGAGATATCGAGACGGACCCCGGCTCAGGGCAGGGTGACATCGTGGTTGGGGATATAGTGGCGGATCTTCCTAATTCCCCTGCGACAATCCACCACCCGCCCTTGCTAATCCGTTCACAAATTGTAAATGTCCAACCCCCGGCCTGCCGGGGGTTTTGCTGCCGCCAGGTGGCTGCGTAGTGCCAGGGAATTTGCCGATATGAAAGTCACGCTTGAACGCAATCATCTGCTCAAGTCGCTGAGCCATGTGCATCGGGTGGTGGAGCGGCGCAACACCTATCCCATCCTGGCCAACGTCCTGTTCAAGGCTGCCGACGACAAAGTGGAATTGCGCGCCACCGACCTCGACATCGAAGTCACCGAAGGCGTGCCTGCCATGGTGTCCTCCCCCGGCACCACTACCGTTCCCGCCCACACGCTCTACGAAATCGTGCGCAAGCTCAGCGATGGCGCCGAAGTGCGGCTTGAAACCGATGGCGGGGAAAACATGGTCCTGACCTCCGGCCGCTCCCGCTTCAATCTCGCCTGCCTGTCGCCCGACAGTTTTCCGGATCTTAAGTCCGGCTCGTTCGGCCATGAATGGTCCATGCCGGCAACCTCGCTGCGTGAGCTGATCGAGCGCACCCAGTTCGCCATCTCCAACGAAGAAACCCGCTATTACCTCAACGGCATCTACTTTCACACCGTTGACATCACCGGTCAGGGCTCCGTGCTGCGCGCCGTGGCCACTGACGGCCACCGCATGGCCCGCGCCGAAATCGAAGCTCCCGCAGGTGCCAAGGGCATGCCGGGGATCATCGTGCCGAAAAAGACTGTTGGTGAAGTGCAAAAGCTCCTCGATGGTGCCGATGGCGACGTCAAGGTGGAAGTCTCCGACACCAAGATCCGCGTCACCGTCGGCTCCGTTGTCCTGCTCTCCAAGCTGATCGAAGGCACCTTCCCCGATTATGATCGGGTGACGCCCAAGAACAACGACAAGCAGATGAATGTCGACCGGCAGAGTTTTGCCATTGCTGTCGACCGCGTCTCCACCATTGCCTCCGACCGTGGCGGCAAGGCCGTCAAGCTCCAGGCCCGCGATGGCCTTCTGGAACTCTCCGTCACCAACCCCGACCACGGCACGGCCAGCGAAGAGCTTGCCGTCGAGTTCGACACCGACGGCTTCGAGATCGGCTTCAACGCGCGCTATTTGCTCGACATCATCGGCCAGATCCGTTCCGACAGCGCCGTCTTCATGTTCAACGACGCCGGGTCTCCCACGCTCGTCAAGGACGAGGGCGACACCAAGGCGCTCTATGTCCTGATGCCGATGCGGGTGTAAGGGCGCCTTTGCTCACCCCAACCCCGATCGTCACCCGCGGGCTTGATCCGAGGGCTCTGTACTTATTTCCAGCATGGGCAAGATCCCTTCGGTGGAGCCGAAGGTTGAAGGTTGGTGGCGGGGCGAGGTTCCGAGGCCTCCCATGATCCGTCACCTTTCCCGCCTGCGCCTCACCGCCTTTCGCAACTACACGGCCGCTGCCCTCGACCTCGACCACCGCCACGTCGTGCTTACCGGTCCTAATGGCGCGGGCAAAACCAATCTCCTGGAAGCCATTTCCCTCCTCTCCCCGGGCCGTGGCCTGCGCCGGGCCAGCTTCGACACCGTCCAGGCCCAAGGCTCCGACATCGGCTGGGCCGTGGCCGCAACCGTCGAAACCGAAGATGGTCCCGCCGATATCGGCACGGGCGCCGCACCCGATGGCGGCCGGCGCGTGCGCATCAACGGCGCCAATGCCCGTTCCATCGAAGCCATGAGCGACTATCTTCGGGTCCTTTGGCTCACCCCGGCCATGGACGGTCTTTTTGCTGGTCCTGCCAGCGACCGCCGCCGGTTCCTCGATCGCCTCGTCACTACGCTCATCCCCACTCACTCGGCCTTTGTCGGCGACTACGAAAAAACCATGCGCCAGCGCAATCGCCTGCTGGAGGAGGATGGGGACCCCCATTGGCTCTCTGCCATTGAGCGCCAGTTGGCAGAGCTTGGCGCCTCCATTCACCTTGCCCGCACCGATAGCCTTCAGCACCTGCAGGCCCTGATCGAGCAGAGTCTTCATGACGAGAGCTTCCCAGCCGCCCACCTGGCCCTGACGCCCTTGTGGGACAACGTCGACGAGCCGGCCTCCTCGGCCAAACTCGAAGGGGCGCTTGCCGCCGCCTGGCGCCAGTCCCGCGCCCTTGATCGCGCCGCAGGACGCACCATATATGGTCCACACCGTGTTGATCTCGAAGTGACCTACAGGCAGAAAGCCATGCCGGCGGCTTTGGGGTCGACGGGGGAGCAAAAGGCGTTGCTGATCGGGCTCATTCTGGCCCATGCCCGGCTGGTAAAACTCCGGACAAGGATCACGCCGTTTCTCTTGCTCGACGAAATCGCTGCCCACCTCGATCCCGACCGCCGCCGCGCCCTGTTTGGGGCGCTCGACGGCTTGGGCACCCAGTGTTTTTTGACCGGGACTGACCGCTTGCTGTTCGAGGCACTTGGGTCCCGGGCGCAGATGTTGACGGTTCGAGACGGACGTGTTTCGGCGATCTGATTTTGTCCCTTTACCACTTGGGCCGGCTGTCCCCCGCTAAACCGGCTCAAACGCCCATTCCGCTTGGGGTTTCAGCCCCCTTCCGATACAACAAAACCACTCTGAAACGACTGATTCGGAACTCATGACCGACCCGCAAATGACCGATCCCAATGAATACGGCGCCGACAGCATCAAAGTGCTCAAGGGGCTCGACGCGGTGCGCAAGCGCCCTGGCATGTATATCGGGGATACGGATGACGGCTCGGGCCTGCATCACATGGTCTACGAAGTGGTGGACAACGCCATTGACGAGGCTCTGGCCGGTCACGCCGACCTTGTGACGGTTACGCTTAATGCCGATGGCTCGGTCACCGTGATCGACAATGGCCGCGGCATTCCCACCGACATCCACAAGGAAGAGGGCGTTTCGGCCGCCGAGGTCATCATGACCCAGCTCCATGCCGGCGGTAAGTTCGACCAGAACAGCTACAAGGTCTCGGGTGGCCTGCATGGCGTGGGCGTTTCTGTCGTCAATGCCCTCTCGCAATGGCTCAAGCTCAAGATTCGCCGCGATGGCAAGATCTTCGAAATGAGCTTCACACACGGCAATGCCGATGGGCCCCTGCAACAGACCGGCACCTATGAGCCTAACAAGCTCCCCGGCACCTATGAGGGCCGCTCGGGTTCCGCCATCACCTTTTTCCCGTCCGCCGAAACCTTCACCATGGTGGAGTTCGATTTCAAGACGCTGGAGCATCGCCTGCGCGAGCTCGCCTTCCTGAACTCGGGCGTGCGCATCCTGCTCAACGACCTCCGCCATCCCGAGCCGGTCAATGTTGAGTTGTTCTACGAAGGTGGCCTCGAAGCCTTCGTGCAATATCTCGACAAATCCAAGTCGCCGGTGATCGACAAGCCCATCACCATGACATCGGAAAAGGACGGCATCACCGTCGAAGTCGCGCTGCAGTGGAACGACAGCTATCACGAAAACGTCCTCTGCTTCACCAACAACATCCCCCAGCGCGATGGCGGCACTCACTTGGCCGGCCTGCGCGGCGCCCTGACGCGCCAGGTGGTCGGTTACGCCGAAAGTTCGGGCATCGCGAAAAAGGAAAAGGTCTCCGTCACCGGCGATGACACCCGCGAAGGGCTCACTTGCGTTCTGTCGGTGAAGGTTCCCGACCCGAAATTCTCCAGCCAGACCAAGGACAAGCTCGTATCCTCCGAGGTGCGCCCGGTCGTTGAAAACATCGTCAACGACAAGCTCGGCCAGTGGTTCGAAGAGCACCCCAACGAAGCCAAGATCATCGTCGGCAAGGTTGCCGAAGCCGCGGCCGCCCGCGAGGCTGCCCGCAAGGCGCGCGAGCTCACCCGCCGCAAGGGCGCGCTCGAAATCTCCTCGCTCCCCGGCAAGCTTGCCGATTGCCAGGAGCGCGATCCCGCCAAGTCGGAAATCTTCATCGTGGAGGGTGACTCCGCTGGCGGCTCCGCCAAGCAGGGCCGCGACCGTTCCAACCAGGCCGTCCTGCCCCTGCGCGGCAAGATCCTCAATGTGGAACGCGCCCGCTTTGACCGCATGATTTCGTCCGACCAGGTCGGCACGCTGATCACGGCGCTCGGCACTGGCATCGGCCGCGAGGAGTTCAACCCCGACAAGCTGCGCTATCACAAGATCATCATCATGACGGACGCCGACGTCGATGGCGCCCATATCCGCACGCTCTTGCTGACCTTCTTCTATCGCCAGACCCCGGCGCTGCTCGAGCGCGGCCACATCTATATCGCCCAGCCTCCGCTCTACAAAGCCATGCGCGGCAAGTCCGAGCAATATCTCAAGGATGAGGACGCGCTCAACGACTACCTCATCGACTACGGGCTCGAGGATGCAGTCCTCACCACGCGCGACGGCCACCAGCATGCCGGCGCCGATCTGCAGTCCATCGTGCAGCAGGCGCGCCAGATCGTGAATGCGATCAACAATCTCAACACGCGCTACAACAGGAGCCTTGTGGAACAAGCTGCCATTGTAGGCGGGTTGGATCCCGATGGTTTGGGCGATCCCGAGCGCATCCAGGGCACCATGGAGCGCATCGCCAACCGGCTCGATCGCATTTCGGACGAGCTGGAACGCGGCTGGTCCGGCGTTATCACCGAGGAAGAGGGCCTGGCCTTCTCGCGCACCGTGCGCGGCGTCACTGAAACCCACCAGCTCGACAAGGCCCTGCTGCAGAGCGCCGACGCGCGCAAGCTGCGCCAGCTGGCCGAACGGCTCGACGAGATCTATGGCGGCGTCCCCACGCTCACCCGCAAGGGCGACACCCACAACATCTTCGGGCCCTCATCGCTCTTCAAGGCCGTGACCGATTATGGCCGCAAGGGCGTTTCGCTGCAGCGCTACAAGGGCCTGGGGGAAATGAACGCTTCCCAGCTCTGGGAAACCACGCTCGACCCCAACGCCCGCACCCTTCTCCAGGTGCAGATCGACCAGATCGACGAGGCCGACCAGATCTTCACCGCGCTCATGGGCGACCTAGTCGAACCGCGCCGCGACTTCATCCAGGATAACGCTCTCAGCGTCAGCAATCTGGACGTCTAGCCCGGCAGCCGGTACGCCGATCGGGCGCACCCGCTTGCCTGCCAATACGCATCCACAGGGGTCCATCGCCCCGTGGATGCCTGTTCCACATGTGCCGCAAAGGCCATGGCTTGGCACTCGTCCGTGCCTGCCACTACATGCACCATCTCGTGCAAAATCGTCAGCGTCCGCAAGCCGTCCGCACCCGGTGAGAAGAAGCGCGGGCACAGCACCAGCGGCACCACGCCACCTTGGGGCGGCACCCGTGTAAACGCCGCAAAACGCGCGCACTGGCCGGTTTCACTCTCCTGTATCTGAACGGAGACGCTGACGGTCCCGCCCCAGCGCATAGAACTAAACCGCTGCAGGCTCAGCGCGTCGCGATACCCTGCAACATCCACCCCGAAAACCTTGGCTGCCAAATTCGGCAAGGCCCGCTCGAAGCTGTCCACGGCCGAAGCGAGCGCCCGCTCCAGCAGCTCACTGTTTTGTGCTGCCGCTGGTGACACCAGGCTCATCCCCACCAGCAAAACCACAGCCCGCACCAGCGCTCCAGCCATTCGCCACTCACCCTTCAAGCGAAACCCACCGCGATAAGCCCGCTCACCCCGGCAAAAGCAAGGCGCTCCCGGCTCAAGCCAACCGCTCCCTCTGTGTTGGCGATGCAACACCGCGCCACCATCCGGAGAACTGCACCATAAACGGCCACAATTCCCACGGAGAACCGCCTCGTGGCCGCGTGCGCTGCGCTCCAATCCATACAGGCGCCAAACACGAGCCGGCCAGCAAAGCTTCACCTTGCTTTCGCCTCCCCGATTCCCAATCCAGTGGGAACGGAGTAGAAGCGGCAAGGGGCATTTCGAACTTGGGTATGCTTGATGGATTTCCGCATTTCCGCCGATGATCGCGTTGGTGGCCGGCCCGCCAAGGCCACCAAGCCGCGCAGCACGGTCCGCCCTAAGGGGCAGGGCACGCGCGTCGAGCCCTCCATGGGCCGCTCGGTGGGCGTTTTTGTGGATGATGAGCGCTCGGGCGGCGTCCCGCCCAATGCACCTCGCGGCAAGACGCCAAAGCCGCCCAAGCGCGGCAAGGCCAAGCTCCCGGCACCCAAGCGCAAGCGCTCGCGCAGCGGCGGCTTCCTTATGGGCCTGCTTTGGTGGGGCTTTGTGGCCTGCCTGTGGGGCGGCATCGCCGTCATCGGCATCATCGTTTACTACGGCGCCCAGCTGCCCTCGTCCGAAACCTGGGCCATCCCCGATCGCCCGCCCAATATCCGCATCCTTGCGGCCGATGGCTCCCTTATCTCCAATCGCGGCGCGACGGGTGGCGAAGCCATAACCTATCGCGAACTGCCCTATTATGTGCCCGCGGCCATTATTGCTTCGGAAGACCGGCGCTTCATGAGCCATTTCGGCGTCGATCCGATCGGCCTTGCCGCTGTGGCCGTGGAATCCATCCGCGCTCGGGACGTGACCCGCGGCGCGTCCACCATCACCCAGCAGGTTGCCAAGAACCTCTTCCTCACGCCCGATCAGACCCTGGGCCGCAAGGTGCAGGAAGCTATTCTCGCTGTGTGGCTCGAGCAGAACTACACCAAGGAAGAGATTCTCGAGCTCTACATGAACCGCGTCTATTTCGGTTCCGGCGCGACAGGCATCGAAGCCGCAGCGCAAACCTATTTCGGTGTCTCCGCCCGCAATCTGTCCCTGGGCCAGGCGGCCATGCTGGCCGGCATCCTGCCCGCACCATCTGCCTATAATCCCAAAAACAATCCCGAGCGCGCCATCGATCGCCAGCGCCTCTCGCTCAACGCCATGGCCGAAGAAGGCTATATCACCCGCGAAGAAGCCAAAGCGGCCCAGATCGACCCCAGCCAAAGCGTGCGCACCCGCGTCGCAGGGTCAGAATCCTATGTGGCCGATTGGGTTGAATCGCTGATGACTGCCTATCTCGGCGAAATCAAAACCGACGTTGTCGTCCAGACCACCATCGACTGGAAGATGCAGCGCGACGCCGAGTTCATCGTCAAGGAAATGGTCGCCTCCGAAGGCCCCAAGCGCGGCTTCAGCCAGGGCGCCCTCGTGGCCATGGATGTGGACGGCACCGTGCGTGCCATGGTGGGCGGCGTTGATTATCAGAAGAGCCAGTACAACCGCGCCGTTACTGCCAAGCGCCAGCCCGGCTCCACCTTCAAGCCCTTCGTGTATCTTGCTGCCTTGGAAAAGGGCTATACGCCCGATACCTTGGCCGAAGATGCCCAGTTTGACTACAAGGGCTGGAGCCCACGAAATGCCTCGGGCAAATATGCCGGCACGGTGACTCTGCGCCAGGGCCTTGCCTATTCGCTCAACACCATCACCGCGCGCCTCGCGATCGACGTGACGCCCGAAGTGGTCGTAGATGTGGCTGCGCGCATGGGCATCTCCTCGCCCCTGACGCCTGTTCCCTCCATTGCCCTGGGCACCCAGGAAGTAAACCTTCTTGAGTTGACTTCGGCTTACGCCCCCTTCGCCAATGGCGGCATGGGCGTCATTCCCAATGTCATCACCAACATCAAGAGCAAGGACGGGGAGGTGCTTTATGAAGCCTCCAATGCCGGTCCAGGCCGGGTGATCGCGCCAGACGTCCTGGCCCAGATGAACGACATGCTCAAGACCGCCGTGGAAGTGGGCACGGGCAAGGGAGCAAATCTGGGTGGGTGGGAATTCGCCGGCAAGACCGGCACCACCCAGGAGGCTAAGGACGCCCTTTTCGTGGGCTATACCGCCGCCATGGTCACCGGCGTCTGGCTCGGCAATGACGACAGCACCAAGACTACCCTGTCGGGCGGCAACGTCCCGGCGGCAATCTGGTCCGAATTCATGACCAAGGCCCACCAAGGCAAGCAGGTCGCTTCCCTTCCAGGCGGCTCTTATGAGGGCCAGTTGGTCGCCCAGCAGGTTATCGATCCGGCAACCGGCCAAGTCGCCATTGATCCCACCACCGGCCAGCCCATGGTGCAATATGTTGATGCCAGCACAGGTCAGGCCGTCCAGACGGCGACAGACCCGTCCACGGGCCAGCTCATGCGCGTTGACCCGGCAACGGGCGAATATGTGCCGGCCAATGCTAGCGCGGCTATCGCCCCTTCCGGGCAGACCGGCTTTGCCGACCCCAACACCGGCCAGCCAGTCAACAGCACGGGCGGTTACCTCGTGGACGCCTATGGCAACCAGATTGATCCGGCCACGGGCATGCCGGTCGGCCAGGTCGTGGGCGGCAATCAGGTCGTCCAGCCTCAGGCTATCGATCCGGTCACCGGCTATCCGCTGCAAGGTCAGAGTGCAGGCATCGGCGAGGCACCGATCGACGCCAACACAGGCCAGCCCATGACTCTTGTTACCGACCCGGCCACCGGTCAGCAGGTATGGGTCCCCAGCACCCCGGCCCAGTTCCAGCCGCCCGCCGACATCATGGTGCAGCCCGCGCCCATCCAGAACGAGCGCGCCCAACGCACCCTGATGGACCTCATTTTCGGCGCCGAGGAAAACTAAGGTTTTCCGTTGCGACCAGCAGACCATCATCCCGGTCCCCGTGCCGGGATGATGCGTTTTGGGAAAGGTTCACTCACTTGGCGGATGAGGCAGAATAGCGCCAACCGCGCGATGTCCAGGCGACAACTGCCTGTGCAGGTCACCGGCAGCGCCACACCACTGTATAAACAGAACAGGGTCGCTGAGGAGTTCAGCGCAGCTGTTGGTCACAATGCCCAACGGCCTACTCACCCATCATCCGCCTTCAAAGCCTTATGGTGAGCCTGTCGCACCACAAGGCTAGGCGGTTGGCGGCCGAGCTTCTAGCGCCCGCCAAGCCGCGTCAGTTGTTGCCCGTCGCTATCAAAATTCCCTGGCGCCAACCACCGCTCGAACTCCGCCCGCAGCGCCGGCCATTCCCCATCGATGATCGAAAACCAAGCCGTATCCCGGCTTTCCCCTTTAACGATCATGTCCTGCCGAAACAGTCCCTCATACTGAAACCCGAACCGCCGAGCCGCCGCCTTGGACGGCTCATTGCGATTATTGCACTTCCACTCAAACCGCCGGTAAGCCAAGTCATCAAACGCATGCCGGGCAAACAGAAACAGCGACTCCGTCGCAAGGGGCGTGCGGGCCATGGGCAGCCCCCAATAAACACCGCCGATCTCGATCGACGCGTGCTGCGGAAAGATGCGCAGCCAGGCCTGTCGCCCCACGGCCTTGCCGCTGCTTTTATCCACCACGGCCACATAGCGGTCCGGGCTGGCCTTTGTCGCCTCGATCCACTCCTCTACCGCCTTGACGCTCTCCGGGGCCTCCGAAGGCAGCCAGCGAAAGCGCTCCGGACCGCCCGGCATGGTGGAAACAGCATAAAGATCCCCCGCATGCTGCATGTCCAGCGGCTCAAGCCGCACATACCGCCCCTCCAGCACGATTCGCTCGGGCACGCCCTTGGCCGGTCGGACACTCATCCCCGCGCCTCCCACACCTGCGCCAGCCCCGCCCGATAATCGGGATACAGCAGCTCGATCCCCAAAGCCTGCTTTATCGCGCGATTGGAGACCCGCTTATTGTCTTGGTAGAAACTGCGCTGCATGGGTGTCATCTCGGCCTGGTCGAACGGAATGGCGGGCGGCGGCTCCACCCCCATCATGGCAGCGGCATGGGTCACCAGATCCTGCGGCGGAGCTGGTTCGTCATCGGCCAGATTGAATGTCCCCTCGAGCCTCGCCTTTGCTGCAAGCGCCGTCACCCGGCCGATATCCTCCACATGAATGCGGTTGAACACTTGCCCTGGCTTGACGATCCGCCGCGCCGTGCCATCGCTCAGCTTGTCAAAGGTTGAGCGCCCCGGCCCATAAATCCCCGCCAGCCGCAGAATAGCCAACGGCACGCCGCGTTCCCGCGCATAGTCGCGCCACGCCTGCTCGGCGAGAACCCTTCGGTCGGAGCGCTCATTGCGCGGCACCAGCGGCGCCCCCTCGTCGATCCACTCGCCCCCGAAATCCCCATAAACGCCAACCGTGGAATAATAGCAGAGCCATTGCAGATCGTCGGCCGCATCCAGATCGGCACGATGATACTTAAGCGCGGGGTCGCCCTCGGCACCTGGCGCAATCGAAAACACCACATGGCTCGCCGTTCGCACCACCGGACCCAGCGTTTCGCCAGGCTTTGTGCCATCAAACACATGTGCCGGTATGCCCTCCTGCGTTAGCCGCAGGGCCTTCTCTGGGGTCCGAGCGCTGCCCTCAACGTTAACAGTCTGTTGACATCTACGCAGCTGTGTTAGCGCGGCGAGCGACGAAAACCCCAGCCCGAAAAAGAACGCGTTCATGCCAGCTTCACCGCCCATTCGTCCCGCACTGCCCCATCGTTTTCCCAGGGTTCAAAGGAAATCCTGAGCGTTTCCGCCCGCGCAGGCGCCAGCCGCCGCAGAGCCCAGATCGCTGCCCCGCGCACCAGCGGATCCTCGTCGCCCAGCTTTGCCTCCACCAACGGAACAAGGCTCTGGTCTTCTGAATTGCCCATGGCGATCAAAACGTTACGCAAAAACCGTCCCAAGCCGATCCGCTTGATGGGCGATCCCGCAAACATCTGCCGAAAACCCTGATCGTCCAACTGCACCAGATCCGCCAGACGTGGCCGCTCCAGATCATCCCGCGCCCTGAGCTTGGCTTCATGCGCAACGGAGGCAAACTTGTTCCACGGGCAAACCGCCAAGCAATCATCGCACCCATAGATCCGATTGCCCATGGGCGCGCGGAATTCGAGCGGGATCTGCCCCTTATGCTCCACCGTCAGATACGCCAGGCACCGGCGGGAATCGAGCTGGAAAGGCCCGGGAAAAGCCTGCGTCGGGCAAATATCGAGGCACCGCGTACAGCGACCGCAGCTCTGTGCATGCGACTTGTCCACGGGCAATTCGGCCGGGGTTACAATAGCGCCCAAGAACAACCAGGAGCCAAAATCGCGGCTGACCAGAACCGTATGTTTGCCCTGCCAGCCTAAACCCGCGGCTTCCGCCAGCGGCTTTTCCATCAGGGGTGCCGTATCGACAAAAACCTTGACCTCCGCGCCCGAACGGCGCGCCAGCAATCCCGCCAATTCCTTGAGCTTGCCCTTGATGATCTCATGGTAATCGCGATTGCGGGCATAAACCGAGATGGACCCCAGCGACTTTTCGGCGAGTATGCCAAGCGGGTCGCTCTCCGGGCCATAATTATAACCGAGTAAAATCAATGACTTGGCATCAGGCCAGAGGCCCTTCGGACTGCCCCGGCGGTCCGCCGTCTCGGCCATCCACTCCATGTCGCCGTGCCAGCCGGCCTGCAGAGCCTGCTGCAGCTTCTCCGGCAAATCCGGCCGCGCATCCGCCGCTGCAATCCCGAAACTGCCGAACCCAAGCGCCAGCGCCCGCGCGCGCAGCTCGGCAACAAGATTCTCGGGGTTGTATGCCGCGATGCTCAAACAGACCTCATGGTGAGCCCGTCGGACCACGAATTCGTGGCAGACCGGCCTTGCGCAAACCCACCCTTTCCTAGCTCAGGATGAGATCAATTGCACAATCAAGCGCGCGTGCAGACGTTTCAGAAATCCAGATCCGCATAGCCCCGCTGCGGCGGCATGGCCACCACGCGATCATTCAGCAGCGTCCGGAACGCCGGGCGCGATTTGATGCGCGAATACCAATCCCGCGTCTCCCCAGCCTTGCCCCAATCGATATCGCCTAGATAGTCCAGCGTCGACAGATGCGCCGCCAAGGCAAAATCGGCCAAGGTCATGGTGTGACCCGCGAGCCAGGAGTGATTGGCAAACAGCCAATTGAAATAAAGCATATGCTCGTTGAGGTTAGCCTTGGCAATCCGCAACACGGCCGGGTCCGGCGTGGCCCCGCGTTCGTCCCGTTTGACGATCTTTTCTTCCAGAATATAGCGCGTGACTTCGTCGTTGAGCTTAAAGATCACCCACTCGATCATCCGCCACATTTCGGCTCGGGCCACTGGATCTGCCGGAACAAGTCCCATCACGACACTGGGCGTATAAAGATCCTCGATGGTGTGGATGTTGGCCAGGACGCCGATAATGGGCTGGTCTGCGTCCCCTAGCATGATCGGCAGCGTGGCAGCCGGATTGATCTCCAGAAGCTCCGGCGTGCGCAACCACGGTTTGATCTCCTCCATGTCGAGCGGCACGCCATATTCAGCGCACATCAGCCGGATCAGGCGGGAGGATGGGTCAAGGGGGTGGTGCAGCAAGCTTGGCATGTTGACGCTCGTCTCTTTTTGGGGCTTGCAAGGCCGGGTGGGTTGGCGCTGCGGTCGAACAACGATAGTGCTAGCCGCCGTCGCAAGCCCATAGGCTGAATTAGGGGATCAAATGAACGCCGATCAAGGTCTTTTTGTGCCGCTGATCCTTGGGATCCTGGAAGGGCTTACCGAATTCCTTCCGGTCAGTTCCACTGGCCACCTGCTTCTGGCGGGCCACTTCTTTGGCCTCACCCAACCGACCACCTTTATTGTGCTGATTCAGCTCGGCGCAATCCTGGCCGTCATCACCGTTTATATGGCCAAACTGGGCATGCTAATCCGCGATGCCCTCTCTGGAAAGCGCTACGCCTGGCAGTTTGCCTTGGCCGTCGTCCTCGCGTGTTTGCCGGCGGTCCTGGTCGGTGTCCTGCTGCGCGATTTCATCCAGGGTGACCTTTGGGAATCGGCCATGCTGATCTGCATCACCCTCATTGTCGGCGGCGTGATCCTCCTCATCGTCGACCGACTGCCGCTGCAGCCACGCTATGACGATATCTACCGCTTCCCTTGGCATCTGGCCCTGATCATCGGCCTGTTCCAGGTGCTTTCCCTGGTCCCCGGCGTGTCCCGCTCAGGCTCGACCGTCGTAGGCGGGATGTTATTCGGCGCCAGCAAGCGCTCCGCGGCCGAATTCACCTTTTTCATTGCCCTGCCGATCATGACCGGTGCCTTCGGGTACGATCTTTATAAAAGCCGCGACCTGATCGACGCCTCCATCGCCCTCAACGTTGCCATCGGTTTCGCCGCCGCCTTTATTGCCGGCGCCCTGGTGGTCCGCTACCTTCTGAGCTTCGTTAGCCGCTACGGCTTCGCGCCCTTCGCCTGGTGGCGCATTGCCATCGGCGGAGCGGGGCTTATCGCGCTGCTGGTGACGCGCTAGCCGGAAAGGCTTCGAGTAGAAGGCAAAACTCACCCACCGCAATCGGCTCCCCGGACATGACCCCGGGCGCTGCTCGTAACAAATCGACAGCGGCCCGTGGTTAAAGTTCGCGGGAAGCGTTGGTGACGGGACCGCTTTTTAACTTGCCCCATCCCAGCAGCCTATTGCTGGATCGCCTTGTATGTCGCGGGAATGGAGAAGAAGGCCCGTGGAATCTGAACCCCTTTTTCCACGTCATAAAGCGAAAAGGTCAGCTCGGCGCCGCTCGGCTCCACTAGGCTCCACTGGGCCAAATCCTTGGTGTCGGTGTCGAAAATCAGCGATACCTGCACTGTGCCCGCGACGGTTTCATCGATCACCGTGATGGTCATGTAGCCATCGGCATTGGTGACATCCACCACATTGGCGTTGAGCAGATCGATATCGTTGCCCAGGAACTGACGCAGCGGAATCGTGTCCTGAGGATAGGCGTAATAGGTCTCGTCGCGCCGGTTCAGCACATAGAAGCCCCGGCCAACCGACACGATTTCTTCGCGGCTGGGTGGCGCATAGCGGAAGGCGATCTTGTCAGGCCGCTCCAGAAAGAACGTCCCCTCGGTGCGCCCGCCATCGGTATCGATCTGCAGGAAACGGCCTACCATGGTGCGGATCTGCGAATTATGCGCATTGATCTCGGCGATCAGCTGCTGTTCCTCGGCCGAAAGGGCACGATCGAGCGCCCAAGCTGGCACGCTAAGGGCGAGGGCGGCGGAAAGGCCGAGCAACAAGGCATCGCGGCGAATCATGGATGGGCATCCCGTTGGGTAAAAGATACTGCTGAAGCTAACCTAGGAAACAATTGCGGCAACAGCTGGTTCCGTCCACCCTTTGCCACGAGCCGCACAGGCAAACAAAAACCCCGGACCTAAGGCCCGGGGCTTCTCGAACCAGCTGTGATCGGCGCCTATTCCGAGCCAACCAGAATCTCGCGCTTTCCGGCATGGTTCGCTTGGGAAATCACGCCCTCGCGCTCCATCCGCTCGATAAGGGTCGCCGCCTTGTTGTAGCCGATTGCCAAGCGCCGCTGCACGTATGACGTGGAAGCTTTCTTGTCGCTCAAAACGATCTGCACCGCCTTGTCGTATAGTTCGTCGCCCGAGCCGGCATAGTCATCGCCGCCGCCGGAGCTCTCCCCACCGAAATCGCCACCTTCGCCTTCTTCCTCCGTGATCGAATCGAGGTAGTCGGGCTGCCCCTGTGACTTGAGGTGCGCGACCACGGCTTCCACCTCGGAATCGGCCACGAAGGGGCCGTGGAGGCGCTTGGTGCGGCCGCCAGAGGCCATGTAGAGCATGTCGCCATTGCCTAGCAGTTGCTCGGCCCCCTGCTCGCCCAGAATGGTGCGCGAGTCGATCTTGGAGGTCACCATGAACGAGATACGGGTGGGGAAGTTGGCCTTGATCGTGCCGGTGATGACGTCCACGGACGGGCGCTGCGTCGCGGTAATGATGTGGATGCCGGCGGCACGGGCCATCTGCGCCAGGCGCTGGATCGCGCCTTCGATGTCCTTGCCGGCCACCATCATGAGGTCGGCCATTTCGTCGACGATAACGACGATATAGGGCAATGGCTCGAGATCGAACTCTTCGCTCTCAAAGATCGCCTCGCCCGTTTCGCGGTCAAAGCCGGTTTGTACGGTACGGGTGATGACCTCGCCCTTGGCCTTGGATTCGGTGACGCGCTGGTTGAAGCCGTCGATGTTGCGCACGCCGATCTTGCTCATCTTACGATAGCGATCTTCCATCTCGCGCACGGCCCATTTGAGCGCCACCACCGCCTTGTGCGGATCGGTCACAACAGGGGTCAGCAGATGCGGGATGCCGTCATAGATGCTCAGTTCGAGCATTTTGGGGTCGATCATGATCATGCGGCACTGCTCGGGCGTCATCTGGTAGAGCAGCGAGAGGATGAAAGTGTTGATGCCCACCGACTTGCCCGAACCGGTCGTGCCGGCAATCAGCAGATGCGGCATGCGCGCCAGGTCCGCAATAACCGGTTCGCCACCAATTGTCTTGCCCAAGCAGATCGGCAGCTTGCCCTTCATCTTCTCGAAGTCGGACGAGGCTAGCATTTCGCGGAAATAAACGGTCTCGCGCACCTGGTTAGGTAATTCGATACCGATGGCGTTGCGGCCAGGAACCACGGCAACACGGGCGGAAATCGCGGACATGGAACGGGCAATGTCATCGGCCAGCGAAATTACGCGCGATGACTTGATACCCGGCGCGGGTTCTAGTTCGAACAGCGTGACGACCGGACCGGGACGGACATTGATGATGTCACCCTTGACACCAAAATCCTGCAGCACTTCCTCGAGCTTGCGCGCCATGGCCTCCAGCCGCTCGGGCGCATGCTCGGGCGAGGGACCGGTATGCTTGGGCTCGGAGAGGAGGGTCAGTGGCGGCAGCTCAAACCCGCCGGGCTCGTCCAGGAACGACGCCTGGGCTTCGCGGGCCACGCGATTGCCCTGGACGGGACGGGGCGCCGGTGCCGTCACGCGGGGCTTGGTCGGATCGGCCGGATGAAAGCGTGAATCGCCCTGCTGGCGGTGATTGACCACCGGAGCCGGCAGATCCGCCACGAACGGCATGTCGCCCTCGTCCTGCGGCTCGTCGGGATAGTCGAGCTCGGTCTCGTCATAGCTTGGGCGCGCATTGATGCGGGGCGAGATTCCAGGCTCAACCAGCGGCTCAAAGGCCGGCTCCAGGATGGGCTCCATTGGCGCATGGATGCGCCTCTGCGTCGCAGCCACCACGAGCTCCCGGCGCTCGACAGGGGCGCCATCAAGGCTGGGTTCAAGATCGTCGTCGCGCCAGCCTTGGGCGTCGGCCGCACGCTTTTCGGCATGGTTCGCCCGGGCGCGCCTGAAAGCCGTCCGCAAAGAATAGCCCATGTGAACCATGGCACCGAGCGCTACATCCACCAAGGGATTGGTTTCTGGCTCATCCTCATCCATGGGTTCAGCCACGACGCCTTTGCGCCCTGTGCTCGCGGCAGCGGCCTTGCCCTTGACAGGGCCGGTCGAAACCGATTTGCCCAAGCCCATGGCGATCCAGAACAGGGCAAAGGCGGGAATCGCGATGATGATTGCGAACAGCGCTGCCGTGACGGCTTGCGGCTGCTCGCCGGTCACCATGGTTGCCAGTGTGGTAAAGCCGGTGCCGATTAGCCCGCCCAAACCGGTTGGCAACGGCCAGCTGGGAGGCATGGCAACAAAGGAAAGCACGCCCGCACCCAGCAGGGTTGCCCCAAGCCAGCCGGTGAAGCGCAGGCCCAGGCTCGTGGGCATGCGGCGCCGCGAGAAATTCCAGCCCCAAAGGGCTGGTGGCACCAGCATGATAAGGGCGGCCAGCCCAAACACCTGAAACAGCGTGTCGGCGATCACCGCGCCGGGAAAGCCCAGCCAATTGGCTGGGGCCTTGGTGGTGGCATAGGAAAAGCTTGGATCGTCCACCGACCAGGAGCTCAGCGCCAGCAGGCACACGGCCACGGTGCCGATCAGGAAAAAGCCCGCCACACGAAGCGGGATACGGATGGCCAAGGCCGGCGGCGCTGCAGGAACGGCCGGCTTGCTGCCGCTGCGTGTGCCGCGCTGCGGAACAGAGCGAATTTCGTCAAGAACGGGCGAGGGGGAGCTGGGCATGGGCAATCTCGATACGCCCCGAAAATGACTGGGGCCATTGTGCCGCAACACTAATCCGGTCGGGTTAACCCAAGGCTAACCATGCCCATCTTGCACCTTGCCCCTGTGGCAAGCCGGCAAAGAAAAGCCCGCCAAAGGGGCGGGCTAGATCGCAGCAGCACAGGCGAGAGGGGGGCGTGGCGGCGCTGGGGGATGTTGATCGAGGAGTGCAGCCCATGCAGTTTGCGAGTGGGAAGCCTCTGTGGCGGGCCAAGAGGGACACGAGCTGCACACCACGATCAACGGGAAGATGGCGGGTGGCGCTTGGGGCGCCACCTGCCGGTCATTTAGTTGTAGGCGCGCTCGCCGTGGCTGGAGAGATCCAAGCCATCGGTTTCGCTCGATTCCGTAACGCGAGCCCCACCAAAGATCGCCTTGACCACCAGCATGGCAACAAAGGCAACGACGGCCGACCAGATGATGGCTACGACAACAGCCATGATCTGGGTGACGAACTGGCCGCCCATGGAATAGCCCTCGGCGCCAAAGCCGCCCAGACCCGGGTCAGCAACGATGGCCGTGCCGATGGCCCCGACAATGCCGCCCACGCCATGTATGCCAAACACGTCGAGGCTATCGTCATACTTCAGCATCGGCTTGAGGGTCACGACGGCCCACAGGCACACAAATCCGGCAACCGCACCGAGAACAATCGCGCCGAATGTTCCGGCAAAGCCCGCTGCCGGGGTAATCGCGACGAGGCCGGCGACGGCGCCCGAAACAAAACCCAGGGCCGAAGCATGGCCGCGGGTGATCTTTTCCCCGATTGCCCAGGCGATGCCCGCAGCAGCAGGAGCGGTGATGGTGTTGAGGAATGCCTGTGCGGCGACTCCATTTGCACCGAGTGCCGAGCCGGCGTTGAAGCCGAACCAGCCAACCCACAGCAGGCAGGCGCCGATATAGGTGAAGACCAGATTGTGGGGTGCAATCGGCTCCTTCATGTAGCCAAGGCGCGGCCCCAGCACGATGGCGGCCACGAGCGCCGCAACACCCGAGTTGATGTGCACGACCGTGCCGCCGGCAAAGTCGAGCGCACCCATCTGGAAGAACAGGCCGGCGCCCGCCCATACCATGTGCGCAATCGGCAAATAGGCGAAGGTGAACCAGATGGCGAGGAAGGCCATGACGGCGCCGAACTTCATGCGCTCGGCGATGCCGCCAACCACCAGCGTGGCAGTTATGCAGGCGAAGGTAAGCTGGAACACCACGAAGATCAGCTCGGGGATGGTACCCGACACTGAATCGGGGGTGACATTGGCGAGGAAGAAGTTAGAAAAGTCGCCGATAAAGGCGGAAAGCCCGCCTTCGCTTGGACCAGAGAAGGCCAGCGAATAGCCATAGGCGACCCAGAGCAGCGCGATCATCGAGAAGGCCCCGAAAACCTGCGTGATGACCGACAGGATGTTCTTGGCGCGCACAAGGCCGCCATAGAACAGGGCCACACCTGGGATGGTCATCAGGATAACCAGCAGGGTCGAAACAATCATCCAGGCGGTGTCGCCCGTATCGATGGTCGCCACGGCCTCTTCAACGATCTCGGCAGCTGGCGCTGCCGCGTCCTGGGCAAAGGCCGGTAAGGCCAGCAGCAGGGAGGCCAAAGCCGCACTCCCCAAGATTTTGGACGTCTTCATCTTTAGTTTCTCCCGGGACGCTTAAAGGGCAGATGCGCCGGTTTCACCGGTGCGAATGCGGGTGACAGCAAGCAGGTCGAGCACGAAAATCTTCCCGTCTCCGATCCGGCCGGTTTGGGCGCTATCGCGGATGGCGGTCGAGACGGCATCAGCGAGTGCATCGTCGACAGCGATCTCGATCTTGAGCTTGGGCAGGAAATGCACGGCATATTCCGTGCCACGATAGATTTCCGAATGCCCTTTCTGGCGGCCATAGCCCTTCACCTCGGTCACGGTCATGCCGTGAACATCAAGAGAGTTGAGAGCCTGGCGGACCTCTTCGAGGCGCGATGGCTTAATTATTGCGATCACCAGTTTCATGTATGCCCCTTTTCGGCTGGTGCTGGTCTGAATGCCTCAAGAGAGTCAAACAGCGTGCCAAGTGACGGCAGCGAAAAAACACCTAAGGAATACAATGATCTACGCTCTTGCCGCTTTTCTGTGCGCTTCGGGGGAGTGTCCGGTGCTTATTTCTTGCGCAGGGCTGAACGTGTTTGCGCAAAAATGAGGCGGGCTGTGACATTGCCGCCGCTTGCGCAAGCGGGCCCGAACAGCACAATGGGATCAAACGGAGTTTTGGGATGGCAGGGCAACAAACATTTGACGTGCTGATCGTCGGCGGGGGACCGGTTGGGCTCACCCTCGCGCTGGCGTTGGCACAGTCCGCTCGTGGCATGCGCATTGCCCTCGTGGATCGGCGCGCCCTCAGCATTCCCAAGGACAATCGGGCCTCGGCCATTGCTGCCGGCGTTCGCCGCGTGTTTGAGGCCTTGGGTGTGTGGCCGCTGATGCTCGGCGAATCACAGCCCATTACAGCGATGCGCATTACCGACTCGGGCGTCGGCGACCTTACGCGCCCGAGCTTCCTGACCTTTGACGGCGATGTGGCCCCTGGCGAGGCCTTTGCCCACATGGTGCCCAACAGGGTTACTGGCGAGGTGCTCCTTAGTGCCGCCCAGGACAAGATTGAGGTGATCGCGCCCGCCGAGATCGTGAGCCTGAGCGTTGACAGCAAATGGGGGCGGCTCGCCCTGGCCGACGGGAGGGAGCTTCGTGCCCCGCTGGTCGTGGCGGCCGATGGCGCACGATCCTCCCTGCGCCAAATGGCAGGTATTGCGGTTCTAGGCCAACCCTACGAGCAAATGGGCCTGGTTGCCACCATCAGCCATGAACTGCCGCACAGGGGCGTGGCCTTTGAACATTTCCGCCCCTCTGGTCCCTTTGCGAGCCTGCCGCTTCCCGGCAATCGTTCATCCCTGGTCTGGACGGAAGCAACTGGCGAAGCCAAGCGCCTGCTGGCGCTTGATGGGAAACAAATTGCAAGCGAGATCGAGGTAGCCATGGGGCATGTCCTGGGCTCGGTAACCCTCGATGACACGCTGGTAGGCTACCCCTTGCATCTTCAGATTGCGCGCTCCTTTGTGAGCCAGCGCCTCGCACTGGTGGGCGATGCTGCCCATGTAGTGCACCCCATTGCCGGGCAGGGGCTCAATCTGGGGCTCAAGGACGTTGCCGCGCTGGCCGAAGTTGTTGTGGATGCCATTCGCCTTGGCCTCGATCACGGGAGTGACGACGTCTTGGCACGATACCAGAGCTGGCGGCGGTTTGACACATCAAGCATGGCGGCGATGACCCATGCTCTTAATAGCCTCTTTTCTAATGACATCGCGCCACTTCGCGCCGTGCGAGACTTCGGCTTGGAACTTGTTGATCGAGCGGGACCGGTCAAATCCGCGCTGATCCGCGCGGCATCAGGTGTTTCGAGCACTGGCCCCCGGCTGCTCAGGGGCCTGCCGATTTAGCTGTCATCGATCAGTCCGGCGATCCCTTGAGTTCGGGCAGGCGCCGCAAGGCTTCCGGATCGACAGCCCGTGCTTCATCAAGGCTCAGCAGCGGCACGCCTTTGACGATCGGGAATGCTAGGCGGGCCGCTACGGAGATCAGCTCCCGCCGGTCCGCCGACAGGGTCAGCCGGGTCTTGGTCAGGGGGCACACCAGCATTTCAAGCGTCCTGGGGTCGAGCTGATGCCGCGGATCAACGCTGGGCATATCGGTCAATTGAGGGGCGCCGCGCCAGTGCCGCCGCGGGCGATCTCATATTCGGTCATGGCGATCAGCGTTTCCGCCCGCTGCTCCAGCGTCTTGGCTTCCAGCAGCACCTGCTTTTCCGCGGGGCCATAGGGCCCCACCATGCAGCAAAAATTGACGAGGTCGGCCGTGCCCGTCCGCTCGATTTCTTCCCAGTTGAGCTCGATGTTGGCGAACTCGGCATAGTCCCGCATCATCTTGACGAAGCGGGTCCTATCAACCAGCTCCTCCCCGAAATCACGCTCGAAGTCGCTGGTGAATTCCCCTGCATCGATGATGCCTTGCCGGAATGGCGTCATCACGGTCAGCTCCTGCGCCAGGCGGAACCGCGTTATGCCTTCAAGAATAATGAAATAGCGACCGTCCCCGCTTTCCTCGAAATGAGTCAAGCGGCCCAGGCAGCCGATCGCCTGTAAGGGCGAACGCCCACGCGGGCTCTCCTCTTGTGTGTCCTCGGGCTGAATCAATCCAATCAGCCGGTCACCCCGAAGCGCCGCATCCACCATCTCGATATAGCGCGGCTCAAAGATATTCAGCGGCCTATGCGAAAACGGCAGCAGCAATGCGCCGCTTAGGGGAAAAAGCGGAACCGAACTGGGCAGATCAGCCACCGATTGAGGACGCTTGAGCATAGGGCCTCCCCTCAGGAGAAAAGAGCTGCCGACAGCATGCGTCGGCCCTTGTTTGTCGCCGGGTCCTTGGGACCCCAGGCATCAAAGAATTCCAGCAGCTTCTTGCGCGCGCCATCCTCGTTCCACGTCCGGTCGCGCTTGAAAATGGCCACGAGGCACTCGGCGGCTTCCACGCGCTTGCCTTCGGCATTAAGCGCCAGCGCCAAATCATAGCGGGCCTGGTGATTGTCGGGGTCGGCGTCAACTGCGGCCTGCAGGGAAGCCGTTTCCGATAGGTCTGCCGCTTCCGCCAGGAGGCGAATGGAATGCGCGGTCGAGTTGTAGCTCTCGCCCTTGCGCTCGGCTTCTGGCACCATGTCCAGTGTTGCCTGCGCCTGCTCCACTTCACCAGCCGCCAGGTAAACCTTGGCAAGCCCAATCAAAGCTTGTGCATGGTCGGGCTGATGCTGAACCACCATGCCATAGATCTGGGCAGCGCGCCCCAGATCGCCGCCTCCCAAAGCCTCGTCTGCAGCAGCGAGGGCAGCGGTAATTTGCGCTTCGAGAGACCCCTCGGCGGCCTGCGGGGCCGGCGCTCCGGCGATCACCTTTTCGGCAAAGCGGCGCACTTCACCTTCCGGCATTGCGCCCATGAAACCATCCACCGGCCGGCCACCGGCAAAGGCAAACACTGCAGGAATCGACTGGATGCCCAACTGACCCGCGATCTGCGGATTTTCGTCGATATTGATCTTGATCAGCCGAATCGCCCCAGCCTTTTCATTGACGACTTTTTCAAGCGCCGGTGTCAGCGCACGGCAGGGCCCGCACCAAGGCGCCCAGAAATCGACCAGAACCGGCTGCTCCAGCGATGCATCGATCACATCCGCCTTGAAAGCTTGATCGGTCGAGTCCTTGATCAAGGCTCCAGCTGGCACGGCGGCAGAAGAAGAAGGATTGGCGCTGGTGAACGGAGTGGACATTGGGCAAAGATCCTTGCAGCTCTTAGCGAAGACAGCGTGTTTGCGGCACTTATTGCGCTCGGAAATGGCGCCGTGACAAGCCCCCGCGCCTCCAACAATGCTCTAAGATGACGCAGAGGCAAAATTGTGGGTTGCAAAGGCAATCGTGTTTGGGCATATAGGCCCGCGTCGCCGGACATCAAGTGTGGTCGGAGGCAACGGAGCGCGGGTGTAGCTCAGGGGTAGAGCATAACCTTGCCAAGGTTAGGGTCGTGGGTTCGAATCCCATCGCCCGCTCCAAACTTCCCTAAGGGGAATCACAACAAAGTGCCGGGCCTTGTGCCCGGCCTTTTGCTTTGTGCTGGGCTTTCGCGGGCTGATGGCCTAAGAAGACCCATGAACATTCCAGATCCAAAAACATTCACCGACCCTGAAAAGCTGCGCAAGCTAATGGCCAATGCCGTCCGCCTTGGCTACCCCGACCTGGCTTTCGAGTGCCAGTTGCGCATCGCAGAGATTGCCGGGGCCTCCTACAAGAACGCTGTCGAGCGTGCGTTCTGGACTAGCCTCACAGCAGCCGAAGAGTTCCGCACCGCCGACAATGGCAGGTCCACCCGCTTGCTGAAGGTACGCGCTAAGCACAAGCGCGTCGGCGCCCAGAAGCTGCTGGCAGACCTGATGATGGAAGACGGCGTGAGCGATGGGTTCGACAAATTTGTTGAACACGGCCGCAGCGATCTGACCGGTGAGGCTATCGTCCTCCAGCACGAAGACCAGTTCAGCGTGGACGTAGTTAATGCCGCCCGCAAGAAGCTGCTCGACCGCGGCGTTGCCATGGCGGAAGCGGTGGCTTGACCAAGCCAGACGGCGCAAGCGCCGCAAAATGCCCTTGATTGAGTCTAATTGGAGACTCGTTTAGGCAGCTAAAGGGGTGATCACGTATTAAACGAGGTCACCCCATGACCGATCTGCACTTCGACATCACCCCGGCAGCACAGACGGCACTTTCCCCAGTCAGTCAATCGCCCGCCAGCAGCACTCCAGCGGCTTTGGACGCAGACATGAAGCATGTGCTCGATACGCTGGGCCAACTCGGTGCGCATCCTCTTGAATATTCTACGCCTTCCCTGGCTCGTCGCCAGCCTCGGCTGGCTGACGCCGTCGCCTCCATAGTATCGCGCCAGAATCGCATGGCTGCCGAAGATGGGATTGCGGCTGAAGATCTCGCCGTTCCCAATGGTGATGCCGAACCAATCGGCGCCCGCCTTTATCGGCCGCTCGGCCTGCTGAGCCGGCTCAATCCCATGGTAGTATATTTTCACGGCGGCGGTTTCGTAACGGGGGATCTCGACAGCCATGATGCTTCCGCGCGCGCCATTGCACGGCGAACCGGCGCGATAGTCTTGTCCATTGCCTATCGTCTTGCCCCCGAGCACCGCTTCCCGGCCGCCCACGAGGACAGCTGGACAGCCTGGACCTGGCTCCTTGAGCGGGCGCATGAACTGGGCGGTGATCCGCACCGGATCGCCGTTGCGGGCGAAGACGCTGGCGCCAATCTCGCCGCCAACATCGCCATTCGGGCGCGCGACGAAAGAACGACGCAGCCAATTCACCAGGCCTTGATCCACCCCATGGCAGGCAGCGATTGGACAAGGGAGTCCTATGGGCAATTCCAGCGCGCGCGCCCGATCGGCCTTGCCGCCATGCGCTGGCGCTTCCGGCATCTGCTGGAGCAGGAAGCTGAGATCAACGACCCCCGCATTGATCTTCTGGCGCAAGTAAGCCTCGCTAATCTGGCGCCCGCAACCATTATCCTGGCAGAGGCTGATCCCCTGCGCTCCGAGGGAGAAGCCTTGGCGGAGGCGCTTGAAAAGAGCGGTGTTCCAGTTGATTGCCGGACCTATGGAGGCGTGACGCAAGGCTTTTTCGGCTTGGGGCTGCTCGTCACCAAGGCCCTTTTTGCCCAGACTGATCTGGCCCAGGCGCTCGGCAAGGCCTTCACCACTTCACGCCGAAGCTAGCCGGCTCGGCCGCCAGCCGGGCGAACCAGCGATATTGCCCCATCGGCCTGCTCTTGTTATGAGCGGGCCTATCGGTTTGCCTTTCAGCGACCCCGGACCCTTGCGGGTCGTGGGGTCTGTTGCCATCTAGGGGCAAGGTTTTCCGCTGGGCGCGCGTGACGCGACCGGCCGGCACGGAGAAAATTTCATTGTCCAAACGGGATTTCTACGAGGTGCTCGGCGTTGCCAAGGGCGCTGATGAAGCATCGCTCAAGAGCGCCTATCGCAAGCTCGCCATGCAGTTTCACCCCGATCGCAATCCGGGGAATAAGGAGGCGGAGGCCAAGTTCAAGGAAATCAACGAGGCCTACGACACCCTCAAGGACGCACAAAAGCGCGCCGCCTATGATCGCTTCGGCCATGCCGCATTTGAAAACGGCGGGCGCGGCGGGGCAGGGGGCTTTGGTCCCGAATTCTCGTCATCAATGTCCGATATCTTCGAAGATATTTTTGGCGATTTCATGGGCGGGCAGCGCCGCGGTGGTGGCTCGTCCAAGCTGCGCGGCAGCGACCTGCGCTATAATCTTGAAATCAGCCTGGAAGAAAGCTTTGAAGGTCGCACGGTGGAAATCGATGTGCCCACTCTCGTGGGCTGCACCACCTGCGACGGCTCGGGCGCCAAGCCGGGTACCGGCACCCACACCTGTCGGCAGTGTAACGGCCACGGCAAGGTTCGCGCCGCCCAGGGCTTCTTCACCATCGAACGCACCTGCCCGGTCTGTCAGGGCCGCGGCCAGATGATGGACCAGCCCTGCACCGATTGCGGTGGTCAGGGCCGTCGCCAGGAAAACCGCAAGCTGTCGGTGGATATTCCAAAAGGCATCGAGGACGGCACCCGTATCCGCCTTGCAAATGAAGGCGAAGCCGGCGTTCGCGGCGGCCCACCCGGCGATCTCTATATTTTCATCTCCATTCGCCCGCACGATCTGTTCCAACGCGACGGCGCCGATCTTTATGCTCGCGTGCCCATCGCCATGACAACGGCGGCCTTGGGCGGCGAGTTCGAAGTACCTACGCTTGATGGCGCCCGTGCCAAGGTCAAGGTTCCCGCTGGCACCCAGCCGGGCCAGCGCGTCCGCCTCAAGGGCAAAGGCATGCCGGTGCTCCGCAGCAAGGATGTAGGTGATCTCTACGTCCAACTAGACATCGAGACGCCCCAGGCTCTCAGCCGCCGCCAGCGCGAGCTTCTCGAGGAATTCGCTCGGCTGGAGACGGAGGAAACCAGCCCCACATCGGGCGGCTTCTTCGACAAGCTCAAGAAGATGTTCGAGGCCTAAGGGCTCGCATAAACCTCATCCTGAGCTTGCCGAACGACGAGGTCTAGCGGGTGGAGCCGTTGGCGCCTGTGGCCCAGCGCCGGTCCACCTGCACCTTGTCGCCACCTCGGGTTCGACCTAGGGACCATGGGAGATCTCGAGATGTATCTCGCTCGAGAACCAACCTGACCTACGTCCTCATGCCTCCTCCCTCGGGCTTGACTCACGCGTTACTGACAACACGGCACAAGCATCCAGGGACGCCCAAGATCAAGTCCGTGGGAAACGCCCCTATTTATGGAAAAATGTCGGGCAAAGAGGAACGCGATTTCAAGCCGCCGCCGCGACCTTGAGCCGTCCCACGAGCGAGTTGGTGCTCGTGCCCACAATCTCCACCTGATGGATCGCACCGATCAACTCGGGGCTACCGTTGAGATGCACCGCCTGAAGATAGGGCGAGCGTCCACCCACCTGGCCCGGCATGCGGCCCGGTCGCTCGATCAGCACCGGCAGAGTCTTGCCCACGCATGCAGCGTGGAACGCTGTCGTCTGCCGGTTCACCAGATCCTGGAGCCGGTATAGCCGCTCAGTCTTGACCTCTTCGGCGATCTGGTCCGGCAAGTTCGCACCCGGCGTACCCGGGCGGGTTGAGTACTTGAACGAATAAGCCGAGGCATAGCCCACATCGGCAATGATGCGCATCGTATCCTCGAAATCCTGGTCCGTCTCGCCGGGAAAGCCGACAATGAAATCGCCCGACAGCGCCATGTCCGGACGCACCGTCTTGATACGCTCGATCAGCCGCATGTAATCGGCCGCCGTGTGGCGACGGTTCATGGCCTTGAGGATGTTGTCTGAGCCCGACTGCACTGGCAGGTGCAGATAAGGCATCAGGATATCAAGGTCACGGTGCGCCGCGATCAGTGCATCGTCCATGTCGCGCGGATGGCTGGTGGTATAGCGCAGCCGCTCTAGCCCGACGATTTCTGCGAGCCGATAAGCCAGTTCGCCCAAGCCCACGCTGCGGCCATTATCATCGCCATGGTAGGCATTGACGTTCTGGCCCAATAGCGTGATTTCCTTGACCCCGGCGTCCACCAGCGCTCGCGCTTCCATCAGCACCTGTGCCACCGGTCGCGACACCTCGGCGCCGCGCGTATAAGGCACCACGCAGAACGAACAGAACTTGTCGCATCCCTCCTGCACAGTCAAAAACGCTGTCAGGCCCCGCTTGATAGTCACTTCTTTTTGAGCCAACGGCAGATGCTCGAACTTATCTTCCTCGGGGAAGTCGGTGTCTATCACGGCCTTCTTTAGCGAAGGATGCATATGCCGCTGTGCCTCGGCCCGCGCCAGCATGTCGGGCAAGCGGTGATAAGCCTGCGGTCCGAAGACCATATCGACCACTGGCGCACGCCGGGCAATCTCCTCGCCCTCGGCCTGCGCCACGCACCCCGCTACGCCGATCATCATGTCGCCGCCCATTGCGCGCCGCTCGGTCTGCAACTCCTTGAGCCGACCCAATTCGGAAAACACCTTCTCCGAGGCCTTTTCGCGGATATGGCAGGTGTTGAGTAGCACCAGATCTGCCTGAGCAATGTCGAGCGTGGGCTCATAGCCATGGGGCGCCAGGGCATCGCCCATGCGATCGCTGTCATAAACATTCATCTGACAGCCATAGGTCTTGATGAAGAGCTTCTTGGTATTCGCGCGCGTCTCGGTCATGCTTGCTCTTTAGCAGAGGACGTCCCAAGACTCAAAGCCGGTGCAACCATGGCCGGTGCTCGGGTGTTCCCCTTTTCGAACAAGGGGAATTACCATGACCGATACCAACAAGACCGACAAAGCCCCTGCTTTAAAGGACGGCAAGAAACCCGGTCCCGCCGAGGCAGTGGTGCAGGTGCGCGACGCCGGCAAGGACGCCCAAGCTGACAAGCCCAAAAACTGGGACAAGCAGGATGAGGCCGTCGACGAGAGCTTCCCGGCCAGTGATCCTCCGTCTACCTACTGAAGCCTTCCGAGGGCGCCTAAACCTTTGTTGTTGCCCGAAACAGGCGAGTGAACCTATGCTGCGTCCGGGGAAGGGATGAGCAGGGCGCTCGCCCACGATTCCATGCGGGCGGTATGGCAGAGGCAAAAACCAGCGAACCGGCCAAGCGCTCGAGCCGCCGCTCGATCGTCAACTATCTTGCGGCCTTGGCCCTGGTCGGCGTTGTCCCAAGCTTCATTTTTGCCGGCATCCTGATCGAGCGCAATGAAGCGGCTCAGGAAAAGACCGTTGAAACCTTGATCGTGGCGACCGCGCGATCCAGCATACAAGCGGTGGAACGCGAGATCGCCGCCAACACTACTACCCTTCGCGTCCTGGCCTCTACTCCCGCCTTGAGGGTTGGAGATTTCCGCGGTTTTTATGAGCGCAGCAAACTGGCGCTTGCTGGAACGAACACGCATCTGTTTATTGTCGATCCCGATTATTCAGCCTTTGCCAGCACGCGGCTGCCCTACAACAGTCCACGCGTTCCGATCAGTGACACGGACGCGGCCAAACGGGCTTTCGAGACCCAGCAGATAGTCATATCGGACTTGGTGTTTGGCGCCGTGTCCAAGCTCTGGGTCTACAACATCCTTCTGCCGGTGGACCTTGGACCCAGGGGCACAAAACTCATCGCACTCAACCAGCCCGCCAGCAATTTCGCTTCGGCCCTGACCGCCAGCGGCCTGCCGGAGGGCTGGAACGCGGCTCTGCTCGACAAGGATGGGCAGGTCATTGCCGGCACCCCCGAGGCTGGCAATGTCGGGGATCAGTTCGCCCCCTTCAACGCCATGGAACAGCCTTTTGCCACTGGATGGCAGCGGCTTCAAACGGCTTCCGGCCCAGCTATGGGCGTTATCCAGCGATCCTCGGCCACGGGCTGGCGTCTTGTGGTTTGGGCTTCGGCCGCCACCATCAGCCAGCCCCTCCTCAACGCCATGCTGTCGCTGATTGCTGGCGCCTTCATTCTTTTGAGCCTGATTTTGGCGGCGCTCTATTGGGTCAGCCGACGTATCGGCAGTTCGGTCCGCGGCCTCGCGCGGGATGCGCGCCGCTTGGGGGCCGGGGAGATCGTCGAGGCCAAGCCATACCCGATCTCGGAAATCGCCGAAGTATCTGACGCCCTGGCGCAGGCCTCGCGGGATCGGCAGGCTGCCCAAAGCGAAGTAATGTTTTTGATGCGGGAAGTTGCCCATCGTTCCAAGAACCAGATGACGGTGATCGCCGCCATGGCGAAGCAGACGGCGCGCGGCGCGGACGATGTTGTTTCCTACGTGGAGAATTTCGAGCGGCGCATCATGGGGCTGGCCCGCTCCACCGACCTGCTGTTGGCCCATGGCCGTCAGGGCGTTCTGCTGGGCGACCTGGTTACGAGCCAGATCGCTCCGTTCAGCCCGCGCGATCCCGACCGCGTGAGGATCGAGGGACCGCAGGTGCGCCTTAACATGCAGGCAGCGCAGATCATTGGCATGGCGCTCCATGAGCTATCAACCAACGCCGTGAAATACGGCGCCTTTTCAGGAGACGAGGGCGTGGTCACCTCGCGCTGGGCCCTCGTAGGTGACAAGCTCGACTGGATCTGGCGTGAAACGGTGAAGCAGCCGCAGCAAACCGAAACGCGGGTCGGCTTCGGCACTACCGTAATCAAGACCATGGTGGCGCGCTCCCTTGGTGCGGAGGTCGAGCGCATCTGCCATCCGGGCGGCATAGAATGGCGCTTCACCATTCCCCTGGCCTCGATCGATCCGGTGCACGGCGCCGAGGTGGAACAGGACCTTGCCGCCGAATAGCTCTGGCATTTTGCGGCTTTATGGTCTATATTCAAACCAGCCCAAGGACCTTCGGGCCTTTTGGCGTTTTCATGGCCCCTCCTGGACGACATCCCGGCTGGGGCGACCCAATCCTCCAAATTCAAAGGATCTATCCGATGTCGATTACGCCAGAGCGTAAGGCCGAGCTCATTCAGCAATATGCAATCAAGCCGAACGATACGGGTTCACCCGAGGTGCAGATTGCCATCCTGTCCGAGCGCATTGCCAACCTGACCGAGCACTTCAAGGGCCACAACAAGGACAACCATTCCCGTCGTGGTTTGCTCAAGCTTGTTTCAACCCGACGTTCCCTGCTTGACTACGTCAAGAAGGTCGATGACGCCCGTTACAAGACGATCATCGAACGCCTCGGCCTGCGTCGCTAAGCGTGCCTTGTGAATTGCAGGTGCGGGATCTTTCCGCATCTGCCCTGCGACACCTTCAAGCAAGGACGGCGTCGCTGATGTAGCCAGCGAATGCTGGAACATGGCAGGATTATTGGCCGCTTCGCCGCTCATGGAGCGGCTTGTTGTCTTGTCCATGTTTCGTTTTCGCCCGACGTGAACAGTGCCTGATTTTGAGCCCTGCTCCCACATGGGGTGTGAGCATGGTGCGGGCACACCGGTTGAGTTCGTGGGATCTGCTACGCCCCGCGTTCCCGCTCTCCGGCAGAATGGAAAGACGAAATGCATGACGATCAATTTTGATCACCACAAGGTCGAGCTCAACTGGGGCGGCCAGCCCCTGACGCTCGAAACCGGCAAGATGGCCCGCCAGGCCGATGGCGCCGTGCTTGCCACCCTGGGCGAAACTGTGCTGCTGGCGACCGTTGTGTCAGCCAAGTCGGCCAAACCCGGCCAGGATTTCTTCCCGCTGACCGTCAACTACCAGGAAAAGTATTTTGCCGCAGGCAAGATCCCAGGTGGCTATTTCAAGCGTGAAGGCCGCCCGACCGAGAACGAAACCTTGGTTTCTCGCCTGATCGATCGCCCGATCCGCCCGCTTTTCCCCGAAGGCTACAAGAACGAGACGCAGGTCGTTGTCACCGTTCTGCAGCACGACATGGAAAACAATCCTGACGTGCTGGCCATGGTCGCGGCCTCTGCTGCCCTTACCATTTCGGGCATCCCCTTCATGGGTCCGATCGGCGCTGCCCGCGTCGGCTACGTCGATGGCGAATATGTCCTGAACCTGCCGGTTGACCGCCGCAGCGAGTCCAAGCTCGACCTCGTCATGGCCGGCACCGAAGACGCTGTTCTGATGGTCGAATCGGAAGCCAAGGAACTCAGCGAAGAAGTGATGTTGGGCGCCGTGATGTTCGGCCATGCCGAATCGCGCAAGGTCATTCAGGCCATCATCAAGCTGGCCGAACTTGCTGCCAAGGAACCCCGCGACTTCCATGCGCCGGACTATTCCGCATTGGAAAAGGACGTGCTGGCTGTTGCAGAGGAAGATCTGCGCGCCGCCTACAAGATCACCAAAAAGGAAGACCGCTACGCTGCGGTTGACGCTGCTAAGGCAAAGGTCAAGGAGCATTTCGCTCCTAAGGTCGAGGCTGGTGAAGTCTCCGCGGAAGACCTCGGCGAGGTGATCCACAATCTCCAGGCCAAGATCGTCCGCTGGAACGTGCTTGACACCGGCCTGCGCATCGACGGTCGCGATCTCCAGACCGTCCGCCCGATCGTTTCCGAAGTGGGCATTCTGCCCCGCACCCATGGTTCGGCGCTGTTTACCCGCGGCGAAACCCAGGCGCTGGTAGTTGCCACGCTCGGCACCGGTGAAGACGAGCAGTTCATCGACTCGCTCGAAGGCACTCAGAAGCAGAACTTTCTCCTGCACTACAACTTCCCTCCCTATTCGGTGGGTGAAGCTGGCCGCATGGGCTCTCCTGGCCGTCGCGAAATCGGCCATGGCAAGCTTGCGTGGCGTGCCATCAACCCGATCCGTCCGTCGATCGAGGAGTTCCCCTACACGATCCGTGTCGTGTCCGAGATCACCGAGTCCAACGGTTCTTCATCCATGGCAACCGTCTGCGGTACGTCGCTGGCGCTGATGGATGCCGGCGTGCCACTGGCGCGGCCTGTGGCTGGTATCGCTATGGGGCTGATCCTGGAAGGCGAGAAGTTTGCTGTGCTCAGCGACATTCTTGGCGACGAAGATCACCTTGGCGACATGGACTTCAAGGTCGCCGGCACTGAACAGGGTGTTACCTCGCTCCAGATGGACATCAAGATTGCTGGCATCACCGAGGAGATCATGCGGATCGCTCTCGAGCAGGCCAAGGGCGGTCGTATCCACATCCTGGGTGAAATGGCCAAGGCTCTGTCGGCATCGCGTGGTGAAGTCGGTGAGTTCGCTCCTCGCATCGAAACCATGAAGATCCCAACCGAGAAGATTCGCGAGGTGATCGGCACCGGCGGGAAGGTGATCCGCGAGATCGTTGAAAAGACCGGCGCCAAGATCAACATCGATGATGACGGCACGATCAAGATCTCGTCCTCAGATGGTTCGCAGATCGAAGCGGCCATTAAGTGGATCCGCTCGATCACCGACGAAGCCGAAGTGGGCGCCATCTACCAAGGCACTGTCGTCAAGACGGCTGATTTCGGCGCCTTTGTGAATTTCTTTGGTGCCAAGGACGGACTTGTTCACATCAGCCAGCTGGCCGAAGCCCGCGTAGCCAAGACCACCGACGTGGTCAAGGAAGGCGACAAGGTCTGGGTCAAGCTCCTGGGCTTTGACGAACGCGGCAAGGTCCGCCTTTCCATGAAGGTGGTCGATCAGGCCACTGGCAAGGAAATTACCAAGGACGCTGCTGAAGCTCCTGCTACTGAATAGTCCTGCTCATCGCAGCAAAAAAAGAGGGCCCGGAGTCAATCCGGGCCTTTTTCTTTGTGCATGGCTCATCTTCGCTGGGAGGGACTGCGGCGCAGCCATGGCAAGAATACGCAGGTCCGCATATGCCACCTGCCATGGATTGACTTGCAATAACAAAGCGTTAACTGTGGGGAGCCGCCCTATGTTGCGCAGCTGCAACACCGGACATTCATCACAATCGGGCGAGGAACCAGCCTCAGTGCTGGCCGTTCGAAAAGTGAGGCTTTCCTGCACTAGCGAACCGCGGCAACGCGGCATAGGGCTTGGGCCACATTAGTATTTTTGCGTCACCGCTTCCCAAAGGGAACTGCTTTGCTTTCTCGTCGCCTTTTCATGATTGGCCTCCCCGCCGTAGCTCTTGCAGCGTGTTCCTCCACCCGCACACCAGTGGTCGAGGAGCCCCGCATTGATCCGTACTACCAGGCCATGTACGGCGCCATCTACAACGAAAAATTCCCCATTGAGGCCATGGACCTCCGTCGGGTTGACCCGCAATATTGGCGCCAGGAAGTGCCATACGTCACCAGTGAACGCCCCGGCACCATCGTGGTGGATACGCCCAATCGGTTTCTTTATCTCGTGATGGAAGGCGGCCGTGCGCTTCGCTATGGGGTCGGCGTTGGCAAGACCGAAGCGCTGGTATTCCGTGGCACCGCAACTATCGGCCGCAAAGCCGAGTGGCCGCGCTGGACCCCGACACGTTCCATGATCAATCGCGAACCTGAGCGCTATGGACCCTATGCTGATGGTCTGGAAGGTGGCCCAACCAACCCGCTCGGTCCTCGTGCGCTCTATCTTTACAAGAACGGTCAGGACACCCTGTTCCGTCTGCACGGCACCACCGAGCCATATACCATCGGCACCAATGTATCCTCGGGTTGCATCCGCCTGATGAACCAGGACATCATTGATCTTTACTCCCGTGTGCCGGTGGGCACCAAAGTGGTTGTGATCAATTGATCGGCTGAATGTCCGGGTCGCTGCCGCGGCAGCGGAGAGCCTTGCTTCGGATTCCGTAGTCACCGAAGTGAAGTTCCTTGCTGTCGCGACAAGGGCCCGGACCAGATTATAAGCTCGGCTTGAGAGCCGGGCTTTTGTTCTTTGACTGGGTTCAAGCCGGGCGCTAAAGAGAGCAAAGGACTCCAGCAAGGCTGGCCAGCTTTTCCCTTGCCATTGCAAAGGACGCTATGACCGATCAGAAGCCGATGCTCTCCATCGCCTACTGCACTCAATGTAACTGGCTGCTCCGCTCCGCCTGGATGGCGTCCGAAGTGCTCTCCACTTTCAGCCTAGAGATAGGATCGGTGACCCTCGTTCCGGGCACCGGAGGCATCTTTGAAATCCGCATTGACGGGGATCTGGTCTGGGAGCGCAAGCGGGACGGCGGCTTCCCCGACGTCAAACAGCTCAAGCAATTGGTGCGAGACCGCATTGATCCTGATCGCGACCTTGGCCACATTGATCGGCACGGCCCGTCCGGTCTGGCGTAGTGGGCAAGCAGCCACTTCCCAAGGGGCAAAGCTTCGGTCTAATCTCCGCGCGATCTTTGTCCCGGAGTTAGCTTTTCATGCCATCGCTGCCAAAGTTTATCGCCGCTGCCGCATTTGTCATAGCGCTGAGCTTTTCGGGCGCACAGGCGCAGGAGCTTCCCGATCTGGGAGGACGCGAGATCGTCGCCGTAACGGAAAACGCCTATGTTCCGCTCAACTTCGCCGACCCTGCTACGGGAGAGGGGATAGGATTGGAATACGACCTCTTCAACGAAATCGCCAAGCGGCTTAATGCCAGTGTTCGTTGGGAGCTCTCGAGCTGGGACGTCATGATCCAATCGGTCCGTGATGGACAATTCGATGTCGGGATGGACGGCATTACCATCAATGACGAGCGCAAGGCGCTGGTTGATTTTTCGGACAGCTATTTGACCTCCCAGCAGCTGATGCTGGTCCGTGCCGACGAATCGCGCTTTAGCGACGCTGAAAGCTTTGCCGCGGACGCCGATCTCCTGGTCGGCGCGCAAGCTGGAACCACCAATTTTTATGTCGCGGTCTACAATGTCCTTGATGGCAATGAAGCCAACCCGCGCATAAAACTCTTCGAAACATTTGGTGCCTCGGTTCAGGCCCTCCGGTCCGGTGACGTCGACACAGTCTTGATGGACCAGACCTCTGCGAACGGGTATATCGGGAGCAATCCGGGCGCTTTCAAAGTCGTGGGCGAGCCACTCGGCACAGAAGAGTTTGGCTTTATCTTCACACCCGGCTCAGACCTTGTAGAGCCGGTCAATGCTGCCCTTGCTGCGATCAAGGCAGACGGGACCATGGACGCTTTAGAAATGAAGTGGTTCTACGAGTTCAACGCCGCGCAATAAGCCCCGTCTGGTGATCAAGAAGGTTCGGTCAATATCTTCCTTCAGCAAAGGAGGTGCCGAGCCGGCCTCGCCGCCCTATCATGGAACGAACTTTTCTTGAGTTACACCCCTCGTCCACCATCCTTGCTTTCGCGCATGCCATGGTGGTTGCTGGCAATCGGGCTGTTGTTCGTCCTAGGCGCCTGGGGTATTTCTAGCAGCACTACTTATAGCCAGATCTTCCGCTCGCTACAGGGCGGCATCCTGACCACGCTCTGGGTGACTGCCGTTGCCTTTTCCGCCGCTACCGTGCTCGGGCTCCTCGTCGCACTGGCCCGCACATCCGGCAGTCGCATCCTGCGCGAGATTGCAACCTTCTACGTCGAGATCATCCGTGGCATTCCCGTGCTGGTTTTTCTGTTCTACGTCGCCTTTGTGGGTGCGCCAGGCCTTGTTGCTGGGGTGAACTGGCTTTTGCAGCCGTTCGACATATCGGTAACCATCCGCCACTTCGATTTCGCCTGGCGCGCCATTATCGCGCTCACGATCTGCTACTCGGCTTTTATCGCCGAAATATTTCGCGCTGGAATCGAGGCCGTGGAACGTGGTCAGCTCGAAGCTGCTCGATCGCTAGGCCTGTCGCGCTGGAAGTGCTTTCGCCTTGTCACCTTCCCGCAGGCGCTGCGCACCATTTTGCCGCCGCTCGCCAATGATTTCGTGTCCATGATAAAGGATTCAGCGCTGGTCTCGGCCCTGGGCGTGCAGGACATCACCCAATTGGGGAAGGTCTACTCATCCGGCACCTTCCTCTTTTTCGAGACCTACAACGTCGTTGCCTATCTTTATCTCAGTCTGACCATTTCACTCTCGCTTATGGTGCGCCTCTTGGAACGCTCCATGCGATAATAGAGCCTAACCCTTGCAGCCTGATCGGGCGCGGGCAATGTGTGACACGGCCAACAAGGAGCCTTCTGCATGAACAAGTTCGTCAGCCTCGCCATCACCGCCCTTCTTGCGCTTCTGCTCGTAGCTTGCGGTGATAGTCGCGAGGTCGGCAGTGTGGGCGTGGACTGGACCGGCAATGACATCGCCATTGAAGCTGTAGCCGATCCGGAAGTGGATGGTGTTGTCTGCCACCTGGCATATTTCAACCGCTCGTTTATCGATCGGGTTAGCCAGGGAAACTGGTTTGAAGATCCGAGCTATTCAGCGCTCGATTGCTCGGTCGCGGGCCCCATCACCATCGGCGACATCAACACGCGCCCGGGTGGCGAAGAGGTGTTCCGTCAAGGCCGTTCGCTGATCTGGAAATCGCTGCGCGTGACGCGCGTCTACGACCAAACCAGCAATTCGCTGATTTATCTTGGCCATGCGCGCCAAATCCAACAAGGCTCCGGCAAGATGAGCCTTTCAGTTATCCCGCTTGCTGGCGAAAATGTCACCTGGATGAACGGCGCGCCTAGCCAATAAGAAAAAGGCCCGGGAAAACCCGGGCCCTTTATGCTATTCTTCGTCCGTCTCGTTCACTTCCGGGCAATCTGCCGGTGTGGTGTCGTCTACTGCGCCCGTAGCGTCGGTGCTGTCGCTGGAGCCGCCAAGTTCGGCGCTCGTATCGTCGCCGTCATCTTCAATATCGCCAGCCATTGCATCACCGTCATCTTCTTGATCATTGACGAGTGATTCACCTGGAGGGGTAGCGCCTGCATCCTGAAGAACCAGGCATTCTTCTGCGGTCGTTGCTGTGCCGGACGAAGTTGTTGTCGAGGCATCCTGAGCGAACGATACAGAGGTTGCGCCGAACATCAGCGCAGCAGCAGTAGCAAGGGCAAGAGCAGAGGACTTCATGTTATCATCTCCAGTTGAATGGGGCATTCTTCTTTGCGATTACCCACCCTCAACGCACCAAGTCCGTCTTTGGTTAGTTCACGACCTCGTGATCTGATGGCCCGTCTTTCCGCCTGACGCTCCGTTCCGCCAATGGCAGCCTTGTGGAAACGCCATGCTGATCAGAAGACCCGAAACACAAAAACTTTTCAGCTCCGCGCGCTTTCATCGCGACCGCTCACCACGATATCCTGGGTGGCACTATCACCGGGTATGGAGCCCGAAAGGACAATAACCCATGGCAATTCTGATTGGCGACACTGCGCCTGATTTCACGCTCGATTCCACCGAAGGTCTGATCCACTTCTACGACTATATCGAGGGATCGTGGGCCGTCCTGTTCAGCCATCCCAAGAACTTCACGCCTGTATGCACCACGGAGCTAGGTTACACGGCCAAGCTCAAGCCGGAGTTCGAAAAGCGCGGTGTCAAGGTTCTCGGGCTCTCTGTGGACCGGTTGGAAGATCACGGTGGCTGGGCCAAGGACATAGAGGAAACCCAGGGCACTGCCCTGAACTTCCCCTTGCTGGCAGACACCAAGGGCGAAGTGGCACGTCTCTATGACATGATCCATCCTAATGCTGACAATACGCTAACCGTTCGCTCGGTTTTCGTGATCGGCCCCGACAAAAAGGTGAAGCTCAAGATCGAATACCCGGCATCCACCGGCCGCAATTTCGATGAAGTGCTTCGGGTTATCGATAGCCTGCAGTTGACCGCGGCTCATTCAGTCGCGACCCCAGTCAACTGGAAGAACGGCGAAGACGTGATCATCGCAAGTTCGCTTTCGACCGAAGCTGCCAAGGAGAAGTTTCCGAACGGCTGGAAGGAACCCAAGCCCTATCTCCGGATTGTTCCACAGCCCCGCGCGCAATGACGCGCCTGTCGTTTTCTCCCTGACAAACTGGGCGGTGCGTTTGCGCCGCCCTTTTCTTTGGCTAGTGCGCAGCAAAGCGCGAGCTGCTGTCCTGCGGTCGGATAAGCTCAACTGTTCTCCACGCCGCGACTAGTGCCAGGCCCGCCATGCCAGCACCAAGGAGGTAAACGGGAACGATAGCCAGCTTGATTTCCACAGTTGAGCTTGCAGTCGCCAGTCCCGCCGAGTTTGCAGCTAGGCCCGCGAGCGCTGCTCCGATCGCATTGCCAGCCGATTGAGTGGTGGGCATCAGTGCTGACGTCCTGTCCCGCTCCGCATCGCTAGCGGCCTCCATCATGGTGAGGTTGAGATACCCATTGCAGGTGCCATAGCCAGAGCCGATCACCAGTTGACCGGCAAGAACGATCAAGAGTAGGTCCAGCTGCAATCCTGCCATAACGAGAATCAATCCCGCTGTGATCAGCGCCGGTCCAAGCCGGATCAGCGCCTTTCGGGTTTCTTTGTGGCGTACATTGGCCACGATAATAGCTGATGCGCTCCAAGCCACCGCCAGAGTGGCAGCAATTGCACCGGCAAGGGTGGGCCCGTAGCCCCAGATTTGTTGCACCACCAAGACAAGGTAAACCGCCGAGCCGGCACCGGCGACATTGATCAGCAATGTCATCCACAGCCCCGTGCCAATCACGGAGACCGGTCGGAAAGCATCGGGCGGCATCAGTCGATCGCGGCAGCGTCCATCCAGCCATACTGCTCCTGTGAGCAAAAGCCCGGCGCTCAACAGCAGGCCGGCAGACAACCACGGCGCCGCTACGCCAGCCAGTGCCACCAGCATGATGCCCAGCCCAATTGCAAGCAGCCGCAGGCCCGGGAAATTTGTGGTTTGGGAACGCTCGCGGCGGCCGGAGGGCACCACAAACAGCACCATCACGGAAAAAACGAGCACCAGTGGCACACTGATCAGAAACGCTGCCCGCCAGGAGACCAACTCGGTCAGCAGTCCGGCAATGGCCGGTCCGCCAAATGCAGCGATGGCCCAGATCAGGGCCTGCATGCCGAAGACCTTCGGCACCAGCCGCGACGGAAAAAGTTCGGGTATAAGCGCAAAGCAGATGGCTGAAACCGTTCCTTCGCCCAGGCCTTGCAGCGCACGGCCCACGAGCACAATCGGCATGGACGTCGCCGTAGCAGCAATCAGCGTGCCGGCCAGGAATACGCCCGCTGACAGGAGCAAAGCAGTGCGCGCGCCCAAGCGGATTTTCAGAAGCGCCGCTCCCGATCCTCCAACAATGGCAAACACCAGGAACAGCGTCAGTGCCCAGGAGATTAATGCAACCCCGCCCATCTCTTGCACCGCCGTGGGCAGGGAAATGGAGGCAAGGAAGGCATTAAACGCCAGAAGGGCGACCCCAATGCACAGGATCAGGGTGACGCTGGCATACCGCGGTTGAAAGATCTCGCTCCAGCTGCCGCTGCTCGACTGGTCAGACATTGTTGCGCTCTCCTGCTGCTCCCCCCGCCTTATAGAGCGCAATAAAGAAAGAAAAAACTTGTTTTATTACTCCTGCAAGCGCCCGTAGCAGGCTAGGCTCTCTTCGCACGCCCGCCGCGCCATAGAGCTTTTCCTTGCCTCCGATTGACAGCACTCCCTTCCGGCCCCTAAACCCCAGCACCAACAAAGGGGAACCAGCAGATGTCGTCTCGCATCGCGTCGCGCTTTGCCGCACTTAAAGCACAAGGCCGTCCCGCCTTGGTCACCTTTGTGGTGGCGGGCGATCCGGATCTGGCAACCGGGCAGGCGATCCTTGAAGCGCTGCCGCAGGCCGGAGCCGACATCATCGAGCTTGGCATGCCCTTTTCCGATCCCATGGCCGATGGCGTGGCGATCCAGCTCGGCGGCCAGCGTGCACTCGCCGCGGGCCAGACCCTGCGCGGCGTTCTGGGCATGGTGGAAGATTTTCGCCGCAAGGACGAAACCACGCCCATCGTGCTGATGGGCTACTACAACCCTATCTATATGTTCGGCGTCGACAAGTTCCTTGCCGCCGCCGTGGAGGCGGGCGTCGACGGGCTCATCATTGTCGATCTGCCGCCCGAGGAAGATGAGGAACTCTGCCTTCCAGCCCTTAAGGCCGGGCTCAATTTCATTCGCTTGACCACGCCGACGACGGACGACAAGCGCCTGCCTGCTGTACTCAAGAACACGTCCGGCTTCGTCTACTATGTCTCAATGACCGGTGTCACCGGCGCTGCCATCAAGTCGCGCGGCGCCGTGGGGGAGGCCGTCGAAAGAATCAAGAGCCACACCGATCTGCCTGTGGCCGTCGGCTTTGGCATCAAGACAGCAGAAGACGCAGCTGAAATCGGCAAGCATGCTGACGGCATTGTCGTTGGCTCGGTGCTGGTAGACGCTATCGCCATGTCACTGGTTGACGGAAAGGGCGGCGACAAAACCGTTGGCGCCGTGCGCGAACTGGTTGCGGATATTTTCGCCGGCGTTAAGCGGGCGCGCGCCTGAAGGGCTTTGCCTTGCCCTGCCGAGCGCACCTGATAACATTTGCCACAATTGACGCGTAGCTGACCCAAAGCTCACTGCACGAGGCCTGCCATGAACTGGATCGACAATTTCGTCCGCCCCAAGATCCGCTCCATTCTGGGGCAAAAGCGCGACATTGGGGAAAATCTCTGGGTCAAAGACCCTGAATCGGGCGAAATGGTCTTCTATCGCGACCTCGAAGCTAACCAATGGGTGGTGCCCAATTCGGGCTACCACATGAAGATCAAACCGACCGACAGGCTTAAGACCTTTTTCGACGATGGCCAGTACAGTCTGGTCAGCGTTCCCCCGGTTCCGGTTGACCCGCTCAAGTTCCGCGACCAGAAGCGATATGTCGATCGCCTCAAGGAAAGCCGTGCCAAGACCGGCTTCGATGATGCGGTCCTTGTTGCCACCGGCAAGCTCTACCAGCGCGACATCACCGTTGCTGTCCAGGATTTTGATTTTATGGGTGGTTCGCTCGGCATGGCAGCCGGCCAGGGCATCATTACGGGCCTTGAAACCGCTGCCAATCGCAAGACTCCCTTTGTGCTCTTTGTCGCTTCGGGCGGCGCGCGCATGCAAGAAGGTGTTCTGTCACTGATGCAGATGCCGCGTACCACGGTAGCCGTACTGCGCTTGCGCGAAGCGGGATTGCCCTTCGTCGTGGTCTTTACCGACCCGACCACAGGGGGCGTCACCGCCTCCTACGCCATGCTGGGAGACGTTCATATCGCTGAACCTGGTGCGCGGATCGGCTTCGCAGGCGCCCGTGTCATCGAGCAGACCATTCGGGAAAAGCTGCCCAAGGGCTTCCAGCGGTCAGAATATCTCTATGAGCATGGCATGGTCGACATGGTCGTTCACCGCCATAATCTGCGCTCAACAATCGGTTCGCTCGCCTCTATCCTGACCAAGGGCGAGCCTGTTGGTGAGCTGACATCGACCGCTCCATCCATCGCCCGCTCCAGCATGCGCGATGCCGCTTTGGCAGCGGAAGGCGACAGCGTCGACGATGAGATGACGGTGCCCAGCGCCGCGCATGCCGAGTAAACTTTACCCCGATTTAAGCACGTCGCCTTATCTTTGAGCACAAGAACGTTCGACGGGTGATCCCGTCGTTCTGTTGTGTCAGGGGGGACGTCCGTGTCAAAGTTTTCTATGCCGATCGCGCGCAAGCTGCCACTTGCTTTGCTGGGTTCCGCCCTGTTGGTGAGCCTAGGCGTAGGTTTAGCGAGTTATAAGATCGGCTCGGACGCGCTGCGTACGGCCGCTGAAAGCAATTTGGCAACGCTGGCCAGCGAGCGTGCTTCGCAGGTGTCGACCTATCTCGAGACCGTGGAAAACGACATTGTCGCCACCTCGCGCTCGGAGGCGACCATTCAGGCCCTGAGGGACTTTGCCGGCGCTTGGTTGTCGTTCAAGGTCGATCCCACGGCCGAAGTGCGCAAGCTTTATGTGGATGACAACCCGAACAAGGGCGATCTCGCAGCGCTGGAAACACTAGGCACGACGGGCGCCTATGATGTGCCGCATACGCGCGCGCACAAAGGATTCCGCAACCAGATTGCCGTGCGTGGCTATCGCGATCTTTACCTCTTCGATCTCAAAGGAGCCCTTGTCTATTCGGTTGGCAAGCAAGCTGATTTCGGAACCAGCTTCGCCGAAGGGGGGCCTTATGCAGCCACTTCACTGGGCAAAGCTTTCCAGCGGGCTATCGCTATCGAGAACCCCGACGACATCGTCTTTGAAGATTTTGCCCCCTATGAAGTCGCCGGCGGCTTGCCTGCGAGCTTCTTTGCCAAGCCCGTTTTTAATGCACAGGGCCGAAAGATCGGCGTTCTGGCGCTGCAACTACCATCGGAACGGCTTGATGCTGTCGTCGGTGATCGCAAGGGCTTGGGCGAAACCGGTGAGGTCATCGTTGTTGGCTCGGACGCACTGCTGCGTTCTGACTCGACTTTTACCACCGATAATGATGCCCTGCTGACGCCTTTCACCGCGCCGGTGCTGGACGCTGCCCTTGCTGGCACCCCATCCAACGGGGAAACCGCGGAATATCGGGCAACCGACATGCTGGTGGCTGCTGCCCCCATCACCACAAATGCCCAGCCCTGGGCCGCCGTCGCCATCATGGCTAAGGACGAAGTGCTTGCGCCAGTTGCGAACATGCGCAACATGATGCTGCTGATTGGGTTGGGCCTTTTGGCCGTCGTTGGCTCCGTGGGCCTGCTGTTTTCCCGTTCCATCACACGTCCGATTACACGTCTGACGGGCACCATGGACGCCCTGGCGCAAGGTGATCTGGCGGCTGAAGTGCGCGGCGCCGAACGCACCGACGAACTGGGTGCCATGGCCCGGGCTGTCCAGGTGTTCCGCGAGAATGGCCTCAAAGTCGCAGAGATGACGGAAGCCGAAGCAGCGCGCGTACTCAGCAACCAGGCCGAGCGCGCCGCTATGATGGTGTCGCTGCAGCGTGCCTTCGGCGACGTGGTCGATGCTGCCATCGCGGGCGATTTCAGCAAGCGGGTCGACGCAAGCTTTCCCGATCCCGAGCTCAACGCCTTGGCACATTCGGTCAATTCGCTGGTGGAAACCGTTGATCGCGGCTTGGGTGAGACAGGCGAAGTGCTGGCGGCGCTTGCCGACACTAATTTGACGCGTCGCGTGCGGGGTGACTATGAGGGGGCCTTTGCTCGCCTCAAGGCCGACACCAATGCCGTTGCTGAAAGGCTGGGTGAAATCGTGGGGCAGCTACGCTCCACCTCCGGCGCACTCAAGACTGCGACGGGCGAAATCCTGTGGGGCGCCAACGATCTCTCTGAGCGTACCACGCGGCAGGCGGCCACCATCGAGGAAACGTCGGCCACAGTCGAGCAACTCGCTGCAACCGTACTCGAAAGCGCCGATCGCGCGGAAGCTGCAAGCCTTCAGGCCAAGAACGTGTCGCGCACGGCCGAGGAAGGTGGCGAGGTCATGACCGCCGCCACCGAAGCCATGGACCGCATCACGGCCTCATCCGGCAAGATCTCCAATATCATCGGCCTTATCGACGATATCGCCTTCCAGACCAACCTCTTGGCATTGAACGCGTCTGTTGAAGCTGCACGAGCCGGTGACGCCGGCAAGGGCTTTGCGGTGGTCGCGGTGGAAGTGCGGCGTCTAGCGCAATCGGCCGCAAGCGCGTCAGCCGACGTCAAGGCGCTGATCGAGCAATCAGCCAATGAGGTCAAAGGTGGCACCAAGCTAGTGTCCGACGCCTCGGCCAAGCTGTCGTCCATGCTGTCGGCGATTCGCGACAACACGACGGCGCTCGAAACCATTTCGCACGACAGCCGCAAGCAGGCGCGCGCCCTTAAGGAAGTCACAGTGGCCGTCCAGCAGATGGATGAAATGACCCAGCACAACGCGGCGCTTGTGGAGCAAACCAATGCCGCCATCGAGCAGACCAAAGCGCAGGCCGTAGAGCTCGATCGCATCGTCGAGATCTTCACGCTCGAGAACTTCACGCCCCGCCTCGTGAGTGCGCCAGTTGCAGCGCCTGCCAAGGGCGCCCGGAGCATGCAGGACAAGCTCAAGGCTGTCGCCAGCACCTATTTGCGTCGCGGCAACAGTGCCGCTGCAGTGGACAAGGACTGGGCCGAGTTCTGATCTAGGTCGCTACCCCCGCCTTCTTGACGACCCCTATGGTGAACCTTCCGAGCCACGGGCGAGCGAGTAGACGTTGCCGAAGGGTCAGATTACGGCCGGATGCGACTTGGTTTTAGTCGTATTCCATAAGTCATCCGTCTTGCAGCGCAGGAGCATCGGCGCTACCTCAACAGCATCTCCTTTCGGACCAATTCCATGTCCCGCACCGATGCTATCCTCAAGCGCCTTTCGGGGCTTCATCCCAAGCTGATCGACCTGAGCCTCGATCGTATCCTGCCCTTGCTGGAGGCGCTGGGTAATCCCCACCAGAACTTGCCGCCGGTGATCCACGTGGCCGGCACTAACGCGAAGGGGTCGACCATTGCCTATCTGCGGGCATTCCTCGAAGCGGCGGGCAAATCGGTGCACGTCTACAATTCACCCCATTTGGTTCGCTTCAACGAGCGCATCCGCCTCGCGGGCAAGCTGGTCAGCACACGCCGACTCAACGAGACCCTAGAGCGCGTGGAGAAAATCAACGCTGGCCGCAACATCACCTTCTTCGAGATCACCACGACCGCAGCATTCGTCCTTTATTCCGAAACGCCCGCCGACTACCTGCTGCTCGAAACCGGTATGGGCGGCACCTATGACACCACCAATGTGGTCGAGCACCCCTTGGGCGTGGTCATCACACCTGTTGACCTTGATCATCAGGGCTTCCTTGGGAACACCATCGCCGAGATTGCTGTAAACAAGGCCGGCATTCTCAAGCGCGGCAGCAAGGCCGTCATCGGCATTCAGCAGGACGAGGGGCGCGCGGTAATCGACCGGGCGGCCCGGCGCCTCGGCGTTACTCCCCTGTACCAGGGCGAAGACTTCCACGGAGCGTCGCAGGACGGCCGCTTGGTTTACCAGGATGAAGCGGGTCTGCTTGACCTTCCCCCACCCGCCCTGCTCGGTGCCCATCAGTTCGAGAATGCCGCCCTCGCCATCGCCGCTACCCGCCATTTCGGTCTGCCGGTCGATGGCGATGCGCTCGCGCGAGGCTTGCGCAATGTTGTTTGGCCCGCCCGTATGATGCCACTCCAGGGCAAGTTGCGCGACCGATTGGGGGCCGGTGCCGAACTCTGGCTTGATGGCGGCCATAACGTTCATGGCGCGCGAGCCATTGCCCAAGCCATTGCCGATATGAGCCGAGCCCGGCCGGCACCCCTGATCCTGATCATGGGCATGATGAACAATCGTTCGCCTGCCGAGTTCCTCGAGCCCTTTGCAAGCATCGCGCAGGAAGTCTTCACCCTTACCGTACCTGGCGAGCCCAACGCCCACACGGCAGATGCAATTGCCGACGGCGCCCGCGCTGTCGGTCTGGCGGCCAGCACCGCCTCCGATGTGGAAGCGGCCTTGGCTGAAGCTGCCAAGACCCCCAACGCCCGCGTCCTGATCTGTGGCTCGCTTTATCTTGCCGGCGACGTGCTGGCCCGGAACGGCACGCCGCCGGACTAATCCGGGTTCAATAACGCCCCTGCTCGCTCCCCACGAACGGGTCCACCGGGCTTGTTCCAGCAAAAGCCTGTCGCCCCATGACGGCCTCCACGACGGCTGCCTGCATCGCTTCATTGGACCCGTAGGCGTTGACATAAGCCGGCACGCGCGGTGCATCATAGAGGTAATAGGGATAGCCAAAGCTGATCATCAGCGTAGGCAGATCGTGCCAATAGCGTGCCATGGCACCGAACACGGAGCCGGTGAGCTTGTGCCAATCAAGGAAGATGCGGCTCCGGGTCAGCAAGTTTTCTTCGGCAAAGAGGTAGAGCACTAGGTCGAAGTCGCGCGGGCTGATGCTCATGCCAGGCTCGTAGAGCGTCACATCAAAGCCTTCGATCACGAGCCGTTCGGGAACGCTCAGCCGTGCCGGTGCTGGCGCAAAAGGCAGAATCGCTCCGGGGGAGAACACCAGGACGCGCCGGTACTTGGCGGGTGACAGGGGCAGGATGTTACGCACATCTTTGACCATGGTCGGCACGCGCGCGGTAACGCTTCGCACCGTTAAGGCATTTTGCTCGTCCGCCATCAGTTGCTGCGCCACGTCAAGGTTTGGCCGGGGGCGCTCGGCCTTATGCAGGCCCAGCGCGGCCTTGAGAGCCAGAACGCGGGTCACGGCTTCATCCACCCGCTCCTGACTTAGCCGCCCATCGGCCACGGCCTTCACCAGCCGCATCAGATCAGCGGTAGGATCATCGGAAAACAGGATTACGTCGCAGCCCGAAATGATCAATTCGGGCAGAACCAAGTCGCGCGGGCCCCAGTCGTTCAAGCCCGCCATGGGCGTTGCGTCTGAAACGATCAGACCGTTGAAGCCCAGTTCGCGCCGCAGGAGGTCCTGATTGAGGATTCGCGACACCGATGCCGGCCGGAATGCTTCTGCGCCCGCTTGGGGATCCAGCGCCCGGACAAAGGCAGGAAAGGCAATGTGGGCGGACATGACGCTCATCACGCCTTCTGCAATCGCGCGCCGGTAAAGCCTGCCGAAGCTTTGTTCCCAGGAATCCATATCGAGCGGATTGACGGTGGTCACCAGATGTTGGTCCCGGTCGTCATAGCCTTCCCCCGGCCAGTGCTTGACCGTGGCTGCGACACCATGGGCCTGGAACGCAGCGATTTGGGCTAGCGCATGCCGCTCGATCCGCGTCACATCGCTGCCGAACGAGCGCGTTCCTACAATGGCACTGCGCCAGGCGGCATTGATGTCAATGACCGGCGTGAAGCTCCAGTTGAGGCCCACGGCGCGCGCTTCCTGCGCCATGATGGTCGCAATGGCGGTGGTCGCCTCCACATCGTCCACGGCCGCAAGGCCCAGAGGATTGGGAACGCTCGATCCGAAGGGCAAGCTCATGCGGCTGCCTTCCAGATCCGCGCTGATCAGGAGGGGCACATTTGTGTCGGCCAGCGATTGCACCAGACCGATTTCGGCTTCGAGATCTGCTGAATAAACCCGCGTGATCCCCCCTGGCTTGAAGCTGCGCACGGTTTCGCTGACCTGCTCAGGCTCACCACGCGCCAGAAGAACAAACAATTGCGCCAGCCGGTCGCGTGGGGAGAGCGCCTCACGCGTTGTGTGCACCCATGCAATGGCCTCGTTGTCCAGGTGAAACGGGCTGGCATAAAGATCAATCGCCAACGGGCATGCTCCCACGTCTTTCGTTGTGGGGCGAATCTAGCAGACCGCCGCAAAACAAAACACCGCCCGATTCCTCGAGCGGTGTTTGTGTAAACGCAAAAGAAAGAAGCGTTAGGCGGCGTGGCTTTCCAGCCATTTGGTGAGGCCCGCCTTGGGGGTGCCGGCACCGATCTTCATGTCGGCAGCTTCACCGCCCTTGAACAGAATCATGGTCGGGATGGAGCGCACGCCATACTTGCTGGCCGTGCCCGGATTGTCGTCGACATTGAGCTTCACGATTTTGACCTTACCGGCCAATTCGGTCGAAAGCTCATCGAGCACAGGGGCGATTGCGCGGCAGGGCCCGCACCACTCAGCCCAAAAATCCACGAGGACGGGCTCTTTGGAGTTGAGGACTTCCTCGCCAAACGTGGCGTCGGAAACGTGAGTAGTCATGGGATTTTTGCCTTTTGTTTTAGCGGGGGTGTGTGTGCGCCTAAAGCTGGGAAGAGTCCAGCCCAAGGGCAAGCGCACTCACCGCATGGTGAAGCCCTTTGAACCCGCCGCAAGCAGTTCCGGCGGTAAATTCATTAACAATTCCAATTGCGTCCACAGAATAGTCGCCCGCACCTGCCGCCCGGGGAAAAGCTGACCTGCAACCAACGCATATAATCCAAGCTGGGTGACGTAGTTCCCCGGTACATCTTCAGGCCTGGTCGGCACCGAAGCGTCGGATTTATAGTCCACCACCGTTACCCCCTCCTCGTCAACCACCAGCCGGTCGATACGCCCAGCCAAGCGGATGGATTCTCCATCACGCTGTGCATGAACCAGAAAGGGCACCTCCGCCCGGCTGTTGGAGCCAAAAAGCCAACCGAGCTCGGGGTCTTGAAGAATCGATTGTGCCTTGTTGCCTAAGAACTCATGCCGCTCTGGTGCTTCGGGCAAAAGGGCCAGCAACGCCTTGGGTACGATCTGCGGCCACAGGAGGCGGTCGATCGGCACCAGATGCTGCAACAGTGCATGGAGGACAACGCCCTCCCGGCGTGCCCGGTGGGGATCGCGTGTTTGTTCAAGCAGGCTGTCGAGCGCCTCGATCGGGCTGAGATGTCCGCGCGCCTTGGAGGGCGACACGATCAGCGGCACAATCGGCGCAGGTACAGGGGGCAATTCCAGCCTGTCCAGCGGCCCACTGGGGCCGAGACCAGCGGTCTTAGCTGGAGCTGGTGGCACACGCTCGCGTGGGAAGATCAATGCCGTTTCCCGGCCGTCTTCGCCCAGGCAGCTTTCGGCATGGGGCCGCAAGGCAGTTTCGATAGCCTCGTACCAGCTCCCGGCCAATTGGGTATTCCGGTCAGTGCCCGGCGTCAGTGCACCGGTTACGTAAAGCTCGTCTTCAGCCCGTGTCATGCCGACATAGAGCCGGCGCCAATATTCCGCCGAGATATTGCCGTCGATATCTTGCTTGTGGGGCAGGGTAGCAGGCACATGCGCCTTTGTGCCCGCTGCATGGATCAGCAAAGGCCCGGGTGCATCTGCCAGGAGGTATACCGGCTTGCTGATCTGTTGGCCCATGGGCTTCTTGCTGGCGTCCGCCAGGATAACAATTGGCGCCTCCAACCCTTTGGCCCCGTGCACTGTCATGACACGCACGCCGCCACCTGTCTCAGCGAGCTCACGCTTCACCGAAACCGAGCGCGTGCGCAAATTCGATACAAAGCCCTGCAGGGAAGGCTGGTTGGTCTGTTCGTGTTCTATTGCGAGCGCCAGCAACTCAGCGAACACGTCGTCCACTTCGGTGCCCATTCGCGCATGAAACCGCTTGAGCCCGCCTTCGGCATAAAGCACCTGCGCAAGAAATTCGAACGGTCGCTCAAAATCAAGCGCACCGCGCCAGCGATGGAGGCGATCCGCAGCATCCCGGCACAGCGGTGCCTTGCAGTGCTCCAGCGCCTGCCACAAGGTTTCGCCCTCTGCGCGCTGGGAAAGCTCAAACAGCTCCTCTTCGTTGACGTCGAACAGGGGCGAGCGCAACAAGGCCGCGAGCTGCAGATTATCAGCCGGATTGAGCAGCACATCGCATAGAGCCAGAAGATCCATGACGGCGATATGCCCGGTCACGTTCAGCCGGTCGGCGCCGGGTGTCGGAAGCTTCAGTTTGCGCAGGGCGCGAATGATCTCGGCAAACAGTGGCCCGCGCGATTGCACCAGGATCATAACGTCGTCGGCGCATACGGCACGGCCGCGGCCTGTCAGCGGCCGCTGCTTTTTGATCCAGCCATCGATCTCCCGGGCAATGCGCATCGCGACTTGGCGTGGCGCAGTTTGCTCGGTTTCAAGCGCCGTGGTCGGCCATTCGCTGCCCCCCGGCGCATCGCCGGCCTGCTGCACGGGCGGCCACAGCGTTACGCTGCCGCCCACCATGGTGCGGGCCGTGTTGTGGTGCACCTTGTCCTGCTCCAACAACGCGGCCTGGATATGAGAAGCATCGCTGACCAGGTCCACGGCCTGGAGGATTTCGGGAAGGGTGCGGAAGCTCGTGTGCAAGGGTAGGGGCTTGAACGGCGCTTGGACGTTCTCGGCCAGCCGGGCGTATTCGCGGCCCGTCTCGCCAAAGAGCTTGGGCTCCGCGCCCTGGAACGAATAGATCGATTGCTTCTGGTCGCCGACGGCGAACAAGGAGCGTGGCCGGTCTACGGCCCCAGCGCCGCTGAAGAACTCGGCGGTGATGGCCTTCACCACCCGCCATTGCTCGCCATTGGTGTCCTGCGATTCATCGACTAGGATGTGGTCGATCCCCGCGTCGAGCTTATAGCGCACCCAATCGGCCGACTGAGTTTCAAACAGATTGGCGAGCCTTGAAACAAGATCGTCGAAGTCGAGGAGCGAGCGGGCCCGCTTGCGATCCTCGTAATGCTGGGCAATGGCCGCCACGATATCGAGCACCGCCTCGCTGCGGGCAACCAGGCGAAGCGGCATCAGCTCTGCGTCAAGCGCCGCCACCCGTTCCTGTTCCGCCTCCAACAGGGCAGACAGATCCGGTCGGGCCTTTTTCTGCGCTGCGTTGAGCAGATTGCTACGCGGCCCACGCGTTCCGTCCGCCTTGTCGGTCATGAAAAGATTGCAGATTTGCCCCGCAGTCAGGGCGTTGGGATCAAGCCGCGCCAAGAGGTCTACGAAGCGGGTGCCCTTCTCGGGATTGCCATCGAAAACATCGCGAAACTGCGCCAGCACCTCGGGCGTCAACGCCGTTTCTTGCAAGATCTCGTTGATGACGTCTTGTTCTGTTCGGTCGCCAACCTCGAGCAGACGCCGCAGATTGCGCTTGCTCCGGCCCACGTCGCGCAACACGGCCTTGAGCTTGCGCCCGTCGCTCAGCGCAGCATCGATCGCGCTCTCGATCTGGCTGTTGCTCAGCGTTTCAAACAGGGTCTCGACGGCGCCCTGGATGTTCAGCCCTTCCGCCAGCACTCTTTCGCGCGCCTGGAGCACCATGGCATTGCGCTCTTCATCCTCGATGACGCTGAAGTCAAACGGCACGCCGGCTTCCAGGGGAAACCGGTGCAGCACAGATTCGCAAAAGGCATGGATGGTGACGATCTTGAGCCCACCCGGCGTTTCCAGCGCGCGGGCAAACAGTGTTCGTGCCCGCTCGCGCATCTCGTCGGTAAGGCCATCGCCTTCGATGGCAATGAGTTCTTTTTCAAGCAGCGCTGGTTCCAGCACCGCCCAGGCGCCCAGCCGCTGTGCCACGCGTCGCCGCATCTCGGCCGCTGCCGCCTTGGTATAGGTCAGGCACAGGATAGCCTCGGGCTTCACCCCGGCGAGCAACATGCGCAGCACTCTTTGCGTCAAAACATAGGTCTTGCCCGAGCCGGCATTGGCCGAAACCCAGATGGACCAGCCGGGATTAGCCGCCTGCGCCTGGTTGCGCGCGGTGTCGAACGGTACCTGAAGCTTGCCGCGTTCGTTGCTCATGGCTCGCCCTCCTCGCCATCGACCGACGTCCATTCGCCAACGCGTGCAAGGTGGTCATAAGCGCCGGCAAAACGCTGCGCCGGTAGCGGCAACAATCGGGCGGGCATGGCTACGTCTCCGAACAGGAAATGCACCACATGCCGCTGCATGCGCTGCGAAAGCTCCTCGGCCGCTTCCATTAGCCCGTATCCTTCAGCCGGAACGAAGTCTTTTGTGGTGAAGGCCTCAGGTCCAAGCCCGATCTTGATATAGGTGAGGCGTGACGTTTGTGCGGCCCTGATGCCCTCAAGCACGCCGATCTCGGCCATCTTGGCTTCCAGCAGCAATTGGGGCACCTCGAAGGCCTGCATGGCGCCTTTGGAAGGTACGGCGCCGGTCTTGAAGTCAAGGATTTCGAGCGTGCCATCCACCATCTCGTCGACCCGGTCGGCGCGGCCCGTCAGCACGAAATCTTCGGCAAGCTTGAGCGTCCAGCGCCCGTTGATCTCCGCATGGCGCCTCTTGACCAGCGGCTGGCGCTGCCGCTCAAAGCGCAGGAATTGCTCTGCCGTGGTCGCGAAGCGCCTGAGCCAGATGTCCCGCCGCTCGGCAATGCCCTCCAGCCCTGAGAACTTGCGCCGGGCGATATCCTTGAGAACATCGAGGGCCTCGGGAGCGCAAACATCATGCCCCCCCTGGACAAAATCGGCGAAGATGTCGTGCGTGATGTTGCCCCGCTCGCGCGCATCGGGGTCCTCGCCCAAGGGATCGAGCGGGCGTAGCCGCAGCACATGCCGAGCATAGATGTCATAGGGCGAGCGCATCAGCGTTTCGATCTCGGTGATTGAGAGCTTGCGCGGGCGCAGATGGGCCGGCGGCGCTGGCAGGGGGCGCTCAGCCGAAACGGTTGCGGGCACGGCATCTATGCGCCGCGCCTGTTCCAGCCAGTGCCGCCCCTTGGCTTGCCAGCGCTCCGCCGTTTCGGCGCCCGCAAAAGCCTCCAGCCGCTGCACCAGCCGCGATGCAATCGCCGGGCTCGAGCCGACACGATCGGAGAAACTGACGATAACTTCTTTGTTCCCCAGGCTTTGCGCAAAGTCATGCGCGGCTTGTCCTTGGCGACGTTCGGGTGGTTCAAGCCCAGCCGCGATTCGCATGCCGCGGCTGAGCCACGGGCCCGGGTCGGCGGCCTCCGGCCATTTGTCTTCGTTGAGGCCCGAAAGGATCAGAAGGTCAGGATGCTGCAGCCGCGCTTCCAACTGCCCCCAAATGGCGATGTCGTTGCGCCGCTCCTCATGCGTGCGCACCTGAAACCCCACCATCAGCGCCGCCAGTACGCTTTCCAGTTGCCGGGGCACGAAATGATGGCCCTTGCCATGCTGGGCTTTCATCTGAGCCGCCCAATCATCCAATTCCTGCCGCCCTGGAATCTGGGCACCATCGGCAAGATTGGTGAAGGCCGAACACAGCGCCAAAGCCAGATCGCTTGAGCATATCAGCGGCGCGGCAATGGTTCGCACCAGCGGCTCGATTGCCCTTTCGATCTTGTCGAGCAGCGCGGCAATGGCTTCCCCCTCATGGGGGCGCAGGCGCTGCGAGGGGTATTCTGTCGTCCCATCCAGATTGCTTTCGAGCAGCTTGCGTACGCTAGTGAGGCCCGGGTTCAACCTCTGCCCCCGCAGCAGGCCGAGTTCGATCGAATCTGCGAGCCGGGCGATTTCCAGCCGCTCCATGCCGAACAGCGCTGCCCGGTTGCGCAAGAGGCTCATCAAGTCCACCGGCGTGCAGCCATTCACGGCAAGCGCCAGGATCTGCCGCAGCAAGCGCCCCGCCCCCGACTGGAACAGGGGTGCGCCGGCGGCGTCGTCCACAAAAATGTCGAAGCGCTTGAGCTCTGCTGCTATGCGTCGGGCAAGGTTTCGGTCAGGCGTGACAATGCCCACAGTCTTGCCATCAGCAAGGCCCTGCCGTGCGGCCAGGGCAACAGCGCGGCCTTCTTCATCCTCGTTGCGGGCGCGGATGACAGCGAGGCCCTCGCTTGCAGTCTCCAGGTCAGAGGCGGACAGGCGGTTTTCGGCCCAGCGGGCAGTGTCCTTGATGAGCGCCAGAGCGCGGTTTACCAGAATCGTTCTGGGCGCTTCGGTTTCGACCAGTTCGGTGACCTCCGCCACGCCCGCTCCCAGATGCCGCAGCAGCTGCGCCAGCTGGTATTGCGGGTGGCCATGGGGATTGTTGTTGTGGTCGAGCAAGGCCGCGTGATCGCTTGCTGTCATGGTGCAATCGAGCCCCGGCAGCACCACTGCGCCGCGCGGCAGCATGTGAATGGCCTTGAGCAGCCGGGCCGTTGCCGGAATCGAACCAGTCGAACCTGCGGCAATCACCGGCCGGTTTCGGTAGATCAGGGGCGCGGCGATGGCCTGCCGGTCGAGCCGCTGGCTGCGCAGGCTTATGGCGTCGGCCTTGCCATTCTCACCCAGCCAATCGGGCCAGAACTGGAGGGCAATCTCCAGGAAATGCAGCGTCTGCTGCCAATAGGCGCTGAGATTAGCTTCCACCTCCGAAACGATCGCCCGAACATCGCTTGCGGTGCGCTCCTCGCTGACGAGGTCATCGATAAGGTCGCCCAGGGACTCCGCCATGGAAAGGATTTCGCCGGCCGTTGGCGGGGTCGAGAAGGCTTCCCGCCCTGCTTCTGTCTTGGCCCAGGCATCCACCAATTGCGACAGCACCAGCCGCCGCTCCAGCGCCGTAGCCGAAGGGGGTGGAATAGGCACGTCGAACGGAGGCAGAAAGGGCTCTTCGTCCTCCACTTCGCCGCCAAAAGTGCGGATATCGGGGAGCAATCCCTGCCCGAGTTCGGCAAATTCATTGGCCAATGCCAGCTTTGCGCGCCGGGTTGGGACGACGATGGTGACGTCCGTCAGCCAGAATGGGTGGGTGGTGTCCGCTCCCCCCAGGAGCGTACCGTTGAGCACCTTTTGCGCCAGGGTGCGCAGGAAAACGGCATGTGGAGCAATGGAATAAAGCGTCATGGCTGGAGCCGCCGCTCGGCCTCGGCCAGGGCTTGGGGGTCACCGACGTGAAACCATGGCGCGTCAAGCGCAACACCGGCTATCGTCTCCCGCTCGATGCATTGTTCGAATAGGTCGTTGAGCGAAAACGCGCCGTCTGGCGTCCGATCGAAGAGCCGCTTGCCAAGAAGCGCGACGCCGCCATAGATCACCGGCGCACCGTAGTCGCGCGTGACAAGCCCTTGAGGTGACAGGCAAAAATCATGGCTGCGGCCAAAGCCGGTGGCGTTGCGCGGATGCACACAGAGGAGCACCAGTTCCGCATCGTCACGGTAACGGGCGAGCATGCGAGCGAGCGGCCGATCGCTCCCGGCGGGCCAGAAGGCATCGGTGTTCATGACGAAGAACGGGTCGGAGTGGAGCATGGGCAGCGCTCGCTTGACGCCGCCGCCCGTGCCCAGCAATTGCTCCTCCCGGCTGACCTTCAAGAGCCCGCCGAAATGGGCCAGGATCTGGTCTGCGCGGTAGTGCGCATTGGCCGTAAACCTCTTTGCTCCCTCGATTTTTGCTGCATCCATGATGCGCTCGATCAACGGTACGCCGGCGACCGGGACCAGGGGTTTGGGCAGGGTTTCGGTCAGTGGCCGCAGCCGCATGCCTAGGCCTGCTGCAAGCAGCATCACATCAGGGAATCGTTGGTTTTCGCTCATGGCCGGATAAGACCGGGCGGCTTTTGGCTTGTCTAGTGTGCTGGGCGGCTTGCCCACTCAACAAGACTTGCGAGGCTGACGAAGGGGATGCCGGCGTTTTCGGTAAGGCCCGAGGCGCAGGTGCTGACGGTGGAAACGCCCAGGGTGCAGTTGGGGGGGATGTCGGACTTGGCAAAGCGGGTGGCGTGGCGGTTAAGCTCCGGAAAATACAAGCCTTTATCACCTGCATAGCCGCAACAGCTCACGGACGACAGGACTGCGATATCCTGCGCGCAGGCGCGGGCGATGGCTTCGATTATGGGTTGTTCGGCGAGGCGCTGGGCCGAGCAATTGTGGTGTATGGCTACCACATCAAGTTTTCGCACAATGGCCATTCGCGTTAACAGACTGTTAGCAATGAACACCGCGGAATCGAGCACCGGGGCATCGCCGGGGAATTCGTGGAGATGTTTGGCGCAGGTCGAGGCATCGGTGACGACGCTGAGGCGACCCGCATCGGAAAGCGCGGATAGTTCGCGCCGGAGATCACCGCCCACTTGCCGCGCCTGTTCGGGGAAACCCTTGGACTGCCATGGCTGGCCGCAGCATTGCCCGTTAAGATGTTCGGGAACGATGACATCGAACCCGGCACGCTTGAGTAGCGCCAGCATGGCATCGGGCGTCGGCAGCAGATCGTGCTCGGTTTTGGGGGCGCCGAACATGCGGGTGGCGCAGCTGGGGAAGTAGACGACGGACTGTTGTCCGGTTTGGCTGACTGGCTCCGGCGCGCCGGGACCATGACGCAAGGTGGGCGCGACGCGCGGAACCCGTTCGCCGGTCAGCTTGCGGGCCGTGTCGGTGACAGCGGCGACGGCAGGGGCCGGCACGATTCGGCGCGCAGCATCGGCCAGGGCCACGCCGCCGCGCATCAGCGCTTCCACCGTGCCGCGATGGTCGGCTGCAAAGCCGGCCACGGAGCGCGCGGTGCTGCCGCGCCGTCGTTCACGCTGGCCGATGATCATGGTGCCGGTCTCGATGCCCACGGGGCAGCGGGTGGAGCACATATTGCAAGCGGCGCAGGTGTCGAGGCCGGGATAGGCGAAATCCTCGTCCAACTGCTTGAGGCGCTGCGGGTTCTCGCCCGTGGCGCGTAGCCTTTCCCGCTCGCGCGTCACGGCAATGCGCTGGCGTGGCGAGAGGGTCATGTGGTGGCTGGGGCAGGCGGGCTCGCAAAAGCCGCACTCGATGCAAAGGTCCACCAGCTCGTCGGCGGGCGGCATGACCTTGAGGTTTTTGACATGGATATACGGGTCGGCGTTGAGCAACACGCCCGGATTGAGCAGGCCCTCGGGATCAAACAGTGCCTTGATCCGCTGCATGATCCGGTAGGCTGCAGGTCCCCATTCGGCCTCGACGAACGGCGCAATGGCGCGGCCCGTGCCGTGCTCGGCCTTGAGCGAGCCGCCATATTGGAGGGACACCAGCCGGGATAGGTCAGCCGAGAACCGGTCAAATTTCTCGGCCGAACCCGGCAGGGCGAAATTATCGCTCATCTGAAAGTGGAGATTTCCCGCGAGCGCATGCCCGAAAATGATGGCGTCTTCGTAGCCGTGGTCATCCAGCAGCTGGCGCATGTCGAGCACGAATTCGGCCAGGCGCTCGATAGGCGCCGCGACGTCTTCGGTCAGCATGGTCGTGCCCTTAGGCCGCGCCGCGCCGCCCGAGGTGAAAAAGCCCTTGCGGATATCCCACAGGGCATGGCTGCGCTGCTCGTCGGTGGAGAAATCGATGTGCCTTGCGCCATGGCGCTGAAGAAGGTCGACAGCCCTGGCCGTTTCCCGCGCCAGTGTTTCGGCATCGGGCGCCGTCACGTCGATGAGGACGGCGGGGGAATTGTCGGTGAGCCAGGGCAGGAGCGGCGCCATGGGGGCCAGGTGCTCCACCGTCTGCAGCGCCCGCCTTTCCATATATTCGGCGGCGGTGATACCCGTGGTGACCTGCACCCCGCCATTGGCCATTTCTATAATGGCGCGACCGGCCGATTGCGGATCGGGGAAGGGGACGAGCGCCGTGGCCTTGAAGGGATGCTCGGGCACAGTGTTGTAGGTTACTTCCGACACAAAGCCCAAAGTGCCTTCCGAGCCCACCATGAGGTGGATCAAAATGTCGAGCGGGTCGTGATAATCGACCAGGGCGTTGAGCGAATAGCCTACCGTGTTCTTGATGCGGTATTTATGCCGGATCAGCGCAACGAGATCCGGATCGGCCATGACGTCCCGGTGCAGTTCGGCAATGCCATCGAGCATGGCGGAATGGGTGATGCGGAAAGCATCACAACTAGCCGGATCGCCCGAGTCGAGCATGGTGCCGTCGGTGAGAACAATCCGCAAGCGTGCCATGGTGTGGTAAGTGTTTTGCGCCACGCCGCAGCACATGCCGGACGAATTATTGTTGACCACCCCACCGATCTTACAGGTGGCCTGTGATGCAGGATCGGGCCCGATCTTGCGGTTAAAGGGCTTCAACGCCCGATTAGCCTGGGCCACGATGATAGCAGGTCCCAGGGTAATCTGATCGGCGCCCGGATGGATGTCGAGCTTGCGCCAGCCATCGCCCAGGACCGCAAGGACACCATCGGTGACGGCCTGGCCGGACAGGGAGGTGCCGGCGGCGCGGAAGGTAATGGGCAAATTTTCCGCGCGTGCTGCGCGCATAACGGCGCGCACCTCGTCCTCGGAATTGATGAAGACCACGGCGGCCGGGATCAGCCGATAGGAGGATGCGTCTCCACTCCAGGCATAGGTCATCAGCGGGTCGGTGAACATCCGCCCTTTAACCTGGCTCTTGAGGCGCGCAACAACCCGTTCCCCGGCGGCCTGCCGGTCGGGGGTGGCAATGGTTTGCTGGGTGTAGGATTGGAGAGATTGCTGCATGCACCACAACTAACATGTTAGTCGGGCGGGCGCATATCAAAAAGAGGCGTTGCGGTGGGCTTGTCGAGCCACGAGGTCGTGCCGATGGAGGGTTGGTGCCGCGACCCCATGGTTCGACAAGCTCACCATGAGGTCTATTGGGGGACACTTGCGAGCAGCTAGATGTCCACGTCGTCTTCCCCCAGCGCTTCGATGTCCGCTGCGGCTTTGCGCAGGATTTGCGCGGCGTGGCGCTGTTGGTCTTCGCTCGCTTTGCGGGCGCGCTTGATGGCCGCCTTGAGGGCACGGCGAGCGTCGTTGAGTTCGGGAACGACGTCCTTGAGGTCGCGGTCGGCAGGTTCGCCTGTTTGTTCCTGCCAGAACTGCGGGCCGCGTTGCCGAGGGGAATCGTCCTCACGGCTTGATTCGTCCCGGCCAAACGGCCAGTCCGCCCGCGCGAACTCACGGAAGCGGCTCATCTGCTCGCCTGCCTTTTGGAGGAACGACAGGGTCGATTCGATGGCCTCGCGATTGTCCGCCAGATGGGTGCGGCCTTCAGGGGTGATGGTATAAAGCTTCTTGTTGCCCTCGCTCTGCGAGGTGACATAGCCCGCTTCTTCAAGAAACGTCAGCGCTGGGTAAACCACGCCGGGGCTGGGGGCGTAGAACCCGCCCGATTTTTCCTCGATGGCCTTGATGAGATCATAGCCGTGGCGGGGCTGCTGCTCGATCAGGTAGAGCGCAACCAGCCGGATATCGCCTGCTGCCAGCATGCGTCCGATGCGGAAATTTCCGCCCACACTCGACCAGTCGCCACCTTCCATGCCGGCGGCAAGCCGGCTCCAGCCACGGCGCGCCATGGCTTCCATGCGGCGCCAGTTGGGATCTCCGCCCTTCCAGTCGTTGGACATGATATGTCTCCAATATGTTTCTAGGTCCTGGGGAGGAGATTGGGGCAGGGAGAGGTTGTTTCAAGATATATCGTACGATTGTTTTGACTGGTGCATGCCCAGTTCACCACCTGCTGCGGTGAACTTGATGCCCCATCCTGATCCTGTTGAAGGAGGATCTCTCCAAGCCTGGGGCAAGGGGGCGCATTAAGTCTGCTGAAGGCGCCTTGGGAATCGTGATGCTCCCGCCCCTACCCAGGAACCAACCTGCGCCGTCCGCATTTATCATGGTGAGGGAATCCGAGGAGGATATGATGACGGAGCGCAAGGCCGAGCATGATCGATTAACCGCAGCCCCTACCGGCGCTACAGCCAATACGCCACGCGTGCAGAAGCGCTTGCCCCCGGGCCTGATGCTTTATGGCATCCTGACTGCGTTGGGTGGCTTGGCGCTGCTTGTTGTGGAGTAGCTAGGCGTTGGGGGCAGTGTCGGCAGCGGTTCTGTCGAACTGTCCATGCTTGCGGAAGCGCCACATATAGCTGGGCAGGACATTGTCCATCGAGGTGGGCGTGATGCCGAAGGCGGCAAAGGTGCGCTTTTCGCCGATGGCTTCTTCGCTCACCACATTGTCAACGTGCAGCAATTCCACCTGGTCGGCGGTAAGAAGCGGCCGGCCGGGCAGGATCTTGAACGGTATGGCCATGAGCTTGGCAATGCCCTTCGGCAGCGGCAGTAGCGGGCGGTTGCGCTGGGTTTCGCGCTTAATGCGCTCCATCAGCTCGCGATTGGTTTCCACCTGCGGCCCACCGAATTCATAGATGCGCCCGGTCCGGACCAAGCCATCGGCCGCCATGGCAATCGCCTCGGCCACATCGCCCACGAACACCGGCTGAAAGCGCGTATCGGCCCCGATCAGCGGCAGGACCGGCAACATGCGCGCGAGCGCTCCCATCTGGTTGAAGAACCCGTCATCCTGACCGAACATCAGCGAGGGCCGAACAATAACGGCGCTGGGGAAGGCCTGGAGCACGCCACGCTCCCCCGCCAGCTTGCTGTCGGCATAGACGCTGACCTTGGCGGCCTTGTCGACGCCGAGCGCCGACATATGGATCAGATGCGTCGCGCCCAGGCGCTTGGCGGCATCGGCGATCATCACCGCGGCCTTGTTGTGAATGGCGGCAAATGTCTGCTCGCCCTTTTCGTAGCCGATGCCCACGAGGTTGACCACCATGTCGGCGCCGGCAATGGCGCGCTCGATCGACTGGAGATTGCGCACATTGGCCTGGATGCGCACGACCTGGCCGACGCCACCGCCCAGAAGGGTCACGTGCCGCGAAAGGTTCGGACGGCGCACGGCGACGCGCACCCGATGCCCGCGCCGGGCCAGCTCCTGCGCCACTTGTGTGCCCACAAAGCCCGAGCCACCAAAGACGGTGACGAGTCTGGGTTCGAGGCTGTTCATAAGCAAGGCTCCGCAAGGTGCTGGGTTTTTCCAGCTTCTATCCCAAGCGCGCCGCCGCTGTCGAGGCCTGCGGGGGCAAATCGGACTTGACTCCGCAGAAGCAATGTTCTTGATTTGTTCAGGTGATCCAACGGGGGAATTGATGCCGGAACGCAAGACTTACCGAGGCCAGTGCCATTGTGGCGCCGTCCGCTTCGCCGCAACTACTGATCTTGGAGCCATGGGCGATTGCAATTGTTCGCGCTGCCGGCGGGTAGGCGCGATCATGCAGCCAGTGCCTGAGGCCGACTTCACGCTGGAGAGCGGCGCCGATGATCTGGTGTTCTACCATTTCAACACGCACAAGATCGATCATCAGTTCTGCCGCGTCTGCGGCATACAGGCTTTTTCGAACGGGCTGGACGAGAAGGGGCAGAAAACCTTCATGGTCAACGTCAATTGCCTTGATGACGTGCCGCCGATCGATCGCAACAGCATCGCCCATTGGGATGGCGCCAGCTGGTGAGCGGGGCAAGGAAGATGGATGGGGAAAAGAAAGCCGATTGACAAGGGCGCCCCGTGCCCCTAGTTACACCGGCGCTTGCCCAGATGGCGGAATTGGTAGACGCGCACGGTTCAGGTCCGTGTACCGCAAGGTGTGGAAGTTCGAGTCTTCTTCTGGGCACCAAAATTTCAAGCCCCGGCTCCGGTGAAAACCGGGCCGGGGTTTTTGGTTTGGTGGTCCCCAACCACCGGCGGCCACCCGCTCCGTGCCTTTCCAACGCCTTGATGCTGTGCCAAGAGGAATGCACTATCCCTTGCACGAGCACCTCATGGCCATCAGACTGCATCGCGGCGATTTGCCCAATCTCCACAACTATGACGGCCGCGAAGTTGCCATCGATACCGAAACCATGGGCCTGCGGCCCAATCGCGACCGCCTGTGCGTGGTCCAATTGTCGCCCGGCGATGGCAGCGCCGATCTCGTGCAGATTCCGCAGGACGCCACCGAAGCGCCGAACCTCGTCAAGCTCCTGGCTGATCCCCGCGTCACCAAGATTTTCCACTATGCGCGCTTCGACGTGGCCGTCCTGCGCAAGCGCTTTGGCGTGGTGACCGGGCCCATCTTCTGCACTAAGATCGCCTCCAAGCTCGTGCGGACCTATACCGACCGGCATGGGCTCAAGGACCTTGTGCGCGAGCTGCTCAATGTCGACCTCTCCAAGCAGCAGCAGAGCTCGGATTGGGGCGCCGACAAGCTCAGCGACGCCCAGCTCGACTATGCGGCGTCCGATGTCTTGTATCTCCATGATCTCAAGCGCCATCTTGATCGCATGCTCCGGCGCGAAAACCGCATGGAATTGGCCCAGCAATGCTTTGATTTCCTTGGGACGCGCTGCGAGCTGGACCTCTTGGGCTGGGACGAGACCGACATTTTCGCCCATAGCTAGCCGATGAGCACCCATACGCACCAGGACAGATCGCTGATCTACCGGCGCCTCGAGGCGCGCAATCGGATCATTGGCATCCTGCGCATTGCGGTGCCCTTGTCGGGATTGATGATCCTCGCCGTGCTCCTCGTGCAGATTTACATCTCGAGCCTGGGCGACAGTTTCAGCATCGGGCGCCTCGAGGTGACGCCCGACAATATCTCGGTGGAAGCCCCTGAATATGCGGGGATTTTGAGCAATGGCACCACCTATCGCGTGAGCGCGGCGACAGCGAAAGCTGCGCCGGGGGCAGCCCATCTCATTACCCTCGCCGATGCTGGCCTCACCATGACCAAGCCCGATGGCGTCGAGATCAATGTTCACGCCGATCATGCGGTGCTCGATACATCAGCCCAAGCGGTTGTGATCAAGGATCTCGCCTATGTGGAGGATTCCACAGGCACCAGCGGCATTATAGCCAATTCGGTGTTTGATTATGCCGCGCAAACCCTGGTGGGGCAGGGGGCAGTAAACATCCAATATGCCGATGGCACAACGCTGGATGGCGAGGGGCTCGTGTACGATCTGCGCCAGGCCATCTGGACTTTTACGGAGGCGGACGTCACCTTGCCCAAGACACCCGGAAGCAATCCATGATCCGAGCCCTTGCCCCGCTGCTTGTCCTTCTGCTGCTGGCTGCGCCCGTTGCGGCCCAGCAAAAGGTCAACATCACTGCCGACCAGTTCACTGTGGACGAAAACACCAAGCAAGCCGTGTTCAACGGCAATGTCGTGGTTGTTCACCCCAGCGTCACGGTGAATGCGGACAAGGTCGAGGCAGTTTATGGCACGGGTGGCGCCAGCGACATCGAAAGTTTCGTGGCGAGCGGTGCGGTGAAGCTCGAAACGCCCGATCAGACGGCGACCGGCGAGCGAGCCGTATTCAACCCTGGCGACCAGCTCCTGCGGCTGACCGGCAATGTAAAGGTCACCAATCCCAGCGGCACGGTGGATGCCCAGGAACTGGTGGTAAACCTTGCCACCAATGTGTCCACCTTCACCTCCCCGGGCAATGGGCGGGTGACCGGGGTGTTCACCTCCCAATGAATGAGGCGCAACCCAAGGGGCGGATCGACCAGACCGGTTGGCTCGTGGCCCGCAATCTTGCAAAGAATTTCGGCAAGCGCATCGTGGTGCGCGATGTGAGCATTGCTGTCAGGCGCGGCGAGGCCGTGGGGCTACTGGGCCCCAATGGCGCAGGCAAGACCACCGTGTTCACCATGATCATGGGGCTGGTGAAGCCCGACCACGGCGCCATCAGCCTTGATGGGCGGGCGATCACCCACCTTCCCCTGTTCCAGCGCGGGCAGCTGGGCATCGGCTATCTGCCGCAGGAGCCGTCCATTTTCCGTGGGCTCTCCGTGCGCGGCAATATTCTGGCGGTGCTTGAAAACCACGTGCGCAACAAGGGCGAGCGCCAGGCGCGGCTTGAGTCTTTGCTGAGTGAATTTTCCATCGAGCACTTGGCAAACAGCAATGCACTAGCGCTCTCGGGCGGCGAGCGCCGGAGGGTGGAGATCGCGCGGGCGCTGGCGGCCGATCCCGTTTTCATGTTGCTGGACGAGCCTTTCGCGGGCGTTGACCCCATCGCCGTGGCGGAGGTGAAGGCCTTGGTCAAGCAATTGACCCGACGGGGCATTGGCGTGCTGATCACGGACCATGCCGTGCGCGAAACGCTGGGGTTGGTGGACCGGGCCTATGTGATCCATGGGGGCAAGGTGATGATCCAGGGGCGGCCTGAGACGATCAGTGCGGATCCCGATGCGCGCCGGGTGTACCTGGGCGAGAACTTCGAAATCTAGGAAGGCACCTTCCAGCCGAGACCTCGTGGCCCGACAGGCTCACCATAAAGGCTTCCTTGCCGTACTTGGCACAGAACTTGCCCATGCGCTTGCGCGGGCCGGGGGAATGCGTTTATGTTCCGCGCGGGAAGCTGCCGGAATCGGCAGGATAGTATTGCGCTAAAGGTCTTTGTCGTATGGCTCTTTCGCCGCGTCTTGAGTTTCGGCAGGCGCAAAGCCTAACGTTGACGCCGCAACTCATGCAGTCGATCCGGCTGCTGCAGTTGAGCCATCTTGAGTTAAACGACTTCGTTGAAACCGAGCTGCTACGCAATCCCCTGCTGGAGCGCGAGGATGGCCCTGAGCCGGACGAAGGCAGTGAGCCACCTGAGCGCCCGACCGAGATCAGCGCCTATGAGGACACGGTTGATCGCGCCGACCGCATCCAGGATGCTGCATCCATCGCCGATGGCTATGACACATCCGTTGAAAACGTCTTTCCCGACCAGGCGGCGCAGGACCAGCTCAATCCCCAGTCGCGGCTGGACCGCAATGGCGCCAGCGAGGGGGGCGATGCGCCCGATCTTGACCAGTTTGTTGCATCACGCCCGCAGCTGAGCGAGCATCTTGAAGCGCAGGCCAACATGATCCTGCGCACCCCGGCCGATCGCTTGATCGCCCGGCACCTGATCGATGGGCTCAACGAAGCGGGCTACCTGGTTATTGAGCTGGAGGCGCTGGCCGAGCAGCTGGGCGCGGAACTGGCCGATGTAGAGGCGGTGCTCGAGGCGCTCCAGGGTTGCGACCCGGTGGGCGTCTTTGCCCGCACTGTGAGCGAATGCCTGGCGCTGCAGCTACGCGAGCGGGACCGACTGGACCCTATCATGCAGCGCCTTCTCGATAACCTTCCCATGATTGCCGAGCACAACATGGCCGGCCTTATGCGCGCCATTGGCTGCGATCGGGAAGACCTGCTCGATATGCTGGGTGAAATTCGCCAACTTGACCCCCGGCCAGGCCTGGCGTTCGACTCAGGTCCGACCGAAGCGGTGGTGCCCGATGTGTTCGTGCGGCGCGGCCCCGATGGCGCCTGGCAGATCGAGCTCAACAGCGAGACGCTGCCCAAGGTGCTGGTCAATCGCGTCTACTATGCCAGTGTCAGCAAGAAGAGCCGCGACCCCGCGGAGAAGGCATTCTTGAGCGATTGCCTCCAAACAGCCAACTGGCTGACCAAGAGTCTTGACCAGCGCGCCCAGACCATTTTGAAGGTTTCTGCCGAAATCGTGCGCCAGCAGGACGGTTTTTTGACCCATGGCATCGCCCATCTCAGGCCAATGACGCTCAAGATGGTGGCCGAAGCCATAGAGATGCATGAATCCACCGTCAGCCGCGTCACGGCGAATAAATACATGGCGACGCCGCGGGGGCTGTTTGAGCTGAAATATTTCTTCACCACCGCGATCGCCTCAAGCGATGGCGGGGGAGAGCACTCGGCTGAAGCCGTGCGTCACCGCATCCGGCAGCTGATCGATGCCGAACAGCTCAGCAATATTCTGAGCGACGACACAATCGCCGAAATCCTCAAGAAAGAGCAGGGCATCGACGTGGCACGGCGCACCGTGGCCAAGTATCGCGAGGGGATGAACATCCCGTCTTCCGTGATGCGCCGGCGCCAGAAAAAGAACTTGGCCAGCGTTGGTTGATCGAGAGGGTGAACCCCGTGGATCAGGGTTCAGCTGCAACCAAGGGCTTGGCTTGAGTGATCGGAGAGGAACACCCTCCACCCTTCTCCCATAGAAGGGGTGGCGCGCATCTGCGATCTGAAGGGTCCATACTGAACAGTTTTCCCAGCCCGAACAGGCCCCCTTGCCACAGGGCCAGGAGGATCAAAAGCAATCCACGGCGAAGTCCGGATGGTAAACGAACCGGATAGCTCGCTCGCGCATTGCCCTCCTAAGGCACGTGGGTCTAGCATCGCTTGTCGTTTTCACCCATGATGGGTGGCGGCAGACGTGATCCCGAAACCGGGAAACGGCTTCGGAGATCCTCGTGTCCAACGACAACAAGGAAGAGGAAGCCATGACCCTACGCGTTTCAGGAAAGAACATGGACATCGGTGAAGCCTTGCGCAGCAAGGCGGAACAGCACATCGACAACGTCGTCGCCAAATATTTCGATGGTGGCTATGACGGGCACCTGACGCTCACGCCCGATGGGATGGGCTATCTCGCCGATTGCGTCGTGCATCTCGATACCGGTGTGGTCCTTCAGGCCAGCGCCCAGGGCGGTGACCCGACAGTGGCCTATGAAGCCATGTCCACCAATATCGAAAAACGCCTGCGCCGCTACAACCGCAAGATCCGGCAGCGGCCGCGTGGCATCAATGGCGTCGAGGATGGCCTGACCGCCGCCTACACGGTTTTTGGCTCCGGCGCCGAGCACGAGGAACTCGAAGAAGACTATGCGCCGCCGGTGATCGCCGAAAGCACCAAGAATCTGCGCCAGCTCAGTGTAGAGGAGGCCGTGATGGAGCTTGATCTGACTGGAAGCCAGGTCGTGATGTTCCGCCATGCTGGACATGGCGGCCTGAATGTGGTCTACCGCCGCTCCGACGGCAATATTGGCTGGATTGATCCAGCATTGGGCGCGAACTGACGACGCCCGCTACTTCCAATGTGTAGACTTCAAGGCGTTGCGAATGGAATTGGCCGATATCCTGGCGGAGCGGGGCGTGCTGTATTGCTCGTCCATTTCCAGCAAAAGCCAGTTATTCGATGAGCTTGCTGGCCGTGCAGCGGAATTGACCGGCGTACCGGTGCAAACCATTGCTGAAGCCGTGCAAACGCGCGAGGACCTTGGTTCCACGGGGCTGGGCAACGGCATTGCCATTCCCCATGGCAAGATCGCTGGCCTCAAGAACGTGACCGCGCTGTTTGCCCGGCTCGAGGAGCCCATCGATTTCGATGCGGTTGACGACCAGCCGGTCGACATCGTGGTCATGCTGCTCGCGCCAGCCGGCGCGGGCGCCGATCATCTGAAGGCCTTGTCGCGCTTTGCCCGCATTCTGCGCACCGAGGAAGTCGTGAATCAGCTGCGGCGCAACACAGATCCGGCTCGGATCCACGCGCTTCTTACCTCCGATTCCACGACCCATTACGCCGCCTGAAGCGGACAAAAAGAAAAGGCTCTGCAACCCCCTTGGGCTGCAGAGCCTTATTTTTTTTGAGCCCTGAATAGTTAGTGCAGGGTCGCCAGCCCCAGATTTTTGTCGCCCAGCCAATCAACCACCGCATCTTCGGTGTCGGTGACCAAAAGGGGCGTGCCATCGGCTGACATCAGGAGCTGGTATTCTGTCTCGGCCTCGAATTCGGCCTCGGTGATCATGGAGCTAAGCACGGCGCCACTGACGGGGCGGACATAGGCAACCGCGTCGCCGCCAAGCGCTGCAAACTGCGCGCGGGTAAGGGATTTCAGAGGATTGAGGTACGCGCGGCCTGCGGCCTCGTTGCTGTTCTTATGGTACATGTGTCGGCCCTTTCCTCAGACTGAGCGAATTTCGATACGGCGGGCGATCTTGGGCGCTTGGGGGCGCTCTATTGTAACAACGAGCATACCATGCCCTAAAGTTGCATCCTTAACGATCATCCCCTCGGCAAGAAGGAAGGATCGCTGGAATTGCCGCGCCGCGATGCCGCGATGAAGGAACTCCCGATTGGAGTCATCTTTCTGCTTGCCGCGCACGATGATCTGGTTGTCTTCCACCACCACATCGAGCTCGGGGGCACCGAAGCCGGCGACAGCAATGGAGACGAGGAATTTCTCGGTTCCATCCTGCGCGACGCTGCGCTCGATATTGTAGGGCGGGTAGCCGTCGGCCGACTTGGTCAGTCGGTCCACACGCTCCTCAAAGCTTTCAAAGCCGAGGAGAAAAGGGGCAGAAAACACCGAGATACGCGACATTCAGACCCGTCCTTGATAATCAAGCAACGATAGGGCAGGCGACCCAAACAGTGGCATCGTCCGCTTGATCCAGGATATGGGGCAGCGCCCCTTCGCGTTCAAGACCAGAGTGTTTCCATGTCGCAAACCGTTGCCGTGATCACGCCCGCCTGGAAGGCGGAAGACACCATTGCCGCCACCGTCCGGAGTGTCTTGGAGCAGACCCATGAGGACTGGGAGCTGTGGCTGGTTGCCGATGACGGGGCCGATTACGAGCAGTTTCTCGCCGAAAATGGCATTCGCGACCGGCGCATCAAATATCTGTCAAGTGGCGGCTACGGGCGAGGTGCCTCCAATGCGCGTAATGTGGCGCTGGACCAGATCAGTGCCCCCTACGCCGCGATCCTGGATGCCGACGACCGGCTCAAGCCCGAAAAGCTAGCGCGAGCCGTTGCGGTTCTGGAAACACATGGCATCGTCACTTCGGCACTGGACGTGATGAGCGATCGCTTCGAGCATCTGCGTTTCGTGGGGCAGGGGCCGGATCGGGAAGTGGCGCCGGGCGAGCATAAATGGATCAGCCTGTCCATGGATTCCATGCTCGTCTGGGATCGCGGCAAGGCCGATGGACGCTATGACCCGAGCATGAGCAACATGACGGATCTTGAATTTCTCTTGCAGCTCTATCGCACTGTGCCGCGTTCGTTCCACCTGGGCACGCCGCTCCATGACTACATCAAGCGCTCAAGCTCCATGAGCAATGGCAAGAACGTTGCCGCGGGCATGATTGCGTCCAAGCGGACCATCCGCCAGCGCCTGGTGGAGGGTTATTACGGCTTGCCTGCTTCTGACGTGAAGGGGCTGGCCGGTTTTCTGGATGTGTCGCTCCGGGCCGAGGCGCTTTATGAGGGGGCTTTGGCAAGCCGGCCGGGCCTTCTTTTCGAGGATCATCTTGAGCCCATGCTGCGCGCTATCCGGTAACCGCCCCGGGGGCTTGCCTTGTCAGCGCTTTCGCCCTATAGAGCCGACTTCTCCGGACCGCCCGGCCAAAAGGCATGCCGTGGCGGTCTTTGAATGCGATGGGCCCAAATCCATCCGAACACATCTAAAGGACCCGCAAAATGCCCAAGATGAAGACGAAGTCTGGCGCCAAAAAGCGCTTCAGCTTCACAGCGACCGGTCGTGTCAAGGCAGGCGTCGCCGGCAAGCGCCACCGCCTGATCAACCACAACGCCAAGTACATCCGCACCAACCGCGGCACCAAGATCCTCGCCAAGGGCGATGAGAATTTGGTGAAGTGGTACATGCCGTACAACCGCTAACGCTGAAGGGAAGCTGACACATGTCACGCGTTAAAAGAGGCGTTACCGCTCACGCCCGTCATAAAAAGGTTTTGAAGGCTGCGGAGGGCTATTATGGCCGCCGCAAGTCGACGATCCGTATCGCCAAGCAGGCCGTCGAAAAGGCCGGCCAGTACGCTTACCGCGATCGTCGCGTCAAGAAGCGCAATTTCCGCGCCCTCTGGATCCAGCGCATCAACGCTGCCGTCCGTGATCATGGGCTGACCTATGGCCGATTTATCGACGGCCTCAGCAAGGCTGAGATCGCTGTCGACCGCAAGGTGCTGAGCGATCTGGCGATCACCCAGCCCGAAGCATTCGGCGTGCTGGTTGCCAAGGCCAAGGCTGCGCTTGCGTACCTTGAAGGGGTGGACGCTACCACCCACGCTCGCGTCACCGCCTGATCCTCGCCAAGCTGAGGCCAAATTCGACGCCTTGCGCTGTCCCCGAAAGGGGGTAGCGCGGGGCGTTTTTGTTTTTCGCTCAACTGCTGCAGTCCCCTCCTCGCTAAGAGGAAGCAATCAAACCGCATTTTGAGCCTGACTCCTCCGCCTCAAAATGCTCTAACGCCCGCAAAACGTCGCAACGAGACCGTCATGTCCCTCGAAAACCAGATCGCCACTCTCCGCGCCGAATTGTCGGCCGCCATTGCCGGTGCCGCCGATGAGGCAGCGCTGGATGCCGTCCGTGTCAGCGCCCTGGGCAAAAAGGGCAGCGTTTCGGCGCTCCTGGCCTCGCTTGGCTCCATGGCGCCGGAGGAACGCAAAAGCGCTGGTCCTGCCATCAACGGCCTCAAGGGTGAAATCGCCGGCCTGATCGAGACGCGGAGCGCTGCGCTTAAAGCCGCCGCGCTTGATGCCCGTCTCAAGGCTGAAACCGTTGATATCACCTTGCCCCTGCAGCCCGCACCGACCGCTCGGGGCCGTATCCACCCCATTTCGCAAACCATCGACGAAATCACCGCCATCTTCTCGGATATGGGCTTTTCCATTGCCGAAGGGCCCGACATCGAGACCGACTATTACAATTTCACCGCGCTGAACTTCCCCGAAGGCCATCCCGCGCGGGAAATGCACGACACCTTCTTCATGAAAAGCGGCCCTGACGGGGTGAAGAAAGTGCTGCGCACGCACACTTCGCCAGTGCAGATGCGCGTCATGCAGCGCACCAACGAAAAGCCTGCGGCGAGCTACATCACGCCAGCGATGGATCCCCCAATCCGCGTGGTTATGCCCGGCCGCACCTACCGCAATGATTCGGATCAGACCCACACGCCCATGTTCCATCAGGTCGAGGGGCTGGTGATCGACAAGTCCTCCCATATCGGCCAGCTCCGCTGGGTGCTGGAGGAATTCCTCAAGGCCTATTTCGAGATCCCCAACGTCACCCTGCGCTTCCGCCCAAGCTTCTTCCCCTTCACTGAACCGTCCATGGAAGTGGACGTGCAGTGCGACCGCTCGGGGAGCGAGGTCAAGATCGGGGAAGGCAATGACTGGCTCGAAATCCTGGGCTGCGGCATGGTCCACCCCAATGTGATCCGCAATGCGGGGCTCGATCCCGATGTGTATCAGGGCTTTGCCTGGGGCATGGGCATTGATCGCCTCGCCATGCTCAAATACGGCATGCCCGATCTGCGCGCCTTCTTTGACGCCGACCAGCGCTGGCTGGACCATTACGGCTTCCGCCCGCTCGACCTGCCGACCCTGTTCGGCGGCCTGTCGAACTGAGCCCGTCCCGGAACATCTTCAAAGCAGACCAAAAATGAAATTCACCCTCGATTGGCTCAAGGATCATCTCGACACATCAGCTTCGGTTGACGAGATCGGCAAGACGCTGACTACGATCGGGCTTGAGCTCGAAGGCATCGAGAACCAGGGCAAATTGCTCGAGAAGTTTGTCGTTGCCCAAGTCGTGCACGCCGAGCCGCATCCCAATTCCGACCACCTCAATATCTGCAAGGTCGATGCCGGCACGGGCGAGCTGATCGACGTGGTATGCGGTGCACCGAACGTCACGACCGGCATGAAGTCGGTGTTTGCATTCCCCGGCACTTATATTCCGGGCAAGGATTTCGAGCTCAAGGGCGGCGTGGTCATTCGTGGCGCGCCGTCCAATGGCATGCTCTGTTCGGCCGCCGAGCTTGAACTCAGCAATGATCATGATGGTATCATCGCCCTGCCCGAAGACGCTCCGGTCGGCGCAAAATATGTGGACTATGCCGGGATCAATGGCGTGGTTTTCGATATTTCCATTACGCCCAATCGCGGCGACGCCACGGGCGTTTACGGCATTGCGCGCGATCTGGCCGCCTATGGCTTGGGCACGCTGAAATCCACTGATATGTCGCCGGTGCCATCGGTTGGCCCGAGCCCCATAGCGCCGCTGCCGCATCAGTTCAGCGAAGGCGAGCCCAAGGCGATCCGCAAGTTCGGCGGGCGCTATATCCGCGGTATCAAGAACGGCCCCTCCCCCGACTGGCTGCAGCAGCGCCTGCGGGCCGTGGGTCTGCGCCCCATCAACGCCATTGTCGATATCACCAATTGGGTGTCGCTCGGCTGGGGCCGGCCGCTCCATGCCTATGATGCCGACAAGCTCAATGGCCAGCCCGTGCTGCGCAATGCACGCAACGAGCCGTTCGATGCGCTCGACAACAAGATCTATACCCTGGACGAAACCATGACGGTGATCGCCGACGACACGGGTCCCCTGTGCCTGGGCGGGGTCATGGGCGGCATCCGCTCGGGCGTGACCGACGAAACCGTCAATGTTTTCATGGAATGCGCCAGCTGGGACCCCGAGCTGATCGCCCGCACCGGCCGCAAGACCGGCATCGTGTCGGATGCCCGCTATCGCCTGGAGCGCAATGTCGATCCCGCGCTGACCGAGCCGGGCCTTGAACTCGCCACCCGCCTCGTCATGGAGCTCTGCGGCGGCGAGCCGATGGAGCCAGCCATTTCGGGTGAGGATGTGTTCCCCAACACGGTGGTTGAATTCCCCCTGGGCGAAATCAAGCGCCTCACCGGCCTCGATGTTGAGCCGATGATCATTTCAGCGATCCTGAACAAATTGGGCTTCGAGATCGACGGCGCCGGATACATCCTCAACGTCAAGGTGCCGAGCTGGCGCCCCGACGTGACACAAAAGGCCGACCTCGTGGAAGAGGTTATGCGCATGGTGGGCGTCGACAATGTCCCCGTGGAACCGCTGCCGCGCCTCAACCACGTCGCGCCTCGCATCCTAACTCCCATCCAGAACCGCCGCCGCATCGCGCGCCGGGCGCTTGCTGCACGGGGGCTGGATGAAGCGGTCACCTGGTCGTTCATCTCCCATGATGAAGCCAGCCGGTTTGGCGGTGGCGACGAAGAACTCCAACTCGCCAATGCCATCGCCTCCGACATGACCGACATGCGTCCGTCCCTTTTGCCTGGCCTGCTTGCCGCTGTTCGCCGCAATGGCAATCGCGGCCGGGATGACCTGGCGCTTTTCGAAGTTGGCCAGGTGTTCCTCAACGCCAATCCAGATGGCCAGCACACCTACGCCACCGGCATTCGCACCGGCACGGCAAAGCTTGCCGGCAGCGGTCGCCATTGGTCCGGCAAAGCCGAACCCGTCGGCGTGTTCGACGCAAAGGCAGACCTTGCTGCGCTTCTTGATGCGCTGGGCTATGACATCGACAAGGTTCAGCTCTTTGCCGATCCGGCGCCCTGGAGCCATCCCGGCCGCGGCGGCCGCATTGCCCAAGGCCCCAAGACCTTGGGCTGGTTTGGCGAGCTCCATCCCGCCTGGGCCGCCGAGCTCGATATCGACGGCCCGGTTGCTTGCTTCGAACTTGATCTCGATGCCTTGCCCGAGGGACGCAAGAAAGCCACCAAGACCAAGCCGGCGCTTGATCTGTCGGCCCTCATGCCGCTCACCCGCGATTTCGCTTTTGTGGTCGACAAGGCGGTGACTGCCGGTGCCATCCTCAAGGCGGCGCGTGGGGCCGACAAGAATTTGATCAGGGACGTTGACGTGTTCGACGTTTTTGAAGGCAGCCATGTCGGGGAGGGGAAGAAGTCCATCGCGATCGAAGTAACCCTGCAGCCGCGCGACAAGACGCTGACCGACGAGGACATCGAAAAAGTCTCCGCCGCCATTGTTGCCGCCGTCACCAAGACGAGCGGCGGCGTCCTGCGCGCCTAAAATCTGTCGCTGCCGTCATCACCGATGGCGGCAGCCAAACCCCGGATTTTCATGAGCTTCACCGCCACCATCACGGGCCTGGGTCACAAGGGCGAAGGCATCGCCGAAATCGAAGGCCGCAAGGTTTTCGTGCCGTTTGCCTTGCCTGGCGAGAGGGTGGAGATCGAGAGCGAAGGTGAACGCGGCACCTTGATCGGCGTGCTGGAGCCAGCGCCAAACCGGATCGAGCCGTTTTGCCCCCACTTTGGCGCTTGTGGCGGCTGCCAGCTGCAGCACATGGACCGGCCCAGCTATGAGGCGTTCAAGACCGGCCTTGTGGAAACCCCGCTCCGCTTTGCCGGTATCGATGCCAAGGTCTCCCGCTTCATTGATGCCGCGGGAGATGGCCGCCGCCGCGCGACCCTCCACGCGCGCAGGGAAGGCGCGGGCTATATGCGCCTGCGCAGCCATCAGGTGCATGACATCAACGGCTGCCCTATTCTGGTGCCCGCGCTGGTGCGCGCACCTGATATTGCCCGCGCGGTGATGGAAGCGCTGGGAGAGGCGGATGTGAGTTTCACCGCCACCCTGTCTGGACTCGATGTCGCCGTCCGAACCGAAAAGAAACAGGCCCGTGCGGATCGAATCGTGCCGCTTGTTCAAAGGTTCAAGCTGGCGCGGCTGGCGCTTAATGGAGAGATGGTGCTCCAAACGCAGCCGCCCATTATTGAGATGGGTCGCGCCCGGGTGGAACTGCCGATCGGCAGTTTCCTGCAGGCCACTGAAACGGCCGAGAATATCCTGGGCGACTATGTGCTTGCCGCCGTGGGTAAAAGCAAAACCGTGGCCGATCTGTTTTGCGGCATTGGTCCTTTTGCCCTGCGCCTGGCAGAGGGGCGGCCGGTGTTTGCTGCCGACAGCGACAAGCCGGCTATTGCAGCGCTGGACAAGGCGCGGCGCTTCACCAAGGGTTTGCGCGAGGTGACCGCCAAGGCGCGGGACCTGTTCCGCGATCCCCTGACGCAGTTTGAGCTGCCCTTCGAGACCGTGGTACTCGATCCGCCCCGAGCCGGGGCCGAGGCGCAAGTGCGCGAAATTGTGAAGAGCAAGGTCAAGCGCGTCGTCATGGTTGCCTGTGACGCCCGCACCTTTGCCCGGGACGCAGGCTTGCTGGTGGAAGGCGGCTTCTCCCTAAGCGATCTGGTGGCGGTTGATCAGTTCACTCAATCTACCCATATCGAGATTGCTGCCACATTTAGCCGCTAATCACAGTTTTGGCGGATCAGGCAACCAGCGCTGAATCACCGCGTTCCCGTATCAGTACCTAATCATGACAACTGCGTCGGGCGGGCGTTGTTGTGGATGGAGAGACCTATGAAAATCTTGAAGACCACCCTAGCCATTGGCGTGCTTTGCGCCGCCGCTGCTGCCCCGATTTTTGCCCAGGAACAGGCGGCTCGGCCGCGTCAGGCAGCGACGCCGGAAGGCGTTTTCGTTGATGAATACGGCACCTCGTTCAAGTTCTCGCTTTGTGGCGAAGACGGTACGAGCCTGTGCGGCGTGCTGACCAATCTGGAAGGCCGCTCGGCCACGGATGAAAACCTGGCCTATGTTGGCCGGCAGGTGATGGAAGCGCCTCAGGTTGCGCCAAACGAATGGAAGGGTTCACTCGAGGCCGGCGGCATCAGTGCCGAAGCAACCGTGACCCAGACAGGCCCGGACACGATCAACATCCAGGGCTGCCGTTCAATCCTCTGCCAGACGCTGACCTATACCCGCATGTAACTGGGCGGCGAGGGGCCCCCGGACCGCAAGGTTCGGGGGCTTTTTCATGCCCGCTCAACAGACCGTGGCGACGCGGTCCTTGATCACCGCAAGGACTTCGTCGCCGGGGCGTTTCCACCAATTGTCCTGCGAAAAGATTTCCACTTCCTGCGGTCCAAAGAAGCCGGCGTCTTCGATCATCTTGCGGATGGCGGGGAGGTCAATGACCCCATCACCCATCATGCCGCGATCGAGCAGCATGTCCTTGGTGGGCACGAGCCAATCGCAGATGTGGTGGGCGAAGATGCGGTTCATTCTGCCTGCGCGTGCAATGGCTTGCGCAAGGTTGGGGTCCCACCAGACATGGTAGACGTCGATGGCAACGCCGACATTTTCGCCGAGGATTTCGCAGATATCGAGCGCCTGGTCGATCGTGTTCACGCAGGCGCGGTCAGCGGCGTACATGGGGTGCAAGGGCTCGATGGCGATGCGCACGCCTGAGGCCTTGGCGTGGCCTAGCATGGCGGCAATGCCGTCGCTGACCATCTGCCGGGCGCCGGGCAAGTCCTTGGAAGAACCCGGCAGTCCGCCGACGACAAGGACGAGGCAGTCGGCGTTCAGCGCCGCGGCTTCATCAATGGCGCGCAGATTGTCGTCGATCTGCTTTTGCCGGCCTTCAGCGGTTTCGGCGGGGAACATGCCGCCGCGGCAGACGCCGGTGACCTGGAGCTTGTTGTCAGCAACGATGCGGGCCGCTTCCGCGAGACCGATGGCGGCGATCTGGTCGCGCCAGGGGGAAATGGCGGTAATGCCGGCGCGCAGGCACCCGTCCACGGCTTCCCGGAAACCCCAGACCTGGCGCGTAGTCGCAAGGTTCAGCGAGATGGCCCTCATGCCAGCACACTGTTAACGTTGAGCACCGCTTTCATGCGCGAAACGGCAAGATCGGGGTCACTCAAAACGCGCGCCTTGTCCGCCAGGCGGAACAATTCCGCCAGATGCTGCACGGAGCGGGCCGATTGCTGGCCGCCGATCATCTGGAAATGATCCTGCAGCCCGTTGAGATAGGCGAGGAACACGACGCCCGTTTTGTAGAATCGGGTGGGGGCCGCAAAGATATGCCGGCTGAGCGGGACGGTAGGTTCGAGCAGATCGAAGAATTCGTTGTTGTTGCCACGGCCCAAGGCGGCAAGCCCGGCAGAGGCGGCTGGGGCAATGGCATCGAAGATGCCGAGAAGGGCATGGGAATAGCCCTGATCGTCCCCGGCGATCAGTTCGGCATAGTTGAAATCGTCGCCCGTATACATCTTGACCGTTGGGGGGAGGCGCCGGCGCATGGCGATCTCTTTTTCCGCCGACAGGAGCGAAATCTTGATGCCGTCGACCTTGTCGGCATTGGCCGAGATGACGTCGAGGCAAACATTCATTGCCGCATTGTGGTCGGCCTGGCCCCAATAGCCTTCGAGAGCCGGATCGAACATTTCGCCCAGCCAGTGCATGATGACGGGCTGCTTCACCTGGCTGAGGATGTGGCCATAGACCCGGGCATAGTCGTCGGGTGACTTGGCTGCGGCGGCGAGGGCGCGGCTGGCCATCAGGATGACGCGGCCGCCTTCCTTTTCAACGAACCCGACCTGCTCTTCATAGGCGGCGATGATCTGGTCGATCGTGACCTCGGGGCCGGGGGCGAGATGGTCGGTGCCCGCGCCATAAGCGATCAGGGCGTCGTCGCGGGTGCGGGCTTCGCCCTGCGCGCGGCGGATGAGTTCCTGCGCATCGGTCCAGGTGAGACCCATGCCCCGCTGCGCGGTATCCATGGCTTCGGCAACGCCGAGGCCCAGATCCCAGAGGCGATGGCGGAATCGGAGCGTTGTGTCCCAGTCGATGGCGGGGGTGAGCCAGGGGTCGTTGTTGGCGAGCGGGTCGGCTACGACGTGGGCGGCGGCATAGGCGATGCGGGAGAAGTCCGTTGCCTTGTGCCGCACGAATGGGATGGGCTCGCCCGTGAGCTGGTAGGGGTTGATGGAGCGGTCGGGATTGGGCAGGTTGATGCTGGTCATGGTGACTTCCTCGAAAGCCTCAAAGAACTCGATGTCATCCCGGGTCTGGCCCGGGATGACATCGTGGGTGGGGCTGGAACGGCGCCACATAAGGGCGACTAAAACTGCAGCTTTGGCACATCGAGCCAGCGGCGTTCGGCCCAACTTTGGAGGCCCAGTTCGGCCAGTTGCACGCCCTTGGCGCCCGCTTCGAGGCCATAGGGCCATGGCGCGTCCTCAGCGACGTGGCGGAGGAACATTTCCCATTGCGCCTTGAAGCCGTTCTGGGCGGGCCAATTGTCCGGCACTTCTTCCCAATCATTGAAGAAGTTCATGGTTTGCGGCTGGTCGGGGTTCCAGACGGGCTTGGGGGTGTTGACGCGGTGCTGCGTCCAGCATTTGTGAAGGCCTGCAACGGCCGAGCCATGCGTGCCATCGACATGGAAGGTCACGAGGTCGTCGCGGCGCACGCGGGTGGTCCAGCTGGAATTGATCTGGGCCACGACGCCGCCTTCGAGCTGGAAGGTGGCATAGGCTGCATCATCCGTGTCGGCCTTGAAGCGGTTGCCCTTTTCGTCGACGCGCTCGGGAATGTGGGTGGCGCCCAGGCACGAGACGGCCTGCACTTCGCCAAAGAGGTTGTCGAGCACATAGCGCCAGTGGCACAGCATATCAAGAATGATGCCGCCGCCATCGGCCTTGCGATAATTCCAGGATGGACGCTGCGCCGGCTGCCAATCGCCCTCGAAAACCCAATAGCCGAACTCGCCGCGTACCGAGAGGATCTGGCCGAAAAAGCCGGAATCGCGCAGCATCTTGAGCTTGAGAAGGCCCGGAAGGAACAGCTTGTCCTGCACCACGCCATGCTTAAGGCCCGAGGCGCGGGCAGTTTTGGCCAGGTTCAGGGCGACTTCCAGCGAGTCCGAGGTCGGCTTCTCGCAATACACATGCTTGCCGGCGGCGAGCGCCTTCTCCAGGAGCGAAGCGCGCATCAGCGTGGTGCCGGCGTCGAAAAACACGGTGTCGTCCGGATTGGCGAGCGCCGCATGAAGGTCCGCGCTCCAGCGGGCTATGTTGTGCTTCTTGGCGAGGCGCTCGATCTTGTCGGCATCGCGGCCCACAATGATCGGGTCCACCACGAGGCGATCGCCATTGCTGAGCGGAATCCCGCCCTGATCCCGGATCGCCAGAATGGAGCGCACCAGATGCTGGTTATAGCCCATGCGCCCGGTAACGCCGTGCATGATGAGCCCGAGCCTTCTGTCGGCCATGAAATCCTCCCTCGCCGCTTGTGTAACTGATTGGTTACTTAGCTAGCGCGAGCTTCTCCTGTTCGTCAAGCGGGGGAGAGGCTGAATTCGGCTTTTCCGCTCCTGCGCTTTACCCAAGGGAGCGGCGCTGCTATTTCAGGATCGACATGCCGGTAACCATTGGGTTCGCATGTGAGGGAATATGGACCAGCTCGCAGACCAGTCATCTCAGCCCAAGCGGGCCCGCAATGCGGAGCGCACCAAGGCGGCCATCCTTGTGGCTGGCCGGGCTGAATTTGCCGAGCGCGGCTTCGAGGGCGCGCGCGTCGACGCCATCGCAGCACTGGCCGGGGCCAACAAGCGGCTGCTCTACCATTATTTCGGCAACAAGGAAGATCTCTATCGCGCGGTCCTCCTCGACGCATATCAGGAAATCCGGCGGGGCGAGCGGGCGCTGTCGCTTGATCAATATGGACCGGTGGAAGCCATGGATCGCCTGGTGCGCTTCACCTTCCGCCATTTCCTTGCCAATCCCTGGTTTCCGCGGCTCTTGGGCACGGAAAACATCGAGAATGCGCGGTTCTTGAAAACCCTGCCTGATATTCAGGCGCTCCATTCGCCCCTGGTCGGGCAGATCACCACCATTGTGGAGCGCGGTGCGGATGCGGGAATTTTCCGCCGGGATGTGGATCCTGTGCAGCTTTATATTTCGATTGCGGCACTGGGGTTTTTCTATGTGTCCAACATGGCGACGCTTTCGGTGATTTTTGCGCGCGACCTTTCGGGCGTGGCCATGCTGCAGGAGCGCGAGGCGCAGGCCGTGCAGATGGTGCTCGATTACCTCCGCACCAAGCCGAGCTAGACCGGCTCCAGCACGCTGGGGGCCTTGGCTCGGATCGCCTCGATCAGCTCCACCGTCCGCTCGTGATCGGCCCGCTCCTGGAGCACATAAATGCCGACAATGCTTTGCCGCGTCGGCTCGCTGACCTCGATGCGTTTCAGGCCGCGCTGGGCAAATTCCTCTTCCATGACGGCGGTATGGCCAAGCACCGCGTCGCTGCGCTCAACATAGTCGAGGCATGCCGCGAGTGAATTGGATGCAAAGACATAGCGACCCTGATCGAACGGGGCGCTGGCGGCCGTGGTGCGGCTCCAGGTTTCAAAGAAGCGCTGGTGGCGGATTTCGGGCAGGGATGAGGTCACCGCCGGAAAGGCCTCGATTTCGCTCAAGGAGCGCGGGCGGCTGAGGAGTGGGTGGCCGGGGCGCACGAAATAGCCCTGTTCTACGCGGCCCAGGGCAATGAAGCGGGCGCCTGTGCTGCGATTTAGCCCCTCGATTTCGTGCGCAATAAAGAGGGAAATGTCCCCGCTCAGCAGCTGGTCCATGCATCTGAGTTGATTGCCCAGGCTCACATGGATGCGCGCCTTGCCGTAACGCCTGGCATAATCGAGCACGAGTTCGCGGATAAAAAGCGTCCACCAGCTATAGCCCGTGCCAATCCGCAGGCCCTGTTCGGTGCGGCCGCGCTGGTCGGCCAGGGCGCTCAGCGTGTTGTCATAGAGACGGCGCATGAGGCGCCCGTTCTGATAAAGCGTTTCCCCATATTCGGTCAGCTCCACACCACGCGAAGTACGCACTAGGAGGGGCACGCCCAAATTTTCCTCAAGCTTGCGCATGTTGAATGTGAGGGTTGGCTGGGTCACGAACAGCGCCGTTGCAGCACCGGTAATGCTGCCTGCCTCGGCGACGGCAAGGAATTGGGTGAGAAGCTTGTCCATTGAGGTCCGCCGTATAGAAGAAATCTATATCTCTGATGATATTTCGTATTGTTCTTTTGATCCAGACTGCGCCACCATTGTGTGAACAAGACAAAGATGCCGCTCAGCGGCACGTAAGATCACCGCTTCATGGAAGCACGAGCGGGGGCAAACGAGGAGATTTCAGAGGCACTTAGCGAGAGCAGGGCTTGGCCCAGCGAGGCATTCTTGTCCACTTGTATCTTCCATACAAGCTCGTTGCGCAGCTTTGAATCGGTGTGCTATGCCGTAACCAGCCAGTTAAATGCACAATTGGTGGGGCAGCCAGCCGGCGGAGAGCATTGCGAAGCGGTCTTGACAACCGTGGATAAGTGCGGCTGCAATGTAACTGATTGGTGACTTAACGGTGGAGAGGCCGTTGTCGTCGCGTCCGGCGCAAGGCCGGGCAACAAAGTTCAATGGGAGGAAATCCATGACTATTCGTGTCGATCGTCGCAAATTCCTGATGGGCAGCACCGCGCTTGCGGCCGCCGGCGCCATGGGCGTCATGCCCAGCTGGGCACAGGGCAATGACCTGCGCCTGATCTTCTGGGGCGGCCAGGCCCGTGCCGACCGCACCAACAAGGTGACCGACCTGTTTGAACAGGCCAAGGGTGGCTCTGTTCAGAGCGAATTCCTGGCCTGGAACGATTATTGGCCAAAGCTTGCGACCCAGACGGCCGGCGGCAATGCGCCTGACATCATCCAGATGGATTATCGCTACATCGTTGAATACGCCAAGCGTAACGCCATTGCCCCGCTCGACGAATTCGTGGGCGGTGCCCTGCAGCTCGCCGATTTCGACCAGGACCAGCTCGAAGGTGGCAAGGTCGACGGCAAGCTCTATGGCATTTCGCTGGGCGCCAACTCGGTTGCCATGCTGATGAACGTGACGGCCTTCGAGGAAGCCGGCATCGAGCCGCCGACCAATGACTGGACCTATGACGACATCATGACCATGGGCGAGGCGTTCAAGGCCGCCAATATCCGTGGTGGCATGAAGCTCATCGCGGACGGCTCCTATAACGAGCCCATGCTCAACAACTGGCTGCGCCAGAAGGGCAAGGAACTCTACACCGCCGACGGCAAGCTCGCTTTCGAGGAAGCCGACATGGTGGAGTGGTTCACCCTTTGGCAGACCATGCGCGATGCCGGCGTTTGCGTTGCTCCCGACGAGCAGGCGCTTGATACCGGTCCGCTTGAATCCACCATGCTGGTTTCGGGCAAGGCCGCCCTCTTGCCGGCGAACTCCAACCAGCTCGTGGCCTTCCAGGCCATCATGCAGGACAAGCTCAACATGGTCGGCCACCCCCGCATCGCCCCCGGCGCCGGCGGCGGCCATTATCGCAAGCCGTCCATGTTCTTCTCGGTGGCCGCTTCCTCGGCCAACAAGGAGCGCGCAGCCGAGTTTCTCAACTTCTTTATCTCGGATCCCGAAGCCGCCAAGATCCTCGACGTTGAACGCGGCATTCCCTGCCTGCCTTCCACCCGCGACGTCGTGGCACCGATCCTGGACGAGCAGAATTTGATCGCGCTCAACTTCGTGTCCAACCTTGGCGATTTGCTTGGGCCGCTCCCGCCGCCACCGCCAGCAGCTGCCGGCGAGATCGATCTGTCGCTGCTGCGCGTGATCGGTCAGGAAGTGGGCTTTGGCGCTCGCACCCCGGAAGATGGCGCGGCCTATTTCGTGTCCGAGGCCACTGCGATCCTGGAACGCGCAGCCTAGTCAACCCATCCGCGCGCCTCTTGAGGGAGGCGCGCGGCCTCCGGCCACTTCAAGGATATGACCATGGCAGTTCAAACGGTCAGCCCCGCCGATCTCTCCACCCCGGCCAGGCAAACCAGCCTCTGGTCCCGCATCTGGCACAATGATGCCCCGGGCTATTTGTTTCTCCTGCCCTGGCTGATCGGCTTTTTCGGTTTGACGATCGGGCCGATGGTCACCTCGCTGTACCTCAGCTTTACCGATTTCGACCTTCTCACCTCGCCTGACTGGGTGGGTGCCAACAACTACATCCGCATGTTCACCAATGATCCCAAGTTCTGGGCATCGATGCGGGTGACCATGTTCTTTGTGATCTTCTCGGTGCCGCTCAAGCTCGCCTTTGCGCTGGCCGTTGCCATGCTGCTCAATCGCGGCATTCGCGGGCTGCCGCTCTATCGTGCCCTGTTCTACCTGCCATCGCTGCTGGGCGCTTCGGTTGCCATCGCCATCCTGTGGCGGCAGATCTTTGCCGGCGACGGGCTGGTCAACAAATTCCTGGCCATGTTCGGCATCATCGGCCCGAGCTGGATTTCCAACCCCAATTATTCGCTCTGGACGCTGATCGTGCTGTCCATCTGGCAGTTCGGCTCGCCCATGATCATTTTCCTGGCTGGCCTGCGCCAGATCCCGCAGGACATGTACGAGGCGGCAAGCCTGGATGGCGCCAGCCGGTGGCGGCAATTCGTCAAGATCACGCTGCCGCTCCTGACGCCCGTGGTGTTCTTCAACGCCATTATCCAAACCATCGAGGCCTTCAAGAGCTTCACGCCCGCCTTCATCATCTCGGGCGGCACCGGCAATCCGATCAACTCGACGCTGTTCTACACGCTCTACCTCTACCAGGAGGCCTTCGGCTTCTTCCGCATGGGCTATGCCTCGGCACTGGCCTGGGTGCTGCTGGCATTGGTCGGGCTGTTCACGGCCTTCTCGTTCCTCACCTCCAAATACTGGGTGCACTACGATGACTGATGCTCCCGCCGGCTTGACCGTGGTCAATGGCAGCGTCTCGCCCACCCGCAAGCGGATCGTGTCCATCCTGATCCATGCCGCGCTCCTGGGCGCCTCGATCCTGATGCTCTATCCCCTGCTCTGGATGCTGGCGGCCTCGTTCCGGCCGGAAAACGAGATTTTCACCTCGGCCAGCATCATCCCGTCCTCGTGGAGCATTGATTCCTACTTCCGCGGCTGGAATGGGCTGCGCACCAGCTTTGGCGTCTTCTTCACCAACAGCTTCATTGTTTCGATCCTGAGCGTATGCGGCAATGTCCTGGCGTGCTCGATGGCCGCCTTTGCCTTTGCGCGCCTGCAGTTCCGTGGCCGGAACTTCTGGTTCGCCATGATGCTGATGACGTTGATGCTGCCCTATCAGGTGACTCTCATTCCCCAATACGTGCTGTTCCGCCAGCTGGGCTGGGTCAACACCTTCCTGCCGCTGGTGGTGCCGAAGTTCCTCGCGGCCGACGGGTTCTTCATCTTCCTCATGGTGCAGTTCTTCCGCGGCCTCCCCAAGGAGCTCGATGAAGCAGCGCAAATGGATGGCTGCTCGCCCTGGCGTATCTATTGGAAAATCGTCATGCCGCTGTCCCTGCCGGTTTTGGCAACGGCTGCCATCTTCACCTTTATCTGGACCTGGGACGATTTCTTTGGGCCGCTGATCTATCTCAGCGAAATGCGCCAATACACGGTGATGCTCGGCCTGCGCACCTTCACCGACTCGACTGGCACATCCGATTATGGCGGGCTCTTCGCCATGAGCGTGCTCAGTCTCGTGCCCATCTTCCTCTTCTTCCTCTTCTTCCAGCGACTGCTGATCGAAGGCATCGCGACCACCGGAATGAAACGCTAGAACCCTATGACCGAACTCCGATTTGCTGCCATTGGCATCAACCACAGCCACATCTATGGGCAGGTGGAATGCCTGAAACGCGCCGGCGCCCAGTTTGTCGCCTTCCATGCCGTGGAAGACGATCTGGCTCAGGCGTTCTCACAGAAATTCCCGGAGGCCCGGCGCGTTGCCGAGGCACGGGAAATCCTGGAAGACGACAGCATTGCCATTATCACCACGGCAGCCATTCCGGCTGACCGGGCGGCAATCTCGATTGCCGCCATGCAGCACGGCAAGGATGTCCTGTCCGACAAGCCGGGCATGACGACTTTCGCCCAGCTTGAAGAGATCAAGCGAGTTCAAAAGGAAACCGGCCGCATCTATTCGGTGCTTTATTCCGAGCATTTCGAAGTGCGCGCCACGGTGGAGGCCGGCAATCTCATTGCGCAGGGCGCCATCGGCAAGGTCATCAATACGGTGGGCCTTGGCCCCCATGCCATCCGCAACAATCAACGCCCCGACTGGTTCTTCACCCGCGAGCGCTATGGCGGCATCCTGTGCGATATCGCGAGCCACCAGTTCGAGCAGTTCCTGTTTTTCTCCGACAGCATGGATGCCGAAATCGTGTCGGCCAGCGTCGCCAACAGGGGCAATCCGGACAAGCCGGGCCTGCAGGATGTGGGCGATACGCACCTCAAGACCGCAAACACCACCGGCTATATCCGCGTGGATTGGTTCACCCCCGAAGGCCTGCCCACCTGGGGCGACGGGCGCCTGACTATTCTGGGGACCGAAGGCTATATCGAGCTGCGCAAATACATCGATATCGCCGGCAGACCGGGCGAGAACCACCTCTTCATCGTCAACAAGGAAGGCCCGCGCCACATCGATTGTTCAACGGTCGATCTGCCCTTTGGCCGGCAGTTCCTCAATGACGTTCGCGACCGAACGGAAACGGCCATGCCGCAGGAGCGGTGTTTCAACGCCATGAAGCTGGCGCTTACGGCGCAGCAAATGGCGGAACGCGGCACGGAGTGGGCACAATGAGCAAGATTTTCAACGTTGCCATCATCGGCGTCGGCATCGGCCGCAGCCATATTGTCGAGGGCTATGTGCCCAATTCCAACAAATACAAGGTCCTCGCGCTTTGCGACCTCAATGTCGAACGCATGACCCCGATCGCCGATGAGTTCGGCGTCGAGCGGCGCCTGACCGATTTCGATGAGGTCCTGCGGATGGACGACATCGACGTGGTCGATATCTGCACGCCTCCCGGGCTGCATTACCCCATGGTGATGGCGGCACTGAAGGCGGGGAAGCACGTGATCTGCGAGAAGCCGCTGGTCGGCTCGCTGCAGCAGGTGGACGACGTCATCGCGCAGGAGAAAATCTCCAAGGGCAAGCTGATGCCGGTGTTCCAGTACCGCTTCGGCGACGGCATCGAGCAGGCCAAGGCCATTATCGACGCCGGGATCGCGGGCAAGCCGTTCGTGGGCACTGTGGAAACCATGTGGCGCCGCGGGCCAGATTATTATGCCGTGCCATGGCGCGGCAAATGGGCAACCGAGCTGGGAGGCGTGCTCATGACCCACGCCATTCACCAGCATGACCTCTTCACCTACCTCATGGGCGATGTTTCGCGCCTGTTTGGCCGCGTCGCCACCCGCGTCAACGACATCGAGGTGGAAGATTGCGTGACCGCGAGCCTTGAACTCGCCAATGGCGCGCTGGGCAGCTTCACGGCGACGCTGGGAGCGGCCGAGGAAATCACACGGCTCTTCCTCACCTTCGAGAACGTAACCTTCGAAAGCGACTACGAGCCCTACAATCCGGGCAACAAGCCCTGGCGCATCCAGCCGCGCAATCCCGAAACAGCCGCCAAGATCGAGGCGCTTTTGAAGGACTGGAAGCATGTGCCTTCGCGTTTCCAGACGCAGATGGCCCGCTTCCACGATGCGCTTACCGGCGTCGGTCCAATGCCGGTCACCTCGGCCGATTCCCGCCGGGCGCTCGAAATCGTAACGGCGTTCTACCATTCCTCCACCACGCATGAAGACGTGGCGCTACCTATTCCCGCCGACCATCCGCGCTACCAGAGCTGGGTTCCGCCCCAGTTCCGCGCCGCCTGAGGAGAACCAAAGCCATGGCGACCAATATCGAGCTGCGCAAGATCGTCAAAGCTTACGGCGATGTCGAAGTGATCCACGGCATCGACCTCAACATCGAACCCGGTGATTTCACCGTGTTCGTAGGCCCTTCGGGGTGCGGGAAATCAACGCTGCTGCGCATGATCGCAGGCCTCGAGCCGATCTCGGGCGGAGACCTGTTGATTGACGGGCAGCGCATGAACGAAGTGCCGGCGGCGCGCCGTGGCATTGCCATGGTATTCCAGAGCTACGCGCTTTACCCGCACATGAACGTCTACCAGAATCTGGCGTTCGGGCTCGAAACGGCAAAGGCGCCCAAGGAGGAGATCAAGCGCCGTGTGACCCGCGCCGCCGAGATCCTGCAGATCGTGCCCCTCTTGGAGCGCAAGCCCAAGCAGCTTTCGGGCGGCCAGCGCCAGCGCGTCGCCATCGGACGCGCCATCGTGCGCGAACCCAAGATTTTCCTGTTCGACGAGCCGCTTTCCAACCTCGATGCCGAGCTGCGCGTGCAGATGCGCGTGGAAATCGCCAAGCTCCACAATGATCTGGGAAACACCATGATCTATGTGACGCACGATCAGGTGGAGGCCATGACCATGGCCGACAAGATCGTGGTTCTGCGCCTGGGCGTTATCGAGCAGGCCGGTGCGCCGCTGGAACTCTACAACAATCCGCGCAACCTCTTTGTCGCCGGCTTCATCGGCTCGCCCAAGATGAATTTCTTGAAGGCCGCGCCTGCCAGTGGCGGGCTGCAGGTTGCCGGTGGCACATTGACGCTCCCGCGCAATGTTGCCGGTGCCGTGACCCTGGGCATCCGTCCCGAGCACATAACCATCGCCGATGGCAGCGGCACCAAGCTGGCCGATGTGCGGGTGGATCTGGTGGAAAGCCTGGGGGGCCAGACCGTGGTCTATGCCACCACGAGCGATGGGCAGGCGCTAACCATTGTGCTGGAAGGCCAGCGGCGGTTTGAGCTGGGCACCACGGTGCAAGCGTTTATCGATCCGGCACGCGTGCATCTGTTTGATGCCGAGGGCGTGGCGATCAAAGCTTAGATCTAGGACGGGTTCCCTGACCCGTATTCGATGTCATCCCGGCTCACGGCCGGGATGACACTAGGTGTGTTGGACCTGCAGTGAAACCGCGCAAGTTCAAGCAAACTCAGGTCGGATGCGCTTCGACTTCTCCGGCCTCGTCCGATTCATCATCGAGATGATCTTCCACATCCGTGTCCGGGCGATCGCCGCCATCGGCAAGTTCCTCGTGCCATTTGCCGTCGGCATCCTGGTATTGGATGGCGTCCGTTTCGCCGGCCAGGCGCTGGCGCTCCGCCGCGGCGACAGCGGCTTCATGGGCAGCTTCGTGGGTCGGGTAGGTTTCGGAAAAAACGTCACCCACCTTGTAGGCAAAGCCGCCATCGTGCTGGACGACGTCGTAGGTTACATGCGCCATAACTGTTCTCCTTGTAGGCGGGAAAACGCCAAATGGAGGTTAGAAGTTGCGTGCTGGCAACCCGCAGTGCCTCACTTGTTCGAGGCCTTGGTCCCGCTTACATCTGGGGTGAAACGGGGCGAACATGACGGAACAGGGCAGGGCACGCGTCGCGCTCAAGCTGGACATAGCGGTGATCGGCGCGGGGCAGGCAGGGCTTAGCGCTGCCTATCATCTCAAGCTTGCGGGGCTCCGGCCGGGCGAGGACTTCCTGGTGCTCGATGGCGCGCCAAGGCCGGGGGGCGCCTGGCAATATCGCTGGCCATCCCTGACGCTTTCAACCGTCAACCGGGTACATGACCTGCCAGGCATGAGCTTTGCCGACCATGCCGGAGGTGATGCGAGCGTGCGCGCTTCAGTGGCCGTGCCGCATTATTTCGAGGCTTATGAGCAGCATTTCGGGCTCAGGGTCCTGCGCCCGGCCCATGTGCAGCTGGTGAGTGATCGGGGCGAACGGCTGCGGGTGGAATCCGATCGGGGGCTGTTCAGTGTTCGTGGCCTGATCAATGCGACGGGTACCTGGGAGAAACCGTTTGTTCCGGTCTATCCCGGCGCCGAAAGCTTCCGTGGCCAGCAATTTCACACCCGTGACTACGAAACGGCCGAGCAGTTCCGCGGCCAGCACGTGCTTGTCGTGGGCGGCGGCATTTCGGCCATTCAGCTACTGGATGAGATCTCGCAGGTGACCAGAACCAGTTGGGTCACGCGCACCCCGCCGCGGTTCCGTGAAGGGCCCTTCGACCAGGAGGCCGGCCGGGCGGCTGTCGCGATGGTGGAAGAGCGGGTGCGCCAGGGTCTGCCGCCGCGGTCCGTTGTGTCGGTCACTGGCCTGCCGCTGACGCCGGCTATCCAGGCCATGCGCGAGCGGGGTGTTCTCCAACGCCAGCCCATGTTCGAGAGCATCACGCCAGGAGGGGTGCGGTGGGCCGATGGGCGGGAACTCGCGGTCGACGTGATCCTCTGGTGCACCGGTTTTCGCTCGGCGCTGGATCACCTTGCGCCACTGCAGCTGCGCGAGCCCTCAGGTGGCATCACCATGACGGGGCGGCTGGCGACGCAAGTGGCGCGCGATGGGCGCATTCACCTGGTGGGCTATGGCCCTTCGGCCTCCACGATTGGCGCTAATCGCGCGGGCAGCGCCGCCGCCCGCGAGATGATGGCTTTTTTGGGAATCAGCGCAGCCAGCCGCTTGGCCGGGGCTGCAGGTCCATTTGGCCTTCGGCCGTAGCCTCATCGATTGCAAGGATCTCCTCGGGCGTCAGTTCGAGATTGTTGAGCACGCCAAGATTGTCCTTGAGCTGGTCGAGATTGCGCACCCCGATCAGCGCCGAGGTCATTTCCGGACGGCGCAGCACCCAGGAGAGCGCCAGCTGCACCATGGATTGGCCACGGGCGCGGGCAATCTCGCCGACCTTCTCGACGGCCTGGAGGACGCGCGGCTCGATATGGCTGGCGCGGAGCGATCCATTCGGGTTCTCCCCGCGGGTGCCCTGCGTCCTGCCGGTGTTGTACTTGCCCGACAGGACGCCCTGCGCGAGGGGGGAGAAGGCAATCATGCCGATGCCCAATTCGCCACAAGCGTCGATCGTCCGGTCGTTCTCGATCCAGCGGTTGATCATGGAATAGCTGGGCTGGTGGATCGTGGTGGCGACACCCATTTCCCCAAGGATCCGGTGGGCTTCGCGTGTTTCCTTTTCGGGGTAGGAGGAAATGCCCACGTAAAGCGCCTTGCCCTGGCGCACAGCATGGGCCAGCGCGCCCATGGTTTCCTCGAGCGGGGTTTCGGGATCGAAGCGGTGGGAATAAAAGATATCGACATAGTCGAGGCCCATGCGCCTGAGCGATTGATCAAGGCTCGCAAGGAGATATTTCCGGCTCCCCCATTCGCCATAAGGGCCGGGCCACATGTTGTAGCCGGCCTTGGTGGAGATGATGAGCTCGTCGCGATAGGGACGGAAATCGCGCGCCATGACCTGGCCGAACAATTCTTCCGACGAGCCGGCCGGGGGCCCGTAATTATTGGCGAGGTCGAAATGGGTGATGCCGTTGTCGAAGGCATGGCCCAGGATTTCCATGGCGGAGGGATAGTCGCGCGTGCCCCCGAAATTCTGCCAAAGGCCCAGGCTGATTATGGGGAGCTTTAGCCCCGAGCGGCCGGAGCGCCGATATTGCATGGTGTCATAGCGTGCCGTATCGGCCCGATAGGTCATGGTATCCTCCCAACGATTTCTCGATTTGGCCGCAGGGGCGGCAAATGATATGAGCCAGGCCAATGACCCGACTGCGTGATGAAATGACCCCCAATCTGCCCCAAGCCAATCAACCATACAAGGTGATGGCAATCTATAAATTTGCCGATCTGCCGGACGCCGAAGCGATCCAGCCAGCTTTGGCCAAGTTCTGCTGTGGGCGGGGGATCAAGGGAACGCTGATCCTCGCGCCAGAAGGCATAAACGGCACGGTGGCAGGCACGGCCGAGGCAATCGACGCGCTGGCAGGGGAACTGTTTGGCGGTGCGCTGTTCGGCGACCGGCTCGCGGGGGCGGAGGTGAAATATTCAACCGCCGAGGCCATGCCCTTCTTGCGCATGAAGGTGCGGCTGAAACCGGAAATCGTCACGCTGCGGGCGCCCGAGGCCAATCCGGCGCGGCAGGTGGGAACTTATGTCGAGCCTGAGAACTGGAATGCGCTGATCGAGCGCAATGACGTGGTGCTGGTCGACACGCGCAATGATTACGAGGTGGGCTTAGGGACCTTCCAGCGGGCGCTGGATCCGGCGACCAAGAGTTTCACCGAATTCAAGGACTATGTGGAAGCAAATCTTGACCCGCAGCGCGATCGAAAGGTTGCCATGTTCTGCACCGGGGGGATCCGCTGCGAAAAGGCGTCCTCGTACCTGCTGAGCAAGGGGTTCGAGGAGGTGTTTCACCTCAAGGGCGGGATTTTGAAATATCTCGAAACCGTGCCGGAAAGCGAAAGCCGCTTTGCGGGCGAATGCTTCGTGTTCGACGAGCGGGTTTCGGTGGGGCATGGGCTGGTGGAGGGCGATGCCACGCTGTGCCGGGCGTGCCGGCATCCGCTGACAGCCCAGGATCGGGCCGATCCGGCGTTCCACGAAGGCGTCTCTTGCCCCTATTGTGCTGGTGAAGCGGAAAAGCATGCGGCCGCGGCTGAGCGGCATCGCCAGATGGAGCTGGCGCGGCGGCGTGGGCTGGCGCATCTGGGCGATGAGGCGGCAGCGCTTGCCCAAGAGCGCAAGCGGCAAAAGCAGGCTCAAGCCGAGGCGTCGCGCCTGCGGAACAAGGCGGGCTAGACTGAAATGGCCTATGATTTCGTGATCGCCGGCGGCGGCTCGGCGGCAAGCGTTGCGGCCATGCGGCTGGTTCGGGACTTCGGGTTTTCCGTCCTGATCCTGGAGCGTGGGCCGGCGCGCACCAACCGGCTCATGGCCATGCCGGCGGGCTACATGAAATTTCTGGCGCGCGACGATTTCCTTGAAATGCACAAGACCGTGCCGCAGCCGCAATTGGGTGGCCGGGCGCCCATCGTGCCAGTGGGCAAGGCCTTGGGCGGCGGCAGTGCCGTCAATGCCATGGTTTATATGCGGGGCCAGCGGGAGGATTATGACGGCTGGGCCGCGGGGCTGGGGAATATGGAGGCCTGGTCCTATGAGGACATGCTGCCCCATTTCACGGCGCTGGAAAGCAATAGCCGGCTTGCTGATCGCTTCCATGGCACGGCGGGCAATCTGCGCGTCTCCGATCCCGGGCACATCACGGGAACGACACGGGATTTCCTTCAGGCCGCGCAGGCGCTCGGCCATTCCTTGAACAACGATTTCAACGGCGCACGGCAGAACGGCGTCGGCATCATGCAGCACACCTATGGGCAATGGGGCCGCTACAAGGAGCGCTCCGACGCCAAGAAGGCGTTTCTGGACCCCCTCGCCAGTGACAAGCGGCTCACCATCATCACCGGGGCGCGGGTAGATCGCATCCTGGTGGAAAATGGCCGTGCGGTGGGCGTTCAATATACCAAGGATGGCGAGACACACAGCGTCCAGGCGGAGCGCGAGGTGCTGGTCGGCGCCGGTACCTATAATTCAGCCAAGCTGATGATGCTCAGTGGCATCGGGCCGGCGGACCATCTTCGCGAGCACGGTATAGCTGTTGTCGCTGACATATCCGGCGTGGGGCGGAATCTGCAGGACCACCATGAGGTCCCGGTGATCGCCACCACCAAGACGCCGTCGGGCTATTTCGGGCAGGACAAGGGCTGGCCCATGATCCGCAACGGCCTGCAATACCTCCTGTTCAACAAGGGGCCAGTGACAACGACGGGTATCGAGGCATGCCTGTTCTTTGACCCCGATGGCGGCGACAGGCCCACCATCCAGCTTTATTGTGCGCCTATTGTGTACCTGGACCGCGACGTCAGCGCCGCCAAGCCGACCTGGGGCGTCACCTTCACCTCGTGCCTGTTGCGCCCCAAGGCGCGCGGCTCGGTTCGGCTGAGATCAACCAACCCGGCCGACCAGCCGCTGGTGGATTGCAATTTCTTTGGCCATCCCGATGATCTCCGGCTCACCATCGCCGCGCTTAGTACCGCCCGGCAATTGCTCGAGACCGAACCGTTCAAGGGCAAAATAGCCGATGAACTCCTGCCGGGCGCACAGGTGATGGCGGACCCGCAGGCGCTGGAGCGCTATTGCGGGCAGACGGTCAAAACCAACTACCATCCCGTCGGGACGCTGCGCATGGGCCTCGACACGGACCCAAATGCCGTGGTCGGGCCCGACCTCAAGGTGCGTGGGATCGAAGCCTTGCGCGTGATCGATTGCTCCATCATGCCGCAGATCGTGTCAGGCAATACCAATGCGCCGGCCATGGCGATCGGCAGCAAGGCTGCAAGCCTGATCGCTCAAGGGTTCTAGGGCGCCGTGGGAGGGCTCGCAGGGCTTTCGGCTATTTGATCGGCCCGAACTTGCACCAGAGGTTCAAGGCTCTTGCGCAGCTGGGCGCCGGGGGTGAACACCACCGTGTGGCGCGGGGAAATCGTGTATTCGCTGCCAGTGCGCGGATTTCGACCGATGCGCTCGGCACGGGCGCGGACCTGCAGGGATCCAAAGCCTGTGAGCTTGACGTTTTCGCCCGCCATAAGGGCGGCGCCCATCAGCTCGAACATGGAATCGGCGATGGCCGAAATATCAGCCTTGCTTAAACCGGTTTTCGCTGCCGCTACTTCGGTCAGCCCTGCGCGTGTGATTGTGTTGCCCATCTTGCGTGCCCCCATGCAAGCTTCAATTGATAAGAAGAGATTAACACAGAGTCCAGAGCGGCTGTCCTCCAAAGTTGAACAGGAGGTTCAGCTTATGTTTGACATTTCTTAGAATGATTATAATTTGGGCCACACGCGAACGGCGTTAACCCTGCCGTTTGCTCCCGCGCTGCAGCTACAAGGCCACCAAGTGAGACTGACCCGCCAATCCAATTATGCCATCCGCACACTGGTTTATTGCGCGGTCAACGAGCCGGGCCTGAGCCGGGTCGCCGACATTGCCAAGGCCTATAATATCTCCGAGCTGTTTCTGTTCAAGCTGATCAAGCCGCTGGTGGAGAACGGCCTGCTTGCCACCGTGCGCGGACGCCATGGCGGCATCAAGCTGGGCAAGGCAGCCGAGGACATCACCCTCCTCGATACCATCCGCCTGACCGAGGAGAACTTTGCACTTGCCGAATGCTTCGAGGACGGCGCCGACTGTCCGCTGATCGGCGAATGCGATCTCAACGGCGCCTTGCGCGAAGCGCTGGGTGCGTTTTTTGAAGTGCTGGCGAGCTATACGATTGCCGACCTTGCGAGCAAGAAGCGCTCGATTCGCGACCGTCTGGGCCTCTCGACCCTGGACGCGGTAATGGAGCCGCTGCACTAAACAGCGTTTCTTTTCGAGCCATCCGGGCGGGTAGGGGCCTTTATGCCCCCACTCGCCTTTTCTTTGTCTCTTGCCTGTGATTTATCCGCGCCCATGGCTGCAGCACCTCTTCTTACGCTTCAAAATATCCATCTGACCTTTGGCGGCACGCGCCTGCTTGAAGGCGCCGAACTGATTGTGTCCCCAGGCCAGCGCATTGCGCTGGTGGGCCGCAATGGCTCGGGCAAGTCGACCCTGCTCAAGATCGCGTCGGGCGAGGTGGCCTTTGATGCCGGCCAGCGCTTTGTTGAACCCAGCGCCACGCTTCGCTACCTGCCGCAGGAACCCGATCTTTCCGCTTACGCAACGACCCTTGAATATGTCGAGGCGGGGCTGGGGCCGGGCGATGATGAATATCGCGCACAATATCTGCTGAGCTCTCTGGGCCTCAACGGCACTGAAGACCCCAAGAAGCTCTCGGGCGGCGAGGGGCGCCGTGCGGCTTTGGCGCGGGTGCTCGCACCCAAGCCCGACATCTTGCTGCTCGACGAGCCCACCAACCACCTTGATCTGCCCGTGATCGAATGGCTGCAGTCCGAACTCGATTCGCTGCGCTCGGCCATGGTGCTGATCAGCCACGACCGTCGTTTCCTGTCCGATCTTACGCGCTCTACCGTCTGGCTCGACCGGGGCGTAACGCGACGGCTGGACAAGGGCTTTGGGGCGTTCGAAGCCTGGCGCGACCAGGTTCTAGAAGAAGAAGAGCGCGACCGGCACAAGCTCGACCGCCAGATCGTGCGCGAAGAGCATTGGGTGCGCTATGGCGTGACCGCTCGGCGCAAGCGCAATGTCGGTCGCATGGAGCGCCTCGCCAATCTGCGACAGGATCGGCGCGAGCAGCGCCGCGTCACCGGCTCGGTCAACATGCAGGTCTCGGAGGGCCGCACCTCCGGCGCCCTGGTGGTGGAAGCCGAGAATATTTCCAAGCGCTTTGGCGATCGGGTGATCGTGAGCGATTTCTCGACGCGCGTCCTGCGCGGCGACCGGATCGGCATTGTGGGGCCCAATGGCGCTGGAAAAACCACGCTGATCAAGATGCTCACGGGAACGCTCCAGCCAGACAGTGGCACGATCAAGCTCGGCTCGGCGTTGGAGCTGGCCATGCTCGACCAGGGCCGCGCCAAGCTGCATCCTGAAACGCGCCTCAAGGAAGCCCTGACCGGGGGCGGGTCCGACACGCTCCAGATCAACGGCCAGCCCAAGCACGTCGTGGGCTATATGAAGGATTTCCTGTTCAGCCCCGAACAGGCCAATACCCCGATCGGCAAGCTATCGGGCGGCGAGCGGGCCCGCGTGGCCCTGGCACGCGCCCTGTCCTTGCCGTCCAACTTCCTGGTGTTGGACGAGCCCACAAACGACCTTGATCTTGAAACGCTCGACCTCCTCGAGGAAATGGTGTCCGAATACGCCGGCACGGTAATCGTGGTCAGCCACGATCGTGATTTCCTGGATCGCGTGGCGACCTCCATCATCATTGCCGAGGGCAATGGCGACTGGACCGAATATGCCGGTGGCTATTCCGACATGGTGATTCAGCGCGGGGAGGGGGTGCAAGCCCGCGCCGCCGCCAAGCTGCATCGCCCGGGCAAGACGTCCATGGCGCCGATTGCCGCGCCGCCTGCAGCCCCCAAGCGCAAGATGTCGTTCAAGGAAAAGCACGCGCTCGAAAGCCTGCCCAAGGAGATCGAGAAGCTCGAGGCCGAGATTCGCCAAATCAATGCCGAATTGACCCAGGGCGATCTTTACAGCCGGGATCCCGACGCTTTCGCCCGTAAATCAAAAGCATTGATGGCAGCCGAAGCCAAGAGGGCGGCGGCCGAGGAGCAGTGGCTGGAACTTGAAATGCTGCGCGAGGAAATCGAGGGCTAGCCGGCGCCGTCCTTCCACTTGAATTGGGGCTGGGCCAGATATTGCAGGTCCGCTGGTTCTGCCCCGCCAATGCGCGCCATCAGAAGGCGCCCCATCTGCCGGCCGGCATCAACGAAATCCTCCGGCACGGTTTCGGCGCCGGTCTGGAACTGGACGAACATGGGGCTCGCCTGCTTGCTGATCACGTGGGATGAAATGCCCACCGGCTTGCCGGCCTCGTTCAGCCCGCCAATCACGGCGAGGGCCGAAACCTCGGAAGCGCACACCCAGCCATCAGGCCCGTCGGGGCGCTTGGAGCGCTTGATAACGTAGTTGCGGATGGCGTCGGTTGGGCTTTGCAGGGTGACATCCCCCGCAAATTCATGAGCGATTCCAGCTTCCGCTGCGGCTCGGGCCATCCCGTTCTTGAGATGGTCAGTATAGGTCAGCGCGCTTTCGGGCAGGACAATCGAAACTTTCTTGCATCCTTTTTGCACCAGGCGCCGGACCGCACCATAGGCATAGGCTTCGTTGTCGAAATCAACAAACGGGTGCGCCTCGGGCCAGCGGCTGCGGCCGTGGCTCACAAAGGGGAAATTGCTGTCGATCAGAAAGCGGATGCGCTCATCGAAGCTTTCTGCCTTGGAAAAGATGACGCCATCGGCCATGCGGTTGCGCACGATATGCTGGATCGGCTCCATGGGCGACACATTGCGAAACAGCGGCGTGATCACAAGATGGTAGGACGTGTCGCGCATGGCCTCGGTCAGGCCCGCCACGATGGAAGTGCCAAAGCCATAGATCTGCTCATCAGGCTCGAGCACCAGCGAAACCACATTGGTGCGCCCTGTCTTGAGGCGCAGGGCGGCGCGGTCGGGCGAATAGCCGATTTCCGCTGCGATTTTCTGGACGCGTTCGCGCGTGTCCTGGGAAAGTTCGGGCGCATTGTTGAGCGCCCTCGAAATCGTGGTTACGGCAAGGCCCGTCATCTGCGCGATGGTTTTGAGCGTCGGCTTGCCGGATGGCTTGACGCCGCGCTTGCCCACGCCCCCGGGCAGATCTTCGGACACTGTCACTCTTCCCCTCCACCCTGTACTTGGCAGGGCGTTTTGATGGGAAGACATCAACAGATTGTGCGTCCAAGTTCAAGCACTCGTGCTCGCATTGCGCTGCACCAATGGGCCGGAAGCAACGTTAGGAGCGCGAACTAGGCCGAAAGTTGAGTATGGTTTTTTCTTTTTTGGACGTTTGTTGCTGCAGGAGACACTGGCAATCAGGGGCAAACGGGCCTATCTTGCCGCTACATCGCCAACTGCCGATGTTCGTATCGTCAACCAGCAGGAAAGGAATGAAGATGAATTCATCTGTCCCATTCACCATCCATGCAAGTTGCACGCTCGTACGCACCCACAAGCACATCAGCAAACGCTGGCAAGGGATTTGTCGCAACAAACGAATGTGACCACCGTCACACCATCGTCTTCAAGTTCCGATAAAACCCCAGCGTTGCCGGCCCGACAGAGCATCCTGTGCCTGTCGCGATAGCCGTCCTGACGCGCAAGTGGAGATTCCACAAATGCAGGAAAACAGAATCAGCCGGGCCAAGGCCCAGAAGCCCATCGTGATCGAGGTGGGTGGCGAGCCACAGGGCGTGGTCGTGCCACACGCCGAAGGCTACCGGTTTCTCGCGGTCAAGCTGCCAGCCTTTGCCATTGATGGGCAGCATTTCCCATCAATCGAAAAGGCTCACCTGGCCGCATTACAAGCCGTTCGCGAGCATGGTGCCGGCGCGGCGTAAAGGGGGCGAGGCTGCCTTGCCTCGCTCATCCCAGCGCTTCTAGTCGTCATTAGTGGAGTTGAGATCCTGCGGCCGCTTGCCTTCGGAGGGCGGCGCGGGCTGTGCCAGTGCATTTTGCACGGCCTCGGCAATGGCCTCCACATCGGCGCCGGCAATGCCTTGCCGCTGCAATTCCCGGCTTACGGCATCTTCTATGCTCACAAGACTCGCATTTGGGCCATCCATGATCGTCATTGCTTCTCCAATCCTTCGCTAGTGCTTGGGGGAGAACGCTTGCGGCGAAAGGGGGTTCAATCCTGGGCCGCTATGGCGCGCAGGGCCATGACGAATGCAGTGATCCCGATGGCGAGGGACCCCGAATTGTCGATGATGATGGGTTCGATTCCTGCGGGAACGGCAGCGCTTTCGCGCGCTAGGCGCGAAGTGATCTGATCAGCGCTTTCCCGCCCGCGCTTGCGCAGGCGCTCGGCGCGGCACGAGATTTCGGCTGTGATCAGGATAACGGCGCAGGATGGATATTTGCTGCAGGCCTGGGCCAGCACGTGTCGGGACACATTTGCCACCACAACACGTCCCAGGGCGAGATCGGTGTCGACGCTGATCGGCAGGGCATAGCGCAGATCATGGGCATCCCAGCTCAGGGCAAAGCGGCCGGCAGCCTCATTGTCGCGAAAGGTCTGGAGGTCCATGCTGTCATGGTCTTCCACCTCGAGGGCGGCGGGGCGGGTGACGATGCGGCGCACAAAGGTGAAGCGTTTGTCATTGGCGAGGGCCTGTCGTGCGCCCCCGATCAGCGTGTCCTTGCCGACCCCGGACGGGCCCACCACCAGCACCAGTGATCCCAGTGGACGCCCAACCAATCAGCTGACCCTTTTTCCCTGCCGCCACACGCCGCGCACAACGGGCATGTCGCCCACCATGCTGACCCTTACCAGATCGGCACGCTTGCCGATGGCGATCTCGCCCCGGTCATCGAGGCCTGCGGCCTTTGCCGGGTTGATCGACACCGTCGCCAGCGCTGCCGGCAAGGCAATCTCCTCGATTCGAGCCGGCATGGCAAAGGCTGCCTGGAGAAGGGCGAAGGGGACGTAATCGGAGCTCAGGATATCGAGGAGCCCCGCCCGGACCAGGTCGGTGGCGGAGATATTGCCCGAATGGGACTGGCCGCGCACCACATTGGGCGCCCCCATCAAAATGGCAAGCCCAGCGTCATGCGCTGCGGACGCTGCCTCCAAAGTTGTAGGAAACTCGGCAATAGCAACTTGGTCGCGCACCGATTCTTCCACCTGCTCGATGGTAGAATCGTCGTGGCTGGCCAGCGCCAGGCCCAGCTCGCGCGCCTTGCCAACGATATGGGCACGGTGGGGCTGGGAAAAGCGAGCCTGGTCGCTGAGGCGGTCGTTGATGTAGCGCTCGAGTTCTTCCTCGGTCCGGCCGGTCTTGTAGAAGCGCCGATAGGCTTCCAGCGAGCGAAATTGCCGCTGCCCCGGTGTGTGGTCCATCATGGAGGCGAGTTTCACCAGGGGCTGGGCGGCATAGGTGTCGAACTGACCGACCACATCATGGGAGGGCAATTCACAGCGCAGATGGACGAAATGTTCGGCGCGAAGCCACCCGCCGGCACTGCCTTCGCTGATGGCTCCGGTGAGCTTGTCCACATGGGGCGCCATGTTGGGCGTGTCTGGGTCCGAGCCGATGCGGACGGCGTCGAACACCGTTGTGATGCCGGAGGCGGCAATCTGCGCATCATGGGCGTGAAGCGCGGCCAGCGGGTTCCAGTATACGCCTGGACGGGGGCGGTAATGGCCTTCCAACTGGTCGGTATGGAGTTCCACAAGGCCTGCGATCAGGAAATCGCCCTGAAGGTCTTCCCCCACGCTGGAGAATCCGGAGTCGATCGCGCTGATCAACCCGTCCTCGGCAGCGAGACTTCCCGTGATCACCTCATCGCCCAACACGATGCGGGCATTGCAGAACTCGATAGCGCTCATGAGGCGCGGCCCAGCTTGAAATCGGCAATGCGGCGGAAGGGCTTGCCCGCGTCGGACTCGTGAAACAGGGAAAGGCGATCGAGCACCAGGGGCTCGTCCAGAACCGGGCTGAACCAGGTCTGTGCCGCCTGGCTAATCTCGGCGGCATCCTCCTCGACCAGTTTGTCGGTCAAGGTCATGTGGAAGCGGAATTCCTCGAAGACATAGGGGTAGCCATAGCCATCCAGCAATTCGATCTGCCGCTCGGAGAGACCCTTGCCAACGCGCGCTTCACGATCCTTCATGCTCATGGGCGCGCGGAAGGCGTCGAACTGCTCCACCACATGGGCGTCAAAATCCTGCAGCCGCTCATTGTCGTCCACAAGGAGCGCGAGAAACCCGCCCAGCGAAGCGAGCCGCGGCTTGCCCAGATCGATTGGCTCATGCTGGGCGGCGAAATCGGTGAGAGCGGCGCGCAAGTCGGCTTCCGCTGTACCTTCCGCCAGCGCCATGGGGGCCTTGAGCGTGGCGTGGAAGCCGTATCGGTTGGCCGATTGCGTGAGATTGAGGAGCCGGTCGCGATCGATCCCGGCAACCGTGCCACTGAACAACTCGCCAGTGCTTGCATCGCGACCCAGCCAGGTCGCGGCCCTTTCCCACAGATTGCTGCTGGCGGATGGGGCGAAATAGATGGCGAATCGTTCTGTCATCGGAACTCCTGGGCATCTGCCGCTAGCCATTGTGTGTGTCGCCGGTTTGACACCGGGGCAACTTCAATGCTGGCTAACCCTGCCAACACAGAATCGCAAGCCGGGAGAATGCATGGACCGCGACCTGCTCGAAAAGATGTTTCACGTGGCGGTAGCGCAGGCCCAGCCCGCGCTGGCCGTGCGGCAGCACCTGCCCGGCAAGCCCAAGGGGCGCACCATCGTCATCGGGGCGGGCAAAGCCTCCGCTCAAATGGCGCGGGCGTTGGAGGAAGCCTGGGATGGGCCGCTCACCGGCCTTGTGGTGACGCGCTATGGCTATGCCGAACCGTGCAAGCACATCGAGATTGTCGAGGCTGCACATCCTGTTCCCGATGAGGCGGGGTTTCTTGCGGCCCGGCGGATGAAGGAGATGGTATCGGGCTTGAGCCCCGATGATCTGGTGATCGCGTTGATCTCGGGCGGTGGTTCGGCCCTTCTGCCAGCACCAGCGCCTGGCCTGACCTTTGACGACGAGCAGGCGATCAACCGCGCCCTTCTGTCGTCTGGCGCACCCATCGGGGTTATGAACCTCCTGCGCAATCAGTTTTCAACCATCAAGGGTGGGCGGCTTGCGGCACAATGCGCTCCCGCCAAGGTGGCAACGCTTGTGGTCTCCGATGTGCCGGGCGATGATCCGGCGCTGGTGGCGTCGGGGCCCACCATTCCCCTCAGCGGCTCGCGCGAACTGGCGCGCAAATACGCAAATCTCTATCGGCTCGACTTGCCGCCGCACGCCCATGCGCTGCTGGCGGGGGAAGACAATCTGGCACCGACGCCGGATGATCCGGTTTTCATGGGGAACACTGTCCAGACCATCGCCTCGGCCGCTCTGTCGCTTGAGGCGGCCGCCACACTTGCCAAGAATGCCGGGATCGAACCAGCGATCCTCTCCGATTCGGTTGAAGGCGAGGCGCGCGACGTGGCGCAGGTCCATGCCGCATTGGCCCGCGAAGTGGCGCTACGCAACAGGCCCTTCCGCAAGCCTGCCGTGCTCCTGTCTGGCGGGGAAACCACCGTGACCTTACGTGGCAAGGGTAGGGGCGGGCGCAACGCGGAGTTCCTCCTGGCGCTCGCCATCGCCATAGATGGCGTCGAAGGCATCTCGGCCATGGCAGCCGATACCGATGGGATCGACGGCTCGGAAAACAACGCCGGCGCCTTTGCGGATGGCCAGACGGCGACCCGGCTGCGCAAGGCGGGGATTGATCCCTTGGCGGCGCTTGCGGCCAACGACGCTTATGGGGCGTTTGAGGCTATCGGGGATTTGCTGGTCACCGGTCCAACAGGCACCAATGTGAACGACTTCAGGGCCATTCTGATCCGGTAGCAAAAAATCATATAAATTGCGCTTGGCAGACTGGTCCGGCGTCTGTTTTATACGCCCTCGTTTCGGGGAGGAGCCAAGCACATGGCAAAACGCAAGATCGCCATTATCGGTGTGGGCAAGATCGCACAGGACCAGCACCTGCCAGTGATCGATGCGTCTCCCGATTTCGAGCTTGGGGCGACTGTTTCGACGCGCGGCCTGGGGCATAATGGCGTTCCTGTGTTCAAGACGCCCGGCGAGCTTTATGCTGCCATGCCCGAGATCGACCTGGTTTCGATCTGCACTCCCCCCGGTATTCGCCACCAATATGTCCGCGAGGCGCTCGACGCCGGTAAGGACGTGATGATTGAAAAGCCGCCGACCACAACCATTTCCGAGCTCGATGATCTGATCGATCATGCCAAGCGGCTTGATCGGGTGCTCTACCAGACCTGGCATTCCCAATATAACGCTGCTGTCGATCGCACGCGCGATATCCTAGCCAAGGATGGTGTGAAGTCCGCCCGTATCGACTGGCGCGAAAGCGTGCGCAAATGGCATCCGGGGCAGGATTGGGTCTGGGAGCCCGGCGGGTTCGGCGTGTGCGACCCCGGCATCAATGCCCTGTCGATCTTCACCAAGGTTATGCCGTTCCCGGTGTTTGTTGAACGCGCCAAGCTGACATTCCCGGCCAACAGGCAGACGCCGGTGGACGTGGAGATTGGGTTCAAGTCTGGCCAGATCGGCAAGCCGGAACTCTCGGCCGGATTCAACTGGCTTGAGGAAAGCGGGGAAATCTGGACCATCCGGTTTGAAACTGGATCGGGCGACATCATCAAGCTCGAAGGCGGCGGCCGGAGCCTCACGGTCAATGACGAGCTGATCCTCAAGCATGGCGATAATGAATATGCCGCCATGTACGAGCACTTCGCATGGCTGCTTGAGCGGCACGAAAGCGATGTCGATGCGGCGCCGCTGCGGCTGATGAGCGACGTATTTTTGATGGGCGCACGGGAGAATGGGCCGGATTTCGAGTGGTAGGCTGACCAGGATCGGTCGTTCTTGGTCTTGAGGCGCTGGGCGTCATCCACAAGGCATCAGCGCTTCAAGAGCCTACCCTGCTCCCAGACGAGGGCTCGACCAGAGGAATCTTTACTTCGCGATCCGCGGAAGTGCAGAGCCCTCGGCTCAAGGCCGAGGGTGACGATTGGGGATGTGACGGGTTTGGCGACAGGCTGGGTGCCCCTATTTCCCTGCGTCCGTTAGCGTCTGTAAATCCTCTTGGCTCAGCTTGAGCCGCACGCCTTTGGCGAGGCTTTTAAGCTGTTCAACCGAGGTGGCCGAGGCGATGGGAGCGCTGACGCCGGGTTGCGCGACCAGCCAGGCGAGGGACACTTCAGCAGGCGTTACGTTATTGTTGGCGGCAACCTTGTCCAGGGCCGCGAGGATCGCCTCGCCCTTGGCATCCAGATATCGCTCCACCCCGCCCCCGCGCGGCGATTGGCCAAAATCGGCCTTGCTGCGATATTTGCCGGTGAGGAACCCCGACGCGAGACCGTGGTAAACAACGGTGCCGATCTCGTTTTCGATTACGGTATCGCGCAGCGCTTCGAACTCGGCGCGATCATAAAGATTGTAGCGCGGCTGCAGCACTTCATAGCGCTGGAGGGACTTGATGATGGCGGTTTCCTGCGCCTCGCGCACCATTTCGGCCGTGTAGTTTGACGCCCCGATCACCCGCACGCGGCCCGAGCGCACCAGCGTATCCATGGCGCCAAGGGTCTCCTCATGGCTCGATTCCGGATCCGGCCAATGGCTGAAATAAAGGTCGACATAGTCGGTCTGGAGGCGCTTGAGCGAGTCTTCGAAGCCCTGGCGGATCGCGTCAGGCTTGAGACCGCCCGGCTTGTTGGCGGAATTGACCTTGGTGAAGATATGGACGCTGTCGCGATTGCCGCGGGACTTCATCCATTTCCCGATAATGGTCTCGCTCATGCCCGGCGGATTGCCCGGCACCCAATTGGGATATCCTTCGGCCGTATCGATGGCGGTAAACCCCGCTTCAACGAAAGCGTCCAGGATTTCAAACCCTTTTTGCTCGTCCACGGTCCAGCCAAACACATTGCCCCCAAGGACCAGGGGTTCAATCACGAGTTCACTGCGTCCGAGCGGGCGGCGGTCCATGGGGCTTCTCCGAATTGGTGTGGGTTGGGGAAACGTCTGGATCGGCATTCGGTTCGACCGGGACGCGCGGTGCGCAATAGGCCAGCGCCCGGTTGATGGCGTAGAGCGAACCATCAAGGGCGATATGGTTGTCCGGCATGGGCGAGCCATCTTCGGGCTCGAGATAGGCGACGGCACCGCGCTGGAGATTACGGAGGACCCAGGAAAAATCCCCGATCAGCCGGGCGCCATAGGGTTCGGCCGCTTCCGCGTCAAAGGAGCGGGTCTCCTTATCCACCGTGACGGCCCAGCGCCCGGCGCTGCCTTGGGGACGGCTGGTATGGATGTGCACGCCAGTGGTGAAATCATCCTCGCAGCGCACGGCCACGCAGGTGAAATTGTCCGGCCTGGATTTGAGCCCGCAGCCCATCGCGGCCCTGTCGCCTTCCCCGGGCAGGGGGGAATAGGACCAGCCGGGCTGTTGCGCATTGGCGGGCAGAGCCAGGAGGGCTGCGCCCAGGATCAGGATCGTGGTTGGATAAGGTCCCATAGATTTCCGTAGAGGTCCTTGAACACGGCCACCGTGCCATAGCTTTCGTGCCGCGGTTCTTCGATGAACTCGATGCGCCGGGCCAGCATGGTGTGATAGTCGCGCATGAAATCGTCGGTTTGCAGAAACAGCATAACGCGCCCGCCTGTCTGATTGCCAACAGCGGCCCGTTGCTCCGGCCCGTCCGCACGCGCGAGGAGCAGACGCGCGCCTTCCTCGGGACCGACGACGACCCAGCGCTTGCCAGCCCCAAGATCATCGTCCGCGATCAGCGCGAAGCCGAGCCCGTCCCGATAGAAGCGGATCGCCTCGTCATAATCGGCAACAACAAGGGTCACGGTGGCAATGGATCGGGGCATGGGGTTATGGATCATCATGCAAGCAGCAAGGTCAAGCCGCCAAGGCGGGGCGAACGAAAGTTCTCCAGACCGTCCATTCCTGTGGAATGTTCATCCCGCTGTCATCAGATTGACCAAATGGTCAAACTGCCCCATTGCGCTCCCTTGGATTCTAGGCTTTGTTGACGCCCAAGCTCTGGTGGCAAGCCGGGTGCACACAATATATTCGGGAGACAACATTCATGAAATTAGCCAAATCGCTCTTGGCAGCGACCGCCATCGTGGCGCTGGCCGCTGGCGCTGCCCAGGCCAAGCAGCTCGTATATTGCTCTGAAGCTTCCCCCGCACACTTCGATCCCGGCCCGCTGACCGGCGGCAACGACTTCGACGCCACCTCGCATGCCATCTACAACCGTCTCGTTGAGTTCGTGCCCGGCGGCACCGAAGTCGCGCCAGCGCTCGCCGAGAGCTGGGAGATCTCCGAGGACGGCACCGAAATTACCTTCAAGCTGCGTCCCGGCGTCAAGTGGCACACCACGCCCTACTTCACGCCCACCCGCGATCTCACGGCCGAAGACGTCGTCTTCAGCTTCGAGCGCCAGTGGAAGGAAGACAACGTCTGGTACAACTACCTTGAAGGCATGACCTGGGACTATTTCCAGGGCATGGACATGCCTAAGTACATCAAGGAAATCGTGGCGGTCGATGACCTCACCGTCAAGTTCGTCCTGACCGAACCAAACGCGCCGATGATCGCGAATTTGGCGATGGACTTCGCCTCGATCGTTTCCAAGGAATATGCCGACAAGCTCGAAGCCGAAGGCAATCTGGCCGCGTTCTCGACCCAGCCCGTTGGCACCGGTCCATTCGTGTTTGTCGACTACCAGCTCGACACGGTTATCCGCTACCAAGCCTTCGCCGATTACTGGGACGGCAAGCAGCCGATCGATGACCTGGTGTTCGCCATCACCACCGATCCGTCCGTGCGTGCACAGCGCCTGATCGCCGGCGAATGCGATATCATGCCCTATCCGGCTCCAGCCGACATCGCCCAGCTCCAGAACGATCCGAACCTGACCGTTATGGAGCAGGAAGGCCTCAACATCGGCTACATGTCCTATAATGTGACCGAGCCGCCATTCGACAATGTCAATGTCCGCAAGGCCTTGACCATGGCGATCGACAAGGCTTCCATCATCGAAGCGGTCTACCAGGGTGCCGGCCAGGACGCCAAGAACCTGATCCCGCCCACCATGTGGTCGTATAACGACGAAATCCCTGCCGACGAATACAACCCCGAGGAAGCCAAGCGTCTTCTCGAGGAAGCCGGCATCACCAACCTCACCACCGACCTTTGGGCCATGCCCGTGTCGCGCCCCTACAATCCCAACGCCCAGCGCGTTGCCGAACTGATCCAGTCCGACTGGGCCGCTGTTGGCGTGAACGCCAATATCGTCTCGTACGAATGGACCGAATATCGCGAGCGCGGCAAGCAGCCCGACCGCAAGGGCCCGTTCCAGATCGGCTGGACCGGCGACAATGGCGATCCGGACAATTTCTTTGCCACCCTGTTCTCGTGCTCAGCCATTGGTGTGTCGAACTACTCGAACTGGTGCAATGAAGAGTTCGAGGCCCTGATCCAGGAAGCCAAGACCACCTCCGACCAGGAAAAGCGCGCCGAGCTCTATTCCAAGGCCCAGGAAATCTTCAAGGCTGAAGAGCCTGCCATGACCCTCGCCCATTCGCGCGTGTTCATGCCCATGAAGAAGACCGTGCTGAACTACAAGATGAGCCCGCTGGGCAACCACTCCTTCAAGGGCGTGGACATCCAAGAATAAGGCTTGAGCCTATAAGCAAGCAGGGGAGCCTCGGTCCGGTCCGCCGGAACGGGGCTCCCCGTTTTAGAGCAGGCGCAGAAGGGGCCGATCAACAGCTCCCGCCAGATAGCCTGCCATCACAGGAAACGTGAACGGCCCGGTGGTTCTCAGGCCTCGGCCCAAGGGGTATAGACCCGCACATGCTGAACTTTATTCTGCGCAGGCTTGCGCTGATCGTGCCGACCGTGATCGGCATTTCCCTTTGCGCTTTCTTTTTCGTGCGCGTGCTTCCGGGCGACCCGATCCTGGCCATGGCTGGCCAGCACGGCGTCACGCCGGAGCGCTACGAAATCCTGCGCGAGCAATTTGGCTATAATTTGCCGATATGGCAGCAATATTTCAATTACCTCGGCAATGTGCTGCAGGGCAATTTCGGCATATCGCTCTCCACCAAGCGCCCCGTCTTGACCGAGTTCATGACCCTGTTCCCTGCCACCGTGGAACTGGCGCTGGTCGCGATGCTCTTTGCCGTCCTCGTTGGCATCCCCGCCGGCATCTTTGCCGCGGTTAAGCGCGGCTCGTGGTTTGACCAGCTCACCATGGGCGTGGCGCTGACCGGCTATTCCATGCCTATCTTTTGGTGGGGCCTGCTGCTGATCATCTTCTTTTCCGGCTATCTCGGCTGGACGCCCGTGTCGGGGCGCATTGCACTCACCTTCTTCCTGCGGCCCATTACCGGCTTCATGCTGATCGACACGCTGCTTTACGGCAATTGGGCGGCCTTCGTTTCGGCGCTGCGGCACCTCATCCTCCCCGCGATCGTTCTGGGCACCATTCCGCTGGCCGTGATTGCGCGCCAGACCCGTTCGGCCATGCTCGAAGTCCTGGGCGAGGACTATGTTCGCACCGCGCGCGCCAAGGGCCTGTCGCCGCGCCGCGTGGTCAATGTGCATGCCCTGCGCAATGCCCTGATCCCCGTGATCACCACCATTGGGCTGCAGATCGGTCTGCTGCTGGGTGGTGCCATCCTGACCGAAACCATCTTCTCCTGGCCGGGCATCGGCAAGTGGATGATCGATTCCATCTCCAAGCGCGACTATGTCGTGGTGCAATCAGGCTTGCTGCTGATTGCCCTCATCGTCATGGCCGTGAACTTGGTCGTCGATGTGCTCTATGCCGTCATCAATCCGCGCATCCGGGTGAAGTAAATGAGCGAACTCCAAGCTACCCCCGCTCCCGTCCGAGGCGATTTCGGGGCCGGCCTGCGCGAATTCTGGCATTATTTCTCGGTTAACCGCGGCGCCGTTGTCGGTCTCGTGGTGTTTACCCTATTGGTGCTGGTCGCTATTTTTGCGCCCCTGATCGCGCCCCATTCGCCCGACCAGCAATATCGCGACGCGCTGCTTGTTCCGCCCGTGTGGGACGCGCTGGGCGATCCGCGCTTTCTCCTGGGCACCGATCCCGTGGGCCGCGATATTTTGAGCCGCCTCATCCATGGCGCGCGCTATTCGCTGTTTATCGGCCTTTTCGTGGTGGTTGGCGCCTTGATCGTCGGCGTGATCCTGGGCGTGCTGGCCGGGTATTTTGGCAGCTGGGTCGACGCCATGATCATGCGCGTCATGGACATCATTTTGGCCTTTCCATCGCTGCTCCTAGCGCTGGTTCTGGTCGCGATCCTGGGGCCTGGCCTGTTCAACGCCATGGTGGCCATCGCCATCGTGCTGCAACCGCACTTCGCCCGCCTCGTGCGCGCGGCCGTGATGGCCGAAAAGAACCGCGAATATGTGACGGCCGCCAAGCTCTCGGGGGCCAGCCATATCCGGCTGATGCTGATCACCATCCTGCCGAATTGCCTTGGCCCTCTGATCGTGCAGGCCACGCTGAGCTTTTCTAATGCCATCCTTGACGCAGCGGCATTGGGGTTCCTCGGCATGGGCGCCCAGCCGCCAACGCCGGAATGGGGCACCATGCTCGCTTCTGCGCGCGAGTTTATCCTGCGCGCCCCTTGGGTCGTGACCTTCCCGGGACTTGCCATCCTCATCACCGTTCTGGCCATCAACCTCATCGGCGATGGCATGCGCGATGCGCTCGATCCCAAGCTCAAGCGGAGCTGACCAATGCCTCTTCTCGATATCAAGAACCTGACCGTATCCTTTGACACCTCCATCGGCCTGTTCAAGGCGGTGGATGGGATCGATGTCTCGGTGGACGCTCGCGAGGTGTTGGCCATTGTGGGGGAATCGGGCTCGGGCAAGTCCGTTGCCATGCTGGCCGTGATGGGCCTGCTGCCATCGACCGCTACCGTGACTGCCGACAAGATGGAGTTTGAAGGCCTCGATCTCCTCAAGATGTCGCCGGACGCAAAGCGCAAGATCATCGGCAAGGACATTGCCATGATCTTCCAGGAGCCGGTGGCGAGCCTTAATCCCTGCTTCACCATCGGCTTTCAGATCGAGGAAGTCCTTGCCAAGCACCTTGGCATGACCGGACGTGCCGCACGTAACCGGGCGGTGGAACTGCTTTCCCTTGTCGGCATCAAGGATGGTGCAGATCGCCTTGGCGCCTTCCCGCACCAGATGAGCGGCGGGCAGTGCCAGCGCGTGATGATCGCCATGGCCATCGCGTGCAATCCGAAGCTGCTGATTGCGGACGAGCCGACCACCGCGCTTGACGTCACCATCCAGAAGCAGATCCTGGATCTGCTGGTGCGCCTCCAGGCCGAACATGGCATGGCGCTGATCATGATCACCCATGACATGGGCGTGGTCGCCGAAACGGCGGACCGCGTGATCGTGCAGTACAAGGGCCGCAAGATGGAGGAGGCCGACGTGCTTTCCCTTTTTGAAAGCCCCAAAAGCAACTACACGCGGGCGCTATTGTCGGCTCTGCCGGAGAATGCCGTGGGCGACCGCCTGCCCACGGTGTCGGACTTCGTCTTCGAACCGGCGCCGGGAGTTTAAGCGATGGCGACACCTGTTCTTGAAGTGCGCAACCTCAAGCGCGACTACATTTCGTCCGGCGGCTTCCTTCGGCCGGCCAAGGTCAACCATGCGGTTAAGGGCGTGAGCTTCACCCTCGAAAAGGGCAAGACGCTCGCTGTCGTGGGTGAAAGCGGCTGCGGCAAGTCGACCTTGGCGCGCATGATCACCCTCATTGACCCGCCAACATCGGGCGAAATCCTGATCGATGGCGTGCCGGTGGATGCCAATCACGTCACCCGCGAGATGCGCCAGAAGGTGCAGATCGTGTTCCAGAATCCCTATGGCTCGCTCAACCCCCGCCAGAAGATCGGGGATGTGCTGGCTGAGCCTCTGTTGCTCAACACCTCCATGTCTTCAGCCGAGCGGCGGGAAAAGGCCATGGCCATGCTGGTCAAGGTTGGGCTGGGCCCGGAACACTTCAACCGCTACCCGCACATGTTTTCAGGAGGGCAGCGCCAGCGCATCGCCATTGCCCGCGCCCTGATGCTAAACCCCAGCTTCCTTGTGCTGGACGAACCGGTGTCCGCGCTCGATCTCAGCGTTCAGGCGCAGATCCTCAACCTCCTCAAGGATCTGCAGGACGAGTTCGGTCTGACCTATGTGTTCATCAGCCATGACCTATCGGTCGTGCGCTATATCGCTGATGAAGTCATGGTCATGTATTTCGGGGACGTGGTGGAACACGGCACACGCGAGGCCGTGTTCGGCAATCCGCGGCACAGCTATACCCAGACCCTGTTCGCGGCGACCCCCAAGGCCGACGTTCAGAGCATCAAGGACCGATTGGCTAAAAAGGCAGCTCTGGCAGGGTAGGGGCGCGAGCTTCTGGAACAAAGCCTGGCGTTGCACGCTCCCTTCCTTCGGGAGCGCCGGGGAGAGGGAATTTCGTGGTCAGCCAACGCCCCTCCCTCAAGGGGGAGGCGAAACCCCGAGTTCTCTACTGGCCAAAATTTGCGGTGTGTATGTTATATCAACGTTTACCGCTCTCGCCCATCCCAGGCGACCCTGCCGCTAAATATGGGTTGATTACAGGCACTTGTTTATCGGGTGCTAGGCCTTGGATCGTATCTTCGAAGTTTTGCTGAGCTTTGGCTATCCGCCCAAGGGGGTGGACTGGCTGCGCAGGCACAGGACCTACACCATCATGGTCCTTGCGCTGCTGTCGTGGGCGCTCTTTATCGGACTGGGATATTTGCTCTGGACTGCGCTCGCGCCGTAGCGTTGGGACCGATCACTGGCCACGGAGCCAGTTCCGGGTCCGCCCCCCGGTAAGGGCGTCCGCGGTTCCGAGGATGATGATTAGCGGGGCCAAGAAGACCCACATCGCCGCCATTTTGACGCGGTGAGCCTGGGAATCGTTGCCAGAAAGCATGGAAAAGCCTTGCACGCGGTTGCGGGAACCGTGATTGCCGGTTCGGCAATCGCGTGGGCGTTCCAGGCATTCGCCAGGCTCGGATCACTCCTCGCATAAAGGACCGGGCAGCACAATATAAACCGGTTGTTAACCTTACCTGCTCGCGCGGACGCTGAGCGCTACCCGGCTTTGCGCCACGTCTGGGAGACCAGCAGCCTCTCAAGCTCCGTAGCACTCAGGGGCTTGGCAAAAGCATAGCCCTGCAGGATATCGCAGCCGAGATCGCGCAGGATGCGGGCGTGCTCCATGGTTTCCACACCCTCGGCGACCACTTCGATGTTCATCGACTTGCCGATGTCGATAATGGAGACCAGCAGCCGTCGTTGTGCCTGGTCGGTGAGGATCGGATGGACCAATTGCCGGTCGATCTTGAGGCGTTTGGGGCGCAGCTTCTGCAGCGAAACGATGGACGCATAGCCCGTGCCGAAATCATCGATCTCGATGTCGATGCCGAGCTCCTTGATGTGGTCGATGTTCCAGCCGACGATGGCATCGCTTTCGTCGAGGTAGATGGACTCGACCAGCTCGAACGAGATCAGCCCCGGTTCGATCTCGAGCTCGCGCAGGCCACGGATCAGGTCTTCGTCATGGAGGCGCCGGAGCGAGACATTGACCGATGCGCGCGGCACATCAAGGCCCTTGGCTTGCCAGTGCTTGAGATCCACTAGCGCCTGTTCAAGGATCAGCCGGTCAATACTGGCGACGACGTTGAGCTCCTCCGCCATGGGCAGGAAAGCGTCGGGCGCCCTGATGCCCTCCACAGGGTGGTTCCAACGGGCTAGCGCCTCCACGCCTACCACGTCATGGGTATGGGCGTCGAACTGCGGCTGGTAGAAGGCGATGAACTCGTTACGCTCCAGCCCCGCCAGGATTTCGTCGGCCACGCGCTTGGACTTGACGACTTCGGCCTGCAGAGCCGCGGAGAAGAACTCGAACCGGTTGCGGCCACGCCCTTTGGCGCGATAGAGGGCGATGTCCGCATTGATAAGGAGGCGCTTGCAATCGATGGGTGCGGCGCGTTCCGCGGCAATGCCGATACTGACCCCGAAGCGGCACTCATGCCCCTCATAGCTCACCGGCTGGCGCATCTGGGTCACGATCTTCTCGGCCAGCGTGCCCAGATAGATGTCACCCTCCTTGGCGCTGGTCAGGACCACGAATTCGTCGCCCCCGATCCGCGCTACAAAGTCGTCCCAACCGCAATTGGCAAGGAGTACCGAGCTGGCATGAACCAGCATGGCGTCGCCTGCCGCATGACCCAACGTATCGTTGATCTGCTTGAAGCGGTCGAGGTCGATATGAAGCAGTGCAACGCTGCCGCTGCCGCCGAAACCTTCCGCTTCCGAGGCCTTGAGCTTTTCGTCGAGATAGCGGCGATTGGGAAGGCCGGTGAGGCTGTCATGGAGCGCATTGTATTCGATGCGAACGCGTGCAGCGTCCAGTTCCCTGTTGTGCGCTTCAGTGGCCTGCTTGGCGAGCCGCAGATCCTCGTTAAGCACAACGTCGTCCGTTACGTCCCAATTGACGCCGATCACTCGATCCTGCCCATTAGGGCCGGCATACCGTATGCCGACGGAGCGGATATGACGCACCGAACCGTCGGCGAGCTGCACGCGATAGGTGGATTCATAGCGGCCCGTCGGCAGCATGCGCGCAAATTCATCCTCGGCACGCTGCAAATCATCGGGATGCACCGCCAAACGCCATTGTTCGTGGCTGCGGAATTGCTCGTCTTCCGGCAACCCGTACATCTGGTTCATTCGCTGATCCCAGGTCTCTCTCCCGGTTGCCAGATCAAGCTCCCACACGCCGATCTTGGAAGCTTCGAGCGCCAGTTCAAGCCGGCGGGTGACCTGCTCCAGCTCCGCCTCGCGCGCTTTGAGTTCGGCAGTCTTGGTCACATCGGCAGTCACATCCCAGTTTACGCCCAGAATTTTACGGTGCCCATCGGCATCGGTGTAGATTGTGGCCACGGAGCGGATGTGGCGCACCCGGCCATCGGGAGCGACCGAGCGGTACTCGGACCGATAATAGCCGCGCCGCAAGCCCAGGTGGAAATCGGCTTCGGCGCGGGCCATGTCCTCGGGGTGCAGATTTTTGCGCCAATCGGAATAGCCGCGCTTGCCCCCATCGGCGGGGAAGCCATTGAGCTCGTTGAGGCGATCGTCCCAGATCTGTTCCTCGGTGACGAGGTCCATTTCCCAGACACCCACGCGCGATGTTTCAAGGGCCAAGCCCAGACGGCGGGAAAGGCGCTGCAGGGCCGCTTCGCGCGCCTTCAGTTCGCGGAAATGAAGCTGTCGTTCACCAACAAGGAAACCGGTGATGATGATGGGCAGGAGGATCAGCGCGCCTGCAGCGACGAGTGCCAGGCGCAACTTCCACGCATCTTTGTAGGCGGCGGCCCAGCCGCCCTTGGGAACGGCCGAAATCTCCCAGGATCCCGAAGGCAGAACCACATCGGCGCTCACTGGGTTTTGCCCCGACAAATCGGGCCCATAGAACCGCTCGCCCAGATGCCCCGTGGCGTCCCGCCCGGTGATCGCAATTTCGATGGGCAGGGACCGATCGACAAGGCCCGACTCGGCATAGAGCCGCGCCACATCCACAACCGCAGACACAATGCCCCAGAACTGGCGATCATCCGGGCCATTGGTGAAAACCGGGAAGCGCCCGATAAAGGCCTGTCCGCCTTGCACCAGATCCACAGGGCCGGCCAGCACCAGCTTGCCAGTGTCGCGCGCGCGCAACACGCTGTCGCGCTGCTCCGCGTTGGTTTGATAATCGAGGCCAATCGCCTTTTGGTTTCCCGCATAGGGATAAACCATCGAGACAACGAGGCCGGGTGCTGCTGCGACGGAACGAAGCTGGCTTTGTTCCTCGAAGAGATTACTGACCAAGGCAGAGAACCGCGCCTGGTCCATGCCGGGTTCGGTGGTGAGGGTGGAAACCAGCCCCCGCACCAGCTGGATGTTGCCGTTGATATTGCCTTCGAGCTTGGCCCGGACCAGCGAGGCTTGTGCGAGGACTTCGGCGCGCATGCGCTCTTCGGCAAGAAAAGTGGATTGCCGGTCAACAAAGACTCCCACCGACACCAGAACCACCAGGCCGATCAGGGCGGGCAATACGATAGGCTTGAGCCAAGCCAGGCGCCATTCCAGCAATTTGCTCGCTTCCGAACTCAAGGTGTCCACTCGTTTTGGGCAACAAGCCTGATGGACACCATTTATCGTGCGGCAGTTTATGTTTGGATTACGGTTGGAGCAGCTTTGCAGAAATGGTTAGCAAAGGGCTAATCAGAGCTCTTCAAGCTCGATCAGCGTGCCGTTGAAATCCTTGGGGTGGATAAAGAGCACCGGCTTGCCATGAGCGCCAATCTTGGGCGTGCCATCGCCCAGCACCCGCGCGCCGCCTGCCGTGAGGGTGGCTGCTGCCGCAGCAAGATCAGGCACCTCAAAGCAGATATGGTGCATGCCGCCGGCTGGATTTTTGCCGAGGAACGCCGCGATCGGGGAATCCTCTCCAAGTGGTTCGAGCAGTTCGACCTTGGTGTTGCCCGTGTCGATGAAGATGACGGTCACGCCATGCTCCGGCAGTGGCTGGGGCTGACCGACACGCGCGCCGAGCAGATCGCGATATCTAGCCGAGGCCGCCGCGAGATCAGGCACGGCGAGGGCGATATGGTTGAGTTGTCCGATCACTGATTGGAAAGCCTTCCCTCGATCTGACTCAGCACCGAAAAAGCCGCGCTGAGCACATTGGTGCCGGGGCCAAAAATAGCGGCAACCCCGGAATCAAAGAGAAACTGGTAATCCGGTTCGGGAATGACGCCGCCCACGATCACCGTGACGTCCCCCAGTTCGCGCGCCCGAAGTGCCCCGACGAGTTCCGGCACAAGGGTCTTATGACCGGCCGCGAGCGAAGACACCCCAACGGCATCGACGCGGAGCTCGGCAACGTGGCCAGCCACCTCGTCAGCGGTCTCAAACAGGTCGCCCATATGGACAATGAAGCCAAGATCGGCAAAGGCCGAGGCGATCACCTTGGCACCGCGGTCGTGACCATCCTGGCCCATTTTGGCAATAAAGATGGACGGGGCGCGACCGCGTGCTGCTTTAAACGTCTCGATGCGGCCGGCAATGGCCGAGAACTCGGGATCATCGCCATAGCCCTGGGCGTAAACGCCGGTGATGACGCGGGTGACGGCGGAATGGCGGCCGAACACGTCTTCCATTGCGGCGGAAATCTCGCCCAGAGTGGCGCGGGCGCGGGCGGCTTCGACGGCGGCTTCCAAGAGATTACCCTCGTCCATGGCCGCATACTCGCGCAAGGCGGCGAGCATGGATTGCGTCTTGGCTTCATCGCGTGTGGCGCGGATGCGCTCGAGTTGCGCGATCTGCTCGGCGCGCACCTTGGCGTTGTCGATCGATCGAACCTCGATTTTTTCCTCGGTCTCCACTCGATAGCGATTGACGCCCACGATGACGTCCTCGCCACGATCCACCCGCGCCTGGCGAAGCGCGGCGGCGCGCTCGATGGCGAGCTTGGGCTCGCCGGACTGGACGGCGCGGGTCATGCCGCCCTGCGCTTCGGCCTCCCCGATCAGCGCCTTGGCGCCGCTCACCAATTGCCGCGTCAGTTCCTCGACATAGTATGAGCCGCCCAGCGGGTCGACAACGTCGGTGATGCGCGATTCATGCTGCAGGATCAGCTGCGTGTTGCGTGCGATGCGGCTCGAAAACTCTGTGGGCAGCGCTATGGCTTCATCAAACGAATTGGTGTGGAGCGATTGCGTGCCGCCCAGGGTCGCCGCCAGTGCCTCGATGGTGGTGCGCACGATGTTGTTGTGCGGGTCCTGCTCGGTCAGCGACACGCCCGAGGTCTGGCAATGGGTGCGCAGCATTTTCGAACGCGGGTCCTTTGCCCCCAGCCCCGTCATGATCTCGCTCCACAGCTGGCGGGCCGCGCGCAGCTTGCTGACTTCCAGAAAGAAGTCCATGCCGATGCCGAAAAAGAAGCTCAGCCTGCCGGCGAAGGCGTCGATGTCGAGCCCTCGTGCCTGGGCGGCGCGCACATATTCCATGCCGTCGGCGAGCGTGTAGGCCAGCTCTTGCACCGCCGTCGCCCCGGCCTCGTGCATGTGGTAGCCCGAAATGGAGATCGAGTTGAACTTGGGCATATAGCGGGCGGTATGGGCGATGATGTCGCCCACGATGCGCATGGAGGGCTCGGGCGGGTAGATATAGGTGTTGCGGACCATGAACTCCTTGAGGATATCGTTCTGGATGGTCCCTTCCAGCTTGGCCTGCGGCACGCCCTGTTCTTCGGCGGCGACGATAAACATGGCGAGCACCGGAATGACGGCCCCGTTCATGGTCATCGAAACGCTCATCTGATCAAGCGGAATGCCATCAAAAAGCGTCTTCATGTCCTCGACACTGTCGATGGCGACGCCCGCCTTGCCGACGTCGCCGACCACGCGGGGATGATCGCTGTCATAGCCGCGATGGGTGGCTAGGTCGAAGGCGACGGACAGCCCCTTCTGTCCTTTTTCCAGCGCCTGGCGGTAAAAGGCGTTGGACTCTCGCGCGGTCGAGAAGCCGGCATATTGCCGGATCGTCCAGGGGCGATTGGTGTACATGGTCGCCCGGATGCCGCGGGTGAACGGTTCCATGCCGGGGATTTCGCTGTTTTCACCGAAATAGACCGGCTGGACGGGGATGCCGCCATAGTCGCGGTTGAGCGATTCGAGGGGGGTGTCGCGGAGTTCTTTTTGGGCCAGGGCTGCCCAATGGGCGAAGTTCGGATGGCTGACCATCAAACAGCCTCGAATTCCAGGATCACTGCGTCTACCGCCAGAACCGCGCCGGGCTCCGCATGCACCTTGCTGACGCGGGCGCGCTTTTCGGCCTTGAGCACGTTCTCCATCTTCATGGCTTCCACGATCGCAAGGGTCTGCCCATCTTCCACGATATCGCCTTCCCTCACATCAATGCGCACGACCTGGCCTGGCATGGGGCAGAGGAGGAACCGACTCATGTCGGGCGGCACCTTGACCGGCATCAGCGGCAAAAGCGCGGCCACATGCGGACGCAAGACCTGCACGGTGAGATCGGCGCCGCAATAGCGCATGCGGAAACCCGATGTCGTCCGGTTGACCTTGATGACGCTTGAAGCGCCGCCAGCCCAGGCGATGCGCGCAATGGTCTGCCCCGGTGTCCAATCAAAGCTCTCAGCAACAGCGGCCTGATCAAAGAGGTTGAGCTCCCAGGTCCCCTCCGGATCAAGGCGATGGAGCTTGAGCGGCACCTGCTCGCCCTCGATCACCACGGTCCACTCGCCATAGATTTCGGTGGAGTGGCCCAGCTGCGTCCGCGTGGCGCGGCCTTTGCGCTCCTCGAGCAGCAATTGCATCATGGCGGCCGCCGCCGCGATTTCGAATACCCGGCCACGCGGCAGGTCCGGCCCGTTGAAGCCTTCGGGGAATTCTTCGGCGATATAGCCGGTTGTCAGCCGTCCCTCGCGGAAGCGCTCCTGGTCCATGACGGTGGAAAGGAACGGCAGATTGTTGCCCACGCCCTCCACCTCGAAACTCCCCAGCGCCACGGCCATGGCATCGATCGCTTCGAGCCGCGTTGGCGCCCAGGTGCAGAGCTTTGCAATCATGGGATCGTAAAAGGTGGCAATCTCGCCGCCTTCGAACACCCCGGTATCGTTGCGCACGGCAAAGTCCGGGGCGCTTTCCTCCTTGGGTGGGCGATAGCGGGTTAGGCGGCCAGTAGACGGCAGGAAATTGCGATAGGGGTCCTCGGCATAGAGCCGGGACTCGATAGCCCAGCCATTGCGCTGCACCTCGTCCTGGCTCATCGGCAGCTTCTCGCCATCGGCCACTCGGAGCATGAGCTCCACGAGGTCCAGGCCGGTGATCAGCTCCGTCACCGGATGCTCCACCTGCAAGCGTGTGTTCATTTCAAGAAAATAGAAATTGCGGTCCGCATCGACGATGAACTCCACCGTCCCGGCGCTGGTGTAACCAACGGCCTTGGCGAGGGCGACGGATTGCTCGCCCATGGCCTTGCGGGTGTCTTCATCGAGGAAGGGGGAGGGCGCTTCCTCGATCACCTTCTGGTTGCGCCGCTGGATGGAGCATTCGCGCTCGTTGAGGTAGAGGACGTTGCCATGGCTGTCGCCGATCAACTGGATTTCGATGTGGCGCGGCTCGGTGACGAATTTCTCAATAAAGATGCGATCGTCGCCAAACGAAGAAGCAGCTTCGGACTTGGAGCGCTCAAAGCCTTCGCGCGCCTCCTCGTCATTCCAGGCGATGCGCATGCCCTTGCCGCCACCGCCCGCCGACGCCTTGATCATCACGGGGTAGCCAATCTCTACGGCAATCTTCACCGCCTCATCGGCATCGGCGATCAGACCCATATGGCCGGGCACGGTCGATACACCCGCCTCCGCCGCCAGCTTCTTGGATGTGATCTTGTCGCCCATCGCCTCGATGGCTTTGACCGGCGGGCCGACAAAGATGATCCCGGCATCCTCCAGCGCCTGGGCAAATCTGGGGTTTTCCGAAAGGAACCCATAGCCAGGATGCACCGCTTCGGCGCCGGTCTCCTTGCAGGCCGCGATGATCTTTTCGATCTGGAGATACGAATCCCTGGCGGGTGATGGTCCGATATGAACCGCTTCGTCGGCCATCCCTACGTGCAGGGCTTCCCGGTCGGCATCCGAATAAACGGCAACAGTGGCAATGCCCATTCGCTTGGCCGTCTTGATCACCCGGCAGGCAATTTCACCACGATTGGCAATGAGGAGTTTGGTGAACATCAGGCGCTCCTCACAAGGGAATGTTGTCGTGCTTCTTCTTGGGGCTACTCGACTGCTTGTGCTTGAGCGTCGCAAACGCCCGGATCACCCGCCGCCGTGTGCCATGGGGCATGATGACGTCGTCAATAAAGCCCCGCTCAGCGGCAACGAACGGATTGGCGAAGCGCGCTTCGTACTCCGCGGTGCGTTGCGCAATCTTGTCCTTGTCACCCAGCTCGCTGCGGTAAAGGATTTCCGTCGCACCCTTGGCGCCCATCACGGCGATCTCGGCCGAAGGCCAGGCATAGTTCACATCGGCCTTGATGTGCTTGGAGGCCATCACGTCATAGGCGCCGCCATAGGCCTTGCGGGTAATCACGGTAACCAGCGGCACTGTGGCTTCGGCATAGGCGAATAGCAGCTTGGCGCCATGCTTGATGATGCCGCCATATTCCTGCGCAACACCGGGCAGGAAACCGGGTACATCCACAAAAGTGAGGATCGGGATCTCGAAGCTGTCGCAGAAGCGAATGAAGCGCGCGGCCTTCTTGGACGCATTGATGTCAAGGCACCCAGCCAGAACCAGCGGCTGGTTGGCGACCACGCCCACGGTTTCCCCATCGAGCCGGATGAAGCCGACCAGGATATTGCCCGCATGGTCCTTTTGCAGTTCGAGGAACTCGCCCTCGTCGGCGACCTTTTCGATCACCTCGCGCATGTCGTAGGGCTTGTTGGCGCTGTCGGGGATGACGGTGTCGAGGCTCATGTCCGGCCGGTCGGTGGGGTCGATGCTCGGCAGGCGCGGTGGCTTTTGCCCGGCGGCAAGCGGCAGATAGCTGAACAGGCGCCGCACTTCGAGCAGGGTTTCGATGTCGTTTTCGAATGCCGCATCGGCCACCGAAGAGATCCTGGTGTGGGTGGAGGCGCCGCCCAGCTCTTCCTGGGTAACGCTTTCATTGGTGACGGTCTTGACCACATCGGGGCCCGTCACGAACATGTAGCTGGTGTCCTTGACCATATAGATGAAGTCGGTCATGGCCGGCGAATAAACCGCGCCGCCCGCGCATGGTCCCATGATCACCGAAATCTGCGGCACGGCGCCCGATGCCTGCACATTGCGCCAGAACACATCGGCATAACCGCCGAGGGATGCGACGCCCTCCTGAATGCGGGCGCCCCCCGAATCATTAAGCCCGATCACCGGCGCGCCGTTCTGCATGGCGAGGTCCATGATCTTGCAGATTTTCTTAGCGTGGGTTTCGCTGAGCGAACCGCCAAAAACGGTAAAATCCTGGCTGAACACATAGGTCAGGCGCCCGTCGATCGTGCCCCAGCCGGTGACCACGCCATCGCCAGGGATGATCGTGTCGGCCATGCCGAAATCTGTTGCCCGATGGGTGACGAACATGTCGTATTCTTCGAATGAACCCGGATCGAGCAGGACATCGAGCCGCTCGCGCGCAGTGAGCTTGCCCTTGCCATGCTGGGTGTCGATGCGTTTCTGGCCACCGCCGAGCCGCGCCTGCCGGCGCTTGTCTTCAAGTTCGGCGATGATTTTCTGCATAGGCCTTGGCTCCGCTGTCTCTTGTTCTTGACCGGACAGTCAAACGCGAACTTGGCGGGCGCCGGGGGAAAATGCAAACGCGTTTTGAAGGTCACGCAGGGGTAAAATCGTCGGGTGTCGTGCCGATCTGGCTCAGGCCCGCGGCAAAGCGGCGGGCATTGCGGACATAGCCATCAGCCGATGCAGTAAGCCGGCGCACCGCTTCGGCATCGAGTTGCCGGGTGACCTTGCCGGGCGCGCCGATCACCAGTGAATTGTCCGGAATTTCCTTGCCTTCGGTGATCAGCGCACCGGCACCGATAAGGCAATTGCGCCCAATCCTGGCGCCATTGAGAACAGTTGCGCCCATGCCGATCAGCGTGTTGTCGCCAATGGTGCAGCCATGCAGCATGGCCTTGTGCCCGATGGTGCAGCCCGCGCCGATGGTGAGGGGATAGCCCATGTCGGTATGCAGAACGACATTTTCCTGCACATTGCTGCGCGCTCCGATGGTGATCGGCTCATTGTCGCCCCGCGCCACGACGCCAAACCAGATGCCCACGCCGGCCCGGACAATCACTCTGCCCACAAGGACCGCCGTCGGAGCGATCCAGGCGATATCAGGGTCGATCTCGGGCGCAACACCATCCAGCGTGTAAAGGGGCATGGGATCTCCTCAAGCAACGATCCCATAGGCTTCGCGCATTTGAGCGATTTCGCCAAGTGTTTGATGGAAGGCTGTCCAGTCGTCCTGTTCGGCGATGGGCGCCCAAATCGCTTCCACCTGCTCGATCAGCATGGTGCGTGGACTCATTCGCGTAAAATAGGGGTGGTCCAGATTCACATCCGGGGCGGGTGCATAGCGCTCTATGGAATTGGCCACGGGCCGGAACGCTTCGCGCGCGTAAAAATCAGCCGCAGGGCTGCGCGCTGCCCGATCGGCACTCAGCGCCCCGCCACGCCAGTCGAAAAAGAACTGCTCATAGGGCGCCTTGCTTTGCAGGAGAAAGCCGAAGATCTCCGTGACGAATGCCCCATCCAGTTCCGTGCCCTGTGGCTGAAGGCCCAGCCGACGCAGGAGGTTTTGCGGAAGCGCGTCGCGAAACGCGGGCCAGATGGTGTTGAGCGCAGGCTCGAGCTTTTCAACGCTTGAGAGCGGCAGGAGGCACTCGGCAAGGCGCGTCAGATTCCACGCGAGTGTGTCTGGCTGCCGCCCAAAGCTATAGAGCCCGCTTTCGTCGAAATAAGCCGCGGTAAAGGCGGGATCATAGACCGGCAGGAACCGCCAGGGGCCATAGTCGAAGCTCTCCCCAGTGATGTTGATGTTGTCGGTATTGAGCACGCCATGCACGAACCCCGCAGCCGTCCATTGCGCCCCCAGCCGTGCCAGCCGCCCCGCCACGGCCTCAACGAGTGCCGCAGCCCTGTCCTCCGCTTCGCTCAGCTCGGGATAATAGGTGGCAATGGCATAATCGAGCAGCTTGGCAAGGTTCTCATTGTCTTCCAGATAGGCCAAGCGCTGGAATGTGCCTATCCGTACATGCCCGTGGCTGAGCCGCACCAAGACCGAGGAGCGTGTGGGGGAGGGCTCGTCGCCGCGATAAAGCTGCTCGCCCGTTTCCACTAGCGAAAAGCTCTTGGAGGTATAAACGCCCAGCGCTTCCAGCATTTCGGTGGCCAGCACTTCGCGCACACCGCCTTTAAGCGTCAGCCGCCCGTCGCCACCGCGCGACCAGGGCGTCTTGCCGCTGCCCTTGGTGCCGAAGTCCAGAAGGCGCCCGTCCTCCAGATCATAGGCTTGCGCAAACAGGAACCCGCGCCCGTCGCCCAGCTCGGGATTATAGGAGCGGAACTGATGCCCGTGATAACGCAGCGCCAAGGGCCGGGTAAACGATCCTTCCAGGGGTTCAAACCGCCCGAAATGAGCGAGCCATTGGTCATCGCTGAAATGGTCGAGCCCCACCCGCCTGGCCCAGCGCTGATCGCGGTGGCGCAGAATGGTTTTGGGAAAATCGGCTGGCTCGACACGATCGTAAAACGCATCGCCCAAGGTTTCATGATTGCGGGATGGCTTGAATGGGGTCATGGTTCGCTAACGCCGACACCCGCCCGGCAGTTCGCCCATGCAACCCAGCCTATCCGCGCGCTCGCTAGCTGGCGCGGGCAAATCGACTTATATCGCTTGAGATGAACACGCAAACCGACATCCTTCGCCTCCAGCCCTTCCAGGCCGTGATCTTTGACATGGACGGAACCCTGCTCGATACGGAAAGCGTGTTCCGCACCATTGTTTTCGAGGTCTGCACCGAGCTTGGCTTCGAGATGACGGATGCCGTTCCTATGTCCATGGTCGGCGGCAGCCACGAGCGCACCAACCAATTGCTGGTGGAAGCCTATGGCGTCGCCTTCCCCTATACGCTCTTTGACGAACGCTGCCGCGTCATCATGCGCGAGCGCAGCCATGGCGGCGTGCCCGTCAAGGCCGGCGCGCGCGAGCTGATCGGCGAACTGCGCGAGCGTAGGATCCCCACGGCCGTTGCCACCTCCTCGCGTCGGCCGCACGCCCATACCCATCTGGGCGCGGCGGGGCTGCTGGATCTCTTCCAAACCGTGGTGACGCGCGACGACGTCGTCCACCCCAAGCCTCACCCGAGCCCTATCTCACGGCCGCCCGCCGCCTTGGCATTGATCCTCTCCATTGCCTTGCGGTGGAAGATAGCCATGCCGGTGTCCAGGCAGCCCACGCAGCCGGCATGCAGACCGTGATGGTTCCCGATCTGGTGCACCCAAGCGCGGAAATCCGGGCCTTGGGCATCTCCGTTCTGGAGAGCCTCCATCACCTGCGGCTGGCAGCCTTTTCCGCCGACTGACACCCCGCCGCGCCCGCAGTGGCCCTAGCCTGTTTCCCCCTTGCAACAGGTTCAGACAAAAAGCTGGGGATATCCGGGGGATGCGTAAACTTTTACGCATTGGGCTAAATCAGCCTTCACCACCATACAAGTCATTCAAAATACATGCTTTTCAAGCGACTTGAAGTCCATTAACCACATGTTAAGAGCCTAACCATTATGGTTAAGCACTGGTAAATCTTGGCTTCCCAGCAGAAGGGGCCTTGGCTAGTGTGCCGCCCAATCGCAGAGGCGGTCGGAACCGATGGTTTCTGCAACACGAAGGCTCGCCGGATATGGCCGGACGAGCTCAGGGGAAAGGACGGGGCGTTGACGCAAAGCTGGCAATCCAAATTCATGCGTGTTGTTTCTCACGCGATTGCTCCGGGCGCAGCAGCGCTCCTTTTGTTGATCAGCTCTCTTCCCGCCCACGCCGAAAACACCCAGACCCCAGCGGTCGCGCCGCTTCCAGTTCCCGCCGATCTTGTTGCCGTGCGCGCCCAGCCGCCGATCGGTCCCACCATCGTGCCGCCTCCCGCCGGCGCGCAGCCGCTGACCCCGGCGCTCCTGAGCAATTATGTCGAGCGCCAGAAGGAATTGCGGGCGATCAATGTCTTGGCCTATGGCCAGCCGCAGGAGCTCAACAGCGAAGTGCTGATGAGCTATATCGCGCGCGGATCACTCGCCAACAACAGCGCCGTATCCGCCATTGCGAGCTTTGCGAGCGGCCCTGCCGCCGCCACAGCCGAGCCAGCCCTCAACTCATCTGCCCTCGCCGCCTATATCGAAAGCGGCTACGAGCCGATCGAGAAGCGCGTCGAGCGGGCCAATGCCGAGCGCGACTGCCTCGCCCAGGCGATCTACCATGAGGCGCGTGGCGAAAGCGAAGCCGGCCAATTAGCCGTCGCCAATGTCATTGTTAACCGCGCCCGCTCGGGAAAGTTCCCGTCCACCCTTTGCGGCGTGATCTACCAGAACGCCGAAAAAGGCCGCTACCGCTGCCAGTTCACCTTTGCTTGCGACGGCCGCAGCGACACCCCCGCGGAACACCGCGCCTGGGCCCGCTCCGCGGCGCTTGCCCAGGACGTTTATGCCGAATTCGCCACCGGCGAAAATGTCGGCGCCGTCCCCGGCTCGACGCTCTACTACCACACCACCGCCGTGCGCCCCTCGTGGTCCAATACCTTCAACGCCGTCGCCAAGATCGGCTCGCACATCTTCTACTCACCGAACTGATCGGTTGCGATGGTGAAGCTCCTTGGTGAGCCATCTCCTTGCCCCGTCCGGCTCTGCTCCCTTGGCAAGTCGCATCTGCCGTCTGGTGCGCAGATGTGCTGTCGGTTCCTCTTGAGCACCCCGCGCGACTGGATGAACAGGCTGCGATAGATCGCTTCATGAGATATGAGCATGCCTGGATCGCCCGGCTATCTGCTCCGGCGGCCCCTACTTCTTGCAAGGGTGTGACCACATCTGCCTCCATGCAAGCGCCGGTCGGTCATCCAGCTGTTTGCAAGCTTCCGTACAATGAACGCAACATTTGCACATCTGTATCGGAGGGGAGCCATGAAACTGAAACAACTAAGCATCGGCACGTTCAATCTCTATAACCTCAACGAGCCAGGACTGCCAATTTACACCGACAGGATGGGCTGGTCCCGCGAGGAGTATGAACGCAAGATCGAGTGGACCAGTCAAATGATCCGACTGCTTCGTCCCGACATTTTCGGTTTCCAGGAATTGTGGCACTCGGCCTCGCTGGACCGTGCGCTTGGGGAGTCTGGATTAGCGGACGAGTACGACCTGATAATTCCCGAAAAATGCTGCTGGCGAGCGGATCGTCTGTGCCGCAATTGTACGCAAAGGATTGATGATTGGAGATCCAGAGTGGATCGAGCGCTTTCCAGAAAAGGTCATGCTGAAAAGCTCGGGTGACGATCCCCAGACGCCAGCGATCAGCGTTTCCATCCAGAGCTTCTCGCGGCCGGTGCTGCATTTCACGGTGCAACCACGCGAGGATCACCCGCCAATCCACGTCTATGTCTGCCATTTCAAGTCAAAAGGGCCCACCAAGTCTTCCAGGAGGACTGGTTCAAGGCGGATACCGCCACCTACAAAAAGCACGCAACAAGCATTGGTGCCGCCATCTCAACAATCCGCCGCACTGCCGAAGCAGCGGCCCTGCGTTTCATGCTCACCGAGCAGATGAAAGGCACGCGCACCCCCGTCATTGTGCTAGGCGATATCAATGACGGCCAGCACAGCAACACCGCCAACATCCTTACCGAGCAGCCGCGTTTTCTTGTTGGGGATTCCCTTGGCGGAGGCGATGTCAGTCTCTACACCGCACAGACCCTGCAGGAATATCGCAGCACGCGGGACGTATACTATACCCATGTGTATCAGGACATCATGGAGTCGCTCGACCACATCCTGGTCAGCGAGGAATTCTACGACAACTCACGACGGCGGGTTTGGATGTTCGACGGAATGACGGTGAACAACGACCATCTTCATTTCGATGACCACAAGGAAACCGGCACGAATGATCACGGCGTGATCTGCGCTACCTTCAAATACAAACCCATCAAGGCCTAAGCCGAGGTCGGCCGTAAACCGGCCGTTGTGACAACAGCAGTATTTGCGTGCGAAGAGGTCGGTCGGTCTCGTCAAGCACCCTTTCTAGGAATATGCGTATGGGACAGCACGACCGTGCAAGCCTTGCATGGGAAAACCGGGCCTAACAGATAGGTCGGCCGGACCTCAACTTTTACGAGGGCATTATCATGCCGGCATCTGCATCCTCAGAGATGGGCGGCACCAATCCATGAGCCTCGCCCTCCGACCAGCCAGGCCGTCTGAAGCTAGATACCTTCTCGCGCTGGAAGAAGTCTGCATGCGCGGGTATGCCGAAGCTCTGTGGGGTGAATGGCGGCCGTCGGCTAGCGTCGAAACGCTGGAGATCGCCGGCCACGAGATCATCGAGTTCGATGGAGAACGTACAGGGTGCGTTGCTGTCACCTGGCACCCCGACCATTTGTTTGTGGGTAAGCTCTATATCGAGCCTGCCTTTCAAGGCCGCGGCATCGGAGCTTTCGCGCTCAAGACCCAGGTCGAGGCTGCAGTGCGTCAGGGCCTACCCACTAGGCTGAGCGTCCTTGTCACCAATCCAGCTGATCGCTTCTATCGACGTGAAGGCTTTGTTCTTGAAAGTGAGACCACGGAGCGGCGGAGATTTATCCGGCCGGTCAACGCCACTTAGCTTCTGCTACTCCGGTTGCAGGCTTGGTTTGACTCGCAGACGACTGGTCAACTGCGTGAAGCATTTGAGCTTCCCCGAAAACGAGGCAAAGTTCCTACGCACTTCATTCCGAGCCGTTCCAGCAGCTGTCTTGATGGAAGATTGGCTGCTTGCGTCTCCGAACGAGCCAATCGTAGCCCACACTCAATGGTAGATTGATGGCGCACCCGACAGAATTCGAATCTGTGACCTCTGCCTTCGGAGGGCAGCGCTCTATCCAGCTGAGCTACGGGTGCATACCAATGCGCGGGGAACAGGCCCCGGCTGAATAGGGGCAACCTAGCCAAACGGCGTGATCCGCGCAACCGGCTTTCGCCAAGTTTTCTTCCCTTGTGCCACTGCTGCCCAAACGGCTCCTGATTGGTGCAGCCCGGATGCAACAAACTCAGCGAAGTGGGCCCATCACGATCGCTGCCATGCTATTGCCATCAAGCCGCCGCTATTGCACCCTACCGGGGCACCCGACACAAATGCCTTAGGATGGTTTGATGGCGAGCCCTATTCGTGTGAACACATCTCCCGTCCTGCTTTGCGCAACAGCCGTGCTGGCGCTGGCCCTGGGCGGGTGTTCCATGTCCTCGCTCAAGCCTGCGTCAGGGAAGGCAACGGCAGCTCTGGCAAGCTTCGCCCCAACTACGCCGGCGGGACACGTTCCCGACGCAGCACTTGTGCCGCCTTCGCCTTCGCCTTCGGCGCTGGCCTATGCCAACAGCTCGCTTGATCCGCTGATCAGCCATTATGCCCAGCAGTACAATGTGCCGGAAAGCCTTGTGCGCCGTGTCATCGAGCGCGAAAGCAAGGGCAACCCGGCTGCGCGTAACGGACCATATTATGGCCTGATGCAGATTTCCCACGCCACGGCCAGCGGCATGGGTTATCGCGGCTCGCCCTCGGGCCTGCTCGACCCGGAAACCAATTTGCGCTACGCCGTGCGTTATTTGGCAGGGGCCTATGTGACGGCCAAGGGCAACCCCGACCAGGCCGTGCGCTTTTATGCACGCGGTTATTATTATGATGCCAAGCGCGCGGGCTTACTGGAAGCTTCTGGGCTGCGTTAGGGCAGGGCTGCTTTGGGCTGTCGGCCCGCGAGCGTATCCGCTTTTGCCCCTCGCCTCCCTGCGGACCTGATCCGCGGAACACTCCCGGTCTGGAACAAGCGGCAAAAGGCCCCCAGGTCGGGAAGCGTCAGCCGTTACGGATGTTCTGGTGCGCTGCCAGGGGCTGCTTGGTTACCGGCCCTGCGGACCTCTACGCCCCAAGCTGGCGACGGAGGCACATGCCTCCACCCAAAACCTCAACCGGCTCCGCCGGGGCGGCTCAGCAGCCTGCCGATTTGATTCGCCAGTTCCGTCTGCTGATAAGGCTTGCTCAACCGAGGCAGATCCGTGGTCGTGCCGCTGGGCAAATCGGCATAGCCGGTGGCAAGGAGGATCGGCAGGTCGGGGTTGATCTCGCGCGCCTTGTTGGCCAGCTCCACACCCGTCATGCCGGGCATGGCATAGTCGGTCACGAGGGCATCGATCTGCTTGCCGCTTTGGAGAATTTCGAGGGCTTCCTTGCCCGAATAGGCTTCAAGCACCGTGTGGCCGAGATCCTCGATCATATCGACCGTGCTCATGTTGATGAGCGCATCGTCATCCACCACAAGGATAACCGAAGCTTGCGGAGCGCTTGCCTGTTCAGGTTCCATGTGCTGGACCTCCTTGATTGGGGCGGCAGACACCGGCAGCCAAAGCTCGGCCGTCGTGCCCTGGCCCAATTCACTCTTGAGCTGCAGCGCGCCACCTAGCTGGACTGCCAGGCCATGCACCATCGATAAGCCGAGCCCCGTTCCCTTGCCAAGCTCCTTAGTGGAGAAAAATGGCTCAATTGCGCTCTTAAGCGTTTTGGCGTCCATGCCCGTCCCCGTGTCGGTCACCTCGAGGCGCAGGAATCGACCCTGGAGATCCAGCCCGCTCTTGGCACCATCGAACTGGTCCAGCGACACGCTGAGGCGCCCGCCTTCGGGCATGGCATCGCGCGCATTGACCGCCAGGTTCAAAATGGCGAGCTCGAGCTGGTTGGGATCGACCTTGGCGGGGGGCAGGTTCGGCGCCAGCGCCATGTCTATGGCAATCAGCGGCCCAATGGAGCGCTCCATAAGGCCCCGCATTCCTTCCAGCAGGGCGGCTAGATCGGTTGGTTCGGGCTTGAGATCCTGCCGGCGGGCAAAGGCCAGGAGCCGCGAGGTGAGCGAAGCGCCGCGCTGGGTTCCCTGCAGCGCCCCGTCGATAAAGCGGCGGATCTGTGGGTCGTCCGGCAGGCGCTTTCGCAGCAGTTCCAGATTGCCCTGGATGGCGGCAAGGAGATTGTTGAAATCGTGTGCCACCCCGCCGGTCAGCTGGCCAATGGTTTCCATCTTCTGGGCCTGGCGCAATTGCTCTTCGGCGCGGCGCCGCTCGGTCATTTCCCGGAAAAACGCGGCGCCACCAACAATATCGCCATCGCCACCGCGCAAGGGGGCATGCTGGCTTTCCAGCACCACATTGCCCTGGCCAAGCGTTGTGAGTTCGATTTCCTCGATCGGTCCCGATACGCCCTCAAGGGCATCGCGCAAGCGGTCCTCGATCATTCTCCCTTGTGAATCGCCAATTACCCGCGCCAGTGATCGGCCAAGAACAGCTGGAGCAGGCAGGCCAAATATGCGTTCCATCACCGGGTTCCAGATCGTGACGCGCATGGAAGTGTCATAGGCGACTATGCCCGCCGGCACGCTGGTCAGCAGCAATCCCGAAAGCGCACGTTCCCCGCGCAACGCCTGCTGGGTCCTTTCGCGCTCGGCCGCAACAGCGGCAAGGAGCTTTTCGCGCTCGGCTTCCGCAGCCTTGCGCTGCGTGATGTCGGAGGCGACGCCCACCATGGTCTGCGGCTTACCGAGCCGGTCGGGCAGCACCCGCGCCCGCGCGTCGATCCAGTGCTCGCTCCCGTCCGGCCAGCGCACGCGGAACTCCAGCACCAGATCGGCGCCGGTGCGGATGGCATCGTCAAAGGCGCGCTGAACGCGCTGCTGGTCCTTGAGCGCAACGCTTTCAATCAAATCGGCGAACACAAACAGGTCGTCCGCGGCCCGGCCAAAGCAGGCGCGAAACTGGTCCGATCCACTCAACACCTGTTCGGGAATATCGAGCTCCCACGACCCCATGCGCCCCGCCAGCAGTGCCGTCTGCAGCCGCTGCTCGCCTTCGCGCACTGCTTCGGAGTACTGCCGCGCCTCGTATTGCCGGCGGCGGCCGCGCAGGGCGTTATCAACCACATTCAGGAGCGATGTGGGATGAAACGGGCGCTCCAGGACAATCACATTGCCAAGCAGCACCTGCAATTTCGTGATGACCGGGCTTTGCTCGGGGGAGCCGGTGCTTTTGCTTAAAATGATGAAGGGGAAGTCCGACCATGGTGGCTGACCGTCGATCCACGCCTTGAGGTCTGTCAGATCGGCATATTGCAGCGCTTCGCTGGTGATTACCGCGAGCCCCGCACCCTCGGTAAGCCCCGCAACGAGGTCCGGCACGCTTTCCCGTGTTTCAGCCGTTCGCCCCGCATTGCGCAGCAAGCCCTCGGCAACCACGCCGTCCCGACCTCGCGGCGCAAGGATCAGTGCGCGCTCCGAGTTGATCAAGTCGACGCGTCCTCGTCGCCCTGCACATCGGCGTAGTCACTCAGCAAATTCTTGCTCGATCCGCTATAAACCGGCATGCCGCGCAAGATGCCCTGGAAGTTGACGAGCGGCGGCCCAATGGACAATCCATTGCTGCTGATCTGGTATTCGCGAATGGTATTTTCGTGGGAACCCGAGCGCTTCTTGATCATCGACATGGCGCGCCGCACCCGCCCTTCAGCCTCGAAAAAGCGCAAAAGCAAGACGCTGTCCGCCAGATAGGTAATGTCCACCGGCGATTGCACCTCCCCAACCAGGCCATGCTGGGCCACCGTCACAAAGGTGGAGGCGCCCTGCCGGTTAAGATATTGCAACAATTCGTGGATATGGAGCAACAGCGACTGCTCCTCCGGCATGGAGGCCTGGTAGCCATTGAGGCTGTCGATGGCGACAGTCTTGACATGAGATCGGTCCACCCGGTCGCGCACCATATGAGCGAATTCACCCGGCGAAAGCTCGGCGGCATCCACCTGCTCGATCAGCAGGTTACCCTCGTCGCGCATGCGCTCGAGATCGATCCCCAGCTTCTTGGCGCGGTCAAACAGGAGCCCCAGCTCCTCATCGAAGATAAACAACGCCGCCTTCTCGCCCCGCTCAATGGCAGCGCGGGCAAAGTGCAGGGTCAGAATAGTTTTCCCGGCCCCTGAGGGCCCCAATAGCAGGGCGCTTGAACCCACATCGATCCCGCCGCCAAGCAGCTCATCGAGCTCGGGAATGTTGCTGCTAAGCGGATGGCGCTCGAACGTGGTGCGGTGTTCGGACGCAACCAGGCGCGGAAAAACATCAATGCCGCCCTGCTTGATGGCAAAGTCATGATAGCCGCCGCGATAGGCCTGGGCGCGGTATTTCAGCACCCGCAGGCGACGCCGCTCGGCACCGTAGATGGGCGCCAGTTCCTCAAGCCGGATCACCCCATGCGCTACCGAATGAACCGTCTTGTCATTGGCATCGCTGGTGAGATCGTCTAGCATCAGCACGGTTGCGCCATTGCGCGCGAAATAATGCTTGAGCAGCAGGATCTGCCGCCGGTAGCGCAGGGAGGATTGCGCCAGCAGCCGGATTTCCGAGAGGCTGTCGAGCACGACCCGATCGGGCTTCATTCGTTCCACAGTTTCGAACATGGCTCGGGTGGCCTCGCCCAGCTCAAGGTCGGACGAATACAGCAGCGATTGCTGCTGCTCACTGTCAAGCAGGCTATCCGGCGGGGTGAGTTCGAAAATCTCGAACTTGTCCCCGATCTCCCAGCCATGGGACAGTGCTGTAAGCCGAAGCTCGGACTCCGTCTCCGACAGGGTGACATAAAGGCCCTTTTCGCCCTGCTGGGCACCTTCAACCAGAAACTGCAGGGCAACCGTCGTTTTGCCGGTGCCAGGGCTGCCTTCGAGCAAATAAAGGTGCCCACGGGCAAGCCCACCCGCAAGAATGCCGTCGAGGCCGGATATTCCCAGCCGCGCTTTACTTTCCCCAGCGATTTCGGACATGACGCTTTTATAACCGATTTGGATTCTGGGCATTTGCACCAGTATCTGGCAACGCGGCAAGCCAAAAACGGTTCCTCTGCGCGCGGGGCTTTTGGCCAGGGCTAATCTCCCCTAAACTCGCGCCGCGCCCGCTCAAAGGAATCGCTTCACATGCATTTGCTGCTTGTCGACGGCTCGGCCTATATCTTCCGCGCCTTCCATGCCTTGCCCCAGCTCAACCGCAAATCCGACGGCTTGCCCGTGGGCTGCGTGCAGGGCTTTTGCAACATGCTCTTCAAGCTCACCGAGGATCTCAAGGGCGAGGACGCGCCCACCCACATGGCGGTGATCTTCGACTATGCCGGCAAAACCTTCCGGGATGATCTCTACAGCGACTACAAGGCCCAGCGCCCCGCCGCGCCTTCGGAGCTGGTCCCTCAGTTTCCGCTGACCCGTGCCGCCACCCGTGCCTTTTCCATTCCCTCCATTGAAATGGAAGGCTGGGAAGCCGACGACATCATCGCTACCTATGCCTGCATGGCCCGCAAGGCCGGCGGCAAGGCTACCATCGTTTCTTCCGACAAGGACCTGATGCAGCTGGTGGAGCCCGATGGCTCGATCCGCATGCTCGATACCATCCCGCGCCCCGGCCAGCCGCCGCTGCGTTGGATCGGCGTCGATGAAGTCTTCAACAAATTCGGCGTCACCCCCGACAAGGTGATCGAGGTTCAGGCCCTCTGCGGCGACAGCGTCGACAACGTACCCGGCGTTCCCGGCATTGGCGTGAAGACTGCCGCCGAGCTCATCAACACCTATGGCACGATCGAGAACCTGCTCGACCATGTGGACGAGATCAAGCAGAACGCCCGGCGTGAAAAGCTGCGCGCCAATGCCGAACTGGCCCGTATTTCGAAAAAGCTCGTGACCCTGTCGCAGGACGTGCCCGTCGAGCTTGATCTGGACGCCCTCGCTCGCCAGCCCATGGACCCCAAGAACCTCTTCCCGTTCTTGAAAGCCATGGAATTTGCCACCATCACCAAGCGCCTCGCGGGCCTGCTGGACGCCAACCCCGACGATTTCGAGCCCGATCCGGAATACGCCGCCAAGCCCGTCCCTCCCGTCGGCTTCAACAATGAAGCTCGTGCCGAAGCCCGTGCCGCCCGCCAGGAAGCGACCGGCCGCGCCAATGCCGCAACGGTGGAACATGCCGCCCAGGTGCACCAGACCGTCAAGGCCATCCCCTTCAACCCCGACGCCTACGAGATCATCCGCGACGCCGAGCATCTGCGAAACTGGCTCGACCGCATCTATATGACCGGCTACGTCGCCACCGACACGGAAACCACCGGCCTCGATAACCAGACGGCCGACCTTGTCGGCATTTCCTTTTCCGTTGCGCCCGGCACCGGTGCCTACCTCCCCCTGGGCCACACCGAGGGCAATGGCGACATGTTCGGCGGGGGCATGGCCGAAGGGCAGATGCCGATCCGGGAAGCGCTCGACATGGTCCGTCCTATGTTCGCGGACCGCTCGATCCTGAAAATCTTCCACAACGCCAAGTACGACCTCGGCATTCTCGCGCGCTACGACGTGCCCGTTCATTCCATCGATGACACGCTGCTTTTGAGCTATTCGCTCGATGGCCCGCAGTTCAACACCATGTCGGAACTCGCCGACCATTGGCTGGGCGTTCCCGGCCAGTCCATCAAGGACCTCATCGGCTCGGGGAAAGGGCAAAAGACGTTCGCCCAGGTCCCCATAGACGCCGCTGCCCGCTATGCCGCCGAGGACAGCGACATGACCATCCGCCTCTGGCGGATCCTCAAGCCGCGCCTTGTAGCTGAAAACATGACCGCGCTTTATGAAACCATCGAGCGCCCGCTTATCCCGGTCCTTGCCCGCATGGAAGCGCGCGGCGTCTCGGTTGATCGTGCCATCCTTTCCCGCCTTTCCGGCGATTTTGCCCAGCGTGCCGCAGCGCTCGAGGCTGAGGCCTATGAGCTTGCCGGCTCCAACTTCAATCTCGGCTCCCCCAAGCAGCTGGGCGAAATCCTTTTCGACCGCATGGGCCTAGAGGGCGGCAGCAAGACCAAGACCGGCGCCTGGTCCACTGGCGCCGATGTGCTGGAAGACCTTGCCGCCAAGGGCGTGCCGCTCGCCCGCACCATTGTGGATTGGCGCCAGCTCAACAAGCTGCGCGGCACCTATACCGATGCGCTCCCCCAATTCATCAACCAGCGCACGGGGCGCGTGCACACCACCTATTCCCAGCACTCGGTGCTCACCGGGCGCCTTTCCTCCAACGATCCCAACCTTCAGAACATACCCATCCGCACCGAAGACGGCCGCAAGATCCGCACCGCCTTTGTTGCAGCGCCCGGAAAAATCCTGATCTCGGCCGACTATTCCCAGATCGAGCTTCGCGTCCTCGCCCACATCGCTGATATTCAGGCCCTCAAGGACGCCTTCGAGGAAGGGCTCGACATCCATGCCATGACGGCTTCGGAAATGTTCGGCGTGCCGGTGGAAGGCATGCCCTCCGATGTGCGCCGCCGGGCCAAGGCCATCAATTTCGGCATCATCTACGGCATTTCATCCTTTGGCCTTGCCAACCAGCTCGGCATCAGCCGCGGCGAGGCGGGCGACTACATCAAGACCTATTTCGAACGCTTCCCCGGCATTCGCGCCTATATGGACGAGCAAAAGCGCCGCGTGAAAAAGGACGGCCACGTCACCACGCTATTTGGCCGCAAGATCAACTTCCCCAACGCCAACTCCCACAACCCTTCCGAACGCGCCTTTGTGGAACGTGCCTCCATCAACGCCCCCATCCAGGGCACAGCAGCCGACATCATCCGCCGCGCCATGATCCGCATGGAAGGCGAATTGGCCAAGGCCAAGATCGAAGCTGATATGCTCCTCCAGGTCCACGACGAACTCATCTTCGAAGTGCCCCTGGGCACGGAAGACGAGGCGATTCCGGTGATCAAGCGCGTGATGGAAAATGCGGCAGAGCCGGCGGTGCGGCTAGAGGTGCCAATTCAGGTTGATGCCCATGCAGCACATAACTGGGACGAGGCGCATTAAAGAGAAGCGAGAACAGCCATTTCCAGCGACACGCGGACTACGCCTGAAATTCCTCTGACCGGTGGCGGACGTACGGCTGTTGTCCGCGTAGGTGACGTTGTTCACCGCCAAACGGGTCCTTGGGCCCAAAGCGTTCATGCCTTGCTGCGCCATCTGGAGGCAGAAGGTTTTGCAGGAGCCCCGCGCGTCGTTGGCGGCGGCTTTGACGATCAAGGCCGGGAAACGCTGAGCTTCATAGACGGGGCCTCGCTTCATCCCGGCCCTGGCCTGACGAAGCCATGTTTGGCCTGGGCCGCATGCTCAAGGATTTTCACCGCGCTAGCGCAAGCTTCGTGCCGCCAGCGAATTCCCAGTGGCGTCCCTTGTTCGGTCGTCATCTGGGTAATGGTCCGAAAATCATCGGCCATTGCGATCTTGGTGATTGGAACATTATTGCACAATGCAACCAGCCGGTCGGTTTCATCGACTGGGAGCAAGCTGGGCCTGTCGACCCCATGGTCGAACTGGCCCAACTCTGTTGGCTTAATGCGCACTTGTTCGACGACGACCTTCAGGAACGCCTTGCTCTGCCCCCACTTGCCGGGCGCGCCGGTAAGCTCCGTTCCATCGTTGACGGCTATGGCCTGGCAGCCGACGGGCGAGCCAATCTGGTGTGCACTATGATCGAGCTGGCCGTGCACGATACCGCCAACGAGGCCATAAAGGCCAAGCTCACGCCCGAAAGTTCAGAGCCCGTTCAAGCCCTGTGGGCCATGGCATGGCGATCTCGCAGCGCCGCGTGGATGCTCCGCAACAAAGCAGCTTTAGAAGCTGCCCTGCTGTGACCGTAAGGACTACCGAGAGCTTCCCTTGCGCCACACCTTTTGCGAACCAGCTCACAAGCATTCTCAAGAGGGATCCCGGTTCAAGGCCGGGATGACATCGCGTGTGTACTCACTTCGCTGTCCTACTCCTCACCCAGTTTCACCCACCGCCACGTCCGCTTCACCCGCACCGGTCCCGGCCGGCGGATCACCAATGTCCCCACGTCCCCCGGCAGCGCCGAGGTGAGTTTGACATAGATGAATTCCGTCTTGCCGCAGCCCGAGCACACGAAGGGTGGCTCCAGGGCATCGCGTTCGGGGTTGAGGAAGGTGACGAGGTCGGTGGCGAGGAAACGCACCAGCTTGCGGCAGAGATTGCAGCGGCAGATGATGATCTGGTTGTTCTCCGCCGCATGGCGCAACAAATATTCCTGGCCCGGATAGGCCCGCTCACGACGATAGGATGCAGGCATGAACTCGATTCTCCTCGGGCGAGCATAAGGGGAGAACGAAAAGAGAACAAGCATGGGGCGGTGCAGATCTCGATCCTGCTCTTAACCGAGTAGGCACGGAAGGTGCAGCCGCGCTCCCCTTCTCTGCGGGAAGGGTGAGGCTGTTGCGTGGGAAAACTCGTGCCGCAGGGGAGGGCCGAAACGCTTCCCACAAACCTGAACACCAATCTCAACGCTAACAGTCTGCTACTCAGAAGCGTTCATCTGCGGTCGCCCTCACCCGCAAAACCCATTCACCCAGATAAACGAAATCTCTCCCGCTTCTCCCCCGGCGACAAACCTGCGCCATACTCCACCCATCTCCCGTCAAGGAGCGCGATCATGACGAGTGATTGGCGGGGGGCCGGGTGGCAGGAACGGGTCGCCGTTTTGCCGAGCCGGGCCGGAACGGGTTCGATGTTCCTTTAGGTGGGCATCGGGCTGAAACAGCCGCGGCGGGGTGCTGTTACGCCTCGCCTCAACGGGACCCGACTTTCTTTCTCGCGCAAGCGGAAGGGAGCGTCAGCAACAGGGGTCCTAGCGGTGATGGGCGATCCTCAATAAGCCCGCCTGTTCCCGAGCCTTGGTTCCAGCGCCTGGCATGTGGGCGAGGCTTGGCCTCACTACAATGCGGACTAACCGCGAGGAGGCTGCGCCTCGCCCACAAGCGCTCCGTCACCGGCGGCCGGAATTGGCCAGCCGGCATTCGTGCGCGCCCTACTTATTGGTGCGGCCAAGATGGTTCGGCTTGACGCTGCCATCGCCCGCCGTGTCGTTCATCACATCGCCTTCCACCGTGTTGTCGTCGTCCACATCCTCGAAGATCGTGTCTTTCTGGTCGATCCCGCGGGCCGTTTGCCCGATCCCGGGATTGCGCTTGAGGTCGAGATCGCTGGGTTTTTCTGTCTTGAAGTGGTTGCTCATGGCTTGGAACTCCTTTTGCCCTCCCCGGGCCAACCGCAAGGGCGGCAGGGCGGTTCCCCCATGGCGATCACAATCGGGCAACCGCTGCGGCACGGCGACGTTTGGCTTGCTCACCTTCCCTGAGACAAGGAGCAACCATCATGCCACACAGCGATATGGGCCAAGGCAACAAGACCCGCGAGCACCAGAAGGCTGAGATCAACGGACAAGTCGAGACCAAGGGCGTCGACGTCAATCCGGATCAGCGTCCCCTGAGCGAAGCCCGCGCCGAAACCGAGCAGCCTGCCGGGGAATACGAGATTTCCAGCGGCGACCGCTCCATCCAGCGCGGCGCCAACCAGGCGAGCGAGCACCACAAGAAGCGCGACGATTGACCGGCGAGTTCCGCCACTTCCACCAGGCGCAGGAGCCGGTTTACGGGCAAGCCGTGGCCGAGCTCCGCGCCGGGCGAAAAACGAGCCACTGGATGTGGTTCATCTTTCCCCAGATCCGGGGGCTCGGCCATAGTGCCATGGCCCAGCGCTTTGCCTTGGGCGGGATCGAGGAAGCCCGCCGCTATCTGGCGGACCCGATCCTGGGTCCGCGCCTGCGCGAAACCACAGAAGCGGTACTCCGCCATTCCAACCGGAGCCTTCATGCGATCTTCGGCAGCCCCGATGATCTGAAATTTGTTTCCTCGATGACGCTTTTCAGCCAAGCCGCTCCGGAGGAACCCTTGTTTCGAGAAGCGCTCGACCGCTTCAACGCCGGCGCGGAGGATCCGGCAACGCTCAGCCGCCTCTAGCGGGAACAAGCTTTGTTGCTGCCCGTTCTCCTCCGACACGGAGGCGACGGCCATGCACAACAAGTTCGAAACCCTGGCGCGCGGCGGCTATTTCGCCCGCGGCGTCGTTTACATCCTCTTGGGGGGCCTGGCGCTGACCTCGGCCTTTTACGGCGGCAGCAATCCCCAGGGCTCCTCCGATGCCCTTTCCACTATCCTCGGCTGGCCCTTTGGCCGGATACTCATGGGCCTCGTTGCCATCGGCCTTTTTGGCTATGTGCTGTGGCGCCTGGCGCAAGGCCTCCTCAATGCCGATGGTGTCGAGGACAATTGGAAGGGCTTTGCCGGCCGCGTCGGCTCGCTGATCAGCGCCGGCGCCAACGTCTTTCTCGCACTCACCGCCGCCCGGATGGCGTTGGGCAGCGGCGGGGGCGGTGGCGGCGGCAATGGCGAGGAACAAGCCTCCGCCTGGCTCCTGCAGCAGCCTTTCGGTCCGTTCCTGCTCGGCATCGCCGCCTTGGGCATCATTGTTGCGGGCTTGATCCAGATCTGGAAAGGCGCGAGCAAGGAATATCAGAAGCGCATCCACATTCCCGCCGACCGCGAAAAAGGGCTTAATCTGGTGTGCCAGTTCGGCTTGATCGCGCGGGGTGCCTTGCTGGCCATTGTAGGTGGGTTTGTTCTTTATGCCGCCTTCACTGTTTCGCCGGGCAATGCGGGCGGTATTTCCCAAGCGCTCGACTATGTTCATGGCCTGCCCTTCGGGCGCTGGCTCTATGGGTTGGCCGCGCTGGGTCTGGTGGCCTTTGGGGGCTACAGCATTGTGCAGGCGCTTTATCGGCAGGTGAATGCCCCCGATATGGGCGACGTCAAGCGCGCCGTCCCAGGCATGGGCTAGCGGCGAACGACGCTTACATCCCGCCCGGCGCCCCCGGGCGGAATCTGGAGGGTGATGGTGAGCGTCGCGGCCTCGACGATCTCGGGCGAGCGCTCCGCCCATTCCACAAGGACGATCGCATCGGGATTGTCGAGCAAGCCAAGCTCGTCCACCTCTCGCGGATCTCCCAGCCTGTAAAGATCGGCATGCAGCGCCGGCCCCTTGGGGGTCTCATAGGGCTGCACCAGCGCGAAAGTGGGGGAGGGCACCTCGAGCGCCTCCTCCCCTGCAAGACGTCGGATGATCGCTCGAGCTAGCGCGGTTTTCCCCGCCCCGAGATCTCCCTCTAGAACCACGAGGTCACCCGGCCGCAACCCATCCGCTACTTCCCGGCCAAAAGCGGCGGTTGCGAAATCATCGGGCAAATGGGTGGTCATTTATTCGGCCACGCCAACCATGGCGCTGTCTCGTGGCAAGTTGACGATGATCCGGCTGCCCCGCGGCTCCCGCTGCTCCGCCGAGATCGTGCCACCATGGAGGTTCACGAAGGTGCGCACGATGGAAAGCCCCAGCCCTGCTCCGCGCTGCCGCCCGCTGGTGGACGGATTGTCCAACCGCGTCAGAATGGCCGACTTCATCTCGTCGGTCAGCCCTGGGCCCTCATCCTCGATCACAAACAGCATGCGCTCGGCGCGATGGGAAATGCTGAGCCTGATCTCCCCGCCAGGCGGCGAAAACCGCGCCGCGTTGGAGAGGAGGTTGTAAAGCACCTGCACGATGCGCGTGCCATCAGCGATAAAGGGCGGCATCGCATCCTCGATATCCACCACGAGGTTGATGGGTTTCTCGCCCGAAATCTCGGGAAAGGTCGCCGACAGCCCTGCGCGCGCCTTGTCGACGAGGTTTGTGACATCCTGCAGTTCCGGCCTGAGCTCGGCAATGCCGGCATCCACCGAAGCCAGGTCTAGGATATTGTCGATCAGGACGCCCAGCGTAACAGACGACGCCCGGATATACTCCACATAGGCGCGTTGCCTGTCGTTGAGCGCACCGCCTTCGGTGGCAAGGAGGTCGGCAAAGCCAATAATATTGGTCAGCGGCGAGCGCAATTCATAGGACACGTTCTCGACGAAAGCGTCCTTAAGCAGATCGGCCGCGACCAGCGCGTCGTTGCGCTCCTTGAGCACCTTGGAATAGCTCGCGCTTTCGGTGACATCGAGAAATGTCATCATCGTCTGCCCGTCCGGCAGGCGCGTGATAGCATAATCCAGCAAGCGCCCGTCTGAGCGATTGATGCGGCCGGTCTGGTCCGAACGGGTCGGGTTGAGATCGATGATGCCGCGTTTGAGATCCCGCCAAATGCTGGCGCCATCCTGGGAAATGGCTCGTCCACTGGCTTCTGCGATCTGGTCGATATGGGGGTTTTGCCCCAGTTCGTTCATTGGCAGCTTCCAAAGCGCCGACAAACGCGGATTGCTCAGCGTCAGCCGCCCATTGGTCCCGAACACAGCAACGGCCTCGGAAAGGGCATTGATGGTTTCCCGCTGCACATTGCTGAACGCCTTGTTGGTGGATTCAAGCTTGAGCCGCTCGGTGATGTCATCAAACACATAGATCACGCCACCCGCTGGGCTCGCCGGGGCCGAAATCACCTTGATGGTGCGCCCATCCGGCAAGTGCCAAGGTTCGTTCTCGTAGGGCTCCTTGCGCCCATAGGACTCAAGGTGCTTGGTACGCCAGGTCTGGTAGTCTACCTGGTTGGGGAGCATGCCCTCTGTGCGCAGCTTGTCGAGGATCGCCCGTTCGTCGAGCCCGAGCTGGAGGAACTTGGTGTCCAAATGCCAGAGATTGGCATAGGCTTGGTTGAACTGGATCAGTTCGCGCTTGGCGTTGAAGATTGCGATAGGCGTGGCAAGGGTATCGATGATGCCGCTGATATGGGCAATGCCCGGGTCATGGGGCTTGATAGCCTCGTCTTCGACCGGACGGAGATAGCCCGCGCGCCCGCCAGCCACCGGGAATTCCACCATTTCGAAAGCGCCTTGTCCCGGCCACGCCAGAGAAAGGGAGGACGGCTTTTCGCTCGAGGCGCAGGTCAGCAGATGTTGTTTGAGCCGCGAGCCATCAAGCAGTTCGGGCGGCCGCGTGTCCGTGCCGTCTTTACCCAGGGCGCGGGCGAGTTGCAGATAGGCTTGGTTGGCATAAACCAGCCTGTCCTGTGCATCGCGGGCAAAGGCCGGTTTGGTCAGAACGGCAAGAATTGCGCGAACACTGTCGAGATCGCCATGCTCGGCTGCCGCTGCGAGATTGGGCTCGGCGCTCGGCTGCAAAAGAGCCGGGCGCAGCCGCATGGCGACGCCGCCACCCAGCACCCAGCCGTCGGCGCGGATCAATCGCCCGTCCAGCGCCTGCAGGCTTACGGCAAATGTGTGCCCATGCACGCGTAGCTCTTCCAGCAGGCGCGCCAGGCGGTCGGCGTCTTCCGCCCGCAGCCAGTTGTGGAAATGGAGAACTGTTTCGGGCTGTTTACCAATCGGCAATACCGAGGCAGCCTGGCCTAGAAGCTTGGGAGCCCCGCCGCTGTTTTGCGTCCAAAGGACGGTGACTTCACGCGTGCCCGAAAGGAGGGCCTCGTATTCATCCACCAGGGCCCTAAGCCCGGCAATCTGCTCGGCGGCCCTGATCCGGGCCAGTTTGCCACTGGATTGCATGGTGCGCACCACGGCCATGGCCAAGAGCGCAAAGGCGCCCGCGCCTGCGGCGATCGCCAGGGGAGCTGCACCGGCGAAGCTTGCCGTATTGATATCCTGGGCAAAGGCGGGGACCGCCGTCATCAAGGTAAGAGGGGCTGCCGCAATCGTTGCGAATCCCCAATGCTTCCGGAAATGATCCGGCGCCATGCGCGGCCCTCTTGGTCTGTTTCATCTGGAGCCAAGCCCCCAAAGGGCTTGTACGCTTGAACTTTCAAGAGACGGCCTAACGCAGATCACAACAGGATCCGACTGTCCCTGAGCCGGTTGCGTGTCCCCCCGCATCCGAATCGCTCCGACCATACCGGCCGGGTGAATCTGCTAAAAGAGTCTTAATGACCGTGCTGGGCGGGCAATGGCACATAACAGGGATTGACCCGGAACGAAGCAGAAACTTTGCTCCTCGGGGTGCAGCGCAGTCGGATCACTTGTGGCGCAGGATCTACCACGGCAAACCGGGCTTTGGCACGGCGCAGGAGCCCTCAAGGTGCGTGTGCGCACACCATGAGGGCTATCGCGAGATAGCTGGAGTTAGTAGCGGTATTCAGCCGACTTGAACGGACCTTCGGTGGACACGCCAATATAATCGGCCTGGTCCTTGGTTAGCTTGGTCAGCTTGGCGCCCAGCTTGGCCAGGTGCAGCTCGGCGACTTTTTCGTCGAGGTGCTTGGGTAGCACATGGACCTTTTTCTCGAGCTTTTCGCCATTGGTCCAGAGCTCGATTTGCGCCAGCGTCTGGTTGGCAAAGGATGCCGACATCACAAAGCTCGGGTGCCCCGTGGCGTTACCCAGATTCACCAGACGGCCTTCGGACAGCAGGATCAACCGCTTGCCATCAGGCTTTTCGATCAGGTCGACCTGCGGCTTCACATTGGTCCACTTGAAATTGCGCAATGCGGCAACCTGGATCTCGTTGTCGAAGTGGCCGATATTGCAGACGATAGCCATGTCCTTGAGCTTGCGCATGTCATCAAGCGTGAGGACGTCGCGATTGCCGGTGGCGGTCACAACGATATCAGCCCGTGGTGCAGCATCTGCCAGGGTCACGACCTCAAAGCCTTCCATCGCGGCCTGCAGGGCGCAGATCGGATCGACCTCCGTCACCAACACGCGTGCGCCGGCGCCGCGCAGCGATTCAGCCGAACCCTTGCCCACATCGCCATAGCCGCAAACGATTGCGACCTTGCCAGCCAGCATCACATCGGTGCCACGCCGGATTGCATCCACGAGGGATTCGCGGGTGCCGTACTTGTTGTCGAACTTGGACTTGGTGACGGAGTCGTTGACGTTGATGGCGGGGAAGGGCAATTCGCCCTTGGCATGGAGTTGGTAGAGCCGCATCACACCTGTTGTGGTTTCTTCCGACACACCGCGGATCGAGGCGCGGATACGCGAAAAGAAGTTCGGCGACTGCGCCAGGCGCTTGCGGATCGTGGCGAAGAAGATTTCTTCTTCCTCATTGCCTGGATTGTCCAGGATCGAGATGTCCTGTTCGGCCTTGGCGCCGGTCAGGATGTACATGGTGGCGTCGCCGCCATCATCGAGGATCATGTTGGGCGTTTGGCCGGGCCAGTCCATCATGCGGTCCGTAAAAGCCCAATATTCTTCCAGTGTCTCACCTTTGTGGGCAAACACCGGAATGCCAGCCGCTGCAATTGCTGCTGCCGCATGGTCCTGGGTGGAAAAAATGTTGCAGCTGACCCACCGCACTTGGGCACCCAGCGCCACCAGCGTTTCGATCAGCACAGCCGTCTGGATGGTCATGTGGAGCGAGCCGGCAATCCGCGCGCCCTTGAGTGGCTGCGTTGCGGCGTATTCTTCCCGGATTGCCATCAGGCCGGGCATTTCGATTTCGGCGATCTCGATTTCCTTGCGGCCAAAGCCTGCAAGGGAGATGTCCCTGACCGCGTAATCGGTCGAATTAGTGCTCATGGGAGGCTCCGGCGCTGATAGGTGAATATGGCTCACCTATACGCAAGTCAGGCCCACGCATCAACCGGACATAAAGAAATGTTTATATCCTAGTATTGATAAAGTCGGTTTCGACGTCTGAAGGGTAGGGCACAAAACCTCCAGACACCGGACACGATGAGATAGCCAAAGATAAAGCCGGCGCCTGCATAAAGAATGCCTTCGATGGTGGCCGGAACAGCTGGCTTGTAGCTTTCCAGCGTCCGGCGACCGATATCGGTGTCAAGATAAGCGGGCAGGGACTGGAAACGCTCCACGGGGCCAGCACCCTGAATCTGGGTCAGTGCTGCGCTTAATTGCTCGAAGCGCTGGAAAGTCGCCGTCATAGACTCCCCACGCCCAGCCAGAAAATCATCGTTGGACGCATTGTAGCGGGCCAACGCCTGTGCCCTGTCGAGCCCACCAGCGCTTGCTGCCCGGTCGAAATCCGCCGTGATGACGCGCAATTCGTCCACGGCCCCGCCCAAGCGCTGCGTATACTGCTGTGCATATTCCGGAAACTGGCTCAGGATCAACGCCAGCGCCAAGCCGCCCACACTTGCTATCGCCCGCCGCATGCCGTTCTCCGCCCTTGCTCAACACTGCAGCGCGAGCCACGAGGGCGTTCAGGCCGCCCCGTCGCTGTCCTCGTCGAACCCATTGTTGACCAGTTCGACGATCGCTTCCAGCGCTTCGCGGGCCTGCTTTCCGCTGGCCTGCACAAGAATGGTCGAGCCAGGCCCGGCCCCCAGCATCATTAGGCCCATGATGGAATTGCCCGCAACCGATTGGCCGTCCTTGATGACGTTGATACTGGCGTCAAAGCATTCCGCGGTGCGCACGAAGCGTGCCGAGGCGCGGGCATGCAAGCCCTTGCGGTTAACAATGGTCAATTGCTGGGCAACAGCCCGACCGCCGCCGGGCACACCGTCCATCAGCCAGCCCCAAGAATGGAGTTGGCGACAGTGATATATTTGCGGCCCGCTTCCTGCGCCAGGTTCACGGCATCGCGGATATCCATTTCGCTGCGCACGCGTCCAAGCTTGACCAGCATTGGCAGATTAACGCCCGCTATCACTTCCACGGCGCGGTTTTGCATTACGGAAATGGCGAGATTGGAAGGCGTGCCCCCGAACATGTCGGTCAGGATAATGACGCCGGATCCATCATCGGCCTTGTCCACGGCCGCCAGGATATCGTTGCGGCGGATTTCCATGTTGTCGTCGGGGCCGATAGCAATGGTCTCGCAATATTCCTGCGGGCCAACCACATGCTCCAGTGCCGACTTGAATTCATTGGCAAGCGCGCCATGCGTCACCAAAACCAGACCAATCATGCAAATCCCTCAGCATGCCGGAACAGGCGGTGCTGCTGCCCGCCGCTATTCCGGCCATTCATGCCCCTACCGCCGTATTATCCTCTGCGAACCTTACGCAAGGCTGAACCTGCCTGAAATGGATGGCAGGCCTGCAGTCTTGCCCTCATGGGTTCCGGTTTCAAGCCCCATTTTGTCGCGGCCGGTCGAGCGCACCCATTGCTTCTTCCACCAGCAGCATCTGATGGCCAAGGCTGACCACATTTCCGGCCGGCACCGGCGCCCGTGCAACCGTCAGCCCTGCCAGATCGGTGATGAAGGCATCCTCCTCCAACATCCGGACCAGTTCTGGAACAAGGTCGACTACCAGATGCAAAACAACGTTGTTCCGGTGCGGACGCTGCACGATCCCCCGGCCGCGCAGTTCGATAAGGCCAGCAAGGCTTTGGTTGGCCTGCATGCGAAGCTGGCCTGACGCGGTGCTCAGTTCGATCCGGTCATCGGCCACAAGAAAGGCCGCTTGGCCGCGGCTCTCCCAACGCTCCAGTAAGCTGAGTGCCAGCACCGACTTGCCCGCCCCCGAAGGTCCGCGCAACAGGACGCCGATCTGACCCAGCAACAGGCCTGTTCCGTGCACATTGATGGGTTTATTCATCGCGCAACTTTATTTACGGGCACGCGGCAACACAACCGTGAACACGGCACCGCTCCGGTCATCACGATTATGCGCCTTGATTGTTCCCTTGTGCGCATCAACGATCTGCTTGGAGATCGACAAGCCCAGTCCCGAATGATCGCCAAAACTCTCAGTCTCCGGACGATCGGTATAGAAGCGCTGGAAGATCTTGCCGAAATCGCCAGTGATCCCGGGGCCTTCGTCTGTAACGGTCACCGTGATGTGGTCCGGATCGGTCGCAAGGGCGACCTTTACCGTGCCGTTGGCGGGGGAGAACGAGACGGCATTGTCGATCAGATTGGCGAGCACCTGTGCCAAGCGACTCTCATGGCCCATGACGATTGCCGGACCCTTGCCGCTCCGCTTCTCCAGATGCACCCGCACACCCCGACCCGCGGCGATGTCCTTCTGAATGGACACCATGGTCTCAGCGAGCTTTTCAACATCGACCCGCTCGGCGCTTTCGCGCGCCAGTTCGGCATCGAGGCGGCTGGCAGAGGAAATATCGGTGATGAGACGGTCAAGCCGGCGCACATCGTGCTGGATGATCTCGTTCAGCCGCGCCCGGTCCTCGGCGCGTTTGGCGAGGGGCAGGGTTTCCACGGCGCTGCGAAGCGAGGTAAGGGGGTTCTTGAGCTCGTGCGCCACATCGGCGGCAAAGCGCTCAATGGCTTCGATCCGGTTGTAGAGATTGTCCGTCATGCGGCGGAAGGCACCTGAAAGGTGGCCGATCTCGTCCTGACGGTCAGTGAAGTCGGGGATTTCGGCACGCGCATTGCCCGCGGTCTGGACGCGCTCGGCAGCCTCCGAAAGCCGGCGCATGGGACCAGCGATGGTCCCGGCCAAGGCGAGCGACAGCGCTATCTGCACCACAGCGGCGATCAAGGCGATGCGCAGAATGCCCCAGCGTTCCTGGGAAACAATGGCATCGATATCCCCCGGCGCGGTGGACAGAAGGATCGCCCCGACGACCGAGCGCACGCGCTGAACTGGCACTGCTACGGAAACCACCAGCCGCCCTTGCCCGTCCACCCGCACGAAATCGGCAGCAGCGCCCGACAAGGCTGATGCAACCTCGGGATAGCGATTGCCCTCGTCGACGCCATATTCCTGGTAGGGCGGGAAATTGTCACCCGGCACCCAGCTCAAGACAGCGTTCCAGACATCCCACAGAAAGAAGCTGTCCTGCTGCTTGGTCTCGATCATCTGCCGCATGACTTCGCCACGGGCATAGATGTTGTCGCTATCAAGAATAAGAAGCCCGCCCTGATCATAAATCCGGGCACGGGTGCGGGTTGGGGTGATGAGGTTGCGCAGCAGCGGCGCTACCCGTTCGGGATTGATCGGGAATTCGAGGCTCGGGTCGTAATAGGACAGCGGCGAGACCGTGCCATCCCCCTGCAATTGCAGGAGACGATCGGGATTGACCGAAATCACATCGCTATCCACCGTCGCGGAAGCCGCCACTGCCGCCGCAATGATTTCACCCTGTACGCGCAGCGATTGCACACGCGCCTCGATCAGCCCCGCGCGCCATTGGTTGAGATAGAGAATACCCACCACCAGCACCAGCAACCCGGCAAGATTCAGCACGATGATGCGTTTGGTCAGGCTCGAGAAGATCGTCAGGTCAAGAAAGCGATTTACCGCCTCGACCAGCCGATACAACGGTTTGGTCAGCATCTGGCGGCGGCGCCGTCGCTGCCGCGTCGCCTTGGCCGGAGCTCTCCTCTCGGGCCTTCGACCTTCCGAAGACGGCTTGTCTTTCTGCTCCCGTTCGGGATCCGTGATGGCCACTGGCTTTTCTATTGTTCCTTGAAGCGATAACCAACGCCGTACAGCGTCTCGATCATCTCGAAGTCGTCGTCGGTCGCCTTGAACTTCTTGCGCAGCCGCTTGATATGCGAGTCTATCGTGCGATCATCCACATAGACCTGATCATCGTACGCGGCGTCCATCAGCGCATTGCGCGACTTGACCACGCCGGGGCGCAAGGCAAGGGCCTGCAGGATCAAAAATTCCGTGACGGTCAAGGTCACGCGCTGCCCCTTCCAGGTGCAGGTGTGGCGCTCTTCGTCCATCACAAGCGAGCCGCGCTCGATCAGTGCCTTGCCTGGCTGGGATTCCCCCGTTGCGCCAGCGGGCGCTGAAGGATCGCGCGGTGCCGAGCGGCGCAGGATCGCCTTGACGCGCTCAACCAAAAGACGCTGGCTAAACGGCTTTGTTATGAAGTCGTCAGCGCCCATCTTGAGCCCGAAAAGCTCGTCGATTTCCTCATCCTTGGAGGTGAGAAAGATTACGGGAACATCGGATTTCTGCCGCAGCCGGCGCAGCAATTCCATGCCGTCCATGCGCGGCATCTTGATATCAAGGATAGCCAGGTCCGGCTTGTCGCTAGTCAGGCCTTCAAGGCCAGAAGCGCCGTCGGTGTAAGTGGCGACCTGATATCCTTCGGCTTCCAGCGTCAGCGACACGGATGTTAGAATATTACGATCGTCATCTACGAGGGCGATTTTGGGCATGAGCTGCCTTTCTTGTTATAAAACGCGTCGGAACGCGGGCCAGCTTTGGCTGGGCGCCCGCTTGCAGGCGACAAATACGCATTAAATAAGGCGTAGCCAAGGGTAGAGGGGAGAACAGCGCCGAGCCCAGCTTGTTCCCCCGCTGCATGCAACTTCTGTCTTAAGACCGATTTCCTGATGGCCGCGCGTGATCCATGAGCCCAAATTCGCCGCCTATTGGCAGCCCTTTGTAGCTGCAGCAACAGGCGGAGCTTGCCCCATGAACGCGTTCGACCACCAGAGCCTGCGAGAAGAGGCATGTGCAAGGGCTGGTTCCCTGTCCCTCAACGACACGGCGCCGGTGCTGGTCGCCCGCTCCTTGCAGGCGGGTGAAGCCGAAGTCACCGCATATGGCGCCCTTTCCGTACGCACCGGGGCGTTCACGGGCCGCTCGCCCAAGGACAAGTTCATCGTGCGCGATAGGCTTACCGAGCACAAGGTGTGGTGGGACAATTGCGCGGCTCTTACGCCAGAACACTTCGACCTCCTGCTGGCTGACGCCACAAAGGCCTTGGAAGGCGGCCCGCTGTTTCGGCAGGATCTGCTGGCAGGCGCCGATGCGAAGCACCAGTTCGCCGTTTCGGTGCTTACCCCCAGCGCCTGGCATGCCTTATTTATCCGAAATCTGCTGATCCGACCGGGCGAAGCCATTCCCAGGGCAGACAATCCCATGCCGGTCACCATTGTTCACGCGCCCCATTACAAGGCCGATCCCCAGCGGCACGGCAGCCGCACCGAAATTGTGATCGCGCTCGACATGACCCGCAACATCGTTGTCATCGCCGGCTCCCTTTATGCCGGCGAGATCAAGAAGTCGGTTTTCTCCATCTTTAACTTCCACGCGCCGACCCAGGGTGTTCTGCCCATGCATTGCTCGGCCAATTTGGGCAAGGACGGGGAAGCGGCCCTGTTCTTTGGTCTCTCTGGAACCGGCAAGACAACGCTCTCCAATGATCCGGCGCGCCCTTTGATCGGCGATGACGAGCATGGCTGGGGCCCCGATGGCGTCTTCAACCTCGAAGGCGGCTGCTATGCCAAGACCGTCAAGCTGAACGCTGAGGCAGAACCCGAGATCTTTGCTGCGACCCAAAGATTTGGAACCGTGCTGGAGAACGTGGTTCTGGACGAGAACAAGATGCCCTTGTTCGACGACGTTTCGCTGACCGAAAACACGCGTGCCGCTTATCCGCTCCATGTTCTACCAGCCATCGCTCCGGGCAGCGTTGGCGGAACGCCAAATAAAGTCATCTTCCTTACGGCCGACGCCTTTGGCGTGCTGCCCCCGCTCGCCCGGCTGACCCCCGAACAGGCGGTTTATCACTTCCTGTCCGGATACACCGCAAAGGTCGCCGGCACCGAGCGCGGCGTAACCGAGCCGCAGGCTACCTTTTCCGCCTGTTTCGGCGCACCCTTCATGCCGTTGCACCCAAGCGTCTATGGCGAGATGCTGGCCCAAAAACTGCAAGAGAGCGGTGCCCAGACCTACCTGCTCAACACAGGCTGGACCGGCGGCGGTTACGGCGTTGGCAAGCGCATCGACATTGCCTCCACAAGGCGGCTGCTGAGCGCCGCCCTTAATGGAGAATTGGACGAAGCCCCGATGCGTACCGACGCGCTCTTCGGCTTCAGCGTGCCTTTGACGGTGCAGGGGGTGGACGACACACTCCTCACGCCGCGCCAGACCTGGCGTGACCCTGAGGCTTACGATCGGCAGGCCCTCCATCTCGCTGGCTTATTCCGGGCCAATTTCGAAAAGTTCGGCGCTCTGGCAAACGCGGCACCGGGCCCACAATTTGCCCAGGCAGCAGAGTGAAAACACCGGGCGCAATGGTGCCCGGTTCACCGCATTCTTAAACGTACCAGATACCGGCGGAAAACTCGGGTGCCACATTGCCCCGGCCCAGGCATCCAGCGCCTACCTGAACAGCGCACGCTCGCCTGTGCCAAGCGTGCGGAAATAATTGGCCTCGCCATAATTGATCCCGTCGTTCAGCGGCGGCCGCTCGTCGGCAAGGAATGGGTCAAAAACACGGGCGGGCGGTGACCGCGCCATTGACGGGCTGGTTCCACGTCCAGGCGGACGAAAGCAGGGCGGTATAATCACGAAAAAACGGCATCTGGGCCTCGCAAGCTGCCGTCGACTAGGCAGGCCAGGGCCGGTCCAAGTCAACTTAGGGAAGAATACCAATGGCACTAAGGTTTGGACACATGCCGCCTAGGCTGAGTCCCGCAGATGCGCTATTCTGCGGGCCGGTAAACATAGTGTGCAGGAGGAGTCATGCACCGGATTTACACGACCAGTGTTGCCAGCGTGTACCCGCACTATGTCGCCAAAGCGGAACGGAAGGGCCGAACAAAAGAGGAAGTCGACCAGATTATCAGCTGGTTGACCGGCTATAGTTCCGAAGCGCTCAGAAGCGAGCTGGAAGCGCAAACGAACTTCCAGGATTTCTTCAGCAAAGCACCCTGCCTCAATCCTGCACGTAAGGAAATCAAAGGCGTCATCTGCGGTGTCCGCATCGAGGACATTGAAGAAGATACAATGCGCGAGATCCGCTACCTCGACAAACTGGTGGACGAACTCGCCAATGGGCGGCCCATGAGCAAGATCCTGCGCCAATAGCAGGATCTTACCCGCGCCGACTGAGAAGAAGAGGAGAGGTCAATCCTCCTCCACAAACACTTCCTTGCGTTTGCGCCTTATGCCGGGCAGCACGGCAATGAGCACCGCTGCAAGGGCAAGCCCCAGAAGCGTTGCCGAAATCGGCCGGGTCACGAACACGGAAGGGTCACCGCGCGAGATGATCATCGCCCGCCGCAAATGTTCTTCCAAGAGCGGCCCGAGAACAAAGCCCAGAAGAAGCGGCGCCGGCTCGCACCCGAAACGGATCAGCACATAACCGAGAACGCCGAAAACCCCGATCGCATAAACATCGAAGATGTTCTGGTTGATCGAATAGCAGCCGATACAGGCAAACAGCACGATGGCTGGAAACAGCGCCCGATAGGGGATGGAGAGCATCTTCACCCAAAGCCCGATCAGGGGCAGGTTCAACAGAACCAAGATGACATTGCCCACCCACATCGAAGCAATGATGCCCCAGAACAGGGCCGGCTGGTCGTTAATCACATTGGGGCCGGGCGTAATGCCCTGAAGGATAAAGGCGCCCACCATCAGCGCCATTACGGGATGCGCGGGAATGCCCAAGGTCAAGAGGGGTATAAACGAGGTTTGCGCGGCGGCATTGTTGGCTGATTCCGGACCCGCCACCCCCTCGATGGCACCCTGGCCAAACTCCTCCGGCGTCTTGCTCAGTCGCTTTTCGGCCGAATGGGACGCAAACGAGCTCAGGATATGCCCGCCGCCCGGAAGAATGGCGAGCAAGGATCCCAGCGCCGTACCGCGCAGCACCGGGCCCACGATGCGCCTGATGTCGTCTTTCGAGAGCCATAGATTCTTGACGGTTTTCACCATCACGTCGCGCTCTTTCTCGTTCTCGAGATTGCGCAGGATCTCGGCCACGCCAAAAACGCCGACGGCAACGGACACGAAATTGAGCCCCGAATAAAGTTCGCGAATGCCCAGGGTAAAGCGCGGCTGGCCGGTATAGATGTCCTGGCCCACCATGCCGAGCAAAAGACCCAGGACGATCATGGCCAGCGCCTTGAGGATGGAACCATGCGCCAGCGCAATGGAGACCAGCAGGCCTAGGACGATCAGCGCGAAATATTCCGGCGCTCCGAAATTGAGCGCCGCGCGAGCCAAGGGCGGGGCAAAAAACGCCAGGAGCAGGGTCGCGACTGTGCCCGCGAAAAATGATCCCAGGGCCGCGGTCGCGAGGGCAGGGCCGGCGCGACCCTTTTTCGCCATCTGGTAACCATCGATCGCCGTCACCGCCGATGAACTTTCCCCGGGCAGATTGATCAGGATCGCCGTGGTCGAGCCGCCATATTGGGCACCATAATAGATACCCGCCAGCATGATCAGCGCCCCCGCAGGCGCTAGTGAAAAGGTGATCGGCAGCAACATAGCGATAGTTGCTGTCGGCCCGATGCCGGGAAGGCACCCCACCACTGTGCCGAGCAGCACGCCGATAAAGCAGTAAAGGATGTTGGTTGGGTCAAGCGCAACGGAGAACCCGAGGCCAAGCGAAGCAATGATGTCCATGATGGGCTCCTACAACGGCAGACAGGGGCCAAACCACGGCACGCTCATGCCGAGCCCGACAACAAAAATCAGCGTGCACATCAGGGTCAGCGTGACCGCCAGCAGCAGCGCGAAAATGGGGGAATTGAGCCGGCTCGCCATGGCAGCCACAAAGCTTGAGACCAGAACGACCGGCACAAAGCCCAGGCCCCGGATCGTTGCGCCAAAAAAAGCAATGACGCCGATGATCAGGATCAAGCCGCGCCAGGGCCATGCCAGCGGCTGGTCGGTCTCGGGTTTGTTCCAGCTACTTGCAGCAATGGCTAGGCCAAGGAGCGACAGGGCACTGCCCAGCATGAGCGGCATGAAGCCCGGCCCCATGCGAAAGGCTGTCCCGATCTCATAGGTCAGCGATTCAAGCGCGAAGTAAGCGCCCGCTGCCACAAAGATGCAGCCGGAAACCAGATCCTTGGTCGCAAATTTCGAAACGGCCATAAGCGCCCCTTTTGCAGTCATTGCTTTTCAAACTCGGCCCATGTCACTCCGGACGGCCGAGCGACGCCGAGAGCCTCCCGCGGATAAAAACCGCAGGAGGCGATGATGATCGCTGAGTAGTTGCGTGCTAGTCGGCGTAAACGCCGGCCTCCTCGATCACGCCTCGCCACAGCTCGATCTGGCTCGAGAGCGTTTCCGCCAAAGCCTCTGGAGTTGCTTCTTCCTCGCTGACCGGAACAGTGCTCACCCATTGTGGAGAACCTCCGCCGCGCCGTGCTCGACTTGGCACCCATTCTCGCCGATGTGATCCTTGTGGGCGAAACTGGCACCGGCAAGGAAGTGGTCGCCCGGTGCCTGCATGATTTTTCTCCCCGCGCAGGCGGTCCCTTTGTTGCTGTGAACTGCGCAGCCATTCCCGCCGAATTGATTGAATCGGAACTGTTCGGCCACGAAGCAGGCGCCTTCACCTCGGCCCGCGATAAGCGCGTGGGCAAGTTTGAATTCGCCAATAGCGGCACGCTCCTGCTCGACGAAATCGAATCCATGCCGCTGCTTGCGCAGGCAAAGGTGCTCCGCGTCATCCAGGAACGCACAATCGAACGCATCGGCTCCAATCGGCAGATCCCGCTTGATCTCAGGATCATTGCCGCCTCCAAGATCGACCTCGCCGCCGAAAGCAAGGCGGGCCGTTTCCGCGCCGACCTGTTTTACCGGCTCAACATGGCAACCATTCACCTGGCGCCCTTGCGCCAGCGCGGTGAGGACGCCGTGCTGTTGTTCCTCCATTTCCTTGGGCTTGCGGCGCAGCGCTTCCACAAGCCAGTCCCGACGCTTCATCCCGCTGATATCGATGCCCTGCTTGCCCATGCCTGGCCTGGCAACGTGCGCGAACTCAAAGCTGCCGCCGACCGCTTTGCCCTAGGCCTCGACATAACCGGCCGGTCGCTCGGAGCTATTCTCGGGACCCGCGCCAAACCAACCGTTTCCTCCGGCGCAAGCCTTGCGGACCGCCTGGCCGCTTATGAGCGGCATGTGATTGAATCCGAACTGGCCCTCCACAACGATTCCATTGCAGCCGTGGTGGATGCCCTCCAAGTGCCCCGGCGTACCCTTAGCGAAAAAATGGCCCGCCTGGGGGTTCGACGTTAGCGGTACATAATGGATATCCCACTGGAACAAACCAAAGCGCCAGCGGTTTGCCGAGCGGAGGTAGATATTATGCAAAAAACCATCATTTTCATTGCTGCGGCCTTTGCTGTTGCAGGCTGCGCTTCGACATCGGACCGGGCAAGTCTTCAATCCTCGTCCGTCGCTCTCGCATCGGCGCCCCAGCCAGTCGCGCGCCAGGCACAGCCGATCCGGCCCGTCTCGACGCGCCAGGCAGCCGTTGATCCCTCGATAGCTTCGCTTAGGCCGGGGCCCACCTATGTCGCGTCCTTCCCCGAAGCGGACCGCCGCGCCGCGTGCGAGCGTCTCGAATACAAGGAAGGCACTAGAGCTTTCGCTAATTGCCTCATCGGCGACTTCCCGGAAAACCCCTACTTCGCCCAGCCTGGCAATTGAGGGCCTTGCCGCTGTCTGTCCGATGGAGGGCAGCGGCAGGAAGATAGCTAAAGCGACACTGAACCTGTTGGATGCTGACCGCAGCGGCCGTGATAGCTGGCTGCCAAGCGCTCCGGCCCCATGGTGCGCCGAGCCAGGCGTGCTATGGCGGCAGCGTTGTTGGTATCTGCGGCTACCGCGCTTGTTGAGCTTGGCTAAGACTTCGGCGGTGTGCCTGAAGGTGCGAACAGCATTCCAAGTACTGGAGCGATAATGCGGCACTTGGCTTCGCTCATGGGGGGTACATCGGGGAAGCTAACCCAGGACGCTCTCTACTTGTTTGAATTTCATTGTCGGCCAATGCTTCGCCACGATACAAGCGAAAAAAGGCAGCGATCCGGCCTTCTCGACCGCAGTGCGGACGGCAACATCCGTGAAAAGACCTGACCGGCACCGCTCGGAAGAGGGGCGGACGCTTTATGCAAGTGTAGGAATATGAACTTGCTGAGCCAGGTCAGGCGTCAGGCGGCGATGCCTTGATCTCTCGATAATCCAAATCTCGGCACAGCGGTGAATCATAGCCCTCCCTGCGGGAAGCAGTTTGCGAAGAAAAGAACAGCAATACGTTGTAGCTCTGCTCCCCGCTTTTGTGGGTCAGCCATCCGTCAACCATCTCGTCGAGTGGTAAGAGACCTGACGCTCTTGGTTGTGGAGCGGGAATACCCTTGACGCACACATACCAGCGCTTTGGTGAGAAGGCAGTAACGCCGAGGGTGGGCTTTGGCTCGGACACACGCGCGGTACTGAGATCGCCGCCGCGCTCCCTGATAACCTTTGCAGCCTCTGATTCGTAATTGACAGGAAAAGGGATGGTGTCTCCAGAAAACTGAACTGTATGGGGACTCATGTTATGGCCGGAGCAGCCCGCCAGCGTGGCAGCAAACCCGATTGGCAAGGTCAGCCTGAACATTGAACTTCTCCTGATGCCCTCTTTGCCGCCAAGCAAAGTTTTACGTTGCAATCTAACTATATCATCACTCCGTGGGAGTCGCATGCTGCCGCAATCGCGCCCACAAGCCAGCCCGCGGATTTGCCCGCCCGATGAGAAGCGAGGTCGAACTACCGGCACATCATGGGCGTTATCGAACATCTGCGCGAGTTCCCCGAGAAGATTGATGGTTTTGATCAAAGAATAGCAGCGTCCGCTGAAGGCAGGTGCCCCTTGAGCCAGTATCGTCCTCTTCCTGTACGCTCTTATTGTACAGTATGTGTTTCTTGGAAATGTTACTTACACTGCTCACCCGCTGCTGCCACCCCGATGTAAAATCAGTCGAAGCACGGGAAATATCGAGCGTGAGGTCATTGAGGATCCAGGGTATGGAGAAGCCGCTGGAGGCGCAGCTAGGCGGGTCACGGACGGGAGCAGGTCGGGCGAGTGATTTGCCGGCTCTGCCGGGTGAGGTCCCCTGCGAAAATGAGCGCTTTATGTTCGCAAAGCGCCGTACGATGTTCCTGCTGACCCCGAGCCTCAATCCGAGATGCCGCGCCTCGACGCGATGGCGGCGATCTAAGATGGGGCGGCCTTGCAGGGGCCGGCTGTATCAGCACGCGCGCCGCCATCCCCTCAGGCTCTTCCAACGTCTCCAGTCTCCTGAGGTTTTCTGCATCGCTGCACATGCAGAACGCGCATCAGACTTTTAGCTGACATGGAGGTGACAAGCACTGACAGCTACTTATCATAATAATAGTTTCAGCTTGCGCAGCGTTAATCAATCACGATGACTCTACTGCAGCGAATGGAACTGCCTTTGTAGATGCAGGTTACTGCGGTTACCGAATCGTAAAGGAGTTCCTGCAAATGAAAACAATGCTTCTTCTAGGAGTCGCGAGCTCCTTTGTCTTCGCCCTCGCGCCGTCTACATCCCTGGCCCAAAGCAACCCATCAATTTCAAGTGGATCGGTAGCACCGACTTGCCGCAGCGTCCTGCAGGGTGGGGAGTTCAGCCAAGTCGACGGAATTGCCTCACCGCCTTGCTGCTTCGTCAGCATCGAAGAAGACTGGTACAAGGCAAACGGTGTCCGACTTTCATCCATCTACCAGCGCTCAAACGGCGATACTTATCGCGCCGAGCGTTGTGATTTGATTTCCGAGAACGGCAGGCGTGTCGATCAAACAACAACAGGCGCAATCGGCGGCGGCAGCGGTGTTTCCCTCGCGGGTCAACCGATTGCCGCTGGTGCAGACTCCGGGGGGCAAGTTCCTCCAGGTGCTGGCATCGTGGCCGGAAGTAACAACGGCGGGAACATCGTCGTAAGGCCCGTGGCTAACTCAGGCACAGGTGCTGGTGGCGGCAATACGGGTGGCGGAAATACGGGTGGCGGCAACATGGGTGGTGGCAATCAGGGTGGTAACTCTGGCGGAAATAGCGATCACGGCAATAGCAACGGCCAGAGTCGTTCAGGTCACGGCGACGATACAAACCCCGGTAGCGGCTCCCACAACAATAACTCGCAGGGCGCCGGTGGCAGCGGGACAAACAACCCAGCCCAGTCGAATTCAGGCGGCGGGAACGGTGGCGGCAATGGCGGCGAACATGCAGACCGCGGAAGAGGTAACAACGGCTTCGGTAATGGCGGTGGAGACGGGTCGCCAAATGGAATGCAGGACGAAACCCGATAGGACAGCTTTTCGAAGAGGCGCCAATTGGCGCCTCTTCTGGCATTAGCGCCGGCCGTGTAAGGGCAGGCGCGCCAACCCGACCACCCTTGTCCCGGCGCTTGGTGCGCTGGGCCATCCGCCGGATGCACGAGGGTCACTATAACTGGATCGATGGCACTGTATCTTTCGCGGAGATCTGTCGCATCTTATCAGTGCAATGAGGAGCAAGCCGGAATCGAGCATGGGTGCTGCACTTGCCTATCTTGCCCTCGCAGCGGGCGTGAGTCTTTGCACGCCGTTACCCCAGGCTTGGCGACTTGTTCAGTGCTTACGGAATCAGTCGCACGCCGCGGGCCTTGGTGATATAGCGCCAGAGCCATTGCAGGCTGACCAAGGCTCGTTTTTCGGCATTCACCAGAAGATACACGTGGACAACGGCCCATAGGAGCCAGGCGAGGCCCCCTTTCATGCGATGGCGGCCAAAATCGAATATTGCGGCATGGCGCCCAATCACGGCCGTATTGCCCCGGTCGTGGTAGCGGAAAGGCGCCAGCTTCTGCCCCGGCTCACTCGCTGAACGCAATCCTTCTCCAAGATGGCGGCCCTGTTGCTTGGCCACCTGTGCCAGGCCGGGCAGGAACTTGCCGTCCTGCTCAAAAGCCGTGATATCGCCCAGCGCGTAGACACCGGGAAACCCAGGAACCGATAGATCCGCTTCCACCGGGATGCGGCCGGTGCGATCGGTCTGGATACCGAGCCATTGTGCAGCAGGCGTTGCCATGACGCCCGCGCCCCAGACGATGGTGCCGGCCGGAACGCGCTCATCGTCTACCCGCACGCCATTTGCATCCATTTCGGTCACCCGCCGCTTGAGCCAGATCTCAACGCCCAATCGCTCCAGTTCCCGTTGCGCATAGCTTGCGAGCTCTTCGGGAAATTGCCCCAGCAGGCGCTCTCCGCCTTCCACCAGGATCACGCGGGCAGAGCGCGGATTGATGTTGCGGAACTCGCCTTGCAGCGTCCAGCGGCCAAGCTCGGCAATGGCCCCGGCCATTTCAACGCCCGTCGGTCCGCCACCGATCACCACAGTTGTGGTCAGGCGCCGTTGCTCCTCCGGGTCGGTGCTCTTTTCGGCCCGCTCGAAGGCCGTCAGCAGCCGAGTGCGGATCAGCCGCGCATCCTCCACGGTTTTAAGGCTCGTGGCATGTTCAGCCCAGTCGTCATGGCCGAAATAGCTGTAGCGCGAGCCTGTGGCGAGGACGAGCACGTCATATGGATATTGGGTACCGTCATTGGTCGCCACCTGCCGTGCGGCGCTGTCGATCCGCTCCACCTCGGCCATTACAACCGAAATATTGCGATACTTCTTGAATACACGGCGGATCGGCTCGGCAATGTCGGCCGGTGACAGCGCCCCGGTGGCCACTTGGTACAGAAGGGGCTGGAACAGATTGTAGTTCTTTTTGTCGATCACCAGCACCTGGTGGGGCGAGTTGCCCAGCGCCTTGGCGCAGGCCAGCCCACCGAAACCGCCCCCGACAATAACAATCCTCATTGCATCGCGCCGGAAATCATCACGACAACCACAACAGCCGCGATGGCGAGGACAACCAGCAGGATGGCAAAAACGGGCAGAGGCCCCGCCGCGCTGTTGGTAGCGCTGTCGGGCGGATTAACGCTTGGGTCGGCGGGTTCCTTGAAGGCTTCTTGCTGGTGTTCGGCCATGGCGTTGCTCGCTTTCTTAGTCTCGAAAGGCAAAGCGGGGCGAGCCAATCCCGTTCCATTCTGCTGATGTGTTAATGCGCTTAAACGGGCACCAAGCTCAAATAAACCTGATCACTTTATGGGAACGGGACTGCTTGCCGCATGGTTTACGCCGCAGAAGGAGTTCGACCATGTCAAAACACCTACCCCCCATCCCACCCCAGAACCGCAGCCCAAAGGGAACAGGCGGCAGTGACCACCTTGACCCCAAGCAAGCCAGCGCCTCGGGAGGCCAGGGCGATCGCAATTACGATCAGCAGGGCCAGCAGGGCAACAGCAAGCAAAACACCACCAATCAGGGTTTGCAGCAGGACAGGTGATCCATGTCTACTTCGCAAAAGATCGAACAATCCAACCGCCATCATGGCGGACCCGGCAGCAGCCACCAGCGGCCTGATCTGCCTGATCCGACCGAAGGCCGCGGTCCGGAGCCGGGCCAGCCAACCAACGGCCCGCAATCGGATGTATCGAGCGGGGGCGGGGTGCGCGATACGCACCACACCCACAACCCTCGCGAAAAAGGCTGAGAGCTGACGATAGCCGGCGGAGCGCGTGCTCCGCTGGCATCAACTGAACGCCTCCCCAACAAGAATGGCGCTGGAGATCAAGCAATGGCCAATGAAATCCCCACCGAACGGCAACCCAAGGGCGACCACAACAGGCGCCTCGCGCTGGGCATTGATCCTGATGCCTTTGCCGCCGAAGCGGGCGTGACCACCGAGCAATTGCGCGCGTACGAGTTCACCGCCATCGACAACCGGTTCGATCCCGAAGTTGCACGACGCGTTGGCGAAACCCTTGATCGCCTCGAAGCCGTGCTGCCCAATTTCGAGACAACGCGGTCCAAGCCTGTGGCGGGGGCAAGCGTGGCCCTGGTCGGCAAGACCGATACGGCGGCCGAAATGCAATACGACGCCAATCAGGAAGACAAGCCGCGCTATGGCACAACAGGCGAGATCGACGCCGAGCGCAGCCGCAAATAGACGGCACTAGGCGATACGCGTCGGAACGGAGTCTCCGCCGGTCGGGCGGGGGCTTTGCCATGCACCCATTGCACGCTAGTCAGCCATTGCAAGCGGGAGCAAAGCGATGCTTTGATCGTTGATAGGCAGGCGGCGCCGTTCTGGCGCCGTTTTTTGCGCAAACGCCCTATCAAGGAGAGCCCATGAGCCAGATCAAAGCAACGTATGATGGTGTTCAAAGGCCGGACAAGCTGCTGTTCTGGACCGCCGCAGCGCTGCTGACGATTTTCTCCTGCTGGGTCATCTGGGTGGAATGGCCACGTGTCGCACCCCCGCATGGGCTTTGGGACTTTGGCGCTTTCCTGGCCTCCGGCCGCGCCGCCGCCGAGGGGCTCAATCCCTATGGCATCTATCCCCCATTAACCCCGCATGTGGTTTTCCCGGGCTTTGAAGCCTGGAATCCCAATCTCAACCCGCCCATTTCGGCGCTCCTGTTCCAGGCCTTCGACTGGGCCCCCGAAGGTGTAAGCTTTCGCGTCTGGTCCTGGATTTCCATTGCCCTTTATGCCGCCACCATCGCCCTCCTGGTCTGGCGCTATGCGCGGGGCCCCGCCGCAGCCGTGTTGATCGTCTGGGCTGCCGCCTTGGCGGGCTTTTGGGACACGCTATACCTGGGCCAGATCTATATTCCGCTGGTGCTTGCCGCTGTTGGCGCCTGGCTGCTCCTGGAGCGTGGACAGGCAATCTGGGCCGGGGTGCTGATCGGGCTCGTGATCGCCATGAAGCCCAATTTCCTGGTCTGGCCGGTGCTCCTGTTTCTGGCGGGATATCGCAAGCCCAGCCTTGTCTCGATTGCCGTCGCCGGAGTGATCAGCGCCATTCCGCTCGTGTTTTTCGGGCCTGAAATCTATCGCCAATGGCTGGAACTGGTGATCTCGGATGGCGAGCGCGCCATGTTCCTGACCAATGCTTCCATTTCCGGTTTCACTGCCCGCGCCGGCATTTCGGGCTTGGGGCTTGTCTTGAGCGCCGCCATGCTGCTGGCCCTTGCTGCATGGGCCTTATGGAAACGGCCAAGTATCATGCGGGTCAGCAGCTTTGCCCTGCTGGGTGCCGTTATGGCCTCGCCCCTGGGCTGGATCCACTATACGCTGTTCTTGTTGCCGGTAATCGTGTCTCATTGGCGGGCCTGGCCCATGTGGCTGGTGGCGGCCATGCTGTGCATTCCTATCCCGATGATCATCAACCAGTTCGGCTCGCCGGCGAGTGTGCAACTCACCAGCGGTTCGGCCTATGGCTGGGCGCTGGTGCTTTGCCTGCTAACATTGCTGGCGTTTAAGCGTCCGGCCGGGGATGATGGCTTGCGCACATAGATGCGCCAATCGAGGCTTTCAGTGGCTAGGGTGAAATTGCTGTCCAGGTAAGGCGCATAGACCCGGCGCATGCCGCTTGCTGTCCAGAATTCGATCGGCCATTTGGCCTCCATGATAATCTTGGCATCGGCCAGGATCTCATTGGCGGGCGGATAAACACCATCGTGGAGGGTGCGGCCCCAGTGATACCAGGGGCTGTCGTCCCGCGGTGGCACAAGGCCCAGGCCTGCGCTGAACGGCCCCACGAAGTCGAACACCACGACGCGCTCGACCTCCGTATCGAGGCTCGCCAGCGCCGCTGCCCCATCCGCCAGGGATTGGTTGTAGCGCGAGAAATTGCGGTAAAGGCCTTCATTGGAAAGTTGGGCAAGGCGCACGCCGGCATAGCCGGGCAGGGTGATCGGATCGCCCTGCTGCCCCAGCGCAAGCCCGGCGTGCAGCACAAGCGCCGCGCCGTTCTGCACGGTAACCGGTAGCATCATGATGCCGACCAGCAGCGGCAGGCCGGCACCAACACCATTGCGCGCCGGAGGTGGGGCCGCGCGGGCAAGCAGTTCGGCAACAACGCTGGCCCCGGCTGCAAGCGTCAAAATGCCAACGATCTGGAAATTCTGCTCGATAAGGAGAAGGCCCGTAGCGCCAACAAAGCCCAAAAACAGGAAATCCCGAACGCTCCGCCGCACAGCAAGCAGGAGCAAGGTTAATACTAGAAAAACGGCGATGTCAGCTAGATTGGGCAGGGCAATAGTAACCAGCCGCACAAGATCGGGAATGTCCCCGCTCACCTCGCGCGCCAATTGCACATCCGCCAGATAAGTGACGGTCCCTCGCCAAAAGGGCTCGATCAATAGAATGGCTGCTGCAGTCGCTATGAGCGCGGCAATCGACCAGGGCCGCGTCTCCCGACCCGTCGTCATGAAAACGAGGAATCCTACTGCGACCAGGCCGTAGCTCGCCTTGAGGTACAGAAGGAACAGCGTCAGCAACGCCGCGCAGAGGGCATCCAAAGCCGTCTGCCGCCGGCTCATGTCATGCGCCGGCAGATACAGGACCAGCAGCAGCCCCACCGCAGCCCAGCCGAGCCGGTTATAGAACATGGCAAAGGACAGATCGGCGATGCCCTCCCCAGGGTTCAGCGGCACGGCGGCGATCAGAAGCAGGAAGACGGCAAGGGGAATGCCCGTCACCGCGCGCATGCGCGTCCCGATCAGGTGCGCGCCAATGGCGCCGAGAAACACGGTTGCCAAGCCCATCCCGACCGGCATGGCGGCGCCAAGGCTTCCCGTCAGCGCATAGCCCAAAGCCGGCAGGTAAAATGCGAGCGGTCCAAGGGAAGAATGGAAGTCCTGATTGGGAACCTGGCCCTCGACGATGCGGTATGCACCATCAAGGAAAATGAAGAGGTCGTTGACGTATTTGGTGGTGATGGTCTGCCCCGGGACCGCCAGGACCAGCGCACACACTATGCCGACAGCAAAGACGATCCAGGCCAGCGACATCGCTGGAACGCGCAAGGCGCGACGCGCCCCCTGCTGGGCAATCGGTGCCGTGCTCATTCATTGTCCCCCAAGCGGTAAGCCGTCCAGCCATCCGTTTCGGCAAATTTGCGGTAACGTTGCGCGATAAAGGGGCCGTAGAGCTCTTCCAACTGCCCGCTATTGATGCCGATCTTGGGAATCATGACAAACGCAGCATCGGCGAAGAGCTCCTCTGGCGCAGGATGATGCTTGGCATCGAGGTTTCGACCCCAGTGCATCCAGGAAATATCCCCGCGCGGCGGCACGAGCCCCATTCCGGCAGACAGGGGATTGCTGAAATCAAGCACCAGCACGCGCCCGGGATTCTCGATCTCTCCCAGCAGCGCCGCCCCTTCAGCGAAATTGTCGATGTAGAGTTCGGTAAAGCCATTATCCCCCGGCGACCACAAGCGTCCGAAGCGAACGTCGCCGAACTGGGGCAGCGCGAGCGGGGTGCCAAAACCGGTGATTGCCAGAACAGCATAAAGCCCCATCCCAATCGCATGCTTGCCCAGGCCCGGCAGCACCAAGACCCAGAACAACAAGGGCGCGCCACTCAGGCTTCTAGGGAAGCGCGAAGGAAGGCCTGGTCCCCGAAGACAAGTCTCGGCCGCCACCACGCCCGCTGCAAACAGCGTAATAATCCCCCAGGCATGCGCATTCTGCGAAATGATGAGCACCCCCGACCCGATGCAAAGCAGGTAAAAACACCCATCCAAGAGGCGCCGCGTGCGATAGAGGGCCATGCCAGCCAGAACAAGGGCAATGACCAGGTCGGAAAAATTGTTGAGCGCTGCATAAACAAACAGCATCAGATTGCGCTCGCCACTGACCCTGGCCGTGTCGATCAGGTCCTGCACATGGGCAAACGAGCCGCGCCAAACCAGTTCTACCAGCAGCATGCCGCAGCCCACCAGAGCCAGCGCCGCGCCCGCCCAGCGCCGCTGCAGCCGGTCACAGGCGATCAGCAGCAAAAGGGCAAAGGCGGGCGGGGCATAGGTGATCTTGGTATAAAGCGCGACCAGCACCAGGACCGCCGCACAGGACGCATCCCGCCACCATGGCGCATCCGTCTTCCCAAGCGGATGAAGATACATCACCGCCAGCAGCGCCAGCACCACCCAGCCGATGCGGTTGTAGTACATGGCAAACGAAATGGACGAGAGCGGATCACCCAGATTCGCCGGAATGGCGAGGATCAGCAGCAGGAAAGCGCCGAACGGCACTGCCAGCATGGGCCGCAGGCGCGAAAGGAGCACATGCACAAAGACTGGCCCCAACAGGAGGATCAGCACGCCCATGCCGACCGGCAGCGCTCCGCCCATGCGACCCGAAAGCCCGAAGCCAATCGCGGGTATGTAGTACACCAGCGGCCCAAGAGCGGTGTGGAAATCCCGGTTCGGCACCTGCCCGAAGGCGATGCGGTTGGCGCCATCCAGGAAAATCAGCACGTCGTTGACATAAGCCGTCGTGATCGTGCGCGCGGGTAGTGCCAGCAAGAGCGCCAGCAACACGGCAAAGCCCCCGATCAGGAGCGTGCCCCGTGGGGGGAGAGCCAGGAGCCGGCTCACTGCGCGTCGGCCGGTCGCTGGTAGATGCGCCAATTGGCGGTTTGCGCCACCAGCTCGAAGTTTTCCTGGACGAACGGCATATAGACCGGTCCAAGCCCGCCAATGCCCCCGGCTGCCGTGCGCTCCACAACGGTATCGGCGTCGCCAAACATCTGCTCGGGTGCTGTATGAGCGCTCTCGCTCTGATGCGCGCCCCAGCGCAGATGCGCCACATCCCCACGCGCTGGCTCCAGATCAAGCGCTAGGCTAAAGGGATTGGGTCCGCCCAGCACCACGATCTTCCCCGGCGCAGTGTCGAGATTTTCGAGCGCCGCGATGCCGTCCGCCACCAAGCCGAGATACCATCGGCTCCCCCCAAAATCCCCCGGCGTCAGCAGATCAGCCATCCGCACCTCTTCGAGCCGCGCCAAAGGCAGGGTCTCCCCGGCATTGACCAGCGCTGTCCCGGCATGAAGGCTGAACGCGATGGTGCAATGCAGAATGGTCGGAAACAGAAAGCCGAAAAGATAAAGCTTGATCCCCGCGGGGTTCACCAGAGCGCCGGTCGGCCGCCCGCGATCCGAGCGCATGTCTCGCAAAACGCTTTCGGCAAGGACTGCCCCCGCGGCATGGATCGTGAGCATGCCCCAGCGCTGGTCGTTCTGGTTGATGAGCCAGAAACCCGCGAGGCAGCAAAGCACCACGAACACGAGCGTACGTAGGCTAAACCGCCGCCAAAGGCTGATCCCGGCTAGCAGCCCCAAAAGTAGATAATCGGCCAGATTGCCCAAAAACAGCTCAAGCCATTGCGCCGGCGTTCCGCGCAACCAGCCGGCGGCTGCAAAACCCATCATGCTGTCGCGCCAGTAATTTTGCGAGCCGCCCCAGACGAATTCCGCCAGAACAGCGCAAACCCCAGCCGCTGCCAGCGCCGCCCCAGCCCAACGCCATTGCCGCCGGTCGGTGAGCATGAAAAGGAGAAACCCAGCGGCCACGATGCCATAGGTCGCGCGCGAATAGGCCAGAAGGAGAACCAGCAGCGTTGCGCAAAGCGCATCCATGAAGCGCGAGTGCTTTGCCCTTTCCGCAGGAGGCAAAAACATCATCAGGAGCAGTGACAGACCGATCCAGCCGATACGATTATAGAACTGTCCAAAGGAGAGGATATTGAGCCCATCCCCCAAATTCATGGGCACGGCCAGGATCAGCAAAAGGAAGGCGCCAAACGGCAGCGCCAGCGTGGGCGACAACCGCGAGGGCAGCACATAGGCCGCGATCAAGGCAACCGGCAGCAGCAGCAGGGCCATGCCAACTGGCATCGCTGCTTCCAAACTGCCGGTGAGCGCATAGCCAAGCCCCGGTATCAGATAAGCCAGCGGTCCCACAGCAGAATGGAAATCGCGATTGGGCACCGCGCCCCATTGAAGGCGCTGCACGCCATCAAGAATGGCAATCAGCTCCTCGATCGCCCGCGTCGTAACGGTCTCGCCTGGGATGGCCAGCAGAAGCGCGAGGGCAAGCCCAAGAAAAAACAGCGCGCGCCCGGGCGAACGCTCCAGCGCCTCGAGGCTCCCCTGAAGCCAGCCTGTTGGTGCTCGAGTGGCGAGCGTGCGCTCCATGCTAGAGCCGCAGCTTCTTGAAGATCGGCTCGGGAATTGCCCCGATCGCCATCATCACGGGCCGCCACAGCTTGCGCACATAAAGTACGTCCCCCTTCTGGCTCGACACAGCCGCAAGGATCGCCGCTCCCACTTCCTGAGGCTCTGCCGTTAGCAGCGGCGGCAACTTCATGCCCTCTGTCATGCGCGTGCGCACAAAACCGGGCTTCACGGTGACCACCTGCACGCCCGTTGGTGCCAGCCGATTACGCAAGCCCGATAAAAACGCTGTAAAGCCGGCCTTCGCCGCCCCGTAAACATAGTTGGACCCGCGGCCGCGATCGCCCGCCACCGAACTCACGCCCACAATGGTGCCATGGCCCCGACGGAGGAAGCGCTCGGCCAGCGCGCCCAGCAGCAGGGCAGGGCCTTCAAAATTGGTACGGATCACCTTGGCCGCATGGGCAATGTCACCCTGCGCCTGTTGCTGGTCACCCAACTCGCCCACGACGCAAACCACCGCGTCAGGCAGGGCGGGCAATCCATCGATGAAGCCCTCGAACCCCTCGATGTCGAGAACATCGAGCCGGTGGGTGGAAACTTCGGCGCCGCTACGCGCGGCAATGTCGTCGCGGTTGCGCTGTGCGGCTTCCGGATTGCGTGCCGCAAGCCATATGGTCCACCCCGCGCCCGCAAAGGCCTGTGCCGTGGCATGGCCGATGTCGGACGTGGCCCCGATCAACAGCAGGGTCTTTTGGGCAGTACTCATATGCCAAGCCTTTCAGATAGTTTGGAGGCGATCTTACCCTCGACACCTAGCCTGCGTCGAATCTCCTGGAATTCGGCCAAGCCCGGGTAGCCGGCCTGGAAGGTCGCAGGTGATTGCCGCGCATCCTTGGCCAGATAAAGCCGCCCGCCAGCTCGGGTGACCAGGGCGTCGATCTCGTCCAGAAGGGCAAAGATCTCGTCTCGTACCTGCACATCGAGCGCCAACGTGTAGCCGGGCATCGGAAAGCTCATCAGGCCATTGGCCTTGCCCAGCTTCTTGAGCACGGCCAAAAACGAGGCCCGGCCCGAGCGGGCGAACCGCTCCAGCATTTCGCTCAGCACGGCATGGGCATTATCGGGCGGTATCACGCATTGGTGCTGCAAAAACCCGCGCACGCCATAAATCCGGTTCCACCGGCTGACACCATCCAGGGGGAAGAAATAGGGATTGTAGTGCACCAATGCCGGTGCATCGCCCTTGCGCGAGCCCTGACGGAAGTACACCTCGTTGAAGGCCTTCACCGAAGCCTTGTTCAACGTCCAGCTGGGAAGATCGAGCGGCACGCTGAGCCGCGAAGCCTTCGCTGTCGCCAGCAATTCGCCGTTGACCCGGGCCTCTTCCACCTCGGCGCGGCTGGCATGCTCGCCCGCATAAACGAGCGAACGGCCCAGCGATCCACCCCCTGCAAGGCAGTCGATCCAGGCTACGGAATAGGTCGCATCATCGGCATCATCGAGCGCCTTGAGCGCGGATGCGAGATCGGGGGCCACGGTCGTGGTCTGCCGGATATAGGCTGTTTCAATCGGCTTGAGCTTGATGCTTGCTTCGGCAATGACCCCCGTCAGACCCATGCCCCCGATCGTGGCATAAAACACTTCCGGGTTCTCGTGCGGTGAGCAGTTCCACACCTCGCCATTGGGCAGCACGAGCTTCAGGCTTTGCAGGAACGCACCGAACCCACCGTCGCGATGGTGGTTCTTGCCATGCACGTCCGAGGCAATCATGCCGCCCAGCGTCACGTATTTCGTGCCCGGCACAACGGGAACAAAGAACCCGCGCGGCACGAAAGTGTCGAGAATATCGGATAGAAGCACGCCCGCCTCAGCGGTCAGCATATGGGTCTGCGGATCGAACCCCCGCATGCGATCGAGTTTAACAGCGGAAAGGCTCGATCGCGCACCAATGGCGGCATCGCCATAGGCGCGCCCATTGCCACGGGCGATCAGGCCCGCGCGACCACGCACCAGCTCGTTGAGCTGGCTGGGGGTCGCAGGGGTGAGCACTTCACTGTTGAGCTGCGGATATCGTCCCCACCCCTCCAGCAGCATTCACGCCCTCTCCGTTCGAAAAACATACCGTCGGTCCAAGGCGTATTTGGCGCAATAGCCAATGGCAAGCCCCACGGCGCCACCCGTATATTTGGCAAGATCCGTTTGCCAGATCATCCAGGCGCTGATTTCAAAGGCCCAGAACACGGCCGTGGTCGCAACACTGAACAGCGCGTAAAGGCTAACCTTGCGCATCTCGTCCCGGCCCGTGGTGTAGTCGTCCTCGAAAACCCATTTCTTGTCGAGCACATATTTGACGGCAAAGCCGGCCGCCGTACCAAACAGGATCGACAGCACCAAAGGCGCGAAAGGCAGGGTAACCACCACCAGATGCTGGCCCATGAAATTGACCAGGGTGGAAATGATGGCGAACAGCACATAGCGGAATGCGGTCGCACTGGCGCTCGGCGCCCCGACGGGGCGCACGGTTGAAGCGTCAAGCATATGCGTCTCCAACAGCTACATAGCGCCAATAACAAGGGCGCCGGCAATCGCCAGGGTCACAATGCTGACCTTGTCCTTGAGCGCAAAAACCACCGGATCATCGTGCATTTCCCCGCGTTGCGCCAGCATCAGGGCTCGCCCCAGCCAGAATGTCAGGACCGGTGCAACCAGCCACAGGATCTCGGGGCGGGTATACATCGCCGCCGCAGCCGTGCTGGTGCCATAAAGGATAAACAGCGTCACCGCCTGCAACCCAGCGGCCGCCGCCAGGGCACCTACCATGAAGATATCGTCATTGCGATAATCGCGGCTCGAGCTGTCGCCCAGCTGCGCCCGCCTGCGGGCACCCAGTTCCACAAAGCGCTTGATCAGCGCGAGGGACAGGAAAAAAGCCATGAGGAAAGCCAGCAGGTAGAACGAGGTCGAGACACCCAGCGCCACCCCGCCACCCACGACACGAACCGTGTAAAGTCCTGCCAGCGCCAGAACGTCCGCGATCAGCATGCGCTTCAGCACGAAGGAATAGGCGGTGGTGAGGGCATAATAGCCCAGGAGGACGCCCAGGAACGGCAGGGAAATCGACGAGGCAATCGCAATGGAAATGCCGAACAGGATCGGAACGGCAAGCACGGCATCGGCAATCGGAACCGTGCCACTGGCCAGCGGCCGCAAGCGCTTGGTCGGGTGGCCGCGGTCGTCCTTGATGTCCACGAGGTCATTAAGGATGTAGACGCTGGAAGCACACAGCGAAAAGGCAATCGCCGCCACAACAAGGGTCAGGAGCGCATTAAGCTCGAACACCTGGCTTGTGATCAGCGGCACAAAGACCAGCGCATTCTTGGCATATTGGTGCACGCGCATCAGGCGCGCCCAATCCTTCCACGTTGCCCGGTCGTGGTGCAGATGCTCCACGTCGTCAAAGCGCTGGGCAAGACTGCGGCCGACCTTGCCGTTGGTGCGAATGGCCAGGCACTTGGCGGCATGCGGCCAGACCTCGAGGTCGGCGCTGTCATTGCCGATATAGTCGAATTGCTTGTCGCCGAACGCGTCAACGAGGATCTTGGCCTTCACGCGGCCGGAGCAATTGGAGGTCTTGTTGGTGGCGAACCAGCCGTCAAACAGGTCCAAATGTTCGGCAACGGCGCTGACAAGGCTCTCATGGCTTGCCGAAGCGAGGTAAACGGGCCGTCCGGCATCGCGGGCCCCGCGGATATATTGGAGCACCACTTCGTCATAGGGCAGGGTGGCAGGATCAAAATTCTCGGCAGAAGAAAGATGATCCTTGAGCGCCGACTTGCCGTCGCGCAATGCCTTGAGCATGCCCAGAATGGCGTGAGGACGCTGCCCTAATTCGGAAAATGCAGCTTCGATCAGCAAATCCGAGCGGATAAGCGTGCCATCGAGATCCACCACCAGCGGCCGGAGCGTGTTGACCTTGGGACGGGTAAGAACCTCGTCATTGTCGGCTGCCACGAAGTCGGTAAAGGAAAATCGGCCTTCCAAGCCGGTTTCAGGTTGGCGATGCGCTGGTAAGGGATGAATGGCGTATTGTTCGGACCTGCTCAAGTTTCACCTCTGCCGCGTGTGATTTCCGTGCCTTTCAGCAGGCTCGGTTGCGGCGAGATAACAGCGGCCGATGGGCATCGTTCCGCATAGCTGCTATGGCTAATCTGGATTAACCAGAGTCACGTCGGCGTGAACGATGTCGTTTTCTGCACGAAATCAAGGCACTTGACGCAAAAGCCCCACCTTGGAGGCGAGGCTTTCACTTCACGATTTTGTGAACACGGGCGGCTTGTTAAAGAGAAGCCCGGATGGAGCGCAGCATGACCAGGTGCGTCTGTATGCCGGTGACGCCCACCATGGAGGCGCCGCGGGCCATCGGGTCATCGCCGTTGTCAGCATATTCCTGATGGATTTCCAGCAACTGCTCATGGCCGGTGATCTGGCCTTCGATATACATCTGGTCGAACTCTGCGCCTTCGAGCTCCTGCAGCTGGGCCAGCATGGCGGCATGCTCTTCGCTCAGGCCTGCAGCGCCGGGCTGGGAGCCAAAGGCCTGCGCAACAGCGGCTTGCTCGGCGATTTCCAGCTGGGCAAACATTTTCACCGTTTCGCTCGACGCCTTGTTGACGGCCAGCTCGCTGGTGGCCGTGGCGAAATCACCGCCCATCAGCGCTGGCAGCTTGGCCTGGTCGACGTTACCGCTCTGGGCGAAGGCGATGCCTGCAACAGGCAAGAGAGCAAGGGCGGCAGCCGAGCCGCCAATAAGGGAACGCCTATGCATGTTCAGTCCTTTCCAAACAATTGGGACCGGTCAATCATCAACCCATCAGCTCGTTCCTGCGGTAACCTAAAGCAATTTTGCGCCACGCAGCGCCCGGAGATCCGCCGAGCCCGTGCAAAAACACGCAATCCGCAACTGCGCGATTGCAACAGCAAAATGCTCCGCAACGGCTTCGGCTGATTGCGTGGCAGCTTCCAGAACGCCCGCGGCCTGTCCCACAAGGTCAGCCCCAAGCCGGATGGCCTTAGCCGCATCGATCCCGTTCCGGATCCCGCCCGAACCGATGAGGACAGTGTCCGGGCATTGATCGCGCACTGCTTTGATGGCTCGCGCCGTCGGAATGCCCCATTCGGCAAAGCCCCGCGCAATGGCGGCCTGCGTAGGGTTATGCGCCCTTTCGGCTTCCACCAGCGCCCAACTGGTTCCCCCAGCCCCCGCTACATCGATAACTTGGACACCCGCTTCTACCAGGCGCTGCGCCACCGCGCCGTTGATGCCGGCACCCACTTCCTTGACCACGATCGGTACCGAAAGCGCCCCCGCCAGGGTTTCAATGCGCCCCAGCAGCCCGCGCCAATCGCGGTTGCCTTCAGGCTGCACTGCTTCCTGCAAGGGATTGAGATGGATGATCAGGGCATCGGCACCGATCATCTCCACCGCCCGCTCCGCCTCCGCTACGCCAAATCCCAGATTGAGCTGAGCCGCACCGAAATTTGCCAGGATCGGAATATCAGGCGCCAGCCGCCGCAACTCGCGTCCTAGCCCCGCAGTGTCACCATTCTCGATCGCGATGCGCTGCGAGCCGATAGCAAGCGGCAGCCTGAGCGTTTGGCACGCTTCGGCCAAATGGCGGTTGATGGCTTCGGCCCGCTGCGGACCGCCCGTCATGGAGCTAACGAGAAACGGCGCGTTGATCTGTTTGCCCAGGAACTGCGTGGAGAGGTCAATCGCGTCCATATCGAGCTCGGGGAGAGCCGTATGTTCGAAAAAGACGTCATCAAAGCCAGTGCGTGCACCCGATACGCCGCGCCCGGCGAGCACCACATCCAGGTGCTGGTTCTTGCGATCGCTCAGCAATGATGATCCCCCCCGGAGCAAGCTCGGCCGGCCTTCGCCACGACCCTAACACATGACTGCCACACCCCGGCTGGCTCTGGACAGCTATTCTGTGCTTACGTTTACACGCGGTTTCTGGTTCACTGCAGCCAAAATGGTGCCAGAGGGGAGGCCCGTCGATGAGTTCAACCGGCTTGGTGCTCGACCGGGCACAGCGCCCCGAGCTTGCAGACCCCGGCGAGATCCGCCTTGCTGTGGAGCAGCGTCTTGCGGCGCTCCTTGATGGTGAACCCGGCATTCCGCCGAACCTTCAGGGGGCAATCCGGCACGCATCGCTCGCGCCCAGCAAGCGCGTGCGACCCGTTTTGCTGGTGCTGGTCGCCGAACCCGATGCGGCGCTGGAACAAACGGCGCTGGACCTCGGCTGTGCGGTCGAGATGGTGCATACCGCCTCGTTGATTCTCGACGATCTGCCCTGCATGGACGATGCGCAGATGCGCCGTGACCGGCCCACCACCCACATCGCGTTCGGACAGGCCACTGCGATCCTGGGCGCCATTGCCCTGCTGACCCGTGCCTTCGGGCTCATCGCCGAGCTTGAATCCATTCCGCATCAAACCCGCACGCGCCTCGCCAAGGTCCTCTCCGATGCCGTGGGCTGGGACGGACTCGTCGCCGGCCAGGAAATCGACATCAACGGCCGTGCCAGCCTTGCAGGCGCCGAACAGGTCGAAAATCTCAATTGGCTCAAAACCGGCGTCCTTTTTGTGGCCGCTGCCGAAATGGGCGCGATCCTTGCGGGCATGGACGAAGCGCGCATCGAAGCCGTACGCCAGTTCGCCCGCCATTTTGGCCTCGCCTTCCAGACGGCCGATGACCTCCTTGATGGCGCCGCTTCCCCCGCCCAGATCGGCAAGGACGTGGGCAAGGACGGCGACAAGGCGACCCTTGTGTCCCTGTTTGGCGCCAAGGAAGCGCGCCTCTCCTGTGAGGAGCATCTCGCCCGCGCCGACGAGGCCCTCCTCGCCAGCGGCGTAAACGAGGCACCAATTCGCGCCCTGATGGCTCGCTTGTTCGACGTCCGGCAGGCCGCCGCGCAGTGACCGAGCCGCCCGAAGCCCTGCTTGTTTCGGGCCTGCGCGTCGGCTATGGCGGCCGCGAGGTGCTCAAGGGCCTCGATCTCCAAGTCCGCGCCGGCGAAATCTATGGCCTCTTGGGCCCCAATGGCGCCGGCAAGACCACGCTGATCCGCTCTATTTGCGGCCGCGTGCGTCCCTTAAGCGGCACCATCAGCATTGCGGGCAGTTCTGTGAGCCGCAAGAGCCTGCGCCAGATTGGCCTTGTTCCGCAGGAAATCGCCCTTTACCCCCACCTCACCATCAAGGAAAATCTTCAAGTTTTGGGGCGGCTCTCCGGGCTCTCTCGCGAGGTGACCCGCACCGCCATTGGTTGGGCAACCGAGGCCGCCAATCTCGGCAATCACCTTCATAGCCGCGTCGACATCCTGTCCGGCGGCTGGAAACGGCGCGCCAATATCGCAGCCGCGATCCTCCATCGCCCGGCCCTCTTGATCCTCGATGAACCCACTGTCGGGGTGGACGTGGATGCCCGCAACGCCCTGCATGAGGTGATTCTCCAGCTCAGTCACGCTGGCATGGGCGTGCTCCTGACCACCCATGATCTGGACCAGGCCGAAACCCTCTGTTCCAGCGTCGGGTTCTTGCGCTCCGGCGTCGTCGCCCCGCAAGGCGAACCGCGCCATCTCATCGAAAGGGCCTTCGGCAGGCAAAAGGAGATCATCCTCGAACTGCGCCAGCCCCCCACCGAACCGCAGGCCAGTACGCTCCAAAGGTCCGGCTTCAGCCCCTCCAACGCCCATCTCACCTGGATCAAGCTGGGCAATGCCTCGCAAAACTCCGCTGCCGAACTCGGCGCTGCCCTAGACCACGCCGGCATGGCCATACGCGAAATCCGCTTCCGCGAGCCCGGGCTCGATAGCCTTTTCATTCGCTTGTCGGGCAAGGCGAGCCACTCGGCCATGGAGCCCGCTGCATGATCCCAGCCATGCTGCGCGTCATGATATTGGGTCTCCTTCGCGACCGTGGCGCATTGGCCATGGCATTCCTGCTGCCGCCCCTGATCTTCGTGATCTTTGCAGCGATCTTCTCCGGTGTCAGCGGTGACGCCATGGAACTGCGCGTGGTTCTCGCCATCGAACGCAACAGCGCTGCGGCCGAGCGCTTGACAAAGGCTATGCGCGACGAACCCTCCCTGCGCTTCCTGCCCGAAACGCTCGGCAGCGCCGATGCCGTCGCCCGCACGGTCAAGGAGGGCGCGGCCGATGTGGGGCTCGTTGTCACCGGAGATCTGACCGACACAACAATGCCGCCGATCACCGTTCTGGCTGACCCCGGCAAGGTCATGGCCGGGGCCATCCTTGCGGGGCAAGTGCAGCGTGTTTTAGCCAAACACCTGCCCGATCTCGGCATCGCGCGCACCCTTCCCGCAGTGGAAAGCCTCGTGGGCGGCTGGACGCCCGAACAATCGGCCCGCCTTGCCGCGGCCATGGACCAGCTGGCATCGGCAAGCACGGACCAAGCCCCTTCGCTTGTCCACACCAGCCTTGTCGGTCCGCAAGGTGGCTCGGGTGCCACCGTCACCTATTACGCCGGTGCGGTCGCCATCCTCTTTCTCCTGTTTTCCGCCATGCAAAATGCGGCCACCCTGATCGAGGAGCGCCATTCCGGCATCATCGACCGCATCGCCATCGGCCCTTCGGGCACCGATGTTGTGGTCTTGGGCAAATGGCTGTTTCTCACGGGGCAGGGCATGGTCCAGGTCGCCCTGATCTTCCTTGTGGCAGCGCTGCTCTATGGCGTGGATGTCGTGAGCCACGCCTGGCTATGGTTCCTCACCACGCTCGCCGCTGCAGCGGCCGCTTCGGGCCTAGGGCTGGCCGTTGCGTCGACCTGCACCAGCCGGCAGCAGGCACAAACAATTTCCACATTCGTGGTGCTAGTGTGTTCGGCAATTGGCGGGTCCATGGTGCCCCGGTTCATGATGCCGCCTTGGCTGCAGGATGCGGGCTGGTATACGCCCAATGCCTGGGCCATCGAGGCCTATCATGGCGTGCTCTGGCGCGGCGAGGGTCTGCTGGATCTGTTGCCCGAACTGGGCTGGCTCTGGGCCTGCGCTCTAGGGGCAACGGCTCTGGCCTTGATTGTCTCGCGCAAACGCTTGCGGATGTAAGAAGGAGTGCCTCCGGTGAGCCCCATCAAAGCCTCTTCCAGGATTGTTGTAAGCCCGCGCGATACGGCGATCGGCCTCTTCTTGGCTGCCCTGATCATCGGCGCCTGGATGGCGGTGCACATCGGCGCAATTTTCCTGATCGACTGGACGCAGGGCAATCTCTGGTTCGCAGCACCCTTTGTGGTGGCGCTGCAATGCTGGCTGAGCGTGGGGCTCTTCATCGTTGCCCACGACACCATGCACGGCTCGCTTGCCCCACAATTTCCCGCCCTGAACCGCCTGATCGGGCGCTTCGCGGTGTTCATCTATGCCGGCTTTTCCTATGAAAAGCTCTACGAGAACCACCATGCGCATCATCGCAATGCCGGCACGGCGGATGATCCCGATTTCGATGAAGATCACTCCTCGAGCTTCTGGCCCTGGTACGTCAAATTCTTCCGCCATTATTTCGGCTGGCGCGAATTTGCCGTCCTTTTTGTGGTCGTTGTGATCTACACGCTGATCCTACGCGAGCGCTTCCCCATTATGCTGCTGTTCTGGGCAATGCCGGCCCTCTTGTCATCGGTGCAGCTCTTTTACTTCGGGACCTACCGGCCCCACCGCATCGATGAAACGCCATTCACCGACCGCCACCGCGCCCGCAGCAATGACTTCTCTTATGGCATGTCGCTGCTGACCTGCTTCCACTTCGGCTACCATCACGAACACCATGACGCCCCTTGGGTGCCGTGGTGGAAACTGCCCAGCTACCGCCAACCTGCCGCCGCTACAACCAACGCCGCCTGAGAGCCATGGATATTTTGCTGCATTATCTGATCCCGACTCTCTTGGTGCTGGGCACTGTCGCGTTCATGGAATGGTTCGCTGCCTGGTCGCATGAACATATAATGCATGGCTGGGGCTGGGGCTGGCACAAATCCCATCACGAGCCCCATGACGACACGCTGGAAGACAACGACTTGTACGCCGTGGTCTTCGCCGTTTTCGCGATCGCTCTATTTGTCCTTGGTGCCTATTTCTGGCCGGTCTGGTGGATTGCCGTCGGCATCTCCATTTATGGCGTGCTTTATTTCTTTATGCATGACGGGCTGGTGCACCAGCGCTGGCCATTTAAATACATCCCGCGCAAGGGCTATCTCAAGCGCGTCTACCAGGCCCACCGCCTTCATCATGCCGTGCAAGGCCGCGATGGCTGCGTGTCATTCGGCTTTGTTTATGCCGAACCTGTCGACAAGCTGGTCAAGAAGCTGCACACCAACCAGCGTCCCTTTGATCCCGAGGCTCTGAAGGAAGACGACCAGCGCCCCAGTATTCACTAGGGCCGCTGCCACAATCCCAGGCGCGGCGTCTGCCGCTTGTCGAGCCGCGTCCAGGCCACGTCGGTAAGGGAAATGCCCAGAAGCGCGAGCTTTTGTCCCTTGCCCGTCGACACCCGCTCGTCCCATGCCGCGGGGCCATTAGAACGCAGCTTGCCCCCAATCGCACGATAAACCCGCCGCGCCGCGGCAATGGCCCAGGCTGATCGTGCCGGTAAGGCCGCCATGCCCTGATGGGCCGACGCATAGTAGCGCTCCGCCAGGTCCAGCAGCTCAAGCGCAACCGCATGAAGGGCAGGGCGCTGCCCCATATCGTCGGGATCGATCGTTTCGATCCCGTGCCGGCGCAGCAGCGCGGCCGGAAGATAAACTCGCCCCACCCGCGCATCGTCGACCACATCGCGCGCGATATTGGTCAGTTGAAACGCAAGACCCAGATCCGATGCCCGGTCCAGCACTTCCACATCCCGCGCCCCCATGATCATGGCCATCATCACGCCAACCACACCGGCGACATGGTAGCAGTAATCCAGCGTATCCTCGATCGTCTCGTAGTGCCGATCAGCTACATCCATCGCGAAGCCCTGCAGAAGCTCTTGCGGATGGCGATCCGGAATCTGGTGCCGCTGCACCACGCGCCGCAGCGCTTCAAAGATCGGGTCGGTCGTCGCCTCGCCCTGCAGCGCCGCCGCGGTCTGCGCCTGGAGGAGCTCCAGCCTTTGCTGCTGCCCCTGGCGGAAATTGACCTCCTGCGCGTGGCCCAGCGTTTGCCCGTCGATCACATCGTCGCAATGGCGGCACCAGGCATAAAGCATCACCGCATCATCGCGCGTCCGCCGGTCAAACAGCCGCGCCGCCGCCGCAAAGCTCTTGGAGCCCTGCGCAATCGCGACTTCGCTGTTGAGGACCACGGCGTCGCTCATCGGCCAGCATCCTCAATCATGATCCCGGCCGTCGCCTTGGCCGAGCCCACCACGCCCGGAATGCCTGCGCCGGGATGGGTGCCAGCACCCACCACATAAAGGTTGGAAATCTTGTCGTCCCGATTATGCGGCCGGAACCAGGCGCTTTGCGTCAGGATCGGCTCCACCGAAAAGGCCGAGCCATGATGGGCATTGAGCTCGTCGCGGAAATCAAACGGGGTGAAGTGGCGTACCGTGACAAGGTCCTCCAGCAGCCCCGGAATATAACGATCATTGAGGTATTGGAGGATCCGATCGCGATATTTCGGCCCTTCCACAGCCCAGTCGATATTAGCTGTCCCCAGATGCGGCACAGGCGAGAGGACATAATAGGCGCTCGAACCTTCCGGCGCGAGGCTGTCATCCGTCACCGACGGCGCATGCAGGTACAGCGAGAAATCCTCCGCCAGTCCGTCAGTCCCGAAGATCTCGCCGATCAGCTCGCGATAGCGTTTTCCGAACAGCACCATGTGGTGCTTGAGCTCGGGATGCTTGGTCTTGAGCCCGAAATAAACAACGAACAGCGACATGGAATGGCGCTTCTTGGCCAGCGCTTTGCCCTGGCTGTCGCCCCGCGCCGTACCGCGCAGCATGTGCGCATAGGTATGAACCACATCGGCATTGGACGCGATCTGACCGAACGGATGGCGCGCCCCATCCCTGAGCACCACGGCCGTCGCCCGCTCGCCCTCCATCTCGATCCGGTCGATTTCGGCGTTGAGATGCATCCTGCCGCCCAGATCTTCGAACAGCTTGACCATCCCCGCAATCAGCGCCCCAGTGCCGCCCTTGGCAAACCACACTCCGCCCTTGCGCTCCAGCGCATGGATCAGCGCATAGATCGACGAGGTCGCGAAGGGATTGCCACCAACCAGGAGCGAATGGAAGCTGAAGGCCTGCCGCAGCTGGTCATCCCGAATGAACTGGCTGACCTTGGAATAAACGCTGCGATGGCTTTCGAGGCGCACCAGTTGCGGCGCGGCCTTGATCATGGACCAGAAGTTGAGAAACGGCACTGTCCCGAGCTTCTCATAGCCCTCCCGGTAAACATCCTCCGAATAGGCAAGGAACCGCTGGTAACCCTCCACATCCTCGGGCGACTTGAGAGCGATCTGCCGGTCGATCTCGCTCTGGTCATTGGCATAATCGAACCGGTACCCGTCCTCCCAGCAAAGCTGATAGAACGGCGTCACCGGTAGCAGCTGGACATAGTCCGAGAGCTTGCGACCGGACAATTCCCAGAGCTGCTCAAGGCAATCGGGGTCGGTGATAACCGTGGGCCCGGCATCAAAGGTGAAGCCATTGTCGGTGTAGACATAGGCCCGCCCCCCCGGCTTGTCGCGTTTCTCGAAAACCTGGGTCTGAATCCCCGCGCTTTGGAGGCGGATGGCCAGTGCCAGCCCACCAAATCCGGCGCCGATCACTGCGGCAGTCTTGCTGGAAGTGCTCAATTCTTCTCCGGTCTCAGCAGCGGCGCCTCTCGCAGGCACAAGAGGGCGCGATGAATGGGCACCGGTGGTTTGCCGGTCAGGATGCGCACGATGTCGCCCATGCTTGTACGACCGGCATAAAACCTCTCGATCAGGGGCTTCGGCAATCTATAAAATCGCTGCAACACCAGATGCCGGCGATCCGGCTGCGCGGCGCGGAAAAGCATGCGGTTCAGCAGCCGGTAAAATCCCTGATGCCTATGCCGCTCCAGCGCATGGCGGCGAATCTTCTCTGCCAGCCCCGCACTCCCGATGGGCCAATTGCTTGCCACAAGATTTGCCACCCGCACAGCCTCGGGCAGGCTATAGCCCGTAGTCGGGTGAAACAGCGCCGCCCGCATCCCCGCTTGCGGCACATCGCGCGGCCGCTCCGCCCAGAAGCGCTCCACATCATGGGCCAACGCAATCGGCAAAACCCCATGTTCCTCACGCACCACCCGCCCGATCCGCCAGCCCCGGCTTTCGGCATAGACCGACACCGCCGTTGCGAGTTCAGCCAAATCAAGCGCCCCCTCATCGGAATAGCGTGTATCCTCGATCAAGAGCCGCGTCGGCGAAAACGGCAGGACATAAACGAACCGGTACCCATCAAGCTGGTCCACCGATGCATCCATGATGATGGGATTGAGCAGGCCATGCGGCTCCTGGGTCTCCACCTCCAGCCCCACGAATTTCTGAAACCCCAGCGCCAGCGCGCCGCTCGGCTGATAGCCCCGCGCATCGATCACGCAACTGCCCTGGATAATCTCACCACCTTCCAGCATCACATGATCGTGGCGGACCTCGCTCGCCAGCGCGCCCGCCCGCAAACTGACATTTGGCAATCCCGCAATTACTCCCGCCACCGATTGCGAGGTCAGCGACGCATAGGGGGATTGAAGATCACGCGCATGATCCCTGAAGCGCACCGACTGCCCCGCCCAGCGCTGCGCCACCAGCGGTTCGAGCCACCTCAAATCCTCCCCCGACACATCGGCCAGGTGAAACGACCAAGTGTGCTCCCCAAACGGCGCCGTGCTCCCCTCCAGCATGATGATCTGGGGCCCGTTCCCGCCATACGACAGGCGCTGCGCGATCAGCGCGCTGGCGAGCCCCGCGCCAACCAAAACAAGAGGCGCCTCGGGCGCCGGGGAAGCAGAAACATCCATGCGCTGGACCTTACCGTCTCGCCGACCGATGAACATCCCCCTCATTCAGGTGGGGAAGGTGGGAACACAAAGTCTTAATGGGCGTTAATCCATAGCAGGTTTGCCCCTGCGACCTCCAAACTCCCATGGATGACCCCGGCTCATGCACACGGCCGGGGTCGCATTTTTTCCCCTCACGCACCCTCGACGCCGGCCAGCTTCTGCAGCCGCAGGGCGAGCCTGAGCGCCTCGATCTCGAGCTTTGACCGCTCCGCATCGCTAAATTCGCGCGCTTGGTGATCCAGCAGAGCCAGCGCCCCAATCGTGGTGCCATCCGGCCCGTGGAGCGGCACGCCGGCGTAAAACCGGACGCCGTTCTCCAGAAAAAACCGGTCGTTGGCGAATTCGGTGCTCTCGGCCACATCGGAAACCACCAGCGCTGCCCCGCTCGCAACCACGCTCTGGCTCGCGCTATTGATCTCCTCATCCGCCCCGCGCGCCACCAGCTCGCTGAACTTGGTATCCACAATGTCAAGGATAGCCGTGGGAACACCCATCGCCGAAGCGATATCACCCAGCGCTACTGCAAGGGGGCCTTCCGAATGCGCCAAGTGCCGCAGGCGATCCAGCGCTGCATCGTCCATTGCCTTGTCCGGCTTCTCGGGATTGGGCGCATTGGCCTTGACCAGCGCATTGACCGCAGCGATCGCTTCGGGCAGGCCGGGCACGATCTGGGCCACGCCCCAATCCTGCTGCCGGTCATTGCTCGCGGGGCCTGCACCCAGTGCAACCGCAACGATCTTGATACCCGGTTGTCGCCGCAGCAGCCGCCGGGTCACCACGCGGGCATGGCTCCTGGGATTGTTGTCGAGATAACAGAGGCACACTACCTCGACGCCATCCAGATTGAGCTGGCCTATGCTTTCCTGCCGCACCACCAGCGGCGCCAGCGCCTTCACCGGCCCGCTTTCGGCTGGGATCAGCCGCGTGAGTATCTGCGCCGCCGCATCGTCGAGCTCGGTGCGCCCTCCGATGCAGAGAACCCGGGGCGGCACGTCGGCGTCTTCCGTTTCAGGCGTTTCGCTGTCGAGGTCCTCCATCACCGCCCGCATGCTGTCCATGACATTGCGTCGATGCGCCAGGTCCGACACATCACGCGACAGGTCGATCTCCGCAAGGATGAGCGCGGGCACGGCGACATCAAGGTAGAAGTGCTGCACGTCATTGCCGGCAATGAAATCTTCCGCCAGCTCCACCGCCTCTTCGACATTGCCCGACACCAGGCGCTGGTACAGCCGCTCGGGCTGGCTCAGCACGGGCTCGCTGCCCAGGAGCGTCTCGAAAAACGCGAGCTGCGGAACATAGCGGCCCAGCACCACGAGGCACACGGTAATGGGCGTCGAAAGGATCAGCCCGATTGGGCCCCAAAGCGTCGCCCAGAACATGGCGGCCACCAGCACCGCCAGCGGCGACAAGCCCGTGCTCGAGCCGTAAAGCCGCGGCTCGATCGCATTGGTGACGGTGAGCTCCAGCGCGACGAAAAGCCCGATCGAAGCAAGGAGCATGAACCAGCCGGGGTCCACGGCAAAGGCCAGCATGAAAGGGATGCTGGCGGCCATGAGCGTGCCGACAAACGGAATGTAGCGGAAAAGGGCGGCCAAAAGTCCCCAGAGCACCGCATTGGGCACCCCAATCAGCGTGAGGCCCGTCCCAAAAACGATGCCATAGCAGGAATTGACTCCAAACTGCACCAGGAGGTACCGCCCGACCCGGGCGGCGGCTTCGTTCATCACCTTGGTGCTGGTGCGCAAATCTCCCCGGCTCACCAGTTTGAGGAAGCGGTCGCGAAGGTCTTCCCGCTCCAGCAGCAGGAAGATCAGAAACACGAAAACGATCGCCCCGGTCGCCAGTGGGCCCAGCACCGATCCCATGACGCCTTGGATCAGCTCCAGCGGGCCAGCGCCACCATTGGTGATGGTGACCGGCGTGGGAGCGACTGCCTCGCCTTCCTCGGGTGGGGGAAATTCGCCGGTGAGTTGGTCAACGGCGCCCAGCAGGCTGTCGATGAACTGCCCGTCGCCAAAGGATTCCTGCAAGGACTGGGTCTTGGCGGCAACCGTTTGCTGATAGCTGGGCAGGTTCGAGGCCAGCTTCACCAGTTGGGTGGCAACAAGGTAACCGATCGTGCCCAGCAGCGCTGCCGCAAAGCCGACGGCAAGCAGGATGGCAAGGATATGGGGAACATGCAGCCGCCGCAGCCGACGGATCAGCGGAGCAAGGGCAAAGGCCAGCAGAATGGCCAGCACCAGCGGCACCAGAATGCCCGAGCCCAGATACAGCACAACAATGGCGATCAGCAGAAAGCCCGCGGTCACCAGCGAATTGCTGCGTTCGGACGGACGAACATAGGCTGGCCGCCCGATTGGCGCGCCATAGTTGGGATCGGGCAAGGCGGCGCTCCTTTTGCAAGCTAATGTCCCCGTGGCCGACCTGGGGCCGGCCACGGGAAATTCGACCTAGAGAAACCGGCTTGCTTCGGTTTCCGAAGGGATGCGCCCATCAGGCGTGAATTGATTGACCGCTTCGGGCAGGGTTTTGCTTAAGCGCTCCAGCAGGTCTTGCCGGCTAAGGCCGGTCTTTTCCTGCAGCTCGTTGATGGTGTCTTCCCCCAGCGTGCGCTCGAGGTCGGTGGGCTCGATCGGCTCATTGTCGCCAGTGCCGATCCAGCTCTGTGCCTTCTGGCCCTGGCCCGCACCATTGAACCGATCCACCAGATCGCCCAAGCCGCCGCTCAGGATAGAGCCGAGGCCGTCACCCATGCCACCCCCGGCGCCGCCCAGGGCACCACCGAGCATGCCGCCCAGGCCCCCAAGGCCTCCGGCGCTCTGGCCGCCAGCGCCAGCGCCGCCGGCCTGGTTGCCACCGCCCATGCCGCCGAGCATGGATCCCAGCTTGTCGCGGTTTTGATATCCGGCAACTGCCAGCATTCCCAGCAGTGCCACCATAGATGGCATTCCTCTGGCCATAATGGCCTCCTCAATAGATTGATGTTACCGGCGGCGGGCGATCATGCCCCAGATGGCCAGGACGATAATTGCACCAACAATGGCACCGATCAGGCCCGCGCCCTCGCCCGGCTGATACCAGCCTAGGGCCTGCCCCAGGAACGTCGCCACAAAGGCGCCGACAATACCCAAGATCGTGGTGAGGATGAAACCGGATGGCTCGTTGCGGCCCGGCATGATGAACTTGGCAATGAGACCGGCGATGAAGCCGATGATGATGGTCCAGATAATACCCATGACGCTCTCCTAAGTTGATGCCTCACAAACGTGTGTACATGGGGTCGGTTCCGCTTGGGCGTTGAAGAGGCTGCGAAATAGCGCATGGGGCATTTGCACCGGGATGGGGCAACCCAAAGCAGGGGAGCGCCGTTTAAGGCGACTATTTCAGGATGCTTCCATGACAGACATGTACTCCCCGTCCCGCCAGATTCTCCCTGGAGATTACACGCGTCTGGGTGCGCATTGGGACGGCGAAGGCACCAACTTCGCCCTGTTCTCGGCCTATGCTGATGGCGTCGAGCTCTGCCTGTTTGATCCGGCAAGCGGCGCCGAGATCGAGCGCATCAGGCTGCCCGAATATACCAACGAGATCTGGCACGGCTATTTGCCTGGCGTGGGTCCGGGCACCCTTTATGGCTATCGAGTACATGGGCCCTTCGAGCCGGAGCAGGGCCACCGCTTCAACCCCAACAAGCTCTTGCTCGACCCCTATGCCCGCGAGCTCGTGGGCGAGGTCAAATGGTCGCCGGCTCATTTCGGCTATCTCAATGACGCCGAAGAAGATAAGGACCTCACCTTCAACGAGGAAGACAGCGCGCCCTTCATGCCCAAATGCATGGTGGTCGATCCGCGCGGCTATGATTGGGGCGGAGACACCAAGCCCAACATCGCCTGGGCTGATACGATATTCTATGAAACTCACGTTAAGGGCTACACCCAGCTCCACCCGGCCGTTCCCAAAGAGCTGCGGGGCACCTTTGAGGGTCTGGGCCAGCGCGAGGTCGTCGACTACATCAAGTCAACCGGCGTTACCTCGGTGGAACTGCTGCCCATCCACTATTTCCCCGATGACGGTTTCCTTCTCGACAAGGGCCTGCACAACTACTGGGGCTACAATACGCTCGGCTTTTTTGCCCCGGCTTCCCGCTATTACGGACCCAATGGCATCAACGGGCTGCGCAACACCATTCGAGCCTTCCACGATGCCGGCCTCGAGGTGATCCTCGACGTGGTCTACAACCACACGGCTGAAGGCAACGAACTGGGCCCGCACCTATCCTGGAAGGGCATCGACAACTTCTCCTACTATCGCACCATGCCCGGTGAACCGCGCTACTACATCAACGACACCGGCACTGGAAACACCGTCAACACCAGCCATCCGCGTGTCCTGCAGATGGTGACCGACAGCCTGCGCTATTGGTCCGAGGAAATGCATGTGGACGGCTTCCGCTTCGATCTCGGCACCATTCTGGGGCGCGAGCCAGAAGGCTTCGATCAGCGTGGTGGCTTCTTTGATGCCGTGGGCCAGGATCCGGCCCTCGCCAAGGTCAAGCTGGTGGGCGAACCCTGGGATATCGGCCCAGGCGGCTACCAGGTCGGCGGCTTCCCGCCCGGCTGGGCCGAATGGAACGACAAATATCGCGACACTGTGCGCGACTACTGGAAGGACACCGACGGCACCTCAGCTGATTTCGCCGCGCGCGTCACTGGTTCAGGCGACGTTTATGATCTGCGTGGCCGCCGCCCCTGGGCCAGCGTCAACTTCATCACCGCCCATGATGGCTTCACGCTCCACGATGTTGTTTCCTACAATGAGAAGCACAACGAGGCGAACGGGGAAGACAATAACGACGGCCACAACGACAACCGCAGCTATAACTACGGCGCCGAGGGCGAAACCGACGACGAGGCCATCGTCGCCGTCCGCGAACGGCAGAAGCGCAATTTCCTTGCGACCCTGTTCCTGTCCCATGGCACGCCCATGCTCCTGGCCGGCGATGAGTTCAGCCGTACCCAGGGTGGCAACAACAATGGCTATGCCCAGGACAGCGAGATCAGTTGGATCAACTGGAACCTCAACGACAATGCCGAGGCCCTGACCGAATTTACCCGCAAGGTCATCGCCTTGCGCAAGGCCCAGCCCCTGATCCATCGCGAAAACTGGCGCGACATGATGGGCGTCACCTGGTTCAATCCTGGCGGCACCGAGCAGCTCGGCGAACATTGGGACGATCCGGGCGCAACCACCATTGGCTTGCGCCTGTCGCGCGACGACCTCAAGGGCAAGGATGGCATCTGGCCCGAAGTGCTGCTGCTGTTCAATCCCCATGATGGAGAGGTCGATTTCACCCTGCCCAAGCGCGAGGGCGACCAAAGCTGGACCGTTGAGCTCGACACGGCCGAGGGTGGCACGCAGACCGTCGCCGGCGGCGAAGCCATCAAAATGACCGCCCGCTCACTGATGCTGCTGCGCTAACGGGGATGAATCGCCTCAGTGGCGAGTTTCGGTGACCGGCCGGATCTCGCCCGAGGCGATCATGATCGTGAGCCACAGCACCTGCCGATAGTTCTGGTCCGCCACCACGATCTTGAGCGCCAGCTCGGACGCGCCAAGTTCCATGGCCATCTCCATGGCAGCGCGCTGCGCCTCGGCATGGGCGTGTTCGATGTCCCGGCATTCGATGCCGACGTGGTCGATCTCGAGATCACCGTTCTGCAGAACATCAAAGTAAAATACCGACATCAAGACCTCCGGAGGCAGAAGGTCTTGGAAGCGCTTTCGTTTCCGTTCGAGGCGTTCACATTTGCCTCAAGCGAAACAGCCCCGGCCGGCCAGCCGGGGCTGAAACTATCCTACCAGTCGAACTGTTTGGACACGGACACCTTGAAGCTGCGCCCGATCGAGCGGTCCGGCTGCTGGTTGTCGCGATAGTCGGCGTCAAAGATATTGTCCACCGAAAGCCGCACTTCGGTTCCCTTGAGGGCGCCGAACGAGGGCTTCCAAGCCGTAAAGGCATCGACGGTTATATAGCCCGGGGTTGAGCGGTCACTCCCAACGGAAGGCGCCACGCCCGTGTCGGCGCTCGCAGCAAACGTTCCCTTGACGCCATACTCAAGCCCGAACTCGTCATTGCGCGCCCCCAGCGTAGCCACGAGCTTGTGCGCGGGAATGGAGGTCAGCTGCGCGCCGGTGTCGGTATTTTCGCCGAAGGCCGCCGTATAGGCCAGGCGCCCGAACACATTGCCCGACTCATAGGAGCCCTCCACCTCGACGCCATAGATGCTGGCATTGGCAATATTGGAGAAATACGGCCCCGGTACCCCGCGTGGGTTGGCTTCGATCAGCCCCTCGATGTCGCTATAGAAACCGGTGACTTTGACCGCCGCCTGGTCTCCCTCCTGAATCAGCTCGAACCCCGAAACGGCAAAGCCCGCCTCGTAATTGTTGGACGTTTCCTTGTCGAGCTGCAGGCTCGGCGTGCGCACATCGGCATACTGGTAGAGCTCGTCCAGCGAGGGCAGCCGCTGGGTATGCGCGATGGAGCCGAATACCGAGAAATTCTCGTTGAACTCATAAAGCGCCGCAAGCTTTGGCGAGAGGGCGAAATCCTCCACTTCCCTATGAGCGGGGTGGCTGACCTCAGGCGCCTGCCACACGAAATCGCCGCGCACACCGGGGATCAGGGTCAGCCTGTCGTCATAAACAAACTCGTTCTGAACAAAAAGACCAAGCCGCGTGTCCTCGCCTTCCGGATGGGTGCCGATCACGCCCGTGCCGGTCCGGCCTTCCGCGATGCGGTTCTGCCGGCTGAACTGCACCCCATAGGTGAGGTAATTCTCCCAGTTCTCGCCGGAGAACTCGGACGTGTTCTCGATATTGGCCTGCCAGGTGCGATAGCCATATTCGGCATTGCCGAACGATGCCGCAATGGGGCTGGCTCCGGTCTGGTCCACCTGCGTATCGGAAAACGACAGCGTGGCCTTGAGGTCCACCCAGGGATTGTCGATGTCAGCATTCTCGTAGGAAAGAACAGCCGTCTGGTCGACCACCTTGCGGTCAACCAGACCGAACATGGCCAGGGTTCCCGTCTGGGAATAATCCTGGTCCTCCGCATCGCTGTTCCAGCGCTGGTAGGACAGGCGCAGCACCTGCTCGTTGTTCTCGCCGAACCGCGCAGTGCCCTTGATCAGCCCCGAAAGCGCATCGAACTCCGACCCTGACAGGGTATCGCCATTGGCCAGCCTGAAATCGTCCGACCGGCGCCAATTGCCTGCGGCCAACACATCGAAGCTGTCGGTGATCTGCTGCGCCAAAACGCCAGAAAGCAATGTTCCATTGCCATTGGAGCTGTACTGCGTCTTGACCCGCGCCGCGCCGGTATGACCCTCTTCGATGAAGTCGGAGGCATCCTTGGTGGTGAAGTTGATCACGCCACCCAACGCACCCGAGCCATAAAGGGTCGAGGACGCCGGCCCGCGCAGCACTTCCACCTGCTTGTAGAGCTCCGGATCCGAGAAAAACGAGCCCATGCGATATTGCTCGTAGAACTTCTTGGCGCCATCCACTGTCACGATGATGCGCGATTCATCGCCCGAGCTTTCCGCCGTGCCGATGCCGCGGATATTGAAGGATTCGCCCAAGGCGCGATCCGATCCGATCACCGTAACACCAGGCACGGTGTCGAAGATTTCCCCGATCGTTGTAGCCTGCGCTGCGTCGATATCGTCCTGGTTCACCACCGTTACGGCCTGGGGCGTATCGATAGCGACCTTGGGCGCGCCTGCGCCGATCACCAGCCGCTCCAGCACCGTGATATTGGTGGCGTTCACATTAGTCGACTGCGCCTGCACACCCTGCGCTGCCAAAACACCCAACGCCGCTCCGCACATCAGTGCCGCGGCTCGCGACTTAACCAGCCCCATTCCAAAACTCCAAAACTCTGTGTTGTCTGCGCTGGCTGGCGTGTAGCTGGCTGCGTCGTGATTGCGCCAGAAAGCTGACACAGAAAATCACCTATTGCGTCTTCTAAGTAACATGATTAGAAGAGTCAACATATAGAGACCGGCCCAGCCAAGTTCGCAGAAACCAGCCAAGCCACTGATTTTAACGAGAACTTACGTGACGCAATCAGGCGACGGCGAGCTGGCGGGGGCGACCCCTTCGGGCACAACCACATTGACCACCGAAGAGCTTTTCGCTGGCAAGGACGAGATCGTCCTCCTGCACAATGGCTCGGCCTATCGCTTGCGCATCACCCGCCAGAACAAGCTCATTCTGACCAAATAGGCCCTGAAGATGACCCCTGTCGCAAGCAAGACGCCAGCCGAAATCCGCTCCCTCCGCGCGCTCCATACCCAGATGCGCGAACGCGACTTCGCCCGCATCCACGCCATTTCCGAAGCGCAGCTGGTGGCGGCCGAAACGGGCCGCAGCGTTATTCGCCTCCGAGCCGATGTGGCAACGCTGCTCAATAGCCTGCCGGCCTGTGGTGAGGTCATGGCCCTGACGCGCAACGAGAGCGCCGTGCACGAAAAGATCGGGCCTTACGAAAAGGCGGTGGTGGGCAAGGCCGCCTCCATGGTGCTGGGCGAGCAGATCGACCTTCGCATTTTTCCCAGCCGCTGGGCCTTCGGCTACGCGGTGGAAAAAACCAGTGAAGAGGGCGCCGTTCGCCGCTCGCTGCAGTTCTTCGACGCGCAGGGAATGGCTGTCCACAAGGTACATGCCCGCCCCGCAACCCATCTGGGCGCCTGGGCAGAGCTGATCGAGGCCCTGCGCCATCCCGAGCAGGTCGACACGCTTGAGGTGACGCCGCTTCCGGCACCGGAAAGCAAGGGCGAGCCCGCCGGCGTTGCTCAGCTGCGCGAGCGCTGGGCTGCCATGACCGACACCCACCAGTTCTTCGGCATGCTTAATGCCCTCAACCTGCCCCGGCTCGATGCGCTCGAAATGGTGGGCGAGGACTACGCCTTCCAGCTCGACCACGGCGCGGTGGAAAAGCTCTTCAATGCTTCAGCAGCCGGACAGCTCCCAATCATGGCCTTTGTGGGCAATCACGGCTGCATCCAGATCCATTCCGGTCCGGTCACCAACATCAAGACCATGGGGCCCTGGCTCAATGTCATGGACGACACCTTCCACCTCCATCTCCGCCTCGACCAGATCGTTGCGGTCTGGGCCGTGCGCAAGCCGACCGCCGATGGCCATGTGACTTCGGTCGAAGTCTACGACGCCCAGCGCCAGCTCATCATCCAGTTCTTCGGCAAGCGCCAGGAAGGGCAGGACGAGCGCACCGCCTGGCGGGCTCTTGTCGAGCAATTGCCGCTCTTCCAGCAAACCAACGCGGCGTGAGAAAACCCATGCTTCGTTTGCGCACCTCAGCCTTCGCGGCCGCCTTGCTTGGCGCGCTGGCATCGCCCGCCATGGCGCAGGACCTCCACCCCTTTGCCGATAGCTCACGGCTCGTTTCCATCGGCGGCTCGCTGACCGAGATCATCTATGCGCTGGGCGAAGACGAAAAGCTCGTCGCCCGCGACCAGACCGCGCTTTATCCCGAAGCTGCCGCGCAACTGCCCGACGTGGGCTACATGCGCGCTTTGGCGCCCGAGGGCGTCCTGTCGGTCAACCCAACAGCCCTCCTCGTCATTGAAGGCAGCGGCCCGCCCGAAGCCTTGGATGTGCTGTCCCACGCGGGGGTCGAGTACCAGACGGTGCCGGAAGGCTATAGCCACGAAGGGATCCTGGTGAAGGTGCGGGCCGTCGGCCAGGCCCTGGGCGTCGAGGAAAAAGCCGAAGCTCTCGCCGCCGAGATCGACCAGGGGCTCAAAACAGCCGAAGCGCGCACCGCTGGCGTTGCCGAGCGCAAGCGGGTGCTGTTTGTCCTGTCCACCGAGGGCGGCAAGATTCAGGCTTCGGGCACGGGCACCGCCGCCGACGGCATCATCGCCCTGGCCGGTGCCATCAACGCCATCGACAGCTATCCCGGCTACAAGGCCCTGACGGATGAAGCCATCATCGAAGCCGCGCCCGACGTGATCCTGATGATGGATCGGGGAGGGGACCATGGCGCCACCGACGCCGAACTGCTCAACCATCCCGCCATCAGCTTGACCCAAGCGGGGAAAAACCAGGCCATCATCCGTCTTGAAGGCTCATACCTGCTTGGCTTCGGTCCGCGCACCGCATCGGCCGTGGGCGATCTGGTCGAGGCCCTTTACGGGGAATGAGCGGCATGGCCCAAGTGCTCACCGCAGGCAGGGTACGCACCGCACGGGCAGCAGGCGACCGCAGCCGCCTGGGCCAGTTGACCCTTGCGGTTCTCGCCCTGCTGCTCCTCCTCGCCATGGCCATTTCCATGACCACCGGCGCATCGGGAGCTTCGCTCTGGACCTTTCTCGGCAGCTCGCTCGGCCTGGTGCCACAGGCTGAGCTGGACGCGTTGCGCGATCATGCCGTGATCATGAATATCCGCCTGCCGCGCATGCTCCTTGGAATGCTGATCGGCGCCGGGCTAGCCGTGTCGGGCCTCCTGATGCAGGGCCTTTTCCGCAATCCACTGGCCGATCCGGGCCTTGTCGGCGTTTCTGCCGGGGCAGGGCTTGGCGCCGTTGGCATGATCGTCCTTGGCACCACCGCCCTTGCGCCACTCACGGCGTTGCTGGGCATCTATGCCCTTCAGATCGCTTCCTTTGCGGGCGGCCTGCTCACCACCTTAATCCTTTATCGCGTCGCCACCCGCAGCGGGCAAACGGCAATGGCCACCATGCTCCTCGCCGGCATCGCCCTTGGCGCGCTCGCCGGCGCCGCGACGGGCGTTCTGGTCTATATCGCGACGGACAGCCAGCTGCGCGACCTGACCTTCTGGGGCATGGGATCGCTCGCAGGCGCCAACTGGACCAAGATCATGGCCTCCGGCCCGATCATCCTCGCCGCACTGTTCGCCGCCGGCTTTCTTGGCAAGGGCCTCAACGCTCTGACCTTGGGCGAAGCCACTGCCAGCCATCTCGGCGTGCCGGTGCAGCGCCTCAAGCACATCGTGATCCTGTCTGTTGCCGGGGCAACCGGCGCCTCCGTCGCCGTCAGCGGCGGCATCGGCTTTGTGGGCATTGTCGTGCCCCATTTGCTGCGCCTCGTGATCGGCCCGGATCATCGCTACCTCCTGCCCGCTTCGGCCCTGCTGGGCGCGTCCTTCCTCCTGCTGGCCGATGCTGTCAGCCGGGTTATCGTAGCTCCCGCCGAGCTGCCGATCGGCATCGTCACCGCGGCCGTGGGCGGCCCCTTCTTCCTCTGGATACTCTTGCGCAAGCGCGCAATGTTCGCGTGGTGAGCCGATGATCGAAACCCAGAACGTCAGCGTCGATGTCGCAAACCGCCGCATCCTTCACGGCATCAGCTTCTCGGCACGGCCCGGTACACTGACCGCCATTATCGGCCCTAATGGCTCGGGCAAGTCGACCCTGCTCAAGGCTCTTTGCCGCGACCATGCCTTTGGTGGCAGCATCCGCCTCAATGGTCATGACATCGCCCATTTGAACCCCGTGCAGGCCGCAAGCTTGCGCGCCGTCTTGCCCCAGGCGAGCACCCTGCCATTTCCCTTCACCGTGCGCGAAGTGGTTTCGCTGGGACTCACTGCCGGGCGCCCGGGCGTTGCGTCCCATGCCCTTCATCGTCTGCCCGACGATGCCCTTGCCCGCGTTGATCTGGCTGGCTTCGGCGGCCGCTTCTATGGCGAGCTGTCAGGTGGCGAGCAGCAGCGCGTCCAACTGGCCCGCGTCCTCCTCCAGGTCTGGGTGCCGGTGCTCGATGGCGTGCCGCGCTACCTCTTCCTCGATGAGCCCGTTTCGAGCCTCGATATCAAGCACCAGCTCCTGATCATGGATGTCGCCCGCCACTTCGCGCGGGAAGGCGGTGGCGTCGTCGCAATCCTTCACGACCTCAACCTCGCCGCTATCTATGCCGACCAGATCATCGCACTGCGGGAGGGACGGCTTCATGGTTGCGGCACGCCTCAGGACATCCTCACCAACGAGATGATCGCGGAAGTCTTTGATTGCCCCATGCGCGTCGGCATGGTTCCGGCCCCTCACATTCCCTTTGTTCTGCCGCAGTCCGCCGATGGGGCGGAATTGTCCATCCACAAGGTTGCCTGATGAACCGCTTTGCCCTTGCCCTTCTCGCTTCAACGCTCACCTTTGCTGCCCCACTGGCGCAGGACGCCGCTGAAACGCCGGCGTTGGCGCTGGAGCTCAATGCCGTCCAGCCCACCGAGGCCGGATGCCGGGTGACGTTTCTTGCCACCAACAAGCTTGGCGCTTCGGTTGATCGTGCTGGCATTGAAATGGCCTTCTTCACCGCCGACGGCGGGATCGACCGGATCGTGACGCTGGATTTCACCGGCCTCGCCGAAGGCAAGACCAAGGTCCTGCAGTTCGAGCTCAAGGACCTGCCATGCGATGGGATCGGCCGGCTCCTCGTCAACGACATTGCCTCCTGCGAAGGTGTGGGGCTCGCGCCAGAGGCGTGCCTCGAGGGGCTCGTGACCACCGCGCGTCCGCAGATCGAATTTGGCGTCTGAAGTCCCGATGGAAACTGCAGTCGCCCACGATTTCTCCCTTGTCGCCCTGTTCATGCAGGCCGACTGGGTCGTCAAATCCGTCATGATCGGCCTCGTCATCGCGTCGGTCTGGGTTTGGGCCATCATCGCCAATCGTGTGGCGGCCTACAGCAGGGCCAAGCGCGACATGGCAGCCTTCGACCGCGCCTTCGCCTCCGGTCGCCCCTTGGCCGAACTGCGCCGGGACTATGCGGATGGGCAGACCGGTCTCTCCGCCGTCTTCATCGCCGCCATGGACGAATGGGACAAGAGCCACGCCGCCCAGGCCGCCAACAGCGTGGGCCTGCAGAGCCGGCTCGAAATCGCTCTTGATCTCGCCGTCAGCGAGCAAAGCGCTGTCCTCGAAAAGCGCCTCGGCTTCCTCGCCACCATCGGCAGCGCCGGACCCTTTGTCGGCTTGTTCGGCACGGTCTGGGGCATCATGAATGCTTTCACCGCTATCGCCTCCGCCGAGAACACCAGCCTGGCTGTGGTGGCGCCCGGCATCGCCGAAGCTCTTCTTGCCACTGCCCTGGGCCTGCTCGCCGCCATCCCCGCCGTCATCGCCTACAACAAGCTCAGCGCCGACGCCGACAAGCTGATCGCCCGCATCGATGGCTTCGCCAATCGCCTCGTAGCGCTCCTGTCGCGTCAGCTCGACGCCGGAAAGGCTCTTTGATGGGTATGGCGCTGGGGACGAAGGGCAAGGTCCGGCGTGGCCGCCGCGCGATCAGCGAAATCAACATCACGCTCATGGTGGACGTCATGCTGGTGCTGCTGATCGTCTTCATGGTCGCCGCACCCCTGATGACCACGGGCGTGCCGATCGACCTTCCACAGACCAGCGCGCAAGCCATGCCGCTCAAGGCCAAGCCCATCACGGTCACTGTTGAGCCCGATGGTGCCCTTTCCATCGATGGCGAACCCACCACATTGGAAAAGCTGGTCGCCAGCGTGGAGGCTCTCGCCACCGAAGGGAGGGACGAGCGCCTTTATGTGCGTGGCGACACCGCCACTGCCTACGGCGCGATCATGGAAGTCATGGGCGAACTCTCCGCCGCCGGCTATGGCCGCATCGGTCTCGTCACCGACCCGCGCGGAAATCCCTAAGCCATGCGCTATGCCTTGCCAGGATCGGCGCTGGCCCATGCGGCCATTTTCGCCACTGCCCTCCTTGGCTTCGCCTGGCCGGAACCCGACGACGCACCGGCTCCCGGCGCTGTCACGGTTGACATCGTCAACGTTAGCAGTGTGTCAACCAATTCGACCCAAATGCTAATCAGCAGCGCGCCCCAAAACCTCGTCTCCGCCGGCAGCGAACCACCGCCCGTCCTCGAACCCATAGGGCCCACGGAAACAGGCGAAAACACCTCTGAACCCCTGTCGGCAACCAAGCCAGAGCGGGTCGAGCCAGTCGCCGCGCAAAAGGCAGAACGCGTCGAACCCACTGAACAAACTGAAATACTGACCGCTGCCATGCTCCAGCCGGATCCTGTGGACAGCATCACCCCGGCGCAGGCGGAGCCTGCGGAAGCTGCTCAACCTGCTGTAATCACGGCGCAATCGGTAACCGATGCCAAAACCGCGCCGACCCCGCACACCCTTAGCTTCAAGCGCCCCTCCACCCCAACAGCCCGCGAGCAAAGGCAGCCGCGCCGGGAGGCGGCCCAGAAACCAGCCCCGGCTCAGCAAAAACCCGCCAGCCGGGCAGGTAATGGCGGGCAGAATCAGGCCGACGCTGCCGCTGCCGTGGCAAGCGCCGGTCAGAACGGCAGTGCTGGTGGAGGTGGCTCAGCCGATACGGCATCCTGGGAACGCCAGGTCCACCGGCGGTTGGCCAGCGCCCTGCGCTATCCCCGGGCCGCCAATGGTAGTAGTGGAGAGGTTGTCGTCCGATTTACCGTGGCCCAGCAAGGGTTTGCCTCAGGCCTGCAGGTCGTACGCTCTTCGGGAAACCCGGTGCTGGACCGGGCCGCGCTCGAGACAGTGTCCCGCGCCGCGCCCTTCCCGCCGATCCCGGAAGGGGCTGGTTTCAAAAGCAAAACTTTTGATTTCCCCCTGGGGTTCGTGCGGAACTAAACTGAGCCTACGCGGCCTTGGCAAAGCTTGCGCCATAAAACGGCATGCGGCGCTTGCGGCGCGCCGCCATCTGGATAGGGCGCTGTAGGGGGTAGTCTGGGCTTTGGTAGAGTTGCGCCAGCTTTTCACCGGAAAAGTTATGCTCGCCAACTTGGAGGCTTGCGCCACGCAGGCTCACAGGAGCAACTTGTTCAAAGGCAAATCGGAGCGCCTGGGCCAGGGTGCGGAACGACCGGGAGCCCTGCGCAAGCGCGGTTTGGCGATCGCTGCCAAGGAAAAGCTTGGCGCGAGCATAGTAATCTATTGATGTCATTGGATTTCTCATGTGGTCCTACCCTTTGGGCTTGGACCCTTCTTTTGGTTATGGCCTCAACTGCTCGGCAGGAGGCAGGGCCGGGGTGCCAGGCACCCCAGCCCTCGAGTAACTAGAGCAGCGTCAGATTGGTCGCGGACATCTTGCCGTCGCGGCCGGTCTCGAGCTCATAGGTCACCTTGTCGCCTTCATAAAGGCCAGCAAGGCCTGAACGCTCGACAGCGGAGATATGGACAAACGCGTCCTTGTCGCCGCCTTCTGGCGAGATGAAGCCGAAGCCCTTGGTTGCGTTGAAGAATTTTACGGTGCCGTTGATCATGGCTTTCGTCCTTGGTTTTGAAAACGCCTAGCTAAAACGCAGGGCGTCGCTCCCGCCCAGCAACATGCTGCACAGGTCTACACGCTCGCAAAAATCAGGAAGAGGCCAAAACCGGTATACCGGCATTCAGACAGCTGTCTTGAGCTGAAACGTATGATGTCAATATAGGGAAGATCTAGGCGATGGCAAGGCAATCCAGCAAAAGAAATCGCCAAAGTCGAATAAATCCGCAGACAGGCCCAGTTTTGCTTAAGCTCTTGCCAAAATATTTGGACGCGTTCGGCGCTAGAACTGCCCAAAATAATTGGTTAGGCGTCAGGTGCTCGCCGCCCTGGCATTGGCCTTAGCCACCACTTCATCAGGAATATCATCGAAGCTGGCATAGTTCATGTTGTAGAGCTTGGCATAAAGCCCACCCTTGCGCATGAGCTCCTCATGATTGCCGCTCTCGATCAACTCGCCATTTTGCAGCACGATGATCCGATCCGCCCCACGGATGGTTGCAAGCCGATGGGCAATCACCATGCCCGTGCGGCCCTTGAGCAGGGTGACCAGCGCCTTCTGAATCTGCCGCTCGGTGTAGGAATCGATGTTGGCGGTGGCTTCATCCAGCACCAGGATCTTGGCGTCGGCGACCAAGGCACGGGCAAAGCTCAATAATTGCCGCTGGCCTAGGGAAAGATTGGAGCCGCGCTGTTCTAGAATGCTGTCATAGCCGCCTGGCAGTCGAATGATGAAGTCGTGCGCGCCCACCGCCTGGCAAGCCGCGACTACATCCTCCAAAGTCGCTGACACCTTGTTGTAGCGAACGTTGTCGAACACGCTCCCGGTAAACAGGAACGGCTCCTGCAACACCATGGCCACCTGCTCGCCCAGCGATTCCTGGGTGACGTCGCGCACATCGTGCCCCCCGACCAGCACCGCGCCGGATTGCACCTCATAGAAGCGGTGAACCAGCGACATGGCCGACGTCTTGCCCGACCCCGTAGGGCCTACCAGCGCAACGGTCTCGCCGGGCTTTACAACGAAGCTCACATTCTTGAGCACCGGCCGATCTTCGCTGTAGCCGAACACCACATTGCGGAACTCGACCGAGCCATCCATGTCCCGCGTCAGCGTAATGGCATCGGGTTTGTCGGTAATAGAGGCAGGAACATCGAGCACTTCGGTGATGCGGCGCCCCGAAGTCATGGCGCGCTGCATGATGGAATATTGCATGGTGAGCGAGCGGATCGGATCAAAGAACCGCTGGATATAAAATAGGAACGCTACGATGACACCGATCTCGAGCCCGCCATTGAGCACCAGCGAGCCGCCCACCACCACGACAATGGCCATCGCAATGCCGGTAAGGCTATCCACGATCGGCACCATGACCTGCGCATAGCGCGAGCCGGTCAGCTGCGTCTGCAGATTGGTGCGCGCCTTGTCGTCGAAGAGGTCGAAATTAACCTTCTGCCGGTCCAGATTCTGCACAGTCCGCACACCATTGATGCCCTCGGCCATGGCGCCTGCGGTGATTGAATTGGTCTCGTGCGCCGCCCAGAAGGCGCGCTTGGCACGCGGCAGCCAGAAGATTCGGACGACAAACAACACCGGCATGGTGGAAAGCGTCAAAAGCCCTAGGCGGAAGTCCAGCGACAGGAGCACCACGATAATGCCGACAAGCAGCACCAGGTCGCCGACTGAAATCACGGAGGTTTCCAAGAACTCCTGCATGGAATTGACGTCGCCTTGCAGCCGGCTCATCAGCCGCCCGACCTCAGTCTTGTCCATGAAGCTGAGGGAAACCCGCTGCAACTGGGCGAACATGGCGCGGCGCATGTCAAACAGCACATGCTCGGCGACTTGCCCGACCTGTGTTTCCTGGACATAGGAAGCGCCATAGTTGAGCAGCACTGCCAAGGCAAAGGCGCCCATTGCCCACAAGAGATTGGTGGTATTGCCCCCTTGCGTCATGCCGCTATCGATGGCGCGGCCGATGATCAGGGGAATGGCAAGCTGGGTTGCGGTAAAAACCAGCACGGCGGCCACGGACAGGTAGATCTTGCCCCGGTAGGGCCGCACGAAGGCCCAGATGCGGCGGACCGTCCGTGGGTCATACGCCTTGCCGAAGACCTCTTCCTCGATGCGGTGCGAACCAACGCTGGCCCGGGGCGGCCGCTGGCCTGGAAAGCGCGCGATCTCGCGATCTTCGTCTTCTTGTTCGATCGCGGTCATTCCGCTGCACTCCCAAAATGCACATCATTGTCCGGGCGGGTCTGCAGATCAAAAAGGGCCCGGTAGCGGCCACCCATGGCGAGCAATTCTTCGTGGCCGCCCCGTTCAACGATCTTGCCGTCTTCCAGGAACAGGATGACGTCGGCGTGCAGCAGCGAACTAAGGCGATGGGAGATAACCAGGGTTACCCGGTCCTTGGCATAGCGGCGAATGGCGCTGCGGATACGGTGCTCCGTACCAGCATCGATGGCCGCCGTTGAATCGTCAAACACCATCACGGCTGGCTTGAGCACGAGGCTGCGCGCAATCGACAGGCGCTGCCGCTGCCCGCCGGACAGGGAAACCCCGCGCTCGCCCACGACCGTTCCATATTGCAAGGGCAGGCCAAGGATATAGTTGTGCAATTGGGCGCTTTCGGCGGCCTTTTCGATCCGTCTCTCCTTGGACCAGGGATCGCCATAGGCGATGTTGTTTTCGATGGTTGTGGTGAACAGGAACGAGTCCTGCTGCACAACGGCAACTGCACGGCGCAGGGAATGAAGCGACACCTGGCTAACGTCCTGCCCATCAATGGTGATGCGGCCGCCGGTCAGGTCATAAAAGCGCGGTATCAAATGGGCCAGGGTGGATTTGCCGCTGCCCGGCGCACCCACGATGCCAATGGTTTGCCCCGGCCGAGCCTCAAATGAAATGCCATCAAGCGTGGGGTAAAGCGCCCCGGGATAGGTGAAGCGGACATCTTCAAACCGCAGAACACCCTTGCTGACCTTAAGGTCGGGAACACCGGGCTTGTCCTCGATAGTCAGCGGCTCGTCGATAAAGCCGAAAAGGCGATTACCGCAGGTGGAGGCGCGGGCAAAGGAGTTGACCATCAGGCCCAATTGGCGAACCGGCATCTGCAAGATGGTCATGAAGGTGAGGAACGAGGCCAGGGTGCCTACGCTCATTTCCCCCGCGATCACTTTGTTGCCACCCGCCCAGAGCACCAGCCCCATTGCGGCAAAAAACGAAAACGTCATGGCCGAGGTATTGCGCACCCGGATCAGGACCCGCTGATGCGAGAGCTCCAGCGCTTCCTTGGACGCATGATCGAACTTGCTCAACTCGAACTTCTGGCCGGAAAACGCGCGTACCACGCGAATACCGCCCAAATTTTCTTCCATGACGCGGGTGAGGGCAGACAGCTTGTCCTGCAGCATGAGCCAGGTCTTGCGCAGGGTCAGTTGCGCAACCGACGATCGCCAGGCCACAAAGGGAACAAAGCTCAGAGCCAGAAAACCCAGAAGGAGATCGGTCGTGAGCAGCATATACGCACCAACCCCGATCAAAACCGACAGCAGCACCACACGGACCAGGCCGGTGGCGAAGAACATGCGCACACCATCCAGATCAAGCAGGCCCATGGTGATCAGATCGCCGGTGTGCACCCGGTCATGGTAGGCGTAGGGCAGGCGCTGGACCTTGTCATAGAAGGCCAGGCGCAATTCGTAGCCCACATGATGGCCGACCGATTCCGAAAAATAATTTTGGCACAGGGTGAAAAAACCGCGTGCAACCGAGACAATCAGCAGCAGCATGGCGCTCCAGAACAGCGCCTGTTCGGCCTCCCCCGCGCTAACGCTCAGGATATTTTGGGCTTGGTCAACGGCACGGCCGAGAAGGCGGGGGATCAATAATTGCAGCACGGATGCGATAATGGTGGCGCCGATCGCTGCAGCGGCACGCCACGGGTGGCGCAGCGAATAAAGGGTAATCCGCAGCAGCGGGCTCTGACCTTTGCCTGCATGGGCGGCAGCAACGTGGGCCTGTGCATCGCCGCGTGAATGGACGCGGCCAGCCTTGTCGGTGGTCAAGGAACTATCCAGACTTCGAAAAAATGTGGGCCCGCGCCGGAGGACGGAACACAGTCAGCCGTCAACGGGACAGAAATAATCACTCGCAGGGCTATAGAATGCCCGTTCGATCTACCATTCAAGACCAAATCTGAGCAAAAAACGCAAATCAGCGGGGAACCGATGCCTAGGGTGATGTGGCTTCCGGCCTAACCTGCTCCCCCGGAGGCTCGTTGCGCAGTTCAGGATAGATAAGGGCCGAGCACTGCCGATTGCTGGCATCCAGGATCGTTTGTTCCTGCGCGGTCAAAAGGCCGGAATAGACCGCAGTCCAAAGATCATTCTCTTGGATCGTTCCGAGCCCGCATTGGCAATAGGCCGTGCAGAGGCTCGGTGCCGTGCCGCCTGCTTCGCAAGTGATTTGGCACGAGGCAAGGAAATCAGACTGCCGCATAGCGATCTGCGGCTGCAGCACGGCGGCAGCAGGATAGATCAAGGCCAGCAGGAGTGGCTGATGCAGAAGGTAGATCAGCAGGCTCCATCGCCCCAGGAACTGCAGCACCCTCGGCAAGCGCCCGGGCGGGTTAATATCAGCGAGGCGGTCAGCAAGCGGTGACACCAGCACGAGCCGCGCGGCGACGATACCCAGCAGCACCACGCCAAACCAGGGAAACAAAGGCACAAGGTCATTGGCGGGCGGCGGCACTTCCCAAAAACCAATCCACGACCAAGCCTTTTCGTTGAACAGCGGGTTCGAATAAAGCCAGGGCAGCGCGATAACCACGACGGCCACGCTGATGGGCAGCCATAGTGGCGCAAGGAGGAACGGCAGGGCCAGGACGCTGAACAAGGCAATGGCGTGCAACACGCCGAAATAAACAAAGCTCTGGGGGAAGGCGAAATATGTGCCGAGCGTGATTAGCAGTGCGCCGGCAAGCACGAATCGCCAACGGCGCCAGAAGGCAGCCCAGCGAATACCGCGGCCGTGACCCAGCACCAACCCGACACCGACCAGGAACAGAAAGGCGCTCAGAATGCTGCGCGCAATGACTACCCATGGCGGATCATAGCCCACATCCGCTGAGATAAAGCGGAAATAGCTCAAATCCCAGCACAGATGGTAAGCGATCATGGCAATGATCGCGACGCCACGCGCGATGTCGATCACAGCAAAGCGCGGGCGAGGAGGCGATGCCTCGCTCATCAAGTGATCTGCGCCAGAACGGACAGGAAAGCTTCGCCATAGCGGTCGAGCTTGGCCTGGCCGACGCCCGGCAGGTTCAGCATGTCGTGCGGGTGGGATGGGCGGGCCAGCGCCATGGCCCGCAGAGTTGCATCATGGAAAATCACATAGGGCGGCACGCCCTGCTGCTTGGCGATACGCAAGCGCTCGTCGCGCAGGGCATGAAAGATTGAAAGCGCGGGCTCGCTGAGGTTCGCCGCGCCAGCAGCCAGTTGGCGGCGTACGTCCACCGCCCGCTTGGGGCGGTCCTTTCGCAGCACGACATTGCGCTCACGCTTGAACACGGCACGGGCGCCTTCGCCCAGGCAGAGGGCGCCATGGTTTGCGTGATCAACCACGATCAGCCCGGCGGCGGTCAATTGCCGGATCACCGATTGCCAGGCTTTGCTGTCGAGGTCGTTGCCCTGACCGAACACCGCCTGGTTCTGGTGACCGAAACGCTCGACTTTCTCGGTCTGCTTGCCGATCAGCACGTCAATAATGTGAGCCGCGCCAAAGCGCTGGCCTGTCCGGTAAATGGCAGCTAACGCCTTGATGGCCGCTTCCGTCCCGTCCCATGATTCAACCGGCGAACGGCAGGTGTCGCAACTGCCGCAATTGCCTGGGTGAGCTTCCCCGAAATGATTGAGAATCGCCTTGCGACGGCATTCCGGGGTTTCACAGACGCCAAGCAGGGCATTGAGCTTGCCGTGTTCCAGCCGCTTGATCTCGTCGGGTGCATTACCCTCATCGATCATGCGGCGGCGCTGCACCACATCGGCCATGCCATAGCTCATCCAGGCGTCGGCTGGCTGGCCGTCACGCCCGGCGCGGCCGGTTTCCTGATAATAGGCTTCGATAGATGCGGGCAGATCCATATGAGCAACATAGCGCACATCGGGCTTGTCGATGCCCATGCCAAAGGCCACCGTCGCCACCATGCAGATATTGTCGTCCTTCAAGAACGCATCCTGATTGGCGCTGCGCACTTCGGGGCTCAGGCCGGCATGATAGGGCAGGGCCGGAATACCCTTCGCGCAGAGCCAGTCGGCAACGTCCTCGACCTTGGCGCGAGAGAGGCAATACACGATGCCCGAGCTGCCCTTGTGCGCGGCGAGGAACGCCAGCAATTGCTCGCGCGCCTTGTCCCGCTCCACGATGGAATAGGAGATGTTGGGCCGATCAAAACTGGTGGTGAAGACGCGCGCTTGTTCGAGCCCCAGCCGCTCGATGATATCCTCACGCGTGGTAGGATCGGCCGTGGCGGTGAGGGCAATGCGCGGCACGCCGGGAAAAAGCTCGGTAAGGTGGCTGAGTTCGCGATACTCGGGGCGGAAATCATGCCCCCATTGCGACACGCAATGCGCCTCGTCGATTGCAAAAAGAGCGATCTCGATGCCCGAGAGCATGCTGGCAAAACCCGGCGTTGCTACGCGTTCCGGCGCCACATAAAGGAGGTCCAACTCGCCCGCGCGCAATTGACGGCGAACGGTGGCTGATTCCTCGGGCGTAAGCGAAGAGTTGAGCGCCGCTGCCGCGATGCCGGCCTGACGCAGTGCTTCCACTTGGTCGCGCATCAGCGCAATGAGCGGAGAGATGACAATGCCGACGCCCGGGCGGCAGATCGCCGGAATCTGGTAGCACATGGACTTGCCGGCGCCGGTCGGAAAAAGCACGACGGCGTCGCCGCCATCTACCAAGTGATGGACAACATCAGCCTGCTGGCCACGAAAGCTCTTGTGTCCAAACACGTCGCGAAGCACGGCCAGCGGATCGCGTGGCATGTTTGGGGCAAAGCTGAAGAGATCGAAACTCGATTCAAGGGTGCTCACAAGGCTCTTGAATCACAGCGGCCCCTGCGCTGCAAGGCAGCAAAAGGCCGTGATTAGTCTCCCGGGGGAAACACGAGGAGAGGTTCGGTGCGGGTGGGACAAGAGCTCGCCTGCCATTTCGTTGGCCGGGCCCAGAAACCGGAAAAATAGACCCGTTCTCTGATACCACCGCGTCCGGTTGACGCGCACCAAAACCTCGGACCTGCCTAATCCCGAGAGGGTGAAGGGGTTCCTGCGCTTCACGGATTTGTCAGGGGTTTGCTCAAGAACGGCGAGCCGCGCAGTACAAAGCGCCAGGGCGTTTCGGCGTTTTTGGTGATGCCGATGCGTGGACCAATTGCGATATCGCTCGGGCCGTCAGGAGCCTGAAGGCAAAAGGGCCGCTGGTCGAGAGGTAGGCTGTTGTGGCTAATATCGACAGCAAGCGCCTGGCACAGCTTGCCCGGCCCCGAGCACAATTGCCTTATGTCCATATTGCCGCGACGCTGCTGCATCAGGGGTATGCCATAGGCCGGTTCGATAGCCCGCACAAGGACGGCGCTGCCAGGTTGGCAGACGAAATTGAGGCACCAGTGGATGCCGTAGATCTTGTAGACATAGGCATGCCCGGGCGGGCCGAACATGGCAGCGTTCCGCAGGGTGGGCCCGCGAAAACTATGCGAGGCAGGGTCGGCCTGGTCATAGGCCTCGACCTCGACCAACGCGCCGCCAACGCCATCGACCAGCAAGCTGGCGCCAATCAGGTCGCGGGCGACATCAACCACCGGTCGGTCGAAAAACGCGCGATCGAGAGTGTGCATCTTCTGCCTGTTGTTTGCCCTTCGGAAGCTCGGTTGGTTCTTTTCCGAGCTGCTTAGCGCTGAAGAGGCTGACATGCATACCGCCCTCGTGCCAAGCTTCTTCCAACAGGGGGAAGCCATGGGTTTTCGAGCGCTCATAACCGACAAAGACCAAACCGGCCAGGTGCACTTCACGGTGGCGGAGCTGAACGAGGATCGCCTGCCACAGGGCGATGTCACAGTGGAGATCGAATGGGCCGGCCTTAACTACAAGGACGGCCTCTGCCTTACAGGCGCTGGTGGCCTAGTGCGCCAATATCCCCACGTGGCCGGCATCGATTTTTCCGGCAGAGTGCGCGACAGCCAGGATGAACGTTACCGCACTGGCCAGTCTGTGTTGCTGACCGGCTGGCGGGTTGGGGAAATCCATTGGGGCGGCTATGCGGAGCTCGCGCGGGTTGATGCGGACTGGCTGGTGCCGCTTCCCGAGCGGCTGTCCACCCGGGACGCGATGGTGCTGGGCACGGCCGGCCTCACAGCCATGTTGGCCATTGAACGCCTCGAGACCGCCGGGATCAAGCCGGACGCTGGACCCGTTCTGGTCACTGGCGCAGCCGGCGGCGTCGGCTCCATTGCCGTCAGTCTTCTGTCTCGGCTGGGCTATGAGGTCGCGGCGCTTTCCGGCCGCTCCGAGCATGCGCAAGCGCTCACGGCCCTGGGCGCAAGCAGCATTGTTGATCGCGCCGACTTCTTGGGGCAGCCCGACAAGCCCTTGGAATCCGCGCGCTGGGCCGCTGCAATCGATAATGTGGGCGGCGCATTACTAGGCAAGCTACTCAAGCAGATAAAATATGGCGGCGCTGTTGCCAGCATCGGCAATGCGGCTGGCATAGAGCTTCATACCAATGTGCTGCCATTCATTCTGCGCGGCGTGACCCTAATCGGGATCGACAGCGTCATGCAGCCCTATGAGCGGCGCGTTGTTGCCTGGAGGCGCCTCGCCGAGCTGTTTGACACGCAGGCATATAGCGGAATGGTGCGGGAGATTGGTCTTCAGGATCTAACCGAAGCGGCCCGCGCGATCCTTGCAGGCGAGATCAAAGGCCGAGTCCTGGTCCGGCCGCGGTAGAGCGCTCAGCGATAACCGGCTGCTTGCAGTTCAAACAGCTCAGCATAGTGCCCGCCTAAGGCGACGAGTTCATCATGTGAGCCCGATTCAAGGATACGCCCATTTTCGAGCACCAGGATGCGGTCAGCCATGCGCACGGTCGAGAACCGATGCGAGATGATAACGGCCGTCTTGCCCGACGCCAGGCTCTTGAAGCGTGAAAACACATCTGCCTCTGCCTTGGCGTCCAGCGCCGCGGTCGGTTCGTCGAGGATAATCAGCTCGGCATCGCGCATATAGGCGCGGGCGATTGCTACCTTCTGCCACTCGCCGCCACTGAGGTCGCGTCCCTTCCTGAACAAACGACCCAGTTGCTGCTCATATCCCTGCGGGAGCTTGCGGATTACCGCATCCGCAAGGCTGCGCTCGGCAGCGTTTTCGATACGCTCCATGTTATTCTGGTCTTCAATGCGGCCTACGCCGATGTTCTCGCGCGCGGTGAGACTATAGCGGATGAAATCCTGAAAGATCACACCGATATGGGCGTGGATGTCTTCGACGGCAAAGTCCTTGAGATCAATGCCGTCTACCGTGATGCGACCCTCGTTTGGATCATAAAGGCGCGTCAAGAGCTTCACGATCGTTGTCTTGCCCGCACCATTCTCGCCCACAAGGGCAAGCGTTTCCCCCGCGGCCAGCGTGAAGCTCAGGTGTCGGATAGCCCAGCTTTCCGTGTCGGGGTAGCGGAACCCGACATTGTCAAAAACGATGCCCTTTTGGATAGGATGCGGGAAAGGCTTGGGGCTGGTGGGCGACAGGATCGTGGGCTCGATCTCAAAGAACGAAAATAGATCATCCAGATACATGGACTGCCCGGCGATCTGGGTGAAGCCAATGAGGATCTTCTGAAACAAGCTATTGAGGCGCAGGAATGAGCCTGACAAAAACGCCAGATCACCGATGGTGAAATCACCTATGATCGTGCGCCACACGATAAAGGCATAGGCGCCGTAATAGGTCAGCGTCGAAACCGAGGAAAAAAGCGCACCCCATGCAGCCCTCTGCGTCGACAAGGAGCGGTTTTCAAGAAAGATCGCGTGGGCCAATTGCCGAAAGCGGCTGACCAGGAATCCGCCTAGGCCAAACAGCTTGAGCTCCTTAGCCGTCTCTGCGCTAGCGCCAATATAGCGGATATATTCGAGTTCTCGCCGCTCCGGCGTCCGCCACCGGCTCATGTTGTAGGCAAGGCTGTTGAACCGCGTTTCGCCCCAGATTGCGGGAACAAAACTGACCGGCAGCAGCAGGATCAGCCATGGCGCGTAGGCAAAAAGGCCCGCTGCCAGGGTAAAAACCGTGATCGTGTCCTGCGCTTGGCCGAACATCTGGCTAAGAAGGGCATTGCGGCCGGCCGCCTGCCGCCGGGCACGCTCAAGCCGATCCTGGTATTCCGCGGATTCGAAATGCATCAAATCCAGCTTTGCCGCATGGGTCATCAACTCGACGCTGACAGTGTTGGAATGCAATTCGGATAAAACCGAATCGACCAGCCCCGTGGCGCGGGCCAGGAGATCCGAGCCAACCACCAGCGCAAGTTCAAGCGCCAGGAGGGCGATGATCGGCGTCAGAACACCACTGGCCCACCAGTCGGCAAAACTTGATCCGGGCGTCGGGATAGTAGTGAGCCGAAGAACCTCGTCGATAATCAACTTGCCCAGGTAAAGCATGGCAACGGGCTGAACGGAGGCAACGAGCCGCAAAACGATGCTCGCGGCAGTCAGCCGTGCACTCGTCCGCCAGATCTGGGCGATAAGGCGGCCCAGATGGCGAAGATTGCGCAAACGTTCCTGAAAGCTCGGAACCTGCTCAGGCGTGGGAAACGGGCGACGCCCGGAGGGATTGATCATGCCCGGGTTTTATCCGGCGAAGAGGGCAGCCGATAGGGCCGTGCCGCCCATTCGAGCTCCGATCGCCTTAGGGCTGTGCACGCAGAAAGGCGGCTAGATTGTCGGTGACATGGTGCACATGCGGCCCGCTGGCGCGCCCGAGTTCCCAGGCTTCCACCTGCGCATGGGCGAAGTCCGGTGCCGCAACGACCTGAACTGTGGTCATGCCCACCTCATGGGGAACAACGAGGTTTTTCTCTAGATCGTCGAACATGACGGCCCGCTTCGGGTCGATGTCATAGACGGCAAAAAAACCTTCATAGGCCGCCCGGTTTGGCTTGGGCACAAAGGTCATAGCGCGGATGTCATGGACATGCTCGAACAGATCATCGCCCCCGAGCTTGGCAAGCACCGAGCGAGCGTGCTTCGTGTCCCCATTGGTCAGGATGAACTTGCGGCCGGGCAGGTCCTTGATTGCCGAAATCAGTTCGGGATGGGGTTCCACCGGCGAATAGTCGATCGCGTGAACCGTATCAAGGAAGTGCTCGGCATCAACCTTGTGCTGGTGCATCAGCCCGTTCAGCGTCGTGCCGAAATCGCGATAATAGGTTTTCTGCAGCTCGCGCGCTGAGGCGAAATCAAGCTTGGTCAGATCCATCACATAATTGGTGATCCGCAGATCGATCTGCGCAAACAGATTGCAGGTGCGCGGATAAAGGGTGTTGTCGAGGTCAAACACCCAGTCCGTGACATGGGAAAGGCTACGATGGGTCGGCGGCGTGAGATCGTTCATCGCCCCACTATGAGCATAAGTCGTGAAATTATCATATAACGAGTGCGGGAACGGCGCGGGGCGCCGCTCCCGCTTGTGTTTACTCGGCTGGTTGGTTGGCTTGGACGCTCAACCCCAATGCCGTGATCAGGCCCGCAGGATTAGCGGCAGCCGCCATCAGCACCAGCACCGAAGTGGGTGAAGGTGGTGCTACTGCGATTTCGAGGCTTTGTGGATTGTCGAGGAATTCCGACACGGCTGGCACCACAAGATCGTTGAGCGCCGGAATGCCAGACTGCGACACTAGGCCTGGCAAGGTCGCTTTTAGGCCCTCAACGAAGCCGGCGCGGTCAGTACCCGACTGCGCGGCGAAATAATCAAGCAGCTTGCCGGCAATCGAAGCGTCGTCATAGCGGATCGACGCTGATGCGATGGATACGCCCTGCATAATGGCCATGCCCTGCATCATCTGTGCTTGAGACTGCTCTTCGCTGGCCTCTTCACCCGCTGCGGCCATCTGCGCCTGCATGGCGTAGATCTGGTCGAGCACAGCCGGGGTCATGCCGGTGATATCGAGATTGATGTCGAGCGCACCCACGTCAGCGAAATCGAACAGGAACTCATCGACCACCATGTGGCCATCGGCCATGGACCAGGTGAGGCGTTGGGTGATGTCGCCGGACACATTGGTGAGGCCCAGTTGCTCAATGGTCTGGGCAGCAGCAGGATCTTCTTCCCCGACGCTCGACAGATCGAGCGCCATGCCCGTGATCGCAAGCGAGGCGGTCAGATCAACCAAGGCATCGCTGCCTTGTTCTGGATTGAAGGTGTTTACCGCTTCCATGCGCTCATAGGCGAACACCTGCGCACCGTCGCGCTGAATGGCGAGCGGACCGGTGCTGATGCTTCCCACAAGCTGCAGGATATCTGTCGCGGGGACGGTCTCGCCGGCTGGCACGTAAAGTCCGTCCAAGCGGATGTCGCTCAGCGTGATGTGGCCAGTAGGCTCCTCGGCGAAATCGGCGTCGATATCAGGGATGGTGACGCTCTGGGCCATGTAGCTGCCGTCAGGGCGCTCGGTGACTCCATTGAAGGTGATCACCGTATCGGTTGTAAAGCTCGTCGGCTCGTCTTCGGTGCCTTCCATGCCGGTCATGTTGACGGTCACCCCATTCACTGTAACGGTGTCGCCATCCAGCGTTGCCGGGCCGAACTCAAAATCATAGCCGATGTTCTGGTAGACTTCGGCAACGCGATCCACGAACGCCTGGGCCTCAAGGGCTGAAGCAGGCTGCATTAGAACGCCGGTCGCAGCACTGGCGAGCAGCAGGAGCTTGAATGAAGGCATCGGCATGAAATCGTCTCCGGTCAGGTGATGGTTTTGCGGTGCGGCAATCGGGCAGGCTGATATCTATTGGGCAAATCGTCCCAAGCGGATGGCAACGCAATACGGCAGAATAACGCTCCGGCACGAGATAATGCCGTCCTCTTGCAAACATAAGACGGTCTTGAGCAAAGTCACCCAGGCCGGCCAAGTTTTGCTTTCTACTGGTTAGCCAGAAATTGCCGGTACGCGGGATTGGTCGTTTCGTCCCAATAGGGAAAGCCGATGGCCTCGATGTGAGCGATAAAGGCGGTCCGGGTGGCGGCCGGCACCTGGATGCCAACAAGAACGCGCCCATAGTCCGCGCCGTGATTGCGGTAATGGAACAAGGATATATTCCATTCATCGTTAAGGCCCTCGAGAAACTTCAGAAGGGCGCCCGGCCGCTCGGGAAACTGGAAGCGGTAGATTGTTTCATCCGGCAGGTCGGCAACGCGCCCACCCACCATGTGGCGGACGTGGAGCTTGGCGACTTCATTGTCCGTCAGGTCGGTTACGTGGAGGCCGTGCGCTTGTAGCTGTCCGATGATCTCGTGCTTTTCGCTATCACCGCCGGTGAGCTTGATCCCAACGAAAATCTTGGCCGTGGTGCCATGGGCGAAGCGGTAGTTGAACTCGCTGATTGAGCGCTGGCCCAAAAGGCGGATAAAGGCGCGATAGCTGCCGCGGCGCTCGGGAATTTCCACCGACAGGAGCGCCTCTGCCCGTTCGCCGATCTCGGCACGCTCCGCCACGTAGCGCAAGCGGTCGAAATTGACGTTGGCACCTGAGTTGATCGCGATCAGAGCGCCCTTGGGCGCTTCGCCGGTCTCGACCTGACGACGCAACCCTGCCAGCGCCAGCGCTCCGGCAGGCTCAGCAATGGCGCGCATGTCGTCGAAGATGTCCTTGATTCCCGCGCATATCTCGTCGGCTGAGACGGTTACGATATCGTCCAGCAAATCTTGGCACAGGCGAAACGTTTCCTTGCCAACCTGGCGCACCGCAACGCCGTCTGCGAATAGGCCTACTTGGTCGAGAGCCACCGGATGGCCGGCAGCGATTGCTGCCTTCATGCTAGCCGCTTCTTCGGGCTCAACACCAATGATGCGGATCTCGGGACGCAGGAACTTGACAAAGGCAGCAATACCCGCCGCCAGCCCGCCACCACCAACCGGCACATATATGGCGCCGATGTCCCCTGGATGCTGACGCAACAATTCCATGCCAATGGTGCCCTGGCCGGCAATCACGTCGGGATCGTCAAACGGATGCACCACGACATAGCCGTTTTTGAGAGCAAGCTCCTCCGCATGGGCGCGCGCCGCGTCGAACCCATCACCAAACAAAACCACTTCTCCACCCAGCCGGCGAACCGCACCGACCTTGATCGCCGGTGTCGTGGTAGGCATGACGATGACGGCCCGGATCCCAAGGCGCGTGGCAGAAAGCGCCACTCCTTGCGCATGATTGCCGGCCGACGCACAGATAACACCACGCCCGCGTTCTGCGGCACTCAGCTGCGCGATGCGGTTATGGGCGCCACGTATCTTGAACGAGAACACCGGCTGCAGATCTTCGCGCTTGAGTAGCACATCGGCACGGAGGCGCGCCGACAGCAGCTCCATCTTTTCCAGCGGCGTTTCTTCGGCTGCTTCGTAGACCGACGATGTGAGAATGCGGCGGACATAATCCAGCATGATGGTGCTCCAAAGGTCCTTCTTGGGAGGGAAGCCAAGGCCGCTGGTTTGTCAACAGTGCACAGGTCTGCCATGCCAATTTGCCTTTAAGCAGCCGATTGAATCTTTGGAAACGCAGGCGTATGCCTACGCGCCCTGGAGACTTCAGGCGTTACAGCCAGCCGTTCGAGGGCGGCACAGGGCTTTGTTGCCGCCGCGGTCCCCGCACCTTTCGACCGACCAAGGACAACTCCGATGGCTGACACCCATGCACATGGCGCGCCTGCTGATCTCGACCCGCGCCGCTGGCCGGCGCTGTTCGTGTTGCTGATCGCCAATTTCATGAACCTGATCGATGTCACCATCGTCAACGTTGCGCTGCCCTCGATGCGAGAAAGCCTGGGCGCTAGCGATAGCCAGATCGAGTGGGTCGTCGCAGCGTTCATCCTGGCGTTCGCGCTGGGGTTGCTGCCCTTCGGGCGCCTGGGTGACATTTTCGGCCGCACCCGGATGTTCCTGATCGGCGTGTCCTCTTTCACGGCCGCGTCGGCTCTATGCGGACTCGCGCCCAATATTGAGCTGCTTATCCTGGCACGCGTTCTCCAGGGGCTCGGTGGCGCCATGATGACACCGCAAGTGCTGGCCATCGCCACGGTTACCTTCCCGCCCCATGAGCGCGGACAGGCGTTTTCGCTGTTTGGGCTTTCCGCTGGTCTGGCCTCCGTCTGCGGTCCCATCCTGGGTGGTGTGCTGGTCTCGGCCAATCTTTTTGGCATGGAATGGCAGCCGATCTTCCTCGTCAATATTCCGATCGGTATTGCAACAGTGGTTGCAGGCTGGTTCCTGATCCCGCGCCTGCCGGGCCATGCCGGACTCAAGAATGACTTCATCGGCATTGCCCTGTTTGGCGCTGCCATCCTTGCCGTGGTCTTCCCCATTGTTGAAGGGCGCACCTATGGCTGGCCCTTTTGGGCTTTTGGCATGATGCTGGCAGGGCTTGTGCTGATGGGCGTGTTCGTTGTCTGGACGCGTGGACGCGCCAAGGCCGGTGAGCCGCAACTGCTCAACTTCGACCTGATTACCAACCGGCAGTTCATGTTCGGCGCCTTCGTGATCACCGTCTTTGCCTCGGGCATTCCTGGCATGTTCATGATCATCTCGCTGCTGCTGCAGGGGGGCTTTGACTTTACCCCGCTTCAATCGGGGCTGACTAACACGCCGTTCTCTGTGGGCGTCTTGATCGCTTCGGTCATCGCGGGGCGTTTAGGCTCGCGCCTCCTTCGGGCGCGGCTGGCCACTGCCGGCCTGCTGCTGGTGCTGGGGATTGGAAGCCTGCGCTTCTACATCGCCGGTGTCACCGACAGCATTGATCAATGGGCGTTCCTGCCATCGCTGCTGATTGCCGGCATTGGCCTTGGTCTTGGCTTTTCCTCGCTGTTCCAGCTCGTGCTAGCCTATGTGCCGCCGCGCGATGCTGGCGCAGGATCGGGTGCGTTGCAGGCCTTCCAGCAGGTGGGCGGTGCCCTTGGCGTAGCCTTCATTGGGGAGCTGTTCTTCTCCAATCTGGGCAGTGGCCTGGCCTCGGGCTCACCCCAGCACGAGGCCTATGCAGGGGCAGCTGGCACGGCACTCTGGTATGTGGTGGGCAGCTTCGCCTTGGTGCTGCTGATGGCGGGGTTCTTCAAGCGTCCCGCTCCTGCAGCGGGGCAGGCGCCGGGCCAGCCGGTTCTAGTGGAAGCCTAAAAACAAAGGCCGCCCGGTGGGCGGCCTTTTCGGTTGCACTGCGATGCGGCTAGCGCACGATCAGCGTGCCCGCGCCAAATTCGGTGAACAATTCTACCAGCACCACATGAGGCTGCTTGCCATTGAGGATCACGACACCTTCTACGCCGTTTTCAAGCGCCTCGAGGCATGTCTCAACCTTGGGGATCATGCCGCCCGAAATTGTGCCGTCGGCGATGAGTTCCTTGGCCTCACGCACCGATAGCTCAGGAATCAGCTTGCCGTTCTTGTCCAGAACGCCGGGAACGTCGGTGAGGAAAAGGAGGCGCTTGGCGCCCAGCGAGCCGGCGATGGCACCGGCAAATGTATCGGCATTGATGTTATAGGTATTCCCATCGCGGCCGGGCGCCACCGGCGCGATCACCGGAATCATCTCCGAGCGTGCCAGCAGGTCCAACAGGGTGCGGTCCACTTCCACAGGTTCGCCGACAAAGCCAAGATCAAGCTCTTTCTCGATGTTGGAATCTGGGTCCCTGAACGTCTTCACAGCCTTCCTGGCAAAGACCATGTTGCCGTCCTTGCCGCAAAGACCAATAGCCCATTCGCCTTCGGCATTGATCAGCGCGACGATCTCCTTGTTGATGGAGCCGGCTAGGACCATCTCGACGATTTCCATCGTGCGCCGGTCGGTGACGCGCAAGCCGCCTTCGAACTTGGATTCTATGCCGAGTTTCTTGAGCATGGAGGCTATCTGCGGCCCACCCCCGTGCACCACGATCGGGTTGACCTTTGACTGCTTGAGCAATGCGATGTCGCGCGCGAAGGCCGCGCCTAGCTTTGCGTCACCCATGGCATGGCCGCCATATTTCACGACAACCGTCTTACCCTCGTAGCGCTGCATGTAAGGCAGGGCCTGCGCAAGGATACCGGCATCGTGGCTGAACCGGTCGGTCGCTGAAGTTTCATCTGACATGGCAAGACTCAATCGGTTAAGGCGGGACAGGAAAAAGTCCGCAACGGGCATAGAGCATGAATGGGGAAAGGAAAAGACGCTATTGGTTCGATTGCCCATTGATCTATTTCGGTTTCTATAACGTTCTGTGAGCGCCAAGGGAGGGCTCACTGCACCATGTCTATGCAAACCAGTCCGTCCCAGGAGATCGCCGACCTTATCGCGCGATGCGCAATCCGGGACCGGTCGGCATTTCGTCAGCTCTATGAGCGGACAAGCGCGAAACTCTTTGGCGTTACCTTGCGTATCTTGAAGGACCGCACGGAAGCCGAAGAAGCGATCCAGGAAGTCTATGTGAAGATCTGGCAACGCGCAGATCGCTTTGTTGCCGGCCCGACCAGCCCTATCAGCTGGCTTGTGGCAGTAGCGCGCAATCACTGCCTCGATATCCTGAGAGCGCGCCGCCCCGCCTCGGACGATCTCGATGTTGCCCTGGAGATCCCGGACAGCAATCCGTCTCCAGAGCGTGTAGCGCAGAATAATCAGGAGCGCGCTGCAATCGACCGCTGCCTGGCGACGCTCGAGCCAGATCGTGCCGAAGCTGTTCGCGGGGCTTATCTGGACGGCTATAGCTACGACGAATTGGCCTCCCGATACGGGGTGCCGCTGAATACAATGCGGACCTGGCTGCGCCGGAGTTTGATGAAACTGAAAGATTGTCTGACGGCATGAGCGAACATGATGACATCAGCGGGGATTTTGAGGGCCGCAACGCCCTCCTGGCCGAGTATGTCCTTGGTTTGTTGCCAGCGGCCGAACATGAGCGTATCGGGCGCCTTATCGAAAACGACCGAGCCTTGCAGGCGGAGCGGGATTTTTGGATCGACCGGTTCTCTGCACTCAACGACGAATACACCGAAACACCAGTGCCTTCCCATTTGCTTGCGCGCATCGAAGCACGCGCCTTTGGCGATTCCTTACGGGCAGGTGGCCGGGCTTCCATATGGGAGAGTTTGGCGCTTTGGCGCGGTATTGCTGGGGGCGCGTTGGCTGTTGCGGTAATCGCCGTGGGAGTAAATCTGGCCCAACCCCGCTTTGATGCCGACCAGATGGCTGTTCAATTGGTGGCAGCGTTACAGGCGCAGGAGGGCAGTGGCGTCGAGTTCCTTGCCGTCTACGATCAGGCGCAGGGCGAGGTCCGCATCACTTCGCTCAAGGGTACGGCTGTGCCCGAGAAGGACTTCGAGCTCTGGTACATCAACGGAGACCAGCCTGCGGTCTCCATGGGTGTCATCCCAGTCGATCAACGGCTGGAAATTCCGCTCGATGCCGCGACCCGGGCTAATATTGGCCCCGGCACGGTACTTGCAGTGACGCTGGAGCAAACCGGGGGGTCGCCAACAGGCGTTGCGCAGGGGCCAATTGTCGCCGTTGGTTCCGCTATTCCGATCTAGCGGGTGCTTGCTTACGTATGGGAGCACCCAAAAGTTTCACTCCATAATGGAAATATAGCCCGAAACTGATCGAAACTGCGGTTCACGCTGCTTCGTAACTTCCTGTGTCCCAGCCGAACAGTGGGAACGAAACACAGGAAGGAACACCACATGAATTTCCGTACTCTCACTCTTGCCGCTATGCTCTCGGTCGCTTCGCTCTCGGGCAATGCAGCCTTTGCTCAGGACAATCCTGAAGTCGGCGGCGCTGCAATGTTTGCCGACAAGAACATCGTCGAGAACGCCGTGAACTCGGCTGACCACACCACGCTAGTTGCTGCCGTTCAAGCTGCCGGCCTTGTCGAGACGCTGTCGGGCGAAGGTCCGTTCACTGTACTGGCTCCGGTCAATGCTGCCTTTGAAGCCCTGCCGGAAGGCACAGTTGAAACGCTGCTCAAGCCAGAAAACAAGGAAACCCTTTCCACTATTTTGGCTTGCCATGTCATCCCCACCAAGGCTCTCTCCACCGATATCACCAGCATGGTCGAGGAAGACGGCGGCGAACATGTTGTGGACACCGTTGGCGGTTGTAAGCTGACCCTCAAGGCAGATGATGGCAAGGTCACCGTCACCGACGAAAACGGCACTGTTGCAAACGTCACTATTGCCGACGTGATTCAGTCCAACGGCGTGATCCACGTCATTGACGCAGTGCTGACGCCAAAGTCCGCAATGTAATTACCGAAACGAGGGGTAGCACGGTGCTGCTCCTCACCACAACTTGACGTGCCATAACCCTGCCATGGGCTGTAGATTGGCCGTCATATCGGCCGGCGCACTGGGCCGCAGCGTACCTCCCGCGGCTCCGGGCGGGAAAAATAGGAGGGAAGAACTATGCCAACAAATCGCCGTAGCGTGCTTCTGGGCGGAACAGCTGTTATTGCCCTTTCGGCCTTTAGTCTCCTGCACCCCTTGGCTTCCGTGCAGGCGGCGGAAGGGGACTTTCCTTTTAAGCTAAGCGACGAGCAATGGAAGGCAAGGCTTGATCCTGCGGCCTATGATGTCTTGCGCCATGAAGGAACCGAATACGCATTCTCTTCTCCGCTCAACGACGAAAAGCGTGCAGGAACCTTTTTGTGCGCTGGCTGCGAGCAGCCGCTCTTTGCATCCGAAACCAAGTACGACAGCCGCACCGGATGGCCAAGCTTCTACACCTATATCGATGGTGCCCTTGGCACGAGCGTGGACAATTCTCTTTTCATGACACGCACCGAAGTGCATTGCTCCAATTGCGGCGGGCACCAGGGCCATGTGTTTGAGGATGGTCCTCCACCGACTGGACTGCGTTATTGCATCAATGGCGTGGCACTGAAATTCCAGGCCGCTTAGGAACTCCCATCAGCCACGATCTGCAGATCCCCGCACCCACGGGGATTTTTGTTTATGTAACCACTGCCGCAGCTTTGCGCATGGCCAATACCCCGCTAAGACCAGCTCATAGCTGGAGCCACACATGAAGCTGACCATCATCCAGACAGGCGAAGTGCCCGCGCCCTTGGAGTCCCGATTTGGGCCGTATCGGAAAATGTTCGAACGCATGTTCGACAGCACGGGCCTTGGTTTTACCTATGAGATGGTTGCTGTATCGGATGGCGAGCCTTGCCCCAATTCGACCGATCTTGAAGCGATCGTCATCACGGGTTCCCCCGCCGGCGTCTACGATGATCTGTTCTGGCTTCCGCCCTTGCGCGAATTTATCCGCAGCGCCTATAGCGCCCGCACGCCCATGCTAGGCGTCTGCTTCGGCCACCAGATCATGGCCGACGCCTTGGGCGGAGAGGTTCAAAAATCAGAAAAGGGCTGGGGCCTCGGGCGGCACACCTACCGGGTGCTCCAACATCCGCCATTCATGCAAGCCGCGCCGGATTCGCTTTCGATTGCTTGTTCACACCAGGACCAGGTCGTTGTTCCGCCCTCTGAGGCGAATGTTATCCTCGCGTCAGAGTTCACGCCCAACGCCGGGCTTTTCTATCGCAATGGACGTGCGCTGAGCGTGCAGCCGCATCCGGAATTCCTGGACGACTACACGATCGCGCTGGCTGAGTTGCGTCGTGGCGCCGTTTCCGACGAGGTGGTGGACAAGGCGCTTGCTTCGATTGCAAAACTGTCCAATAGCGGCGATGTTGCCGGATATATCGGACAGTTCTTGAAGGCAGGCTGAAATGGCTGCAGCGGAAAAGCTCTCTGACGTCGACATCTTCCTGGATGGCCTGGATCACACCCGCAAGTCTGAGATCCTGGCGCTACGCGGGTTGATCCTGGACGCTGTTCCCGGCTTGAGCGAGACCATCAAAGGAAACGCGCCCAATTACGGGCGGGGCGATGCCGACCGTATCACCATGCGCCTTCACCCGGGGAACCGCGTGCAGCTCATCTTGCACCGCGGTGCCAAGGCCGGTGCCGACGATCTGTTTCGCTTCGAAGATCCGGACAAGCTGATTGGCTGGGCTGCACCCGACCGTGGCGTGATCACCATCAAGGATAGTGCCGATTTGGCGAGCAAGGCTCAAGCCATTGCCGAAGCGCTGCGCCGCTGGGTGGCGATGACCACCCGCTAAGGCGTGTTCCGCAGACAGCAACCCCTAAGTAGACTCATCCTGAGCGTGTCTAAGAGCCTGCAGGCGAAAGCGGGGGCGAGGTCGTGGTACCCACGCTTCCACTCGTGCGACCTTGTGGTTTCGACAGACTTACCATGACGTCTATCGAGACCTGTCAGCCGGAGCCGAAGCAGTGTGTTCTAAAGCTTCAGCTTTCCAGCAGCATCGCAATTTCGGTGCGCAATTCTCGCAGGCCATCGCCCTTGACCGAAGAGGTGAGGATCACATGCGGGTGCGCCGCGGGCCGCTTTGCGATGGCCGCACGCGTAGCCGCAATGACCTTTTCGAGGTCCTTGGCGACCGGCTTGTCTGACTTAGTCAGGACGGTCTGATAGCTGACGGCGGATTTGTCGAGCTCGTTCATCACGGTCAGGTCGTTGTCCTTGGGCCCATGGCGTCCATCGACCAGCACATAGACGCGCCGCAGTGTTGCGCGACCAGTCAGATATTGATGGATCAGCTTGGTCCAGGCACGCACCTTGTCTTCGGGAGCTTTGGCATAGCCATAGCCAGGCATATCGACGATGCGCAAATTCTCGCTCTGGCTCTCGAAGATGTTGAGCTCCTGCGTCCGCCCCGGCGTGTTGGACGTGCGCGCCAGGCTCGAGGTGCCGCAAAGTGCGTTGATCAGGCTCGACTTGCCGACATTGGAGCGACCAGCAAAGGCAATCTCTACCCGATCCATCGGCGGGAGATCGGCAATGCGCACGCAGCCCTTGGTAAACAGGAATGGCCGCGCAAACAGCAGCCGGCCGCGTTCTACGCTGTCGGGCGGATAATCGATTTCACTCATGGATGGCTCGCTTCTAAAAATTCGCCCGCCGGATTGTGTCCGGCGGGCTTTAGCATTTCTGACCTTGTATGGCGATCAGGACTTGGTGGGTTCAGCCGTCTTTGGCTTGCGCCGGAAGCTGTCGAGGATATTGCCAAGCAAATTAACCTCGGCACCATGCCGCTTCATGATGAACCATTGCTGGGTCACCGAGAGCGTATTGTTCCATGCCCAGTAGATCACGAGGCCGGCCGGGAAGGTCCCGAGCATGAAGGTGAAGATCACCGGCATCCAGTTGAAGATCATGGCCTGGGTCGGATCAGGCGGCGGCGGGTTGAGCTTCATCTGTACCCACATGGTGATGCCCATAATCACAGGCCACACGCCCAGGTGCAGGAAACTGCCGATGACGGGGAGCACGGTCGGATCCCAGGGGATCAAACCAAAGAGGGTGAAGATATTCGTTGGATCGGGCGCCGCCAGATCCTGGATCCAGCCAAAGAACGGCGCGTGGCGCATGTCGAGGCTGATGAAGATAACCGTGTAGAGGGCGAAGAACACCGGAATTTGGATCAGGATCGGCCAGCACCCGCTCAGCGGATTGATCTTTTCCTTGCGGTAGAGCTCCATCATCGCCTGCTGCTGGGCAGGGCGATCATCCTTGAGGCGCTCCTGGATAGCCTTCATTTCCGGCTGCACGCGACGCATGGCAGCCATGGATGCATAGGAACGGCTGGCGAGCGGGAAGAAGATGGCCTTGACGATGACAGTCACGGCAAGGATGGCAAGGCCGAAATTGCCAAGGATGCCGTAAAGGAACGTCAGCAGGTAATACATGGGTTTGGTGATGAAGTGCAACCAACCCCAGTCGATCAGCAGTTCCAGGCGATCGAAGCCATATTGCTGCTCATAGGACGAAATGACCGATTCTTCCTTGGCGCCGGCAAACACATAGCTTTCATGTGTCGCCGTCTGCCCGGCAGCAACCACAACCGGCGTCGTTTCCACAAAGCTGGTCTGGTAGTCGTCGTAGGCGCCGGTGTACTTCCAGGAGAACAGCGCGTTGATCTGCTCGCCTGCCCTGGGCAGCACCGCCGTGGCCCAATACTTGTCGGAAAAACCAAGCCAGCCGGTGGTATTGTCGAGACGAACCTGCTGGTCGTTCTGCAGATCGGAGTACTTCTTGGACACCAAGTTGTTGGAACCCAGCACGCCATGGGGACCTTCGTGCTGGATAAAGAAATTAGCAACCTTGGGCGTCCCATGACGCGCAATACGCGCATAGGGGAAGAGCGCCACGTCGCTCGTGCCGACGTTTTCTACCGCCTGGGTGACGGTGAAGAGGTAGTGTTCATCAACTGCAAAGGTGCGGCGGAAGATCAGTCCCGCGCCATTGTCCCATACGAGCGTAACCGGCGTCGCAGCCGTCAGTGTAGTGTTCTCGCCCTCCACGGACCAGACGGTTTGCCCATTTGGAACAGCTACATTGGCGCCCGCGGCGGGTACCCAGCCCTGCTCGGCAAAATAGGCGTTCGGCGCCCCGGCGGGGGTCAGCAGCGTGATAATGGGGGAGTCCGGATCAACCGTCTCCCGGTATTGCTTGAGCTCGAGATCGTCCAGCCGCGCCCCGGTCAGGTTGATCGAGCCTTCGAGATCTTCGGTGTTGATTGTGACGCGCGGGCTGGCGGCAATCGCTGCCGCACGATCAGGGAAGGAGACGGTGCCATCAGCAGCGACAGTACCCGGAGCACCCGCAGCACCAGGCTGGGCATTCGACGCGGGCGTTGCCAGCGCAGCCTCGGACTGTGCCTGCTCGGCTGCGATCTGGGCCTGCTGCTGGGCACGCTCAAGCTGCGGGCCGGCAACGAAGAACTGCCAGCCGAACAGCACGATCATGCTGAGCACAATGGCCAGAATTATGTTGCGATTGTCAGTCATTTATTCGGTTTCCGTGGGCCGCGGCCGGAGGATTTATGTTCATGGGGCGATCTGGGGGCGTGCACGCGCACGAGCGCGGCGCCCAAATCGGCAACCAGCTTGCTAAAGGGCTCGCTCAGCGCTTCCGGCTTGCCGACCAGCACATAGTCATGCGCGGCCTGAAAGTCACGCGCACAAGCTGTCACAGCCGCACGAAGACGCCGTTTGATCCGATTGCGCTGTGGAGAATTGCCCGTCTTCTTGGTGACGGTGAAGCCGATGCCGGGTTCCGGCTGAGGCGCGGCGATGGCCTGCAGCGCAAACGCAGAACGCCCGGCGCGATTGCCCCGGGCGGCCCGTTGAAACTGCGAACGCTTGGTGAGCCGGCGTAAGGGTGTGCTCGGCTGCTCCATGGCCGTCATCCGGCCAAAAGGCCTTAAGCCGAGAGCTTCTTGCGGCCCTGGTTACGGCGGCGGTTCAGGATGATGCGACCATCCTTGGTCGCCATGCGGGCGCGGAAACCGTGACGGCGAGCACGCACAAGCTTGGACGGCTGGTAAGTACGCTTCATGACATTAAACCGCGCCTGGCACGGTTCCTCTTGTTTGATTGCTTATCGCAAGAATTCGGGGCACATATGGAGCGCCAGGCGCCCACGGTGCATGTTGGTGGCGTCTATAGGGAAAAGCGGGCGGCAAGTCAACGCAGCCATGCCCACTTCCTTTGCTATCAATGCCGGTTGTCTTCCCGCTCATCTCGCCGCATAAGTCCTGCCCAGTTCTGTTGTCCTGACTGGCTACTATGCCCCAGATTCTCAAACCAGATGTTTGCATAATTGGCGCGGGCGGCGTGGGCGCAAGTTTGGCGGTCAGGGCACGCGAGCGGGGTCTCGCAACCGTTCTGGTCGACCGAGGAACTGCCGAACCCGGCGATCCCTTGCAGGGCCATCTGCATCGCGCCGCGCTGTCAGCCAGTGCGGCGCACGCAGAGGCGATAAGGACGGGGGCACGGCTCGGCCTCGACAATGCTCTGCCCAGGCTCAACTACAAGACAATAGCCGAACATGCCGAATCGATAGCTGCCTCTGGCGCGCCACAGCTGAGCCCCGAACGGCTCGGATCCCTTGGTGTTCAGCGCGTCGTGGGTCAGCCAGCGTTTAAGGAGCGCAACAGCCTGAGCGTTGGCGAAACACTGCTCAGGCCCAGCCACTTCATTCTTGCGACCGGGTCGACGCCAGCCGTTCCGAACCTGCCCGGCCTTGCCGAAGTTCCCTATTTCACCCCCGACACAATTCTGGGCAATGTTCGCAAGCTCACGCATTTGCTGGTGGTCGGGGGGGGTGAAATCGCCGTTGAACTGGCGCAGATCTATCGCCGCCTCGGCTCGGATGTGACGCTGGTGCCTCAAGGGTCGCTGCTGGACGGCTTTGATCCCGAAGCCGTCGCCATCCTGCGGCGCTGTCTGCGCGAAGAAGGCTTGGCCGTTCTTGAGCGTGCAAGCGTCAAGGCTTTCCTTCCCCGCAGCCAGGGCATCGGTGTCAGCCTGGATGACGCCGACGGCCGAGTCGACAGTCTCGATATCTCCCATGTCCTGCTCGCCTGCGGGCGCATCCCCGATCTCGCTTGGGCGCAGTCTGAAAAAATGAACCTCAAGCGCCAGGCGGATGTTCCCGATCGCCTGCACCTTACCCCATGGGGCGGCACCTCTTACTGGCGCATCAGTGCCGTTGGCGGTGCTGCCGGTGAAACGAATTCCCATCTGGCGCTCCGTAAGGGGGAGCGTCTGCTGGACCGATTGGCCGGCCGCGGAGGAGCAGCAAAATTGCGCGCTCCTCTACCGCGCGTGATTGCGACCGAGCCGCCACTTGCACAGGTCGGCGCGGCTGAATTATTCAAGGCCCCCAAAGCCGGCTCAAGGATACTGCGCTCCAACCTCGGCGAAAACGACGCAGCCCGCGCGCTCGGCCTGCGGGAAGGCAGCGCCAAGATCGTGATCGAAAAATCCGGAAAGGTCCTGGGCGGCGTCATGGTCGGGCAGGGAGCGGGCGACGTCCTGGCCAGTTTGGCCCTTGCCATGAGTAAGGGTATCACCGCTGCTGAACTCGCCAGCCTGCCGATCGCTGCTCCGAGTGAACTGGCCATGCTTGTTGATCTTGGCAACCAGTTCTCCAGCCAGCTTCCGGTAAACCCCTGGTCAAAACGCCGGAACTCTTTACGCCGTTTGTTGCCCTAGCAATGTCCGGGCAGGCTTACGCCTGCGCTAGCTTTGTCTATAATGGCTTGAAATGACAGCAAAACGCCGTTTCCTGCCTGCCCGCTTCTGGGGCCTGTCCAACAAGCTCATCGCGACCATTATCGCGGTGATCCTTTTGGTTGAAATCGTGTTCTATGTGCCCTCGCTAGCCATTTTTCGGGCCAACTGGCTCAATGATCGGCTGCGGGTCGGTGTTGTTGCAGTCAATGTTCTAGATGCCGTGCCCGATGTAATGGCCCTGCCGCGCAACCTCACCGATCGCCTGCTCACCTCCGCAGGGGCCCACGCCATCGTTTATCGGCGCCAAGGGCAAAGCCAGTTGATTGAACTGGCCGATCCTGTAACGCCCGACATCGTCGTAACGGCCGATATGCGCCAGACCGATATCGCGACGCTGATCATGGGAGCGTTCGATACCTTGTTTGCCGGCCCCGGACGCACCCTGCGCATCGTGGGCGAAGGCGATCTAGAGGCCAGCCTTGTCGAACTGCTGATGCCCGAGCGCCCGCTCCGCCAGGAAATGCTTAACTATTCGCGCCAGATCGGGGCCTTATCGTTAGCCATCGCAGCCGCAACAGCTGTCGCCCTCTACCTTCTGGCCAGCTTTCTATTTATCCACCCGATACGCCGGCTGACCGAAAACATGCTCGCATTCCGCCAGGAGCCGGAAAACGGCACGCTGATCATCAACCCGTCCCTGCGGCGGGATGAGATTGGTGTGGCAGAGCGCGAACTGGCAGCCATGGAGCAGGATCTGTTCTCCATGCTCCGGCAGCGCCGACATCTGGCTGAACTGGGTCTGGCTGTTGCCAAGATCAATCACGATTTGCGCAATACGCTCACCTCCGCGCAATTGCTGTCCGACCAGGTCGCCACCCTGGATGATCCCAAGGTGCAGCGCCTTGCGCCGCGGCTTGTGACCACGCTGGACCGGGCCATTGGCTTTGCCCAATCCGTGCTCGAATATGGGCGCCAGACCAGCGTGCCGCCCGCCCCGTCACCAACCAATATGCATAGCCTGATTGAAGAGGCCGCCTTTGACGCGCGGCTGGCTGGGCACCCCACCATTGCGTTCAACAACCGATTGCCCAATGATCTGGTGCTCAATGTTGATGGCGGGCAGATGGGGCGCGTCATGCTCAATCTTCTCAAAAACGCCCGTGAGGCGCTTGAGAATGCCGCCGGGAACATCTCTGACCCCGAGGTAAACGTTTCAGCGCTCACCACGGAGTCTGGCATCACCATTTCAGTAACGGACAACGGTCCTGGCTTGCCGCCCAAGGCGCGCGAAAATCTTTTTGTGGCCTTCCAGGGCTCCGCCCGGGCCGGCGGCACCGGCCTAGGCCTGTCGATTGCCCGAGAAATCGCCGAGGCTCATGGGGGACAGTTGCTGTTCAAGGACCAGCCAACCGGCACCCGTTTCGACATTGTCCTCCCATCAACACTGCAGACCTGAATCCACTCAGTCGCAAAACTATCATCTGAACGCTTGCCAAGCCGGAAAGGCCCATGTATGGGTTGCGCCGCTTCAGGCAGTTAAGCACCTCGCTTCACCTGAACCGCCGTTCCGACGGCCGTGCGCGCCCTTAGCTCAGCTGGATAGAGCACCAGACTACGAATCTGGGGGTCAGGAGTTCGAATCTCTTAGGGCGCGCCATTCTTATAAAAACCGCGAACATTGTTGGCGCAGCCAAGTGCCCTCAGCAATTGAGCGCCGTAGGTATCTTCCGAACCTGCGTGCACCCGCTACAACAGAGATTGCTGCAAGGGTCACCAGCGGCATTACTGGATCGCCGGCCCTCGCAACAATTTCAATGCCAGTGCCATCCCGATGAATGGTTGGAGCAGCTAAGGCGTACCAACTAAGGCAATTTCACTCGCATGAGGCCGCGGTAGCAGAACACAAGGCCGATCAGCATGCGTAACAAGGACATAACCCAAGCTCGGGCGGCCGAACTGTGACGTCGGCGGCCAAGCGGCGCAACTGAGGTAGCTCGCAGCTATTGAGTCCCGCCGGGCATCTCCAGCAGAGTACCCCAGCTTTCATCCCAAGCCGACCTTTCCCCGCTGATTGCAAGATAGGTACCCGCCAGCCCAGCTAGGATAAGCCCGAGACCAAGGGCGATGATTAGGCTCGCTGTCTCGCCTGTCTTGATTCCCTCATATTCCGTGCCTGCAGTTACTTCAGACACGGCCGGAGGGATGTGCAGGACGCCCATCGGTCCCCGGTATCCCGACCTCATCTCGACCATGACGGCTCCCTCAAGGACCTGTGGCGAGTAATAGAAGTGACCAAGCATATTGCTCTTTCTCCAAGGAGATCTGCTTTGATTCCTATGCTCAGAACTCGCCGCTTTTGAGGCTGCCATATCAGCTTTTGAGTGCGGACCGCGGGCCTATGGAGTTCAGTAGTCAGGAGGCACGGAACAAGAGACGTTTTGCGCCGTTCACTAAGGTCTATTCATATCAACAATGTTCAACTTCGTTTGCTAAGCTATTCACTCAAACTGGAGTGGGTTTGTTGAAAAGCAGGCTCGGAAAACGGCTAAAGGAGTTGACGGAGCGGGAGCATGAACTTCTGCAAATTATCTGCCGCGGGTTATCGAGGAGAACAACGCCGCGAACCTCTGAGGATAGCGGCATTGCAGGTGAAGAAGATTCCAAGTTCGATCCTGTTCCTTCACCTCCAGAAAAAAATGGAGGCTGATTGAACTTGTCGCAACCATTGACCACGCAAACTTCCTGCCTAAGAGGTCCGATGCCCTACCTCTCGACCTCAATTCATTGTTCGCAAATTTCACTCTGACGAGCGCGCCTCTCCCATTCAAAGGACTTCAATGCCAGCGTTGGCCGCTTCCCCTCCACGCTTCACAGTGAGGGATGGTCGGTGTTCGGTAGCTGTGCCCCGCTAGTGCAGGTTGAAGGTGCCGAATAAAATGCAATTCAGCCAATGCCATCATCCCCCAAGCCCAACCTCCTTGCGCCACTTGTCCACCATTTGGTGCTTCCTTCCGTCGTTACGCTTGGATCGGCAGTTCGATGTAAAGGCATTCTGAACGAGATGCGGGCGCGCCTGCCGTTCCAAACAAAAAAGTGCCTCGCGCTGGATGGGAGCGTACTGGTCTTGAGCATGCCGGAGCACTTCAGCGAACAGTTCCGGGCGGCCACTGTTGCAATCGCTGAAGCGTTGCCGGGCGTGGAGAACCTGCCGGTCATTCCGCGCGAGCTGGAAGACATCCTTGCGATCTCCACCACTGAGCGCCATCGCTGGCTCAAGGATGGTCGGCTGCCGAGCGCCGGCACCCGGACCGTCAAGCTGCATGGACGTGCCAAGATGATCACCTTCCACGTATTTGATCCCCGGCGCGTGGAAGAGATCCTCGACCGCGTTCTTGTGGATGCATGGAGGGAGGATGACGTTGTTGCAGCCGCCGAGAACAGAAGGCGAGCGGCGGCAACTCGAGCGCTCACACGTTCACGCAAGAATGCCCCTGACGCATCCGGAAAGGCTGCCCCCCAGCAGGAGGGCACGCGTCCGTCTCTTGCGGGTTGGGAAGCGTTTGAACGGGAGGGGCTTTTGCGCTGATGACCGTCAGCCAAACCGGGTCAGGAAAGCTTTTGCACTTGGGCTAGAACCTGCTCCAGAAACAGCATCAGGGCCTCGCCAGGGTCCTCTGCTTGCCCATGCAACACAGTGATTCCCCAGCTGCCCAAAACCGCCTCCTGCACAGCGCTTGCAGCTGGCATGAACACAAAAGATCGGGGCCGATCCCGCTCATAGCCTGACTGCTTCCAGGTTTGCCAAAGCCGGTGGAGCAGCAGCCGGATATTCACATCCGACATGCTGTAGCCGACAAACAGGATCGTGCTGCCCAGGGCATCGGCCTTGAATTTCACATCGAGGGGCGAGTCAAAGGACAGCCGGTTGAAATAATCCGTTTCCGCCAGCACCAGGGACGCATCATCATCGAAATCGCCGTGGAACTTGACGATCTGGGTTGTCGCGCCCTTAGCCTCAGCGATGTCGCGCGCATTGGCGATGCGGCTATATTTTCGGCCATGAATGTCGAAGGCAATCTCGAGATTACGATCGTAATTGGTCGTGTAGATGATCGGAAAGTCGAGCTCGACGATCAGTTGGTGGAGCCTCGATTGCTCCACCATTTCGCGTGACACATGCCAGTGCCGATCCATCCAACTACGCAATGGGCCAATGCTGCCGGTCCTGAGGCGATAAAATTCTGCCAGGGTCTGGTAGGACAGATCGCCCGAACCAATCAGCCCATCGGGCAGCTCGAGCTCCTGCGCCATGTGTTCGGCTAGGGTGTGCCAGGACGGCAGCCCGACGCTCATCGATACGCCGGCCCCTACAAACAGGACGGCACTTCGGCGCTGAATGGCTCGCGCGAGGTCATTCAGGTCTGACGAATGGCTCTCAAAATCGGCAATCATGATGCTTCTGCAATGAGAGCGGATTTGCGACAGTTCCGCCGCGGTGGGCGGTGCTAACCCAGGTCACTCACGCCTTCACCATCGATCTTGATCAAGACCGCTTCATGGGGCCCTAGCGCAATCGTTCCTCGAACAATGCCGCCCCGCTTCACGGTTGTTGAAAGAAGGACGGATCCGCTGCCCTTCATTTGCGCTTCCTGTGGCGTCGCACTCAGATTTGCCGCTACGAAATATCGCTCGTTGCCTTCTCCACGATAGAACGCGAGAAAGTTCTGATTGCCCCACGCCGGCGCGTAATGCCTGCCTTGCAATGCCGGATGCTCTCGCCTCAGCCGGATAAGTTCGCGGTGAAGGTGCAACATGGAGGTGCTGTCGGACCGCAGCGTCTCGACATTGCACTGCTTGTAGTTGCGGCCGAGAGGCAGCCAAGGCTTACCCTGCGTGAATCCGCCGTTCGGTTCTGCGGTCCAGGGCATAGGGCCGCGTTCTGCGTCTCGTCCCTGGCCATGTTCCTCATATGGGTCATGCGCATCCTTGGGGTCGAACTCGCTGCGTTCAAGACCCAGTTCATCGCCGTAGTAGATGAATGGCGTGCCGGGCAGGGTCAGCAACAGAAACGAAGCGACCCGCGCTTGCTCTTTGCCCAGGCGTGTTGCGAGGCGGGGCACGTCATGGCTGCCCAGCACCCAATTGGGCCAGGCATGATCGGGCAACAGCAACATGAACTGCTCGATCGACGCGTCGACCTTGCGGGCAGCCCAGGGTTCGGTTTTCATCACCTGATTATTGAACGGCAGATGGAGCATCGGCTCTTGCCGCCCGTAGTAATGCATGAACCTCGCCAGGGGCGCCATCACCTCGCCAATAAACACGTGGCTGCCGTGGCTATCGAGAAGACGTCGGAACCGGGCGATCAAATCATGGGTCTCGGGGCGGTCCGAGCTGAACAGATGATCCATCCATCCCGGAGGCCCTGAGCCGATATCCTCATCCATCGGTTCGTCGCGGAAATAGATGTCCTCAACCAAATTCATCGCTGAGTCGAGCCGGAAGCCGTCAACGCCCCGGTCTAGCCAGAAGACCATGTCCTTTTCGATCTGCTGTACAACCTCTTCATTGCGCAGATTGAGGTCGGGCTGGCTGGGAAGAAACAGATGGTAATACCATTGATGGGTGGTCTCATCCCAGGTCCAGGCTTGCTGCTTGGTGTTGTCGATCCAATTGTTGGGGGGGCTGCCATCGGGCTTGCCGTCCCGCCATACATACCAGTCTCGCTTGGGATTATCGCGTGATGAGCGGCTTTCGACGAACCAGGGGTGCTGGTCTGAAGTATGGTTGGGCACGAAGTCCATGACCAGCTTCATGCCGCGCCGGTGCATCTCGGCCACCATGCGCTCGAAATCATCCATGGTGCCGAACCGCGGATCAATCTCGGTGAAGCCGGCAATATCATAGCCCGCATCGATCAAGGGGGACTTGTAGACCGGTCCGAGCCAGATCAGGTCGGCGCCGAGCCACTCTAGATAGTCTAGCCGGGAGGTGATGCCGTTGAGGTCTCCGAAGCCGTCACCATCGCTATCTTGAAACGAGAGCGGGAAGATCGCGTAGGCTATGGATTTCTGCCACCAGGACATCAGTTGAAATTTGCCTTGCTCACGGTGAGGATCGTGCTCCTTGCTCTGGGGTCTTGTCAGCCGTAGGACGCCCACCATCGGCCCCCTCCCGAAGGAGGGGGACTCTGCAGACAAGTGCTCGTGGATTATACCGCTCTAGAAGAGCGAATTCATGGTTTCGGGGAAGCTGCCCGTCTTGCCGTTCTTGGGATCGTCCAGCGCATCGATCTTCTTGCGGTCCTCGTCATCCAGCGAGAAGCCGAAAACATCGATATTGTTTCGGATGCGATCGGCATGCGTAGACTTGGGAATGACGATCAGATCCTGATCCAGCAGATAGCGCAGGATCACTTGAGCGACGCTCTTGCCGTGCTTGTCGGCAACCGATTTGATGGTCTCGTCCTTGAGCACGGCGCCGCTGCCCAAGGGACTATAGCATTCGATTTTGATGTTGCGCTGCCTATGAGCGTCGCGCACGTCGCGCTGCTGATATTTTGGATGCAATTCGATCTGGTTGACCACAGGAACGACGCCCGTGGCTTCGATGATCCTGTCCAAATGTTCGGGCAGGAAGTTCGACACACCAATGGACCGGATACGTCCCTGTTCCTGCAACTTCACCAGGGCTTTCCAGGCATCGACGAATTTGTCCTGCTGCGGCACTGGCCAGTGGATCAGGAACATGTCGAGGTAATCGAGACCCAGCTTGCGCTGCGTTTCGTCGAATGCTGCGATCGCCTGGTCAAAGGCATGTGCCCCGTTCCGCAGCTTGCTGGTGATGAAAAGCTCTTCCCGCGCAACGCCACACTCGCGAATGGCACGGCCAACACCTTCTTCGTTGTCATATCCTTCGGCCGTATCGATCAGTCGGTAGCCGGCTTCAATAGCGTCGCGAACCGCTTGGGTGGCCTCATCGTCCGGCACTTGCCAGACACCAAAACCCAGCTGGGGAATGGTCCGTCCGTCGTTCAATTCGATTTGGGGAATGTTCGAGGGCATGATGATTATGTGCTTTCAAGGCTAAACTGTGCCGCTTCCCTGCGGCGCGGCGATGACCTGCCAACAGGTGGCGAAAGCGCTGGGTTCCGGCCTCATCACAGGTTAGAGATTGGCGGAGGATGATGTCCGGCAATGCTCGGCCGCTCGAGTGGCAGCAATCTTCAAGGGCAATTTAGGTCATGCCCCCGGTGAGTAGGAAGGAAGAGCATCATGGAAGAGCTAGTCGAAAAACGCCTTGATCCATTCTTCCGGCGCGTGGAAAATCGCGACGCACTCGGGCCGGCAGAACGGCAGGCTCTAATCAAGGCGGTCAGCGCCTTTGAAGATGTTGGCGCTGGCACCGATGTCGTGCGCGAAGGCGACCGCCCTGAACGATGCATCTTGCTCGTCAGCGGGTTTGCAGCCCGCTATCGGATGGTAGCCAACGGCCAGCGGCAATTCACCCTGATCCACGTTCCCGGCGATTTCATCGACCTGCACAGCTTCCCCCTCAAGGAGATGGATCATTCTGTTCTTGCGCTGACCCCTTGTCAGCTGGCGATCTACCCGCATGAAGCGATCAAGAACATTACGGAGGAATATCCCCATCTCACTCGCTTGCTTTGGCTTCTGACCTTGCTGGACGGCGCATTGCAGCGCGAATGGATCATCTGCCTGGGCCGGCTCTCGGCAGAAGCCCGTGCCGCGCATCTGTTTTGCGAACTTGGAGCTCGCCTAGCAGCCGTTGGCCTTGGGGCGGCCGATAACTACCGGCTTCCACTCACCCAGCAGGATTTGGCGGATACGCTAGGCCTCTCATCGGTGCATGCCAATCGGGTCGTACAAAGCCTGCGAAAGAAAAACCTGCTCACATGGCAGGGCAACAAGGTTACACTTCCAAATCTCCCGGCAGCCGAAGCGTTGGGTGAGTTCGACGGACGTTATCTCCACCATGTCAGGGAACCGCGCTAGAGGCTGGGCCCGACAAACAATCGGCATTGATCGGAAACTCTCCGTAGAGCACGCCGTTAGCAGCCCATAGGAGAAATGCTATGGCTGTACAAATTCCTTTGCCCCAAGAGGCGCGGGCAACGGAGGACAAGGGCGATGAGCACGTTCGAGAGGTCACTCCCGACGTAGCCTATCGACGGCTGACCATGGTCAACGTTGTTTTTGTGGGGCTACCCGGTGCAAAAGACTGGGTGCTCATAGACGCTGGCCTGCACGGGAGCGCCCCGTCGATCATCGCGGCGGCCGAGGCCAGGTTCGGGGTGGATAATCCGCCTACGGCAATTGTCATGACCCACGCACACTTCGATCATGTCGGCGCGCTGGTTCACCTGTTGGAGCATTGGAACTGCCCGGTCTATGCCCATCCGCTTGAAACGCCTTACCTGACCGGGGAACGCGCTTATCCGCCACCTGATACGGCAGCAGACGGCGGGATTATACCAAAGCTTTCGCCCCTCTTCCCCCGCAACCCCATTGATGTGTCCCGCTGGCTTCGCCAACTGCCGGAGGACGGTTCGGTGCCGCCGCTGCCCGGTTGGCGCTGGTTGCATACACCAGGGCACACAATCGGCCACATATCGCTCTGGCGCGAACAGGATCGCTTCCTGATCGCGGGAGACGCCGTAATCACGACAGGTCAGGAGTCGGCCTATGAGGTCGTGATGCAGGAGCCCGAGATGCATGGGCCACCGCGTTATCTGACCCCCGATTGGACGGCCGCGGAGCAGTCGACCCGGCTCCTTGCGAGCCTGGAACCCGAACTGCTGGTGACCGGCCATGGCCGCGCAATGCAGGGCCCCCAAATGACGGCTGCACTACACCAGCTCGCCGACAATTTTCAGCAGATCGCCGTGCCGCATTCGCAGCACTGACCAAACAAAAGGAGCTACAAAATGGAATCAGGACCAACGATCTGGCTTTTGCTTATCACCGTCGGGGTGGCTGCGCTCGGATTGATCATGGCCATTGGCGCCATGCGCAACCAGAAGCGGACTCCTCAGGAGCGCGTCGCAACCGAAGCCGCCACCAAGCAGGAGTATCGCGCCGAAGAGCGTGACGGTAGCTAATCCGCCGAAGCGCTGGCTAACCGAAACGCTCCCCAAGGATCTTGGGGAGCGTTTAAGTTTGTAGCCCGGGGTCCTAAGGCTTCAGAACGACCTTGATGCAGCTATCCTGCTTGTCGCGGAAGGTGCGGTAAAGATCAGGACCTGCCTCGAGCCCCGCCTTGTGAGTGATCACAAAGGTAGGGTCGATCGTCCCATCCACGATTTTTTCCATCAATGGTTGAAGATACCGGTGCGTATGGGTCTGGCCCGTCTTGAGGGTTAGCGCCTTGTTCATGAAGGCTCCCATGGGAACCTTGTCCAAGAATCCCACATAGACGCCCGGCATCGAGATCGTGCCACCCTTGCGGCACGCCATGATAGCCTCGCGCAAGACATGGGGCCGGTCGGTACCGACGCGAAGCGTTTTCTTGACATTGTCGAGCGCCGCATCAAGGGAGCCACCGCCATGGGCTTCGGTCCCCACGGCATCGATGCACCGGTCCGGACCGCGTCCACTCGTCATCTCGTTGAGAGCCTCTAAAACGGACTGCTCGTCGAAATTTATTGTTTCGGCCTTGCCGTGGGTCCGTGCCATCTCCAGGCGTTCAGGCACATTGTCGATGGCAATCACCCGACCGGCGCCCAGCATCCAGGCGCTCTGGATGGCAAACTGCCCAACCGGCCCGCATCCCCAGATGGCGACCGTGTCACCCGGCTCGATCTCGGCGTTTTCCGCCGCCATGTAGCCGGTGGGGAAAATATCGGACAGAAACAGCACCTGTTCATCGGTCAGTGCGTCGGGCACCTTGATCGGCCCCACATTGGCAAAGGGCACGCGCAGATATTCCGCCTGCCCACCAGCATAGCCGCCCAACATATGGGAATAACCAAACAGGCCCGAGGGCGAGTGGCCCATCGCGGCTTCCGCCATCTTGGCATTGGGGTTGCTGCGATCGCAGAGTGACCAGAGCCCTTTCTGGCAAAAGAAGCACTGGCCGCAAGCAATGTTGAACGGCACCACGACGCGGTCGCCAACCTTGAACTTAGTGTGTTCGGAGCCGACTTCGACCACTTCACCCATGGTTTCGTGGCCCAGCACATCCCCGGATTCCATGGTCGGCATGAAGCCGTCATAGAGATGCAGGTCCGAGCCGCAAATGGCGCAGCTGGTGACCTTGATGATGACATCCTGCCCGTCCTCGATCTTTGGATCGGGGACGGTGTCATAGCGCACGTCATGCTTGCCGTGCCAGCACAAAGCTTTCACTTGCCTTGCTCTATTTCTTGGCTGTCTGGCCGCTTTCACTAAGCGCGGCATATTTGAGCGTTACGGGCTCGATGTTCTGGTCGAGCCATTGAGCCATGGAAAGTTCTTCATCGAGGTTCTGCCGCAGCAAGGCCGTGGCCGTGCTGTTGCCGGCCTGGTTCGACAGGGCCAGGAGGCTCTTGTAGGCGGCAATCTCGAAATGCTCGAAAGCATAGTTGGCAAAGCTGTTCTTTACGATCTCGTCGGGCGCCATGGAATGGGTGATCGCTGCCATGCTGCCACTGAGGGAAAGGGCGACATCCTTGAGGGATGATTTGTTTTCGCCAAATCCATCCAGAATTTGCTCGAGGCGCTGGATCTGGATTTCGGTTTCAGCAATGTGCTGCGCCAGCCGTTGGGCGACTTCAGGATAGTTTTCGATGCGCTCAACCTGCGGCTTCATGATCGAAAGCGCCTGATTTTCCATAGCATGCGCATTGCGGAGGCCGGTGACGAAAATGCCGTCTGTATCGGTCATGAGTCTTTCCTGTGATGAGGCGTGGGAAGCTTCTCAACGGGATGGCGATGGTGGGAGATGCCGGACTAACCCATGTTGTACGCGGTGGATTGCCGCCTTCGGCCTATTAACCCTTGATAAGGGGGAGCAAGCCCGGTCAGAGCGCGTTGACAAGGCGTTAGTGGAGATCAGACCATGCCCGATACAGCAGTGCCAATGGAAAGCGATGTGCAGTTTCTGACCGAACAGTTCGGCATTCCGCCCTTCAAGGCCGCGCGTCTGGTTGCGGGCCGCACGGAGCGCGTGGAAGAACTGATCGACAAGGAACTCCGGCGCCAGCAGGAGGCCGACCCACTCGCCGGTATTCCAACACCCCGGCCGCCCAAGAACACGTTCATGTCCGATGTGGATGAAGCCATGCTCAAGCCCCTCGTGGGCCAGCACAATCTGCGTGGCGCCGGCTAGTCGCACTCGGCGAGATAGCCAGACATAATCATGGTGCGGAGCGCCAAGGCGCTCCGCAATTGTTTTGGCATTCTGCCTGGCTATAGAGGCGCCGCCGCCACCATGCTCGGCTGTGCAGCGCGGCGCCGGGTCGCTGTCTTTGGCAGCGAAAGGTTCAGCGCCTCCGCGAACCACGGGATGGTCAGGGCCAAGCCATCTGCAAGGCTCAGCGTCGGCTCCCATCCGAGCACGGCACGGGCACGGCTGATGTCGGGCCGCCTGCGCTGCGGATCATCAACGGGCAGGGGCCGGTGCACGATGGGTGAAACGCTTCCGGTCATCTCCAGCACCAGATCAGCCAGTTCATTGATCGTGAACTCGCCAGGATTGCCGATATTGACGGGCATTCCGGGATTTGGATCGACATTCATGAGGCTGATCAATCCGGCAACCAGATCGGAAACGAAGCAGAACGAACGGGTCTGCTCGCCTGACCCATATATGGTCAGCGGCTCACCCTTGAGTGCCTGCACGATCAGGTTCGAAACGATGCGGCCATCGCCCGGGCTCATGCGAGGACCATAGGTGTTGAAGATGCGAACCACCCGCGCATCGACCCGCCCCAGGCGCAGCATGTCAAAGCACAGGGTTTCGGCCGCGCGCTTGCCCTCGTCATAGCAGGCGCGGGGACCCGTGCAGTTCACATGGCCCCAATAATCTTCCTGCTGCGGATGCTGTTCGGGATCGCCATAAACCTCGCTCGTGGACGCCTGAAGGAAGGCGGCGCCATGCCGTTCAGCCAGGTTCAGCAGATTGCTTGTGCCCACTACGCTAATCATCATGGTGCGGATCGGATCGGCCTGGTAGTGCGGCGGCGAGGCGGGACACGCCAGATTGTAGATCTGGTCGATCACCTCACCGCAGTCCAGCGGCTCGCAAATATCGGCTTCAATCAGCCGAAAAGCCGGATGGTTCTGGAGCGCCCGGACATTGGCCGCCGAGCCGGTAAGGAAATTGTCGACGCAGATCACCCGGTGGCCCTGCTGCAGCAATTGATCACACAGATGAGAGCCCACGAAGCCGGCGCCTCCGGCCACCAAGATCGTCTTGCTAGCGCTGAATCTCGTCATGGGATCTATCCTTCTTGAGCTATTTTTCGATCCGCGCCGCGGCTGGTGCCCAGCATGGAGATCAGTTCACCCGAACGGGCAGTGGACGTGTGCTCGGCCAGAACATGGCGGCGAGCAGTATCGGCAAGTGACTGGCGCTCCGCCTCACTGGTCTGCGTCAGCGTTCGAACGACATCGTCGGTAGTTTGGGCGAGAAGAATTGCCTCACCGGGCGGCAGCAAATCTTCAATGCCGTTCCAGACATCGCTGATCACCGGCGTGCCGCAGGCAGCTGCCTCGAACAGGCGCACGCTGGGCGACCATCCCGCGGCGATCATGTCAGCGCGGGTAACGTTGAGCGTAAAGCGCTGTTGATTGTAAAACGCCCGGTGCTCGGCAGGCGGAAGATGCTCGATCCGCTCGACATTGGCGGGCCAGCCGATATCGGCCGGGAATTGCGGCCCGGCAACCACAAAGCGAAGATGGGGCAGCAGGCGTGCCGGCTCGATCAGCAGCTTTTCAAGCGTTGGCTGGCGGTCGGGACTATAGGTGCCGAGATAGCCCAAATCCCATTTTTTGCTCTCGTTCGTCGGACCATAGCGCTCCGCATCAACCGAACAATAAAGCGGCATCGCCGATTGGGCGCCAAATTCCCGCTCTAGCCGGTCCAGAACAGGGCCACCGGAGAAAGAGAAATAGGTGTCGAAGAGCGGGATTTGCCGCTTGGCGAGGTATTCCTCATCGTTTCGCAGCAGCTTGGCCAGGGTCACTGGCGTATCGATGTCATAGAAGCAGAATTGTTTGGGCCCAAGAGCATGTATGGCGTCAATGACAGCGACGCCTTCGGGCACATAGGAGCCAACAATGACAGCATCGGCGGCCTGAAGTTCCAGGCTGAAGCGCGCCAGCAGATCATCCTCGCTGGTGTAGTATTCCAGTGCACAGAAATCAGGGTTCGGCAGGTCCCTGTTATTGGCATACCAGGGCACGTCCCGTTCCAGAAACAGGACGCGCTTGCCATGGGCATGAAGGCCCCGGATCAGCGATCGGAACGTGGTCGCATGGCCATTGCCCCAGGAGGACGATAGCGAGAGGCCCACAATGACGATGTCGTATGCCCCGCTCATTCCGCAGCCTCGGTCTGGCGCCGTGCTGACGATTGGAAAATGCGGTCAGCCTCGATGGCGCGGTGCGCATAGGTATGCTCGCGCAAGACGCGCTCCAGCGCGGCCTCTCCAATCCGGCGCGCCCGCTCGGGGGTTAGTTCCGCCATGATGGCAGCGACATCCTGACCATCCCTGGCGACCAGCACCTCTTCATCAGGCGCAAGGAACAGCGGAATGCCTTCCCAATAATCAGTAATGAGGCATGCTCCGGCACCAGCAGCTTCAAAGACGCGGGTGGCGGGCGAGAAGCCATTCTCGGCCATGCTGGAGCGCGAAATGTTGAGCACCGCCTTGGGGGATGTGTTGAAGGCGTTGTGGTCGGCCGTGCCGACATGGCCAAGATAGCTGATGTTGGGCGCCATCGGCTTGTCGCCCCAGCCCGATCCGCCCAGGAGGAAACGCTGCCCCGGCGTGCGCGCCGCAGGCTCAAGGAAGAACTGTTCCACGCGCGCTTCCCGGTCTGGCAAGCGATTGCCCAAAAAGCCCAGATCGCCCCGGAAGCGCTCTTGCGCCGGCACGGGGTGATGAGTGTGCGGATCAAGCGCGTTATAAATCGGAATGCAGTCCGGCGCTCCCATGGCTCGGTAGGCATCAACCACAGGTTGCCCGCCCCCGTAGGTGAGCACCAGATCTATTGCCTTGAGCGATGCATGCATCGGATGATCGGGCGCCGCGCGCAGATCGGCCAGGGTTGCAGGCGCATCAACATCCCAGAAAATCTTGAGCGCGTCAGGCCGCGCTGCACGCAGTACTTCGTCGAGCAGCAGATCGTCCTCAAAACCAACGCCGCTCGCCTTGACGACGATGTCAGCCTGTATCGCCTCGGCAGCGGCGTTCTTGAGAGCCTCCATATTGCCCTCGTACACCACAACGCGGCACCAGTCGGGTGGATCTATGTCGCGGTTTTTCTGCCGATCATAAACATCCGGCTCATAGAAGGTGATGTCGTAGCCTTTTTCGCTCAAGGCGCGCAGCATGCCTCGGTAATAAGTGGCTGCACCGTTCCAGTAGGCTGAAAGCAGGCTCGAACCATAAAACGCTATTTTCATTGGACCGCCTCGCGGTTTTCTAGCTGCTCGACAACACGACCCGAGCCGATCTGGGTTAAAATGGCCAGCAGTTCATCCACCCGGTGCGCGCAGGTGTGCCGCGCCTGAATAGTCTCCAGCCCGCTGGCAGCAAGCCCCTGTGCCAAGACATCATCCGATACGACGTCCCGCAGGAGCTTGCGCATCTGGTCGCCGTTCTGGGCAAACAGGAAATCCTGCCCCGGCCGGAACAGCCCCTCGGCGTCGTTCCATGGGGCGGACAACAGCGGAATGCCGCAGGCAAGAGCTTCGAACACCCGAATGGTTGGAATACCCGGCAGGGACTGCACATAAGGCCGGCGCGGGATATGCATTGTCGCGCGGTGCCGTGCAAAGGCTTGGGGCGCATCGGCATTGGCAATCCAGCCGCCATAAGCGAGTCCGGCCTCCCGAACCGCCGCAATGGCCTCGGGGGGATAGCGCACGCCGCGCACCGTTCCGCTGAGCTTGAGCTCTGCTGCCGGGCGTATCAGGAATTCGCTGATCTCGGCGGTGCGCTCGTTGTCGCCCCAATTGCCGATCCAGATCAGATCCTGTTCGCGGGCAATCTCGGGCATGGGACGGAACAGAGCCGTGTCGGCCGCCTCGTGCCAGGTAAACACCTGATGGCCCCAGCCCGCCTGCAGATAGCGCTCCCGCAAGGTCTCGCCAAACGCCAGAACGCCGTCATAGTCCTGCAGTACCAGCCCGGCGATATCCTGTTGCGCCGAAACGGCCCTGTGATGGGTGTCGTGGAACAGAAGAGTGAACGGCGCGCCCTCGCGCCGCAACCGCCCTATTTCTTCCACCAGCCGCGGCTCGGTCCATTCATGAACCAGCACGACATCGGCATCGCTCAGCGCTGCCGCATGGTCGAAATCGGCACTGTATTGTTCGGAAGAAAGCATCGGAAAGTCGGTCGCAAAGCGCTCGATGGCCGCCCGTCCCTGCGTTTCGAGGAGGTTCTGCCGGCTCCAGGCATCCACCGGCTCAAGCGCATGCACCTCATGCCCACGTCGCACCAGATCCCGCATCACCCCACGCAGGAAATGAGCATTGCCATGGTTCCAGTCAGAGACGAGAGAATGGGTATAAAAAACAAACTTCACGGGCCTTATGCCTCCAGGGCCGCAACAGGTTGCAGCAGATGTTGGTAGATGGACTGCATGGCGGCAGCCTGGGCTTGCAAGGTGAAGCGGGTCGACCGTTCCCGTGCCTTCAGCGCCAATTCCTCGCGCAAGGCATCATCGCCTGCGACGCAATTGAGGGCGGCCGCAAAAGCCTCCGCATCATTGGCTGGTGCAAACACCGCAGCGCCGTCCCAGAGCTCGCGATAGGTCGGAATGTCAGCCAGGACCAAGGCGGCCCCCGCCTGCGCGGCCTCAAGCGGCGCTAGCCCGAAGGGCTCGTAGAGCGATGACGAAGCCACGATGGCCGAACGCGCCATCCACTGCATGACCTCGCCATGCGGCAGCTCGCCCAAATAGCGGACATGCTGCAAAGGGCGATATTGCCCGTTCGGTCCCCGCTGCGATCCGGCCATGATCACGGGCCAAATCGTGTGTGGTGCCGCGGCATCGAGCAGGGCGCCGTTCTTGCCATCGTCCCACCAGCGTCCGGCGGAAAAGACCTGGTTCTCTTTGGCCGCAACCGCTTGCACAGGTCGCGTGCCGTTGTAGACCACGCCAAGCCCATCGATGTGCCCGTAGCTTTTCCGCAGCATGTCCGCATGGGCGTGGCTGGGCGCAACAACAGCATCAGCCGCGTCGAACCCGGCGCGGTTGCGATTGTACTGCCACATCCAGTCGGCCGGCACTTCGCTCTGCCGCACGCCGGCGAACCAGGTGACGACGCAGGAATGGGAAACCACCAGCACGGGAATATTGAGATTGAGCCCGCAAGCCTGCGAAGGAAGGTTAAGGTGCGCAAGCTCGATTCCGCGCTCCCGCACGAGGGCGCTCAGCAGGCTCGGCACCACATCGAGATCGGCTTCCTTTTCCGCTGTCCAATCAAGCGGCGCGTCGAACCACACCAGCTCGCCAAGTGCTTCGGCTTCCGCCCGCTGTGCTGCATTGGGCTGCGGACCAAAGCCGGCAAACGTGAACCGGTATCCCGCCCGGCCAAGGCTTGCCGCCAGGTCCATGGCATAGCGCCAGACGCCGCCAACGGCATCTATCGAGATCAGGATGTGGGGAAACCGGCGAGCAGCGCCGGCAGGGGAGGCTGTTATTGACTCATTTACTGTGCTGCTTGCCGTCATGCACTCACCCGGTGCTGCGCCAGTCGCGCAGGGTTCTCCCCGCCCGTGAGCCAATTCGCCAAGTCTCGAAGCCCTTCCCGCCACGCGATCTGGGCGTGCCAGCCCAGTTCGGCTTCGAGGCGGCTGGTTTCGGCGACGAAATACAGCTGATCGCCCTCGCGCCAGTCATCCCGGCTCACCGACACGCTTGTGCCCACGATCTGCTCGATCTCGCGCAAAACCATGTTGAGGCTAACCGCATTGCGCGTACCGCCACCCAGGTTGAACGCCCGCCCGCGCACCTTGCCGATGTTGGCAAGCACGCTCCGGTAGGCGGCAACGGCATCGCGCACATGGAGCACATCACGCACCTGCTTGCCGTCGCCATAGATGGTGATCGGTTCGCCCTTGAGAGCCCGGATCAGGAAATGCGCCACCCAGCCCTGGTCTTCCGTGCCGAACTGGCGCGGCCCATAGATGCAGCTCATACGCAGCACGGCCGTAGGCAAGTCATAGGATTGGGCATAATCAAGCACATACTGATCGGCCACGCCCTTGGAGCAACCATAGGGCGTGCAAAAATCGAGCTTACGATCCTCATTGATGCCGCGGGTGCGGATCAACTCGTCGCCCGGCACATGGCGCTCGTCCAGCTCCACCAGGCGCAGATCGCCAAGTCCCCCATAAACCTTGTTGGTGCTAGAAAAGATGATCGGTGCCTTGCGCCCGGCCTTGCGCACCGCTTCGAGCACATTGAGCGTGCCGCGTGCGTTAACCTCGAAATCATCAACGGGATCTGTGAGGCTCGTGGTCACGGCAGTCTGGGCCGCGAAGTGAAAAACCGCGCTGGCATCCGCCAGGGCAGCGTCAACCGCACCCACGTCCCGAACATCGGTGATGGCGACTTGCAGCCGCTCGCCATGACGCTGCTGTAGCCAAGTCAGGTTCTGCTGCACGCCGCCGCGGCTTAGATTGTCCAGAACACGCACCGCCTCGCCGTCACCGAGCAGGGCATCGGCCAGATTGGACCCGATAAATCCTGCTCCCCCGGTGATGACGATGGGGTTGGCATCCGAACTCATGGGAGGTGTTTTCTTCATGAAACAAGGCCTCGTTCTTCGAGCTGGCGCTTCATTTCGGCGCCACGATCGACAGCCTGCGCCTGACGGACCCAATTGGCGAGTTCGTCAAGCGATTCTTCAAGCCGGAACTGCGGTTCGAAGCCGAGCAGTTCGCGCGCTTTGGAGATATCGGCAAAGCAATTGCGAATGTCGCCGGAGCGTGCCTTGTTCATGATGTCGGGCCCAAGGTGCGGAACGCCCATGGCATTGGCCAGCATGGTTGCAACATCGGCGATGGCATAGGCATTGCCGCTGCCGATATTGATGACGTGGCCAGCAGCCGAGCGCTGCTCGAGTGCCAGCCGGAACGCCCGGGCGACATCGCGCACATGAACGAAATCGCGCTTCTGCAAGCCATCCTCGAAGATCATCGGCGGCTGACCATTGATCAGCCGGGACGCAAAGTTCGCCAGAACGCCGGTATAGGGATTGGACAGCGCCTGGCCGGGGCCGAAAACGTTGAACAGGCGCAGCGCCACCGCATCCACGCCATAGGCCTCGCCAAAAATCAGGACAGCGCGTTCCTGGACGTATTTGGTAAGGGCATAGATGGACGCCAGATCCACTGGCTTCTGCTCGTCCGTGGCGATCGGCGTCAGCGCCGTGCCATCTGCTGCGGTCAGATCCCAGCGCCCGGCCTTGATATCGGCGCTCCGACGGCGGCTTGAGCCACGGCTCGTGCCATCCTGCGACTGGTAAAGCCCCTCGCCATAAACGCTCATGGAGGATGCAACCACGATCCGCTTGATCGGCGTGCCGATCATGGCCTCGAGCAGCACCGCAGTGCCCAGGTCATTGCCGCCTACATAGCGCGCAATCTCGTACATGGACTGCCCCACGCCCACTTCGGCGGCCAGATGGATCACGCCATCAATGTCGCGCAGAGCGTCCGTCACAACAGCCTTGTCGCGAACATCGGCGCGAATGAGTTCCACCCCAGCAGGCACGCTTGCTGCAGCCTCGCCATGCACCTGATCCACAAAACTATCGAGAATACGAACGCGATAGCCTTGTTCGAGCAGCTCCTCGGTAACATAACGTCCGATAAAGCCGCATCCGCCGGTGACGAGTATCTGTTTCATGTTTGCCCACTTGAAGGTAAGTACCTGTAGTAGGAAGCCGGCGTAGCCTGACAAGTTCCGCCGAGTTTTGTGGAGTGTTGGCTCGCTCGCACTGGAATCTGGCACCAGCAGGAAAGTTGAAGCTACAAAGCTCAACAAAACTGCCGAGTCACATGGTTGGGCCCTTTTCGCAGGCGCGACGCAGCTTACGAGGCTGGGGTTTAGTCCAAATTATCCTGAGTTAAGCCAAAACCTTTTTTCCAGTTGCATAAACTCGCGGATTTGATCGCCCGGACTCCGTTGTCTCATGGGCGTGTGATAATCTTTCTCGAGCAGAACGTTGGGGCAAACAATCATCTGGATGATCCCGGCAAGGAACAAAGCTGCTTGCTCCCTTGTTGCTGCGTTCAGAGCGAGCTGCATGCGGACCAAGAGGGCATCAACAATGAAGATCGTAGTACTGGGCGCCGGCTATGTCGGTCTGACCACAAGCTCCTGCCTTGCCGACCTTGGTCACGACGTGACGTGTTGCGACATAGACGGCGATCGCATCGCAGCCCTGGAACGCGCGGAAGTCCCGATCTTTGAACCCGGCCTGTCCGATCTGATCGGAAAGCAGATCGCCCTGGGCCGCCTGCATTTCACCACCCATGCCACTAAAGCTGCGGGCACGGCCGATGCGGTATTCCTCGCAGTCGGCACACCGTCCGATCCCGACGGAGACATCGATCTGTCCTATGTGGAAACGGCGGCAAAAACCATTGCGCCCTATATGCAATCCCGCGCGGTCCTCGTCATCAAGTCTACCGTCGTCGCGGGCACGGCTCGGCGCGTCAAAGCACTGGTGGATGCCAGCCGCGGCCGCAAGGATATCGCCGTTGCCTCCAATCCCGAATTTCTGCGTGAAGGTTCTGCGATCAAGGACTTCATGCATGCTGATCGCATCGTGATTGGCGCTGACGACGCGGCCTCGGAAGCTGTTCTGCGCGAAGTCTATGAACCCCTGCTGCTGCGCGGCATTCCCCTTGTTGCTACCCAAACTGTCAATGCCGAACTCATCAAATACGCCGCCAACGCGCTTTTGGCCTTGCGCATCGGCTTCATCAACGACGTTGCCGACCTTTGCGAAAAACTCGGCGGTGACGTCGGCGCTGTGGCCGATGGCATCGGGCGCGATCACCGCATCGGCGCGGCATTCCTGTCTGCTGGCCCAGGCTTTGGCGGCTCCTGCTTTCCCAAGGACACGAGGGCCTTTGCCAGCACCGGTCGCCGCCATGGTGCGCCCCAGCCCCTGATCGAGACCCTGATCGAGCGCAACGAGCTGCGCAAGGAGGCCCTCGCCGATCGCATCATCGATGCAGCCCCCCGGCATGGACGCGTGGCGATCCTGGGCACAAGCTTCAAGGCCAACACCGATGATGTGCGTGAAGCCGCGGCCCTGACGATCGTTCCGAAGCTCATCGAAGCAGGTCTTGACGTTCATCTCCATGATCCACAGCCCCATGGCGCCAAGCGGCTGCTGCCCGATGCGCAGTGGCATGCAAGCGCTTTGGAAGCCACGGAGGACGCCGACGTCACGGTCGTGCTCACCGAGTGGGACGAATACCGGACCCTTGACCTGGCCGAACTGCGCAGGGCCATGCGTGGCCAGGCGCTGCTCGATTTCCGCAACATCATTGATCGGGAACGCGCAGCCGCCGTAGGGCTTATCTATCAGGGGCTGGGTCGCTCCGCCCTTGTTGTTCAGCCCGCAAGGCGCGGCCATGCCATCACCGCCAAGGCGCCGGTTGCAGCGTCCCCGGCCAGAGTTTGACCGATTAGCAGCAAGGAGTGTTTGCCATGAGCAGTTCCAACACGACCACCAAGCACGATGAGATCCGCAAATGGGCCGAAGCGCGCGACGGTCACCCCGCCATGGTCGATACCAAGGGAGAGGGCGGCATTCTGCGCATCGATTTCGGTGAACCCGAAGACAATCTCAAGCAGATCTCGTGGGACGAGTTCTTCAAGATTTTTGACGAAAACAAGCTGGCCTTCCTGTACCAGGATAAAACGGCTGATGGCGGCGAAAGCCGGTTCAACAAATTCGTCAACCGTGATTAAGGCCAACATAATGGATGCTGCGCTTTCAACAGGCGAGCAAATGCAAGCGGCCGTGGTCACAGGCCCGGGTACAATAAAAATAGAACAGCATGGACTGCCGAGCCCCGGACCCGGCCAAGTCAGGGTCCGTCTCGAGGGCTGCGGCGTATGTGCTTCCAATCTAGGACCTTGGTCTGGCCCTGAATGGATGAAATTTCCGACCGAACCAGGCGGATTGGGCCATGAAGGCTGGGGTCGGATCGACGAGATCGGGCCCGATGTGGAGGGTCTTGCTGTCGGCGACCGTGTCGCGGCGCTATCCTATCACAGCTATGCCACCCACGACATCGCCGATGCCGCAGCCGTCGTGAAGCTGCCAGCAGCACTTGATGGCGTTCCCTTCCCCGGCGAACCGCTGGGCTGCGCCATGAACATCTTTCGGCGTAGCGAGATTTCGGCCGGGCAAACCGTCGCCATCATCGGCATCGGCTTTCTTGGCGCGCTCTTGATCCAGCTGGCTGCTGCCGCCGGTGCGCGGGTGATCGCCATTGGCCGCCGTCCCTTTGCCCTCGATCTCGCCAAAAAACTCGGCGCTGCAGAGATCATTCCGATGAACGATCATTGGCAGATCATTGAGCAGGTCAAGCAACTGACCAATGGGCAATTTTGTGATCGCGTCATTGAGGCCGTCGGCAAGCAATGGCCACTCGACCTTGCCGCTGAACTCACACGCGAGCGCGGTCGCCTGATCGTCGCGGGCTATCACCAGGACGGCCCTCGCCAGGTCAACATGCAGATGTGGAACTGGCGCGGCTTTGACGTGATCAACGCCCACGAGCGCGACCCGGCCATGTATGTGCAAGGCATTCGGGACGCCATCGCAGCCGTGGAGGAAGGCCGGCTCGATCCGAGCGCCCTCTACACGCACACTTATCCGCTCGCCGAATTGGACACGGCCCTGAACGAAACCCGTGACCGGCCCGACGGCTTCATGAAAGCCTTGGTGGTTTATCCATGAGCGGTGCTTCGGCTTTGCCCCAGCCCGGTCGCGACCTTCCCCGCATTGGTTTCCTGGGAACAGGCCGCATTGGGCTTAACCGCATGCATTCCCTGCTGGAGCAGGGGCTCGTTCAGGCGACTGTCGTTTCAGACCCATCAGCCGAAATGGTTCGGGCTGCCCAGGAGATTGCGCCCGAGGCTATCGTTGCATCATCGTTCGATGACCTCTTGGCGCATGACCTCGACGGTGTGGTGATCGCCACGCCTAGTGCGCTTCATGCCGAGCAATCCATTAAGGCACTGGAGCGGGGGCTTCCCGTGTTCTGTCAGAAGCCGCTCGGCCGCACCAAGGAAGAGGTCGCAGCCGTAGTTGAAGCCGCCCGAAAAGCGGATCGAACGCTCGGTGTTGACCTATCCTATCGCTACACCGCCGGCATGGAGCAGATTGCCTCTCTGGTTCGCTCCGGCGCCCTTGGGCAGGTCTTTGCGACCGATCTGGTGTTTCACAACGCCTATGGCCCGGACAAACCCTGGTTCTTTGACAAGAGCCTGTCTGGCGGTGGCTGCGTCATGGATCTGGGCGTCCATCTGGTTGATTTGGCTCTGTGGGTGCTGGACTTCCCCGAGGTCGCATCGGTGACCAGCCAGCTGTTCAGCCATGGCCAGCCAATTGCTTCAAACAGCGACCAGGTCGAGGACTATGCCGTTGCAACGCTTACCCTCGCCACGGGTGCTGTTGTGCGGGTCACCACCTCCTGGCATTTGCATGCCGGTCGGGATGCCGTGATCAGCGCGGACTTCTACGGCACCAAGGGCGGCGCAAGCTTCAGTAACGTCAATGGTTCGTTCTTTGACTTCGCGGCCCAGCATAACACGGGCACCCGATCCCAAGTGCTTGCAGAGCCGCCCGATAGCTGGTCGGGGCGGGGCCCTGCTGCCTGGGCTGCGAGCGTGGCGCAGGGCGGACGGTTCGATCCGGGAGCCGAACGTTTTACCGCGGTAGCCGAGGTTCTGGACCGCATCTATGCCCGTTAGAGTATCATGAGTTCACCCAAGCGCGTTGGCATCCTCACCTTCCACCGTTGCATCAATTATGGCTCCTATTGGCAGGCGCGGTGCCTCACGGAGGGATTGCGTGCGCGCGGCCATGATGCCGTCCTGCTGGACCACCATTCTCGCGGCATCAATCTGGCCGAATGGCGCGTTGCCTTGCACCCCATTCCCGATGCGCCGCCCGCAAGCCACCGCTCGGCCTATGTCGCAAAGACCCGCAAGTTCTTCGAAGCTTTTGATGGACTTCCCCTGTCGCGGCCCTTTCCCCTGCTCGAGCCCGAGCAGAGCGAGCCCTGCGATGTCGTGCTCGTTGGCAGCGACGAAGTCTGGAACCTGCGCCATCCCTGGTACGGCGGCAAGGGCATCTTTTATGGCGACGGACTCAATGCCGGGCTGCTGGCCTCCTATGCAGCAAGCTTTGGCAATCAATCTGCGTCCGGTGGCCTCGACAGTTATTGGTCCTCGCGGCTCAAGCGGTTCGACGCGATCTCCGTTCGCGACCAGAACTCGCTAACCCTGGTTGCCGAAGCCACCGGCCGGACGCCACCCCTGGTGCTCGACCCATGCCTGCAATTCGCGCAGCTTATTCCCAAGGTGCCGAGCCTGCCCGAGCGCGAGCCTTACGCTCTCGTTTACGGCCACGGATTTCCCGAATGGCTGCAGCAATCCGTGCGCCGGTGGGCGCAAAACCAGGGCGTTCAACTCCTCAGCATCGGCTACGAAAATGGGTGGGCGGACGAGCAATTGATTGGCGCTGGCCCTATGGAATTCGCGGCAATAGTTGCCGGCGCGCAGGCCGTGGTAACAAACTTCTTTCACGGCTGCGTCTTCGCCCTGGTCAACGGCAAACCTTTCGTGACCGCGCCGTCCGACTACCGTTTCAACAAGGTGCGTGACCTTGTGGGCGCCTTGGGAGCCGAGCGGCACATGGTCTCGCCCGAGACGACCAGCGCTCAATATGAAAACATTCTGAACGACGCTCTGGATCCCCAGATCGCCCACACCATTGCTGCCATGCGGATCCAGTCCGACAACTACCTCGACCATGTCCTTGCCTGACGCGGTCAGCCTGCGGGAGATCACCAAGTCCGGCCTGTGTATCGGCTGCGGTGCCTGCACCATGTCCCTACCAGGGGTCCAGATGGAATTGGACCGCTATGGGCAGTTCAAGCCCGTGAGTTCACCTACCGAGCAGCGTCGGCGCTCCGGGGCACTGGCGCAGACATGCCCCTTTTCTCCAAGGGCTACCGACGAGAACGAGATCGCCGCCAGCCGCTTTCCGATCGCACCGCACGAGGACGCGCGCCTGGGCCGCTTTGAAACCGCCTATGTCGGCGCGGTCGCCGAAGAGCCCTACCGGCAACAAGGCAGCTCGGGCGGCATGGTCAGCTGGGTCGCAGCCGAATTGCTCCGTCGCGGCATGGTGGATGGCGTTGCTCATGTGCGGCCTACCGAGGGCGGCGTTTTCTTTGGCTATGGCATGTCCCGCAGCGTCGAAGAGGTCCATGCGGGCGCCAAGTCTCGCTACTACCCGGTGGAGCTTTCTGGCGTCCTGAACGAAATACGCCATGTGCCCGGGCGCTACGCCATTGTGGGCATTCCCTGCTTCATCAAGGCGGTGCATCTGGCGCGGGCGCAGGACCCGATCCTGGCCGAACGGATCACCTATACGCTGGGCCTTTTCTGCGGGCACATGAAAAGCGCGCGGCTCGTCGAAAGCTTTGCCTGGCAAATGGACACCCGCATCGAGGCGGTGAAACGCCCCGAATACCGCATCAAGGGCCCCGAACGCCCCGCAAATTGGTACACCGCCCAGCTCAAGCTCAAGGATGGCTCCGTCCGCCAAAAGGATTGGTGGTATCTGGGCGATGGCGATTGGGGCGCCGGTTTTTTCCAGAACTCGGCCTGCAATTTCTGCGACGATGTCCTGGCCGAGACGGCCGACATCTCCTTCGGCGATGCCTGGGTCGAACCCTATTCCTCGGACTGGCGCGGCACCAATGTCGTTGTCGTGCGCTCCCCCGTGCTACGCGACATCGTTGTCGAAGCCATCGAGGCGACAAGGCTCGAGCTCAAACCGGTCGATGCCGATTACATCGCCAACACCCAGGCTGCCGGCTTCCGCCAGCGGCGCGAGGGCCTCGCCTATCGCCTGTCCTGGCACCGCCGGGGCATCAAGCCCCGCAAGCGCGTCGCGCCCAGCAAGGATCTACCATTCCAGCGCAAGCTGATCTATCGCCTGCGCTATGGGATCAGCCTTTGGAGCCACCGCATGTTCTGGCTGGCGCGCAGGCAAAACCGGCCTGCGATCTATGTCACATGGGCCCATGCAGCCCTCAAACTCTACCATGGCCTTGCTTATGGCCGGGGCAGGGTGGGGGCCGTCGCCAAGCGGCTCCGCTTGAGCCGTGGCGACGGCTGAGGGTTAAATCACCAGTGCCGGCGCGCCCATGGGGGATGCCTTGGTCTGAGCGCCGGCACGCGGCGCATAACGCTCGATCATCTGCGCGCAGAACTCGGCAAATTCTTCGGGGACCTGCGGCGCGCTGGTATGATGGGGCGCAATGCCACGATGCTCGGGCGTAAAGCAGAACGTCACCGTCACGTTGAAATCTTCCAGCGCCTGCATCTGCCGGTCGAACCAATCCAGCGCATTGGGTCGGAAGCTGTCGGCCCAGGAAAGCCCAGTCCGCAGATGCGTCACGCCCAATCGCTTCATCCAGGCTACGGCATCGTCCAGGCGATGGTCATGGTAGTGAAACCATTGCACGAGCCCCATTTCGGGCGTGTGCTTGGCGAATTCCTCCAGCGCCGGCTTGGGCGATCCGTCCTCGCGCAGCAGGCCCATATAGAAGTGCCGATAATAGGATGAACCCTCGGCTTCCCGGTGGCGCGTCGTGGCTTCCCATTCTCGCGGCAGATCATAAAGGCTGTACCACTGGATCCTAGCCGCATTGCCCTTGAGCAGTTCGGCTGTGCGCTGCAAACCCCAGACCTGCACTTCCTCGGCGCCAAAGGTAGAAATACCGACCTCGCTCACCCAGATCGGTAGATCGGTGACAGCCCGGATCTCGTCGAGCTTCTTTGGCCAGTCATGGATCTGCCACAGATTCCAGTCGAGCGGAAAACCATGCACCGCAACGGCGTTGACCCGGTCAAGGACGCCATAATTCTTCATGCGGGTCATGAAGCCGGGGTCGATCGGGGAAATGCCGCCGAGCACCCGCGTCACGTCCGGATTGGCTGCGGCGATCGCATCGGCCGCCAGATTGACCATGTGGCCGAACTGCGCCCATTCCGGATCTATCTCAGGATCCCAATGGGACTTGTTGTTCGGTTCGTTCCAGATCATGGCCGCTTCGATCATGCTTCAGGCTCCCTTGCTGGGGTAAATAGGAGAGGCGTAGGGCGACTGTTGAGCCGCCCGACAGATGTAGACTTCCGCTTCGGGGTGGGCGGTAATCTCGAAGCCCGAACTGCGCAACATGGCTTCAGCACAGGCCGCGTTGGGCACCCACCAATTGGTCGGATCATTGGCATAGCGATGCTCAATGAAGTGCAGCTTGGGATAAGCTGGCTCGTTGAACACTTCAAAATCGGAGAATGGATAGTTCTCCGCGATCTCTGGCACATCCTTGCTGCCGCGCTGCATGGACTGGAAGATCAGCATATCTGCCGCGACATGCTCGCGGATAAGGTCTAGCGCCAGCAGCGGATGGCGCAAATGGTAAAGCACGCCCATGAAGATGACCACGTCGAACTTCTCGCCTAGCGCCCCCACGTCATAAACCGACATCTTACGGAATTCGATATCCGCTTCTGCCACCTCGGCGGCAAAGCGCGCCTGATTGAGATAAACATCATCGAAGTCGATGCCGAGCACCCTGGCTGCGCCACGTTTTTTCATCTCGATCGAGTAGAACCCGGCATTGCAGCCGATATCGAGCACCGTCTTGCCCGAAAGATCAGAGGGGATGGCGTCGGCGATCTTTCGCCACTTGATGTTGGGGTAGTCGCCCAGAAAGTGCTCTGGCGCGGTGCGGACGCCGCCCAGGTCAAGATTATGGAACCATGGGCCGAGTGCTTCTACCTTTTGGCGGATTTCAGCAATGGGCAGGGTCATGCGCATGCCTCCTTGTTCATGGGGTGGTTTCGTTGAGGGTCAGCACTTTGCTGCCCCATTGCCCGACCACGATCGTGGTAATGGACGCCGGCGAGATTTCCAGACGCGGCCATGCATCAATCGGCAGGCCCAGTATGTGGCTGACAATGGATTTGATGATGTCGGCATGGCTGACCAGCACGAACCGGCCATCTGCGTTCTGCCGCGCCAGTTGGCGAACCAGCCCAACCGAGCGGCGCTGCACATCGATCATGGTTTCCCCATTGGGGGTTTCGGCCATGCTGCGCTGGCTGTTCCAGCGCTGCCACTCATCGAGCTTGTTGAGCTGATCGAAGGTCGAGCCTGACCAGGCCCCAAAATCCACCTCGTCCAGTTCCTCGGCAATACTCACCGGCATGTCGCCATTGGCGGCAGCAATGGCAGCGGCCGTTTCCTGAGTGCGCTCGCGCGGACTGGAATAGATCGCCTCGAAGCGCTCCTTGGTCATGCGCGTCGCCAGGCGCTGCGCCTGCGACACGCCATCGGGCCCAAGATGGATGGATGGTGCACGACCGGCCAGGAACCCGCCGACATTGTCATGAGCGGCATGGCGGACCAGAAAAAACACGGACGTCACGCCCTTGCCCCCGCCAACGATCGCGCCCCGTGCGATTTAACGTGCGTTAAGCCAAGTGGTGGCCATGTAGAGGGAACATGCTGACGCCAAACCGGGCCTCGCCCCCGCAAATACGCACAGTTTCCCAGGCTTGCGCTTCCCCGTTGCGCTGTCCACCCCATAGCTGTCATGCTCGACCCCACATAATCTATGTGGCCAACGGGACCCGCCAAGCTTTGTTCCTGCTGATCGCAGAACAAGAGCCAAGCCAGTGCAAGTCTTTGGAGATATGAAGCGCGTTGAGGACGCCCGAACCATTGCGGGTGAACTCCGAGAGCGCTTGAAAGAAATCGGCGCCCTCCGCGCAGGAAGGGTCCGTCACGAGGCGCTGGTCGCAGCCTCTATCCGCGCGTCCGAGCTAGTCCAGGGCGTAGCCGATAGCGAGTTCCATCACATTCGCGCCGATGAAATCAGCCCTGGGCAGGAGGCGGGAAATGCGCTGCTGCTCTCCTTGGCCCAAGCTGTGGGCGGATCATGGGACAGCGGCTTCGCCGGTAGCCGGCACTTGCCCTGGGAGGTTTACCCGCAACTGGACGCGCTGGCAGATGCTGGATCCATTACCACCAAGCAGGCGGAAGGCTATGCCTTCTACGCGCTTTACCCAGAAAGCTATGTGGCGGCAGCCCGGCAGTCGGGGCTCGGCCCCGACACAACGGTGATCGGCATCCGCAGCATCGGCGCAGGTCTCGCCGCCTTGGTGGCTGCAGGGCTCGGAGCCCCACCAGCGCAAACCCTGCGTCCCGTTGGTCATCCCTTTGATCGGCAACTGGCGCTCGGCCCGGAACTCTCCCGCCGCCTCCTGGAGGGCCACGGCGCTTTCGCCATCGTGGATGAGGGCCCGGGCCTATCCGGCTCTTCCTTCAACTGCGTTGCCGATTGGCTGGTGGCGCATGGGATCGCCGAGGAGCGCATACACTTTTTCCCCAGCCATCTGGGTGACCTGGGACAACAAGCACAGGAGGCGCACCGCCAGCGCTGGGCAAACGCACGCAAGCACCATGTCGGCTTCGATGCGCTCGTTCTGAACGCGTCCAATCCGGCGCAAAGGCTGGAAAGCTGGGTAGCGTCGGCGGTAGGCCAGCTAACAGAGCCCTTGCGCGACATCTCCGGCGGAAGCTGGCGCGCCTTGGGGGCCAAAGCCGATGTTCCTGCCGATCCCGCCATGGAAAAGCGCAAATTCCTGGCTTCCAGCGAAAGCGGCAAATGGCTTGCCAAGTTCGCCGGCAACGGCGACAGCGGCCAAGCCAAGCTCGCTTTAGCCCGGGCGTTGGGCAATGCCGGGTTCCTGCCCCAGCCCGTGTCATTGGCCTGCGGCTTTCTCCTCGTGCCATGGATCGAGGGCAACACCGCGTCCGAGCGAAGGCTCCCCGCCGACTGCCTGCTCGATTATCTCGTCCTCCGCTCCACTTTGCCCGCACGAGGAGGAGGCGCGAGCTTGGCCGAACTTTTCGAAGCCGCCATTTTCAACATCGGCCAGCGCTTTGGCGAACACGCCTCGACAGGCCTTCGCACAGCTCTGGGCGATCCCCGCCGCTTCAACCCCGTCCCATGCTGCACCGACAACCGCATGCATGCCTGGGAGTGGCTCCTGAGCGGTGGGCAATGGTTCAAGCTCGACAGCCTTGACCACCACGCCGCCCATGATCTGGTTGGCTGCCAGGACATTGCCTGGGATCTTGCCGGCGCCGCGGTTGAACTGGACCTCCCTCCGCATGATCGCGACAGGCTCGGATCGGCGCTGGCAGAGCGCATCGGGCGCCCCATCGATCCCGATTTCATCGCCGCGAGCGAGCTTTGCTATCTCGGTTTCCAGATTGGCCTGTGGAGCATGGCAAGGGATCGCAACAACGAGGAAGAGGCTGCCCGCATTGATCGGCAACTGACGCGTTACGAGCAGCGCCTCCTGCGCAATGGGCTGAAGATTACATGAGTTAAGTCATGAACCCCCCAGCGCTTTGTTGCTTGTAACACTACCTGTCCTATGGAGCTTCCAATGAAAGCGCTTAATCTTATTACTCTTTTGCTGATTATCATCGGCGGCATCAACTGGCTGCTGGTCGGTGCTTTCCAATTTGATCTTGTTGCCGCAATTTTCGGCGGCCAGGACGCGGCTCTTGCCCGTATCGTCTACATCTTGGTTGGCCTCTCTGCGATCTACCAGCTCGTGCCCTTCTCCCGTGCCATGTCGAGCGGCGAAGTGCCGGCCGAACGCAACGCGACGGCTCGCAACCACTAAGGCGCCACCGGGCGATCGTCTCAGAGGAAGAGCCGCCATTTTTCGATGGCGGCTTTTCGCTTTCAGGGAAGGCTTGTACCGTCCCACGAATTCTGCCCGTTCTTGGCTTCCACAATGGCCTGCAGCAAATCCCCGGCGATTTCGGATAGTTCCCTGGTGATAGCCGTGATGGCCTGGTGGGCCCCGGAAGGTGCCAGAGACCGGGCCAGGAACTCACCGGCAATGATGTCGTCGTCCATTTCCGCGAGGGTTGCAGCAGCCGTCGCCAGCAATGCGGCCGTGACCGTGCTGTTGCGCATATCCTCGGTTAGCCGGGGGGCAACGCGAGTATGGGTGCGAGCCCGTTCATACCACGACGCCCAATCCTCATGGGTGAACTTGCTCGCATTTGTCATTTTGAATCGCTCCTCGACGCTAGCCGAATGGAGCCAACAGGTAAAAGTTCGCCAGATAACGCCGGTTAAGCCTTAGGCGAGCCGCGTTGCGAAACGGAAAGGATACAATAAATGACCAACAAGCCGGACAAAGGCACGGATCGTCAGAAAACGCTCCCCAGCGAGGCCGACCACAACCGCAATACGCCTGGTGGGGAGAAGGGCTTGGCCGAGACTGGCGTAAACGAGCCCCATATCGAGACCGCAGAGAGTGTTCCTGCTGGCAAGAACAGGTCCTGACGCTAGAGGACGCCGCTCATTGCTCCTTGCCGTCAAACCTATGTTAAAACAGATTGCTGCGGCACCTGTTATTGGTGTGCGCATCACCGATCCTTTGTGATTGTTCCCAAGCGGGAAAACCTCGCCGAAACAAGCGGTTTCAAAGGATCATCTAGAGCCGTTTCGACGTTACCGACTCCAGAGCGTTTAACGTAGTTTAACTCTGTCGCTTTGATGTATTTAATGAGAAAAGCATATCTGGCATCTCGCAGCAGGGTTTACGGCCGCAAGCAAGGTCACAGATGAGCAGCCAATATTCCGTTGAAGCAGTCGATGGTTTTCGCGAACATGAACGGACGAGGAGCGATGGCGAACACGATGTATTCGCACGCCGGCTCAACGCGCTTTATCCCCTGCAGCCGCAGGAAAGCAAAATTCTCGAGTCGCTGGTGGAAACTGTCTACACGGTTGCGCCCCATCAGGACATCCTCAGGGAACAGCAGCCCTCCAAGGAAGCCCTTGTTTTGCTGGAGGGCCTGGCCTGCCACTATAAGGTGCTCGATTCCGCGCGCCGGCAGATGACGGGCTTCGTCGTCCCCGGAGACCTCTGCGACTACGGCTTCTTGTCCTCCAGCGTCACGCGGCAAAGCGTTCTCTCGCTGGGCCAGGTCGTGGTGGGCCGGATCGATCTTCGCCAGCTCTCGGCGGCTGCCGACAAGATGCCCAATATTCTCGTGGCCGCCATGCGCGCTGCCGCCATAGACCAGTCCTGCGCGCGGGAATTGATTATCAGTCTTGGTGCACGCGATGCCCTGCAGCGGCTGGCGCACCTTTTGTGTGAACTGTATTATCGCCTGCGCACCGTGGGTCTGGTCGCGGCCAACAACCAGTTTGAACTGACCATGACGCAGGCCGAGCTGGGGGAAGCGCTGGGCCTGTCGACCGTCCACATCAATCGCACCATCCAGCAATTGCGCAAGCGCAAGCTGATCAGCATGGGGCAGGGCGTGGTGAAGATCCTGGATCCTGCGGGCCTTGAAGCCACAGCGTCCTTTGACGGGCGCTATCTCCGCTCCAATTAGCTAGCCGGCAAAACTGCGGGCGAGGGCGCGGGCAAACATCTGAGCCGGTGCCTCGCGTTGCGAGGTGAGCGGTATTGTTCGCAATGGACTGGCCGGCCGCACAACTGGACGCCGCGTTACGGCATGGATCTCGTTGATCAGCTTCTTGCGATCAAACGGCTTCTCCAGCAGGGGCGCTTCCTGGAACCGGTTTGGCAAGGATTTGCGATCCGACCCCGTCGCAAAAATGATCGGCACGCCCTGATCGCGCAGCATATCGGCGACCTCGAAAACCGTGGTGCCATGGAGCCGCACATCCAGCACCGCGGCATCGATCTTTTTGCGCCCGATCAGGTGCATGGCGTAAAACGGCGTCGGGGCAGGCCCAAGGACAGTGGCACCAAGATCACGCAAGGTGCGACAGATATCGGTGGCGAGCACAAAATCGTCTTCCACAACAACGATGCGCTTGCCGTTCAGATCAGCTGTCTCTTCCATGGCCATGTCGCTCTACCTCGACCCGCAGTGTGGCGCGGGCTGCGCTACATGGCTATAACTTTGGTTAAGCCATTTGGTTCAAGTGTCGCTGTTCTTGTCGGCCCCCTGGGCCATGTCGTTGCCGCCGTGCTCTGGATCTTCCCTGGGCGGCTCCTGCCGGAGCAGGGCATCTGCCTCGCGCTGGCGAAGGCATCTATCGAGGGCGGTGAACCAGTAGTCTTTTTCTCGGCCCAGAGGACGACCATCATTTTCCCACAGGAAATAGGCGGTATCGCGCACCGCTGACTCAAAATCCTTGTCGATCCAGGGATCGTTCTCGTCTGGCATTGTCCATTCCCGATGAATACCGATGCTAAACAGCCCCGCTGCCCCATCGTTCACGCTGTAACGCACGATATGGGTCCACGATCGCAGGCTCAAGCATGGAACGCGGTTGCTGGTTGCTACTTTATGTACTCATGGCTAATCCGACAACAGATCAACTGCGCGACGATATCGACAAGGGCCGTACGGGCGAGAAAATCTCCATGCCCGATCCGGCAACTGCCCCCTTGGGCACTGACGCTGAGGCGGGCGGCTCTCCACCCACCGCCCAGGAGCGCAAGCTCGAAAAGCAATCGGCCCCATGGTCGCCCGGCGGCGAAGGCCGGCCGGCCGTTTCTGGCGGCTTGGTCTACCTTCTGCTTGTGGTGGTCTTGGCGATCGTTCTGATCTCGACCGTTTTTCTGGCGGCCGATTAAGTATAGCCCCCGCGCCGGGAGGCGCGCGGGCTTGAACATGGGGCCCGCTCAGCCGCGCAGCTGGGGCAAAACCTTGCTACCAAATGCCTCGACGAACTCGCGCTGGTTGGCACCCACATTGTGCAGGTAAACTGTATCGACGCCGAGCTGCTGATATTCTGCGATCCGCTCGACATGCCTGTTCAAGTCCGGCGAAACCGCGACGGTCTCTGCAATCTCCTCGCGCCCGACCATGCGCCCGATCAGGTCGAAATCGGCCGGCCTGCGGATGTCCCAATTAACTTCCCCACCCACGCTCGAGCCCGACCATTGCTCGATTGCCTGCTCGAAAGCTTCATCCTCGGTGGGCGCCCAGGACAGGGCATCCTGCACAAAAACCGGCTTGCCCTCTCCGCCACCCTCGCGAAACGCGTCCACCACCTGGCGCACGCTGTCGATCTCGCCGCCCGTGGTGAGGATCCCATCGGCCCAGCGCGCAGCTAGCCGAGCCGTTTCGGGTGTCACGGCGGCGCCGATCAGCGGCGGAATAATAGTAGGCCGGCTATAAAGCTTGGCCTCCACCACAGTGACGCGGCCCCGGTGCGTAACCGTCTCGCCCGCAAGCAGCCGCCGGATAATGTCGACGCATTCCAGCAGCCGTGCATTGCGCTCCGGCTTTTCGGGCCACGGAAGGCCGGTCATCGCCTCGTTGATCGCCTGCCCGGTCCCGAGCGCCGCCCAGAACCTGTTGGGGAACATCTCGCCCAGTGTTGCGATGGCCTGTGCCACAAGAGCAGGATGGTAGCGATAGCCCGGCGCTGTGATCGTTCCGAAGGGCACATGGGTGCGCGCCATGGCCGCCCCCAGCCAGCTCCAGGCAAAACCAGCCTGGGAATTTTTCTCGCTCCAGGGATGGAAGTGGTCCGACGACTTGATGGCCTCAAAGCCCGCGTCCTGAGCTTCTTGCGCCAAGGCCAGCAGCAGGCTGGGGGAGAATTGTTCGTGACTTGAATGAAAGCCGATCTTCATCGCTGGAGCCTTGTGGGAGGGTATCTTCGGTTCTGGTTGGGCGGCAAAGCCGCTCGGCCGCTTAGTTCATCGCGAGGTAAAAGATCGTGCCGAATACAACGATAAACGCCACTACGCCCAGGATGATGCGCACCATGCTGCCATAGGGATTGCTGCCCAGGGCGGCCCGTTCGGCCACGCCACGGTTGCGCTCAACCAGCACCTCGTCGGTTTCCGGCCGGGGTCGTTCGGGATTTGCTGAATCGCTCATGTTACACTCGCTTGCTGCTCGATTGGGTGAGCAACGGCTGTGCGGTTCACGGGTTGCTTGGCTAGCACCCTGCGTATGGGTGCCTTTGCGTTTCAACATGGATGTTCCAGATGCGTTTCTTGCGTGACAATGGTCTAACCACCGCCCTTTTCGGCATATTCCTGCTGACGTTGGGCGGCATGGCCTGGGCGGGATGGCTGACCCAAAGGGAGGAGCTTGCGCGCCACGGTGCTCCGGCCATCGATCTGGCGAGCTACATCCTGTCCGCCGATTTCCTGTCGGCCCTGTTTGAGAACTGGGAAAGCGAATTCCTGCAGATGGCGGCTTATGTGATCATGACGGCCATGCTGTTTCAGCGCGGCTCCGCAGAGTCCAAGGACCCTGATGAAAGCAATCCCGAAGATGCCGATCCGGCAGCGGAGCGTAGCAAGAAAGATGCGCCATGGCCGGTCAGGGCGGGCGGGCTTTGGCTGGCGCTCTATTCCTATTCCCTTGGCATCGCCTTGGGCGCGCTTTTCCTGCTTTCATTCCTCGTTCATTGGCTGCAAAGCGCAGCCGCGGCCAACGAGGAAGCTGCAAGGCACGGAGAAGCGGCACAAACCGCGTTCGAATATCTGCTCGATCCGCAATTGTGGTTCGAGTCCTTCCAGAACTGGCAATCGGAGTTCTTGTCCACGGCGGTTCTGGTGGTCCTCTCCATCGTGCTGCGCTTTCGCGGCTCGCCCGAATCCAAGCCGGTTGCCGCGCCGCACTCGGCCACCGGAAGATAAGGCTGACGGCCCGGAAACAATGCCGGGCCAGAGGGTTTGCACCGCTAGTGGATCGTTGGCGGTAATACCGTGCTGCCTTTAAGGCTCATGCAATACCCCCTTGTATCCACCGGCTCGACGAGCCCAAGGTTATAAAGCTGCTCGGCAAGCTCGGTCGGCAGGGGCGATGTGCCGGTTTGGCTCAGTGCCGCAAGGGCTCGCCGTTGCAAGGGCGTGAGGGAATTCCAGGAAAGATTCACGCTGCCGCTCCCATTGCCGATTGCCCCATCTGGCGCGCTGCCAAATCTGCGGGCACCATTTCCTCGACACGGTCAAGTGCACAAAGCGCTGCCTGAAGATCATCCACGCTTGCGGTCACGCCCGTGCTGGTTGATCGCAAGGCCGGCACGCCCCGTACGGCATTGCGGTCCGAAAGCCAATGGGCAAGCAGGGCCCGCCGTCGCGCCACGCTGAGGCTATCGTCGGCCACGATCTCGCGCGGGTGGTAATACCCGATCAGATCGCTCCGCACGACCTCCTCGACATCGCTCGGATCAAGTTGAAAACCAGTGTTTGTCCACACAACTACATCCTCTGATGAGCAACATAGATAGAAAAGACCCTTGAAGGGTCCCGCTGACAAACCAACCCGTGATGGGCTTGGTAGTAGGTGATCTAGAATTCGCTCAGGCGTTTTCAAGTCCCGCGATCGCCCCGTCGCGAGCCGGAACCATCAGGGGCTCGCATGGTTCATTCAGGGAGGATGGGAGCCATGCCATGAGCAACAACCAGGACGTTCGAAGCGCCCCTATCGAAGCCGCTGACAGCAATCGCGACCTGGGGCCTGCGATGATGAATGGCGTTCGCTGCCGCTGCCCGCGCTGCGGTGAAGGCAAGCTGTACCGCAAATATCTCAAAATTGCCGATCGCTGCGAGCATTGCGGCCTCGATTACAGCCATCACCGCGCCGATGACCTGCCGGCCTATGTGGCGATCACCATTGTTGGCCATATTCTCGTTGGGGGCCTGCTTCATTTTCAATCCGGCCCCGAGATTGCGCCCTGGATCTACCTCGCAATCCTCGTACCGCTTGCCGTGATACTGCCGCTGCTCATGCTCCCCTCCATCAAGGGCGCTATTGTGGGCATGCAATGGGCACGCCGGCTCCACGGCTTCTGAAAACTACAACAACAGGAGACAGATCTTGAACACGGCCAATCTGCAGCTTGAGGGCCTTTACCTCGCCATCGCCGCCATCAACAATGCCCTCGTGGAAAAAGGCCTTTTGACACGCGACGAAATCGGATTGGCCTTGCGCCGCGCCGAGCAAACGGCCTTGGGCGACTATCGTACCGAGAGCCTGAGCGGCGCCGAGCAGGATGCGGTTGCCTTTGCGCCACGTCTGCTCTTTCTCGCCAACAACAGCGCTGCCGACGGCCAGACTCCAGCCTTTTCTGAATTGGCCAAGCTTGTGGGGCAAACCAAGCCCCCACATCCCGATCGCCTCTAGCGCAGGGCTTGTGCGGGGGCCCGCTCACGCACATATCTTACTGTATGGCAGATAAGGATCCAGCGAACACCACCAGTCGGCCCCTGCAGAAGTCGGGCAATGTCAGCGCCGATGTTGCGGCCTTTGTGCAAAAGGTCGGCACGCTTGCGCGCCCATCGGGTGGAGAACATGGCCGGCTCCTTTTTGCCCTAGATGCGACCATGAGCCGCCAGCCCACCTGGGATCTGGCCCAGTCGCTCCAGGCCGAGATGTTCAAGGCCCTGCCCAAGGATCGTGGCCTTCAGGTGCAACTGCTCTATTTCCGAGGCTTTGGGGAATGCCGCGCCTCCAAATGGGTCATCGATGCGCAGGCTTTGGCGCGGCTGATGAGCCGCATCGATTGCCGGGGCGGCAATACCCAGATCGGCAAGGTTTTTGCCCATGCTCGTGCCGAACACGCCAAGGGCAAGATCAATGCCGTCGTCTTCGTTGGTGACGCCATCGAGGAGAATGTGGACGAGCTGGCGCAAAAAGCGGGCGAACTGGGCCTCCTCAACTGCCCCATGTTCCTTTTCCAGGAAGGCCACGACACCCGTGTCGAGGCAGCCTTTCGCGAATTTGCCCGCCTGACCAAGGGCGCCTACGCACGCTTTGACGCCTCCGCGCCCCAGGAACTTGCCGCCTTGCTCAAAGCGGTGGCAGCCTATGCCGGTGGTGGACGCGAATATCTCAAGCTCCAGGACAGCAAGCACGCGCGCGCCCTGCTCGCGCAGATCGAAGGCCGATGAGCTATCTTCTGCTCGGCGGCGTCGCGCTGCTGGCCATCTTAGCCGCCTATCAATATCTCCGCCGCCTCCACCCTCGCGCGATCAGGTCTGGCCTGCGCTGGCTGATCGGCGGCGCTGGTGCGTTTCTGACGATCGGTCTCCTGTTCGCCCGGCGCATCGACCTCGCAGTTTTCGTCGGCGCCGCGGCTTTCTCCGTCCTGCGCACCGGCAGGCTCGGACCATTTTCCCTTGATGGCAATCCCGGCGAGCCGGGCAACATATCCAAGGTCCGCAGCCGGTTTTTCGCCATGGAACTCGACCACGATACCGGAACGGTCGCCGGGCGCGTCACGAGCGGACAATTTGCTGGCGCTGACCTAATGGATCTGGGCGAACACGACACGCGCCTCCTGATCGAGGAAGTGCAGGGCGACGCCGATAGCATCAGCCTCCTTGAAAGCTGGCTCGACAGCAACCGTGCCGGTTGGCGCGAATATTTCGCCCAGCAGGACAGCGCTGGGCAAGCGGGCCAAAACCAGTCTGCCCCAGGAGACGAGCTTGCCGAGGCGTACGAGATCCTGGGTCTTAAGCCCGGCGCCAGTGACGACGAAATCAAGTCGGCGCATCGCGAGCTGATGAAGGCGGTTCATCCCGATCATGGCGGCTCGAGCTATCTGGCGTCCAAGATCAACGAAGCGCGCGACCGGCTCCTGCGCCACTAATCGACGTGTTGCTCGCGTTGAAATTTCGCTTTTGCCCGCTTTACATTCTCTCCATCCGTGCTTCTATGTTGCAGCGCGCTATCGGACCAACAGAAGCCGAAGCGAAGACCGCAAAGGGAGAAGAGAATGACCATCAAGAAGCTGGGCCGCCGCGCGGTCCTTGGCCTGTCGACCATCGCCTTGGCCGCGGGCATGTTTGGATCGTCCGTGTCGCTGGCGCAGGACGTAACCATCCCAATCATCGTTAAGGACACCACGTCCTTCTATTGGCAAATCGTTCTGGCCGGTGCTCGCGCAGCCGGGCAAGAACTCGGTGTCAACGTCCCCGAACTGGGCGCCCAAGCCGAAACCGACATCAATGGCCAGATTTCCATTCTGGAAAACGCCGTAGCGGGCAATCCCGCCGCCATCGTGATCGCCCCCACCGAGCGCTCGGCCCTGGGCGCGCCGATCACCGAAGCGGCGCAATCCGTGCCGATCATCGGCATCGACTCCTCGGCTGAATCGGATGCCTTTTCCTCGTTCTTGACCACCGACAACGTACAGGGCGGCCGCATCGCTGCCGATGGGCTCGCCGCTGCCATCGAAGCCGCCACCGGCAAGATCGAGGGTGACGTTGCCATCATCACCAACAGCCCCAATGCCGGCTCTCTCGAAGAACGCCGCCAGGGCTTCATGGAACAGCTGGCCGCCAAATATCCGGGTCTCAACCTTGTGGCCGACAAATATGCCGATGGTCAGGCAGCCACCGGCCTGAACATCACCACCGACCTGCTTACCGCTAACCCGAACCTGGTCGGCATTTTCGCCTCCAACCTCATTCAGGCACAGGGCGCAGGTCAGGCGATCGCCGAAAACGGCGCAGCAGAGCGCGTGGCTCTGGTCGGCTTCGATAGTGACGACAAGCTCGTGGGCTTCCTCAAGGACGGCACCATCGATGCGCTCGTCGTGCAGGACCCATACCGCATGGGCTATGACGGCATCAAAACCGCTCTCGCCGTGTCCAAGGGCGAAACGGTGGAAAAGTTCGTCGATACCGGCGCCAACCTCATCACGACAGCCAACATGGACGAACCCCGCAGCCAGGAACTGCTCAATCCCAAGGTGAACTAACAAGCCCTTGAACGTGGCACCATCTCGCCACGAACGCGGAACGGCACCTCCCCCTCCGCGGGGGAGGTTGGGAGGGGTGCGGAAGCCAGTGCATGGCGGCCAGCCCCATCCTTGATCCCACCGGGAGGCGTCAAACGTCAGCTCGGGAATGTGGGGAGTTTATGCTTGACTGATTTATCGCAAAGTCCAGCCGATCGGTTGGGCACCATGCCATCCGACGACATCATCCTCGAACTGCGCGATCTCGAAAAGCGCTATGGCCATATACAGGCGCTAAAGCGCAGCACGCTGAGCTTCCGCCGCGGCGAGATCCACGCCATCGTCGGCGAAAACGGCGCCGGCAAATCCACCCTGATCAAGCTCCTTACCGGCGTCATCCGCCGCTCGGGCGGCACCATCATCTGGAATGGGCAGGAGGTTGACCTCGCCACGCCCAATGAAGCTATCAGCCACGGCATCAACGCCGTGCATCAGGAAGTGGTGCTGTGCCGCCATCTTTCCGTTGCGGCGAATATCTTCCTGGGTGACGAAAACACCAGATGGGGCCTGCTGCAGCGGCGCGAGATGACGCGCGCGGCCCAAAAAATCCTCAATGACATGGGCTTTCAATTGCCGGCCGACGCGCTGCTCGGCACGCTCACCATCGGGCAGCAGCAATTGGTCGCCACCGCCCGCGCCTCCCTGCGCGGCACCAAGTTCATCATCTTCGACGAACCTACCGCCTATCTCACCCGCCAGGAAGCCGCCCAACTCTTCGCCCTGATCCGCCGCCTCAAGGCCGAAGGCGTCACCATCGTCTACATTAGCCACCGCATGGAAGAAGTGTTCGAGCTCGCCGACCGCGTCTCGGTTTTGCGCGACGGCACCCATGTCGGCACCCGCAATATCGAGGACACCAACGACGCCGAACTGGTCTCCCTGATGATCAACCGCTCGCTCGAGCAGATCTACCACAAGGAAGAAATTCCCTTCGGCAAGACCTTGCTGCAAACACGCAATCTCAGCGGCAAGGGCTTCAACGACGTGTCGATCACCGTGCGCCAGGGCGAAATCGTCGGGCTCTATGGCCTGATCGGCGCCGGCCGCAGCGAGTTCGCCCTCTCCGTCTTTGGGCGCAATCCCAAGACCTCAGGCGAGATCCTTTGGAAGGAACAGCCGGTCGACATCGCTAACGAGCGCAAGGCCATCGATCTGGGCATCGCCCTGGCCCCCGAAAGCCGGCGTGACCAAGGCCTTAATCTCAATCTGCCGATCGGCCTCAACATCAATCTGCCCGTTTATGACCAGCTGATGCGCGGCCCTGTTATTGATAGCGGCGAGGAAAAGCGCCGTGCCGATGCGCAGATCAGGGATCTCCAGATCAAGACGCCGTCGCGGCGTTCGCTGGCCTCCTCCATGTCCGGTGGCAATCAGCAAAAGATCGTCATCGGCAAATGGCTCAACCATGGCGCCGAGCTCTTTATCTTCGACGAGCCCACCGTGGGCGTCGATGTCGGCACCAAGGCCGAAATCTATCGCCTCTTTGCCCGGCTGCTGAAGAACGGCGCCGGCATCATTCTGATCTCGTCCTATCTGCCCGAGGTTTATGAGCTGGCCGACACGCTGCACGTGTTCCGCGAAGGCCATCTTGTGGGCAGCCAAGCCTATCGCGAGAAATCGCACGAAGACATTTTGGCCGAGGCCATCGGCGTTTAAGTCGCCCTCCTGGAGACAATGATGACCACCGAAACGATCCCGACCTCTGTTAAGACCCGACGCAACTGGAACTTCCTGTTTGCGCTGACCCTGGTCGGGCTGCTGGTTCTCCTCTGCGTGGCGCTCAGCATCGCGACACCAAATTTCGCCACCGGCAACAACATCTCCAATTTGCTGCGCCAGGGCTCCATGATTGCGATCCTCGCCATCGGGCAGACCTTCGTTATCATCACTGCCGGCATCGACCTTTCCGTCGGCGCCATTGTCGGCTTTTCCACTGTGGTGGTCGCGAGCCTCATCCAAAGCGGCGTACCGGTCTGGATCGCGATCATCGTTACCCTCCTCATGGGGCTCCTGATCGGCTTTTTCCACGCCTTCGGCATCGTCAAGATGGGCCTGCCGCCATTCATCATCACCTTGGCAACGCTCACCTCCTTGCGCGGCATTGGCCTCCTGATGACCAATGGTTCTACCATCAACATCACCGATGCCGGCTTCAACCAGTTCTCGCGCGAAAGCTTCCTTGGCGTGCCGAACCTGTTCTGGATGGTGATCATCGTGGCCGTGCCGGCCTTCGTGTTCCTGCACCTCAGCAAATGGGGCCGCTACCTTTATGCGGTAGGCTCCAACCCCGAAGCCGCGCGCCTCTCCGGCGTCAGTGTTCCCAGGATGATCTATATTGCCTATGGCCTCTCCGCCATGTGCGCCGCCATCGTGGGCGTCATGCTGGCAGCCCGCCTGGGCGTCGGCAACGCAACCCAGGGGGATGGCTGGGAACTCCAGTCCATCGCCTCTTCGGTGATCGGGGGCACATCCCTCTTCGGGGCCGTTGGCTCAGTCCATGGTCCGCTGATTGGCGCCTTTATCCTGGCCACCATCAGCAATGGCGCGAACCTTCTTAACGTCAACTCATTCTGGCAACGCATCATCACCGGCGCCCTGATCATCATCATCGTCTTCTTCGATCAATTGCGCCGCCGCAGCCGCTAGCGCCATGCAGGCCGTTCGCCTCCTCCGGGCCAACCATCTCGAATTGCAGGATATCCCCCAGCCCGAGCCGGGTCCCGGGGATATCCTGATCGCGGTGGAGGCTTGCGGCATCTGTGGGTCCGACCGGCACATGTTTGCCGGCGAATACCCAACCAATCCGCCGGTCACCCTGGGCCACGAATTCGCCGGCCGCGTCGTGGCCACGGGATCGGCCGTCGAGCGCATCCGGATCGGCGATCTGGTCACGGGTGACCCAAACATCGCCTGCGGCACTTGCCCACAATGCCGGACAGGGCGCCCCAATCTCTGCCTCCATCTGACCGCCATTGGCGTGCAGCGCGACGGTGGCTTCGCCCAGCATCTAGTGATGCCGGAAGCACAGGCGCACAAACTGCCTGATAACACCGACCCGGTCCACGCCGCCTTTTGCGAGCCACTCGCCTGCTGCCTGCATGCACTTGATGTCGCCCGAATCCGGCCAGGCGACAGCGTCGCTATCCTTGGCGGCGGCGTCATCGGCCTCCTCATGGTGCAGCTCTGCCGTCTGGCCGACGCCGCCACGCTCATTCTCTCGACCCGCCAAAAAGCCCGTCGCGACCTCGCGCTCCAGCTTGGCGCCACCCACGCCATCGACCCTCAGGCCAGCGATGCCGTGCAGCAGATCAAGTCAATTGTTCCGGGAGGCGTCGATGTGGCGCTGGAATGCGCTGGCGTGCCCGACACCTTTGGGCAAGCCATCGCCAGCGTCCGTCGCGGTGGGGCTGTGGTGATCTTCGGCGTCATGCCGCAAGGCCAGGCCGTCAGCGTCCAGCCCTTCGACCTCTTGGTCAACGAAATTCGCCTCGAAAGCGCCTATCTCAATCCACTGACCCATGGGCGCGCCGCCGCCCTGGTCGCCAGCAAAACCCTTGCGCTCGATCCACTGGTCAGCCGCATCGTGCCGCTTGGGGAGGTCCCGGCAATCATCGCAAGCGCTCCGGCTCCGGGCGAAATCAAGATCATCGCCCGGCCATCCCCCTAGCCTTCCCGCCGCACGGCGCTCTCATGCCAGCGCCGCAGTGCTAGCCAGGCAATAAGCGAGGTCAGCGCATAAATCGCGATCCCTGCGCCGCAGAGCAGCACGAGCGCCGCAAACATGCGCGGCAGATTGAGCCGGTATTGCGCTTCGATCAGCCGAAAGGCGAGCCCCGAGCCCTGGCCGGCCGACCCCGCGGCAAACTCCGCCACAACAGCCGCGATCAGCGACAGCCCGCCCGCGATCCGCAAGCCGGCCATTAAATAAGGCAAGGACGCGGGAAGCCGGAGATAAACCAGCGACTGCCATTTGTTGGCCCCATAGAGCTCGAACAGATCAAGCAGATTGTGGTCAACGCTTTTGAGCCCCTGGATCATGTTGGAGAGAATGGGGAAAAACGCCACCAGAAAGGCGCAGATCATCAGTGCCGTCTGCGTATCGGGCGCATAGATCAGGATCAGCGGGGCTATGGCAATGATCGGGGTCACCTGGAGGATCACCGTATAGGGCGACAGCGCCAGCTCCAGCCATCGACTCTGCACGATGATTACCGCCATGAGCACCCCGCCAACCAGCGCTAGTGCCAGCGCCATGAAGGTGATGCGCAGCGTCACCAGCAGCGCCGGCCAAAGCGTCGCGCTATCGCTCAGGAGCGCAATTGCCGTATCCACTGGGCTAGGCAGAATATAGCGCGGGATTTGATAAGCTGTGACGATCCCCTGCCAAAGGAGGAGCCCGACACCCAGCGCCAGCAGCGGCACAAGGATGTGCAGCAATCTTTGACGGGCGGAAATGCCGGCGGGCCTCGGGGCAGGGGGCATGATGTTAGCTCCCTGCCGCGCTGATTGCGCCCTGGAGCGCTTCCGACACAAGCTGGCAATGGGCGCGATAGCTCTCCGACACTCGATAATCCGCCCCGCGCTGTTCTGGCTGGCTGATCGCCAAGTCCCGGAACACTCGCCCTGGCCGGGGCCGCATCACCACGATCCGGCTCGATAAAAAAGCGGATTCAAACACCGAATGGGTCACGAAAACGATGGTCACGCCCGTGTGGCGCCACAGCGCCAGAAGATCGTCGTTGAGCTTGTGCCGGGTAATTTCATCCAGCGCCGCAAAGGGTTCATCCATCAGCAGCAAGCTCGGGCGGGTGACCAGCGCGCGGGCAATAGACACCCGCATCTTCATGCCCCCCGAAAGCTGGCGTGGATAGGAGCGGGCGAAATCGGTCAGCCCCACGCTATCGAGACCATCCATCACCCGCTCGCGCGCCTCGGCCTTGCGGAGGCCCGCGAGCTTAAGCGGCAGATAAACATTGCCGAACACCGTCTGCCACGGCATCAGCGTCGGCTCCTGGAACACAAAGCCGATCCCGCCATTGCTCGGCGAGGAAGGCCGTTCCACCACCCCGGAACTTGGCTCTGCCAACCCTGCCATCAGCCGCAGTGCCGTGGATTTCCCGCACCCGGAAGGGCCCAGCAGCGACAAGAACTCGCCTTGCTGCACATCGAGCGACATGTGGTCGAGCGCCAGCGTGCCGTCGGCAAAAACCTTGCTGACCTCGCGCATGGCAACAAGCTTGGGCATTCCAGCTATTGCGCTTGCGCTATCAGCTCGACGCCAACGCCCTTGCATGTGAACTGCGTCGTATAGGCCTTGGAGAGGTCGATCCCGGGCTGGTAGACGCCTGCCTCCGTCATCTCCGCGTAGAAAGCGGACCAGCGCGCATCGCTCATGCAGCCAATGCCGCCCGTTTCCGCGTCTCCGGAAACCACAATGCCATATTGCTTGAGTTTCTCGATGCCAAAGGCAATCTGCCCCTCGGTCATGTCAGGGTTGTCGCGTAGGATCAGCGCATTGGCGTCGCTGTTGTCGTTGCCATAGAGATAATTGTACCAGCCGATCGCCGAAGCATCCACGAAGCGCTGCACCAGATCGGGGTTCTCCTCCACCAGCTTCTGCCCGGTCTGGATCGTGGTGGAATAAGGCTGATAGCCGTAATCGGCGAGGAGAAACATCTTGGGCGCCCAGCCCGCCTGTCGTTCGATTTCATACGGCTCGGACGTTATGTAGCCTTGCTGCACCGCCATGGGATCAGCCAGGAACGGCGCGGGATTAAAGGTATAGGGCTCATAAAGCTCGTCGCTGAAACCCTCGAAAGTCGATTTGATCCAAGGCCAATAGCCAGAAAAGAACGTATCCTTGCCCATGATGATCTTGCTGGCGTCCCGAAGGCTTGCAACATCGGTGAAAGGCGCATCGGGATGGGCCAGCAGAACCTGCGGGTCCTTCTGGAAAATGGCGGCAACAGCGGTGATCGGAACGCCTTCGGCGGCCGCATCGATCGTCGTCATGCCCCCGATGTAGAAATCGATCTGCCCCGCAATCAGCAATTGCCTGTTGGGCGCCTGTGGGCCGCCCTGGCGGATGGTCACATCCAGCCCAAATCGCTCATAGGTGCCATCCGCCAATGCCTGGTAGAAGCCACCATGCTCGGCCTGCGCCAGCCAATTGGTGCCAAAAACCACCTTGTCTTGCCCTAGCGCGGTCGAGCCTCCCCAAACCAGCACCAGTGCTGCAATTGCAAATTTGGTGACGCTCATGGCATGCTCCCGGCTAATGCGGACCCAGCATCCGCCTGCCGCATACATCCTACGCTTCACGCCGAGAATGAAGCGAAAAATCGGCCCAGGTGCAAAAAGGGCCGGTTACCCGCAGGCTCACCCGCCAGTCGACCTCATGTTGAGCCTGTCGCACCACGAGGTCGTGGCACCATGGCGCCCCAGGCACTTACTTTGCCTGCCGGCCCTCCCACACCAAATAGCCAAACCCACCAACCACCATCACTGCCAGCGCGAACCACGTCAGCGCATAACTCAGATGGTTATTGGAGAAGCTGAGCACCGTCAGCCCGCCAATCGGGTACGTGCCCGGCGCCCCCCTATCCGCATCAACAAAAAACGGCGCGGCATCAGCAATGCCCTTGTCCTCCGCAATGGCCTGGACATCGCGCGAGTACCACCGCTCCCCCACCGGATCATTGCCGCGCAAAAACCCGCCATCCGGCTCACTCCGCCGCAAGTACCCCGAAATGCTGACCTCACCCCCAGGCGCCGGCCGGGTCCCGGGCTCCCGACGATCCGGCGGCACAAACCCCCTGTTGACCAACACGCTGCGCCCATCTTCAAGCAACAGCGGCGTCAGCACCCAAAATCCGCCCCCATGCGCCGTCACGGCCTGCACCAGCGTTTCGGCCGCGTGGCTGAAACGCCCGCGCAACATCACCCGCCGATACTCATCCCGTTCCGGATCATATTTCTCCCAAGTCCCATCAAGGCTGGGATCGGCCGGTTCGGCCGCAATCCGCTCTCCAATGGCCGCCACCAGCGCACTTTTGGCCCCGAGCCGCTCCAACTGCCAAACACCCAGCGCCCCGAAACCCAGCCCCGCCAAAAGCGTCAAAGCACCCAGAACCGCAAGGCTGCCCCGCTTGGTCATCGCTAGATCAGCGCCCGGTTCAGCCCTCGGACCTCCTGGACCACCGCACCTCCGGCACCCACGCAAAATCCTTGTCAAACGGATATTGCGGAATGGCTTTATGCTTGCGCTCGAGCCGCTCAACGAACTGATCCACCACGCCCGGGGACAGCGCCATGAGGCTCGGATTGGCGATTGGCCCCAGTTCTGGCGACAGATATCCCGATTTCACCACCACGACGCGGGCAGTCCTCGGATCCAGCCCCAACCGGGTAAAGTCCGCGATATTGTGGAACGGCCGCCGCCTTGCCGTCAGCACCAGATCGATCCCCCCTATCCGCACCACCGCCTCGCGCAGCCTTTCCTCCGCTGCATCAAGCAAAAACAGCACTTCGGCGTCCGCAGAAACCCGCCGGCTCGAGGGATCAAGGCTCGCCCCGATCTGAAGCATCACCCTGGCGCCCACCCCCGCGGTATAGGCCGCATCTGTCGCTGCCTTGTCCGCGATCCCGGCAAACACCACGCCCTGCGCCTCCGCCGCAATCAGCGCCTCCAGCACTTCGGCCCGGTCACCGACGCCCCCACCGGTCGGATTATCCCCCGACTCGGCCAGCACCACCGGCGCGGTTTCCGATGCCACGGCCCAGCTCACGCACTCCTCGATGCTGCCCGTCCTGGTGCCGAACACAAACTGCTCGCGCACATCCCAGTAATCCTGCGCCAGCCTGGTCGCCGCCGCGCTCATCGCCGCGCGATCCGTCCCGGTGATCACTGCACAAGCCGTGGCGCGCGGTTCATCCGCCCAGACATACCCCACCTGGAACGACGCATCCCAAACACCACTCGGCTCCTCCACCTCATGCATCTGCGCGTAAAAACTGCGCGCCGGCTCGTCCTGCGTTGAAGTCCGCTCCCCCGGCAAAAGCACCGGCACCGGCGCCCAGGCGATCATCGGCCTGATGCCCGTGCGCAGGGCCCGCACCAGCATGGTCACGGCGCGCCGCATGGTATCCTGCACATCGATATGGGGCGCTGTCCGGTAGGTCGAAAACATATCGAGCCCATCTACGATGCGCTGGCTCACATTGCCATGAAGGTCGTAGCTCGCCGCAATCAGCACATCGGGCCCGACAAGGGCGCGCACTGCAGAGATGAAATCCCCCTCGGCATCCAGCATGCCCTCGACAAACATCGCGCCATGCATTGGGAGGTACACCCCATCAAGCGGCAGCGCCGCCCTGATCCCTTCGAGGATCTCTCCCTTCCAACGCTCGTAAATTTCCCGCTCCATCGGCCCACCGGCAATGGCGCGGGCATGCAGGATGGTGATGAACTCGGCCGGAAAATGCGTCAGGAAATTGAAATAGTCGTCCCGGAGCATGGCAGCGCCACGCAGGACGCGGAAATCGGCCTCGCGCGCCAGCACGGGATTATAGGTGCTGCATTCGGTATGCAGCCCGGCAACGGCAATACGCATCACCACACCCCCGATCCCGGCCCGATGGGCGAACCGGCCCTGCGTCTTTGACTTGCCTGCGCGGCTATTCCGGTGTCAGCTTTTCCCAAGGCAAACATCTCTGTTCCACATTTTCACTTGTGTGAGTTGCCGAGCCTGGCGCATGCACCTGCCGGCGAATACCAATTGCAACAGCATCAGCTTTTCCCGCTCGCTTGTCCACTCTGATTGCTGCGGGCATTCTCCCAAAACCGCCCGGAAACAAGGCAAAATGCTGCCTCTTTGGGCAAACTGCGGGGGTGGCTTAAATTGGTATTGTCAATGTGACGAATTCATGTTGACATGACTTCCGGAACGATCCTAATCTTGAAAATTGTTTACAAAAGCAAGCGCCAATCCATCAAGAGATTGGTGGGCGAACAACAGGGAAACGGCACTGCAATGCGGGTTGGCATCATTGGCCTCGGCTATCGTTTGGGTTATCTGGCGCGTGTCTTTTCCGCGGCCCGGAGTGACTTCACGGTAGTTGGCTATGTGGACCCGGCGCCCGCAGGCCTGCCCTATGCCGCCGAGCACGGCGTCTCGGTCGGCACGCAATTCGACACGCTCGAAAGCCTCCTCGACAACAATGAGCTCGACCTTCTCATGGTCGGCTCGCCCAACCACCTCCACCTGCAGCATATCCGCGTCGGGCTCGAACGTGGCCTCAAGATCTTCACCGAAAAGCCGGTGGTGACTTCCATTGAAGACACGATGGAACTGGCCGCCTTGATCCGGCAATATGGCTCCGACAACCTCATGGTCGGCCTCGTGCTGCGCTATGCCCCACTTTATGTGGATCTGCGCAAGGCGCAGGCCGAAGGCATGCTGGGCGACATTACCTCCATCGAGGCTTCCGAACACATCCCGCCTTACCACGGCGCCTTTTTCATGCGCGACTGGCGCCGCTTCGAGCGCTATTCGGGCAGCTTCATGCTCGAAAAATGCTGCCATGACCTTGATCTTTATAATGGCGTCATGGGTTGCCGCCCCCACTACGTCTCGAGCTTTGGCGGCCGGCGTTCCTTTATCCCCGCCAATGCGCCCACCAATGTCGGCATCAACGACATGGAAGTCTACCATCGCAAGCCCAGCGGCTGGATGGGCACCGACAAGGTCTTCGACAGCGACGGCGACATCATCGATTTCCAGACCGCCATGGTTCAATACGAGAACGGCGCGGCGCTGACCTTCCACACCAATCTCAACGTCCCCGATGATTTCCGCCGCTTTGCAGTGATGGGGGCCAAGGGCATGGCCGAAGGCGATTTCATCCGCAATTTCCTGCGCGTCACCGACTCGCGCACTTCCGACCGGCTGGTGGATGCCACCTACAAGGCCGGCGGGCTCAGCCAGCATTATGGCGCCGACGAGCAGATGGCCGAGGATATCCTCAAGCACATGACCGAAGGCGCAGCCTTGCCGGTCTCGGTCACCGACGCCCTTGAAGCCGGCCTCCTCGCGCTCAGCATGGACCAAGCCATGCGAACCCGAACCGTTGTCGACATGACCCCGCTCTGGCAGCAGTTCGATGCTGCCCTGGGCCGAGCGAGCTGAGGAGTTTTTTCATGACCAGCACCCGCAGCGCTTCTCTTTTCGCTCTCGCCCTGCTGGCTCCAGCGCTGGTCTATATCCTCATCATCGTCGCCTATCCGCTGGTCGATACGGTGATCCTCTCCTTCACCAATGCCGCCCTGCGCCCCACCTATGATTTCGTGGGCTGGGCCAATTACCAGCGTATTTTCGGTGCCGGCAATTTCACCGAAGTCATCATCCGCACCTTTATCTGGACCTTCTTTTCGGTCGCGCTGAAGATGATCATCGGCATGTTTGGCGCCGTGCTGCTCAATGCCGCTATTCCCGGCCAGACGCTGTTCCGTGTCCTAACCATGCCGCCGTGGATCGTGCCCATGGCGATCGGCATTTTCATGTGGGGCTGGATGTATAACGGCCAGTTTGGCATGATTTCGGGCCTGTTGGAAAACTTCGGCATCACCGATGGCCCCGTGGCTTGGCTCGCCTACGGCGACACCGCATTCTGGGCGACCATCGTAACCGACGTGTGGATCGGCGTGCCCATGGTCACCATCTATTTCCTGGCTTCCATGCAGTCGATCCCCAAGGACCTTTATGAGGCTGCCTGGACCGATGGGGCTGGCCGCTTCTATCGCTGGCGCCGCATCACCATGCCACTAATGGTGCCTGCCATTTTGACCATGAGTCTGCTTTCACTTATCGCCACCTTCAATAGCTTCGACATCATCTGGATTCTGACTCAGGGTGGCCCGTCCAACTCCACCACCACCATGATCATCGACACCTACAAGACCGCGATGGGCAGCCGCAAATACGGCGAGGGCGCTGCTCGTGCCGTGGTGATCTGCATCTTTGTGTCGATCTTCTGCCTCGTCTACTTCCGTGCCGTTCGCAAGCTCTCGCAGGGAGAAGCCAAATGAGCGACGTCGCCCGCACCACCGAAGTCGCCTCCGTTGATAGCCCCGCCCTGGTTAAACCTAAGCGCCGGGCGCGCTCCACCAAGGCCATGATCGACCGCTACAAATGGTATGAAGTGGCGGGCCTCTACCTCGGCATTGCGGTGTTCCTTTTCTTCGTGCTGGCGCCGTTCATCGAAGGCTTTCTGGTTTCATTGAAGCCCCTCGCGCAGCTCTTTTCGAGGCCCTACAACTTCATTCCCAAGAATGGCTCCTTTGACGCCTACATCAACATGTGGACGTCGGTGCCCATGCTGGGCATGCACATCTTTAATTCCTTCTTCATCTCGAGCGTCGTGACGCTGATCGTGATCACCATTGTGGTGCCGGCCGCCTATGCCTTCGCCCGCTTCAACTTCGCTGGTGCGGGCGTGCTGCTGGGCCTGTTCCTGGCGGTGAACATGTTCTCGGGCGCCGTGCTCCTGATCCCGCTTTTCCGTCTCATGCGCAGCCTGGGCTTGCTCAACACCTATTGGGCCATGATTGTGCCGGGCGCCGCCTTCCTGATCCCATCGTCCATCTGGCTGCTACGCACCTATATGATGCGCATTCCGCGCGAGCTGGATGAAGCAGCCTGGGCCGATGGTGCATCGCGCCTGTATACGCTGCGCCGGGTTATCCTGCCGCTAGCCATGCCGGGCATCGTCGTCGTCGCCATCATGACGTTTATCGGCGCTTACGCTCAGCAGTTCATCTTCGCTCTGACTTTCAACTCCAAAACCGAGTTCATGCCGCTGCCTGTTGGCCTCTTCGCCTTCTTCGGCAAGCAGGAGGTGCTGTGGAACGAGCTCATGGCGGCCAGCTTCATAGGGATTCTGCCGGTCATGATCGTGATCGTCTTCCTGCAGCGCTATCTGGTGGCAGGACTGACGGCGGGTGCGGTCAAGCAATAGAGATTTTCGTCCTGACCCCGGGGGGACTGGACGAGAGGGAAGGCGCCTTCGGGCGTACAACAAGGGAGACTAAAGAATGAACAAAACTAAAGGCTTCGTGCTGGCGTCACTGCTGGCCCTGTCGGGCACTACCGCCTTGTCGGGCGCGGCATTTGCCGAAGACATCAACATCATTCTCTGCGGCGACGTCGTAACGCCCGTCTACACCAAGCTCTTTGAAGAGTGGAATGCGGCCAATCCCGACCATCAGGTTGTGCCCGAACTGGTCGGCTGGGGCCAGTGCCAAGACAAGGTGACCACGCTTGCCGTTGCCGGCACGCCGGTGGACATCGCCTATGTGGGCTCGCGCACCCTCAAGCAATTCGCTCAGAACGATCTGATCGTCCCTGTTCCGATGACCGAAGAGGAACGGGCCTCCTACTACAATTTCGTGCCTGAAACGGTCACCTTCGACGGCACCCAGTGGGGCATTCCGGTCGCTTTCTCCACCAAGGCTTTCTTCTGGAACAAGGACCTTTTCGAACAGGCTGGCCTTGATCCCGAAACTCCGCCCAAGACCTGGGAAGAAGAGATCGCCTTCGCCAAGCAGATCACCGAAAACACCGACGCCGCCGGCTTCGGCATGGTCGCCAAGACCTTTGACGGCACTGTCCATTGGTTCCTCCACTGGGTCTATACCAATGGTGGCCAGGTGATCGACGCCGAAGGCAACATCGTTCTGGATTCCCCTGAAAACCTCGCAGCCCTCACCGCCTTCAGGGACATCGTTCCTTATTCCGAAGAAGGCCCGACGGCCTATGAGCAGAACGAAGTGCGCGCCATCTGGCTCGACGGTGGCGTTGCCATGCTCCATTGCGCGGTCAGCTGCGCCGTCCGCGGCACCGAAGCCGGTCTCAATTGGGGCGTGGCCCCGCTGCCGGTGGGCCCCAATGCCCAGGGTCCCGGCACCCTCCTGATCACTGACTCGCTGGCCGTCTTCAAGGGCACGGGCCAGGAAGACAAGGTCATCGAATTCGGCAAGTTCCTGACTTCGCCCGAAAACCAGCTGGCTTATGAACTTTCCGAAGGTGGCCTGACGCCGCTGCGTCCTTCTGCGGAGGTCGACAAGATGGTCGCCGAGCAGCCGCACTGGAAGCCATTCATCGACGGCATCGAATATGGTGGTCCAGAGCCGCTGTTCACCGACTATGTCGGTTTCCAGAACGTCATGATCGAAATGGTTCAGTCGGTCGTTACGGGTCAGGCCGAGCCCCAGGAAGCCCTGACCAAAGCCGCCGGCGAACTCGAGCAGTACAAATAAGCTGATCTCCGGATCCACAGTCGACACCTCCCCCTCTCGGGGGAGGAACAACCCGGTGGTTCTGGCAAGACAAAACCGCCATCAGCTCTCCTGCTCCAGAGCAGGGGAGCCCCCGATCAGTCACCTTCCCCTTCCAGCGGGAGGGTTAGGGTGGGGCCTCCCCACAACCAACCGGAGACCGCCATGTCCCAGCTCAGCCTGAAGCGCCTCGAAAAAAGCTTCAACGAAGCCCGTATCATCAAGGGGATCGATCTTGAGGTGTCCCATGGCGAGTTCGTGGTCTTTGTCGGCCCCTCCGGCTGCGGCAAGTCCACGCTGCTGCGCATGATCGCCGGCCTCGAAGAGGTCACCGAGGGCGAGATCGTCATTGCCGGCAAGGTGGTCAATGATCTGCCCCCCGTCCAGCGCGGTATCGCCATGGTGTTCCAGAGCTACGCGCTTTACCCGCACATGACGGTGTACGAGAACATCGCCTTCCCGCTGCGCGTCGAAAAGCTCCCCAACGACGAAGTCCAGAAGCGCGTCATGGCTGCCGCAAAGGTGCTCCAGCTCGAACCGCGCCTGCAGCATCGCCCTGGCATGCTCTCGGGCGGCCAGCGCCAGCGGGTCGCCATTGGCCGCGCCATTGTGCGCCAGCCCGAAATCTTCCTCTTTGACGAGCCCCTGTCCAACCTCGATGCGGCCCTTCGCTCCGAGATGCGCATCGAGCTCATGGAACTCCATAAGCGCCTGGGCTCCACCATGATCTATGTCACCCATGATCAGGTGGAAGCCATGACCATGGCCGATAAGATCGTCGTGCTGGACGCCGGCACCATTTCCCAGATTGGCTCGCCCCTCCAGCTCTACCACAAGCCCGACAACCTTTTTGTCGCCGGCTTCATCGGCTCGCCCAAGATGAACTTCATTGCCGGCACCGTGGCTTCCGCCGACGGCACGACGATCGCCGTCGATCTTGGCGCCCTTGGCACGCTCGCTCTGCCACGCAGCACCAAGCTGGGCGCCGGGCAAGCCGTAACCGTCGGCATCCGCCCCGAACACCTCCGGCTGGGCGAGGGGGATTTCACCCTCTCTACCGCCCCCCGCATTGTGGAGCATCTGGGCATCCACACGATTCTTTATTCCACCCTCCCAGCTGGCGAGAACTTCATCGGCCTCTTTGAAGGTGACCCCAAGGTGTCAGATCAGGAGCCCGTGACGCTTGGCTTCACGCGCGACCAGGTTCACCTCTTCGACGGAGCCGGACAGGCCGTCTACTAGCCTGCGCACGCAAGCGGAGGATCCGGAATGCTGGACATCGTCGGCCTCTTGCAGACCGAAAGAAACGCCTTTACCCGGTCCGAGCGCGCCTTGACCGAGATCGTCCTCGCCGATGCCGACAGTGTCCTCAAGATGTCCATTGTCGATCTCGCCGCCCGGGCCGATGTCTCGCCGCCCACCGTGACCCGCTTTTGCCGGCGCCTGGGCTGCGATTCCTACGCCGATTTCAAGGTGCGCCTCGCCCAATCCCGCTTTGTGGGACAGCGCTATTTCTCGCCGCCCGCCGGGCCATCAAGCGTTCACGAGATCGCCCAGGGCGTGGTCAACGGCATCCAGTCCATTATCTACGAAACCTTCGACCATCTCGACTTTGGCGCCGTAGAAAGGGCCGCCGAAAGCATCCACAAATCCAATTTTGTCCTGGCCTTCGGCTCAGGCGGTGCCTCCTCCATGATGGCGGGAGAAATGGAAGCCCGTTTGTTCCGCCTGGGCCTCAAGGTCGCATCGACCGACGACCACCAGCTCCAGCTGATGCGCACCGCCGCTGCTCCCCCGGGCACGGCGATCGTCGCCTTTTCCCTGTCCGGCAACAATGCCCAGCTCGCCAAGACGCTGACCGTGGCCGGCGAATATGGCCTTGTGCGCATCGTCGTCACCCGCTCGGCCTCCATGGTCTCCAAGCAGGCGGACATCCTCCTGCCTGTCAACTGGCACGAAAACGCCGATATCCTCCGTCCCACCCCGGGCCGCTACGCGTTCCTCGCCACCGTGGATGTCCTTGCTCAGACCGTCGCCACGCGCCTCGGGCCCACCGCCATCACCAGCATGCGCCGCATCAAGCACCAGCTCGTCGTCAACCGCGACGGCGACGACACCCAGCCCCTCGGCGACTGATCGCCCTTATCCACTTAGGAATAATCTGATGACCACCGGTCCCTCTTTGTCCCTCGTCACCACTTGGAGCCCCGCCACATCAGGCGAGCCCATGGGCTATGGTCTCGAGCTCACCAACAATGGCGACGCCGCCATCCGCGATTTCCAGCTCGGCTTCTCCGGCCCGGCCCGCATCGACCCCACGGCAACCCTGGAAAACGGCGTCCTGCTCCGCCGCCTGTCCAACCACACTCTGATTGCTCCACCCCCCGGATTCGTCCTGGAGCCCGGCCAAACCTGGACCGCCACCGCGCGCGGCCTTTCCTACGGCCTGCGCCACTGGAGCGATGGCGCCAACTCCGCCTATGTGGTGCTCGCCGATGGCACCATCGTGACCCTTCCAACCACGCCGACACAGGCTAAGGGTCACAATTCGCCCCTCCTCAAGGGCGCGGCCAGATTCCCCATCCCTGCCAAGGCGCCGGTCTCGCTTTCCATCATCCCCTGGCCGCAATCCGTCGCCACCACTGGCGCCCGCACCGCTCCTCCCGGCCTTGACCTTCAGCCACAAGGCGAAGATGCCGGCCGCGCCGCTGCGGCCTTTGCCGGCCTGGTCGATGATCTTTTCCCCGTCGAAGGCATCGTTCGCCCCGCTTCCGAAGCCGGCATGCGGGTTTCCATCGTCGCTAAGACCGGCCTTGCCGCCGAAGCCTATGAAATCAGGTTCACGCCCGACAACGCCACTGTCTCCGCCACCACGCGGCAGGGCATGTTCTATGGCCTTGTCACCCTTGGCCAGATCCTGCGCGGCGCCAGGCAGCACCCCCAGACCTTCCTCTTCCCCACCGGCGGCACCATCACCGACGAACCCGGTTTTGCGTATCGCGGCTGCCACCTCGATGTCGCCCGCCAGTTCTATTCCACCGCCGAAGTATCCCGCCTCATCAAGCTGCTGGCCTGGAACAAGCTCAACAAATTCCACTGGCATCTCAGCGAAGACGAAGCCTGGCGGCTCGAAATCTCCGCCTATCCGCAACTCACCGAGATCGCTGCCTGGCGCGGACACGGCAAGGCCTTGCCGCCGCTCCTTGGCTCGGGTCCCCATCCCACTGGCGGCTATTACAGCAAAAAGGCCGTTCGCCAGATCGTCGCCCTTGCCGACAGTCTTGCCGTTTCCATTATTCCCGAGATCGACGTTCCCGGCCATTCCTACGCCCTCCTTCAGGCGCTTCCCGAACTGCGCGATCCCAACGAAACGGGCGAATACCAATCCGTCCAGGGCTTCCCCAACAACTCGCTCAACCCCGCCCATGAGCCGGTCTACACCTTCATGCAGACCGTGATCGATGAAGTGCTGGAGCTTTTCCCCGCCGGCATTTTCCACATCGGCGCCGACGAGGTTCCGCTGGCCGCCTGGTCCGGCTCGCCCCTGGCGCTCGACATGATAGAAAAGCTCGGCGGCCCCGAAATGCGCAGGAAGCACGAGGCGCAATTCAACCAGCTCGGCAATCACCACGGCGCCGACGAAATCGAAGGCTCGCCCACTGCGCTCCTCCAGGCCCATTTCATCCGCCGCATCCACGACTATATCTCGTCCAAGGGCGCCATCACCGGCGGCTGGGAAGAAGCGGCCCATGGCGAGGCTGTCGACAAGGACAAGAGCTTCGTTATTGGCTGGCGCAATGTGGAAATCAACGCCGCCCTGGCCGAGCGCGGCTACGACATTGTCGTCTCGCCCGGCCAGCGCTATTATCTCGACATGGCGAATGGCCAAGCCTGGGCCGAGCCGGGCGCCGGCTGGGCCGGCTGGTCAGGCCCGCAGGAAACCTATGAGTTCGAGGCCCGCGCGGGGTTCAGCGAAAACGCTCTCAAGCATCTTCTGGGCATCCAGGCATGCATCTGGTCCGAATCGATGACTGACCGCGCGATCTTTGATCGCCTGGTTTTTCCGCGCCTCTCGGCTATTGCCGAAGCCGGCTGGACGCTGCCCGAGCGCAAGAGCTGGGAGCGCTTCAAGGCGCTGGTCGGCACCATGCCCATCATGTACGGGCATTGGTCCGAGCACTAAGGCTAGTGCGGCAATCCCCGGACCCCATCCGGGGGTTGCCTGGTGTCCCAGATATTCACCGCCCAGATCGCATCCTCGCTCGGCTTGGCAGGTGGCTCCTTGTGGCTCTGCAGCGCTTTGATGAAGGCCTGCGCCTCGGGGCTGAGATAATCCTGCGTCACCACGGCCCGCGGCTGCAGCAGCGGCGCCTGCGTCGGTTCGCTATCCCCAACGCTTCTCCTGGACATCAGCCAACGGCCAAGAAGTAAAAACACGAGCCCAGCAAGGGTGCCGGCGACAAGTGCGGTCAGAAGCTGAGCATGCGCGATCATAGCCACCCCAGGAAATAAAGCAGACCTGTAACCGGCAGCACAACGCTCCATGTCAGAAGCGCGGTTCCAAATAAAGCCACGAAAACAGCTGGTTTCACCTTGCTCACAGCGAATGTCTGCCCCTTTGTTCGCAAAGTTACTATTGCTGCGTAAACAGCGGCGAACAAGCAAAGGCGAGCTAAGGAGTAAACCGTTAAGATTACTACAGGCAATTAAACTCAAATACCTTGTGAGGGTGTCGCCCCTATACCGCCCAGGGGTTCTCCACCATCGGCCAGATATTGCGCCGCGCCTTCTGGTAGGGCGTAGTCGCCGGCGTGTTGGGATAGGGCTTGCCGGCCGCGCAGTAGATGATCTCGGACGCAATGCGCGAAAACGAGTCATAGAAATGGTTGGTCGATTTGATCAGCAGGATCTTTCGCGATGTAGGATCAATGCCAACAGCGGAAAACAGGCTCGGATCGAAGCTCTGCGCCCGCGTGGAGTTAAGGATCACATCGATCCCATCGAAGCTGATCCAGGCGGCGTCCCCGAACGGCGCAAAGCTTTCCCCAAACCGCATCTGCGCATCAGGAACAAGCCTGCGCACCATAACCTGCTTGTCGATCGGATCACCGGTAAACGGCGCCGACTTGGCCCCGAACCGCAGGGGGATGAGGGCGCCTTCCCCGGCGGCAAAACAGATCTGCACCGCGATGGGGTCCCAGATTGTTCCCACCGCCACGTCGGTCGCGCCTTGCGCGATCAGCTCGCCCAGGATCACGGTCGCGTCCCCCGCCGTGCCGCCGCCAGGATTGTCCCACACATCGGCAATCACCACCGGCCCCTTCGGGGCCCGTAGCGCCGCCCCCACGGCCGCCTTTTCATCCACCTGTTGCACCATGAAGGTGCCGCGCATGGCAAACAGCTCCCGCCCCAGCGTTTCCGCCAAGGCTGCGCCGCGCTCGGCATTGTTGTCGGTCACGGCAATGATCTTGGTGCCCATTTCAGGCACGTCGCCTGCCATGAACCCGTGGATCACGGAAAGCGACAGCACACCGGGCTCGTTCTTTTCCAGCTGGTAAAGCTTGTCCACAAACCCGCGCATGGGCTGCTTGCTGGTCGGAAACACATCGATCATCCGGCAATCGAACACGCTCATCACCGGCTTGATCTCGCCCTTGAGCGCCCGCACCGCGATACTCCACAAATCGCGCGCCCGATGGACGAAATCGGTATGGGGGAATTCCTTGAACGCCACAAAAAAATCAGCCGCCGCCACGCGCTTCCCCGTGAGATGGCTGTGCGGATCGAGCTCCGCACAAACCAATACATTGGGTCCGACAATCTCGCGCGCACGGGCCAGAAAGTCCCCCTCGGGATCATCATAGCCCTGCGCCACCATGGCCCCATGCAGGCCCAGCACCACGCCGTCGACCGGCATCGCCGCCCGCAGCTGTTCCAGGATCTCGTCCCGCAGTTCCTCAAAGGTCGACCGCGCAACAAGCCCCGCCGGATCAGCCCAGCTGGCGCTCCCCTCGATCAGCGTCCAAGCCTCGCGCGCACAAACCTCTCGCCCCACGGTGATTGGCGCCGTGCACAGGGTCGGTGTAGCCGGATGCTCGCCCGGCCGTGCATAAAGCGAAGCCTCAAAGGCCCGCTTGTCGATTGCAATGGGAGAAAACGTGTTGGTTTCGGTGGCGAGGGCAGCAGTGAAAATGCGCAACGGGGATGCTCGCAGCAGGAAGCGGAAATCTGGGGTCCAGCCAGCACGCTAACACAGCACAAGGAACGCAATCACGTAAGAAATTTACATCGGCGTGCACGAAAACATGCGAAAACGCCGAAGAGTTCGACATAAACTCCCCGCCAACGAAACTTCCTTTCAAAAACCACAGGAGCCCAGCCATGCCAATCAAACGCTACGGAGCCGAAAAAACCGGTGCCGGTGGCCAGAACCTGCCCTTTGCCCGCGCCGTCGAAGCCGGCGGCTGGCTCTATGTGTCCGGCCAGGTCGCCATGAAGGACGGCGAGATCATCAATGGTGGCATCGTCGAGCAAACTCACCTCACCATCCAGAACATCATCGCCATTCTCCAAGAAGCCGGGTACGGCCTTGAACACGTCGTCCGCTGCGGCGTCTGGCTCGACGACCCGCGCGATTTCTGGAGTTTTAACGGCGTCTACAAAAGCTATTTCGGCGAGCATCCCCCAGCCCGCGCCTGTGTGCAAAGCCATATGATGGTGGACTGCAAGGTCGAAATTGAATGCGTGGCTTATAAGGGGCCGTAAAACCCTGGTGCCGCGAGGTCGTGGCACCAAGCCGCCGTGAGCAAGCCACAAATCGCGCCCCAACCACACACACCGGTCCCTCCCCCTCGTGAGGGGGGGCTAGGTGGGGGTCTCCTCCACCCAAACCTCCGGAGCACCCATGACCAACCCCTTCCGCCTGGATGGCAAAACCATCCTCATCACCGGCGCCGGCGGCGGCATCGGCCGCGCCCTGGTAGATACCTTCCGCAATGCCGGCGCCAGCATCGTCGGGGTCGACCGCGAGGCGGGCATGCTCGCAGGCCTCGATCTCGCCCACACAATCCTTTGCGATCAGGCCGACGCAAAGGACACGCGCCTCGCCATTGAACAGCACCTGATGCAACATGGCGCCCCCGATGCCGTGGTGTCCAATGCTGGCTGGACGCGCGCCGAAGTGCTGGACCAACTCGACGATGACAGTTGGGCCAGCGAACTCGCCATCAATCTCAGCGGCGCCTATGCCCTCACCGATCCCATCATCAAGGCCATGGCCGCGCGCGGGCAGGGAAGCCTTGTCTTCATCTCCTCGGTCAACGCCCTGGGCCACTACGGCAACCCCGCTTATTCCGCTGCCAAGGCCGGCCTCGTCGCCTACAGCAAGGCAATTGCCATTGAGCGCGGCAGCCAAGGCGTGCGCTCCAATGTCATCTGCCCCGGCTCCGTGCGAACGCCTGCGTGGGACCATCGCCTCGAGGCAGATCCTACCCTTCTCGACAATGTCCTGCCGCATTATCCCCTGGGTCGCATGGTATCGCCACTTGAAGTTGCCAATGCGGCGTTGTTCTTCTGCTCCGACGCAGCCTCGGGCATCACCGGCACAGTTCTGCCGGTCGATGCCGGTTTGACCGCCGGGAACCTGCGCTTCGTCGATGATGTCCTGAGAACCAAATGACCGCTTTCACTGATCTGCAAACCCCGGCCGTCCTGATCGATGTCGACCGCGTCGAAGCCAATCTCCGCCGCGCGCAGGATTATGCGGATAGCCATGGCCTGAAGCTCCGCCCACACATCAAGACCCACAAGCTGCCCCGCTTTGCCAAACGCGCTCTGGAACTGGGCGCCGTTGGCATCACCGTCCAAAAGCTTGGCGAAGCCGAGACCATGGCGGACGCCGGCATCACCGAAATCTTTTTGCCCTACAACATCATTGGTTCTGCCAAGCTCGCCCGGCTCCGGGCCCTGGCCGAGCGTGTCAACATCTCGGTCACTGCAGACAGCGCCGAAACCGTGGAAGGGCTCTCTGCAACCTTCGCGGATAGCACAAAGCCGCTGACCGTTCTTGTGGAATGCGACACCGGTATGGGCCGCTGCGGCGTCCAGACACCCGATGCGGCGCTAAGGCTGGCGCAGAAGATCAGCCAATCCCCCGGCCTCCATTTCGGTGGCCTCATGACCTATCCCGCTGCCGGTCAGGTCGAAGCCAACCAAAGCTGGCTCGCCGACGCCCGTGAGAAGCTCACTGCCGCTGGCCTTGCTCCACCAATCATCTCCAATGGCGGCACCCCCGACCTCTGGCGCGCCCACGAAGTGACGGCCGCCAGCGAGCATCGCCCCGGCACCTATATCTACATGGATCGCTTCCAGGTCGGCAAAGGCGTCGGCACTTGGGGCGACTGCGCCCTCACCGTCCTCGCCACCGTCGTCAGCCGTCCCATGGAAAACCGTGCCATCATCGACGCCGGCTCCAAATCCCTCACCTCCGACACTTTGGGCCTCCAGGGATTCGGCCTGATCGAAAACTACCCCGACGCGGTGATCACCGGCCTCAGCGAAGAACACGGCACGATCGACCTCACCAACTGCCCCACCAAGCCCCAGATCGGCGAGCAACTCCGCATCATCCCCAACCACGCCTGCGTCGTCAGCAATCTCTTCGACGAAGTCACCCTGATCTCGGGCACGGAGATAATCGAAACGGTCAAAGTCGCGGCACGGGGCAGGGTGGATTAGCAACGAGGCCCCAAGCGCCCCAGGAGCGCTCATGGTGTGCCTGTCCAACCACGAGGGTGAGCGAGTGGAGCGCTCAGTCGACACCTCCCCCTGGAAGGGGGAGGATCAAGGTGGGGGTCCTCTCCTCCAAGCGAGCAAACCCTATTCCAACCCCAACTCCGCCCGCACCTTGCGCGTCAGCTTGGCCGCCACCAGCCGGTGCGCCTCCCGCACATAGGCCTTGATCTCTTCTTCGCTCAGCGGACTCGCCGCCGAAACTGCCACCCATCCTGCCCGCGCAAAATAGGGCGCCGGTCTGATCCCATCCAACTCGTTGAGCAACTCATAGGCCATCGGCGAAACCTTGAGCCAGATCTCGCCGGGGTCCTTGTCCAAAAGCGCGAACACCTTGCCCCCGACCTTGCCCACGGAATCGTCTCGCCATTGGCGGACCAGCGTCGCCCCCGGCAAGCCGAGGATGAACGCCTCGAAGGTTTCGCGATGCATGATGGGGTGAAATGCGATAGTCAACGTTAACAGTCTGCTAGCAAAAGAGCCGACCCGGTGAACCCGGATCGGCTCCTATGTAAAGGAAAATTGCCGGGCTTATTCGGCCGCTGCCGTCACGCCCAACCCGATCGGGCAGGACACGCCGGTACCCTGTAAGCCGCAGTACCCATTAGGGTTTTTAGCCAGATACTGTTGGTGGTAGGTCTCGGCATAAAAGAATTCGCCAGCCGGTGCGATCTCCGTCGTGATCCGCCCCAAACCTTTCTTGTTTAACGCGTTTTGGTAAGCCGCCCGACTTTTCTCCACGATCTCCCCTTGCTCGGGTGAAGTGGTATAGATTGCAGATCGGTATTGCGTGCCCACATCATTGCCCTGGCGCATGCCTTGGGTCGGGTCATGTTCTTCCCAGAATGTCTTGAGCAGGGTTTCAAGGCTGATCTTGCTTGGGTCGAACACAACCTTAACTGCTTCGGTATGCCCCGTGAGCCCGGAGCAAACCTCTTCATAGGTCGGGTTCTTGGTGTGGCCGCCCTGGTAGCCCGCCGCCGTCACGATGACGCCCGGCAATTCCCAAAACAACCGCTCGGCGCCCCAGAAGCAGCCAAGGCCAAAATAGATCGTCTCCGAACCCTGCGGGTATGGCCCCTTGAGGCTTTCACCATTGACAAAATGCTGACTTGCCACAGGCATTTGTGTCTCGCGGCCCGGCAGGGCCTCGCTGGGGGAGGGGATCGTTGCAGGCTTGGATCTAAACAACATCATGCTTCCTTTCACGACACATCTCGGCAAAAAGCCGATGTTTCGGGGGCACCCCTCAGATCTGGTCCTGCCGCAAGAAGCGCTCCCGCCGAGGCGTCCGGCCTGCCAGCGCCACGATGATCCCGGGAATGCCGAACACTGCGAAGGCCGGATAGGTCAGAAGCGTATCGAGGCCATTATCGAGCAGATCGGCAAAAAACCGGCTGGCAAAGAAAGCCCTCACCCCATCAAGGCTCGGCGTATGCACTTGCGTCCAAAGATCGCTGAGACTGGTGAACACCAAAGCACTGGCGCCCAACGATTTTGTTCCATCGATAACAAGCAGGACCAGCGCCAGGCCAATCAGCCAGGTGCCCAATATTCTCAAGATCAGCCGCATCCCAATTCCCTGTGCCGACGGGGATAAGAACAAGGCCGAACTGCCTTTTTATCCTGCGGACAGGGGCATTAGTGCCATGTCCGCGGGGCTTCTCACAAGATGGGAAGCTGCGATCGCAAAAACAATCGCGATCCCACCGTCGTGAACGCTTGCGTCCGGCCCGCCGATAAGTATATTGCGCCTCGCTCGCGTCGGCCACCAGCCGGCTCCCCCAGTGTTTTCCAATTGGGGCAAAAGGCGATGCGGAGAGATGGCCGAGTGGTCGAAGGCGCACGCCTGGAAAGTGTGTAGGCGGGTAACCGTCTCAAGGGTTCGAATCCCTTTCTCTCCGCCACTTCCAACAGGTAAGTTGCTATCGTTGCTGCTAAAAAGGCGGTATCGTTCGATCAGTTTGCATCCGCGTGTGCACTTGTACGACGGAATGCCTTGGTGGGCATCAAGCATGCTTTCTCACAACAAGCATTAGGCCGCTCGTGACCGGTTTGCGCCCCATTCTGGTTATTCAGGCGGTCCGAGCTTTTTCCCTGAAGCTGCCGCTCGTGGCAGGAATTCTTGGAGCCTGGTAGTCAATAGCCTGGCTTTGCAGCTCTGGGCAAATTGAACATCTCGGCGGTAGTTACCTGTTCTTCCTGCTAGTTTGTTTCGGAGGCCACTTATGGGCTTGCCGCCGCCGTACTGCAGTGCGCAAAATTGGCACAGTCCTGGTTGACTTCACTTGCTTGCTAGAATCGACAACAAGGATCGGCATGCACCGCAAGGATTATAGTGAGTTCGTCATACCAGCCGTTCAGATAGTGGCGTCGAAGACGGAAGTGCATCGCGTTGGAGCGGCTAGTGGCAGAAAGTGCGTAGTCTCCATCTCAGGCCTCCGGCAGCTTCCGGAGCCGATGCGGTCTCTTTCGAGATCCATGAACCAAGTTTTTATGGGGCAGAAACGTTGCCGACGAGCGTTTTGTCGTCGTCGCAGCCAAGTCGACCGACAAGCAGGCTGCAACGCACATCTGGCGAAGCTATTCTTAAACCATGCACTAGGAGCTCGCTACCAGCGGGACACAAAAGCGCACCATGGCGCAAGCGGTTGCTAGATTGAACAACCAACCGGGCCCGTCGATTCCCGGACGATCAATTCCGGCCTGGTTGATGTGGCGATTGCTCAGCACCCGGCCGAAATCGGTTACTTCGGCGTGGTGTCAGCCTATGCGCACCTGACAGGTCAATCCATTCCCACGATGATCGGGACGGGCTTCACCGTGATCGACAAGTCCAATGTGACTGACCCGGAAGTTGCTAAGTACATCTATTCGGATTGATCTAGCCGCACCAACGTCTCCGGGCCTATTTCGCCCGGAGACGACTTGACCTCTATGAAGTCCATTCTTGATCAGGTTGAGGCATGACGGTTTCTGAAACAGAAGTACAGCCGGAAGCAGGGCATATCGCACCCCAGGCGGACCACGCCGATATGGTTCAGAGCTGGTTACAGCGTGTTGCTAGTCTTCGCGCATGGCTATTCCTTGCCACCCTCATCATTGGGTTTGAAATTTGGGCGCGGGTCGCCTTTGATGGAACCTTCATTTTCAGCCCGTTCAACTTGCAGTCGATTGCCATTTTCGCAGTGGCGCCGCTGCTGCTGGCGACTGGGCAGACTTTCGTGATCATTTCCGGCGGCATTGATTTGTCTGTCGGCTTCATCATGGGGCTAGCGGCGGTCGTCGCGGCTCATGTGATCAATCATGCTGGGACCATGATGCCGTTGCCCATGGCAGTTCTTCTCGGAGGGACGGTCGCCGTGTTGGTCGCCGGCATCCCAGGCTTGGTAAATGGCCCGTTAGTTTCCCGGCTGCGCGTTCCGCCGTTCATCGGCACTTTGGGGATGTTAGGCGTGGCACGGGGAGTGGCGTTTCTTCTTGCTGGAGGCACTGTTGTGCCAGTTAGCAACAACACCTTCTTTTCGGCACTAGGCAACGGCCGCGTCTTCAACGTACCGTACATAGTAATCATCACCGCGGCCTTTGTGTTGCTGATGCATTATGTCCTGAGCCAGACAAGATTTGGCCAGCACAACTATGCGATCGGCGCTAATCCCCAGGCAGCACGCCGCGCCGGCATCAACATCAAAGGACACCTTACCTGGCTGTACGTGCTTTCTGGTCTTTGTGCCGGTCTCGCGGGCGTTCTTTATTCGGCTCGCTTCAATGCCGGTGCTGCGCAGGCTGATGAACCGCTGCTACTCGACTCCGTAGCTGCAGTAGTGATTGGCGGTGCCAGTCTTCTCGGCGGCTCCGGCACCATCTTCGGCACCGTCGCCGGAGCGTTTGTAATCGCGGTAATTCAATACGGGTTGGTGTTCGTCAATGTCGAGCCATTCTGGCAGTTTATCAGTGTAGGCGTAGTAATTATTTCGGTGCTCATAGACCAAGCCCAGCGTCGCTTTAGCGGAGGGCGGGTTGATGAGTGAGCCCAAGCCGGCCGAGCCGCTGCTCGAGGTTCGCAACCTTTCCAAAAACTTCGGAGCGGTGCAGGCACTTAGCGACTTCTCCATGGTGGTGAGACCGGGTGAGGTCGTGGCGCTGGCCGGCGACAATGGGGCTGACAAGACCACGTTGATAAAGGCAATTTCCGGCGTCTACCGCCAATCCTCAGGTGAGATCCTGCTTCGGGGAGAGTCGGTGCATTTCTCAACTCCGCAAGAGGCGCGGGAGAAAGGCATCGAGACAATCTACCAGGATCTGGCTCTAGCGGATAACCTCTCTATTGGAGCCAATATCTTTCTTGGTCGCGAACCGATGACAAAGCCGTTCGGCTTCCTGCCGGTGCTCGATCGCAAAAAGATGGCGGACGCGGCCCGGGAGACTATGGCGCTGCTCGACTTCCACGTGAGCCGCATGAACGGGCCGGTAAGTGATTTTTCGGGCGGTCAAAGGCAAGCAGTAGCGATCGGCCGCGCCGTCTACTGGAACGCTCAAATCCTCATATTGGACGAGCCAACCGCTGCCCTAGGCGTGCCGGAGCAACGCAAGGTGATCTCGCTGATCCATCAACTCAAGGCCCAGGGTCGGGGGGTAATTTTCATATCCCACAATCTTCAATACATTTTTGCGGTTTCTGACCGCATCATTGTGCTTAGACGCGGCGTTCAAGCTGGCGAGCGGAAGATCTCAGAAACTACCCATGACGAGGTGGTTAAACCGATGGTTGGCGGTTGAACTGAGCGCCTGGAGGTAAGGAGAAACTCAATGGGGGAATTCGATGGCAAGGTTGCGATTGTGACCGGCACGACTGGAATCGGGCGCGCCGTTGCGATGCACCTCGTCTCTGGCGGCGCTCGGGTGGCAGCACTTGGGGTCAACCCTACAGGCAATGCGACCTTAGCTGCCGAGAGCCCTGTTCTGGTAAGCCAGACGGATGTTTCCGACGCGGCTCAGGTTGAAGCGGCGGTTCAAGAGGTGGTGCGGCAGTTCGGCGGGCTCGACATCATCGTCAATACGGCCGCTATTCATCCTTATGGGGATGCAGTCACCACTCCGCCGGAGGAGTTTGCACGATGCCTCGCCGTCAACGTGGGGTCCATTCATCTCATGGCCCACTTTGGGGTGCCAGCCATGCGAGCACGCGGTGGCGGGGTGATCATCAATGTGTCAAGTGTTCAAGGTCACGCTAGCCAGGCTAATGTGGCTGCCTATGCTGCTTCCAAGGGCGCCATCCATGCACTCACCCGTGCTATGGCGGTAGATTTCGCCTCTGAAGGCATTCGCGTTGTTTCGGTCAGTCCAGGGTCCGTCCGAACTCCTATCTTAGAACTCGCAGCCCGGACGATGGACGGGCCAGATGCGGACATCGAGACTGTGTTCGCTCGGTACGGTGCGGGCCATCCGCTAGGAAGAATTGGAGAACCGGAAGAAGTGGCAGCGCTCATAGCGTTCCTAGCCTCGGACCGCGCAGGCTTCATCACTGGCTCTGACCATCGCATTGATGGAGGCTTAACCGCGGCGCTTGGGGTCCGCTGAATTCCTCGTTGAGCAAGCCCACCGTCGCTAATGTACTATGCGCCAATCGCGCGCTCATACCGGGCAATTTCCCGAACAAGGTGTTTGTCCTCGGCCCGCCGTTTGGTCACGTTCAGGCGTGGCCGATCGGAACGATCGGCAACCCCGAAGAGGTCGGTTAGACCCAAAAGGGCAGCCTCTCGGGCGCCAGGAAAGCTTCGTTCACAACATTGCCAATGTCGCAACCATCGGGTGCATCAGTGCAATAAGTGCCCCACTGCCCACTTGAGTGATCGTGCAGGTCGGCAACTTCGGTCTCGTTCGCCTACTGCAGGGTCCTAGATGTACGCGCCAGAAGAATAACGGGAAGAATGCCTATGGCAACGATGATCAGCGCAGCAAGGGCCGCATCCTCATAGGTTCCTCGGGCTGCTTCGCCGTAGAGAAGCGTGGCTAAACTCTCGAAATTGAGCGGGCGCAGCAGCAGCGTTGCGGGTAGCTCCTTCATGCAGTCAACAAAGACCAGGAGACCGGCAGCCGTCAGGGAAGAGCGTGACAGCGGCAGATGAACGCGCAGCAACGTTCCAATTGCCGAATGCCCGAGTGTGCGCGAAGCATGATCATAGGCAGGGGGGATGCGGCTGAGGCCTGCGTCGATGCCTCCCACCGAAATGGCCAGAAAACGGGCCGAATAAGCATAAACGAGCGCAGCCCCAGAGCCGAGTAGGAGCAGTCCTCCCGGAAGGCCGGTCCAAGCATGCCACGCGCTGCCCAAAGTGCGATCCACTGCGGCTACGGGGACCAGAATACCGATGGCCAGAACGGTGCCGGGGACGGCGTAGCCCAACGATGCCAGACGCATCGCTATTGCCGACCAGCGCTCCGTATGAATCCGTGCCACGTACGCCACGGCGAACCCGATGGATAGAATAGCAAGGGTCGCTATAGCGGAAACACTGACCGTGTTGAGGGTGGCCCGGAGCAGTGAGGATGAAAATCCGGCGAACTCAATGCGGCGGATGGCGGCCACGACCAGATAAAGTGCCGGCCCCGCAAAGCCGATCGCTATGGGCGCAAGGCCAAGGGCGAACGCCAGTATGGCAGAATGCCCGCGCAAGCGCTGTCGCTTCATCTGTCGCGCATTCTGCGCAGCGGCAGCGTAGCGTTGGTTGCGCCTTGCCCAGCGCTCCAGCATCAGCACGGCCAGCACGATGGCCAACATGCCCACGGCAATTTGCGAAGCCCCCGCCAAGTCCGTTCTGACCACCCAGGTCGTATAAACGGTGGCGGTCAAGGTTCGTACCCCCAGAAACTGGGAGGCCCCGACATCATTGAGCACTTCCATAAGGGCAAGGGAGACGCCCACAACGATGGCGGGGCGCGCCAATGGCAGCGCTACGCGCCAGAAGATCCCCGAGCGAGGCACTCCCAATACGCGCGCAACCTCAGTGACGTTGGCAGCCTGGGTAAGAAACATCGCTCGTGCGGTGAGATAAACATAAGGGTAGAGCACAAAGCCGAAAACGAGGATCGCGCCCCACATCGCCCTGATGTCTGGCAGTCGGAACTGGCGAGGACTGGAGTAGCCCAGCATCCATCGCAGCGCGCCTTGCACCGGACCTAGCGGATTGAGGATGTCGAGATAGGCATAGGCCATAATGTAAGTCGGCACTGCCAGGGGCAGCAGCAGCGCCCACTCGAGGAACGCCCGCCCCCGAAAGTCATAGGCGCTGACGATCCAGGCGGCACCTGTGCCGACGAAAGTTGCGATCAGTCCTGTTCCAGCAAGCAGTACCAGCGTGTTCCAGCTTGCTTGTGGCAGCACGAACTGGACAATGTGGCCCCAGAGGCCGCCGGTATCGGCAACGGCAGTGGCAGCAATGGCGAGGATTGGCAACAGCGCGAGAGCCGCCGCGGCGAATGCCACGGCGGCCCAGAGGCTGATCGTGAACCGTGGGCGCCTCTCCCGGCGCCCTGCCGTCATGTCGGCCATAGGCGATTGCGGCATTCCTGGGGGTGCCGATACCTGTACTTAGTTGCCGAAAGTATCGAAGTTGACCTCGTCAACGAGTTCGCTGGCGCGAGCCCGGAACGGCAGCACTTCAGTCAGAGACTGGCTATCGGGTTGAAGGGTCCCGAATGCTGCAATGAGAGGATGCACTTCGGCCGTTGCGGAAACCGGATACTCGAAATTGGCTTCTGCGTAGAGCTTCTGCGCCTCGTCTGAAACCAGATATTCCAGCAGTTGGACCGCTTCGTCCCGATTTGGCGCATGGGCCGCCACTGCAGCGCCGCTGACATTTACGAGCGTGCCGCCATCTTCAAATGTCGGGAGGATAACTTTGACCGCATCTGACCAGGCCTTCTGCTCGTCCCCGCCAGCACCGCTCGCCATCAAGCCATAATAGTAGGAGTTGGCCACGGCGATGTCGCACACGCCGGCAGCAATGTCCCGGGCGCCGTCCCGGTCGCCGCCGGCGGCGGCACGCGCCTGATTTGCCTTGATGCCTTGGAGCCAGGTCTTGGTTTCCTCCTCACCATGTTTGGCGAGATAAGCTGCGAACATGGCAGTGTTGTAGGGATGCTGGCCGGAGCGAATGCAGAGCTTGCCGCGGAACTCCTCGTCGTCGAGTTGCTCATAGGTGATGCTGTCGAGATCAAGCTCCTTGGAAGCATAGACAACGCGCGCTCGACCAGAAAGAGCAAACCATTGGCCACCAGCGTCGCGCAGCGATGCAGGAACAGCGGCATTCAGCACTTCCGACTGGACGGGCTGGGTTACTCCAGCATTCACCAGGTCAATCAAAGCGCCAAAGTCCACAGTCATCAACAGGTCTGCAGGAGAGCTTTCCCCTTCGGCCTTAACGCGCTCGATGAGACCGCTTTCGAGGAACACCGTGTTCACCTTGATGCCGGTTTCGGCGTTGAAGGCATCGAGGATCGGTTGGATCAGACCGGGTTCGCGTGTTGTGTAGATATTGACCTCTTGGGCCAGCGTGGGGGTGGCTGCGGCAACAGCGAAAATGCCAGCCGCGCCCAATGTCAGGATATGATTGCGCAAAGTCGATCTCCCAAGGTGGCACGCAGGAATGGGCGGGACTTCCGCACCATCATTCCCAGGGCAAAAGTCTTATTTGATCGAAAATGTCAAGTTATTCTGCGCGCTTTAGAATGTTTCTAAGTTATTGATAGCGCTAGTTGATCCGAGATGCGCCTGCATCTTGAGGGAAGATCATAAGCTTGCTCTCATCAACGGTGACAAACACATCGTCCCCCGGTCGTACATCGTGTCGGCCGGTTCCGCGCATGATAAGCGGCTCATCCAGCCCGCTGACGGACACCAATAGTTGTTCAATCTCTCCAAGAATCGATCGTTCAACTACCCTGGCGGGAATACCCACAGGGGAGAGGTGGATTGATTGAGGCCGGAGCAATACGGTTGGAACGCCCTCCATCGCCGGAGCGGCAAACCTGCCGAGCGGTGTTTCAAGAACATTGCCCCTGAGTTGCGCGGGTATCAAGTTCATGCGTGAAAAGAAGCGTGCGGCATAAGCTGTCCAGGGAGCATCGTAGATGCGCGAGCCTGTGCCCACCTCCACCAACCGCCCCTTCTGCATCAGAGCGACCATGTCTCCGATGGCCAGGGCTTCCTCTGGGTCATGAGTAACCACCACCGCTGTCATCCTTAGGTCCCGCACAATGGAAAGCGTCTCCTGCCGTACCCGATCCCGTAGGCCGCGATCTAGATTGGAAAAGGGTTCATCCATCAGCAGAAGACGGGGCTGCGGTGCTAGTGCCCGGGCCAAAGCCACACGCTGCTGTTCGCCCCCGGACAGCATGTGTGGATATCGATCAGCGAGAGCCTCGATACCGATGCGCCTCAGAACATCGCCGACCCGTTCCTCTCGCTCGCCTCGTGAAAGGAAATGAAGCCCGAAGCCAATATTCTGCCGCACAGTCAAGTGCGGGAATAGGGCGTAGTCCTGGAACATGAAGCCAATTCGGCGGTGTTCCGGTTCAACGAACGCACCGCCACCTGAGACCGTTGTGCTGTCGATGCTTATGCTACCGTTGTCGAGCCTCTCGATGCCCGCAATGGCCCTGAGCAATGTGGACTTCCCGCAACCGGACTGACCAACTAGACATAGAACTTGTTCATCCCCCAATTCGAGGGAAATGTCATCGAGCGCCGCAACCTCTCCGAAGCGGCGGGTGACGCCTGATAGGACCAGCATGGATCTTGCACTGTTCATGTCGCGCTAGTGACCGCGGGCTGGAAAGCTTGTCAAGTAAAGCCTGCCCATCAAAGCTCCCCCTTGCGTTGCCGGTGGGGTGATGCCCCCGGAGCAGAACGCGTTGACGATAACCATGGATCAGAATCTGATATAGATGGGGTTGCCGAGGGCACGACGGATCGGTCGGTCCGCCAGATCAACGCCGCGCAACTGCCAGGGAAGTTCGCGCCCCTCAATGAGGGCGAGAAATTCGGCGCCCAACCGCTCGCGGCTCCGATCGGCGATGATCTCGGCACGGATGAAGCCTTTGGCTTCTGGCATGGACATCTCGTGGCGCCAGTTGTCTTCGGTGATGGGAAAAGCGGCGATTTCGCCAGTGGCGTCGATCAGCGCTAGAAAGTCGCCGCTTGCACCAGTGATTTGGATGCGAATGCTGCGCGGGGCGGTGACCTCGGACCCCATGGGTTGGCCGTCGACGCTCATCACCAAAGAGGGGCCGCTGGGACTTTCGGTGATATAGCCGTGTCCAGCCTTCATCGCGGCAATGATGGCGTTCTCGCTGAGTTCAGGCAACCAGAGTACAGTGGTAGGACGTGCAAGGACGAGCGGACCTTCGGGCCTGAGTTCGGCAGGCTGGTGGTAGTCCGAGCCGCCTATGGCGGAAAGACGAAGGCCGGACGCGAGACGCTGCTGCCAGCGCTCAAGCGCGATCCAGTTCCAGGCCATCCAGGTGGATTGCCAGACTTCCTGGCAATCGGCCGCGGGAAACTGGTATTCCCAGGCAATCGGCGGCTTGTCGTGGTTGATCGAGAGGAGACCGCCTTTGTCGTGCACCAGTTGGGCCAGCGTGTGGGCGTGGGAGGGGCTGGTCATCCGGAAGTCGATCCACTCGTCCACACCATAGACATTGGCGTGGCCCTCGGCGGTGGTCACCTCCATGGCACTCACGAACACCAACTCAGGCGAGGATTTAGGGTGAAAGTAGCCCCGCTGGGTGATGGTGTTGTGATCGGCAATGGCGAGGAAATCGAGGCCCGCCTGCTTGGCGGCGGCATGCAGCAGCTCGGGCGATCCCTTGGCGTCGGAATGGAAGGTATGGCAGTGGAGATCGCCCTTGTACCAGCCTGCGTCTTGGCGGGTGGGAAAGGTGCGGGCAGGTTGTGGCGCCAGTGCTCGGGGCGCCCGATCGAGGGCGATGGTCACGGTGACGTCGGTGCCGGACTCGGGGACCTTGTAGAGGCCCAGAATCACATTCCAGCGGCCGGGTGGGATCTCTCCATGCACATAGCCGGGCGTTGCATCATCGGTGGCGATGAAGAAGCGGTCACGGGCACCGCCGCTCCAGCCGCGAAAGCCTTCTGAGGTAGGATAACCGGTGTCGCGAGGGTCGAAGGCGCCGAGATCAATGATGCAATCTTCGGCCTTAGGGTAGGCGAGGCTGACGTCGATCCGGGTCGTGCCGTGGGGCACGTCGAAGGGGATGTAGAAATAGGGGGTGGCGGCCTGGTCGGAGCGGGTGATGCGGGTAGTGATGGTGGTCATGTCAGCGATGTCTCGGTCGAGGTGCTACTTCCCCTAAGAGCGGAGGTTGGGTGGGGGGAGCCGCAATACTTGGGCTGTTAACCCCCACCTTGATCCTACCGGAGGGGGAGATGTCGACTGGAGCATATTGCCCTAGCCATCTGTGTTCGCGGCATCACTCTCCCGCAGCCGGAATGCGGTTTCCGGTGCTGTCGAACAGGTGCACGTGGTCTGCGGAAAAGCTGAGGGTGACTGTGTCGCCGAGGTCCAGATGATCGTCGATGAAGATGCGGGCGGTGACGCGGGAGGTGTCGCCGCGATCGACCGTAACAAGGCTTTCGGGGCCCATGTTTTCGTTGGCAAAGAGCGCCGCGGTGATGGTGTTGGCGGCGCCGGGCTGGGCGATGTGGAGATGCTCGGGGCGAACGCCCAGGGTCAGCTTGCTGCTGGTGGCGAGAGCCTTGCCAATCAGATCCGTCATGGGAAGGGATGAGATAGTGAGGCCATTGGCGCGTAGCTGGAGCTTGCCATCGCTCTGTGTGGTCTCGACTTCGACTAGGTTCATGGGCGGATTGCCAACGAAATTGGCAACGAAGGTAGTGGCCGGGCGGCGATAGATCTCGATGGGCGAAGCGTATTGAACGATCCGGCCCTGATCCATTACGGCGATGCGCGTTGCCAACGCCATGGCTTCGGCTTGATCGTGCGTCACGTATACTGCCGTCATGCCCATGTCGCGCTGGAGGTGATTGAGGAACCCTCGGGCTTCGAGACGCAGCTTGGCGTCAAGATTGGAAAGCGGCTCGTCAAAAAGATAGACCTGCGAGGGATAGACCAGCGCCCGGGCCAAGGAAGTGCGCTGCTGCTGGCCGCCACTGATCTGGCTAGGGAGACGGTCCAGCAGATGCCCGATTTTGAGCACATCGGCGACTTCGCGAGCCCGCCCGTGGCGCTCGCTGACCGATTTACCGCGCACCTTCAAAGGGTAGGCAATGTTGTCGGCCAGGTTCATGTGCGGATAAAGCGCATAATCCTGGAACACCATGGAGATCTGGCGATCCTTGGGATGGTAGTGGGTGACGTCCTCGCCCCCGATCAACACCTGCCCGGAGGTTGGCGTTTCAAGTCCTGCGATCATACGCAAGCTGGTGGTCTTGCCGCAGCCGGACGGGCCGAGCAGGCAGACAAACTCGCCGTCCCCGATCGCAAAACTGACGTCAGACACGGCATTGAAGCCGCCGAAGCTCTTGGTGACGGAACGAAACTCAACAGATGCCATGGTGTGATTAGGCCTTGATGCCGCCAAAGAACCGGAAGCCAAATTTCCAGCTGACGAAGAGATAAAGGACGATAACGGGGAGCGAATAGATCAGCGAATAGGCTGCCAGCAGGGTCACGATCGGGGTGCCTGCCTCTGAATAGAACGAGTAGATGGCAACCGAGGCCGGCATCTGATCGTCGCTGCGCAGCAGGATAAAGGGGATCAGAAAGCTGCCCCAGATATTAACGAAGCTCCAGACCACGACAACGACGATTCCCGGGCGGATCACGGGCAGGGCGACATCGAAAAACGCCTGGACCGGAGAAGCGCCGGCGACCATGGCGCTTTCTTCGTAGGACTTGGGAATGGAGTCTATGAAGTCGCGCAGAATGAACATGGCGGTAGGCAAAAGTCCCCCGGCAAAGGTCAAGATCACGGCGAGGTGGGTGTCGATGAGACCAGCGGCCGAGATGATCAGGAAGATCGGCACCATGGCGGCCGAGCCCGAAACCACCGAGGAAAACAGCAACAGGACATAGGTGACGGCACCTTTTCCCGGCAGCGAGGAGCGCGACAGGGCGTAGGCGGCAAGGGTCGCAGCGGTGCCGACGAGGATGACGCCGCCGACGGACTGGATCAGGCTGTTCCAGAGCGCCTGCACGGCGAAGTTGTTGCCGAACACTGTCACGAAATTGGAGAGCGTCCAGGGATCGGGAAGCGCAAGGCCCAACTCGGCTCGGGCGTTGAATGGTGCAAACAGGAACCACAGCAAAGGCAACGCAAAAGCGGCGCCAATCAGCGCAGCGAGTGCAGAAAAGGCGAGGCGGCCGACAAATGCGGGAAGGGTGAGCTTCATCGGGTCAGCTCTTCTTCTTGCGGCCGACGCTGAGATAGACCAAGGCAAAAGCCAAATTGATCAGCATCATGATGACGCCCACGGCCGCGCCCTTGCCGAACTGGAAGTCGGTGAAGGCCACGCGATAATTGTAGATGGAGACCAACTCGGTGCGGTAACTCGGCCCGCCATTGGTGAGGAGGAACGGGGTGAAGGTGTTGAATGTCCACATGGTGATCAGGATCAGATCGGTGACGATATGGCCCCGTATCAGCGGCAGACCGATATCCTTGAACTTCTGCCACGAGGATGCGCCCGCAACGTCTGCGGCCTGGAAATAACTCGGTGGGATGGAGGAAAAAGCCGAGCTGAACAGCATCATCGAGAAGGCGGCGCCGCGCCAGGTGTTGAAAACCACGATGACCCAGAAGGGCTGTTGCAAAAGGAAATCGCCCGGCGGCAGGCCGACAGCGCCGAGCAGGGCATTAAGTGTGCCCTGGTCGCGGTCGAGGAACGCAAACCAGGCAAAGCCGATCACCACTTCGGGCAGAATCCAGGCGGCGATCACAAAGGTTTCCGTGATGCGCTTGATCCATGGGGGCACTGTCTGGATCAGCCAGGCAAGGAGCAAGCCCAGAAGGGCTTGGCCCAGCAGGGCGGAGGCCAGCACGAATTGCGTGGTCAGGATCAGCGAAAAACCAAACTGACCGCGCTGAAAGAAATTGGCTGGATTGAACAGGGCGAAATAGTTCGCGAGGCCCACGAACTCGGGGCTGAGCGCCGTTCTGCCCAAGAGGGTCCGGTTGGTGAATGAAACAAAGATCACCCAGAAAAAGGGTGCGATTACAAAGATCGAGACTAGCAACCCTGCAGGCGTCAGGAACGCCGCGCCGGCCCGGTTGGATAGGAGGGCAAAGTTTCTCACCTTGCGCTTGGGCGTGGTGGGAGCGGGTTCGTCGGTCATAAGGGTCTCTCTGCGGGCGCGGCGAGAAACGCCCGGCGCCATAGACGCCGGGCGAGGGGGCCGAAACTACAGCAGGCTGACGGTGTTCTCTTCGCCTACGATTCCGATGACCGAGGCTTTGTACTGAGCCATCGCGTCTTCCGGCGAGAGTTCGCCAGACACGACAGCTTCGGTCATGCGCTGGATTTCAGCTGAGACGGCATTGTAGTGCTCGTCATTGGGGCGCGCCGTAGTCAGCGGCAGCAATGTCTGGCTGGCTTCGGTCAGGAACGGGCTGTTGGGGATCTCGATATCCGTTCGAGCAGTGATGCGCGGCTGGATGGCCTGGAAGGCGTTCTGCATTTCGGGCTCGTTCATGAACGAGAGCAAAGCCCACGCTTCCTTTGGCGTATCGGTGGCTGGATTAAGCACAAAGCCCGTGCCGCCCGAGATGGTCACAAAGTCCTGGCCGCGGATGCCGGCACCCGGCTCCTTGGCGGGGATCTTGGCCCAGCCCATGACTTCGTCACGATTGGGTACCGCGAATTCCGATCCTTCAGGAGTCACCGAGCGGTAGAAATAATCGCCCTCGAACAGCAAGGCGGTTGTGCCGTCGCGAAAGTTGGCGAACGAGCGGTTGCGCCCGTCAGCAAGGAGCTGTGCACGCTGGTCACCGAGCTGCTCGTCCACGTAGATGGTCTTGTAAAGGTTGAGGGTGTCCAGGATGCCCTGGCTCGAAACGATGTACTTGCCGCTTTCGTCGACAACGCTTTCCCCGGTACCTAGCAATGCGAGCCAGTAGCCCTGCATGGTTGTGGCTTCACCCATGGCCACGCCAGCGTTCAGTTGGATGGGGAAGCTGTCAGGCTTGACCTTTTTTATGGCCCGGGCAGCCTCGAGGATTTCTTCCCAGGAGGTCGGCTGCCAATTATCGGCGTCGATACCGGCTTCGGCGAGAATGTCCTTGCGCGTGTAGAGCATGCGCACGTCGGTGCCCAGGGGAATGCCGTAGTACTTGCCCTGGTACTGCATCAGGGCCTTGGAGCCTTCGGTGAGCGCGGCCCAGCCGGACCAGTCGTTGACTTCAGGGCCGGCAACTTCGTCGAGCGGCTTGAGCAGTCCGCCTTCAACGAAGCTCGGAATCAGGAAGCCGTCGAATGCCGTTACGTCCGGGCCAGCGCCTGTGGAGAAATCGAGGGCCAACTGCTGGGTGAGCTGCGCGTCCTCGCCGCCAAACTGGTTGAGGTTAACGTTGATGTCCGGGTTGGCGGCTTCAAAGGCCGGGATCACGCTGTCTTGGATCCACTCGGCGGTGCCGCTGTTGACGCCGCCGATGACGCAGCGGCAGGTGATGTCCAGATCGACCGCGAACGCGGGTGCGGCAAACCCCGTGGCACCGATCAGGCTAAGCGCAAGGCTGCGCAGACGATTGCTCATCGCAAAATCCTCCCATGTGATGGCTCCGAATTCTCCGGTAGCCGGCTTGGCCTTCCCTAAGGAAGGTGCAGTTCAAGACTGAACACGTTTTCAGTTGCCGTCAATGCGGAGAATTCGCTGAGCGGGCAACTGGCAGAGCTCTGCCGAATTGCTTTTGCCAAGCTCCTGTTACGGTCCTGTGACAAGTTGCTGATGTTCGACGTCCTTGAGGGAAGCCGCGGCCGCTTGACACTTGATCGGCCGACGGTCAGTAAATGAACACGATTTCATAGGTTCCAAGGGGCGGTGAGTGGAGGACGGGGGCGGTACGCGTGGCAGGGCAACAGCGGAAATAGTCGCCAAGCGCGCCAATGTTTCGCGCGTTGCTGTTTCGCGGGCGTTCAATCCTCATACGTCGCTCAAACAGGAAAAACGCGATCTCATTTTGCGCGTTGCCCGGGAGCTGAACTACACGCCCGACCGGGCGGCGCGTGCGCTGGTGAGCGGCCGCTCGCATCTCATTGGCATTATCGTGCCCGATGTCTGCAGCCATTGGGAGAGCCAGGAGATCGATGCGCTCACTACGGCCTTGCAGGACGAGGGTTTTGCAACGCTGCTGTTCAAGACCCGAACTGACTACAGCATGGATGAAAAGCTGCTGGCCTATATGCGCGGCTTCAATCCAGATTCGGTGATCGCTTTTGTCGAGAACGTCAAACCTGCAATCCTGGCACGCTTTCTTGACCGCGCCGTTCCGATCTATGTGCACTATCCCGGCCTCCAGACGGAGCGCGAGGCGGACAAGGAACCTCTGCATGATCGGCTGAATGTGCTGCAACGTGCAGGAGTGGAGCAGGCGGTGGCGCTGCTTCAAGGCTATGGCGCGCGGCGGATAGCCTATGTGTCAGGGGTGCGCAAATCCCTGGCGAACCAGGCGCGCGAGCAAATGTTAAGCACGGTGATGGCCGAGCGCGGGCTGGCATCGCCCATTATTGCTCCCAGTGATTACAGCTATGACATGGCTTATTCGGCCACGGTTAACCTTTTTCGAGTCGGGAACGGGGCTGACGCCATCTTTGCCGCCAATGACGTGGGCGCGTTTGGCGTGCTTGACGCGCTGCGTTACGAATTGCGCCTGCGTGTGCCTGAGGATGTCAAGGTCGTCGGCTTCGATGACATCGCCCAGTCTCACTGGAAGAGCTACAATTTGACAACGGTGAAGTTCGACCTCGAAGAACGTGTGCGCGCGCTCGTTCGCCTCATCCTGCGGCGGCTCAACAATCCCGCAGCTCCGGCGCTCGAGGAAACGCTACAAACCAGGCTGGTTGTGCGCGGCACAGTGGGCTGACGGATATTCCATGACCAATCCCCTGATCCATCTCATTTTCAAGACCCACCTCGATATCGGCTTTACCGACCACGCCGCCCGCGTGCGACGGCAGTATCATGAGCAGTTCATTCCGCAGGCCATTGCCACGGGTGAGCACTTTTTTGCCGAGAATAGGGAGCGGCCAGCCTTTATATGGACTACGGGCGCCTGGTTGATCTGGGATCACCTCCACACCCAGGATGCAGAGCGCGTCAAGCGGCTGGAACGCGCCATTGAGCGTGGCCTGATCGCATGGCATGGGCTGCCGTTCACCACCCATACCGAATTGATGTCGCCGGCCTTGTTCCGGGCCGGCCTGTCCTATGCGCAGGAGCTGGACCGGCGCTTCGGCAAGACGACCATTGCCGCCAAGATGACCGACGTTCCCGGCCACACGCTGGGCATGGTACCGCTGATGGCCGAAGCGGGCATTCAATTCCTCCATCTGGGCGTCAATACTGCGAGTCCCGTGCCGGATGTGCCGCCGATATTCCGGTGGCGGGCTCCCGATGGTTCGGAACTGGTCGTAATGTACCAGGGCTCCTATGGAGCAACGGACTTTCCGGCCGGTCCGGACATTGGCCTCAGCTTTGCCCATACCAACGACAATGTCGGGCCGCAGAGCGTGGGCCAGACCGTAGAGGCGCTGCGTCATATCGGCCATGCCCACCCGAATGCGGAGATCAGGGCGTCCACGCTGAATGCCTTTGGCGCTGAGATGTGGGCGCGGCGCGAGCAGTTCCCGATTGTTGAACATGAAATCGGCGACAGCTGGATTCATGGCGCCGCAACGGATCCGCACAAGCTGGCGCGCTTCCGAGCGCTGCAGCGGCTCTATGACGGGTTCGAATCGTTGACGCCGGAGCGGCTGGCATTCGGGCGCGGGCTTTGCATGGTGGCCGAACACACCTGGGGCGTGGACATCAAGACCTATCTACGTGACGACCAAGCCTGGGATCGGTCTGATTTCGAAGCAGCGCGGAAGAGCGATTATCGGTTCGCCTATGCAGAGCAATCCTGGGCGGAGCAGCGCGGCTATCTTGATACGGCACTGTCCCACCTCGTCCCTGGCGACAGTGCAGCGGCCGAGAGTGCACTGGCTGAAGTGGCCCCGCCGCGATCACCATCCAAGCTGCAAAATGGCACAAGCCTGACGGACAATGGCTGGAGCACCGAGCTTGATGGGGCTACCGGAGATATCGTCCGCATTGTTTCTCCCAATGGTCGCACCATCGAGGGGCTGAATGGCTCGCTTCTGGCCTATCGGCACGAAAGCTATAACTGGACCGAGCTGCAGGGTCACCTCGACACTTATCTGCAGCACCGTGAAGAATGGGCTATCCTGGATCATGACAAGCCCGGCCTGGACAAGGCGCGCACAGCCACGACCGCGGCATTCACGCCGTCCCATCTCGGCATCAGCGCCGAGGAACGCGCTGTTTCCGAGCTTTCGGCCGACGCACGTGAGCAGCTTGGTGGCCCGGCCCGCCAAGAAATTTCCATCCGCGGCCTTGATGCCGAGCGGGTCGAAATAACACTGGTGCTCCGTGACAAGCCGGCAAACCGCATGCCTGAGGCCGGTTTCCTAAACCTCAGCCCAGCCGGTGCGGATCAATGGTTTTTGCAGAAGATGGGCTTGTGGCACGACGGGCGCAAAATCGCCCGGCGCGGAGGTGGTCAGTTGCAGGCCGTTGAGGCTGTGCGCGCCCTAGGCGAAGCTGGCTCGGTCGAGTTCGGCCTGTTGGATGCAGCGCTCGTTGCGCCGATTGCGATGCCGTTCATCCCCTTTCAATCGGAAGTGCCGGACTTCAGCAAAGGGATCCGCATCAATCTCTACAACAACAAGTGGGGTACGAACTTCCCCATGTGGTGGGAAGGTACAGCGGTCTTTAGAGTTGTTGTCTCGCTTTCATAAACTTCGCAGCATTACCGCCATTTGCCACAACTTTCGCCTCCAGGAAGGGAGACTGGTTGCAAGCCATCAAAACGGCCGGCTTCTGAAAGCTATGCCCTTCATGAGACTTAGCAGGTCATGGAATTGGCAAGAGACGCCTTTCGCCCAAGGCCAGCAGAATTATCAAAGAAGCTTTGGCTGAAAGGGGTTTGCTGGGTTCACGCCGTTCCAGGCGGACACAGAAGCAACAGCAGCGACAGACGCGTCAAAGTTCTGACCATAATCTGCAGCCTCTTGAGTCTTGCCTGTGGCGTAAGCGCGAATACCACCATCGGGCGAGGGTATCTTTGACCTGCAGCGAAAGGCCGGTCACTTCGCCAACTGCAAACAGCCCAGGACTTGTTGAGCGCTTGTGGCTATCCACGGTGAGCATTTCTGAAGAAGTAAAAAGAAAAGGCCGCCCGAAGGCGACCTTTAAGGCTTCCTGTGAAGCTGATTAGCGATGGGCGGCGTGGCCGACACCATTGTGGGCGTCATAGGCGGAATGCTTCTGGGTGGTCAGGGCAACGCCAATTTCAAGCGCACCAAGCACAACGTGCGGCATCCACATCTGGTCGGCAAAGCCAAACAGCCAGGGCGAAGCGGCCAGGATGAGACCCACCACAACGTCGGCGCCGATATGGATCGGCATGGGGATGATTTTTGCGACGCTCAGTTCATACTTGGTGATCAGGCTGGTCATCAGGACCACGATACCAAGGATTACTGGTACCCAGAGCGCCGCTGGCTCCACGGCGCCGAAGTTGAAAAGAAACGGCACAAGAATAAGCGCCAAGCCCATCAGGTAGTCGATGATACCATGCGTGCGTGTGTTGATCATTCGAGCCTCCATTGTATTGCCTGTTGCAAATGCAACGGAAATTTCGAAAATCGGTTCCCCCGATGTTCGCCGTCACTGCTGAACTCCGGAGCATTTGAATGCCGCACGGCTCCAACCTATGGTCGATGCTAACAGCGGGCCTTGCGCTGGGTCTGGGTGTACTGGGCGTGTTTTTCGTGTTCGCGCCCACTCCTGCCTCGTCCCTGTTCGGAATAGAGGCGCCGGCCCATGCCGACCTCGCCTATGTGCGTGCCGTTGGTTTTCGCGACATCGCCCTGTGCCTGGCCATCCTTGTTGTCTTGCCAATGTCCAAGCCGGCAACGCGCCGTCTCCTGGCTGCTAGCGCCCTTATTCCCGCCTGCGACATCGCCCTGGTCCTCCTTGAAAGCGGCCCGTCGCCGATCCTGCCGCTGCTGCTTCATGCGGCGAGTGGCGCCGTTTTGCTTACGCTGTCGATCCTCGGGCCACCAGACGGATTACCCCCGCGCCATTGAAAGCCCCATTGCCCCCGAACCAACACTGGCGAATATGCGCTTGTGCCTTCGCCGGAGCGCGAATCCATGAACACTCAGGGCTGACCCACCAGATTCCAACGAAAGGAACTCCAATGAAGCTCGAAACTCTCGCCTTGCACCACGGCTACAATTCGGATCCGACCACCAAGGCCGCGGCCGTGCCGATCTACCAGACCACGTCCTATACGTTCGACGACACGCAGCACGGCGCCGATCTCTTCAACCTGGCCGTTCCAGGCAACATCTATACCCGCATCATGAACCCCACGACCGCCGTGCTTGAGCAGCGCGTTGCCGAGATGGAGGGCGGCATCGGTGGCTTGGTTGTCGCCTCGGGGATGGCGGCGATCACCTATTCAATCCAGGCGATTGCGGGCGTCGGGGACAACATCGTCTCGATCAGCCAGCTCTATGGCGGCACCTATAATCTGTTCATGCATAGCTTCCCCCGGCAGGGCATCGAAGTTCGTCTCGCCGACGCCGGCAATATCGATGCGATCGCGGCCCTTATCGACGACAAGACCAAGGCCGTGTTCTGCGAGTCGATCGGCAACCCTGCCGGCAATGTGGTTGATATTGAGCTCCTGGCTAAAGTCGCCCACGCCCATGGCGTGCCGCTGATTGTGGACAACACGGTCGCCACGCCTTTCCTCTGCCGCCCCATCGATTTTGGCGCCGACATCGTGATCCATGCCCTGACCAAGTATATCGGCGGCCACGGCAATTCCATCGGCGGCATCATCGTCGATAGTGGCAAGTTCGACTGGGTCGCCAACAAGGCTCGCTACCCTGTCCTCAACGAACCCGACCCATCCTACCATGGCGTGGTTTATACAGAGGCGCTGGGACCCGCAGCCTATATCGGGCGCTGCCGCGTCGTTCCCCTGCGCAATACAGGTGCAGCGCTGTCGCCGCACAGTGCCTTTCTGTTTCTCATGGGGCTGGAAACCCTGGGCCTGCGCATGGAGCGTCATTGCGAAAACGCGCTCCAGGTCGCCCAGTACCTCGAGAACCACCCCGAAGTCAGCTGGGTCAACTACGCGGCCTTGCCCACAAGCAAATACAATGAAGTGGCCAAGCGCATCACCAAGGGCCAGGCGTCGGGCATCGTCAGCTTCGGCATCAAAGGCGGTGCAGAAGCGGGCGGCAAGTTCATCGACGCCCTAGGCATGATCCTGCGCCTCGTCAATATCGGGGACGCAAAGTCACTTGCTTGCCACCCGGCATCCACGACGCACCGCCAGTTGGCGCCTGACGAGTTGGCGCGCGCCGGCGTCTCCGAAGATCTGGTGCGCCTCTCGATCGGCATCGAGCATATCGACGACATCATTGCCGATATTGAGCAGGCCCTCGCCAAGGCATGATCCGGGAGCCGGCCGCTTTGGTGGCCGGCTCACCTCGCATGCTGGTCAAGCCGCGAGCTAGGCTACTTTCTCCGCAGTCGAGCGCGCCTTGATGCTTAGGGCGATCTGGGCCTCGAAAACTGTGCCGTTCTCGTTTCTGAATGCATAAGTGCCGCCCATCTGCGCCACAATGCCGTTGATGAGCCGCATGCCCATGCTTTTGTTCGAGACCGGCTCTGCCATTCCCGGCCCATTGTCCCGCACGACCAGATTGGCCAGTCCATCCTCCCGGGGCCAAAGCTCGACCGTAATCAGCCCGCCGCCATCAGGAAGGGCATGCTTGAATGCATTGGTAACCAGTTCGCTCAGCAACAGGGCCAGCGGGGTGGCATGGTCCCGGTCCACAGCCATGCTGGCGATGTTCAGCTGCAACTCGGCGTCCGAGCCATAGGCGCGCACGACTTCCCTCAGGATTGCGGGAATGAACTCCTTGGCGTCGATGTCCTCATAGCGGTCTGCCATGTAGATGTGCTCGTGCATGGCCGCCATGGCGGCAAAGCGGCTTTGCAAGTCGCGCTTGGCGGTTTCGGGCATGTCCTGCATCCGAACCAATGCCTGTACCGACTGTAGGTTGTTTTTCACCCGGTGGTGAATCTCGCGGAACAGCATGGTGTTCAGGTCAACCGAGGCCTGTAATTCCTCCGAGCGCTGGGATGCCTTGTTGAGGAGGTTGATGATCCAGAAACATCCCAGCACCAGCCCGATCAGCACGGGCGACACGACAAGGATCAGGATGATGATGCCGCGCTGGAACTGCTGCCATGCTTGGTCGGTCGCAATGGAGGCCAGGGCAATGATGGGTGTTCCCGGCACCGTCCTGTAGCTGACCACGCGCGCTACGCCGTCCACCGGCGAAACGGCCGAAATATATGTGCCTTCGGAGCTCGAAGGGAGATATTGGGTGAAAAGGACATGGTCCTTCATGTCCACGGATTCCCCCGCAGGAGGGTGCCGGGCCATCAGTTGGCCGTCATTGCGGATCAGGCTGATCGTGGAGCCCGGATCGAGGTCCACTGTTTCAAATATTTCCTGCAGGAGGCTTTCAGGGAAGGATAGCATGATCGCGCCCGCAAAAGTGCCACCGCGCTCGACCCTTTTGCTGACCACAAAGATCGGCTCACCGGTGATTTTGCTTTGCAGAAGGGCCGATGTATAGAATGGCAGGCCATTTCTCACGGCTTGGAAATACCCGCGATCATCAACCGAAACGCGTTCCACTCCTGGGATGGTCGAGTAAACCATGTTCCCCACGGCGTCGACGATGTAAATCTCCGTGCCAGCAGGAAGGTCGTTCAGCAGAAGCGCCAGCTTGTCGGGCGCGCTGAAGATGGTTTCCCCCAGTTCCACGTCGGCAAGCCGAAGCGTCTGGATGGCCACTTCCCAGATCCAGAAGGTGTTGGCGCTGACAACCTTGGCAGCATAACTGGAACGATCGGCAAAGCGTTCCTGCTGCCGTTGGACGCCTTCAGTGACGTAGTAGGCAAAAAGCCCCACGAACAGCGCTAGGAACAGCGTAAACAGCCCGACAGCTAATTGTGTCGCCGAGACGCCCTTCCAGCTCCATGCTTTCAACACTCTGCCCCTCCGCCGGGCAGGACTCTACCCGATAGAATTGACCATATACATCGCTGTCCGGCGTTATGCGCCGATTTCCTCGAGGCGCCTTGCCTGCCGCGCAAGAAGCCGCTCGACGTCGGCGATATCGAACTTGCTGAGGGCTCCGCCAGGCTTGCGCAGATGCGGCGAGGCAATGACGCCGCGCTTGGCGAGAACATATTTGCGCG